>JGI12316J15310_10000014_pt2 | contig 452229 bp, 424 predicted proteins | sample MarCyaLeptolynsp_FD_15310 | JGI IMG/M metagenome (IMG submission 15310) | reverse complement strand
TCGTCCTCAGCGTCATCTTCGGCGTCGTCTTCAGCGTCGTCTTCGGCGTCGTCCTCAGCGTCATCTTCGGCGTCGTCTTCAGCGTCGTCTTCGGCGTCGTCCTCAGCGTCGTCTTCGGCATCGTCCTCAGAATCTTCTTCGGTGTCTTCCTCCGCGTCGTCTTCAAACTCATCGTCTTCGAAGTCATCGTCTTCTTCAAAGTCGTCGTCTTCTTCAAAGTCGTCTTCTTCGTCGAACTCCTCTTCGTCCTCGAAATCATCTTCATCAAAGTCGTCTTCGCTTTCGGAGAGTTCGATCAATTCTTCCAACTCTTCGGCCGTAACCGTTGCCGTTCCACCGTCCGCGTCGGTGAAGGTCGCAGACGTCACACCCTCAATATCAATCGGGAAATCGTCGGGCATATCCTCAAAGCTGCTAATCAGGTCCGTGAGGACGTCACCCGTGAAGGTCGACGTCGCACCGGATTCATCGGTGACTTGAATTTCTGTTAGATTTTCAAAGTCGACATTGGGCAGCTCGGGACCATCCTGCGCGTCTTCGTCGGCAGAATCTTCCATGTCTGTGTCTGTATCATCAGACTCTTCCGGCGTGGTGTCAGACGGATCTTCTTCTGAAAATGCCGGTTGAACAAGCGGGCTGGCGGCGGGGGAGAGTAAGAGTGCCAGCGCAGACGCGGTGCTCAATAGAAGTTTCGAATTTTTGACCATCAGGATCTCCTCAATGGATGGTTAGGGGCCTGTCAGAAAGATGACGCTTGGAACGCGTCGTTTATTCCGAGGCGTGCCAGAATAATTTGCGCGCGCTACAAGAAGGGCACTTGGTTGGCGTCAAAATTGGCGAGGTTCGGCAATGCTGAGGTGAGTTCTGAATCCGTCAAACCAAACCATTTGCCCAAAGGCGCAGCAAATTGCTCCACAGAAACGGATGGTATCAAGCGCCCGCTGCCAGAATCCGCATCATGACCAATCGAAAAGTCCGGGACAGTCCCATAGATCTGTTTTCCGCGCACGCTTCCGCCCACAACGAAACTATGTCCGCCCCAACCATGATCGGTGCCATCACCATTGACTGCCAGGGTTCGACCGAAATCAGATGCGGTGAACAGGGTCACATCATTGCTGACCCCGAGTTCCTGCATTGCGGCGTAAAACGCGGCGATGCCGCCATCAATCTGACCGAGCAACATGGGTAGGCTGCCCGCTTGATCCGAATGGGTATCAAACCCACCGATTCCGACATAGAAGATTTGTCTGGAGACAGACAACTGTCCGCGCACGGCGATGGTCTCGGCAACGGATCTAAGTTGCTGCCCCAATGGGGTTCCAGGAAAATTCGTTGCGAGACCGCTGCCGCTCCGCCGGGCTTGGTCATAAGCCGCATTCGATCGGAAGCCTCCACTCACGGCATCAGCGAAATCACGTTCTAGAATATGCGAGCCACGAAAACCATCCGCCCTCAGCTGTTGTTGCAGTCCCTCAAGGAGCCGACGTTCTTCCGATGACAGGTCATTCTCTCGCAATTGATCGAGCGCGTTGACAGTGGCAGCGCCACTGACATCAACATTATATGCTCGCGCGGTTCTTCCGGTCAGAAACGGCCCCACTTCCGTGCTGGCAATGGTTGTGAATTCTGGTGATCCCGTGTTTGCACCAGACCCGAGAACGGCATCGGCAAATAATCCGCCCCAGCCAAATTGTGCACCTTCGGGGGCGCTCGCTTGCCACGTGGCCTGCTGATCATTGTGTGAGAATAAGCGCGGTGGAACGCGCGCTGCGCCGCTTTCAAATGTCGTGCGCGTGGTTGGTTCGATGAGCGGTCCGACATTTGCGACGATCGCTGCGCGGCCTTGATCGAATAGGGCTTTCATTTGCGGCATTTCTGGCGGGAGCGCGACTTGCCGTCCGCCCAGGATCGCAGAGTTGGTCGGCGCAATCGGCAAGAGCGCAGTCCGTTGCCGCGCCGAACCTTGGCGATTGAGGAGCGACTGTCGCGCCGTCGTAAAAGATGTGTACGAGGCCTGGTCATAGGGCAAGAGCACATCGTGATTGTCGAGCCCGCCCAGGAGGAATACGCAAACCAATGCTTTATAGCCCGACGTATTCGCGGCATGCGCATTGAAACTGATCGGACGTCCAGCGATGCTTGCCGAGGTGATTGCGGCAGCGCCAGCGGTTTTGAGAAAGAGGCGACGGTTCAGCATGAGGCGTCTCCTATGTTTAGCGTTGTACGGTATAATCTGGAGAGGCCAGCACCATCAGAATGGCGAAGAGCACGCGCCGGCGCGCGCCGTCGGCATCGTCGGCATTGTCCATGGCTACATTTTCGACGGCCGACGTGATGCCTTGTCGCGTTTCATCAGATAAAGTGCCGTAAGCCATTTCTTGATTGAGCGACTCAACCAAGCCGGCAGGGTCCATCGCCAGCCCAAGCTCTTTGGAATAGTTTGGAACAAAACTTCGCCGGGCCAGCGTGGCGTCATATGGATAGTCCGCTTCCTCAAATTCCAGCCTATACTCTTCGTCTTCGGCGTTGGCTGCGGTGCGTGCCGTCATTTCAGTCATGAAATTCATGAAGCCCGGAGTGCTGGCCGCATTGACGATTTGCAATTCCGGTACAGTCATGCCGCGCCCACCGGATTGTGTGCCGGGCGCGATATATCCTGGACGGTAGAAATTAAAGACCGACTTGGCCCGATACGGATGTTGGTTGAGGTCCCGCGGAGAGACCGTGTCGTAAACCAGTGCGGTATATTCGGGTCGGGAGGCATCGACCCCGGCGACTCGCGCCCAATGTGTGAACCGCAATATAGGTTCGCGCAGTTTGCCAAATGTCGGGCTTGCGAGCGCTGCGTCTACATCATTGTCGGGATCTAGCAATACGGCGCTAAGCGTCGCCGCTAAATCACCTTTGCGGCCATCGCCGACGATCGAGCCGTTTGGCAGCGTATAGGTTCCGCGATTGAAGGCTTCGGCGACCCGCCGCACATAATCTGGATCCGGATTGCTAGTGGTAAAGCGCTGGATCAACTGACGCCCGACAAATGGACCGACATTTGGATGCGCCATGATGTGATCGAGCGCTGCATCAATGCTCGCTTCCGCCTCGGTTCCCGCGGGAATTATGGTGCCAAGAAAACGCTTAGCTTCGGTCGAATGTTCCTCGGGAAAAATCCGAAGAGGGATATTCCAATCATTGAGAATTTCCGCATTGTCGAAGGTCGGGTCGTCGCGTTCCGCATTGGCAAGGTCGAGGCCGGTAAAGACCTTTGCCAGCCCAGTTATGTCGGCATTGGTATAGAGCTCCACCGGCTCTCCGTTGGCACCCATTACGGGCGTGCCATCAATGTTCAATTCGACCAAACCTATGGTGAAGAGTTGTAAGATCTCGCGGGCATAATTTTCATCAGGCATGCGGCCTGTTGCCGGGTCGGCTTTTTGGTTGCCGAGATATGTGAGGTAATGCCCCATAGCCGGCGAATACGTGACCTCTTCCAACAGATCACGATAGTTTCCAAAGGCGTTGCGCTTCAGAATATCTTGATAATAAGCCATGGGTTGTGGCAGGTCTTGAAGCAGCTCACCACCAAAGGTCGAAGCCACCAAAATTTGTGAGAGTGCAAACGCCATACGATTGCGTAGCTGCGCATCACCTTGAATCGCGTCACGCCAGAATGTGTTGGTCGTCGAATTGCCGACAATGAAATTGAATGCAGCTTCGCCGGAGATGCGACCGGCATAGATGGACAGGTCTTCTAAACTTGATGTCCCTGGCTTGCTGAACTCGGCCAATAACCAATCTGAGACATCGGTTCCAACCAGAGGTGTAACCGTTTCGGACGTCGGTCCAAAAGTCGCTTGTGTGAGAAATCGCGAGGTGCTCTGCGGCGTTGAGAACGCCCCGCTCGTTCCACTTGGAGGTGGCGGTGGAGGAGGGGGAGGAGGAGGCGGCGGTGATGGGGGTGGCGGGGATGGGGGAACAACAGTGACAGGATCTGTCGCCCCCGCCTCACCACCGCCTCCTGAACAGGCCACCAGCATCGTTGCTGAGGCCATAAGGCAGGATCTCAGAATTGAAGTCTTATACGTCATTCATGGTCTCCGAGGTCGTCTCGGTGCAATGACGTTTGGCGCGTAGATTTTATTTCAATCGCGTTCGTGCGTTTTTATCGGGATCGAACAAAATCGAAAAAGGTCGCCATTGAATACATGACGACAACGAGGTCGGCGGCAATCAGAGTTTACGCTTCACCGAACCAAACTTTCGTTCATCTTCAGAAATCAGAATTGCGCGTTTTAGGCAGCGCGGTCGAGATACTCACGCGCAGCGGTTCGGCTGGCCGACAACAAGCTTCCGAGCGACTCTTTTGTTGGCGCTCTATCCGGCTCCAATTGATCTGAGGTCGACTTGAGCTCCAAAATCCGTAACGCATCGGCCAATCGGCCAAAGCCAGAGCTTAATGCCATCGACTTGAATGCGTGCGCTTGTTTGGCAATCGCCTCTTCGTCGGTGCCGTCCAGCAACGCATTGAGTTGGCGCAGCATTTCAGGAGCACGTTCGGTAAACATGTTCCAAATGCGGTCCCGTACTTCGCCATTTCCGGCGCCCAGTTGCTCTAGGGATTGGACGGTCTCTAGATCGATGAGCGGTAATTCGTCAGGAGTTGAAAGCGCCGGTTCGTCGTGGACCTGCGGGACAGAGAGTTCAGAAAGCACATTGTGGAGCTTCTCAATCGTGAACGGCTTCAGAATGTGCCCGTCCGCGCCGGCAGATTGCCAGTCCTCACTTGACCGTCCCGAGACTTGCGCGGTGAGCGCAAAGAGCGGGGTCTTTTCACGATCCTGTTCTGCTTCGAACGCCCTGATCGCCTGGGTGGCTGAGAACCCATCCATGACTGGCATCGATCCGTCCATGAACACCAAATTGAATTGCGAAGATTGAAACGCTTTCAGCGCTTCTTCTCCATTCTCTACTAAGACAACATCGACGTTCAACGTTTTTAAGGCCTCACGAAGAACTTCGCGGTTTACCGCATTATCGTCCGCTGCGAGGACGCGGAGACCTTCAAATCGTTGGAGACGTGGTTCTGAAGCTTCGCTGCCTTTAATGGCTCGACCGCGGAACTCACGCTTCGTTGCGCGTTCAAGCAAATCCCAAAGTTGCTGGCGACTGTACGGCATTGCCAAGGCGTCCGCAGCCAGTTCCTGGTCGAGCAATCTGTCCGAGCTTGTATCGCCAATGTCGCTCAACAATACGGTCGGTTCACTGGCAGCTTCAAAAGTACTGGATGTGGTGATCCAAAAGTCTGGTGTCGTTGCGGTGATGAGACCACCGCAATCGGTAATGGCTTGTTCCAACGCGACGCGATGCAAGCCATCTTCCAAGCGAACCCCAATGCGGGCACCTTTGAAGGCGCGCAGATCGATCGGCTCTGAAACTTGAGCAGGAATGGAAACGCAGAATGCGCTGCCTTTCCCGACAGTGCTGGTGACATGAATCTCGCCTTCCATCGCCGAGACCAATCGTTTGCAGACGGTTAGTCCGAGGCCGGTGCCACCAAATCGTCGTGTCGTGGATTGATCTGCTTGCGAGAATGACTCGAAAATCGTGTCGATCTTATCCTCTGGAATACCAATCCCGGTATCAATCACCTCGATCTTGAGCGTTGTTTGTCCGGGTTCGATAGCGTGCGCATCGACTCGGATCAAAACGCCGCCGCGATCCGTGAACTTCAGGGCGTTGTTTACAAGATTAGAGATAATCTGATTGAGTCGCGTGGGGTCCGCAAGGACTTGATCGGGGACGTTAGGGGAGATGTACGTGGCGAGCTCAAGGCCTTTCTCGCGCGCCTTCTCCCAGAACAGACTCGTAGTATCTAGGACCAGTTGTTCGGGTGAGACCGGGATAATCTCAAGGTCCAGCTGACCGGCCTCGATCTTAGACAGATCAAGAATATCATTGATGATGGTCAGCAAGCTGTTTCCAGACCGATGAATAATCTCGGCATAGCGCCGGTGACGCGCTGATAGATCGGCGGCGCCAAGCATTTCGGCCATGACCATCATTCCGTTCATTGGTGTCCGGATCTCATGGCTCATCGTCGCTAGGAAGTCAGACTTTGCGGCGTTCGCAGCTTCCGCATCTTCTTTCGCGATGCGAAGGTCATGCGTGCGCTCTTCCACCGTGGCTTCCAAAGTCTCCATATGCTCAGCAATTTGAGCATCGCGCTCGCGGATGCTTCCCATCATATCGACGAAAGTCTGGGTCATGAGACCCGTTTCATCTTTGCGATTGCGCAACTCAAGTGGGGCATCGGCCCCATCGTCTCGCACGCCAGCCATCGCCCGCGTCAAACGCCTAATGGGCGACATGAGCCGCGCGACAAAGAATTGCGCCAAAACCACGCCGATCACAATCACAATGCCGGCAGAGATCAGACTGACAAGCAAGTTATGAACAATTTCGCGCCGTAAGGGTTTGAGATCGACCAACATGCCGAGGCGAGCAATCTCTACGCCACCTTTCATGATTGGTGTGTCGACACGCACGCTATCCGATCGCCACAGGGAGATTTCAGTCGTATCATTCGTGACCAACCAAGATCCCGTTCCGAGTTCGGCCAAGACCCGTCCATCAGGATCCACAACATCAACTTGGACCACGTTGGGCAAATCTCGAATTCCGCGCAAGGATGAGAGGGTCGCAATGCGATTGCCTTCATAAACCGCCTCAGAGACAGATGCAGCGTAAGCCGTTGCAGCGCCCCGCATCAGAGATTTATAATTTTCGGTCTCGCGCTCAAAACTCGTCATTGCGCTGAAAAATGAGAGCGCCACCACAGAAAAAAATATCACCGCCGTGATTAAGACGGAGAAACGAAATCCTATCGAATGGTAAAACTTTACGCCGTTTTGGGCCATTTCAAAATAAATCGCGGTTACTCTGAAACACTCATTCGCACAGTATGGTCAAAACGGTGCAAAAGAGATTTCACAATTTTAGATTGAATTTTGCCGACCAGGTTTCCGGTTTCCTGACCATCTATGACTATGATTTAGATCACACTATTCGTGCTAGGACGGCGCGTCACACCCAAATATAATTGGGGGACACAATGAGGAAACTCCTAGGTCTGATTTCGGACAGACGGGGCAATGCTGCCGCCCCGGGCGCGATGTTTTTTGTCGTCTTGGTCATTTTGATCGGCGGGTCATTGGACTTGATGTCTGTGTCCAATCAAAAGTCGAGTCTGCAAACGCTGGCTGACAATGCTGCTTTAGCTGCTGTCAACGAGCTTTCAATCACGTCGCAAGATATTCCGCGCGTAAAAGCCGTTGCCGCCGCCTATACGAAAAAAACTGACTTGGACATTCTCAGCGTCAATACGCGTGTGAATACAGATTTGCGGGAAGTGACTGTCTCGATTGACGCAGAGCCGATGACGAATTTCCCAAAAGCTTTGGTCAATATGAAGGATATCTCCGTGTCAGCGACGGCGCGACTGTCAGGCCAGGGCGGAAACATTTGCATGATCGGCTTGTCCCCAAGTGCGATGAGCACCTTACGTTTGATGAGTCGGTCGCAGATCACGGCGGAATCCTGCGCCATCTATTCCAATTCCATCAGCACCTCTTCCATGTGGGTGGCCAGCACGGCGCTTGTCACCGCTGACCTGATTTGTGTTGCGGGCGGATATCATGGCGGAACCGATGAAATGTCTTCGTCGACGCTCGAAGACTGCACGCCTGTCAGCGATCCGCTGGCGATGCGCGAAGGCCCCGAGATCGGTGCCTGCGATTATTACAACACGCGTGTTACGGACACCCAAAACCTTGACCCCGGTGTCTATTGCGGAGGTCTAGTTGTTGATGGCGGAAACGCGAAACTTTCGCCTGGCGAATACATTGTCACAGGCGGACCGTTGCACGTAGGAAATAATGGTACGCTCGAAGGCGAATATGTCGGGTTTTACCTCTCAGGGCCGGAAGCGAGGCTGCAATTTGACTATGATTCCAATATCGCCGTTTCGGCGCCTAAAGATGGTATACTGACGGGATTACTGCTTTACTCCAGCCCATACGAGACCGTGGAGAAAACCGGCAAGGAGCGCGTGGATGCGCGCCTGGAAACCAATCGCCGTCGAACAGCGGGTGTTAAAAAGGCGACCCATTATATTCGCAGCGACAATGCCCGTCGCTTGGTCGGAACGATCTATCTACCAAATGGAAAACTGCTGATCGATGGCCGTCGTCCGATCGCTGACCGCTCCGAATACACGGTGATCATTGCCGACACATTCGAGCTGCAGGATGGTCCGAACCTGGTCCTACGCACTGACTATCACTTGTCTGACATACCTGTTCCAGAAGGCGTAGGCCCGATGACGGACGTTCAATCGAGATTGGTGAACTAGATGTTGATCGCGCCACAGATAGACCCCGTAAAGCCGATGCCACCGAGCACCAAGCTTCGCACCCATTTCCGCAATGCCCTGGTCATTGACGATGATCCGCTCTTTCAGATCGTGGTCTCAGAAGGCTTGATCGCCGGCGGTGTCGAATATGTCGACATTGCCAGTGATGGCGTGGATGGCATGGAAAAGCTGGTCAATGCTCGCAGCGAAATTGACCTCGTCGCGGTCGATTTGCAAATGCCAAATATGACCGGCGTAGATGTGATCCGAGAATTGGCGCGCGCATCCTACAAGGGCGCGGTGATCATCATTTCAAGTGAAGAATCCAATCTCCTCAGATCGGTTCACAATCTCGCAAAACTGCTGGGTGTGAACATTCTCGGCGCGATGGGAAAACCGCTCAACGTCGAAACCTTGCATAGCTTGATTCAGACAGAAGCGAGAGACGAAGACAAGAAGCCAAAACGCGTCATCTCACGCGCGCAAGTTCTCGAAGCGATGCAGACTGATGCGCTGGTTCCATTCTATCAGCCTAAGATCAAACTCTCCGATGGCTCGATTGCTGGGTTTGAAGTGCTGACCCGAAAAGCGGGCGACGATGTTTCCGCAAAAGCCCCGATCGCTTATCTTGAAGCAATAGAGAAATATGGTCTCAGCATAGATTTCCTCGGTCGGTTGATCGAGCGCGCCGCCGAAGAGACACGCCCATGGCAGTCACTGCTGAAAAGTTTCAAGCTATCATTCAATTTGACGCCCCTGGCGGTGCAAGATTCAGGGCTCCCCGATCGGTTGCGGGCCATTGTGCAAAATGCCGGTTTAGAGCCTGAAAACATCACCTTTGAGATCACAGAGAACCACCTTTTAGAATGCACTGCGGCATCGCTGGAAGTCCTATCTCTGATGCGATTGTACGGGTTTGATCTCAGCATTGATGATTTCGGTACCGGTGCGACCAGTATCGAACAATTACGAACTTTCCCATTCTCGGAACTCAAGATTGATGGCAGATTCATGTTGTCTTGGTCTGATGATGAGTTCTCACGCCTCACCGTTCAAACCAGCGCCAAGCTTGCCGGCATGCTGGGCATGCGCGTGGTCGCTGAGGGCGTCGAGTCGCCAGACGCGATCAAGTTCGCCAAACAGTCTGGCGCCCATGAAGTTCAAGGCTTTCATTTCGCCCGGGCTATGGATGCATCGCAAGTCATCGTCTGGATCAAAGAACATGTCGCGGACAATGCTAGAAAAAACGGGGACGTTTCATGACCCCGCGCCAGTTTGCCTTTAATCCCTCGCCACGATTTGATCACCTCGATGATGCGAGACGTGAAGCATTTGAAGCCGCGGGGCATCCCGTCGATTTCGAGAAAATCGTGCTTGAGGAAGATGATTTTGGCGGCGTAATCGACACCTATGCATTCCCCGCCATCATGGCAGCCTCGGGTATCGCTTTGGCGGTGACATATGGTGTGATTGTTTCAACCGTCGCACCGCAATTGATTTCAGACTATTTCGTGACCCTTTGCGCGGGCTTGGCTGGTTTGACCGGCCTGCCTTTGGCGATCATTGCCGCGATCCGTGAGCGGCGGAAGTGGCGCAGCCATAAAGCCTTACGATCCTTAGCATCGCTTGACCCGCTAACGGGCTTGATGAATCGCCGGTCATTCTCAGTCTCTTTGGAAGAAGAATTGAATAGGATGTCACGGACAGGTCATGCCGCGGCCGTGATCTTGTTTGATCTCGATCATTTTAAGAAACTGAACGACCGCTTCGGTCATCGCGTTGGCGATGATGTTTTGACGGAGGTCGCATCGATTGCATATTCGGAACTCCGCAATCCGTTTGATCGCTTGGCGCGTTGGGGCGGCGAAGAGTTCATCATCCTTCTGCACAATATGACGGAAGATACGGCCCGTGGTGTTTGCGAGAGACTGCGCAGCCGGATTGAGAGCCTGGTTTTGGAACACAATAAGGTCGAAGTCGTCGCAACCGCGAGTTTTGGCGGCAGTTTATTGCGCCCTGGGCAAGCGTTCGGCGAAGCCCTCCTGCACGCGGATGAAGCGCTTTATGACGCGAAATCTCGCGGAAGAAACCGTGTGGAATTTCGGCGCTGTCTCGAATTGGCGGTGTAAGTATTGGTCTCGTAGACACAAGCTGAATTGAACTCATTATCACGGTCCATTGGGGCGTGCATCGATTTCGGATCTTCAGGCAAAATAAAACCACCCCGAAGAGTGGTTTGGTGCCCAGAAGAGGACTCGAACCTCCACGTCCATAAGGACACTACGACCTGAACGTAGCGCGTCTACCAATTCCGCCATCTGGGCACGAAATCAGAAAGCCGCGTATAGCGGCCAACCCTTATCGCGGTCAACGTACAATTACGGGTTTTCTGTCTTTTGCCACGCCGCCAGTTCAGCTGAGCATTTGCCGAATAGTGTCTTCGAGAATGGCGGGCGTTGATGGCTTTTCCACGACGCGTGAATAGCCAACTTGCAAGGCGCGTTCTTGCAGGGAATCTGAGTAAAAGCCGGTAATCATGATCGCGGGCGTCCGATCATTGATCTCACGGGTGCGGCGCATCAATTCTAAGCCGTCAATGCGTGGCATCTTATAGTCGATCAGCAAACAATCACCGCCATGTTGACCATTCATCATCAATAGTTCGGTGCCATTGCGGTAGGCATCAATGCGAAACCCGCGCGCGCGTAAGAGCATGGTCATAGAGCGCCGAACATTCTCGTCGTCTTCAACCAGAATCAACCTGGACGCGGGCACAGCTTTTGCGCGATCAGAAGAAGGTTTTGTGCTCGACATGGTTGTATGTTGCCACAGGCCTTGGACAAAGTCTCTAAGTAGTGTTCCGCGACTTAATCTGCGCCAATCCCTGCTAAGAAGGCTAAGCGAAGCGCGCTTGAAAGGCTATCGGCGTTGAGTTTCTCCATCATATGGGCACGGTGAATTTCGACGGTGCGCGGCGAAATAGATAGGGCTTGCGCGATGCCCTTATTGGTCAATCCGTCGACCAGGCATTCTAAGACTTGTCGCTCGCGTGGTGTTAGATCGATCAGGCGCGCTTTCGCCTCACGGCTGCGCACGTCATCAGCCATTTGATTATCAAGAATGTTGAAGGCGCTTTCGATCGCTCCGACCAAGGCTTGTTTCTCATAGGGCTTTTCGAGGAATTCTATCGCGCCGCCCTTCATCGCTTCGACCGCGACCGGCACATCGCCATGACCGGTCAGGATTATCACAGGCATGTTGATGCCGCGCTGATTGAGGGCGCTTTGCACCGTTAAGCCATCCATTCCGGGCATTCTGACATCCAACAGAATGCAGCCTTGATTGGTGTCAGAGACCGCATCCAAAAAGGTCATGCCGTCTGGAAAGGTTTTAACAGTAAAGCCGGCATGGCGCAGCATGAAGCTGGCCGAATGGCGAATGGCTTCGTCATCATCAACGAGAAAAACGGTGCGATCACTCATCCCCAGAAGGTCCTTGGTCTAGTCGAAGGGAAAATTTGAACGCCGCGCCACCGCGCGGTGAGGCCGCGTATTCTATCTTTGTGCCATGGGCGTCCATAATGGTTTGGCAAATCGAGAGACCGAGTCCCATGCCACCCGGCTTGGTGCTGTTGAACGCATCAAAGGGTGAATTACCATCGGCGCCAGGAATGCCGGGGCCATTATCCTCGACCACGATATGCGCCAGGCCGTTGCGTGTCTCCGCGGTGATCCAAATTTGCGGGGTGGCCGTGTCAGACAGCGCTTCAATCGCGTTGCGGACGAGATTGACGATCACTTGGCGCAGCTGCAGCCGATCTGCCAACACATTTGGAAAACTCTCTGGTACCTGCACGATCACACGGGCCAACTGGCCCTCAAAGCCAACTTTAGCGAGCGATGTCGCGTCTTCGGCGACATCCCGCAAGTTCACTGGGCGCATGTCCAACTCGCCGCGTGAAACATAGTCGCGCAAACGCCGGACAATTTGGCCGGCCCGGATCGATTGGTTGGCTGCAGCATCGAGCGCTTCTTGGATATAAGCCAGGGTGTCGGCATCGGCATTGTCGAGCATATCGCGCGCCGCTTCGAGATAATTAGCCACGGCGGTCAGGGGTTGGTTTAGCTCATGCGCCATTGCTGAGGCCATCGTCCCGACCGCACTGAGGCGAGAGAAATTAGCGAGTTCGACTTGCATCTGCGATAACCGTAAGGCGTTCGCCTGTTGCTCAGACATGTCGCGGATGTATCCGGTGAAGAGGCGATGGCCGTCAATCTCAGCCTCGCCAATTTTGAGCTCAACGGGGATGGTGGTGCCGTCGGCCAGTTTGGCGGTGACGATGCGACCAATTCCGATGATCTGCTTCTCACCCGTTGAGAGGTAATTGGAGATATATTGATCGTGATGCGCTTCGTCCGCACCAGCCATCAATATAGAGACATTCTGACCGGCCACGTCTTTGGCTTTGTAACCAAATAATCGCTCTGCTGCGGCACTGAAGGCGAGCATTTGGCCATGCTGATTGATCACGATCATAGCATCGGGGACCGATGCGAGAACGCTGCGCATAAGCGGTTCAAGGGACCGGCGATCGGCCAATTGCCCATTCGCGTCCGTGAGGACAGGATGCTGGTTATCTTCCATCAGCCATCCTTTGTAATGGGCGTCAGGCATCGATCAATCCATTCGAAGAGCGACAGAGCGCCGCTTTTGAAATCGCTGATAAACGGCGAATAGGATCACACCGAGTCCAGCCGCAAACATATAGCAGCCCCAACAATGGGCTTGCTCAAACCAGTTTGAACCGCCCAAGGCGATCTCAAGCGTTTTCCCGTTACATGTCGGCAAAGACAGCATCGGCACCGTGCCCATATGGAGCCAGGTTTTGATCCCGCCAATGATCAGCATCACCGCGCCAAGCATCGATTGCATAAGAGTCGACATTGTGTGCTCCATTCCAACTTCGCTTGATGTTCTTCTAGTAAGTGCGGCGGCGACGCACATAGGGGAAATCCCTTATTCAGCGTCTCTGCGGTGAAAGTTATGGCTCGCTTCAGCTGAAATCGCCCCGTTTGGGGACTATGAAGGGCAGAGCGACAATGACGCAATTGGTCGGGTCCGTACGACGCGGAAACAATACCAGCATTCTAGCTGTTGGCGCGCTTACAGGCGTATTTATCTTTCTAGCGCTGCTCATGGGCAGCTTCGCCAAAGATATAGGGATGGAGATCCAGGCCCTCACATTCATGGCTTTGGCCGGCGCATTTCTGGTCGGGACAGCTTTATGGGCGGGCGGATTGGTCGATCGTGATCCGTTTGACGAAAGCGAGTATGAAAACACTTTGGTAAAGTTTGGCGTTGCCGCGGCGATGTTTTGGGGCATTGCAGGGCTTTTGGTCGGCGTTGTCATCGCACTGCAATTGACTTGGCCAAGCTTGTTCTACTTCCCCGAGCTTGGCTGGACGAATTTCGGTCGGCTTAGACCGCTGCATACCAGCGCCGTCATTTTTGCCTTTGGCGGCAATGTGCTCCTGGCCACAAGTTTCTATGTCGTTCAGCGCACCTGCCGGACACGGATCGCGGGCGGCATGTGGCCCTGGTTTGTGTTCTGGGGCTACCAGATTTTCATCGTCTTGGCCGCGACCGGCTATTTGATGGGGATCACTCAATCCAAAGAATATGCTGAGCCAGAATGGTATGTCGATCTCTGGCTCACCCTCGTCTGGGTGGTCTATCTGCTCGTTTTCCTCGGCACCCTATGGAAGCGAAAAGAGCCGCATATCTATGTGGCGAACTGGTTCTACCTGTCTTTCATCGTAACGATTGCGATGCTTCACATCGTCAACAATCTCTCCATCCCGGTAAGCTTGACCGGCTCCAAGTCTGTCCAGGTTTTTGCGGGCGTCCAAGATGCGATGACGCAATGGTGGTATGGCCACAATGCGGTCGGCTTCTTCCTGACCACCGGCTTCTTGGCGATCATGTATTACTTCATTCCTAAGCGGGTGAATCGACCGGTCTATTCCTACCGTTTGTCGATCGTCCACTTCTGGTCGCTGATCTTCATCTATATCTGGGCCGGCCCGCACCACTTGCACTATACGGCGCTGCCACAATGGGCGCAGACGCTCGGGATGACCTTCTCGATCATGCTGTGGATGCCGAGTTGGGGCGGAATGATCAATGGTGTGATGACGCTCTCAGGCGCATGGGACAAGCTGCGCACCGATCCCGTCGTTCGGATGATGGTCGTCTCGCTTGCTTTCTACGGCATGGCGACATTTGAAGGCCCGCTCATGTCCGTACGCGCTGTAAACTCGCTCAGCCACTATACCGAATGGGGCATTGGACACGTTCACTCCGGTGCACTGGGTTGGGTGGGCTACATCAGCTTTGGGGCGCTCTATTGCCTCGTGCCATGGCTTTATAAGCGCAAAGGTCTGTTCTCCAAGTCGCTGGTTGAGTGGCATTTCTGGATCTCTACGATCGGTATCATTTTCTACATGATCTCCATGTGGTTCGCCGGCATCCTGGAAGGCCTCATGTGGCGCGCCTACAATGAGTATGGCTTCCTCGAATACAGTTTCGTGGAAACCGTCGAAGCCAAGCATATCAGCTACATTATTCGCATGGTGGGTGGCCTGCTTTACTTCAGCGGCGCTCTGATCATGGCCTACAATTTGATCCGGACATCGCTTGGGCATGGCGAAGCGAAAGCCCTCGAGCCCGAGACCAATGACCCATACGCACAACCAGAGCCGCGCGCTGCGCTGGCCCCAGCCGAATAAGGGATTGAATCATGGGACTGATGAACAATCACGGTGTTCTTGAACGCCACTCTCTGCTCCTCACCATCGGCATTCTGGTCGTGGTGTCGATTGGCGGGATCATCCAAATGGCGCCGCTCATGTATATGGATAATACGATTGAGAAAGTGGACGGCATGCGGCCATACACGCCGCTCGAACTCAAAGGTCGTGACATCTATATCCGCGAAGGCTGTTATGTCTGTCACAGCCAGATGGTGCGCCCACTGAGAGACGAAGTTGAGCGCTACGGCCATTATTCCTTGGCGGCGGAGTCCATGTATGACCATCCGTTCCAATGGGGCTCGAAACGTACCGGGCCCGACCTTGCCCGGGTGGGCGGAAAATACTCTGCTGAGTGGCAAGTCGATCACTTGATCGATCCACGTGCCTTGGTGCCAGAGAGCATCATGCCGCCTTACGCATTCTTGATGGACAAGAAGCTCAAATATGACGGCATCGAGGATCGGTTGCGGACCGAGCGCCTGGTCGGCGTACCTTATTCAGATGAGATGATCGAGAACGCGAAAGGCCATATCCTGGCCCAAGCAGATCCGAATGATAAAGGATTCGATTATTATGACAGCCTGATGGGCCTGTACGAAGCCGAAGCTGGCCGCGAAGGCACGGTCGAGGCGCGGGACTGGGACGGCAATCCTGACGAGATCACAGAGATGGATGCGCTTGTCGCTTACTTGCAGATGACGGGCACGCTGGTCGATTTCTCAACCTACCAAGCTGATGATCTCAGCAACCGGCGATAGGGGACGTGACCATGTATGAAATGCTCGCAAGCTTCGCACAGACCGGTGGCCTGGTTTACTTCGTTTTGATGTTTCTCGGCGCGCTGACTTACGCGCTCTGGCCCCGCAATCAGAAAACCTTTGATGCTGCGGCGCGGATGCCGCTCGAAGATGGAGGTCCGAAACATGACCGATAAGCAGACAGACATTGACGATCATAGCGGTGTTGAGACGACCGGGCATAGCTGGGACGGTATCAAGGAATTGAACAATCCATTGCCGCGCTGGTGGTTATACATTTGGTACGGGACGATTGTCTGGGCTGTGGTCTATATGATCCTCATGCCCGCTATCCCAGCACTGCCCGGGCTCGGCACCAATACGCCAGGCTTACGCAACCATTCCGATCGAGACTTGGTCGCGGCAGCTGTTCAAGATCTGAAAGATGCGCGGGTCGAGCAATCTGTGACCTTGCTTGAGGCATCGCTGGACGAAATCGAAACAGACCGGGAGCTGCAGCAATTTGCTCTGGCCATGGGGGAGAGTCTGTTCGGCGACAATTGCGCAACCTGTCATGGCGCAGGCGGACGCGGCGCTGTGGGCTATCCGATCTTGGCCGACGATGTCTGGCTTTGGGACGGCACTTTGGATGGGATCGAATATACGCTTCGTCATGGCATTCGCCATGATGGTGATGATGCGACGCGCTTCTCTCTTATGCCATCCTTCGGACGCGACGGCCTTTTGAGTGACACGCAAATCGACGGACTGACTCATTATGTGTTGCGGGTTTCTGGGCAGGATTTTGACGCAGACTTGGCGGGCAGCGTTGAGACTCTGTATCAGCAGCAATGCGCCACCTGCCATGGCGTGGACGCGCAGGGCGACCGAACCCAAGGCGCTCCAAATCTGACCGACCAGGAATGGCTTTATGGCAGCACCGAAGCAGCGATCTACAATACGATCTATAATGCACGCAATTCGCACATGCCGGCCTGGCAGAATCGTTTGGATGATGCTTCAATCAAAGCCTTGGCGGTCTATGTCCACACATTGGGCGGGGGCGAGTAAGGCGACCCGCTATGGGACAGACAACGCTCAACATTCATCCCGGCGCCGGGCAGGGTGGGCCAACGCCACCGCCGCCAAAGGACCTTTATGCCAAGCGCGAGCAAATCTATCCAAAGCTCGCGCATGGCAAGTTTCGAAGCGTAAAATGGCTGGTGATGGCGGCGACGCTGAGTGTCTATTATCTGTTGCCTTGGCTGCGCTGGGATCGCGGCGAAGGCATCCCCAATCAAGCTGTCTTGGCCGATTTTGAGAGTGAGAAATTCTACTTCTTCTTCATCGAGATTTGGCCGCAAGACATTCACTTCCTCGCTGGGCTATTGATCTTATCCGCGCTGGGCCTGTTCCTGGTAACCTCCCTATTGGGACGGGTCTGGTGCGGATATACCTGCCCACAAACCGTTTGGACGGATCTCTATATCTGGGTCGAGCGCGCCTTCGAAGGCGATCGCGCAGCGCGGATGCGGCTCGACAAAGCGCCGTGGAGCTTCAACAAAGCCTGGCGCAAACTTGGCAAACACTTGATTTGGATGGTCATCGCGTTTTGGACGGGCGGGGCGTTCATTCTTTACTGGCATGATGCGCCAACCGTCGCGCAGGGCTGGTTCACGGGCGAAGCGCCCCTCTCTGCCTATTGGTTCGCGGGCATACTGACCATGACCACATACTTCCTCGCCGGTTGGATGCGTGAGCAAGTCTGTACTTATATGTGCCCATGGCCACGGATCCAGGGTGCGCTCACCGATGAGCACGCGCTGAACGTGACGTATCGCTATGATCGCGGCGAACCCCGCGGACCAAAACGTAAGTCGCAAAGCTGGGACGAACGCGGTGATTGCATTGATTGTGATCAATGCGTGCAAGTCTGTCCGGTTGGCATCGACATTCGCAACGGTTCGCAGTTGGAATGCATCCATTGCGCGCTCTGTATCGATGCTTGTGATGAGATGATGAAGAAGATCGGGCGCCCGACCGGCCTCATCGCTTATGACACAGACACCGCCGTCGCCGCGCGCGCCGCGAAACAGACACCGCCTAAGTATCGCGTCTTGCGAACCCGGACGATGCTTTATGTGATTTTGATCGCTGCGATTGGCGGTCTGATGGTTTGGGGCTTGGCCACCAAAGCGACGATTGAAGCCAATGTTCTGAAAGACCGCTCACCGCCATTTGTGCAGCTGTCTGGTGGTGAGATTCAGAACGGTTACACGCTGAAACTGGTCAATAAGATCTCAGAGCCGCGGACCATGCGCGTCAGCGTATCTGGGATTGAAGGCCTCTCGTTCAGCGTCATCGGCATGGAACATGAAGGCAGTGCGGATATCGAGCTGCCCGTAGAGTCCCATGGCGTGGATCGTTACCGCATACTTGTCCGCGCGCCTGCTGGCGTCGCGCAACGCCAAATCACTATATCTGTTGAGGATGTCGAAAGCGGCGAAACAGATACCAATCGCGCTTCGTTTAGAGGACCCGCTCAATGACTCAGGTTCACACACAAATGATCGATGAAAATGACGGCAAGGGTCCGCTTAAAGGATGGCATGTCTTGCTGATGATGTTGGCCTTTTTTGGCGTGATGTTTTCCGTCAATGGTGTGTTCCTGTACCACGCGATTACCAGCTTCCCGGGCGAAGATATCAAGAAGTCCTATGTGCAGGGCCTGAACTATAATGACACGTTGGCGGCCCGCGCCAATCAAGCCGCTTTGGGCTGGCGCGCCGAGGCTGGGGTGCAAGGGGAGGAGATCATTGTCCGTCTCTGGGACGCCGAGGATCAGCCGCTGACTCATCGCTCAATGGTGGGTGAGTTGCGCCGCATGGCGACGCGTGAGGATGACCGCGCAATTGTTTTTCGGACTCGGACCAAGGGCGAATATGCAAGCTCTGTCGGGGCGCTCGCGCCAGGTCAATGGTTGTTGCGGGTCAGCATTATTGATGGTGAAACAGACCAGATCATTTTCAATTTTGACAAGACGCTGATTGTCTCATGACCGCATTCACCTCATCCGCAGAAACAGGCTGTCCGTCCGGACTGGCGCCGCCTTCGCGTGCGGTGACGGCTGATTTTTCACCCTTTGTCCGCAAAAAGAACGGGTTGAACACGCTCACGCTCTCAGTCCGCGGCGCCAAGTGCGGGGGGTGTTTGTCGAAAATTGAAACGGCAGTTTCCGCGCAACCCGGCGTGCAGCAAGCGCGGCTCAATCTGTCCAATGGCAAACTCTTCGTCGCTTGGACAGGTGAAACGACCGCAGAAGAAATTGCCGGTCGCATAAGTGGATTAGGCTATGGCGTGTCAGCTTTTTCTGAGGACACCTCGGCCAAGGTCGCAAAATCCGAAGAGCGCGGCTTGCTCATCTCCATGGGGGTCGCAGCATTCGCGCTGGCCAATATCATGTTGCTGTCTGTCTCGGTCTGGGGTGGGCATGGCGAAATGGGAGAGGCGACACGCAATGTTCTGCACGGCATTTCAGGTCTGATTGCCTTTCCCGTGCTGATCTTTAGCGGACGTCATTTCTTCCAATCCGCGTATGCCGTTCTCAAACACGGCCAAACCAATATGGATGTGCCAATCTCTCTGGCACTCATCTTGGCTTTTGGGGTCAGCACATGGGAAACCATGACGGGCGGTCGGCATGCCTATTTTGATGCCAGCGTCATGTTGCTCTTCTTCTTACTTATCGGTCGCTTTCTAGACGCGAGACTCAGACGACAAGCCCATGCGGCGGCGCATGATTTGGCGGCCCTGCAAAACCGTTCGATCAATCGTCTCTCACCATCCGGTCGCGTCGAAGCGGTTCGCGCTGAGCAAGTTGAGGCTGGGGATATGATCATGCTCGCGGCCGGCGAACGCGCCGTGATCGACTTAAAAATCACCAAAGGCGAAAGCGGGATTGATGAAAGCCTGGTCACAGGTGAGAGCTTGCCGCGCAATGTAGGCGTTGGCGAAACGCTTTATGCGGGCAGTCTCAATCTTGATCATCCAATCCAAGGAAAAGCGCTTAGCGCCGCATCAGATTCTCTGCTCTCGCAAATCGCAGACATGCTTGAAGCGGGCGAGCAGAAACGGGCCCGTTATCGGCAAATCGCAGACAAAGCGGTGACGCTCTATGTTCCATTTGTGCATACGACGGCCGCGCTGGCTTTCCTCGCCTGGTTGATGATTGGGGCAAGCGTGCACCAGGCCATTTTGGTCGCTGTCTCTACTCTGATCATTACCTGTCCGTGCGCCCTCGCGCTCGCGGCGCCAGTCGCGCAAGTGGTTGCCTCTGGTCATTTGTTTAAGCGCGGCGTCTTCCTGCGCTCAGGCGATGCGCTTGAACGGTTGGCGGAGATTGATCACGTGGTCTTAGACAAGACCGGCACCCTAACGCTTGGGACGCCCCGATTGAGTTCAGAGCATGGATCGGAACTCGCGCAAGCGGCGCAATTGGCCCGCGCCAGTCGCCATCCCTTGTCGCGCGCCATTGTCGACGCAGCGGGCGCCGGGCCGATCGCTGAACAGATCACAGAGCATGCGGGGCTAGGTGTCGAAGGATGGATTGACGGGGAACGGTTTCGCTTAGGCTCTGCTGAATGGGTCGGGCAACCCGAAACTTCGGATACGAACACGGCCTCACTCTGGCTGGCCGGACAGCAGGGCGCACCCATTTCCTTTAAGTTCGAGGACCAGTTACAGTCTGACGCGCGCGACACGATCGATCTGCTCAAGCAGCAAGGCTTCGCCATCGAGATTCTATCTGGCGACACCCCTGAAGCGGTCGCCCGCGTTGCCGAGCGATTATCGATTGAAACTTGGCACGGTCGCGTGACGCCGACGGGCAAAGCCGACCGTTTGGCCGCGCTGCAGGATGAGGGCAAAAAAGTCCTTATGGTGGGCGATGGTCTGAATGATGCCGGAGCGTTGGCGCTCGCGCATGCCTCATTGGCGCCCGGCGGCGCCATGGACGTGTCCCAGTCGGCTTCTGATGCGGTCTATTCCGGTGGCTTAAGTGCTATTCGGACCGTGCTAGCAGTGGCCAAGCGGACGAAATGGGTGATGCTCCAGAATTTTGGGTTGGCCGCGGCGTATAATTGCATTGCCGTACCGATCGCAGTGACCGGCCATGTGACCCCGCTGATCGCCGCCATCGCCATGTCGGCCTCGTCGCTTATCGTTACATTGAATGCATTACGGCTTAATCGAGGGACACCATGAACATTATTGTCTATCTTATCCCCGTTGCCATTGCCCTGGGTCTCTTAGGCTTGGTTGGCTTTTTATGGTCGGTCTTGTCCAACCAATATGATGATCTGGACGGGGCCGCCCATCGCATTCTCATCGATGAAGATGCGCCATTGAAAACAGGGCCCAAGGTTTCAGAATAGACCATGATTGCGGGTCCAGGACACTAAGGGACGTTCCTAATACTTCCGACAAACCGAGCTTCCTAAATTTGAATCATATCGAAATTAGGAGGGCATTTCCATGTCAGTGACCGTTATGTTGGGGGGGAATATCGATGCGATTGGTCCCGCCATTGAAACCGCAACACATTTGACCAAAAAGTTTGGGTCGACCTTGACGGGCCTCTGCGCCATGCCCGATCCAGCCACCGCTTCCGTCTATATTGCGGGCGCCGAAACCGTCATCTTGGGCGGCGCGGCCATCGCGTCCATGACCGAGGCGCAAGATACGCTCGCGGAGAAGCTCAAACAGAACTTCAACGCTAAAACAGACGCGGCTGGATCATGGCTAAAGGCCAGTTTCGAGCGGCGCGTCGGCTCGGTCGCTTTGCATGGCGCCGTTCGGGCTTCCCTCGCCGATGCGTTTGTGATGCCGAAGGAAGCCACGGAATCCAACCATGCTTTGAACCCCGCTTTCGAACATGTCCTCATGGAAGCCAATCTGCCTTTGGTGCTCGCGCCAAAAACCGCCAAAGACAGCGATACCTGTATGATTGCTTGGGATGGGAGTCCAATCGCAGCGCGCGCCGTAAAAATGCACCTGCCGCTTATCGCAACTTATAAGCACGCCATCATTGCCGAACATCCCGGCAAAGTCCGCCACCAATGGTCGCCAGAATGCGAGGATTCAAAAGCCCGTCTGACCGAGATTTTGCAGGAGCAGCGCCTTGACGTGAAATCCATAGAATTGGAGGGCGCGATTTCCGAAGGCCTGCTGGAGGCGAGCGCAGCGCATAATGTCTCAATGCTCGTCATGGGCGCCTATGGTCATGCCAGAATTGGCCAAATGTTATTCGGTGGAACGACCAGCAAAATGTTGCACAGCGCAGACTCGCCAGCATTGGCCCTTTGCCACTAAGCCCACACAGGCGCATTCGCAGCCTCTCTAATCGACAAGCCTCTGCGTTGCGTTATGGTCGCCCGCATGACGCGGAGTTTTGGTCCAGGTATACTCGTCGCGGCGGCCTTCATTGGGCCGGGCACCGTCACGGCGTGTACCTTGGCCGGCAGTAATTTTGGCTATGCGCTGATCTGGGCGTTGGTCTTCGCCACTGTCGCGACAATCCTGTTGCAAGATATGGCCGCGCGATTGGGCGCGGGCGCGCAGCTAGGTCTGGGCGAAGCCTTGATGCAAGGAACATCCTCAGACTGGCAGAAATGGCTTATGGGCGGCTTAGTGTTTGCCGCGCTTCTGGTCGGCAATTGCGCTTATGAAGGCGGCAATCTCAGCGGCGGCGCCCTCGGCTTGGACGCGTTGATGAAAGACCAATCCCCAGGGCAGTCTTGGTTGGTCGCAGGCTTGGCTCTGATCGCGGCAGCCGCGGTGCTCGTCGGGCGGTATGCGCTGCTAGAAAAGCTCCTCATCGCTTTGGTCATGGTGATGAGCGCCGCCTTTGTCGTCAGCGTGTTTTTGGTCGGGATCGATTGGAGTGAATGGCTGAACGGCTTGGTCCCGCGCATTCCGGATGGCGGAACCCTGATGGCGGTCGCGCTGATCGGCACAACGATTGTGCCTTACAATCTGTTTCTTCATGCGGCTGCGGCTAAGCGAAAATGGTCGAGCGGCGAAGACCCCAAACAGGCTCGCACGGACTCTGCGCTCTCCATTGGTCTCGGCGGGCTTATTTCTATTCTCATCATGTCGACCGCGGCGAGCGCTCTGTTCAGGTCAGGGCTGGAGATTAATAGTGCTGCTGATATGGCACTTGCGATTGAGCCCGCTTTTGGAGATGCCGCACGTTATGTGGTCGGCATTGGCTTGTTCGCGGCGGGGCTGACCTCAGCCATCACAGCGCCTATGGCGACGGCTTATGCCTTAAGCGAAATCCTAGGCGGAGACGAAAAGCGCAAATCTCAATTGTTTCGCGGCACCGCATTGTTGGTTGTGCTGGTCGGCGCTGCGATCAGCCTGTCCGGTATTCGACCTGTTTCACTGATTTTGATCGCGCAATATGCCAATGGCTTGCTCCTGCCAATTATCGCCGTGTTCTTACTCTACATTATGAACCGCCGGGATTTGCTGGGCGCTCAGACGAATTCTTTTGCCGCAAACATTGCAGGCGGTATGATCGTGCTAATAACAGTCGGATTGGGACTGCGTTTAATCTTACGCGCAGCGGGCGTGATGGCATGAGCAAACGGATCGACCTCAATGCAGACCTAGGCGAAGGCTGTGCCTATGATGCCGAACTCATGGCTGTGGTCACCAGCTGCAATATTGCCTGTGGGGGACATGCTGGAGACGCCGCCTCCATGCGGACGGCGCTGAAACTCGCACATGAAAATGGTGTGGCGGCTGGCGCGCATCCTTCATTTCCGGATCGCGAAAATTTTGGCCGCACGGCGTCAGATTTGTCCGGCGCGGCATTAGAAGACGCGCTCACGGAACAAGTTTCGGACCTCAAGGCATTGGCGCATGAGATGGGCGTATCGCTCACGCATTTGAAGCCGCATGGCGCGCTCTACAATATGGCTGCGAAAGACGCGAATTTGGCGCAGAGCATTGTGAGCGTATTGGCGGAGCAATTACCCGAGGCTGCATTGTTCGGACCGCCGGAGTCTGAGTTACAAAACGCCGCCAATGCGCGGGAAATCCCCTTTGTCGCGGAAGGGTTTGCAGACCGGGCCTATGAAACAGATGGACGGTTGCGCGATCGCAAACTTGATGGGGCTGTGATCCACGCGCCGGAAGATCAGACCCGTCAGGCTATCAAGATCGCAACCACGCAAATGGTTGAAACCTTTGATGGCGAGACTTTAGCGCTTCCTGTGGCAACGATTTGTGTTCATGGTGATACACCGGCTGCGCTGGACGCGGCCATGGCCATCAAGGCGGCGTTGGAAGACCATGGGATCGCTCTATGTCCGCCAAATTGAGCCCCAATCGCATCGCCGATGATGTCTTTGAAATTCGTGTGGGCAGCTCGCGACAGGCGCAGTGGATTGCGCGGACATTGCGTAAGGCGGAATTGGCTGAAGATATTGTCGCGGGGCTCGAGACGGTATGCGTAAAGTTTGCGCCGGCGAGAGCGCAGCAAGTCTCAAATTGGTTGCAGGGGATAGACTTTGCCATTGATGAGGCATTGCCCGACGCGCCAATCATTTCGCTCGATATTCACTATGGCGGTGAAATGGGGCCAGACTTCGCATGGGTCTGTGAGGCTTTAAATCTGTCACCCGAGGCTTTCATCGAGATGCATACCGGGCAAACTCATACTGTTGAGATGATCGGTTTTACACCTGGATTTGCCTATATCTCTGGCCTGCCTGAGGATTTCAAAATTCCCAGATTGAGCGACCCAAGACCGCGGGTTGCCGCTGGTTCGGTTGGCATCAGCGCTGCTTATACTGGGATTTACGCACTGGCAGGGCCTGGCGGTTGGCCGCTGATTGGGCGCGTATCAAAGCCGCTCTTCAATCCAAACTCAGACGTCCCATTTTTGCTTCAACCGGGACAGCGTCTCAAGTTTAAGGCGGCATAGATGCTGCGCATTCGAAAAGCTGGATTACAGACAACCCTGCAAGGACAAGCACGAATAGGGCAGCGGTTCGTTGGTATGCCCTATGCTGGACCGGCGGATCCTCTGTCTATGGCGCTGGCCAATCGGCTGGTTGGCAATCCTGCAGACGCGACCTGTCTGGAAATCACTTATGGTGGGTTTGAAGCCGAGATTGAGCTTGCGTGTTCGATGGCCTTCGCGGGTGCGCCTTCGGACGTCTCCGTTTCTGGGCGGCTGCACCCGTTCCACACGACGCTACATTTGCAGCCAGGCGATACACTGACCCTGGCGCCGCCGCTCCTTGGCACGCGGTCATATCTCGCCATACATTCCGGCTTTGAAGCGGCGATGCAATTTGGATCAACATCCACCTACTTAACAGCAGAGATTGGCGGCTTAGAGGGACGGGCGCTGCGGGCTGACGATACTATCCGCGCGAGAGGCTCTACCACGTTCGGCGATACGCTCGAAACACCGGAGGCTTTGCGTCCCGTTTTCACCCATCAATTCGCGCTCAGAGCCACTCGGTCTTCGGAAACGGATTTGCTCACCGCTGAGTCTGAGCGGGCTCTATTCTCTGAAATGTTCACCATCGGGCGCCAGGCGACGCGAATGGGGTTGGCGCTGACAGGGCATACGCTCTCGGTCGAAAGCGATGGCATGATGAAGAGCGCTCCGGTGTTTCCAGGAACCATACAGTGTCCACCGTCGGGACTTCCAATTGTCCTCTCTTGCGATGCTCAGACCACGGGCGGATACCCTCGCATTGCCAGCATTGCGCGTTGCGATCGGCACCTTCTTGGACAAATGCGTCCGGGCGATCAGGTGCGATTGCTACGCCGCGAACCGGATGCGGCGCTGGAAGATGACCAGCGCAAACAAAACTTCTTTTCCGACTGGCTCGAGGACGGGTTTTAGCACCGCGCTCGCTCACGAACGCGGTGAATTGAACGGCGCTTCGGCGCGCCGTCGCATGAGCGGGACTTGCATGCCTTTATCTGGGTCTGAATCGCCGCTCTCATAACGATTGACGAGACGATAGGCGAGCCAGAACCCAACAATCCCGAACAGGACGCCGCCAATGGACTGCCCAATCAGAACGCCAGGCGCGCCGCCCATGGCCGCACCAACCGCAATGAACGGCACCACGCCGATCGTGTTCTTTCCCCAGTTCAAAAAGGTCGAGAAGAGGGGGCGTCGCAAATTGTTGAAAGCCGCGTTTGAGACGAACAGGGTCCCATTGAACAGGAAGAGGGGCGCGACGACGAGCGCGAACCAGAAGATGATGTTTGCCCCTTCTTCGCTCAGTTTGAAACTGTCTGAAATGAAGCCATGCGTCAGCATCAAAACGGCCCACATCGCGGCGACATAGATCGCCGTGAATTGCACCGCCTTGATCAAAGTGCCTCTCACACGAGAGAATTGCTTGGCGCCAAAATTTTGACCGATAATCGGTCCGACCGCGCCAGAGAGGGCAAAGATCACACAAAACGCCAAAGGCGTTAGGCGGCCCGCAACCGCCATGGCGGCGACGGCGCTGTCGCCAAAGTCCGAGATTGCGCGGGTCACGAATCCATTGCCGATCGGCGTTGCAACATTGGTCAGCATGGCGGGCGCCGCGATGGCGACAATCGGGGCGAGGTCGCGCTTAAACCGGGCAGCGTCAATCTTCGCGAAGCCACCATAGTGTTTGAAAATCGGGTATAGCGCGGTGGCCAGGGTCGCGAACCGCGCGGCCACGGAGGCATAGGCGGCGCCATCCAAACCAAGGCCAAATCCAAAGATCAGGATCGGATCTAGAATCGCGTTTACGGCGCCAGCGGTCAGGGTGACGGTCATCGCCCGCCGGGCATCGCCGCGGGCTCGGAGAATCCCCGTTGCCATCATGCCAATCGCAGCAATCGGCATGGCGGTGACGACAATCCGGAAATAGCGCACAGCCAAGTCGAGCGTCGTGCCTTTGGCGCCAATGATGCCAAGCAGATTGGGCGCAAAGATCCAGCATGTTGCGGCAAGGATAATGCTCACCAGACCGCCAAAGACCATCACGCTGGAGGCGATTTTGCGAGCCTCCAATGGTTCACCTTGCCCAAGCCGTTGCGCCACTAAAGCGCTGGTCGCGATGGTCAGGCCAATCGACACTGAAAAGGTCAAAAACAGAACGGTTCCGGCAAAGCCAACAGCGGCGGCCAGCTCCGCTTCTCCGAGCATTGAAATGAAAAGAAGGTCGGCAAAATCGACCAGGAAAATGGAGACCAGCCCTATGCTGGCTGATGATGCCATGATGATAATATGGCGCAGCAGATTGCCTTCTAAAAAGATCGCCTGCTTGTTTGCCATGCTCGGGTCCTTTGCCTTGCGTGCCCCAAAGTCAGCCTCGCGCTGCGCTCGAAACCCTGCTTCTATACAGGCACATATAGGAGGAGACCCCGGGATGAGCCAGGTGCAAGGTCATTGCGATCCACAATTTGCCCGCGTGAAAGAAGAATTTGAGCGCAATTTTGCTGAACGCGGCGAAGTCGGCGCGTCGGTTTGCTTAAGCGTGGACGGCGAAACCAAAGTCGATCTGTGGGGCGGTATGGCCAATCCAGACACGGGTGAGGCCTGGCAAGAAGACACCGTCTCTATCGTTTTTTCATGTACCAAAGCGGCGACGGCGCTGTGCGCGCATATCTTGATCGATCGCGGTTTGCTCGACCCGGCTGCGCCCGTTTCAACCTATTGGCCAGGCTTCGCCAAAAACGGAAAAGAAGCCACCACGGTTCAAATGATGCTCAACCATGAAAGTGCCGTCCCGACCAATCGCGATCCCATCCGCGAGGGCGGTTATCTCGATTGGGACTATATGATTTCGCGCATGGAGGATGAAGAAGCTTGGTGGGAACCAGGTACGCGCAATGGCTATCACATGGTCAATTTTGGTTGGACGGTTGGCGAATTGGTGCGCCGGGTTTCCGGGAAATCACTTGGGCAATTCTTTGCGGATGAAGTTGCTGCGCCAATCGGTGCAGATTTCTGGATCGGCGTGCCCGATGATTTCTCCAAACCCATCGCCCCAATCCGATTGTATGAACCCAAAGAGGGCGACGTTCCGACGGCCTTCACCATGAAACTCTTCACAGAGCCAGACTCGCTGCAAGCCAAGTCCTTCTTGAACAATGGCGGCTGGGACATGAATGATCCTGAAGCGCATAAGGCGGAGATTGGCGGCGCTGGCGGCATCTCCAATGCGCGCGGGCAAGTGGCTTGGTACACACCGCTGGCCACGAATGATGGCTCATTGGTCTCGGCCGATCGTTTGGCTGCCATGTCGCGCGTCACCACAGCCACGGGGATAGATGCGACGCTCTTGGCGCCAACGCGATTTGCCTCTGGCTTTATGAAGTCGATGGACAACCGCGCTTATCCGCAAGGCGATCAAATGAGCGCGATTATTGGCGAGAGCGCGTTTGGTCATGTCGGCGCGGGTGGATCGATCGGGTTTGCCGATCCTGAATGCGGTCTCGCGTTCAGCTATACGATGAATCAAATGGGATCTGGTCTCTTGCTCAATGCGCGGGGGCAGAGTGTTGTTGATGCTGCCTATCAGTCGCTTGGCTATCGCACCAATGCGCCGGGAGCTTGGGTAAGATAGGCAAGAGTTGCGAAGCGAGTAGCGGCGAACGCGCTGGAGTTGTTTGAGCTCGAAACAAAGCATGAACCTGTTATGTGCGCTGGATGAGTTCAACGCCCGCTTTGCAAATTGTCTGGTTCAAGCGCGACCTGCGTGTTCACGACCATCGCGCTCTGGTGCGAGCGGCGCAAGCGGGTCCGGTCCTGCCGCTTTTCATTGCTGAGCCGGAGCTTTGGCAACAGGCTGATATGTCCGGCCGACAATGGGCGTTCGTGGCCGAAAGTCTGTTGGAGCTGCGCGCAGAGCTAGGACATCTTGGCCAACCCCTCATTGTTCGCTGCGGTGACGCTGTTCGGATCTTTGAACGCGCCCGGCAAAAATTCGGCGATGTCGCGTTGTGGTCACATGAAGAGACTGGCAATGGCTGGACTTATGCCCGCGACTTACGCGTGGCTGCTTGGGCGAAAGCGGCTGGGGTCGCGTGGACTGAAGTACGACAGGCGGGAGTCATTCGCCGACTTAAATCGCGCAATGGATGGGCCAAAAAGTGGGATGCCTTCATGGCGGAGCCCGAATGCCCAGCGCCGTGTGCGCTCACGCCCATTTCAGATATTCCGATAGGTGACATTCCTTCGGCGAAAGACCTTGGGATGCGACCTGATCCTTGTCCGCAAAGACAGATTGGTGGACGAGAAAATGGCCTCCAAACGCTGCACAGCTTTCTGCATGTCCGAGGCGCACCCTATCGCCGCGCGATGTCGAGCCCTGGGCCGGGTGCAGAGCATTGCTCGCGCCTCTCGCCACATTTGGCTTGGGGAACCGTGTCGATGCGGGAAGTGGCGCAGGCCGGATGGGCGAGGCAGGCCCAGTTAAGGGTGGCAGGCGTGAAGGGTGGATGGCGCGGAGCCATGTCTTCTTTTCAAGGGCGCTTGCATTGGCGGGATCATTTCACACAGAAACTAGAAGACGAACCCGATCTCGAGTTTAGAAATTTGCACCGTGCTTGCGACTCTCTTCGACCGTCAGAGCCGGACCAAATACGTCTGGACGCTTGGTCGAAGGGCGAAACCGGCTTGCCCTTCGTCGATGCCTGTATGCGCGCCCTGCAGCAGACGGGGTGGATGAATTTTCGTATGCGGGCCATGTTGATGGCGGTGGCAAGCTATCATCTCTGGTTGGATTGGCGACAGCCCGGCGAGCACATGGCGCGTCTATTCACCGATTACGAGCCCGGTATTCACTGGCCGCAAGTACAAATGCAATCGGGCACCACGGGGATCAATACGATCCGGATCTATAACCCTGTGAAACAAGGGCTTGATCAGGATCCTGAAGGGGCGTTTATCCGAAAGTGGCTGCCCGAGCTTGCGGGCGTGCCGGACGAACATATCCATGAGCCTTGGACCTGGGATCAATCAGATACGCTTTTAGGAAAATCCTATCCTGCGCCGATCATCGATCATCGCCAGGCCGCGCGATCGGCGCGAGAGAAAGTGTGGTCTATCCGCAAGGGGACCGACTTTCGCAAACGGGCGAATGCGATCCAGGACAAGCATGGCAGTCGCAAATCGGGCATTCCAATGCGGGGGCGAAGAGAAGCCTCGAAACCCACGACCGATCAGCTATCGCTGCCGCTTTAAAATGCTCGCGGCATAGATGACACGATTATTTGTCTTGATGCGGCTTGAGATCGGGACAAATGTGGAGATGAAACAATCAAAGCAGAGAGGGTGCCACTATGTGTGATGAAACGACCGAGCGTGAGCTAGATACTTGGTTGGAACGCAAGAAAATGACGCGTCGCGGGTTTTCACTCGGGGCGACCGCTGCCGTCACGGTCTCAGGCCTCGCACTCGCAGGCTGCGCCACAGCAACGGACGCCCCAAGCGAGGGGATAACTGAAGCAGACGTGCGTGTGCCGACCCCGGCGGGCGAAGCTGACGGGATATTTATCCACCCCGCTTCCGGTGCGCATGCCGCCGTTATTATGTGGCCTGACATTCATGGCGTCCGTCCGGCTTTCTTTGATATGGCCCGACGCCTGGCTGGTTCTGGCTATGCGGTGCTCGCGATGAATCCTTATTATCGCACGCACACGGGGCGCCTGTTTCAGGATGGTGAGACCATCCGGGATCCGGGTGGCCGCGAAAAGGTTGGTCCGCACTATGGTGCTTTGTCGCCTGATACCGTTAGGGTCGACACGACGGCCTATGTGACCTGGCTTGATCAACAAGATGCAGTGGACACAGATCGCGGGATTGGCGCGATTGGGTTTTGCATGACTGGCTCTTGGACGCTGCGCGCCGCCGCCGCGGCCCCCGGTCGTGTTCGGGCACCCGCATCCTTCCATGGCGGAGGGCTGGTCTCCGATGACGAGAATAGCCCGCATCGTCTAGCGCAAAAAATTGATGGAGGTGTCCTGATTGCGATTGCCGAGAATGATCACGAACGTGACCCGGAGGCGCAAGGGGCATTGATTGCCGCGTTCGAAACCGCAGGCGTGCCGGCGGAAATCGAAGTCTATGCTGATGCGATGCATGGCTGGGTTCCAACCGATTCCAGGGCGCATAATCCAGAACAGTCGGAACGCGCCTGGGGCCGTATGTTGGCTCTGTTCGAGCGTGAGCTGTCTTAGTCGCGCGCGATTAAGTCCGCGCCCTTGGCGGCAATCATGATGGTGGGTGTGTTTGTATTGCCGGACGTGATCGTCGGCATCACGGACGCATCGATCACGCGAAGGGCGTCGATCCCTCGAACTTGCAACCTGTCATTGACCACGGCATTGGGATCGCTCTTGAGTCCCATTTTTGCCGTTCCGACGGGATGGAAAATGGTCGTCCCAATATCCCCCGCGGCGCGCGCTAAATCATCGTCGGGATAGTCGGGACCAGGAAGATATTCATCAGGCTCGAACGGCGCGAGCGCGGCCTGCTGCATCAATTGTCGGGTCACCCGAATAGCATCCGCGGCAACCTGGCGATCTTCTTCCGTATCGAGATAATTGGGATCAATCACGGGCGCGGCTTCAATGCTGGGTCCGCTAATGCGGATGTGCCCGCGCGAGCTGGGGCGCAAGTTGCATGCGGCCACTGTGATCGCCGGGAAGCGATGCAATGGATCCCCGAATTTATCCAGCGAAAGCGGCTGCACATGAAACTGAATGTTGGGCCGCTCATGCGCGGCCGAGGAGCGTGTGAATATGCCAAGCTGCGAGGGCGCCATGGTCAAGGGCCCGCGCCGCCTGAACAGATAGTCGAGGCCCATTTTGGCCTTGCCGAACAGGGAGTAATAGGTCTGATTTAACGTCACCGTATTCGAGACTTTGTAAATCGCGCGTTGCTGCAAATGGTCTTGCAGATTCCCGCCGACCCCTGGCAAATCGTGTACGGGTTGAACACCCGCGGCCTTTAGAACCTCAGCAGGTCCGATCCCGGATCGCTGCAAGATCTGGACGCTGCCAATCGACCCGGCACTTAAGATCGTCTCCGCTTCAGCCTTAACCTGAAAGCGTTGCCCGTTCTGGTGAAACACCAATCCCTTTGCAAGCGCGCCCTCGAGCGAAACCGACTCGATGAGGGCGCCGGTTTCAATCCGCAAGTTTGGACGATCGGAGGCAGGCTTCAGAAACCCCCGCGCGGCCGACCATCGACGGCCAGCTTTTTGATTGATGTGGAAATAGCCCGCCCCCTCATTGTCTCCAGTATTGAAATCGGGCGTGCTGGGAATACCCATTTCGACCGCGGCGGCCCGCACCGCGTCGAGAATGTCCCAACGGACCCGCGGGGCTTCAACGCGCCAATCTCCGCCAGTGCCATGATCGGCGCTCTCGCCGAGAAAGTGATCCTCCAAATCACGAAAGACCGGCTGGACATCTTCCCAACCCCATCCCGAGAGGCCGAGGTCGCGCCAGGCATCATAATCAGCGGCCTGACCGCGCATCGTGATCATAGCATTGATCGCAGACGAGCCGCCCAGCACTTTGCCGCGCGGATAGTTGAGCGCCCGGCCATTCAATCCGGCTTGTGACACGGTTTCGAACATCCAGTCGGACCGCGGGTTGCCAATGGCAAACAGATACCCGACGGGTATGTGGAACCAAATCCAATTGTCGCGCCCACCCGCTTCTAACAGGAGAACCCGGTTGCTCGGATTGGCAGAAAGGCGATTGGCAATCACGCAACCCGCTGACCCCGCACCCGCAATGACATAATCATATGTGCCAGCGAAGGGGGTAGGGGCGTCAGGCATTAGCCAGGTTCGACTTCGGTAAACCGGCCGCCTTCTGATGCGAGGCGCTTCAGAGTTGCGCATGGCGCGAAACGCTCGTCATCATCGCCAAGTTTTTCCATGGTCGCGAGAACCGCTTCTGCGCCGACCATATCGCCGTACAGCATGGGGCCGCCTTTGTCGGCCGGCCAGCCATAGCCATTCAACCAAACAATATCGATGTCCGAGGCGCGCTGGGCCTTTTTCTCTTCCAGGATTTTCAAGCCTTCATTGATCATCGGGTAGATACAGGTCGCGATGATTTCATCTTGATCTGGCGCGCCGCCTGGTTCGACGCCGGTAATCTCGGTGATGATTTTCGCGGTGACCTCGGATGGGATTGGGCGTCGGTTCTCGTCATAATCGTAATAGCCCGCGCCGGTTTTTTGACCGCGGCGATCAAGCTCACAAAGCGCGTCACGAATTGGGTTTGCTGTTTTCGCGCCCTTTTTCCAGCCAATATCTAAGCCCGCAAGGTCGGACATTTGGTAAGGCCCCATGCGGAACCCGAACGCATTCAGCGCGGCGTCGACATCCCAAGGCATTGCACCTTTTCCGACCAGTTTCTGTGCTTGGGCCTGGCGCGCGAATAGGATGCGATTGCCAACAAATCCTGGGCATACCCCAACCAGGGTCGCGACTTTATTGATTGTTTTGGCTAGATCCATGCTGGTGGCGATGACATCGTCAGCGGTATGATCCGCCCGTACGATTTCCAGCAGTTTCATAACATTCGCGGGCGAGAAGAAGTGGAGACCAATCACGTCTTCAGGCCGCTTGGTCACGCTGGCAATTTCATCAATATCTAAGGCCGATGTATTGGTCGCCAGAATTGCTCCCGGTTTTGCGATCCGATCAAGGTCGGCGAAGATTTGTTTTTTCAAATCCATATCTTCAAACACGGCTTCGATGATTAGGTCACAATCTGCGAAATCATCCATGGTTAGCGTGCCGGTCAGGCGACCCATCCGCTCGTCGACTTCTTCAACGGGGAACCGCCCTTTATCCGCGCTTCGCTGATAATGCCCGCGGACCACGCCCAGGCCGCGGTCGAGTGCCTCTTGCTGCCGCTCCAGGATCGTTACAGGAATGCCCGCCGTCGCGAAATTCATCGAAATGCCGCCGCCCATGGTGCCGGCACCAATTACCCCGACTTTTTCAATCGGGCGGCGGGGTGTTGTTTCTGGAATACCAGGAACGACCCAAGCGTCGCGTCCGGCTTGGGCGATATAGTCAGAAACTTGTTGTGGGGTCATGGCAATTGCGGGCATAGCGTCATCTCTTCACATCTGAATGATCTTAAGCCCCAGTTTAGGCCGAGATGATGGTAAATTAAAAGCGCTTGCGAGACCTGCCGTCGCGGCGCTTGGTGTTGGTTTTGCAGTGCCTGATCTAAGGTTCGCCCGCTGTACCGAGCGGTTTGATTGTCCATAACAGGAACCCATCTTCGCGATACTTATGCCACGTCGAGTAGCGCCACTTGTCGGGATGGGAGACCAATCCATGCCGGACGGGGTTGCCGTGCATATAGCCAATATGGCGCTCGAGATCGACTAAGTCGCGGACCTGATAGTCCCAATAGCGTTGTTGCCAGATTGGGCCTTTTTGCTTTTTCGCGTCCACGATGCCTTGGTCTACGACCCGCCGACTGAACCCAGATCGCAAATGCGAAATCCGCTGATCATAGTCGAGATCATCTTCCGGCAGTGTCCATATCAGGTGCATATGGTTGGGGAGAATAACCACCGCCAAAGCATCGAACGGGTATAGGCCTTCTACATCGCGGGAGCTTTCGGCCAGCAAACCCGAATGCCGGGTCAGAAGCTGGCTATTTTCATCCGCCAGATTCAAAGTGAAATACCAGGTTCTTCCTGGCTGAAATCGAGTCTCGTGAGGGCGCATACGGTTTATACAAGCAAGCTATGGACCGATTGTTCAAGTTGCAGATTATTCATTTGGTATCAAGGTTTAACGGCGCGCCTATTCGCCATCGCACCAAGTTGGTTTGACGCTTTCTGTTGGCCACGGCTTAGACAAACCCTCTTTGGCCAATAGCCAGCCTATATGGCTGCCATCGAGATAGACATGCGCGCGGGTGCGGCCAAAGCGGTCGGTTCCTTCGGGTTTGAACGTCAGGGTCTGACCTTCGTCGAAGAGTGCTTTGGCGCGCACTTCCACTTGCTGACCTAATCGATCTTCGGCAGCGCAGGCGGCGCTATTGCCAGATTCGGGGCTATCCCAACCGATCAACCGCAAGCGAATGCGTTCCGTTCCACGATCGGTCAGACGCTGCAGCTCAAATGTATCGCCATCGACCGCGGCGACATCTCTCGCTGGCGCGCTAACGCATCTCGTACCTGGGGCGGCGCAGAGATTTTCGGGTTGGGGAGGAGTCCCCCCGCTACCGCAGGCAGCTATGAGGACGGCGATCGGTAGAGCAAAAAGCGGACGCATGCCGCGACCTAGGCGGATGCAGGGCGTTCGGTCAAGCGTGCCCAGCTGTCGCGTTCAATGCGCGGTCACAAAGTGTCTTTTAGCTTTTTAGGACGCGACACGCTGCGCAAAATCATCATTGTTTGCGCCGTCATCGTGAACTTCATGGTGACGTCGTCAGGCCGCTCTTGATCGCGCACGGCGCAGCTACCACCGGTGCCAGAGCGATTGACGCGGCAGTCGGTTTCATCGCTCGCTATGCCGAAATGGGTTTGCATCGCGCCAATCTCGGCGGCAACATCAATCCCTGGTTTGTTCAAAGATTGGGTCAGAAAGACCAGCATGCCATCTGCGCGTCCAAGGGTAATTGACGATAGTCCGTCTGGTCCACCATAAGATCCGCGAACAAATTCGATTGTACCATATTCCCAATCCTCAAATTCTTCGATTGGGCCGGCTTGGTATCCGGCGGCGATTAAGGCGTTGAACGCATCTTCCGGCGTGGTTGCCAGGTTGACCCCTTCAATCGTCACGGTTTCGAAGCTCGCTGCATCCCGGATCAATGGAGCAGCGTTTGCTGTATGGGCGAGCGAGAGGCTCAAGCCAGCCAATGCGGTTATTGCCAGAATACGGGCCATCTCTTCCTCCATATGATTGCCTTTACGTAAGGGTAGCGGAAAAGTAGGGCGAGTTTTTGTCGATGGGACGATTGGGCAAAAGGAAAACCCCAGCCGGGTCTCGGCTGGGGTCCGTGAGCCGGATGGCTCTTGAATCCTTGGCTGCGTTCAACTCTGCGTCAGAGGTTTCCCTCATGCAGGCAGCCTCAAGACTGTGCTATTGGGTACCCAGAGGCTGCTCCATGAAACCCTTAACACAAACGGATCCAATCACCGTTCCTGGTTTCTCACTTGACATTGGATCACCTCCTTTCAGCTGTTGAACGACTATGTCCGGACCTGAAATCTTTTTGCCGGACGATTCGAATTAAGCATGAGTCATACCTAATGAAAGGTGAATGTTGGCCAGAAGACATAAAAAATTGATCTTTGCCCAAAAAAACACCCACTGAGCGAACTCAGTGGGTGTTCCCAGAGCGCGCGAGAAGGGCGCGCTGGTCGGGGGACTCTAATCGGCGAGGGCGCCGATCACCAGGCCGATAATGGCGCCGGTCGCGATAGAGGCGAGAATGGCATCGCCGCTATCATAGTCATGGACCCAGTGATAACCGTGCGGAGGATCATAAAGGCCCCAATAATCATAGTCTCCTATGATGATCGTATTGGTGTGGTACCCATAATGACCACCGATCCGGTAACGCGGGATATAGCGGCTGTCATAGACAAAGCTAAAGGTCGGGCGCGAGTAATAATAGAACGGACGGTGTCCACCCCAATAATAGGCGCGTGGCGAATAATGCCGGAAATTGTGCCGACGATAATGATGGCGATAGTGATAGCCATTATTGTGGCGGCGATAGTACCGGTTGAAATTGCGGTGATGGCGATAGTGCCGATCATGCCGATAATCGCGGTGACGGTAATGGCGATCGGCATGCCGATTGCGATTATTGTGATAGCGATCATGATTGCGCGAGCGAATGTCTCGGCGCGCTTGGCTGTAGCCGCGATCGTATGAGTTACGACGGATTTGTCGATTCTCGCGGCGATTATCCGCGCGTCTTTCGGCACGACGGTCCTGACGTTGTTCAAACCGGCGATCGTCGCGGCGTTCGGCACGACGGTCTTGACGTTGCTCGAACCGGCGATCATCGCGCCGCTCAGCACGTCGCTCTTGGCGCTGCTCGAACCTGCGATCATCACGACGCTCAGTGCGGCGTTCCTGACGTTGTTCAAACCGACGATCGTCACGACGCTCGGCACGCCGTTCCTGGCGCTGTTCGAAGCGACGGTCTTGTCGCTGTTCCGCGCGTCGCTCTTGTCGACGTTCGGTGCGTCTTTCTTGACGTTGCTCGAATTGGCGATTGTCGCGTCGCTCAGTCCGTCTTTCCTGGCGCCGAGTCTCGTTGCGATCTCGGCTCATGCTGCGTTCACCGCGAATGGTATCGCGCGGCGTACGCACATTGCTGCGTCCGTCACGGCGATCAATCCTGGCTTGGCGATTGCGTTCAGACCGGGCCTGGTCGCGCCCATTTTGAATGCGGTCTTGTGATGAAAATTGTGGTCGTCGATCACGGTCGCGATCAGCGAAAGCCACAGGCGCGAGTGTCCCAGCCATCAATGCGATGGCCGCAACGCTTGCGGATAATTTTGAGAGGATGGACATAGGTCGCCTCCCTTTCTGTGTTTCGGCGCCCCTCTGGCACCCGCAGTTTCGGCTGTTCGTGACAAGCCTTGTATCCCACCCTAAAAGGGCCGCCTGAATTGACCCTGAACGGAGCTTTCATGTCCGATCGCGATCACGTCTTTGTGACCGAAACCATCCGAGTGCCCGAATGGGAACTCTCGGAACGGTTTATCCGTGCGTCCGGGCCGGGTGGGCAGAATGTCAATAAAGTCTCTACGGCGGTCCAGCTGCGGTGGAATGTGGAGTCCAGTTCCATTCCAGCACCGGTCAAAGCGCGATTCCGTCGCCGTTTTGGGGCGCGTTTAACCCAAAATGGCGACATTCTGATTGAGGCGAAGGATCATCGCAGTCAGGGGCTGAACCGGGAAGCCGCGCGTAAACGCCTTGCCGAGATGATCCGCGGGGTTGCCGAACCGCCGCGCAAACGGGTCAAAACCAAGCCAACGCGCGCGTCGATCCGGCGACGGTTGACGACTAAAAAGCAACGCGGGGCCGTGAAGGCCTTGCGCGGCAAAGTCTCTGACGAAGACTAGGCTTTGTGGGTCTATTCTGGGCGAGCAATCGTGCCGGCGCGATAGGCGATAATACAGTCGACTGCGTCGCGCTTCACATGGCTATCCGTCTGAAGAATAGAGCGTCCTTCGCCGGTAAACCGGTTATCATCGCATGTATCATCATTGGCATATTCACCTGAATTGTCGCCAAAATCGAGATACAATGTGAGCTCGCCCGAGGCATACAGTGAGCGGCAGTCCGAGGCATCGCGCAGCACATGATTGCGCTGATAGGTCCAATCGTCTCCATCCTCAGAAAAACGGGCATCATCACAGGCGCCGTCTAGCGCGTAATCGCCTGCGTCCTCGCCAAAATCGATATCATCAATCGAGGCTCGGACGTCTTCTGCGGCCTCTTCAATGGCGGCCGTTTGCTCATTTTGCACCAGTTCAGCGATCGCCAGAGTGTTGCGGATATTTGTGCGGATATTGCCCATGCTCTGACCATCGTCGAGGATGAGATAGCGCGAGAGATAGAGGTTTTCGTCCCGTTCGGTTGCTTTAATCGCGGCCCAGCGCGTGTTGATGTCGTTCGCGTCCGCTGGCGTAAAACTGCCAGAAAAGATAACTGTTGCCTCCAATCCGAGGCAGCTGACCTCGTCCTGACAGGCTTTGCCTTGCAGCGCGTAGAGCAATTCTTCATTGGTCTCTTCGTCTTCATAGACGGCGAGGACGCCAATGCTCTCATCGAGGTCGCGGCGAACCGTGTGACCCAGTGATTCTGCCACAAATCGAATGTCTGTTTGATTGAGTGACGTCACCAATTCGCTATCGCGGCTATCATCCTGTGCTGTCGCAGTTAGAGTGAATCCCAACGCTAAGGCGCTGATTGTAAACAGTTTCATTTTCATCCCCAAGGTCAAATTTGCGCACCGATCCGCGCATCCCTGATTCCGCTAACCTGACCTTGATCGATCATGATGGCAATGTTCGGGCAGCGATTTGTCGACATGAATGCTGGCCAAACGGCGCGCTCAGGCTGGGTTGCAACGGCCTGTGTAGAGCTGCACTCATGATAAATCGTATCATGCAACCTCGAGCAGCCGCGCTTGCCCTTGCGGCGCCTCTGCTCTTCGCCGCTCCCGCGCTGGCTGACCATGGCAAGTCGAACAAACGCGTCTCGGGCAGCATCACGGTGCAAACCGGCAATGGCGCCTTGCATTTCGGCTATGGTGACCGCGGCTACGGCCATGTCGGCTATTCGAATGGTCGGTATTATGGCTATTCAGATCGGCGCACCAATCGCCAGATTAAGCGCCGCGCGATACGCGCGTGCCGACAGGCGATTAAAAGCGAGGCCTATCATCTCGGCTTCCGTGATGTCGATTTTGATGATGGTCGCTATGCCGAGCAGATTGGTCCACGCGGGTTCCGCGTCACCTTTAACGAGGTCGAGTTTGAAGGCCGTCGCCGTGACTTTGAACGCCCGGTGACCTGCATCGTCCGACGTGGCGATCAGGTGCGCGAGATTTACGGCATCCCACAGCGTGGCCAACGGTATCGCAATCGTGGCCATCATGGCGGCTATTATAAGTAATCGCCAATACTTTCAGAATGAAAGGACGGACGGGCTTCCCCTTGGGGAGGCCCGTTTTGCATTGGTGGGCACCTTGCTCTTCGCATTGGCACCATTAAAACCCGTCACCAGTGCGACATGTCAGAGGACGGATCAAAATGCAGGACGTAATCGAAGCGCTCGAGGCGCGACGCGAGAAAGCCCGGCTCGGGGGCGGCAAAGCCCGCATTGAACGCCAGCACGAAAAAGGCAAACTCACGGCGCGCGAGCGTGTGGCCCTGCTGCTGGACGAGGAGAGTTTCGAAGAAACCGATATGTTCGTCGAACATCGCAGCCATGATTTCGGCATGGAAAAACAGCGCATCCCTGGCGATGGCGTGGTCACCGGATCGGGCACGATTAATGGGCGTTTGGTCTATGTGTTTTCAAAAGACTTTACGGTTTTCGGGGGCTCCTTGTCGCTGGCCCAATCTGAGAAAATCGTCAAAGTCCAGAAAGCCGCGGCAAAAGTCGGTGCGCCCGTGATCGGTATTTTCGATGCCGGCGGCGCTCGCATTCAAGAAGGCGTCGATAGCCTGGCGGGCTATGCAGATATCTTCATGGAGAACGTCCTGTCTTCTGGGGTCATTCCGCAAATCTCAGTGATTATGGGGCCATGTGCCGGGGGAGACGTGTATTCGCCCGCGCTGACAGATTTCATCTTTATGGTGAAAGACACCTCTTACATGTACGTGACCGGCCCGGACGTGGTGAAGACGGTGACAAATGAAGAAGTGACCCACGAGACCCTTGGCGGCGCCAGTGTGCATGCGGCCAAATCGGGTGTCGTCGATGGCGCGTTTGAGAATGATATTGAAGCGCTGACGCAAATGCGTCGCTTGATTGATTTCCTACCCGGCTCCAATCGTGAAGAGCCGCCTGTGCGGCCAACTTATGATACAATTGAGCGGGCCGATAATAGCCTCGACACTCTTATCCCGGACAATCCGAACCAGCCTTATGATATGAAGGAATTGATCGAGAAGACCGTGGACGAAGGCGACTTTTTCGAAATCAGTCCCGCCTTTGGCGCCAATATCATTTGCGGCTTTGGTCGGATGGAAGGCTCGACCGTCGGTTTTGTCGCCAACCAGCCCATGACTTTGGCCGGCGTGCTCGACATTGATGCTTCGCGCAAAGGCGCTCGCTTTGTGCGCTTCTGTGACTGTTTCAACATTCCGATCGTTACTTTTGTCGACGTGCCCGGCTTCATGCCTGGGACCAAGCAAGAATATGGCGGCCTGATCAAACACGGCGCCAAATTGCTCTTCGCTTATGCTGAAGCGACGGTGCCGAAAGTCACTGTGATTACCCGCAAAGCCTATGGCGGCGCGTATGATGTGATGAGCTCCAAACACCTGCGCGGCGACGTGAATTATGCTTGGCCGACCGCAGAAATTGCTGTGATGGGCGCGAAAGGCGCGGTGGAGATTATCTTCCGCAAAGATATTGGCGACGAGGCGAAAATTGCCGAGCATACCAAGAATTACGAAGACAATTTCGCCAATCCCTATGTCGCGGCTCGCAAAGGCTATATTGACGATATCATCATGCCACACTCAACCCGCCGGCGCGTGGCAAAAGCGTTGCGCCAGCTGCAAGGCAAAGAGTTGAGCAATCCATGGAAGAAGCACGACAATATTCCGCTTTAAATGGATGGTTTGATCTTGGAATGAGACTCATCCTGAGCGAAGTCGAAGGATGAAACGGCACGTTCTGGAAGTTCGGCGCTAATCCTTCGACTTCGCTCAGGATGAGCGCCCCAGAGGCTGCGCGCGAAAGGTCCAATTGATCGATGCGCTGAGCTCGCTCTAAACAGAGCGCATGTGTTCGCTCACCGCCCACCACCGTCTCGCCGTTTACGGCACGCTCGCGCCTGGGCGGAGCAATCATCAAGAACTCGACGGCATTAAAGGCACCTGGCGACAAGGCGTGGTTCGCGGCCACTTAGTCGCCTCGGGCTGGGGTGCCGCAGAAGGCTACCCTGGGATACGGCTTAACCCGGAAGGGCCGCGCGTGGACGTCCAGGTTTTGGAGTCCCCCGATCTGCCAGAGCATTGGCCGCGTCTCGATGAATTTGAAGGCGAGGAATATGAGCGCGTGATTGTCACCGTCGTTTGCGATGGCGAGATACTTGAAGCGTGTATCTATGCGTTACGCCCGGAGCCGACATCTCCTTGATTCTAATGCTTGGAGGTCCAAATCGCGAAAAGTAACCGGTTCAAGGCGAACACCGTAAACCATCCAAGAGGCAGCAAAAAAACCGCCACGAGATTAAAGGTAAGTTGCGCATAATCTGAATCAGACATGGATGAGCTCGGATCCATTTGGAGCCAAGTAGCTTTTATATAGTTTTTGAGGCTAACTATCTGTCTCATGAAAAAATCGGGCTCTGGTAATGCCGTAGCATCGAATCTCGCGCGCATTTGATCGAGTTCTGCCTGCAGTGAAGCCCGCTGGGTTTCTAGTTCCTGAATGCGTCTTTGGCTCTGTTCAATCGCTAGATAATTGTTGGATTTTCGCAAGTTTTCGGGATCCAGACTGTCAATTTCGCGCCTCAATCGTTCTATGTCTTGAGTTAGTGTAAGATTATGGTCGACGATCCTTTGTATGTTGAGACGCTCGTCGGGTCCCAATTGTTCATCGAGAACAAGCATGTTTTGAATTTTTGCCTCGTAGGCTGATTTTACCTCAAAGAGGTGCTCTTCAGCTAACTCATCTCGAGACCGATAATCATCTATCCATCGTTCGTATTTCGCTATGAGTTGTTGACTTCTGTCGGTTTCCAGGGTGGCATCAAACAATAAGGAAAGAGACGCAAAAATGCTCCATGCGACCAGAGAAGCTGACGCGACAGTAAGCACGATCTGCTGAATCGAAGAGATATTGAAATATCGAATTGTTCCACCAGATCTATGATACACCTGCCTTTCTGGAAAATATCGTTCCAATAATTGCTGAATTTCAGATATCATCTTGCGGTTGCCCCCACCCGTATCTCGGAAACTATTCTAAGTGTTGGAATAAAGCGTAATTCAATTTTAGTTGAGAGATCTCAATATTAGTATGCTCGCAAAAACGAGTATAGCAATGCAAATCAAATCCAGCCGCTGCCATATGTGAAAGGTTTTTTTTGAGTATGGCACCTTATTATCCCAACACCATGACCCATCTCGCCGCCTTCAATGCCAGTCTCGAAGCGGTCGCAGAGCGTTGCGACGATGTCGTGCCGCCGGTCTATGCGGCGCTGTTCCAACGCTTTCCTGAATTTGAGCCGCTCTTCGTCCTCGACACCGATCTCGGCGCGCGGGGGCATATGCTGAATGAGGCGCTGACCATGGCCGAAGGCTTGTTGCAAGATGATCCCGTGGCGGTCAGCTTTGTTTCAGCCGAGCGGATGAATCATGAAGGCTATGGCATTGGCGATGATGTGTTTGAAGGCTTCTATCAAGTCATGGCCGATGTGTTCGAAACGCTCGCGGCAGACGCGTGGTCTCCGGCAATGAGCGCCGCTTGGGCGGAAGTCTCGCGCGCGGCGTCGAATGCAAAATTGTAACCGGCCTGCATCCAAACCGTCCTTTGATTGCATCTATGTCTGTGAGCCCGCAAAAAGGGTGCAATGATAAGGATACAAAGCGATGGAAGAGATTTTCGTCCCGATTTCAATTTTTGCGGCCGGTGTCGCGATTGTCTGGCTGTTCAGCCATTATAATTACAAAAAGCGGCTGACGGCGCATGAAACGCTGCGGCTGACCTTAGAGAAAGGCCAAGAAGTTTCGCCGGAACTGATCGAGCGCATGTCGTTCCTGAATGACCCGGTCAAATCAGATCTGCGCCGCGGCGTCTTACTGATTGCCTTTGGGGTCGCCTTTATCATTCTTGGTGCGATCATGCCGCATGATGAACCTGAAGCGATGCGCGGGATTATTGGGGTATCCTCATTCCCGGTCGTGCTCGGATTGGCCTATCTCGGCCTGTGGAAGTTCAGCCACGACTAAGCAAGATCGGCGATTTTGGGATGAAACCAGATATCGATCTTGCCCGCGACGCAGCCTCTGGCCAAGAGGCTGCGTTCGAGGCCTTGGTCCGGCGCCATCAAGGCGCTGTGCGGGGTGTGGCGCGACGCCTGGCAAGACATGTGGCTGAGGCGGACGATATCGCCCAAGCGGCGTTTCTGACGGCCTGGCGGAAGATCGGGTCCTATCGTGGCGGATCATTCAAGGCTTGGATTTGCACGATTGCTTATCGCGAGTTCTTGCAAGCCAAGCGCAAACGTAAAACCGAAGTCGAGTTTGATGAAGGCGCCCATATCGTCGCCTTTGACAGCTCCGCGGCTCGATTGCCCGAACAGCTCGACTTAGAGCGCGCCTTGAAGACGCTGCCTGAAAACCAACGCATTTGCGTCGTCCTTTGTGTGGCGTCAGGGCTCAGCCATGGCGAGGCGGCGACGGCAACGGGTTTCCCGCTCGGCACGGTGAAATCGCACGTGAATCGCGGCGTGGCCGCGCTCCGAAAACAGCTTGCAGCAGAAGACGTGGCGTGATGGAGTAGAGAAGATGCAAAGCGAAGAGAAATATGACGACCTGACCGCTCTGTTCGAAGCGCAAGATGCGGCGCTTGAGAGCGAAGCTTTTGTGGATCGCGTGATGCAACCCATCCGCAAACGGTCGCGTTGGCGCGGCCCGCTCCTGTTTGGGGCTGGCGGTGTTGGCGTCGGCGCAGCTGTGTCGCAAATAGGCGGCTTGTTTGACATTGTCAGTGTGCGAGCCGCCTCGCTCACCCATTCGCTCGACGAGGTCCGCCCCGGCACGTTTGATGTCGCCAGCCTTGATCCGCTTTGGATTGGCGCCGTGGTGGTGATGTTGACGAGCTGCGTGGCGATTGTCGCCACTGAGCGAAACTAAGGCGCAGACCAGCGTGCACAGATAGATGTCGGCAGCAACCGCGTGTCATTGAGATGCGGTAGGGCCATTTCACCCATTTCAATATGCCCGCCCAATCCTTCCAAATGACCCGCAAGGGCTTGCGCCAAAGCAATATGCGACAAGCGCACCGCATAGGCCGTCAGGATCACAAAAAGAGGCTCATCGGATAAGAGCGCCCGAACATTGGCAAGCAGGCCCGGCAGGTCTTCTTCAAAGCGCCAAGTTTCATTCTTCGTGCCGCGCCCGAATTTTGGCGGATCCAGGACGATCGCATCATAGCGATTGCCGCGGCGGATTTCCCGGGCGGTGAACTTCATGGCATCATCTGCGATCCAGCGGATCGGGGCATCGGCGAGGTCGCTCATCGCCGCATGATCTTTGCCATAGCCGTTTGACTTCGGGCTGGCATCAAGATGAGTGACCTCCGCACCGGCCTGCGCGGCGGCGAGACTCATCATCCCAGTATAACCAAACAGATTCAAAAGTTTGACTTTGCGTCCGGCGCTGCGAATGCGCGTTTGGGCAAAATCCCAGTGCACGCTGTGTTCTTGGAAAAGACCGAGATGCCGAAACGGTGTGCGTCGGGCTTGAAACTGGATGCCGCGCCAAGACATCTGCCAGCTTTCAGGCGCCGATCGGTCGATCAACTCCCATTGGCCGCGATCATCATCGCCTGCTTTAGCGTTAAACCGTGCATCCGCCTGCCAATCCTCGATGGGTGTGGCGGGGGGCCAAAATGCTTGCGGGTCAGGCCGGATGACGGTTTGGGTGCCAAACCGCTCAAGCTTATGCCCGTCACCGCTGTCGAGAAGCGCATATTGATCCTCCGCCCATTGGTCGGCGAGGAAGAGGGTGGAGGTCACATCCATCAAACGAATCCTCTTTGGCGCCAGCCTTCATAAAGCATGATGGCCGTGGCTTGGGCCAAGTTTAGACTGTCGGCGCCGCCCCGCATGGGAATAAGGCACAGCGTGTCACATTGGGCTTCGATCTCGGTGGGCAAACCGGCTTGCTCATTGCCCATAAGGATCAGGCTGGGCTGTTCGAAATCGACGCCCGTATGCGCGGTTTGCCCGTTCACACTGGCCGCGATCATGTTCAAGCTGGCCGATCTCCGCCAAGCATTAAAGGCAGCGAAGTCAGCGCGCGCGAGGCGCACATCAAATAGCGACCCCATGGACGCGCGGACCGCTTCGACACTGTACGGGTCGCAGCAATTCTCGATCAAGATGACCCCGGCCGCGCCGGCGCAATCGGCGGTTCGCAAAATGGTGCCGAGATTGCCAGGGTCGCGGCATTCATAGAGTCCGATCCACAAACCGGGATCGTCTGCGGGGAGCTCATCCAGGGACAGATCGCGCTGTTTGATCGCGGCGATCACGGCTTGCGGATTGTCCTTTCGCGCAATCGAGCCAGCGAGGCGATCCGGCACTTGGATCAGTCGCGCGCCTTGTCGGCCCGCGCGCGTCGCGAGATCTTGGACGAAATCTCGCTCGGCCCCGGAGTTTGATGCAATCAGGGTCTCAACCTGCCAACCCTGGGCCAATGCCTGCTCGATCAGGCGCGCGCCTTCTGCGAGGAATAAGCCGGTCTCATTGCGGCCTTTTTTACGCTCCAGGCTGCGCAACTGTTTGACCAGTGGATTGCTTGCCGAGGTGATGTGATCAAAATTAGCTTTCATTGCCGCCCTGTAACACGCACTTGCCTGATTCCAAGGGATAAGGCAGACCTGAGAGGGTTAATGCAGTCTTTACTACGGGGGATTGCAACATGAGTGCCTATGACATCCTGACCGCCGGCCTCAGTGGCGTGGGTCTGGTATTGTTGGGCCTCGTGACCGTACAAGGCTCATCGGACTACCATTTAAATGCCGCTCAAATGCAGGAAAGCCTGCAGCAATCGGCCAGTACTGCATTGGCAGAGTCGGGGCAGACCTGGGCGACTGTAACCCTGAAAGGGCAGCGGGCTTTATTGGTGGGGGCACCACCGTCGATTGAGGCCGCCGAAATCGCCAAGCAAGCGGTGTTTACCTCTGCCGGGCCGGGCGGCGCTCTGCGCGGCGGGATCTGGTCTGTCGAAACCGATTTCGAGGAGATTCGCGATTTACCAACCGCGTCACCTTATGTCTGGCGTGCGATTAAAACGCCTGAAGGCGGGTTGATTTTGGTCGGTGGCGTGCCGGATTTTCAAACCAAAGGTGTGTTGACTGAGCATGTCCGCGGATTAACCGACGCAGTGATCGATGATCGAACGCAATTGACCTTAGGGGTACCAGACGGCGACTGGGTGGGCACCGCAATGTTTGGTCTGGATCAGCTTCAATTGCTCGACAGTGGCGAGGCGCGCCTGACTGATCATGAATTGCGTCTCAGTGGCATTGCGATGCAAGATGAGGCGCGCATTCAGACGACGGCCGCGGTCTCTAATCTTGCTGCGCCTTGGACCGGGATCGCCAATGTCGACGGACCAAGCCATTGGAAAGCCGAACACATTGACGGAACTTTGGTCCTATCCGGCAGCTGCGAAACCTCCGAAGACCGGGCCGAGATCGCATCGATCGCGGAAGCCTATTTTGATGGCCCTGTTATCGATGAAATGACGGTGGAAGTCTCTGAGTATGAGCCTTGGATCGAAGGGGTTCGTTTAGGACTGCCACATTTCTCGAATTTCCAGTCTGGTGAGATGGAGTTTGTGCCCGAGTCAGAAGGATTTAGCTTTGAGGGCGAGGCGACCAGCTCCACCTTGCTATTCTTGCGGGAGGATATGGCGCAATTAGACGGGGCGTATGCCGTGGAGATTGCTGCCGAGACGGTGACGGTCGAATTGGAGGAAATCTCCGGCATCGATCTTGGCCAAGACCCATTGCAAGCGTGCCAAACCTCATTTGATCTGATTATGGATGCGAATGCGGTCGCGTTCCAATCTGCGAGTGCGGCGATATCTCGAGACAGTGGCGAAACACTCGACAAAATCATGGCAGTTTCTGCGTCATGCGCAGAGTCCTTGGTGTTCGAAGTCGGCGGGCATACTGACAATGTCGGTTCTCGTGACAGCAATATCGCGTTAAGCGAAGCACGCGCGCAAGCGGTGGCGGACTATATGGAAAATACAGGATTTGATACGACACGTTTGGTTGTCGCCGGTTATGGGCCGGATCAGCCAAAAGCGAACAATGCGACGCCGGAGGGGCGCGCGGTCAATCGTCGGATTGAGTTCAAGGTTGAGGAACGGAGTGAGTAGATGCAGTGGTTGATTGCCAATATGTGGATGGCCTTGGCTGCGGCCACCGTTCTCGGTCTGCTATTCGGCTTCTCGTTTCGGGGTATTCTGGCCGGTAGCAAAATCCGCAAAGCCGAAGTTGAGCGAGAAATCGCGAAAACCGAACTGACCCAATCCAAGGCTGAAGTTGAGGCGCTTTATGCGGCGCAGCGCAAGTATAAGGAATCGGTGGACCAAGGCCCGAGCAGCATTCCTGCAGCTGAGCTTCAAGAGCGCGAAGGACGTATTGCGGTCTTAAGCGACGAGCTGGCATCGGCGCGGTCGGAGCTTGAACAGCTGAAATCGGAAAACGCCTCTGATGGTAATATGCTTGAAACGGCTGGTGCTGCTGTTGCGGGTGCCGTCGCTGGTGCGGTTTTGTCGGACGATGAGCAAACCGAACTCACGGCCTTGCGGGATCGCAATGCTTGGTTGGAAGAACGGGTTGGCGCGCTTGAAACAGAGATAAGTGCTGCAGCGGTCGCACCGGCGGCGCCAATTGAAGCCCCAGTGTCGACAGCAACCGATCCAACGCACGAAAAAACCCGCTGGCAAGCTGCGTATTTGCGCACGCGCGTGGATGCCTTGGAGGCGAAACTGCTTTCCCATCCGACACCGACTGGGGACACTGAAGCCTCTGAAACGGTACCAGAGGCCATTGTCGCGGCGACGCCCGCAGAGGTCGTCGCAAATCCAGCCGATGAGAAAGTGCGTTGGCAGGCGGCGTATTTGCGTACGCGGGTTGATGCGCTTGAGGCAAAATTACTCGCACAGGCAGCGGCGACCCTAGACGACGCAGAGACTGCGCCTGTGCCAGAACCAGAGCCCGAGCCGACGCCTCAGGCGGACACGCAGGCTGTCGACGAGGAATTGGCACAGCTGCGTTGGCGCAATCGCTATTTAGAAGGCCGTTTGGCCTATTTTGAGCAGTCTCCGGAAGAGGGGGTTGAAACGGTTGAAGAGAGCGTCGACGCGGACCCGACCGAGGCATCAGAACCAGAGCCCGCACCGGAGCCTGAGGCGGAGCTTGTGGAAGAGGACACGGCGAACGAAGCGGAAGATACGATAGCAGAATCAGAACCCGCGCCCGAACTTGAGTCCGAACCTGAAGTAGAAATCGTTGCCGCGACCGAAGAAACACAAGAGGTCCACCCATCGGAAGCCATGCTGGCGGAACTAGATGGCAAACAGCCTTTGCAAATTGACCGTCCCAGCGATGGTGGCGACGATCTCACCAAAATCACCGGAATTGGCCCTCGCATTGCCGAGGTACTGAACGGGCTGGGCATTTATACGTTTGCGCAAATCGCAGATTGGAAACCGGAAAACGCCACGTGGATCGAGAATCATCTCTCTTTCAAAGGCCGTGTGAGTCGCGAAAATTGGGTCCAACAATCAAAAGACCTATTGGTCGAGGCCTGAACCCGAGACCCGATCTCGCTTCATCGGACATTCACGTGACCCGTGGCAGAAAATGTGTAAGCATTCGATGGTCCACGCGTTTTGCACCTAACGCCAATTGGGGGTAAACTCGTGACCAATTGGGAGACAGGCAGATGAGCAAATTGCTGATTACAGAAGAAATGATTGAAACCGGCGACCGGATCGATGCGCCAAGCGACTTTCTCGAGACGGCGCCGCGTAAGCGCATGTCGCGGCGTGCGATTATTCGCGGCTTGGCGTGCGGGACCATTATCCCAATCGTGACCGGCTGCTCGACCAATCCCGTCACGGGTGAACAGCAATTGATCCTGCCCGGCTTCGACAATGCTTCACTTGCGGCCATGTCGACGACGGCATGGACCGAGATGAAAAAGCAAACACCACAAACGGGCGATAGCCGCCTGCGTAGCCGGGTTTTGACGACGTGGGATCGTACGGCGAGAGGCCGGACGACAGCGCTTAAAGAAAAATACAATCAGGACGTCGCCTATGTGCCCAATGAATGGGAAGTTGCGGTGTTCGACACCGATGACGTCAACGCCTTCGTCATGCCTGGCCAACAAGTCGGAGTGTATCGCGGGATCACTGAATTGACAGAAAACGACGACCAATTGGCGTCCATCCTAGGTCATGAAGCAGGTCACATTGATGGCCGTCATTCGGCGGCACGTGCATCAGCAACGGTTGCGGCTCAAGCGGCTATGGTTGCCGGCCAAGTGGCGATTGCGCAGTCGGATGAGCTGAGTGAGTATGGCGGCGCTTTGGCGGCTCTGGGCGGTGCGGCTATCCAATTCGGGGTCCTATTGCCGTATAGCCGAAATCACGAGCTTCAAGCGGATAAGCTTGGCGTCGATTATATGTATCAAGCCGGCTATGACGTCACCCAAGCCCCACGTTTGTGGGAATTGATGGACAAGAAAAGCGCAGGCAATCGACCGCCAGAATTCATGTCGACCCACCCGGATCCGGGCCGTCGTCGCAATGAGCTGATCAATTATATCAATGCGAACGGATATGCGTTTATTTGATCAAGCATGCATCTGAAGAAAAAAGCCCGCTGGAATTCACCCGCGGGCTTTTTTTCTGAGTTGGGCTTAAACTGCTGGACGACAGCGGACGCCCTCAAGGGCAATTTCCGCATCATCGCCGCGACGCATGGCGAAACAATCATCCCCGCGTATGTACAGGTCGAACATAGTCGGCATTGCGGGGCTTTGCGTTTCAAATGTGGTCGGCTTGGGCGGTAAAACAGCAACTGACGGTGTGACCGTGGGATCGCCCGCGCCTAGCTCGATTGTAGCGCGATCCATAGATTGCGCGAGCGCCGCGCGGAGTGCGGTCATCGTGTCTATATCCTTGTCCTGTAGAACGGCCGGTGTCGCGGACGGCGCATGCTGACACGCCGCCATAGCGAAAACGCTAAGCATAGAGGCCAGACCGCGTCTTACCATGGCATTGTCATATCACGGTTGGTCGCGATGAAATCATCCTGTTCGGTCAAAGCTGTCGTGGCCACCTCGGTTTGACCAAGCTTGCTGAACGTCACTTCTGGAGAAACTTTCGGCGTGATCGCAGGACAGGTCCCATTGGCGCGATAATCAAGCGCAGCCGCGAACAGCCCCTCGGTGGGGTCGCCGAGTTCCGTGTTGAAATCATCCGAGACAACGCAGCCCGAGACCCGTTCGCCAAAGGTGAAGGAGGAGTTGTTTGGCACAAAGCCATCCGAATAGTCGCCAAAGCCCTTATCATTCACGCCTCTGAACTGGATCGTGTAATAGGTCTCACCGCAATTATCCGTTGGATAGAAGCCGTAAGGCTTTCCGCACGTCACAGCTCCGATCAGGACAATTTCGACATCAATGCCGCGCAAGCCATTGATGACGGCTTCGCTGGCGCTGCAGGTCCCGGCCGTAGACAGAATGAAGACCCGATTGAGATCAAGATTGTCCAGTGGCGTGCCATTGGCGAGGGAAAAGCCCAGCCCGGTATTGTAGAACGGGATCGGACCATTGACTTCGCCCGTAACGGGGTTTCGATTGCCCGCATTATCGTTGAATTGCAACAGTTCGAACGTCCGACCATTGGTCCGAGATGGCCCCGCAATCATATAGCCGAGCTGACCAGCCACAGCGAGCAATCCGCCGCCATTATAGCGCAGGTCCAAAACCAGATCATCGACGCCTTCATTGCTCATCTGTGTGATCGCATTGGCGATGTCGGCCTCAGAAGAGAACGGGCTAAACGTGTTGAACAGGATATATCCAACCTTCCCCGTGGGCGTGTCGACGACATTGGTCCGATTGACGGGCTGTTGGGCAACATCGGCAGATGTGATCGTGAACGTCCGTGAGGTTGCCGCGCCTGGGTCTTGTACTTCGAATGTATGCGTTTCCCCAGCTGTCGCAGGAAATAGACCGTCATTTAGAGTATCGAGCTCTGCTTGTGTGGCGCCACCATTCACCAAGTCGACGCCATCAATTGAAAGAATGCGAGACCCGCGCACAAAATTGGCCTGTCCATTCACGACATCAGAAGCCGGAGAATTCGGCTCTGTGTAACGAACGCGATAGTCCCGAGGTGGGCTTGTTCGGAACGCGACAATGCTCACGCCATAGCCAGACCGCGCGGTTGAATTGCGACGTTCCAAGAACTCGTCTGTCGGCTCGCTAAAATGGAAATCGTCTAAGTCTTCGCCTGAAGGCGTGACGGCATTGGTCTTAAGCTGACCAAAATAGGTCAGGCGATTGGAGAAGCCGGCAGGATCTTGATCGGCGACTTGGTCATTCCAAAGATAGGTCTCTTCAGTCCAAGACCGGAGCCAAAATAGCTCTTCTAAGAGTGAGCCATCCTCGTCAGGAAATGCGTTGCCTTCAATGTCCACGCCTGAGCGCGGGGACTCGCATTGGTCTTTAAACGTGCTGGCCGCTTCAAACACACCCTGCGTCCAGGTCGGTGCCGATGAGGTTGGCGGCGGCGGTGGAGGAGGTGGCGGGGGCGGGGGAGACACAGAGATGGGGGTCGTCGTTCCACCACCTCCGCCGCCACCCCCGCATGCTGCGAGGACGGCACCGCCCGCAATCAAAGCCGTTGCCGTTGCTAATTTCGTCCAATTCGACTTCGCCATTCGTTCCACACTCCAAAGGCAAATGATTTTATAACTTGAGTTCTAGCATTTATACGCCCCAAAAACCTCAACACACGCAAGACGATTTTACATGAATTGTCGGAAAAGTGATCTGGCTGAGATGTCTGGAATACTTGACCAGGCCATGATGAAGTGCTTTACGCCCGTCTTCGCGCGCAAGCGTGATAAAAATCCGTTTGTGGGAGGGGCTGCCAGCCCGAACCACGAACCCTCTAAACCCTGGCGTCTGGATCGAAAGACCACCAGACACCGCTAAATGCCAGAGAGGCTATCATGGCTAAGAAACTGCTGGGGCAGCTTAAGCTCCAGATTCCTGCCGGTGCAGCAAACCCATCGCCCCCAGTTGGTCCGGCGCTCGGTCAGCGCGGCATCAATATTATGGAATTCTGTAAGGCGTTTAACGCCAAAACAGAGAAGATGGAAAAAGGCCTGCCGCTGCCGGTCGTCATCGACTATTATCAAGACAAGTCATTCACGTTCATCGTGAAGACGGCGCCTGCTTCTGTTTTGCTGCGTAAAGCTGCGAAACTGAAAAAAGGCAGCCAAGAACCAGGTCGTTCGGTTGCTGGTAAAGTGACCCGGGCGCAGTGCCGCGAAATCGCTGAAGCGAAGATGGCGGACCTGAACGCGAACGATCTTGATCAAGCAACTAAGATCATCGAGGGCTCTGCCCGTTCGATGGGTCTCGAAGTGGTGGAGTAAGAGCATGGCTGGAAAACGTTATCGCGCTGCTGCCGAAACCGTCGATGCAGATACCGCATACAGCGTCGCGGATGCTGTAAAGCTGGTCAAATCAAACGCGACCTCGAAGTTCGACGAAACCGTCGAGATTGCTGTAAACCTGGGTGTTGACCCAAAATATGCTGACCAAATGGTGCGCGGCGTTGTTTCGCTGCCATCTGGCACAGGTAAAGACGTTCGCGTGGCCGTGTTTGCACGCGACGCGAAAGCCGAGGAAGCCAAAGAAGCTGGCGCGGAAATCGTCGGCGCAGAAGACCTCATGGAAGAGATCCAAAACGGAAAGTCTGACTTTGACCGTGTGATTGCCTCCCCAGACATGATGTCTGTCGTTGGCCGTCTGGGTAAGATTCTTGGCCCACGTGGCCTGATGCCAAACCCTAAGGTTGGCACTGTGACGCCAAATGTTGGCCAAGCGGTGAAAGACGCCAAAGGCGGCTCGGTTGAGTTCCGGGTTGAAAAGCTCGGCATCATCCATGCGGGCATCGGCAAAGCCTCATTCACGGAAGACGCGATCGAGAAAAACGTACGCGCCTTCATCGACGCTTTGATGAAAGCCAAGCCGTCTGGCGCCAAAGGCACCTATGTCAAAAAGATTGCACTGAGCTCAACCATGGGCCCAGGTGTTGCTGTCGACACAGGCGACGCGATCGCAAGCTAAGCGCGCGCGAAGAATAGATGAAAGCCCGCCAGAGTGATCTGGCGGGCTTTTTTTTGGTTGAATGTCTTGGGCTCAATCAGCCACTTGTGGGCCATTAAACTGGCGCGCGAAGAAATCATCCTTGACCCAGAGAGGACGCTCATCTCGATTGGCCAGTTCGAGCGCGATGCGGGCATTCACTTCAGCGAAACGCGCCGCGGCATCAAAATCGAGATTGTTGTTCAAATCGTCTGAAGGACGATGATAATTCTTGGCGAAATGCTCGGCCCAGGCGGCGTCGCCGCCATTCGCCATGCCCGTTGCCAGGAAGACCGCAGGCACACCAATCTCAACCATTCGGAAATGGTCAGAGCGGGTAAACAAGCCTTGGTCAGGGAATGGATCAGGGCTGAGCGCCATATCCATATCCTCGGCCGCAGCAATCACTGCAGACTCAATCGTTGATCGATCCGAACCGAAAGCAACAACGTCTTCGAATGAATAGGTGAGCACAGGCATGTCCAGATTGACATTGCCAACCAGACGAGAGGCGTCGACGGTTGGGTTCTGGGCGAAATATTGCGCACCAAGCAGTCCTTTTTCTTCCGCCGTCACGATCAGCAACATTACCGATCGTCGTGGGCGTTCGCCTTCCAACATCATGCGCGCGACTTCTAATAGCGTGGCCACGCCTGCGGCATTATCCAGCGCGCCATTATTGATTTTGTCATCTTCGAAGGATTGGGAAATCCCAATATGGTCGAGGTGTGCCGTGAGCACGATAATCTCGTCTTTGAGCTCAGGATCGCTGCCTTCGATCAAGCCAATAACATTATCCGACTCGACCACATCTAATGTTGAGGATTGCGAGATAGAGATCGTGTACGGCAGCGCAAAGCCTTGAACGGCGCCGCCCTCAGCGTCTGCGGCTTCCATGATCGCGTCGAAATCTTGTCCCGCGCCTTCAATCAGCTTGCGTCCGCCGTCCAAAGAGAGGCCCGCGGCTGCTTGGAGGTTCGGGGCGAGCGTATAGGTTTCTCCGTCCGGTTGTAACCAGCCCATGCTTGCGGATTCCAACCGTCCTTCGCCAACCAGGCGCGCGAAGGAATAGATTTGCTCCCGCGTCGGGGTGGTCAGTGAGACGCTGCCAATCGCGCCCCGCTTAGAGGCTTCGGCGCTTTTACGAGAGCCATAATAAGCGCGTTCTTCTGTTTGAATGCCCTTCGGTGTGCCGCTCAGAGTCACAACGATTTTGCCGTCCACGTCGAGGCCCGCATAATCATCGCGTCCAAGATCTGGCGCGACAACACCAAAGCCGACAAAGACGGCTTCGGCGGTGATCGCGGATTCAGCGCGACGCGTTGAACCAAACACGACGTGATCCACATTCTCTTCGAAGGTCAGGGTTTCTCCGGTGTCGGTTCGGGTCACCGAAAAAGCGAGATCATCCGAATTCCGGTAGCTGCGCTGCAAGGGCACCGTCTGAAAATAGGTGCCGTCATCGCCGGCTGGAAGCACGCCGAGCGCTTCCATTTGAGAGGCGACATAGGCGGCGGCGGCATCATAGCCTTCCGTTCCAGCTTCGCGACCTTGTAAATCATCATCTGCCAGAAAACGAATGTGCGCTTCGATGCTCGCCGCGTTCGCCGCGGGCATCGTCGTCTCCGTGGCGATTGCGGTTGTGGTCTCGATAGCAACATCAGCGGGTTCGCTTGCTGGGGTGCAGGCACCCGCGAGCAAGACCGTGCTGAGTACCAGTCCGGTCGAATAGTTCATATCTTTTAGTCCCAAGTTTTTTTTATAGCCGCATCCAGACCGCGCCTGGCTGTGTTTGTCCAGTGTGCGGCGCAGGTTTGGCGTTCGCGGAAGAATGCGGCAGACTGGCTTTGGGAGAAACAAATCATGAGACAAAAAGTGATCGGATTGGCTGTCCTGGGATGGCTGGTGGCTTGTGGTCCACAAACGAGCGACATCAATCAGACGCCGGCGAATGGCGAAGGCGTGACCATCTATCCAGCTGAAACGGTGGTCACAATGACGGCGAACGAACCTGGCAATGCCGTGGCCGTGCGGGACGGGCGAATTCTGGCGATTGGCGGCCGCGATGGCCTGGAAGCGGAATACGCTGGCGCTGTTGTGGATGAGGTTTTCATTGAAAAGACCATCATTCCGGGCCTGATCGATCCACACGTGCATATGGGATTGTCATCTCTGCAATATGCGACGCCGCTGACCCCGCCCTGGCCGATGGCAACGCCGGACGGAATGGTTCGAGGCTTACCAACACGTGCGGCTTTCTTTGAGCGCCTAACCGAAATTGTCGCTGACAAACCCGAGGGCGAACCGCTGATCGTTTATGGGTTTCACAATTTGGTGCATGGCGATCTCGTGCGCGCCGATTTGGATGCGGTCACCACGGATCGACCGTTGGTGATCTGGCACTATTCCAGTCATGATTTCTATCTCAACTCTGCGGCGCTCGACTGGGCGGGAATTGAGGCCAGCCTGCACGAACAATTTGAAGGTGTGGATCTGGACGCCGACGGCAATCTAACGGGTCGTATATATGAAGACGCCATACCGGCGCTGATGCATTCCATTGGCCCCATTTTGTTAGCCCCAGACCGATTGGCGGAGGGGTTGGAAGGGTTTTCCGAACTGCTTCGCGCTGGCGGTGTGACGACGGTGGCGGACCTGGGCTATGGAATTTTCACGCTACCGCTTGAGAATGCGAACATAAGCAACAATTGGCGGTCGATCGACCATGCTGGCTATCGTCTTTATTTGGTGCCTGAGCACAGAGCCTTCACCGCAGCGTTCGAGGCTGAGCGGGTCGAGACAGTTTTGAAAATGGTTTCAGGCGAAATCGAAACACCGGCACCGGTGCTGCCGCAGGTTAAGTTCTTTACCGATGCCGCTTTCTACTCGCAGACCATGCGTGTCTCAGAACCGGGCTATCTCAGCGGACAATCGGCAGGCACCCAAGGGCTATGGGTGCTTAAGCCCGACGAGATCGCGCCGACCATTCAACCTTATTGGGATGCCGGACTGGCGGTGCGCATTCACTCCAATGGTGATGCCGCCCAGACAGCCACTTTGGATGCGCTTGCGCAATTGCGGCCTTCCGCTCCTGAGCGAAAGTTTGTGTTCGAGCACGCTGGATTATTCTCACCGGAGCAGGTCGCCCGTGCCGCTGAACTTGGGGCGGGGGTATCCGCCGCCAGCCATTATGTTTTCTATCTCGGGCAAGCCTATCAATCGCCATTGGGGCCGGAGCGCGGAGATTGGATCCTGCCTTTGGCCAGTTTGAGTGCGGCGGACGTTCCGGTCACGCTGCACTCGGATGCACCGCTCGCTCCGCCTCTGCCATTGCGCGCGGCGAGTGTGCATATGCTGCGTTCAACGCGAGAAGGCGTGTCGCTGACCCCATCAGAGAAACTCTCTGCCTATGAGGCGTTGGAATCGATCACAATTGATGCGGCTTATGCACTCGGTCTTGAGACAGAGCTTGGCAGCCTCGCACCAGGTAAATTGGCGGATTTCACCATTCTTGATGCCAATCCGTTGGACACCGCCGCAGAAGACTGGCCCGAGATTGGAATATGGGGCGTGGTGATTGAAGGAGAAAAGCGACCATTGTGAGGTTTAAGCCCGCGCTGAAAACGCTGATCTTGCTTATGGGACGCCCCTGAAAAGGGAGGAATATGAAATACCCTTGACTTTTCTGAATTTAGGGCTTGCGCCCCTGTGGATGAAAGGTTAAGGAACGCGGCTTGCGGGAGATTGGCGATTCGTCGGTCTCCCGTTTCCTGTCCGAGACCATGGGTGGCTTCGATAGAAGTGTAAATCCCCTGATAGACGGGGTGATGCAGGTTGGTCTGTGGTTCGCCACAGATGAGACTGGTCTGCTGAGGCCCTGGGCAGGCGCTTGCGAAAGCGTCGAACGCTTTCAACGGCAACCCCAGGTGTCCGGATGGTCCGGTCGCCTTGTTTGAAGGAGATCCGTAATGGATAGAGCCGGAAAAGCCGAAGCCATCAAAACGCTCGAAGGCGTTATTGCTGACTCAGGCAGTGTCATCGTGGCACGTTATACCGGTCTTTCAGTTGCGGAGATGACTGAGTTCCGTGGCAAACTGCGTGAGCAGGGCGCTTCAGCGAAAGTGGTCAAGAACCGTCTCTTTAAGAAAGCTCTGGATGGGAAAGGCGGCGACGCAGCTAGCGCGATGTTCGTTGACCAAACCATTATCGCTTTCGCAGATGATCCTGTTGCGGCAGCAAAAGGCGCATCTGAGTTCGCTAAGGATAACGAAAAGCTCGTTATTGTTGGCGGTCTCATGGGAGATGAAATTCTTGATGCGGCGGGCGTAACTGCGCTCTCCAAAATGCCATCTCGCGAGGAACAAATTGCAACTGTTGTTGCCCGTCTTTTGGGACAGGCAAGCCAACTGGGTCAGCGCCTCAACGCGCCTGGCCAAGGACTCGCTGGCGCGATCAACGCCATTGGCGAGCAGGCAGCGGCATAAGGTCAATTCCACAACAAAGACCAGCAAACACACATCAACCCGTAACAGGAAATCAGAAAAATGGCTGATATCGCAAAACTTGGTGAAGAGCTTCTCGGCCTCACCATTCTGGAAGCAAAAGAACTCAACGACTTTCTCGAAGAGCGTGGCATTAAAGCAGCGGCTGCAGTAGCCGTAGCGGGTCCAGCAGCAGGTGGCGGCGACGCCGGTGCAGCAGCAGAAGAGAAAGACGAGTTTGACGTCATCCTCACCGATGCCGGTGCGAAGAAAATCAACGTGATTAAAGTTGTCCGCGAAGTCGTGGGCGGCCTTGGTCTGAAAGAAGCTAAAGAGCTCGTAGAAGGTGCTCCGAAGCCAATCAAAGAAGGCGTCGCAAAAGACGAAGCCGAAGAAATCAAGAAGAAGTTCGAAGAAGCTGGCGCGACCGTCGAGCTCAAGTAAGACTTCTGCCCTCGCATGAGGGTTGTAAAGTAAAGCGATCCGGTGTTTGCGCGAGGCGCCGTTTCGTCAAAATTAAGCGCGGCAAAGTCGTTCTGGCTTTGCCGCGTGCGCGCGTTCTAGGCGACACGCAGCTTCGGGCCCCGGCTCAAGCCGCACAAAACGGAAGACAAGATGGCACTCTCTTTCACTGAAAAGAAACGCATCCGCAAATCCTTCGGCAAAATTCCCGAAGCCATCGATATGCCAAACCTCATCGAGGTTCAGCGCTCCTCATATGAACACTTTCTGCAAATGCACACGCCGCAACACGAGCGGACCGACGATGGCCTCGGTGGTGTGTTCAAGTCTGTGTTCCCAATCATTGACTTTAACGAGCGCGCATCGCTCGAATATGTCTCTTATGAGTTTGAGCCGCCGAAATTCGATACTGAAGAATGTATGCAGCGTGACCTGACATATGCGGCGCCTTTGAAAGTGCGCCTGCAACTGGTCGTGTTTGATATTGACGAAGACACTGGCGCCAAGTCGGTGAAGGAAGTCAAAGAACAAGAGGTCTATCTCGGCGATATCCCGCTGATGACCAATAAGGGTACGTTCATCGTGAACGGCACCGAGCGTGTAATCGTAAGCCAAATGCACCGGTCGCCTGGTGTGTTCTTCGATCACGATAAGGGCAAGACCCACTCGTCTGGCAAATTGCTGTTCGCAGCCCGGATCATTCCGTACCGCGGCTCGTGGCTCGATTTCGAATTCGATGCGAAAGACATCCTGAACGTTCGGATCGACCGTAAGCGTAAACTGCCAGCAACCACGCTGCTTATGGCGCTCGGCTATGATGCCGATCAGATCCTCGACATGTTCTATACCCATTCGATCTACCGGATGGATAAAAAGGGTTGGATTACCGGCTTCAATCCAGATGCCTGGAAAGGCATGAAGCCAGCTTTCGATCTGGTCGATGCCAAGTCGGGCAAAGTGGTCGCGCCGGCTGACCGTAAAATCACTGCGCTGGCTCTGAAGCGGATTGCAGAAGGTGGCACAGAAGAACTGTTGCTGCCGACGACTGCGCTCGAAAACAAATTCCTCGCACGCGACATCGTCAATCGTAAGACGGGTGAGATTTACGGTGAATCCGGCGATCTGCTTGATGAAGAATTGCTTGCTGAACTGCGCGAGCAGAAAATCAAAGCGATCGAAGTTCTCGACGTCGATGGCGGTGGTCGTGGCCCATGGCTGCGCAATACGCTGAAAGCGGACAAGAATGATACCCGCTTCGAGGCGCTGTCTGATATCTACCGCGTTATGCGTCCTGGTGAGCCACCAACCCAGGAAGCCGCTGATGCCTTGTTCAACCAGCTCTTCTTCGACGCCGAACGTTATGACCTGTCGGCTGTTGGCCGTGTAAAAATGAACACGCGCCTGAAAGTGGCTGTGCCCGGCTATGAGCCTGCTGAAGACACTGAGCGCACCTTGCGCCAGGACGACATTACCGGCGTCATGAAGGTCATTCTCGACCTCAAGGACGGCAAAGGCGAAGTCGATGATATCGACAATCTCGGCAACCGCCGGGTTCGCTCTGTCGGTGAGTTGATGGAGAATAATTACCGCATCGGTCTGGTCCGTATGGAGCGGGCGATCAAAGAGCGCATGAGCTCTGTTGATATTGATACGGTGATGCCGAACGATCTGATCAATGCCAAGCCAGTGGTCGCGTCTGTGCGCGAATTCTTCGGTTCGTCGCAGCTGTCTCAGTTCATGGACCAAACCAACCCACTTTCAGAGATCACGCACAAGCGTCGTCTCTCAGCGCTTGGCCCAGGTGGTCTGACGCGTGAACGGGCTGGCTTTGAAGTGCGCGACGTGCACCCGACCCATTATGGTCGGATTTGCCCGATTGAGACGCCAGAAGGACCAAACATTGGTCTGATTAACTCGCTCGCTACCCATGCGCGCGTGAACAAGTATGGCTTTATTGAAAGCCCATATCGGAAAGTCGAGAATGGTAAGCTGACCGATGAGGTCGTCTATCTTTCTGCGATGGAAGAGCAGCTCTATAAGATTGCTCAGGCGAACACTCAGGTCACCGATAAGGGTGAGCTGGTCAATGAATTCGCGAACGCGCGTGTGAATGGCGAAGCGATGCTGGTGCTCAAAGAAGACGTGCAGTATATGGACGTTTCGCCGAAACAAGTTGTTTCGGTTGCGGCGGCTTTGATCCCATTCCTCGAAAATGATGACGCGAACCGCGCGCTAATGGGCTCGAACATGCAACGTCAGGCCGTGCCGCTGGTGCAGACCGATGCGCCATTGGTCGGAACCGGTATGGAATCTGTCGTGGCCCGCGATAGCCGCGCTGCGGTCGTGGCGTCTCGCGCCGGTGTCATCGAGCAAGTCGACGGTGTCCGCATCGTTGTGCGTGCGACAGAGGATCTCGAAGGCAAATCGGGCGTCGATATCTATCGTCTGTCGAAATTCCGCCGTTCGAACCAAAATAGCTGCATCAACCAGCGCCCGATCGTGAAAGTGGGCGATGTGGTCAAGAAAGGCGACATTATTGCGGATGGTCCATCGACGGACCTCGGTGAGCTCGCGCTCGGCCGGAACGTGCTCGTCGCGTTTATGCCTTGGAACGGCTATAACTTTGAGGACTCGATCCTGATCTCAGAGCGTATCGTGCGCGATGACGTCTATACATCGATCCACTTGGAAGAGTTTGAAATCGCTGCGCGCGACACCAAGCTTGGCCCAGAAGAAATCACCCGAGACATTCCGAATGTCGGTGAAGAAGCGCTACGGAACCTGGACGAAGCCGGGATCGTTGCGGTTGGTGCTGAAGTCAAAGCTGGCGATATTCTGGTCGGCAAAGTGACTCCAAAGGGCGAAAGTCCAATGACGCCGGAGGAAAAACTCCTCCGCGCGATCTTTGGTGAGAAAGCCTCTGACGTTCGTGACACCTCTAAGCGTGTGCCTCCGGGCGATGCCGGTACGGTTGTTGAAGTTCGTGTGTTTAACCGCCACGGCATCGATAAAGACCAACGTGCGCTGCAGATCGAGCGTGAGCAGATTGAACAGTTGCAAGAAGATAAGGATGACGAACAGTCTATTCTTGAGCGCAACACCTATAATCGTCTGCGCGATGTTCTGACCGGCAAAGAGGCTGCGGCAGGGCCGAAAGGCTTCAAGACTGGCAAGATCACTGCAGCGTCTCTGGAAGAGCTAAGTGATCGCGACCTGTGGGAAATCGCTCTCAAGTCTGAGAAAGCACAAGCTGAGATTGATAGCCTTCGCGAGCAATTCGACGAAGCGATCCGCGAGCTCGAAGCCCGCTTCAACGACAAGGTCGACAAGGTTCAGCAGGGCGATGACTTGCCACCAGGCGTGATGAAAGTCGTCAAAGTCTTCCTCGCTGTGAAGCGTAAGCTGCAGCCCGGCGACAAGATGGCCGGACGTCACGGCAACAAAGGTGTTATCTCTAAGATCAATCCGATCGAAGACATGCCATTCCTGGAAGACGGAACGCCAGTCGATATCGTGCTTAACCCGCTCGGGGTGCCGTCACGAATGAATGTCGGACAGATTCTCGAGACTCACTTAGGGTGGGCGGCTGCCGGTCTCGGCAAGCTGGTCACAGAGTCGCTTGAAGAGTGGCATGCCAATAATGACGTGAAGGAGCTGAAGAAGACGCTCCAGACCGTTTATGGCAAGGATGAGCCGCTGCCCGAGAGCGAAGAAGAACTGGTCGAACTCGCAGGCAACCTCAAGAAAGGTGTTCCATTTGCGACGCCGGTCTTTGATGGTGCGCGTGAGCCGGATATTGTCGAGATGCTCGAGCGTGCCGGCCTGGATGGTTCAGGTCAGTCGGTCGTGTTTGACGGTCGCACCGGTGAACAGTTCAAGCGTCCGGTCACGGTGGGCTATAAGTATCTTCTCAAACTGCACCACTTGGTCGACGAGAAGATCCACGCCCGTTCAACCGGACCATACTCTCTGGTCACGCAGCAGCCGCTGGGCGGTAAAGCTCAATTCGGTGGTCAGCGCTTCGGTGAGATGGAAGTCTGGGCCCTCGAGGCCTATGGTGCGGCGTACACGCTGCAAGAAATGCTCACCGTTAAGTCGGATGACACGGCCGGTCGTGCCAAAGTGTACGAAGCCATTGTCCGCGGCGACGACACATTTGAAGCGGGTATCCCAGAAAGCTTCAACGTGTTGATCAAAGAGATGCGTTCACTCGGCCTCAATGTCGAGCTGATCGGAGATAATGACGGAGACTCAGTGGCGGCTGAATAGCCGTCACGCCTTGAATTAGGGCAGTAGAGTAAACAGGTTCAAAAGGTCGGTTTTTCGGCGGGGAAATCGACCAAACCCTCCCAAGGAGTGGAAACATATGCGCCAAGATGTAGCCAGCATTTACAGACAAAAAGAAGAAGTCCCAAGCTTCGACGCGATCCGGATTACGATTGCGAGCCCGGAGAAAATCCGTGGCTGGTCCTCCGGTGAGATTAAGAAGCCTGAGACCATCAATTACCGGACGTTCAAGCCTGAGCGTGACGGCTTGTTCTGTGCCAGGATCTTCGGTCCGATCAAAGACTATGAGTGTCTTTGCGGTAAATATAAGCGGATTAAATATCGCGGCATTATCTGTGAGAAATGCGGCGTTGAAGTCACGCTTGCAAAAGTCCGTCGCGAGCGGATGGGACACATTGAGCTGGCCTCGCCGGTGGCTCATATCTGGTTCCTGAAATCTCTGCCATCTCGGATCGCAACACTGCTCGACATGACGTTGAAAGACGTTGAGCGCGTGCTGTACTTTGAAAGCTATGTCGTCACTGAACCTGGACTGACACCGCTTGAGCCAAAGCAGCTGCTGACTGAAGAAGAATATATGGATCTTCAGGACGAGCATGGTGAAGACGCTTTCACCGCGATGATCGGTGCTGAAGCTGTGAAAGAAATCCTGGAAGGTCTGGACCTGGACCTTCTGGCTGACCAATTGCGCGAAGACCTCGCAGAGTCGACTTCAGAACTGAAGACGAAAAAATACTCTAAGCGTCTGAAAGTGGTCGAAGCCTTCCTCGCTTCTGGTGCCAAGCCTGAATGGATGATCCTGAACGTTGTTCCGGTTATTCCGCCAGATCTGCGCCCATTGGTGCCATTGGACGGTGGCCGGTTTGCGACCTCCGACCTGAACGACTTGTATCGCCGCGTGATCAACCGGAACAACCGTTTGAAGCGCCTGATGGAGCTGCGTGCGCCGGACATCATCATCCGCAACGAGAAGCGGATGCTGCAAGAATCTGTCGATGCATTGTTCGACAATGGTCGCCGCGGCCGTACGATTACCGGCACCAATAAGCGTCCTCTGAAATCGCTTTCAGACATGCTGAAAGGTAAGCACGGTCGTTTCCGTCAGAACCTCCTCGGTAAGCGCGTCGACTATTCTGGTCGCTCGGTCATCGTGGTTGGTCCGAACATGAAACTGCACGAGTGTGGTCTTCCAAAGAAGATGGCGCTGGAGCTGTTCAAGCCGTTCATCTATGCCCGCCTCGATGCAAAAGGCCTGGCCGGTACGGTCAAAGCTGCGAAGAAACTGGTCGAGAAAGAAAAGCCAGAAGTCTGGGATATCCTGGAAGAAGTTATCCGTGAGCACCCAGTTCTGTTGAACCGTGCGCCGACGCTTCACCGTCTTGGTATCCAGGCCTTCGAACCGAAACTGATCGAAGGTAAAGCGATCCAGCTTCACCCGCTGGTTTGTGCGGCGTTCAACGCTGACTTTGACGGTGACCAAATGGCGGTCCACGTGCCGCTGAGCCTCGAGGCTCAGCTTGAAGCGCGCGTGTTGATGATGTCGACCAATAACATCCTCTCACCTGCCAATGGTAAGCCAATCATCGTGCCGTCTCAGGACATCGTTCTGGGGCTTTACTACCTGTCGCTCGATAAGCCGAACGAGCAGGGCGAAGGCATGCTGATTTCGGATATGGCCGAACTGGAACACGCTTTGGCGTCTGGCAAATTGGCCATGCACGCGAAAATCAAGGCCATGTTCCACACTAAGGACGAAAATGGCGACGATATCTCGAAAGTCATCGACACGACTCCAGGTCGTTTCATGATTTCAGACATCTTCCCACGCCATCACAAAATCGACCCTGAGATTCTGCTCAGCGATGTGATGGTGAAGAAGAATATCGGGAAACTGATCGACGAAGTATATCGTCACTGCGGTCAGAAAGCGACGGTGATCTTTGCGGACCGCCTGATGGCGCTTGGTTTCAAAGAAGCTGCGAAAGCCGGTATTTCGTTCGGTAAGGACGATATGAAGATCCCGGCGGCGAAAGTGAAGCTGGTTGAGCAAACCAAAGAGCAAGTCTCTGAGTATGAGCGTCAATATGCTGACGGTTTGATCACGCGTGGCGAGAAGTACAATAAAGTCGTCGACGCCTGGTCGACCTGTACGGACAAAGTCGCGGATGCGATGATGGATGCTGCTGGTGAAGCCGCAACGGACAAGAAGACGGGCCGCCAAGAAGAGACCAACTCGGTCTTTATGATGGCTCACTCGGGTGCGCGTGGTTCGAAAAACCAGATGAAGCAGCTAGCCGGTATGCGCGGTCTGATGGCACGTCCGGATGGCTCAATCATCGAAACGCCGATCATCTCGAACTTCAAAGAAGGTTTGACGGTTCAGGAATACTTCAACTCCACGCACGGTGCGCGTAAGGGTCTGGCCGATACAGCTCTGAAAACGGCGAACTCAGGTTATCTGACGCGTCGTCTCGTCGACGTGGCACAGGACTGTATCGTCACCGAAGACGATTGCGGTACGGACCAAGGCATCGAGCTTTCAGCTGTGATGGAAGGTGCGGACGTGGTCGTCTCTTTGAGCGAGCGAATTCTCGGTCGTGTGACCGGCGAAGACGTCAAAACACCGAAGACAGATGAGCTGATCGCGCCAGCAAACACGTATATCGATGAAGTCTTGGCGCGGACGATTGAAGATGCCGGTGTTGATCGCATCAAAGTCCGGTCTCCGCTGACCTGTGAAACCAAAATCGGCGTCTGTGTGGCCTGTTATGGCCGCGACTTGGCGCGCGGTACGGTCGTCAATAAGGGCGAAGCTGTAGGTGTTATTGCGGCTCAGTCGATTGGTGAGCCAGGCACGCAGCTGACCATGCGGACCTTCCACATTGGTGGCGCTGCATCTGTGGCTGAAGAAAGCTCTGCCGAAGCGCAAGTTGAGGGTAAGATTAAGTTCGAAAACCCAACTTTCGTGAAGCGCGAAGATGGCGCCTTGATCGTCACCGGCCGTCACATGGTGGTTTCGATTGAAGATGCTGATGGACGGACTCGTCAAACCTTCAAGCCAACGTATGGCACGGCTCTGTCGGTCAAAGACAAGAAGAAAGTGAAGCCTGGTGACAAGATCGCGGACTGGGATCCATTTGCCCAGCCAATGATCTCTGAAGTCGAAGGGACGATTCGTCTGGTCGACATCGTTGACGGTCTGACCGCGCGCGAAGAGACAGATGAAGCCACAGGTATTTCATCTCGCGTCATCATTGATGGTCGCGGATCGAAAGGTGCGGATCTGCGTCCGTCGATCATGATCGTGAATGCTAAAGGCGAAGCCATGTCACTGCCAAATGGCAATGAGGCGCGCTATATGCTGTCACCCGGCGCGATCCTCTCGGTCGAAGAAGGCGACACGGTCAAAGTCGGTGAGTCGATGGCACGTATCGCTACGGGCGGTGCCAAGACGAAAGACATTACCGGTGGTCTGCCGCGCGTGGCCGAATTGTTCGAAGCCCGCCGTCCGAAAGATCATGCTGTGATCGCCGAGATGGATGGACGTATCCAGTTCGTTCGCGAATATAAGCAGAAGCGTAAGATCGCGATTGTGCCGGAAGAAGACGGCAAGGATCCGATTGAATTCCTGGTGCCGAAAGCGCGTCGCCTGGACGTTCAAGACGGCGACTATGTCAAGCGTGGTGATTACATCATCGACGGCAACCCAGCGCCGCAAGATATCCTTGCAACGCTTGGTATCGAAGCGCTGGCGGACTATCTCGTCGACGAAGTCCAGAAGGTCTATCGTCTGCAGGGCGTGCCAATCAACGATAAGCATATCGAAGTGATTGTGCGTCAGATGCTGCAAAAGTTCGAAATCACCGATGCCGGGACCACGACCCTGATCAAAGGTGAGCATGTTGATGCGCTCGAGCTTGAAGAAGCCAATGCGGCGGTCCGCAAGTCGAAGAAAGCCGATCAACGCGAAGCGGTCGGGGTTCCGGTCCTGCTCGGGATCACCAAAGCCTCGCTGCAAACCCGCAGCTTTATCTCAGCCGCCTCGTTCCAAGAGACGACCCGCGTGCTGACCGAAGCGGCGCTGCAAGGCAAAGTCGATACGCTGGAAGGGCTGAAAGAGAACGTCATTGTTGGCCGACTCATCCCAGCCGGTACCGGTGGCGGCATGCGTGAAATGCGCAAAGTTGCAGCCCAACGCGACCAGCAGCTGCGCAATAAGCGTGAAGCGGCCGCGAAAGAGGCAGCGGCCTCTCTGCCAGCGCCAGAAGCGGCGGAATAAACCAATTTAGCCGGGGCGGTGGAGCTTGAATGTTGAAAGCTCTGCCGCCAAGGCTTGACGTGGCAAGCGCGGGGCCTTAACACGCGCGACATGCTGGCTGGGCAGGTCCATTTGGGTCTGCCCGGTAATCCTTTTGGGGATTACTGGTTTGGCAAACACATTGAATTTGAGCGGATGCAGGGCAGGGAACTCACGGCCCGTCTTGTGTCTCACCTAGAACTGGTCCGACAGGGGCCACGAAACAAGAGAGTATCAAGGCCCCTATGCCGACGATTCAACAGCTGATCCGGAAGCCGCGCAAGCCTAAGCCGCAGCGGTCCAAAACGCCCGCCCTTAAGGGTAACCCACAACGTCGCGGTGTTTGTACCCGCGTGTACACGACCACACCTAAGAAGCCGAACTCGGCGCTTCGGAAAGTGGCGAAAGTCCGCCTGACGACTGGGTTTGAGTCGCTTTGCTATATTCCGGGTGAGGGTCACAACCTGCAAGAGCACTCTGTTGTGCTGATCCGTGGTGGTCGTGTGAAAGACCTTCCAGGTGTGCGTTACCACATTCTTCGCGGCGTTCTGGATACCCAGGGCGTGAAAGATCGTAAGCAGCGTCGTTCGCATTACGGCGTTAAGAAGCCGAAATAAGGGAGGGCTAAACCATGTCTCGTCGTCACCGTGCTGAGAAACGTCAGGTCCTGCCTGATCCAAAGTTTAAGGACGTTGTCCTTTCAAAATTCATGAACCAGATCATGCAGGACGGCAAAAAGTCGACTGCTGAGCGTATCGTCTATGGTGCGTTGGACCTGGTTGAGTCTCGTGCCAAAAAAGACCCTGTTGAGGTTTTCCACGAGGCGCTTGAAGCCATTTCACCTGCGGTTGAGGTTCGCTCTCGCCGTGTTGGTGGTGCGACTTACCAAGTGCCGGTCGAAGTTCGTCCGGATCGTCGCCAAGCCCTCGCCATTCGTTGGCTGGCGGCCGCGGCGGGTAGCCGTAACGAGAATACGATGCGCGAACGTTTGGCTGGAGAGCTGATGGACGCGTCTCAGGGCCGCGGTGCTGCGGTCAAAAAGCGCGAAGATACGCACAAGATGGCGGAAGCCAACCGTGCCTTCTCGCACTATCGTTGGTAATTTTTTCTAAGCTTCCGTTTCCTCCTGGAACATAACTACGAAGGTAAAGCCCATGGCCCGCGAATATCCGCTGGAGCGCTATCGTAACTTTGGCATCATGGCGCACATTGATGCCGGCAAGACGACCACGTCTGAACGTATCCTGTATTATACAGGCAAGTCGCACAAAATCGGCGAAGTGCATGATGGTGCTGCAACCATGGACCACATGGAGCAGGAGCAAGAGCGCGGTATCACGATTACGTCTGCTGCGACGACCACGTTCTGGGAACGCACTGAGGATGGTCAGTCAGCTCAAACAGAGAAGCACCGTCTGAACATTATTGATACGCCCGGACACGTGGACTTCACAATTGAAGTTGAGCGCTCGCTCGCGGTTCTCGACGGCGCGGTCTGCGTGCTGGATGCGAATGCTGGTGTCGAGCCGCAAACGGAAACAGTTTGGCGTCAAGCTGACCGCTACAAGGTGCCGCGCATCGTGTTCGTCAATAAGATGGACAAGATCGGTGCTGACTTCTTTAACTGTGTTGAAATGATCAAAGATCGCACAGGAACAACGCCTTGCCCGATCCAGTGCCCAATCGGCTCAGAGAACGAGCTTGAAGGTCATGTTGATCTGATCACCATGCAGGAATGGGTCTGGGCCGGTGAAGACCTGGGCGCGACCTGGGAACTGCGCGATATTCGCCCTGAACTGGCTGACAAGTGCGCCGAGATGCGCGCGACGATGGTCGAGCTTGCGGTTGAGCAAGACGAAGACGCGATGATGGCTTACCTTGAAGGGGAAGAGCCTTCGGTTGAACAATTGCGGGCGCTGATCCGTAAGGGAACACTGAGCATGGCTTTCGTGCCGGTTCTCGGTGGTTCTGCGTTTAAGAACAAAGGCGTCCAGCCAATGCTGAACGCGGTGCTTGATTACCTTCCGAGCCCGCTGGATGTGCCAGCATATATGGGCTTTAAGCCGGGTGATGAGACTGAGACGCGCGACATTGCCCGTTCAGCTTCTGATGATGAGCCTTTCTCTGGCCTCGCTTTCAAAATCTGGAACGACAAATATTTCGGGTCTCTGACCTTCGTTCGGATTTACTCTGGCGTTCTGACCAAGGGCGGCTCTGTCTTGAACTCGACAAAAGGTAAGCCCGAGCGTGTGGGTCGTATGATGATCATGCACTCAAACGATCATGATGATATTGAAGAAGCCTATGCTGGCGACATTATCGCGATTGCGGGTCTGAAAGGCACGACCACTGGCGATACGCTGGCTGACAAGGGACAACCGGTTGTTCTGGAAACGATGAACTTCCCTGATCCGGTGATCGAGATTGCGGTTGAGCCGAAATCGAAAGCTGACCAGGAGAAGATGTCTGTCGGGCTGCAGCGTTTGGCTGCCGAAGACCCAAGCTTCCAAGTCGAGTCAGACCATGAAAGTGGCCAGACGATCATGAAAGGCATGGGTGAACTTCACCTCGACATCCTGGTCGACCGTCTGAAGCGTGAGTTCAAGGTTGAAGCGAATATCGGTCAGCCTCAAGTGGCGTATCGTGAAGCGATTGGCCAGGCGGCTGAAATCACTTATACGCACAAGAAGCAGTCAGGTGGTTCAGGTCAGTTCGCTGAGGTGAAAATCCAGTTCGAGCCGCTTGAGCCGGGTGAAGGCTTTATTTTCGAGAGCGAAATTGTTGGCGGTAGCGTCCCTAAGGAATACATCCCAGGTGTTGAAAAGGGCCTCGGCATGGCGAAGGAAAACGGTCTGCTGGCCGGCTTCCCGGTCACCGATTTCAAGGCGACCTTGATTGATGGGAAGTTCCATGATGTCGACTCCAGCGTTCTGGCGTTCGAAATCGCAGCGCGTGCTGCATTCCGTGAGCTAAAGGGCCAAGGCGATCCCCGCCTGATGGAGCCAATCATGAAGGTTGAGGTGGTCACACCTGAAGACTATATGGGCGACATTATCGGTGACCTGAACTCTCGCCGTGGACAGATCCAGGGCAGCGAGCCTCGCGGAAACGCAACAGCGATCAATGCCTATGTCCCACTGGTGAATATGTTTGGATATGTCTCTAACCTTCGCGGCATGTCGCAAGGCCGGGCGCAATTCACCATGCAATTTGAACACTATGCAGAAGTGCCGAAAGCTGAGGCGCAGAAGCTGGTTTCAGAACTGGCTGGATAAGCCGAAACAATATTAGAAGATTTGGTATTAGGAGTATCCCATGGCCAAAGAGAAGTTTGAGCGTAATAAGCCGCACGTGAACATCGGTACGATTGGACACGTGGACCATGGTAAGACGACGCTGACGGCAGCGATCACGATGGTGCTGGCAGATGTCACGGGTGCTGAGAAGCGTTCGTATGAAGACATTGATAGCGCGCCTGAAGAAAAGGCCCGCGGCATCACCATTAACACGGCGCACGTTGAGTATGAGACAGAAAACCGTCACTACGCTCACGTCGACTGCCCAGGACACGCTGACTATGTGAAGAACATGATCACCGGTGCGGCGCAGATGGACGGTGCGATCCTGGTTGTGAACGCGGCTGATGGCCCAATGCCACAGACTCGTGAGCACATCCTGCTGGCCCGTCAGGTTGGTGTGCCGGCTTTGGTTGTCTTCATGAACAAAGTTGACCAAGTCGACGATGAAGAACTGCTTGAGCTGGTTGAAATGGAAATCCGCGAGCTTCTGAGCTCTTACGAATTCCCAGGCGACGATATTCCAATCGTTGCAGGCTCGGCTCTGGCCGCTGTTGAAGGCCGTGACGACAATATCGGTAAAGACAAGATCATTGAGCTGATGGCGTCTGTGGATGAGTATATCCCAACCCCAGATCGTCCGATCGATCAGGACTTCCTGATGCCTGTCGAAGACGTGTTCTCAATCTCTGGTCGCGGTACGGTTGTGACCGGCCGGGTTGAGACCGGTGTCATCAAAGTGGGTGAAGAAGTTGAGATCGTGGGTATCCGCGACACGCAGAAGACCACTGTGACCGGTGTTGAAATGTTCCGTAAGCTGCTCGACCAAGGTCAAGCTGGCGACAATATTGGGGCTCTGATCCGCGGTATTGACCGTGAGGGCGTTGAGCGCGGTCAGGTTCTGTGTAAGCCAGGCTCCATCACGCCGCACACAACGTTCGAAGCAGAAGCCTACATTCTGACGAAAGAAGAGGGTGGCCGTCACACGCCATTCTTCACCAATTATCGTCCACAATTCTACTTCCGTACGACAGACGTGACCGGTGTTGTCACCCTGCCAGCGGACAAAGAAATGGTTCTGCCAGGCGACAATGTGAAAATGAGCGTTGAGCTGATCCAGCCCATCGCCATGGACCAAGGCCTGCGCTTCGCGATCCGCGAAGGTGGCCGCACCGTCGGCGCCGGTGTTGTGGCCTCTGTCTCTAAGTAAGACAAAAGACCAAACCAAATCAGAAAACCCCGTTGCTTCGGCAGCGGGGTTTTTTCATGTCTTGAAGCGGCGAAAGCGACTCAATCTCGGGGCTGAAGACTGTCCTGTTATTCTCCCATGCGGGGCACTTTTTGGCCCCGAATCTCAACCTTCTTCTCCCCCTGTCTCGATACACCCCAGATCGCCGAAACTGGCATTTCTAGTACTGAAATCAACCCGCATGACGGGCTCTCATACCGGTCGCGATACGCGCGCAATGGGAGCCAAATATGCCAATTCGACCAGCAAACGGGGGCCGCAATTTCCGCAAGAACGGCCTGCTCACACTATTGTTGATGAGCCTTCTCACCGGGTGCCAGTTCCTGGGGGGTGCCAAAAACCAATCAGCGAATGATGCCGCCCCAATTCCGGTTTCGGCCAGATGGCATCATGGCGCGGTCAGTACGTTTAAACTCCCCACGACCAAGAAGCCAAAAACCTCGAGAAAAGATCTATTCCGGCTCGTGGATGCTTTAGATGAGGCGTATGCGATGATGGATTTTGCTCCCCCGCATCCAGCTATCCGGATCGTCGACGCACGGCATGACTTGCTGGATGACGGTGGGATCGGCGCGGCGACAATCGATGAAGACGGCAAGGAGTATATCTACGTCAATCGCGACTATCTTGCTTCAGGGGCGCCGCTGGCACCTTTGGTGATACATGAATTATCGCATTTGAAAGCGTGGCGCGTCCATGGGGTGCAAATCGCGTATCACGGTAGAGAATATAAAAAGATTTGCCATGCGTTTACGGCGAGATCGTATTGTAAGGCGGTCCGCCTGCGCTGAGACGCTAGACTGAGCCAACGACCAAACGGCTCATTTGATCAGCGCATCGGACGCCGTCAAATCCAAGCCCTCGGCGCCGCCATCTTCAATCTCGACATCAAAGGTTTCGAGGAAACGACAGACCATCATATAATAGCCCGTGACCAATGTGAGTTCTTGCGCGATCTCGGCGCCAAAATGAGCGAGAACGGGATCAAACGTCGCATCGCTGGCGCGCACATTTGCGACAAGGTCGTCGACAAAGGCCAGCGTTAGGCGATGTTCTTCGCTCAGCGATGGATCCGTCGGGCCGGTTTTTACGGCTTCAATCAATGCATCGGACATGCCGACATCACGCCCTATCTTTTCGTGTTGCGCGGTTTCATATGTCGCCTTGGACAAATACCCGACCCGCAAAATAGCGCATTCGCGGGTGATCGGATCCAGCTTTCCATCGAACAAGAAAGCGCCGCCTAAGTCGACAAAGGGCCGGACAAGCCCGGGGGCATTGGCCATCATTTTAAAAATGTTGAGTGGCGCTAAGCGCTCCAATAGATTTTGGGTCGTCTGGTCGAGCTGTTCTGGGTCGGCATAAGGAATGCGGGGCATAATCTCTCCTGGCTCTGCAGTCGTGACTTAATCACGCCTCTGAATGGTCGCAAAGCGGAATAAAGCTGAGCTTATGGCCATAAGGAGAGACATTCATGCCTAAGAGACTGACATCGTGCCTGCTGATGGCGGGCGCCGTGATGGCAATATCAGCCCACGCGGATGAAGTTTGGAGCACCAATATTGGCGAGGTGGTCTATGAAGCTGACCTTCCGAACGGCATGGCCGTTCTTTCTTATCCCACAGAAAGCGACACACGCGGACGCGCCTTTATTGCCGGGCTTGCTGGAGAGTTTACCGGCCGCACCGGATATGAGGGCGTCTGGATCGAAGCTGAAGGGGCGGCAGGTCTTTGCGATGTTGCGATCGCTGCGCCTGATACAGGGGAACAGTCTCACAATTGGGGCCGTGTTCGCGTGATCTTTGTTGATCCAGATTTTCCATCAACCTTTGTCGCCCTGCGCGGCGATTGTTTTGACGACCCAAGTGAAATGCTCGTGGCGCGTCCAATCACCGCGTTCGATGAATAGGCCTGATTTCCTGTTTCCACCCCATTGCATCTGAGGCCCGGTTGAGGCACATAAGCGCCTCACTGGACGGGTGTAGCTCAGTTGGTAGAGCATCGGTCTCCAAAACCGAGGGTCCCGGGTTCGAGTCCTGGCGCCCGTGCCATGTGAAAACTCTCTGCTAAAGTTCTTTCTCAACGCAGCGTTCGTCGCTTCACATTGCATGGACGCGTTTTAATAGGCTCATCGAGACCGGTTTGCGTAGGTATAATCGCGTTTTCGAAAATTCCACCGGTGCGAGAATCGCGCCATTCGAGGCAAAATGTTTCGTCCTTTGTTGATCTGTTTGGCGCTGGCCAGTATTTCGAGCTTTGGTATGGCTCAAGAAACAAATGTTCGCGGCTGGATCGAGCATGCGCGTATCATGCCGGATGGCTTGTTGATGTCAGCCAAACTCGATAGCGGTGCGCGAACCACTTCAATTCATGCGGAGATATTGGCGGCCGACTTTGTCGATGAGGAGGACCCGGAGCAAGGCGTCGCGGGTCAACTGGCTGATAGAGAAGATGATGCCAGCGCGATGCTGAGCATCAAGATGATGGAAGGCGATGCGCCGGATGATCCACCCGTATTGGAAGCGGTGCCCATTACTGTTTTTGCGGATGGCGAAGATCGACCAGACACGGTGACGTTTCGACTGACAAGCCGCGGCGGAAAACGTGTCGTCTATACGGCGCCGGTTGAACGCTGGGTCTCGATCCGCCGCCGCGGGGGTGGCTCAATTATTCGTCCCGTGGTGATTATGGATCTCTGTGTTGGTGGACTCCGCGTTCGGGGTGAGGTCAATCTCGCGGACCGGACGGGGTTTAACTATCCGATCCTGATCGGTCGCAACATGCTCAGCGATGCGCGGATCAGTGTCGATTCACGCCAAATCTTCGCGTCGAAGCGGGCGTGCCCGCCAGAGGCGTAGAGACGCTTAGCATGACGGCTTCTTGATACATTTTGTTAGAATAGAAACGGCGGGATAACTCATCGAATGGGCTAAATGGTGCCCGAACCGCGCCGTAAATCTTTCGTATGTAATTTCATGGTTCAATAGGACTGATTCGAAATTTCTGCCGTGAGTAAATCATAATGCGAACAGCGACGCTCTGTCGGTCAATCATAGCGCTACTGCTGATTGGAGTTTTAGGTATCAGCGTGGCGCAGGCGGCTCATGTCCGGGGATGGGTTGAGCATGCCCGTGTCATGCCAAATGGCTTATTGATGGCCGCCAAGCTCGATAGCGGTGCCCAAACAACTTCGATCCATGCCGAAATCATCGCGGCAGGTCAGATCCAAGAAGATGCTGGCGCGCCGAACCTATTGGCTGAGCCCGTCGACACCGCTGTGGACATCAACGATTTGATGCGTGTGCAAATGGCTGCTGACGGAACACTCGATGATCCACCTTCGTTCGAACCTGTGCCGATCGCTGACTTAAGCAGCGATGTGAAGCTCCCCGAAATGGTGAAGTTTCGTCTCACCAGTCGAGGTGGGCGCACGGCGGTCTATTCGGCGCAAGTGGTGCGCTGGGTCTCGATCCGCCGGCGCGGCGGAGGGTCCATTGTTCGTCCCGTCGTGTTGATGGATCTATGCGTAGCTGGCATGCGCGTCCGGGGCGAAGTCAATTTGGCGGATCGTACGGGGTTCAATTATCCCGTTTTGATTGGGCGAAACATGTTGAGTGACGCGGCCATCAGTGTTGATTCAGGGCGTCGTTACGCCTCCAAACGTGCTTGTCCTCAAACCGATTAGTGCTCCGTTTTGGTTCGATTGGTCCTCAGTCGTATCTAAGTCGAGGCGAACTCATCATGCCGTTCGCACGTGCTAAGAAACGCTGGGCCTGCGTTTCGTATTAGGCAGCACGCTTAGAACCCTATATGGGCTCTAATCCTCGGTCGCAGGCGTCCATTCTGGATGATGTTTGACCGTGGTGAAACCGAAAGCCAGATCATGCAAACGCAATCCAAGATTGCTGCGCCGCTTGCCCAAGCGCTCGCAGATAAGGGATATGAAACACTCACGCCTGTGCAAGAGGCGGTGCTCGACCCAGATCTCGGGACGCGAGACCTCCTCGTCTCAGCCCAAACCGGATCCGGAAAGACCGTCGCGTTCGGATTGGCCTTGGCCTCATCTGTATTAGGCTCTGCGACGACTTTCCCTAAGGCGGGGGCGCCTTTGGCGCTGATCATCGCCCCCACCCGCGAGCTAGCTCTGCAGGTCACGAAAGAATTGCAGTGGTTGTATGCGCCTGCAGAGGGAAAGATCGCGTCATGTATTGGCGGCATGGATTATCGCGATGAACGCCGCGCCTTGGATCAAGGCGTGCATATTGTCGTTGGGACGCCCGGTCGGCTGGTCGACCATATTCGCCGCGGCTCTCTCGATATGGATTTACTGCGCGCCATCGTGCTCGATGAAGCTGATGAGATGCTCAATATGGGCTTCCGCGAAGAGCTCGAGATGATCCTCGAAGAAGCGCCGCTTGATCGTCGGACTTTGATGTTCTCGGCCACGGTCTCAAAACCCATCGCGCGATTGGCCGAGAATTACCAAACGGATGCCGCGCGCGTGAACACGCTGGCCGAAGAATCCTCACATATCGATATCGAGTATCAGGCCCTCACAGTAGTGCCGACCGATGTTGAGAAGGCGATTATCAATCTCCTGCTTTTCCATGATGCTCCGAATGCGATCGTTTTTTGCGCGCGCCGGGAAGGTGTAAACCGGCTGACATCGCGATTGACCAATCGCGGCTTCGACGTCGTCGCGCTGTCGGGGGAGTTCACCCAAAAAGAGCGCACCAATTCGATCGCTGCGATGCGGGATGGCCGCGCGCGGGTTTGTGTCGCCACGGATGTCGCCGCACGCGGGCTCGACTTGCCCGGATTGGACCTGGTCATCCATGCCGACTTGCCGCGCAATAAGGAAGGGCTCTTGCATCGCTCAGGCCGAACGGGTCGGGCCGGGCGAAAGGGTGTTTGCGCTTTGGTCGTACCGGTGCGGGCAAAGCGCCGGACGGAGCGCTTGCTACAAGATTCGGGCGTCGAGGCGACTTGGGCGAACCCACCATCTGCGTCCGATATCGAGATTGCTTTGAATCAGAGATTGCTAAGCAGCGATCTCTTCGCATCTCCGATTCAGGCCGCGGAGCGCGATCTTACCAAGGCGCTACTGGGCGCATTCTCACCAGAGCAATTAGCGGGAGCAGTGGTCCGGCTGACGCGAGCAAAGGATTCGGCGCCTGAGGTTTTGCAAGACGCGTCGGCGGCGCGCGACCGACTCGAGAGAGGGGCGAAGTCTGAGCGACGCGATCGCGGCAATGATCGAGAGCCATCGCCTCGCGGGCCCCGCAAGGCCGATTTCGCAGACGGTCATTGGATTAAGCTTGGGGTGGGGCGCAAGAATAAAGCCGATCCGAAATGGTTGATCCCAATGTTGTGCAAGTCGGGCGGATTTTCGCGCAATGAGATTGGTTCCATTCAAATTAGTCCAGGGTTCACTTTGGTTGAGTTGAAGCCGCACGCGGCCGACAGTTTGATGAAAGCGGCTGGGGACGCCCAAGTCATCGATAATAGCATTTGGGTTGATCGCACAGCGGCCCCCGAAAGCGAGCCTGATTCAGCGCCGTTTCGCAAGGAAAAGCGCAAACGAGACGCCCGTCAGAAGGTTCGCCGCACACCGGATCGAAAAGCGGGAAAACCCAAGGCGAAAAAGCCGCGCACCGGCCCGAAAAAGCCGCGCGGCCCGAATGGTGAAAAGCGCCGCAGTCCTAAGAAAACAAAGTCTTCATGAGGAATGGTCTCGATCTGGCTTCGCCACGTGATCGAGGCCATCACAAATTCTACACAAGAGTCTGTTGACGAGCGCCTCTGATTCCCGTACAGGCCACCCTTCGCAAGTCAGGCCGTGCCGTGAAAGGCAAACGCTGGCGATCGAAACGAACAATTTAATCACCTCGTATCTGGGCGCTCACGCGAGTAGTGCTGCCTTGATGTGTGGTTTTTATCGTGAACGGACATCGCAGGATGGAAAAACAGAATATCAGGATCCGGCTTAAAGCCTTCGATCACCGCGCGCTCGATTTGTCAGCGCGTGAAATCGTTTCGACTGCTAAGCGCACCGGCGCGGAAGTACGTGGCCCGATCCCACTTCCGACCCGTAAGGAGCGTTTCACAGTCAACCGCTCTCCACACGTGAATAAGAAGTCTCGTGAGCAATTCGAAATCCGCACGCATAAGCGTATTCTCGACATTGTTGACCCAACTCCACAAACCGTAGACGCGCTGATGAAGCTCGATCTGTCGGCCGGTGTTGGCATCGAGATCAAGCTTGAGGGGGCTCGCTAATGGCGCTTCCGGCTCAACGTTCAGGCGTGCTTGCCCGCAAATTGGGTATGACACGTGTCTTTAGTGAAGAAGGCCGTCACATCCCTGTGACGGTATTGGCGCTTGATGGCTGTCAGGTTGTCGGCCTGCGCACCGAAGAAGAGCGCGACGTGACCACCAAGAAAGGTGGCCAGGTCAAGCGCACCGACGGCTACACCGCCGTTGTTATGGGTGCTGGCGACAAGAAAGCGAAGCGCACGGCGAAAGCCCAGCGTGAGCAGTTCGCCAAGGCCGGTGTCGCGCCAAAAGCAAAAGTTTCAGAGTTCCGTGTCAAATCTGACATCGCTCTGCCAGAGGTCGGCGCTGAAGTTCAGGCCGATCATTTTGTTCCTGGTCAAAAAGTCGACGTCGCTGGCGTTTCTATCGGTAAAGGTTTTGCCGGTGCGATGAAGCGTTGGAACTTCGGTGGTCTTCGCGCCTCACACGGTGTGTCGATTTCTCACCGTTCGCACGGTTCGACCGGTCAGTGCCAGGATCCAGGTAAGGTTTTCAAGGGCAAGAAAATGGCGGGTCACTATGGTGTGGCGCGCAAAACTGTCCAGAACCTCGAGATTGTCCGCACCGACGTAGAGCGCGGCTTGCTGCTTGTTAAGGGCGCGATCCCGGGCGCTGAAGGGTCTTATGTCGAAGTCCGTGACGCTGTGAAAAAGGCGATCCACGCTGACGCACCAGCTGAAGGCTCGTTCAAGGCACCAGCGAAAGGTGACGCACCTGCCGCTGACGTGAAGATCGAAGGCACGGCTGCCGACAATATCGTTCTTGTCGACGGCATCGGTCCTAAGACTGAAGAGAATTTGAAAGAGAAGGGTCTTGGAACCCTGTCTGCTTTCGTCGCGATGGCGGATGATGAGCGTACGGCTCTGCTCGAAGAGCTGGGCGTTGCTGAAGACGCTGCCAGCGAAGACTGGGTTGGTCAGGCGAAAGACATTCTTGCGGGCGGTCAGCCACGCGCGAAAGTCGATCAGGACCTCCTGAAGAAACTTCTGAAAGAGGGTGCTGAATAATGGAACTCTCCGTCAAAACACTTGAAGGCAAAGCGGCTGGTAAAGCCACGGTTGATGATGCGGTGTTCGGGATCGAAGAGATCCGCGGCGACGTTCTTCAGCGCATGGTTCGCTATCAGCTGGCAAAGCGCCAGGCCGGAACGCACAAAACGCAAGAACGCGCTGACGTGTCGGTCACGACCAAAAAGTACATTCGCCAGAAGGGCTCAGGTGGCGCACGTCACGGCTCTAAGAATGCGAACATCTTTGTCGGTGGTGCGGTTGCGCACGGTCCTCGCGTTCGTAGCCACGCTCACGGCCTACCAAAGAAGGTTCGCAAAATGGCTCTGGCACACGCGATTTCTTCTAAAGTCAAAGACGATGCGCTGCTCGTTCTCGACAAAGCCGAGCTCAAAGACGCTAAAACCAAAGATCTTTCTGCGAAACTGGCCAAGCTCGGCCTGTCTAACGCCCTGATTATTGGTGGCGCTGAGCTGGACAGCAATTTCGCCAAGGCCGCTCAGAACATTCCAAACGTGGATGTCCTGCCAGCAGCTGGTCTCAATGTTTATGATGTGCTTCGCCGCAAGACTTTGGTTCTGACCAAAGACGCGCTGGAAAGCATCGATGCGCGCTTCAATGGCGCAAAAGCGGAGGCTTAATCCATGGCTGATATCAAGCCTCACAATTATGACACGCTTCTAGCTCCGATCATTACGGAGAAGTCGACGCTGGTTGCTGAAGAGAACAAGATCATCTTTCGTGTTCCTCTGACCGCCACCAAGCCAGACATCAAGGAGGCGGTTGAAACTCTGTTCAAAGTCGACGTCACCAAGGTCAACACGATCCTGGTCAAAGGCAAGACCAAGCGTTTTCGCGGTCAGCTCGGACGTCGTTCGGACTTCAAAAAGGCGATCGTGACTCTGAAAGACGGCCAGTCTGTCGACATCACGACGGGCCTGTAGGAGATTTAGATGGCTTTAAAGACATACAAACCTACCTCACCCGGTCGTCGCCAGCTGGTCCTCGTTGACCGCTCTGAGCTGCACAAAGGCCGTCCGGTGAAAATGCTCACCGAAGGTCTGACCAAGACCGGTGGTCGTAACAATAAAGGTCGCATGACGGCTCGCCATAAAGGCGGTGCAGCCAAGCGTCTGTACAGAAAGATCGATTTCAAGCGGAACCGTTGGGATGTGCCAGCGACCGTTGAGCGTCTTGAATATGATCCGAACCGCACCGCGTTCATCGCGCTGATCAAGTATGAAGATGGTGAGCTGTCTTACATTCTTGCGCCTCAGCGTCTGGCCGTTGGTGACACTGTGATCTCGTCCAAGACCGCAGATATCAAGCCGGGTAACGTTCTTCCGCTGAAGAATATTCCTGTCGGTACGATCATCCACAATATTGAGATGAAGCCTCTGAAAGGCGCCCAAATGGTGCGCTCTGCCGGGTGCTACGCTCAGCTGGTTGGTCGCGACTCTGGTTACGCGCAAATCAAGCTGACCTCTGGTGAGCTGCGTATGGTGCCAGACGGCTGTGTCGCCACAATCGGTGCCGTGTCTAACCCTGACAATATGAACCAAGTCATGGGTAAAGCTGGCCGTAACCGCCACAAAGGCAAGCGTCCGCACGTTCGCGGCGTGGTTATGAACCCGGTCGATCACCCACACGGTGGTGGTGAAGGTAAGTCCTCCGGTGGACGTCACCCAGTGACGCCTTGGGGTAAGAAGACACGCGGGCCGAAAACCCGCCGTAAACAGGCTTCGGATCGTTTGATCATCCGTCGCCGCAACGCGAAACGCTAAGGAGACGTAGAGAATGCCACGTTCCGTCTGGAAAGGCCCGTTTGTTGACGGCTACCTCCTGAAGAAGGCCGAGAAGGCGCATGCGTCTGAACGTCGTGAGGTCATCAAGACCTGGTCACGCCGCTCGACCATTCTGCCGCAATTCGTTGGTCTGAACTTTCAGGTCCACAATGGTAACAAGTTTGTCCCCGTCCTCGTCACTGAGGAAATGGTTGGTCACAAGCTTGGTGAGTTTGCTCCAACCCGTACCTATTACGGTCACGGCGCGGACAAAAAAGCGAAGCGGAGATAGTCATGGGTAAAGCCAAGAATGCTCCTAAGCAGGCCTCAAACGAAGCACGCGCGGTTCTGCGCATGTATCGTTCTAGCCCGCAAAAGCTGAACCTGCTGGCGCAGCAGATCCGCGGTCTGCCTGTGCAGAAAGCGATCGATGAGATGCAATTCTCTCGTAAGCGCGCCGCAAGCGATGTTCGCAAGCTTTTGAAGAGTGCTGTCGCCAACGCTGAAAACAATCACGATCTGGACATTGATAGTCTGGTCGTTGCTGAAGCGCACGTTGGTAAAAACCTGGTCATGAAGCGTATTCGCGCCCGTGCCCGTGGTCGTGCAGCTCGGATCATGAAGCCGTTCTCGCAGCTCACTGTTGTTCTGCGTGACACGTCTCAAGAAGCGGAGGCCGTATAATGGGTCAGAAAGTAAATCCTATCGGTCTACGTCTCGGGATTAACCGGACCGCTGACAGCCGCTGGTATGCGGACAGTGCTGACTTTGGCCGTCTTCTTCACGAAGACCTCGCCATTCAGAAGCACGTCAAAAAGCGTCTGGGTCAGGCCGGTATTTCTCGGATCATCATCGAGCGTCCACACAAGAAATGCCTCGTCACCATTCACACCGCACGTCCAGGTCTGGTCATCGGTAAGAAGGGTGCAGACATTGAGAACCTGCGTCGTCAGCTGTCTAAAATGACTGAAGACGAAGTTCGCGTGAACCTGGTTGAAATTCGTAAGCCTGAACTCGATGCAACTCTGGTTGCTGAAGATATTGCTCGCCAGCTTGAGCGCCGCGGATCTTTCCGTCGTGCGATGAAGCGTTCGATCCAGAACACGATGCGTCTCGGCGCTGAAGGTGTGAAGATCATGGTCGCTGGCCGTCTCGGTGGTGCAGAAATTGCGCGGACTGAGCAGTATTCTGAAGGCTCTGTGCCGTTGCACACGCTGCGCGCAGACATCGATTATGGCACAGCAGAAGCGCTGACCACTTACGGCATTATCGGCATCAAGATCTGGATCTACAAAGGTGAGATCATGGAGCATGACCCGATGGCCCGTGATCGTCGTGCAGAGACTTCTGGTGAAGCGCGTGCGCGCTCTGGTAATCAGCGTGGTCCGGCTTCGGGCCCACAGGCAGGAGCATAAATCATGCGTCAGCCAAAACGTACAAAATACCGTAAGGCGTTCAAAGGCCGGATCAAAGGGACCGCAAAAGGCGGTTACTCGATCGCATTCGGATCTTTTGGTCTCAAAGCTTTGGAACCAGAACGCGTTACTGCACGTCAGATCGAGGCCACACGTCGTGCGGTCACTCGTGAGATGAAGCGTCAAGGTAAAGTGTGGATCCGTGTCTTTCCAGACACTCCGGTCTCCGCCAAGCCAATTGAAGTTCGGATGGGTAAAGGTAAAGGCTCTGTCGACCGTTGGGTCGCCCGCGTTCAGCCTGGTCGCATCTTGTTTGAAATCGACGGTGTTCCGGATGAGGTTGCGTTGGAAGCGCTACGCCTCGGCGCAGCGAAGCTGCCAATCCGCACGAAGATCGTCCGCCGGATTGAAGGAATTTAAGCATGGCTAAAGCTTCTGATTTCCGTTCCAAGAGCCCGGATCAGCTGAAGGAAGAGCTCCTGCAGCTGAAGAAGGAACAGTTTAACCTCCGCTTCCAGCAGGCCACTGGCCAGTTGGAAAAGACCGCCCGCATCAAGGTCGTCCGTCGCGATATCGCTCGCGTCCAGACCCTGCTTCGCGAGCAGGCCCGCGCGGACGCTGAGGCGTAGGAGTAAGATATGCCTAGACGTGTTATGGAAGGCGTAGTGGTCTCGACCAAGCAGGATAAGACCGCAATTGTGCGCGTTGAGCGTCGTTTTCTTCACCCACTGCTGAAGAAAACTGTTCGTCGCTCTAAGCGCTACCACGCCCATGATGAAGACAATGCCGCTGTCGAAGGTCAGACAATCACCATCCGTGAGTGTCCGCCACGTTCGAAGCTGAAAACCTGGGAAGTCATTTCTTCTGATGGAGGCGATGCATGATCCAGATGCAGTCCAACCTACGGGTCGCGGACAATTCTGGCGCCCGCCGTGTTCAGTGCATTAAAGTGCTGGGCGGTGCCGGACGTCGTTACGCTTCTGTAGGTGATGTCATTGTGGTTTCGGTGAAGGAAGCAATTCCAACCGGCCGCGTAAAGAAAGGCGATGTGCGTCGTGCTGTCGTCGTTCGTGTCGCCAAGGACATTAACCGCCCAGACGGGTCAACCATCCGGTTCGACACTAATGCGGCTGTCCTGATCAACAATAACAATGAGCCGATCGGCACGCGGATCTTTGGCCCTGTTCCTCGCGAACTGCGCGCTAAGAACCACATGAAGATCGTCTCACTGGCGCCGGAGGTGCTGTAGCCATGGCTGCGAAAGTGAAAAAGGGTGACCGCGTAATCGTTCTCACTGGCCGCAACAAAGGCGCAGAGGGCGAAGTGCTGAAAGTCATTCCAGCAGAGAACCGTGTGGTTGTGCGCGGCGTGAACGTTGTGAAGCGTCACACCAAGCCAAGCCAAGCCAATCCTCAAGGCGGCATCAACTCATTCGAAGCGCCAATCCATGCTTCAAATGTCGCGATGATCGATCCGCGTGATGGCAAGCCGACACGGGTTGGGTTCAAAACGGACGAGCACGGTCGCAAGACCCGCTTTGCCAAACGTTCAGGGGAGTCGCTCGATGTCTAAAGACTACACGCCGCGCCTCAAGAAGAAGTATGACGAGCAAATTCGTGCCAAGCTGAAGGAAGAATTCAGCTACACGAATGACATGCAGATCCCAAAGATCGACAAAGTCGTGATCAATATGGGTGTTGGCGAAGCTGTTGCTGACTCCAAAAAGATCAAAACGGCTTTGGCTGAGATGGAAAAGATTGCAGGTCAAAAGCCCGTCGCAACCAAAGCACGCAAGTCGATCGCTGGCTTTAAGCTGCGCGAAGACATGCTGATCGGTTGTAAAGTCACGCTGCGCCGGGATCGTATGTACGAATTCCTGGACCGTCTGACCAATATTGCTCTGCCACGTGTGAAGGACTTCCGTGGTCTGAACGGCAAGAGCTTTGATGGACGCGGCAACTTCGCCATGGGTCTGAAGGAACAACTCGTGTTCCCAGAGATCAATTATGACGATGTCGACGATATTCGCGGTATGGACATTATTGTTTGTACCACCGCCAACACGAACGAAGAAGCCAAGAGCCTGCTCGCGCAGTGCGGCTTCCCGTTCCGGAACTAGCACTGAAGGAAGACTGTTATGGCTAAAAAGAGTGCTGTTGAACGGAATGATAAGCGCAAGCGCCTGGTCGAGAAATATGCGGCCAAGCGTGAAGAGCTTAAAGCGATCGCGATGAATGAAGATCTGCCTTTGGAAGAGCGTTTTAAAGCGCGTCTGAAACTGGCTGAGCTTCCTCGCAACTCTGCGCCAAACCGAGTGCGCAACCGTTGTGAAGTGTCCGGTCGTCCGCGCGGTTATTACCGCAAACTGAAAATGTCTCGGATTGCGCTGCGTGAGCTTGGCTCGCTCGGTAAAATCCCAGGCCTCGTCAAGTCTAGCTGGTAAGGAGGGATATTATGGCGATTTCTGATCCCCTCGGTGATATGCTGACCCGTATCCGTAATGCGCAAATGCGCGGCATGGACAAGGTCGTGACACCTGCTTCCAAGCTTCGTGCCCGTGTGCTCGAAGTGCTGCAAGGCGAGGGTTACATTCGTGGATATGCTGAGATCGAAAAAGACGGTCACAAGCATATCGAGATTGAGTTGAAATATTTCGATGGTACGCCGGTGATCTCTGAGATCCGTCGTGTGTCGAAGCCAGGCCGGCGTGTCTACTCTTCTAAGAGCGACATTCCTCTGGTTCGCAACGGGCTTGGGATTTCGATCCTGTCGACCTCAAAGGGCGTGATGTCAGACAACACTGCGCGCAATGAGAATGTCGGCGGCGAGATTCTCTGCCGCGTCTTCTAAGGGGAAACTGATATGTCTCGTATTGGCAAACTCCCGATTTCTGTCCCGTCTGGTACGACGGTCACGATTGAAGGCCAGCTTTTGAAAGCTAAAGGCCCGAAAGGCGAACTCTCTTTGGAGATGCCTGAAGTGATCTCGGCTGAGCTGGAAGGTGAAGAGCTGCGCATCAATCCGCGTGAAGATCTGGTCAATGCTGCGAACGAAAAGATTCGCATCAATGACGAGAAAGGTCGTAAGAAAATGACCTTCGCGCAGGCGCTTGATGCTTCGGCCCGTACGCTTTGGGGCACGACGCGTTCGAACGCTGCAAACCTGGTCCAAGGTGCTGCGGAAGGCTTCACCAAGAAGCTGGAGCTGGTTGGCGTTGGTTACCGTGCTCAAATGCAAGGGTCTGACTTGAAATTGGCGCTCGGCTTTAGCCATGACGTCATTTACAAGGCGCCCGAAGGCATCTCGATCAAGTGCGCGAAACCAACTGAGATCGAAATCACCGGTGCTGATAAGCAAGTGGTGGGACAGGTCGCAGCTGAGATCCGCAACTATCGCCGCCCAGAGCCTTATAAAGGCAAGGGTGTCCGTTATGAGGGCGAATATGTCCGCCGCAAGGAAGGCAAGAAGAAATAATCATGTTGTCGTCTCGCGAAAAATTCCTGCGCCGTCAGCAACGCAGCCGCGCCAAACTCCGCAAAGTTGCGGAAGGCAAAGCCCGTTTGTCTGTCTCGCGCTCTGGTAAGAATATCTCTGCTCAAATCATTGATGATGAGCAGGGCATCACGCTGGCAGCTGCCTCCACTCTGGAAGCAGATGTTCGCAAAGGTCTGAAATCGACCAGCACCATTGAAGCGGCGGCGAAAGTCGGCGCAGCTGTGGCTGAGCGTGCGAAGAAAGCCGGTGTTGAAGACGTTGTCTTCGACCGCGGCGGTTATGTGTTCCATGGCCGGGTGAAAGCCCTGGCAGACGCCGCCCGTGAGGGCGGTCTGAAGTTCTAGGAGGCCCACCATGGCAGAAGAAAGAGGTCGAGGCCGCGGACGCCGTAGAGATCGTGACGAAGAGCAGCAAAGCGAATTCGTCGACAAGCTCGTCGGTATCAACCGCGTCGCAAAGACCGTAAAAGGCGGTAAGAATTTCGGTTTTGCCGCACTCGTCGTTGTCGGTGACCAAAAAGGTCGCGCAGGGTTCGGTAAGGGTAAAGCCCGCGAAGTGCCTGAAGCGATCCGTAAAGCCACCGAAGAAGCTAAGCGCAACATGGTTCGCGTGCCGCTTCGCGAAGGGCGCACTCTGCATCATGACGGCCGTGGCCGTTGGGGCGCAGGTAAAGTTGTCCTGCGCGCTGCCCCTCCCGGGACAGGCGTGATCGCGGGTGGTCCAATGCGTGCCGTAATGGAAGTTCTGGGCATCCAGGACGTTGTTGGTAAGTCCATCGGCTCGTCCAACCCATACAACATGGTGCGTGCAACATTTAACGCGCTGGTCAATCAAGCCAGCCCGCGCTCTGTCGCGTCCAAGCGTGGCCTGAAAGTTCAGGACATTGTTGGTCGCCGCACAGACGGTGCGTCTGAAGCCGGTATGGCTGAAGCGGCTGAGGCGTAAGAGAGAAGGATCTGACCAATGGCAAAAGCAAAAGCCACTGTCACTGTGCGCCAGACCGGTAGCCCGATCCGTCGCGCACCAGATCAGCGTCAGACGCTGGTCGGCCTTGGTCTGAATAAGATCGGTCGCACCCGGACGCTGGAAGATACACCTGCCGTTCGCGGCATGATCAACAAGGTCTCGCACCTTGTCGAAGTCGTCGAGGGATAAGACATGAAACTCAACGAACTCTCTCCTGCAGCGGGGTCAACCAAGAACCGTCATCGTGTCGGTCGTGGCGTTGGCTCAGGCAAAGGCAAGACCGGTGGCCGCGGGGTCAAAGGTCAGAAGTCACGTTCTGGTGTTGCCATTAATGGCTTCGAGGGCGGTCAGATGCCAATCTATATGCGTCTGCCAAAGCGCGGCTTCACAGCCCGCAACTCGAAGAACCATGCTTGGTTGAACTTGGGCATCCTGTCTAAGGCGATCGAAGCGGGCAAGCTCGACACCAAAAAAGAGATTACCGAAGCTGACTTGGTCGCAACCGGCGTTGTCCGTCGTCTCAAAGACGGTGTTCGTTTGCTGGCCAAAGGTGATGCGCCTAAGAAAGTGAAGATCACAGTCACTGGCGCAAGCAAAGCCGCGGTTGAAGCGATTGAAAAGGCGGGTGGAAAGGTCACAATTACCGGACCTGTCCCGACAGAAAAAGCAGAATAATCCTCTAGCTTTTTCCACAAAACGTCTTCACAAATGAGCTTTCGCCGCCAATCTTGGCGGCGAACGCATTTCCGGGAGAAGGAGTCCCCCTTGGCTACTGCTGCTGAACAACTCGCGCGGAATATGAATTTCGGGACCTTTGCCAAAGCAAAGGATTTGCAGAACCGCATCCTGTTCACCTTGTTTGTGCTGTTCCTATATCGGCTTGGGACCTACATCCCGCTGCCCGGTATTGACCCGGATCAATTTGCGCAACTGTTTGCCAGCCAACAGGGCGGCATGCTCGGCAATATGAATATGTTTGCCGGCGGCGCGATTGAGCGAATGAGTATTTTCGCGCTGAACGTGATGCCATACATCACCGCGTCGATCATCATTCAGATGATGACCTCGTCGGTGCCATCGCTGGAAAAGCTCAAGAAAGAGGGCGAATCCGGCCGGAAACAGATCAACCAATATACCCGCTATCTGACCCTGGCTTTCGCCATTGTTCAGAGTTTCGGCATCTCAATGGGCCTGTCTGGCGCGGCTTATGATGGCTTGCCACAATGGTTCTTCGTTCTGACCGCTGTGACCACATTCACAGGCGGTACCATGTTCTTGATGTGGATGGGTGAGCAAATCACTGCGCGTGGCGTCGGAAACGGCATCTCGCTGATCATCTTTGCGGGCATTATCGCGGAGATGCCACGGGCCATTTTCAACCTGTTTAGTGGCTCGCGAGAGCAAGGCATCAATGTCGTCTTCGTACTCGGCGTGGCCGCGCTCGTCATCGCGCTGACCGTGTTCATCGTGTTTATCGAACGCTCGCAGCGCCGCGTCTTGATCCAATATCCAAAACGCCAACAGGCCGCGAATCAAGCAGCGCAGGGGCAGAGCTCCTTTATGCCACTGAAACTGAACACATCTGGCGTTATCCCACCCATCTTCGCGATTGCGATCCTGATGCTGCCGCTGACAGCGGTTGGTATTCTCGGTGGCAACACGGCAGTGGCTGCTGACCAGGCGGCCGATGGCGGGTTCGTCGCGTGGATGGCAACAGCCTTCTCGCCGGGCAGCTGGACTTACATTATCACCTACGGTGTTTTGGTGGCCTTCTTCACCTTCTTCTACACCTCGATCATGTTCAATCCGGAAGAGACGGCGGACAATCTGCGCAAATATGGTGGCTTTGTTCCTGGCATCCGCCCTGGTCGCAACACAGCTGCTTACTTTGATTATGTGCTGACGCGTCTGACCACGATTGGTGCGATCTATCTGGTCTTTGTCTGTCTGATGCCGGAAGTGCTCCGACGTTACGTACCGGGAATTCCGTTTTACATTGGTGGGACAAGCTTGCTTATTGTCGTCTCAGTCACAATGGATACAGTGACACAGATACAATCACACTTGATTGCTCATCAGTATGAGGGGCTGATCAAGAAATCGCGGCTGGGAGGCAAGCGTAAGAAATGAACCTGATCCTGTTCGGACCACCGGCGGCTGGTAAAGGCACGCAGGCAAAGAAGCTCGTCGCAGAACGCGGCTATATTCAACTCTCAACGGGCGACATGCTGCGCGCGGCTGTGGCGTCAGGGTCTGAGCTCGGAAACAAGGTCAAATCGATCCTCGAATCGGGCGCGCTGGTGTCCGACGAGATCGTGATCGCTCTGATTGATGATCAGCTCAATCAAAATGAAGGCGCAGCGGGGTTCATTTATGATGGCTTCCCGCGCACCGTCGGACAGGCAGAAGCCTTGGACGAATTGCTGAAGAGCCGCGGCACGCAAGTAGATTGCGTGATCCGTTTGGTTGTCGATGAGCAAGCATTGCTGACACGTGTGACCAAGCGGTTTGAAGAGCAGGGCCGTAAGGATGACAATCCTGCGACCTTCTCTGTACGGCTTGAAAAATACAATGCTGACACCGCGCCATTGGTGCCAATCTATGCTGAGCGCGGAATTCTGCGTGAGGTTGACGGCATGGCCGCAATCGACGAGGTTAGCAGCGGAATCGACGCTGCCTTGAAAGAGGCAGTTTAAGACTGCGTGAACTACTGATTCAGTGGTTGACGTACCAATTGTTGCGTCTATAACGACGCACTTCGTTAAGAGATGAGTCTGCAAGCGTGCAGCGGTGTTATTGCTGTGCGAACTGCGGCTTTCTTTTTGAACTATTAGGAGACTGGCTTTGGCCCGTATTGCAGGCGTCAATATACCGACGAATAAGCGCGTTCCGATCGCGCTGCGCTACATTCATGGCATTGGCCCAGCCAAAGCCGACGAGATCTGTGAAAAGATCGGCATCACTCCAGAGCGCCGCGTGGCAGATCTGTCTGATGCAGAAGTTATTAAAATTCGTGAGACCATCGATAGCGACTATATGGTAGAAGGTGACCTTCGCCGTGAAGTTTCGATGAACATCAAGCGTCTTATGGACCTTGGTTGTTATCGTGGTCTGCGTCACCGTAAACGCTTGCCGGTTCGCGGTCAGCGTACGCACACCAATGCGCGGACCCGTAAAGGTCCTGCGAAGCCGATTGCCGGCAAGAAGAAATAGGATCTTCGAGAGATGGCCCGTCAGACAACCCGCGTAGCCCGCCGCGCCCGGAAGAATATCACTTCCGGCGTTGTGCATGTTAACTCAAGCTTCAACAACACGATGATCACCATCTCAGACGCACAAGGAAATGCCATTTCTTGGTCTTCCGCCGGTGCGATGGGGTTCAAAGGATCTCGTAAGTCAACGCCTTATGCTGCGCAGGTCGCCGCTGAGGATGCTGCGAAGAAAGCCATGGAACATGGCATGCAGACGGTTGAAGTGAATGTCCGCGGACCTGGCTCTGGCCGCGAGAGCGCTCTGCGCGCGCTGCAAGCTGCTGGCCTGACTGTGACCGCGATCCGTGACACCACGCCGATCCCACACAATGGCTGCCGCCCACCAAAGCGCCGCCGCGTATAGTCCGTATTAGACCCGAATAATAGGAAGGCTGAGCATGACCGAAGCCGAAGACATCATTGTCAACGACCGTAACTGGAAAGCCCTAATCCGGCCTAACCGCCCTGTTGTAGACGCTGGCCGCGATGCCACGCGCCTCGCAAAATTGGTGGTCGAGCCGCTTGAGCGTGGCTTCGGCACGACGCTCGGCAATGCGCTGCGTCGCATTTTGCTGTCTTCTCTGCAGGGCGCTGCGATTACCGGCGTTCAGATTGACGGCGTTGTTCACGAGTTTTCTTCGATCCAAGGTGTCCGCGAGGACGTCACCACGATCATTCTCAACTTGAAGCAAGTTGCGGTGGACATGGTGTCTGACGCGCCGAAGCGGATGATCCTCAAAGCGTCTGGCAAAGGCGAAGTCAAAGCCGGTCAGATCGAAACACCGGGTGATGTGAAAATCCTCAATCCAGACCACGTCATTTGTACGCTGGATGATGGTGCAAACCTGCACATGGAATTCACTGTTGCGACGGGTAAAGGCTATGTGCCGGCGACGGAAAACCGTCCGGAAGACGCGCCAATCGGTTTTATCCCAGTGGACGCGATTTACTCGCCTGTTCGCCGCGTCGGCTACCAAGTCGAAGACACACGTGAAGGCACGGTCCTGGACTATGACAAGCTCACGCTGACGGTTGAGACAGATGGCTCAATCACACCGGAAGATGCCGTCGCTTATGCCGCGCGCATCATGCAGGATCAGCTGCAGCTCTTCATCACCTTTGATGAGCCTGAGTCTGAAAGCTCTAGCCAGACTGAAGAGAGCGATCTCGGCTTCAACCCTGTCTTGCTCAAGAAAGTCGACGAGCTGGAACTATCTGTTCGCTCTGCAAACTGCTTGAAGAACGACAATATTGTCTACATTGGCGACCTTATCCAGAAGTCCGAAGCGGAAATGCTCCGCACTCCGAACTTCGGCCGCAAGTCGCTGAACGAAATCAAAGAAGTACTGGCCGGCATGGGCCTTCACCTCGGTATGGATGTGCCAGATTGGCCGCCTGAGGATATTGAAGCCCTCGCCAAAAAGTATGACGACCACTTGTAAGGATGTATGCCCGAGAGGGCAGACAAGGAGACTAAAATGCGTCACGGCATGGCCCATCGGAAGCTGAACCGCACGGCTTCACACCGCAAAGCGATGTTTGCCAATATGGCAGCGTCTCTGATTGAGCACGAGCAGATCGTTACGACTCTGCCAAAGGCCAAAGAGATGAAGCCATTCATGGACAAGCTGATCACGCTAGCAAAGCGCGGCGACCTTCACGCCCGCCGTCAGGCCGTATCTAAGGTTCGCGACGAGGCAGCTGTGAAGAAGCTTTTTGAAGTCTTCGGCGAGCGCTACAAAGACCGCAATGGTGGATACACGCGCGTTCTGAAAGCTGGCTTCCGCCACGGTGACAACGCGCCGCGCGCCGTCATCGAACTGGTTGATCGCGACGAAGACGCTCGCGGTGCTGCTGATCGTGCGCGTCACGAGGCCGAATTGGAGGCGATGGAGGAATAGACCTCTCGCTCAAACTACAATTTCAAAAACCCGGTCTGTTTGGCCGGGTTTTTTTGTGATTCTGGCGATCTTTGCTTTCATTAACCATAAATGCCATACTCCCCGGACTGAGTGCCGGAGGGCGGTCGCGTCTTCCGTATCTAAGGGGACGCAAATGAAACACTATCGTCGCGCAATTCGCGCCAGCCTTATCGCTGTCGGCATAGCCGGTCTGGCGAGTTCACCTCATGCCATTGCAGAAGAGCAAGACGTCATTCTCGTCTTGGATGGTTCTGGCTCGATGTGGGGTCAGATTGAGGGCGAGCCGAAAATCTCCATCGCCCGGCAAGTGGTCGGGCAAGTGATGGATGATTTGCCGGAAAATCAACGCCTCGGATTGGTCGCCTATGGCCATAATCGCAAAGGGGATTGCGGCGATATCGAAGAAGTGGTCAGCCTCAGCACAGATCGCGACGCCGTGCGGAATGCGGTCGATTCGATCAATCCAAAAGGCAAAACGCCGCTCAGTGCGGCAGTGCAATTCGCAGCGGAAAAGCTACGCTATACGGAAGAGAAGGCCACAGTCATTCTCGTCAGTGATGGCCGCGAAACTTGCGATCTCGACCCCTGTGCGGTCGGCAATGCGCTTGAGCAAGCCGGCATTGATTTTACCGCACATGTCATCGGTTTTGATGTGGTCGAACAAGCCGATCAGGAACAATTGCAATGCTTGGCGGAAAACACAGGGGGCACGTATCTCAATGCCGGGAGCGCTGAAGAGCTGTCTGAGGCGTTGGAAGAAACGGTTGTTGAGGTGCCTAACCAAGAGCCTGTGAGAGAGACCCGACTGGTGCTGCGTGCCACGGACCTCGCGCAAGGGCCAGAAATTGAGTCCGGCCTGACCTGGCGGGTTGTCGGTGCTGGCGGTGGTGACGAGGTCTTCACAGTGAGCGATGCCGGTGTCAGCGGCGTTGAGATCGATCCTGGCATATATGACGTTTTCGTCGAATGGCCTGAGAAGAATTTGAATGGCTCTGCGGAGGCGGTACAAATCGCCAATGCGATCGAAAAAACGGTGACGATCGCGCTAGAGCAGAGTTTTGAGGCAACGCTGCGGACAGATCCCGAAGGCGCAGCGCCAGCGAGTTCAGAGATCATCGTGCATTGGACAGGCCCCGAACGTCAAAGCGATTGGATCACGGTGACGGCTGCAGATGGCGGCCCAAGCTCCTACAAGACTTACAAATATGTAGAGCAGGGGGGTAATCCGCTGGCTCTACGTATGCCCGCGGAACCTGGCATGTATGAGCTGCGCTATGTCCTTGGTCGCCCCGCGCGAGTCTTGGCCAGCATACCCATCGAAGTCACTGGCGTAGCGGCCAGTATGGAAGCCCCTGATCAGGTGCCTGCTGGCGGCTTGTTCAACGTCACTTGGACGGGACCTGGATACAATGATGATTGGGTCACCGTCGTCCTCCCGGACGCGGCCCCGCGGGCATATATGGACTATGCCTATACGCGTGAAGGTGATGTCTTGGAGCTACGCGCGCCCCTCGAACCGGGCGAATATGAGCTTCGATATGTGCAAGCGGGCCAAGAAGTGATCGGAACGCGGACGCTGACGGTCACGCCAGTCGAAGCCGCCATGGATGCTCCCGACACCGTAGAGGTGGGCACCTATCATGACATTGGCTGGACCGGACCGGGCGACAATAATGATTGGCTGACGATTACGCGGCCGGACGAACCCGACAATCGCTATACCGATTACGCCTATACGCGAGAGGGCGATGTTCTAACTTTGCGGATGCCACTCGAGCCCGGAAATTGGGAATTGCGTTATGTGCAAAATGGCAAAAAAGTCCTGGCTGCAAAGCCAATTGAAGTGGTTGAGCGCGTCGTCACTCTGACCGCCCCTGACTCCGCGATCGTCGGCTCCGACGTCACGATCGAATATGATGGTGGATCGAACCGGAATGATTGGCTGACTGTGGTCGCGCCAGACGCGGCCGCAAATCGCTATGGCGATTATGCCTATAGTCGCGAAGGCAATCCTGTGACCATCAAAATGCCGGTTGAGCCTGGCGCATATGAGTTGCGATATGTCCTCGATGGTCGGCGTGTGATCGGGGCCAAATCGATTATGGTCGAAGACGCGGATGCGAGCGTGACGGGACCAGACAAGATCGGCGCTGAGCAGCAATTCAATGTCGATTGGACGGGGCCAGGCAATCAAAATGATTGGATCACCATTGTTGCACCGGATGCTGGCGACAATCGCTATGGCGATTATGCATATACACGTGAAGGCAATCCGGTCCTCATTCGTGCGCCGAAAGATCCTGGGACATATGAGTTGCGCTATGTTTTGGACAATAAGCGGGTGATCGCGCGCACGCCGATCATTGTTGAGTAGGCTACAGAGGACGCTTTCGATCTTGGCGGCGATTATGCTAGTCGGACAGGATGAAAGCGTTCTTCTCTGACCACCAATCCCGCCATGCTCCCGCGCTTGAATTGCAAAACGGCGCGCTGGTGCCGCATGCTGAATCCCAAGCGCGGGTGGATGCGATAAAGTCGGTTCTGCCCGATTTGCAAATCCCGGCAGATTTTGGTTTGGACCCTATCCTCGCCATCCATGATCCCGCCTATGTCGACTTCTTGAAGCGGGCGCATGATGATTGGCTTGCAGCAGGTCGACCCGGCGATGCCTTCCCCTATGTCTTTCCCGTTCGAGGACGCCGGCCCCTCAACCTTAGCCGGATTGATGCAGAGCTTGGCCGATATGCCTATGATTGTGGAACTCCCGTCGCCGCGGGAACCTGGGAAACGGTCTATTGGAGCGTTCAGAGCGCTTTGTCTGGGCTTATGCATGTCCTGAATGGTGCTCAGAAGGCTTTCGCGTTTTGCCGCCCACCGGGCCATCATGCAGGACGCGACTATATGGGGGGCTATTCGTATTTGAACACGGCGGCGATTGCGGTCGCGCAGGCCCAAGCAATTGGGGTCGGCCGCGTCGCGGTGTTGGATGTCGATTATCATCACGGCAATGGCACACAGGACATTTTCTATGACCGCGGAGATGTTTTGACGGTGTCATTGCATGCTGATCCGAAAATGGATTACCCGTTCTATTGGGGGCATGCGGACGAGACGGGATCCGGCCAAGGAAACGGCGTTAATCTCAACCTCCCAATGCCGCGCGGTACCGTTTGGAGCGATTACAAAACCACTTTGCAGCAAGCCTTGGAGCGCGTTGAAGCTTTTGATCCGGAATTGCTCATCGTGCCCTATGGGGCTGATACTTATGTTGGTGACCCAATCAGCTTTTTCAGCATCGAAACGGTAGATTATACCGAAATGGCACGAATGATTGCAGGTCTGGGCAAGCCGACTTTGATCTGTATGGAAGGGGGGTATGCGCTCGAAGCGCTTGGGGCAAATGTCTCAGCGTTTTTGGGCGGGTTTTAGCATTATGCTGTACACCCGAACTCACCATTGAGAATTCGAGAGACGAACCACATAAAATCAATCGAATTTAACCAAACTTCGAGGCTTTTCGAGATTTGCCTTTTGGCCAAATAGCGACATCGTAGAGACACGTATAGAGAGGACGGAAGATCCTTTTCAGCCGAAAAATAACGGCATTTTCTGATACCAGTATATTGCTTTTTTCATCAGAACGCGTTCCCGCCAAATTGCTTTTCAATCCAATATTATCATACAATAGCATATCCTGAATACATGGCGCAGGTAGCCATTGGTAGACTTTCAAATTCTCAATCTGACGACGATTTGGATCAAACAACTCGGTGTCTAACGACTGGCAAAGCGCGTCTTTTAATTCAAGCAGTCGCTCCGCAGACTTTCGAGTTAGAATGTAAGCCGCAGAACCTCCACAATTGGTCAAAAGCTCGTAACAGCTCCGTCTTCCCAGGGTTATCTTGGGCTTACGGGTCAATGTCATCTGTGAGTTGAAAGCTTCGAGGCGATAGACACACATCGCATCAACCTCCAGCAGGGACGGGATGTGTTCCATAAACGTTGAAAAGTCAGGTTGAATGTGGACATCGTCTTCTAGAACCAAAGCGAATGTCGCATCTGACTCTAAGAATTTTCTCCACGTTTTCAGGTGACTGAGTATGCAGCCGATTTCACCGCGACTTAGATGTGCGCGGGTAGGAGTGGCGTGGTAGGCTTCGTCTTCCTCACTGAGTTTTGACCCATCAACCCCGGGGATTCGCTCATATTCTATGCGGTGCGAAGCAAGGTTTTTTTGCATCCAGCGCAAGCGATCTTCATCTCGATCCAGATTAATCAAATAAGTTTGAATAATCATTCTTTCCCCATATTAACGCGCATTCTGCGAATTGGTGATCTCACTTTTAATGAAATATACGCTCTAATCTAGAACTTTAGGACGTTCAGAAGTCGTAAGGATAGATCGCGGTTCTTTTCGGGCAACCATTATGAAGACCAATGCTCTTTGAGTAACCCTGCCAAGACATCTGCGCGCTCGATGATCGACCAGTGGCCCGTGTCGGCCTGTTTTTCTAAGCGCATGCCGGTTTCCGCGCAGAACTTCTCGGCGACCCAGGTCGGGACATAAGGGTCGTCCTCACCCCAAAAAACCAGACCACGCCTGGGAAGGTTTTTCGTCTCACCCCACCATTCACTGCCCGCAGTTTTGGCGGAGCGATAGAGTTTCAAAATGGCTTTGCGCATATGCGGTGACCAATGGCTGGCTTCGATCGATGCTAAATCGGCCGGAATGCCGGCAGCGTGTAAAGCTTTGCAGAGCTGTCCTTTACGTGTCGCAGCCATCACAAGCTCACCGAGAATGGGAGTCTGCCACATCCGCGCCATACGGTGCCATTTATACTCTGGATGGGGCAGAGCGTTGGCAACGCACCATGAATTGACCAGGTCCGGGCGCAAGCTGGCGACGCGAATGGTGATGATGGCGCCCCAATCATGGCCGACCAAATCCACCGGTCCCGCCTCAGCGTGGGCCTTGGCAATTTCTTCAATGTACCAATCGACATAGGCTTCTTTGGTCGAAGCGAAGTCTGCCGGGGCTGGAGCGACAAAACCCGGCATGGCCGGTGCGCGATACGTATCCGTGCTCAAGCCAAGTTCAGAAATCACAGGATCCCACATTGACGGCGTGTCTGGGACCCCATGTAGAAACAGTTTCAAACCCATCTTGCTTCCCCTAAGTCAGACTTGTTTCCCGCCAGTTTGAGGGACATTGTTGCCAAGAACAAGGAGGATAAGCGCATGAAAACTGCCATCACTGAGATGTTTGGTATTGAGCACCCGATTATTCAGGGTGGAATGCACTATGTTGGGTTCGCCGAAATGGCGGCAGCGGTTTCCAATGCTGGAGGCCTCGGCATCATTACCGGGCTGACGCAAAAGACCCCCCAGGATCTCGCCAATGAGATTGCGAAGTGTAAGGACATGACGGACAAGCCGTTCGGCGTGAACATCACTTTCCTTCCCACACTGAACCCGCCTGACTATCCAGCCATTGTCAAAGCGGTCATCGATGGCGGTGTGAAAGTGGTTGAAACCGCAGGGCGAAATCCACAGCAGGTGCTGCCACATCTGAAGGATGCTGGGATCAAAGTGATCCATAAATGCACATCTGTGCGCCACTCTCTCAAAGCTCAGGACATTGGCTGTGACGCCGTTTCTGTCGACGGGTTTGAATGCGGGGGTCACCCCGGCGAAGATGATGTGCCAAACATGATCCTCTTGCCGCGCGCCGCGGATGAGCTCGACATTCCCTTCGTCTCATCTGGTGGACAAGCTGACGGCCGATCACTCGTCGCTTCGCTCGCCATGGGCGCACAGGGCATGAATATGGGCACGCGATTCATCGCCACCAAAGAAGCACCGGTGCATGAAAATGTGAAACAAGCCATTGTCGCCGCCTCTGAGCTCGACACGCGTCTGGTAATGCGCCCGCTGCGCAACACGGAACGCGTGCTGACCAATGCGGGCGTAGAACGTCTGCTCGAGAAAGAGAAAATGCTCGGCGATAAGCTCAAATTCGAAGACATTATCGACGAAGTCGCAGGCATCTATCCAAAAATTATGATGGAAGGCGAAATGGATGCGGGGGCATGGTCCTGCGGCATGGTCGCTGGACTGATCTACGATATCCCGACCTGCAAGGAGCTCATTGACCGGATCATGGCCGAGGCCGATCAGATCATTAATGAGCGCTTGGCCGGCTTCATGAAGGGCACGGTTAGCGCCTAGCCAACGGTTGATGACACTTTTTAAATGGCCTGCAGGGCTCCTCGCTCGCAGGCCGTTTTCATTGGAGGAGATGTAATGAGCGAGATTCAAGGCCGCGTGGCCTTTGTCACTGGCGGGGCAAGTGGTCTCGGCCTGTCTATGGCACGGATTCTTTTGCGCCGCGGCGCCAGCGTTATGTTGGCAGATCGTGATGCCGAGGGCCTAGAGCGGGCTGTGGCCGAGCTGTCCCAAGACAGCAATACGGTATCCTCAGTGGTCTGCGATGTTGCTGAGGCGGGGGCGATTGAGGAAGCCGCCCAGAAGACGGTCGAGCATTTCGGCAAGGTGCATATCGTCGCTAACAATGCCGGTGTTGGTCTCGGCGGCCAGCCGGGTGAAATCCCGATTGAGGATTGGCGTTGGATTGTCGACATCAACCTGATGGGTGTCGTGCATGGGGTAGAGACATTCACACCGCTTATTCAGTCACATGGCGAGGGCGGGCATTTCATCAATACCGCGTCCATGGCTGGCCATGTCGCGCCGGGCGGTATGGGCCCATACAATGCCACAAAATACGCTGTGGTTGGTTATTCTGAAAGCCTCAAGGCCGAACTGATGCCGCATAAAATAGGCGTCAGCGTTCTGTGCCCAGGTTGGGTCGCTACGAATATTCATACGACCGGTTTTGGACGTCCGTCGAACACCGTCCCCCTAGAGCAGGCGAAACAAGATCCTCAATTCCAAGAAATGGACGCCGTCATCAAAGGCGGATTGGATCCCGACAAAGTTGCGGAATGGGTGGCCGAATGCGTCGAGTCAGACCGCCTGTACATCTTCACGCATGAGTCGATGAAAATTGGCATCGAGATGCGCTACGCACAGATCAAAGCTGATTATGATTCGATCATCGAGGACGGCCGATTCGACGGCTAGGCCTCGACATCTATCAGCACCGCTTGGCGTGCGATGTATTCGTCAATCGGGGCCGAGATGCGACACGCAGCAGCGCGTTTCAAAGCGGCCTGGGCCTCTGATCCATCGCCCTGCGCGCGTGCGAGTTTCGCGCGTGCGAGATGATAGCCTGGAAGGTCCTGTGCGGCGGTCAATGTCGCGGCTTCGTCCAATTGAGTTTGGGCGCTAGAAATCTCGCCCGCATAAATTAAGCTCACGGCCAAGTTGACCGAGACGGCGAGGGAAGGGGCTTGCTGATTCAGCAGTGAATAGAGATGAACGATAGCGGGCCAATCTGTTCCTTGCCAGGTTCGCGCTTGCGCATGGACGGATGCGATACCGGCTTCCAGATGATAGCGCGTTAGGCTTGGGCTTGATTGTGCGGCTTGCAATTGCGCGAAGCCATCAAAAATCATCTCCTGATCCCACTTGGTGCGGTCTTGTTGCTCCAGGGTCAGCAGGCTGCCATCAGGCCCCGCGCGGGCAGGAAAGCGCGCCGTTTGGAAGAGGAGAAGCGCATGCAAAGCATGGTGCCCAGCGGTTCGACCATCCGTTTGCGCCAATAAGCTCTCTGACAAGCGAATGGCTTCCCGGCAAACATCCTCGCGGAACAAGACATCCCCACGTCGGGGTAGATACCCCCAGGAAAACATCAGGTAGATCATTTTTAGCAGCTGAGGCAGACGATCTTTCAAGGCAAACCGGGTCGGGAACCGCGCCAATTCACCCGATTGATTGCGCAATTGCCGTTTGGCCCGCGCAAGGCGTTGCGACAGTGCATCTTCCTTCAAGAAAAACAGAGCCGCGGTTTCAGCAGCTGTAAAGCCGCATACGGTTTTCAAAGCTAAGAAGAGTTGGTCTTGCGGTGCTAAGGCCGGATCGCAACAGAGCACCATCAGGTCAAGTTCCGGATCACTGAGTGACGGGGTGATGATGTCAGACTCTTCACTGGCCAGGTCCCAATCATCATCAATTCCGAGTTCGCGCGCGGACCGGCGAATACGATCAATCGCGGTGTTGCCTGCGACGCGGCGCAGCCAGGCCCGTGGATTATCGGGAACGCCTTTATATGGCCAGGTGGCGAGGGCTTTAACGATGGCGTCTTGGGCGACGTCTTCGGCAAGGTCGACTTTGCTGGGACCGAGCCGCGATACGAGGCTGGAGATCAACCAGCCTCGCTCTCGTCGGATCGTTTCGTCCAACAATTTGTGTATGTCTGACGAGGGGCTCATCAGTCGTCCGCGGAGGCGTCCGTTTGACGAATGATGATCGTCTCATTGTGCTTCATATGCGGGTGACTACGAGCGATTTCGACCGCTTCATCATAGTCTTCGGCATTGATCACCATATAGCCGCCGAGGATTTCTGCGACCTCGGCGAATGGTCCGTCATGAACTTCAATCGAGCCGGACTTATTGGTGACGATCTTGCCGCCTTCATCGAGCAATTTCTCGCCGCCTTCAAACTTGCCCTTGGCGCTCATCTCTTCGACCCAGCCAATATAGTCTGTCATAAGGTCCATGAACTCGTCTTCACCAAGATTGGTGTAGCGGTCCGGGGCGTGGGGCAGCATCAAAACAAATTTAGCCATTTTATCCTCCCTCCAGAGGTCAGTTGAAAGATCCCGCTTGATTGCGGCATCTGTCAACCAGACGATTGGAGCGAAGCGATACTGACAGCGCTCAGAAATTTTTTTTAAGAAAGTGCAGCAGCGTCCGAAATGGCGGCAGCAATGGCCGTTTCATCCATCGACTTATCCACGGTGGAGATTACCTCTCCGCTATCGAGATTGATCAGGTAAAGACGACCGGTTTTGATTTTGTCGCCGAACTGGCTGCGCATCGTGTCGCCAATGCCCAATGTCTCGGCGTCGCTATAGAACGCGTCTGCGTCGCGAGATGAGTAATCAATCGTCGCAAATTCGACGCCTTCGAACGCGTTCGCCGCTTGCACTGCTTTGACTTTTGGATCGAGGGCTTTGCAGCTCCCACACCAACTCGCATAGCTGAGCACGGCCAAAACGCGTGTATTCTCGGCAGGAACAGTGACGGCTGCACGCTCGGTCGCGGGGATTGCGGCTTGGCCACATGATGCGACGAAGATCGCGGTGGCTGCGGCAAGAATTAGTCTCATGGGAGGCCCTCCTAAAGGTGGGATAAGGCATAACATAGGCTGTTAAATGAACGGCCTCACATTCGCGTTATCCACGTGCCTCTTCAGCCCCACGGCGGGCAAGCTCATCCGCTTTCTCATTGCCTTCATCGCCAGCATGGCCTTTGACCCAGACCCACTTAATCTCATGCCGCGCACACGCTTCGTCTAGAGCTTGCCACAAGTCTTTGTTCTTGACCGGTTTCTTGGCAGCGGTTTTCCAGCCATTTTTCTTCCAGCCATGGATCCACTTGGTCAGGCCATCCTTAACATAGGTGCTGTCTGTATTCAGCGTCACCTTGCTTGGCTTTTTGAGGGCGTTTAGCGCTTCAATGGCGGCCAGCAATTCCATACGATTATTCGTCGTATCAGGCGCACCGCCATAGAGTTCCTTGCGGCGCGTCCCGGCCACGAGCAAGACGCCCCAGCCGCCAGGGCCAGGATTGCCGCTGCATGCACCATCGGTCCAAATCTGAATATCAGTCTTTGCCATCCGGCGTCAGGTGGGAGGATTTGAGCGCCCCGTCAAGGCGATGAGGTCAGGCGTCAAAAGACATCGACCTGGATTCGTTTGACCTGCTCAGCAGGCCGAACGATGCCACGAAAAATTGCGCCACACACCAGTCCGGCGACGGCGCCGATCAAGGCTCCCATGAAAAAGCCGCTCACGGCTGGGAGCAGGTTGGCCTCAGTCACGATGTATGACGAGATACCGGTCGTACCCCCGACCAATAGGCCGCCCCAAATTGCCCCCCAGCGATAATATGGCGCAGCATGGACGATGCCGCGGCGCGGAAAGCGGCCCAGTGAAAAGCCAATGGCCAGCCATGCGGCGGGGACAGTGAAATAAGCGAAAAACCAATTCATTGCCGACATGAGGGTGGCGAATCCGATGCCTTGCAAGATCCCGTTATCCGCGAACACCAAGCCAACATCGCGGCCGAACAGTCCACCGATCTGGAAGGCGAGAAACATCAGAATGGCTCCGATCAGCGTGACCAAGACACAAGCAGCCATGCCGCAGAGAAAACTGGCTAATCCGATCCGTTTGAACTTGGCCACGGTTGGAACGGTATAGGAGGATGAACTTGCGTCACCCAGAGGGGCGCCCGGTCGAACCGTTCCATTTGGACCAAACTCAGCCATATTATGTTCCTTGCTGCGACCTTGGCATGCGATCGCGTGTCAGAATAGACGGCAATCTGTCCCTGACGAGGCGGCAATTGGGTTGGATTGAGGTTGTCTGACGCGCCGTGAATGCGGTAGGCAGGCGCTATGACGAACACCCCCACCGCCGCCATATGTCTGATCGGAGACGAATTACTCTCGGGTCGCACGCGGGACATCAACACACAGACCATTGCCCGCTATTTGGCACCATTTGGAATTCCCGTGCGAGAAGTGCGCATCGTTCCGGACGAACAGGATCGCATTGTCGAGGCGGTGAACGCGCTGCGCGCAGCCTATACTTATGTTTTCACCACGGGCGGGATTGGCCCGACCCATGATGATATTACGGCAGACGCAATCGCAGCGGCCTTTGGAGTTTCAATTGGGGAACACCCAGAAGCCGCGGCGCTGCTAGAAGCGCGTTATAAGGAAATGGACACCGAATTTACTCCAGCGCGGCGGCGCATGGCGCGGGTGCCAGATGGTGCGTCTCTGATCGAAAATCCGGTATCTGGTGCACCCGGTTTCCAAACCGGCAATGTTTTCACCTTGGCCGGGGTCCCGAAAATTGTTGAAGGCATGCTCGGCGATATTGGGCGCCGATTGGAGACGGGCACGATCGTGCAGAGCATTACTGTACGCGGCGCGGGGCTTCGCGAAGGCGATGTTGCCGAAGCTCTGACCGCGCTGGCAGAGGCGCATCCGAATGTGAGTCTCGGATCTTATCCCTGGTTCCAAACGCTACATGATCATGGCGTGGCTTTAATCGCGCGCGGGACGAATGAAGACGAACTCGAATTGATTCGAAATGATCTTGACGCCCTGGTCCGCGGGCAGGGGGTCGAGCCCGAACATTTATCCGGAGAAGCCTAGCCGGCACACTCCCCACAAAGGTCATAAGGAGAATAATATGTCAGAGCCAATCGTTTTGGTGGAGCGTGATGGCCCCGTCGCAATCGTCACGCTGAATCGTCCAGATGCGCTAAACGCTTTGAGTCGGGCGCTACGGGCCGAATTGGTCAAAACGTTTGCTGAGCTCGCCACGGATGAGAGTGTGCGCGTGGCAGTTCTCACCGGCGCAGGGCGCGCTTTTACAGCGGGCGTCGATCTTAAAGAAGCTGGACAGACCGGATTTGCCCTCGGTGCCGATGGTGGCGAGATTGATTTGGCGAAAGGCCTGGCGGCGTTTCCCTGGCCGATCATTGGTGCGATCAATGGGTTCGCAATTACCGGTGGATTTGAGCTTGCACTGATGTGTGACGTCTTACTGGCGTCTGAGAACGCCAAATTCGCCGATACGCATGCACGCGTCGGGATTATGCCCGGTTGGGGGCTCAGTCAGAAACTCTCGCGCTTGATTGGCATTAGCCGCGCGAAGGAGCTTTCCTTCTCTGGCAATTTCCTCGATGCGGAGACGGCGGAACGCTGGGGCTTGGTCAATCGGGTCTATAGCGCCGACGATTTGCTGCCTTCAGCGGTTAAACTGGCGCATGAAATGGCTTCTTGTGATCCCGTTCTGTTGCGCAACTATAAGCGCGTGATTGATGACGGGTTTGCCAGCAGCTTTGGCGATGGCATGCGGCTCGAAGTGAAGCGATCCGCAGCCCACGCTGAAAGCGTTACAGCCGAATCTGTCGAGGCCGCGCGACAGGCTGTGACCGCCCGTGGACGCACCCTGAATGACTAAAAAAGGCAAGAATCGAGCGGAATTGGAGCCAAAATCAGTTTGAGACCTGGCGACAATTAGGAAAGGCCATTAGTCTGTTGCAATTCCGCCGCGCCGGAGTAAAAAAATCGGGAATTAACGGCATTCCTATGGGGCCTGGCCTCGCGCTTGCAGAAAAAAGCGCGTAGGTTCGGCGTTCTACGGAATGGTCCGTAAGTTCCTGCGGTCGTGAAACAATGGTGTTCTCACGGCAGACACAAGGGGAAGAGTATGAAGAAAACTCTTATGTGCGCAACCGCTGTGACCGCTTTGGCGGGCTCCAGCCTTGTCGCTCAAGCAGAAGATGGCTGGTACGGTCGTGCCGACATCGGGATTGTCGGCGAATCGAGTGAACTCGATCACGACGCTGAAGCGGGTATTCCATTTACACTGGGCGGTAATTCAGAAGTAGACAACGGTCTTCTGGGCAGCCTTGGTGTTGGTTACGCGTTCGGCAATGGTTTCCGTCTTGAGACCGCGCTAACGCACCGTGATGCTGATCTCAGCCCAACTGGCGGCATCAATGGTACTGGATTTCCAGCCAGCACTTCGACATTGATCTACAGTGAACACGGCGATGGCGACCTCCAAGCTTGGGACTTGATGGTCAACGTGCTTTACGATTTCAATCGCGATTCAAACTTCCAGCCATATCTCGGTGCGGGTGTTGGCGCGATGCAAATTGACGCGAGCTCTCGGAACATTGCTGCGGTCCAAACGGACGGAAGCGGAACCGTGATTGGCGGTCCATTCGGCGCCAATGGCTTCAATGATTCTGAAACTGGTCTGGCGTTGCAAGCGCTTGCTGGTGTTGGCATCGGCGTTACAGATCGTCTGACTCTGGACCTCGGTCTTCGTGCACTGAACATCCAGGATCTGGACTTCACGGGTGTGAATGAAGTTGGCAGTGCAGTGAGCTATCAAGCGGATTATACCGATTATAGCGCCACGGTAGGCCTGCGTTACGCGTTTGGTGCGCCTCCGCCACCACCGCCTCCGCCGCCACCACCGCCACCTCCGCCGCCACCACCTCCACCACCACCTCCGCCACCACCTCCACCACCGCCTCCGCCACCAACACAGGCAGAGCAGGTTGAGCTGGCACCGTGCTCTACGGTCAATCAGGCATTCGTGGTCTACTTCGAGTGGGATAGTGCGGATCTAACCAGCCAGGCAGCAGCTGTTGTCGATCAGGCGATTGCAAACATTCGCGATCGTGAAGATTGCTCAACTGGCGGCGTGACGATTGTTGGTCACACCGACACGTCTGGTGCGTCTGCATATAACCAGCGTCTGTCAGCACGTCGTGCGGCTGTCGTCTCAGATGCGCTGCAGTCTCGCGGCATTTCTTCTGAAGACATCGACACAGACGGCCGCGGCGAGAATGATCTTGCTAAGGCGACCCGCGACGGCGTTCGCGAGCCACTGAACCGTCGTTCAGAAGTAACGATCATCGTTCAGTAACCCTGACGGTTGTTTAAAATAGAAAGGCCCGGCCGTATGGCCGGGCCTTTTTTATTAATCTCTCGGGCGTGATTTAGAGATCGCCCCATCGGCTTAGCGCCGCGCGGGCGATTGGCTCGCCCCATTCTTGGACAAAGTGTCCCCCGTCTTCGATCATCATCGGTTCAGGGCATCCTTTAATCGTCGCGCGTAGAGTGCTCATTTGATTTGGTCCGAGCACCGGATCCTGTGCGCCCACGGCCATAAAGCTCTCGCCCGTCCAATCATCACGCCACCACTTGGCTGCGCGTTTCGAGATCTCAACGCCTTCCATATCGGGGTCAGTCATGACCATGTCAGGGAAACGTCGCACACCGGCTTTAAACGTCACGTCGACAAAAGGTGCGCCGTATGCGGCGGCTTCTGCGTCACTGAGGATTGGCGTACCGCGTTTCATCAATGCGGCGACATCCATATCTGGTTGCGTGCGATTATAGGCTCGCCAAGCTTCAAACCCTTCGCCTGGTGACAATCCAACTGCAATTGCCGTGTTCATGACCAGCAATCGATCGAAGCGCTCTGGCATGTCCATCGGTATCGTCAAACCCAGAAGTCCGCCCCAATCCTGGCAAACCAAGGTAATATTCTTCAAATCCAACCGTTCGATCAGTGCCACCATCATGCTACGATGAAAGTGATAAGTGTAGACGGCGTCGTCCGTCGGTTTGTCGGACCGTCCAAATCCGAGCCAATCCGGGCAAATCACGCGTGCGCCGCTCTCCACGAAGACCGGGAGCATTTTGCGATACAGATAGGACCAACTGGGTTGACCATGCAGGCATAGAAATGTGCGGTCGGCGTCTTTCGGTCCCTCGTCCAAATAATGTACACGCAAGCCTTCATAGCCCGGAAGGTCATCTACATAATGCGGTGCGAAATTATAGCCTGGCAAATTGTCGAACCGTTGGTCCGGCGTTCTCACGAATTCTACAGTCATGGAGACCTCCCATCTTTTTTGTTTCCCCACTCTAGCCAGGGTGACGCAGAATAGAAAAGAAAATTCGTGACGCTTCCGTCAAGTATTTGATTGCTTTGCACAAAAAAAGGGGTCACTTCCGAAAAAGTGACCCGACGAGGGGGAGTGAGGTAAATAAATCGATTAAGATTTTGCGACAGCGTTACACCGCGCGAGGTCTTCAGCGGAAAGCGATTCATTCTCGTTCGAGAACTCTGAAACTTTGCCAACTTCCTTGACGACCTTCTTGCAGGTGCTCACGCGAACGGTTTTTCGATCAAGTTCTGCTTTGCATGTATCGTCGGCGCAGGACCATAATGCCTTAGCGGCTACGATCTTTTCAGCCTTGGGCATTGGGGATTCGAGTTTCGCCGTAAAAGCGGTGCCGGCGAAAGCGGTTCCAGCGAAGGCGAGGGCGGTTGCGGCTGCGGTGAATGTACGGATCATAGGAGGAAACCTTTTCAAATTTGTCGGTAAGTAACCGGGGTCGATGTTTTCATCTGACGTGGTGGAACATATAATTACTGAACAATAAGTCAATCATTCAGCGCGCACAAAATGTGCTGCGCCTGCGAAATCTGCTGTCAGTTTACGTCAGGAGGAGGTCATGAGCCCCGATTAGATTGACGCTACGAAGCCGATTGCCGACCAAGATACGCGTTTTATCGTGCTCGGAACAGCAAATGGAGCCACTCATGGATTTTGATATCCCGCAGGAAATTGCCGATTATCTAACAGTTCTCGATGATTTTATCGAAGCAGAGATTCTTCCGCTCCAGGAGCAAGATGACAATATCCGGTTTTTTGATCATCGCCGCGAATGGGCGCGTACCGATTTCGAGAATGGCGGACTGCCGCGCCCTGAATGGGAAGAATTGTTGCGCGAAGCCAAAAGGCGCGCTGACAAAGCAGGGCATTTCCGCTTTGCACTGCCCTCGGAGTATGGCGGACAAGATGGCTCAAACCTCGCTATGGCGATAATTCGCGAGCATTTGGCCCGTAAGGGATTGGGCTTACACAATGATCTGCAGAATGAGCACTCGATTGTCGCCAATTACCCGCAAATCCTGATGCTGCGCGACTTTGCCCGTCCCGAGCAAAAACACCTTATCCAAGATGCATTAGACGGCAAATTCATCGCAACGTTTGGCTTGACCGAGCCGGAACACGGCTCAGACGCGACTCATATGGATACCGCAGCCAAACGCGAAACACGTGACGGCGTGGACGGTTGGCTGATCAATGGTGAAAAAATGTGGACGACCGGCATGCACGTCGCCACGCATATCATGTGTTTTGCGCGCACCAGTGGGAATGATGGCGACGCCCGCGGAATTAGCTGCCTCTTAGTTCCGGCCGATGACCCAGGCGTGAAAATTGAAGAGTATCTTTGGACCTTCAATATGCCCACAGACCATCCGCGCGTCTCATTAACCAATGTTTGGGTGCCTGAGAGTGCATTATTCGGGCCAGCTGAAGGCGGATTGGCGTTGGCACAGCATTTTGTCCACGAGAACCGGATTCGCCAAGCCGCGAGCTCCGTCGGCGCGGCGCTGTTCTGCATCGACGAAAGCGTCGACTATGCGCAGGCGCGTAAGCCATTTGGAAAGCCCCTGGCGGTCAATCAGGCAATCCAGTTTCCATTGGTGGAATTGGCAACAGAAGCCGAAATGCTGCGCCTCCTAATCTTCAAGACCGCATGGGAAATGGACCAGATGACCAAGCCGGAAGTGGCGGAGCGATTGTCGGACAAAGTGTCGATGTGCAATTACCGGGCGAACCGCTTGTGCTGCAATGCCGCGGATCGGGCGATGCAAGTGCATGGCGGCATCGGTTATTCTCGTCACAAACCGTTCGAGCACATCTATCGTCACCACCGTCGGTATCGCATCACCGAGGGCAGTGAAGAGATCCAAATGCGCAAGGTGGCGGGTCATCTGTTTGGCTTCATGGGGAAGAACCGCAACCGTAAATAGTGGTGACCAAATTTCGATGAGCGGACACGATGGTTCGTTAAACCCCGCAGACTAGGCTCATTCCCAACGTACTAGGGGCGCAGTGCGACTTCAAAAGAAGCGCATGAGGGAGCCTGTACGTGACCACCCCAGTTTTTCGCCATTGGGCGAAGAGCGAGCGGGGACAAACCGCCATCCTTTTCTCGCTCATCCTATTGCCCTTCTTAGCCCTGATCGGGTTTTCCATTGATGCGACACGTCAAATCGCGATGAAAGCGCATGCACAGGTCGCGGTGGACAGTGCCGCATTGGCGGCAGCGCGCGTCTATAAAGACACTTTCGTCCATACTGAGGTTCTATCTGCGGCCACGGATACGTTCAGCGCAAATATCGAGACGGGATTTGCGGACGCCACCTGCGCTCTAGAATCGACCCAAATTGACGACACGACGCTGACGATCAGAATTGACGCCAAATGCAGCCTTCCGACCGTGTTTGGTATCGACCTCCTTGGTAAAAGTGAAACCGAGGTTTTGGTGACATCAACGGCAGCGGCGGAGCACCGAGTCGCCGATGTCGCGCTTATGTTTGATATATCTGGATCGATGAATGCGTCAGAAATGGCAGATCTAAAAGCGGCCGGTAAGCGTGCGGCGGAGATCATTATTGGCAGTCAGTCGGGCGTAACCGGACGGGTTTCTGTTGTTGGCTTTGCGGGCGGCCTAAATGCCGGGGATTTCGGCAATTTGGCGACCGGACGCGCCTCGCTCGATGATCCTGAAGTGGATGGAGATGACCGGGTTTGCGTGACCGAAAGAATGGGCACAAACGCATTCACAGATGCCGACCCAATAACAGATCCCGTGGGTGCACCGACAACGATTTTCCAAACCATAGCTTCGCCGGAAGTCGACCGGCCGTCCGCAATGTTTTGCCCTAATTCCGCGATTCATCCGCTTGATGATGATCTTAACGCTGTAAAAGCGCAGATTGACGCTTTGCAGCGACATTCTTCAAGTATCGGTTGGGGGACGGCAGGGCACCTTGGTATAGCCTGGTCTTGGTACACATTGTCGCCAAATTGGAACTCGGTGTGGACGGACACAGCATATGGCGGCGCGGCAAAGTTCGAAGCCGGCCCATATGGCGATCCAAATCAAGCCAAAGTCGCGATTTTTATGTCTGACGGCATTTTTACGCACGGATTTAATGCGGGGTTTCATGATCGAGATCAGCTGACAGAGACGAGCAATGTGACCGATGCGGCGTATGAATTGTGCGAGGGAATGCGGGATGCGGGCATAACGATTTATGCCATTATTTATGGGCCGACTATCGCCCTGAACTCTATGTTTGAGACTTGTGCGGGCGATCCAGATAATGTGTTTTCCGCCACTGACTCCGGTGAACTCATCAACGTTTATCAGAGCCTGGCCTCACGATATTTAGGCGTTTCACTGACCGATTAGAGCTCGGGCGGCTGCGAAGGCTTTTCATTATGATTGGGTTGGCCAAACTGAGACGTCTGAAAGCCATAAAGCGGCGCCCGAGATCTCAGACAAGCAAATTGGGTGCGTTTCGGGATGCTCGTATTCTTTTGGTTGGCAGCATTCTGCCGCTCTTCTGCATACTTGATCTTACCGTAGAATATTCACGCCACGCTCAAACCCATCAAACTCTTCAAACCGTCTCTGATGCTGCCGTCACTGAAAGTGCGCGCATCCTTGCACGAGGGGGCGCGCGACCGGATGCAGAGGCGTCCACTTATCGCGTCTTCGAGGCGATGACACAGCGCGACCGGGCGTACGCGCGGTGCTCCATCCGCTCCATACGAGTTTCGCGCTTGGAACGGTTCGTGGTTTTGGAGACGGCCTGTGCCTTGCGACCTCGTCTGGGCGCCAGCCTGCTTGGAGGTGCGAAAGAGCCCATCTTGGTGTCCTCCAAAGCGGTGTTTTATGAGGCACGTGCAGGGCAGGAATCTGTGGATCCATCCCCGCAAATTCGTCTGGTGAAATAGCTTTGCGCACGGACAAAATGGCGACGGTTCGCACAGAGTTTGCAACGTCGAATTGTGGGGGTGTTTTTTCCCCTTAACGCTCCAAAAAAAGTCTAAAAAATTTTGGATTGGCCGAACCGCCAGTAAATCCGCGCATCTCAAGCTGAGACACGGGGAGGAGTGGCGATTTTTATTGAAATTGTGCCATTGTAGCTAGGTTTCGGGTAATCTCCGGACCGCTACTTCTGACCACCACGTACTAGGGGCGCTTTCCAGCTGGCATCTGCAGTTGGATGAGGAGGCAGTACGTGAAACACTCGAACAATGCGCGTCGCGCATATTCCCACCATGCATTCTTTACAGATGCGCGCGGCGCGATTGTTTTGATCTTCGCGCTGCTGCTTGTTCCGCTTGTGATTATCTGCGGAATGGCAAGTGATGTAGTGCGCATAAACGCGCTCAAACGCCATGTGCAGTTTGGCGTCGATATGGCCGCTTTAGCCGCCGCGCGGGATTATGATTCTATAGCGATCGACGCCGACGCCACAGATTTGCTGGCCGCCGCGAGCGCGAGTTTCATAGATAACATGGAGGGTCGAAATGGAGACATATCATGCCAAGGACTCTCATTCTCAGCGGATCTTTCGAACTCAATAGTGACCGTTGAAGGTCGATGCACCGTGCCTGCCTTTCTAAATGGCGGATTTACTGGTCAGTCATCGTATGAGATTTCGGCCAGCGCAACGGCGCAAGGGCCGGTCTCCCGTATTGATCTTGCTTTGGTGGTCGATGTTTCGGGGTCGATGACAGCTGGTGGTTCTACAAAGTTGGACGATCTTAAAACTGCGGCAAACACATTGGTTACCACATTGATCACGGCCGAAACTGGGACGCGAATGCGCATCTCCTTGGTGCCATACGCAACAGGAGTGAATGCTGGCGTGTATGGCAATCCCGCAACAGGCCGCGCCGACACGAATGATGACGAAGGCGATGGACTGGATCGAATGTGTGTCTTCGAACGTGTTGCTTCAGAACTCTATACCGACGCGCCGCCTGCAGCGGGGGCTTACATGGTGCCAATAGGCGGGACTTTTCAATGCCCCATTGCCGATAACCCAGTTCTACCCTTGTCGAGCTCTGTGACCGACCTCGAGACAGCCATAAACGGACTTGACCCGCATATTGGCGGTGCAGGCACAGCGGGCCAGGTCGGAGTTGCTTGGGGCTGGTACACGATTTCTCCTAATTGGCGCACATTTTGGCCAGCCGGAACAAAGCCGCTTCCAAGCGGTGCGACATCGAGCCGAAGAGTGATGGTGATTATGTCAGATGGCGACTTCAATATGCAATTGAGCAGCCCACCCCTAGTAGATTCTTCGGCGGAACAAGCCGTGAAACTCTGCGATGCGGCGAAGGATGAGGGCGTAGAAATTTTTACTGTCGGTTTAGATTTTGCGTCGCTTGGCTCAACCGCAGCAGCAGATGCAGCAGAAGACATGATGGAAGATTGTTCGACAGATCCCGCGACCCATGCATTCTTGGCATCTAATGGGGCGGAGCTTCTAGAGGCTTATCAAGAAATCGCGGCCCGGTTTAGTGGGACATCTCTTGTCAATTAAACCTATTGTCTGCCGATCTCCGAGAACATTAACTCAGGGCGGATCAAGGTCGAAACTTTGAGCTTATGGTTGCCAGACTCTTAACAGGGGAATTGGCACATAACTTGCTCGCCTGATACGCGAATTCGGCAATTGTGCCGGTTTGAAGCGTTGGGGACAGAGCAAGATGTTCACATTCGGGACGAAAAATTGGGCCAAAGAGACCGGCGGCAACGTCATTATGTTGTTTGCGCTAAGTCTGATTCCACTGATGCTCGTGGTCGCGTTTGCGGTCGATAGCACACGCCAAATAGCCACCGATCGCCATTTGCAATCAGCGATTGATGCAGCGTCGCTGGCGGGGGCGCGCGCAATGGAAGACTCCACCGTTACTGACGCGACGATCGAGCAAATTGCGCTCGACTCTTACAAGGCCAATCTCTTAACCGCACATGGCGATGTCGATTGCGTCGACGCTACGGTTACGGTCAATCGCTTGGCGGGTACTGTGAAAGTCGAGTCCAATTGTGCCGTTCAAACCCTGTTTGGTGAGACGCTTTCCCCTGAAACCGTGAGCGTCTCAAGTGCCGCCACCTCAAAAGCCAATGTCACCAAGTTAGACCTGGCGATGATGTTGGACGTTTCTGGGTCAATGGGTGGACAGAAGCTGGTCGATCTTAAAGCCGCGGCAATTTCAGCCGCACAAACTCTGGTGACACCGCAAACCGGCGACCGCGTCCGCGTGTCATTTGTGAGCTACGCCACCTCAGTCAATGCTGGGGCTTATGGCAATGCCGCTTTGGGCCGGGCGGATGACGATGATTCAGACGGCGATGGCGACGATAAAGTCTGCGTTTCGGAGCGCACCGGCGCTGCTGCTTGGAATGCAGATAAGCCAGAATTGGGTAAATGGGTGGGGGACAGCGCCGGAAGCTGCCCTGATTCAAGTCTTTTGCCTTTAACCAGCGACCTGACAGCGTTTGAGACCGCGATTAACGGGCTCAGCGCGAATGGCTGGACGGCCGGTCATCTGGGCGTCGCGTGGTCTTGGTATTTGATCGCGCCGGAATGGGACGATATTTGGCCCACCGCCTCTGCGCCGCTTGCCTACACTGAACCCCACACGATCAAAGCTGTGATTTTGATGACGGATGGTCAGTTTAATACCGCATATGAATCGACCCAGGGCGACAGCAATACGCAAGCTAAGAAAATGTGTGACGAAATGCGGGACGAGAATGTTCTGGTCTATGCTGTGGCGTTCCAGGCACCGAGTTCAGCGAAGGACACGCTCAAAGACTGTGCGGGCGATGATAGCCGGTTCTTTGACGCATCCGATGGCACCCAATTGCTCGATGCTTATGCAGCCATTGCCAGCCAATTGTCCGCGCTGACCATTGTCGACTAAAGTTCTGTTCCAATCTGGGGCTTTAGACTTGTCGGGGTCCCGGATTCGGACTAGCTAACCGCTATCAAATCCGTTCCGGGAGAGAATCGAACTCCCGATCGCCGAAGGCGCAACCGCCCCGGAAACGCTCAGGCAAAAGGACCGGTTCGGATACAACACGCTGGAAAGAGACGCGCGGTCCACCGTGGCAGTCTCGCCGAAGGAGCAAGCCTCTATCTCGGAGGTGGAATCTCTCAGGCGCCAGGACAGCGGGGGCAGCATGGATCGGCCATTGGCCGGATCTGTCCTGCTTTGAAAGGCGCCGGACTTGGCTGAAGCTGAAACAGAGACGCTCAAGCGTACGCCGCTCTATGAGACGCACGTCGCTCGTGGCGGAAAAATGGTGCCGTTTGCGGGCTATGAAATGCCGGTGCAGTTCGAAGGCGTGAAACCCGAACATTTGTGGACCCGCGAACAGGCGGGACTGTTTGATGTCTCCCATATGGGGCCTTGCTTTCTATTCCTCAAAGACGGCCTCGGCGAAGACGGCGCACACGACAAGATTGCAGCGCTGATGGAACGCTTGGTGCCCAGCAATATTGCCGGGCTCAAGCCAGGGCAGGGACGGCTCTCCCTTTTGCTCAATGCAGAGGGTGGGATTCTCGATGACCTCATCATCACCCGGATGCCTGGCTTGGATGGCATGCTCTATATCGTCGTCAATGGCGCTGTGAAAGCTCAGGATTGGGCGCATATCGAACGCGAGCTTGGCGACGAGGCCGGCTTGCAGAAAGCCGATGATCGTATCTTGATGGCCTTGCAGGGCCCTAAAGCGGAAGCGGTTCTGGTCGAGCATTTCCCTGAAGCGGCGGATCTCACCTTTATGCGCTGCGCGTATCTCCAACGCGATGACGAGAAGATCATGCTGTCGCGCTCTGGCTATACCGGAGAAGACGGATTTGAATTGCTGCTGCCGAACAATGCTTATGGCCTAGGTATCATCGACGCGCTGCTCGCAGATGAGCGGGTGAAACCGATCGGGCTTGGCGCGCGCGACAGTTTGCGGTTGGAAGCCGGACTTTGTCTGTATGGCCATGACATGGACTCGACCCGAAACCCGGTCGAAGCTGACCTCGCTTGGGTCATCCAAAAATCTCGCCGCGAGCGGGCTGATTTCCCTGGTGCTGCGCAAATCCTGAAAGCCTATACAGATGGCCCCGCTCAGAAGCGGGTTGGCATCCAACCGCTTGAACGGGCGCCGGCCCGCGAAGGTACGGAGATTCAGGTCGGCGAAGAGACCGTGGGCGTCGTCACCTCTGGTGGTTTTGGACCAAGCGTCGATCGCCCGATTGCCATGGGCTATGTCCGCGCGGACTTGGCGGTGCCAGGAACGAAAATCGATTTAATTGTGCGTGGCAAAGCGCGCCCGGCAGAGGTCTGCGATCTGCCCTTCATTCAACCAAATTACAAACGCTAACGGGGTGAGAGCAATGAGCACTTATTTTACGGAAGATCACGAATGGATTGCTGTCGAAGGCGATATTGGCACAGTCGGGATTACGCAATACGCGGCAGAACAGCTCGGCGATGTTGTTTTCGTCGAAGTGCCTGAAGCCGGTGCCAGCTTCGGCAAAGGCGACGATATGGCGGTCGTCGAGAGTGTGAAAGCGGCCTCAGATGTATATGCGCCGATCGGGGGTGAAGTCACCGAAGGCAATGGCGATCTCGCTGACGCACCTGAGACTGTGAATGAAGATCCCGAAGGCAAAGGCTGGTTCTGCAAACTCAAAATTTCCGATCAAGGTGAGCTGTCTGGATTGATGGATGCGGCGGCTTACAAGACCTATTGCGACGGCCTTTAATAGATGACGATTGATCGCCTCCTTTTCGGATTCCTTGCTCTGATCCATTTGTTGCCTGCTTTGGCAGCGATTGCACCCCAGCAGATTTCGAAACTGTACGGCGTGGATGCGTCAGACTCAGCCCTGATAACGTTATTACAACACCGCGCTGTTCTGCTGGGTATTGTCGGTTTTGCGTTTTCTGTGGCGGTTTTCAGACCGGATTCGTCAGCGGCATGGCACGCGATGATCATTGGGTCGATCAGCATGATTACGTTTTTGCTGATCGCGACGATTAATCGAGAGCTTTTCGGAAATCTCCAAAGAATCGTAATCGTGGATGCCATCGGCCTTCTGCCCCTTTTAATTCTCTTCATGCGCCAACCTTGGGCGCGTTCATTCTAAAGGAGTGACCTAGTGAGATATCTCCCTTTAACCCCTGAAGACCGGGCTGCGATGCTGAACACAATCGGCGCCGCCTCTGTCGACGATTTCTATCAAGATGTGCCAATGAGTGCGCGTCTTGGCGGCTTCATTGAAGATCTCCCAAATCATCAAGGCGAGCTTGCCGTGGAGCGCCATATGGCGGCGCTTGCCGGGAAGAATAGAACCGCCAGTGACGGTCCCTTCTTTGTGGGAGCTGGGGCGTATAAGCACCATGTGCCAGCCAGCGTAGATATGATCATCCAACGCTCTGAATTCCTCACCACGTACACACCGTATCAGCCGGAAATCGCCCAAGGCACGCTGCAAACGCTGTTTGAATTCCAAACTCAGGTTGCCGCGATGACGGCGATGGATGTGGCCAATGCCAGCATGTATGATGGCTCGACCGCCTGTGCCGAAGCGGCCGTTATGGCCTGCCGCGTGACACGGCGTAAGAAAGTCGTTTTGTCGGGTGGACTGCACCCTCACTATGCCGCGGCAACCCGTTTGCTCTGCGAAGCGCAAGGCATTGAAGTGATTGAGTTGGAACCTGCGATTGATGGCGAGCTGGAGCTGGCCAATCATGTGGATGATGCGACAGCTTGCGTCATTGGCCAATCGCCGAACGTATTTGGCACCGTCACCGATCTCAGTCCCGTGGCCGATGCGGCGCACGCGCAAAAAGCCCTCTTGGTGAGCGTGTTCACTGAAGCGGTCTCGCTCGGCCTCGTCACGCCGCCGGGCGAAATGGGCGCGGACATCGCTGTTGGTGAAGGTCAGTCAATTGGCAATCCCCTCACCTTTGGTGGACCTTATGTTGGCCTCTTTGCTTGTACCCAAAAACTCGTTCGGCAAATGCCAGGACGACTTTGTGGTGAAACTGTCGATGCCGATGGCGAACGCGGCTTCGTGCTGACGCTTTCAACCCGCGAGCAACACATTCGACGCGACAAAGCGACATCAAATATCTGTACAAATTCGGGCCTTTGCGCCTTGGCCTTCACCGCGCATATGACCTTGCTTGGCGGCAAAGGATTTGCGCAATTGGCGCAACTCAATCATGAGACCGCTTGTGACTTGGCCGATGCGTTAGAAGCGGTGCCGGGTGTGAATATCCTGACGCCACGTTTCTTCAATGAGTTCGCTTTTGAAACACCGGTCGATGCGGAGGCGGTGCTCGCCATGTTGGACGAGCGCGGCGTCTTAGGCGGCGTTCGGGTCAGCCGGATGCTGCCAGAGGCAGGCATGGGCAATGTCATTATCGCAGCGGCCACAGAATGTACGACGCAGGATGATATCGCTGCTTATGCGGCAGCGCTGAAGGAGGTGGTGTAATGGGTATGCAAACGATCGGACGACCAACAGCGCCTGTCGTCTCGGAATCAGGCTCAGTCCAAACCGTTTCCGGATCAAAAGGTCTCTTGCAACACGAAGATCTGATCTTTGAAATTGGTGATGCCGATAAGACCGGTGTGGATTTACCCGCCCCATCTGGTCGCGCAGATCGGCTCGGCGGTGTCACGCGTCAGCAAGCCACTGGCTTGCCGGGGCTAACCGAGCCCGAGGCAGTGCGTCATTATATGCGGCTGAGCCAGCGAAACTATGCGATTGATCTTGGCCTGTTCCCTCTCGGGTCGTGCACCATGAAGCATAATCCACGGCTCAATGAGAAAGCCGCACGCATGCCGGGCTTTGCCGACATTCACCCGATGCAGCCGCAACGCACGGTGCAGGGGGCTCTCGAACTGATTGACGAACTCGCCACCTGGCTGAAAACTCTTACCGGCATGCCGGCTGTCGCCATGAGTCCTAAAGCTGGGGCACATGGTGAGCTTTGCGGGATGCTGGCCATCCGCCAAGCGCTGATCGCGCGGGGCGAAGGCGAGACGCGTAAACGCGTATTGGTGCCAGCATCAGCACACGGAACCAATCCGGCGACCGCAATCCAATGTGGATTTATCGTCGATGAGATCGCCGCGGATGCGCGCGGTCGCGTAGACATGGCGGACTTGAAAGGCAAGCTCGAAACGACTGACGATATTGCCGGGATCATGCTGACCAACCCGAATACGTGTGGCCTGTTTGAGACGGATATCAAAGAGATTGCTGACCTGATCCACGCAGCAGGCGGCTATTTCTATTGCGATGGCGCTAATTTCAACGCGATTGTCGGGCGCGTGCGCCCAGGCGATCTCGGTGTGGATGCGATGCATATCAACTTGCACAAGACCTTCTCGACGCCACATGGTGGCGGCGGGCCAGGGTCTGGTCCAACGGTTCTATCCGAGGCGCTCGCGCCATTTGCACCGGTCCCCTTCGTGGTCAAAGACGCCGATGGTTTTCACCTTGTTGAAGACGTCGAAGGCGAGGGCGCGGAAGCCTTTGGCCGCATGGTCGCCTTTCATGGCCAGATGGGCATGTTTGTACGGGCGCTGACCTATATGCTCAGCCATGGCGCAGATGGGCTCAAACAAGTCGCGGAAGACGCCGTGCTCAACGCCAATTATATCCAAGCGCGTTTGAAAGATGTGATGACCCCCGCGTTCGAGGGCTATTGCATGCACGAAGCTTTATTCTCCGATGCCTTTACCGCGGATGGCATTGAGACGATCGACATCGCGAAAGCGCTGATCGATGAGGGCTATCACCCGATGACCATGTATTTCCCGCTGGTCGTCCACGGCGCCATGCTGATCGAGCCCACGGAGACGGAGAGCAAACAGGAGCTGGATCGGTTCTGCGACGCGTTACGTGTGGTTGCAGAGCGCGCAGCTGCCGGAGATGAGGCGCTGAAGGCAGCCCCTTATCTCGCACCCAAGACGCGACTCGATGAAACGCGTGCGGCACGAAAGCCAATCTTGAAATGGACACCGCCCGCGCCTGAGGCGATTGCTGCGGAGTAAGCGCGATTCAGACATAGTAGATCGAAAGGCGATGGATCTTTCCTGCTAATAAAACCAAGCCTTTCGCTTCTGTCGCGTGTAGCTCAAGATCGGGCGTTCGAACCAAGTGTAGACCAGGCCCGATACGACGATCGGGAGGACAATGCCGATTGCCAGGAAGGCGAGGTTATCGATCGAACCTGGCTGACCGAAAACCGGAAAGAATAGGCGTCCGACTGCGCTTATGACGAGGATATGGCAGAGATAGAGCGAGTAGCTCCAGTCTCCGAGATGGATCAGGAAATCGGGGATATGATCGCCCCATCGTGTCGCCTGTTCAAGCGCGACGAGGCCATAGACGATCAGCGCAAAGGCAATCCCGTATGAGAATGTGCGCGCCGTAGCGAGATCGGGCGTATTGCCGAGAAAGTCTACTTCTAGGCACGCCAAAATGAGGATTGCGAGACCCAGGAGCAAAGCTGGCCAACGCCAGATCAGGTGGCCGCCTTTGATCAAGTAAGCTGCGGCGGTGCCCATCAAAAATTCCAATGTCATCGGGAACAAGGCGAGGGTGATCAATGAATCCGCAAAATGCTCGGTCATGCTTGCTGAAACAGACGCCAAAATGATCAAAGCCCAAATCACCAGAGCAGGGACTCGCCAAGCCTTAGGCAATAAGAGGATGAATGCGAACACGATGTAGAAGTAAATCTCGTGCATCAGCGTCCAGCCCAAAGTCAGAATTGGAAAGGCGTCATGCGGAATCAGTAAAAATGATTTCCACAAATGTTCGACGCCTCCCACACCAAGCCGACTCAATCGCTCTGCATCCCAGGGCGTTCCATACGATACAAAAAGATAGGCCGTCATCGCACCGGCAAAGAGCCACCAGAGCGGATAAATCCGGAGCGCGCGCGCGAAGAGGAAGCCACCCGAATTACTAAGGCTCGGCTGAGAATCGCCTGCAACCCAGACCATAACGAAGCCGGAAATAACAAAGAACAGATCAACGCCGCTTATCCCCGTAATCCAATTGGGAGACATAATCGCGTCTCCACCGGATTGGCGCACTTCTATTCCGTATAGGTGCGCGAACATCACAGCGAGTGCGGCAATCGCCCGTAAAGCTTGGATGGTCCGCAACTGCTTCAAAGTATCACCAGGTGTGTTCTACAAGAAACTTCGCAATGAAATTCACGTCATTTCAACGGAAAGTGTGTAGGCAAAACCGTACTTCCTTGCCAGAGTCATTATTCAGTCAATTTTTGTTGGAACGTTGCGGAAAAGAACCATATTATAACGACCATGCCCGACGGATCATCCCCCTTTAACAAAGACTCGCTGAAGCAGAATGCCGCGACTGCCCCATTGGGGATTGTTGGCGCGAGCGTGAAGACCCTTATTCGCCAGGCATTTGCACTGCTGGGGCTGCTCTTAATCGCGATCGCGATTCCGATTGCATTCGTGACGCCACTGCTGCCCATTGGCTTGCCAATTGCGATTCTGGGCGTCGTCCTGCTCGGGCGTAATTCGCTTTGGGGGCGGCGTTGGATGGAAGGTGTCTTGGAACGTCACCCACGTGTCGAACGCTTCGCACCGAATTGGATGATGAAAGCCGTTTTTGGCCGCGAAAAGCGGACTCCGAAAACATAAAAACCCGCTCAGCAAGAGCGGGTTCTCACAAAACTCAATTATTGAATTTGCCGTCTAATTCAGACGCTTGTCGATTTCGCCCAGGGCTTTGTCGAACAGGTCGTCGGCCTCGCCGGTGCCCGAAAGGATTGTCCGGGCTGCATTCGTGGCCGCATCCGCAGCAACGCGGCGAACTTCAGCCGCGGCATCGGCTTCGGCGCGCGCGATACGGGCTTCGGCTTGTGCCTCACGACGGGCCACTTTTGCTTTCAAGTCAGCTTTGGCCTGCTTCATCATCGCGTCCGCATCAGCTTTGGCGCGCTTAATGATGTCTTCAGCGGCATCGTCAGCCTCTTTGGCCTTGGTTTTGGCTTCGGCCATCAATTTGGCCGCTTCTTCGCGTAGCGCGCGGGCCTCGTCGATTTGGCTTTGAATGCCCTCAGCGCGATTGTCGAGCGCTGAAAAGATGGCTTTGAAGCCACCAACCATGCCGACAATAAATAAGAAAACAACCAGGGCGGCGAATGCTGTCGCTGTGGTCGGGTCTGTAAGCCAGAAGCTCTTATCATCGGCTGCGTGTGCGGCAGGCGTCAAAGCCAAGGCAGAAAAGAGAATGGCGTATCTCATGATCATCCTTCCTCAAGCGCTGTTTTGACCGCAGCCTTCAGATTGGCATCTGTGGCTTTGCTTCCAAACTTGCCGAGAACGCTGGCGGCCGCATCAACAGCGATGCCTTCAACATTCTGCATGGCGTCGGCCCGAAGCGCGGAAATGCGGGTTTCAGCTTCCGCAAGCTTTTTGTCGACTTCTGCGTCCACTTTCGCGGTTTCGGTGGCAATCTCTTTATCGATCTTGCCACGCGCCTTGTCCGCTGTTTCACGCGCCTTGGCGTGCGCCTTTGCGATGGAAACGTCGACGGCTTTTTGTGCGTCCACGGCTTCCTCGTTTAAGCGCGCCGCTTCATCAAGGTCGCTTGCAATCGTGCTCTCGCGACGCTCAAGCGTGCTGCCAATGCGCGGCAGGATGATGCGAGAGAGCACAATGTATAGGGTCCCGAACAGCACCACCAACCAGAAGATCTGGGAGGGGAAGTGCCAAGGATCAAACGGTGCGAAAGACGCCGCTTTTTCAGCGTCCTTAGCAGCCTCTGCAGCGATGATAATCGGATACATAGCCTATCGGGTCCCTATGGGTCGTAAGTTGTGATCGAGGTGTGGTTTAGACCACGAACAGGATCAGAATCGCGACCAGGAATGACAGAATGCCGAGCGCTTCTGAAAGCGCCATACCGATGAACAAGTTACCGGTCTGCTGTGGAGCAGCAGAAGGGTTACGCATCGCAGCGTCTAGGAATGAGCCGAAGATGTTACCCACACCAATCGCAGCACCAATCATGCCGAGAGTCGCGAGGCCAGCACCTACGTACTTAAGACCGAGAGTGATATCGCCTTCCATGAGAATCTCCTTTGGGAAGTCTTTCGTTCGATTTGCGCCCCGTGAAGCCTGTTCCTAAGGGCACGTCAAGATGAAACAACACGGCTATATAGCCGCAGTGAGCGGGTTCCTTAGTGTGACGGGTGTAAGGCGTCGTTCAGGTAAACGCAGGTCAGAATAGCAAACACATAGGCTTGCAGACCCGCGACGAGGAATTCGAGCGCGTTCAGCGCCACACCCATGCCGAAGGCGAGGGGGGCGACGACGAGGCCGATGCCGCCAGCTGTGATGCCGGTGACGGCAAACCCAGCAAACAGTTTCAGCAGAATGTGTCCGGCCAGCATGTTGGCGAACAAACGCAGCGACAGGGTCAATGGACGCGCGATGAATGAGATCACTTCGATTGGGATCAGAATGGCGTAAATCACCAATTTCCCGAGAATGGGCATATCCCCAAGCGAGGGCGCGAACAGACCGAAGAATTTCAGCCCATTTTTCCACAATCCGAAGACCACAACGATGCTGATGACGAGCAAGGCCAGCAGACCGGTCACGATCAAATGGCTGGTTGTGGTGAAGGCGTAAGGCGACATTCCGATCAAGTTTGCGAACAGAATGAAGAAGAAGAGGGTGAATACGAATGGGAAGAAGCGCAAACCTTCTTCACCGGCCGTGCCACGAATCATATCGGCGACAAAGCCATAGCCAATCTCGCCCATGGATTGCAGCCGGTTCGGGACAATTTTTCCGCGCGAGGCTGCATAGCCAAAGAAGGCGATACAAAGAACCACGCCCAGGAGCATAAAGCCCGCCGCATTGGTGAAGGAAATATCGTAGCCAAACAATGGTGGGAGTTCGAACCATTTCTGGACCTCGAACTGCTTCATTGGGTCGGCGGCGCCGTAGAAAAAGAGATTCATTTTCGCGTCTATTCTTCAGGGTTAGAGCCCGTTTTGTCGGGGCTCATGGCCGGATTAGCGGCATCCGTCAACTCTTTGTACGCGCGAATAACACCTAGAATTCCGGCGGCTAGTCCGAAGCACATCATGATCAGCAAGCCCCAGGGCTCCGTTCCGAACACGTGATCGATGCCCAAACCCATCATAATCCCAACAAATACGGACGCTCCGAACTCTGCGCCGTATCGCAAAGCGAGCGCGCCAGCGGACACGCCCGCCGACGCATCGGCTTGACGTTGCTTCTTTTCGAGCTGCTCCTGCGCGCTTTTGGCGCGGGCAATTCGCTCCGCTAAGTCATTGTTTTCCGGGTTGCTCATGGTGAGTCGCTCGCGGTTCTATTCGGCCGCGACGAGTTCTTCGGCAGTGTCGAGATCGACCGATACCAGCTTAGATACGCCTTTTTCACGCATTGTGACACCGAAAAGGCGATCCATACGGCTCATCGTCACCGGATTGTGGGTGATGACGATGAAGCGCGTGTCCGTGCGCTGGCGCATTTCGTCCAGCATGCGGCAGAACCGGTCAACATTGGCGTCATCAAGCGGCGCATCCACCTCATCGAGGACACAAATCGGCGAGGGTCGTGATAAGAAGACCGCGAAAATGAGCGCGGTGGCCGTCAGCGCTTGCTCACCGCCCGACATCAAGGACAGAGTGCCCAGACGCTTGCCGGGAGGCTGCGCAAAGATTTCGAGGCCAGCGGCGAGCGGATCGTCCGCGTCAACAAGCCGCAGCTCTGCTTCCCCGCCGCGGAACAGGGCTGTGAACAGCGCTTTGAAGTGCTCATTGACCTGGTCAAATGCCCCGAGCAGGCGGTTCCGGCCTTCATCATTCAGAGCCGCGACCCCTTCGCGCAATTTAGCAATCGCCGCAGTCAAATCCGCCTTTTCCTCAGCTTGTAGACCTAGCCGAGCCGAGATTTCCTCGACTTCCGCTTCCGCTTCCATATTGACGCCACCGAGATTTTCGCGGTCGCGTCGGAGGAAGTCGAGCTGACGGTCAACCTCTTTGACGTCCAACTCAGCCATTTCTTCGTCCGTCATGCCCGCTTTCGCAATGGCGAGCAGGCCTTCTGGCGCGCGCTGGAATTGGGTCTGGGCGATTTCAGAGGCTTCAGCCAGCCGCTCTGTGGCATTTTCAAGCTTGGCATTCGCAATGGCGAGGGTTTCGCGCGCGCTCATCGCTAAATTATTTGTTGAACGAGCGGCTTCTTCAACGCCGCGAATCTCAGCTTCGCGGGCTGCCAAAGCGTCGGCCGCTGTCTTTCGCTCGGCCTCAAGTTCTTCAACGCGAGCGGCCAAAGTATCGAGCTGTGTCTGCAGCGCGTCTGGGCGAGCTTTGGCTTGACCAGCCTCGCTGGCGGCTTCAGCGCGGCGTTTGACCAGGCGTTCAACCCGTTCTGTCGATGAATTGAGGCGACCGACCCAGCGTTCAACATCATTCTCTAATGCTGAACGTCGTGCCATCGCTTGTTGGCGGTTGCGCGTGAGATCCGTGAGGCGGCCGCGACATTCTGTTTCCCGTTCGCGGGCGATCGTCAAACGCTCACGCGCGCTTGATACATCTTGTTCAAGCTGCCCCAAGACTTCGGTGTTTTCGGGTTTGGCGGCGGTTTGATAGGCTTCTGTCGCGATCGCCAGGTCGGATTCGACGCGGGCAAGGTTTTCTTTTGCTGAGTCGGCTTTCAAGCTGGCGCGATCCGCCTGCTGTTTGGCGCTGGCCAAATTTCGGCGCGCCAGCTCCAGGCGTTGATTGGCATCTCGGACAGCTTGGCGGAACTGTTTGATGTCTTCTTCAGCGCCAATTCGTTCTCCGCGTGCCGCAGCATATTTCGCCTGAAGCTCAGACACTTCCTGGCGCTGTGGGCCGAGCGCAGATTGCGCCGCTTCGAGTCGGGCCTGTTGTTCCAGACGTTCTGCAGCTGCCACTGGTGCGGCTGGGGTGCGCGTAAATCCGTCCCAGCGCCACAAATGTCCATCCAGCGTGACCAAGCGTTGACCCGGCATCAGCTCACTTGCCAATTCTTCGCCTTCGCTGCGCGAAACCACACCGCATTGAGATAGGCGGGCCGCCAGTTCACCTGGGGCTTCGACAAAATCCGTCAGCGGTTTGGCATAGCCAGGCAGCGCCTGTGTCTTCACGCTGCTTCCGCCCCAATAGATCGAGGCGGACTTATCTGTTGGCGCTTGCAAATCATCGCCTAGCGCCGCCGCCACCGCTTTTTCATACCCATCGCGCGTGCGCATCTGTTCGACGACCGGCGGTGATTGATTGGTTTCCGCTTTGCGCAGAAGGCGAGTCAGGCCCGCAATTTCTGTTTCGAGGGTTCGCAGCGTATCTTGCGCTTCGTCAGCGGGAGCTTTGGCCGCGGTTTCTGCGTCTTGTTTCGTCAATATCGCCTGTTCGGCCGCTTCCAGCGCGTCTTGCGCGGTTTGCAAAGCGGTTTCAGCCTCTTTTTCTGCGTCCCGGGCCATGTCGAGCTCGCGGGTCAATTCAGACGTATCGGGTAGGGCCTCAACGGCCGCGCGCAGATGCGCGACCTCTTGCTGTAAGCTTTCCATGCGCCGCTTATGGGCATTGGCATTGGCTTCAAGTGCCTGAATTTCAGCACGTTTTTGGGCAAACGCCTCGGTTTTCGCATCGGCATCGCGCTGCGCAGAGTCTAGCCCGGCTTTGGCTTCGGCGAGTACGCGCTCAGCGTCCGCTTCTTTTTCTTTGTTGGTCGTATCGTTTTCGACCGGAAGCGCTGCCAAAGCCTCTTTGGCATCCGCTAGCGTGCGTTCGGCTTCTTCTTTCTGCGCTTGTTCGCGCTGAATGTCTTCGGCCAGGCGTTCAGCTTCGCGCTCCAGTCCGGCGAGCAGGTCAGCGGCATTCTTACGTTCGGTTTCGACCCGCGCGAGCTCAATCCGTGCTTGGCCAAGTTTGCCAGACGCCGTGGCCTCGGCCATGCGCAACGGACCAATTCCTTCGCTGACTTCGAGTCGTTTAGTCTCAGCGACCGCCGCCTCGCGGGTCAATCGCTCGACTTCCGTTTTGGCGCGCGCTAGCGAAACGGCTGCGGTTTCTTGATCTGCTTTGGCTGTGTGCCATTTCAGATGCGCCAAAAAGGCCTCAAGCGCGGAAATGCGTTCGCTCAGCTCTTTATACTTACGGGCTTTTCGGGCTTGGCGTTTCAAGCTCTCAAGCTGGCGCTCAACCTCCGCTGAAACCTCGGTCAGGCGTTCGAGATTGGTCTCAGCGCCGCGAAGCTTCAGCTCGGCCTCGTGGCGGCGCGTATTGAGCCCGGAGATACCGGCCGCTTCTTCAAGAATGCGACGTCTATTCTGCGGTTTGGAGCCAATCAGCTCGCTGATTTGACCTTGCCGAACCAGGGATGGCGAGTTGGCGCCGGTTGAGGCGTCGGCGAAGAGCAGTTTGATGTCTTTGCCGCGCACCGTCCGCCCATTCAGCTTATAGCTGGAGCCCGCACCGCGTTTGAGGCGGCGCATGACTTCGAGCGTATCGGAGCTATTGAATTCTGGTGGCGCGGTACGTGCGCTATTGTCTAAGACCAGAGTCACTTCCGCCAGTTCGCGGGCTGGACGGCCCGCTGCACCAGAGAAAATCAGGTCGTCCATCTCGCCGCCGCGCATGGCTTTGGCCGAGTTGGCCCCCATCGCCCAGCGCATGGCTTCTAGCAGGTTGGATTTACCGCACCCATTGGGTCCGACAATGCCAGTCAGCCCAGGGCGAATGGGAACAGATTCGGGGTCTACAAAGGACTTGAAGCCAGCGATGCGTAATTCTGTTAACTGCATGCAGCCCCCATTCGGTCCTACTCGCTCGTGGTCGCCGCAAGCGCTTCATCGAGCGCGGCTGCGAACACTTCTGGCGATACACGGACATTGGAATCCATGAGCTCACCGTTCAAAAAGAAAGTCGGCGTTGCGGAAACACCTTTGCTTTGCGCTGCCGAGATGGAAGCGCGAATGGCATCGCGTCCGGATTCACTGGCGAGACACGCTTCGAATTCTGCATCCGTGGCGATGCCATGATTGGCGCCAACTTGTTTGAGCGCTTCGACCACAGGGCCACCTTGCCGGGCCAGGGTTAGAATTGCGTCCTGACGCATGAACAGCTCATCAAGCAAGTTGTAATATGCCTCGCCCTCGGTGCAGCGCGCGAGCGTGAACCCGGCCACAGCAACATTCGCGGGGGCGGTCGGGAACTCGCGGAAGACGAGACGCACTTTGCCCGTATCAATGTAATCGGCTTTGATTGTCGGCATGACGCGCGCATGGAAATCGAGACAGGCCGGGCAGGTCCAGCTGGCATACTCGATCAGCGTCACCGGGGCGTTAGGGTCACCAAAAATAATGTCTTGCAAGACAACGGCATCGCCACTGGAAGACCCATTATCGCCGCTTGAGTCGCCACCATCAGTGCCCGCCCCACAGGCGGCCAAAACGATGGATGCAAGGGCGCCTACTGCGCCACGACGGGTGAATCGAAGCATTCTCATAACCTTTCCTTAACAGTCTGAGTCGGATTGGTTGCCAAGAAGTTAACGCCGTTGCGGCGTCGAAACGACTATTATTCTCCGGTCGTTTCAGTCTCCTCAGGCAAACCGAGTTTGGAATCGAGCAAGGCTTTCATGCCGTCGGCCGAACGCCATTCATAGCCTTGCAGCTTTTCGCCATTGATGAAAACGGTCGGGGTCGAGTTTACACCCTGGCTATCGCCCTTCATCACGGACTCGCCGATGGCATAAGTCACCTCTTGATTGCTGAGGCATTCGCCGAAGCCGTCGCCTTCAATGCCATAACTGGATATCAAAGTGCGCAGTGCGCCTTCTATATCGCCGCCAGACCGGGCCAGATTCAGAACATTGTTCTGTGCCGCAAATAGGTCGTCGATGACATCATAATAATTGTCCTCACCCGCACAGCGCGCCAAAGCGAACCCAGCGACTGAGACATTTGTCGGTGAGGTCGGAAATTCGCGAAACACGAATTTCACATGTCCCGCATCGACATAATCGGCTTTCAGCATCGGGATGACGTCTGTGTGAAACTGCAGACAAGCCGGGCAAGTCCAGCTCGCATACTCGACCATGGTCAGCGGCGCATCTTCGGCGCCGAGTGTGATATCGGTCAGCGCAATCTCGCCGGACCCGGAGGTCTGAGCGTTCGTCGAGTCTGCCGCCCCACAGGCAGACACGGCAATAGCAGCCAAGGCGATAAGAGACGCACGACGAGAGAAGCGGAGCATGGACGAACCTTTCAAGGTCTAGAATGGAAGTGCAGGGGAATTTTCTGGTGCATCTTCTTCAGGTTCAGCAGATAACACGGCTTCGCCTAAAGCGACCAGGGCGGCACGCAGTTTTTCATCATCAATCTGTTGTGCGCTCTGCAGCAAAGCTTCTCTTTGCTCCGGGGTGAGAGGAGTTGATTTGTTTGGCTTGAGGGTTGGGCTTGCCCCGAAGTGTCCCTGAATCAATTTGATGGCCGTTATATCTCCGCCCGCGGCGACCGAGACGCGCTGACGGATGATCTCGCTCTGGTGTTGAACTAGGCCTGCAGCCGCCGGGATCACGGTCAGGGTCAAGCGTCGTCCACCTTTAGCTGGCGTCAGTTTTTCGGGACGGCACAAGCGCGCCAATTGTTCGCCGACAATCTCTGTCCATTGGACTTTCAGACGAGACAGCGTCGGAGCTTTGTTTGGTAATTTATTTCGTGTCAGCCGCATCGCAGCTTTGCCAAGCGTGCCTGGACCAGGGTGCACAGGCTTCGCTTTCGCATAACGCAGTTTGACGCGCGCGCGGGCTTCTTCCAAAGGATCGAGGCTTGATCGTTTTACCATTTGCAACACTTTGCCCGGCATGAACATGGATGAAAAGTTACACTTTGCAGACTTTGCTGGGGAATTGCTCGATTGGTATGCGCATGCTGCGCGCGAATTGCCCTGGCGGGTGGGTCCAACAGAGCGGGCTGAGGGCGTAAAGCCCGATCCGTATCGTGTTTGGATGGCAGAAATTATGCTGCAGCAAACGACGGTGCCGCATGCGACTCGCTATTTTTACGCGTTCACCCAGCGCTGGCCGAGAGTCGAAGACTTAGCCGCCGCAGACGATGCGGACGTGATGGGCGCATGGGCGGGGCTTGGATATTATGCGCGGGCGCGAAATCTTTTGAAATGTGCGCGCCAAGTTGCTGCCGCCGGAAGCTGGCCGGACACGGTCGAGGGCTTACGCGCATTGCCTGGGATCGGCCCCTATACGGCCGGCGCAATCGCGGCTTTGGCTTTTGGGCGCCGTGCCGCCGCCGTGGATGGAAATGTCGATCGCGTGTTCGCGCGGCTTATGGCTTTGAAAGGCGAGTGGAGCCTTGAGAAAGCCCGTCTGAAAAACGTGGTTGAGGACTTGGTCCCAGAAGATCGTCCGGCGGAATTCGCTGAAGGTTTGATGGATCTCGGTGCCACAATCTGTACGCCGAAATCGCCAAATTGTTTGTTATGCCCCGTCAAAGCTTATTGCCTTGGCCGCGCAGAAGGGGCACCCGAGCGATATCCGATTAAACCGAAAAAGACGCCCAAACCGCATCGCGTTGGTCACGTCTATGTGCTGCGGGGCGCTGAGCGAACTGTTTTGACGGAGACACGGCCGGAGCGCGGACTGCTGGGTGGGATGATGGGTTTGCCGACATCCGATTGGTCAGACACGCTCACGCCACCTGTCTTCCCTCAGCCCTTGGCATGGCAAGAGATTGGAGAGGTGCGTCATGTCTTCACGCACTTTTCACTGGCCTTGAATGTTTGGCGCGCAGACATGCCGAACGAGAAGATGACGACACCCATCGAGACAGCGGTCGATCATTTGCCCAGCGTCTTTGCCAAAGCGCTCAAACTGTCCCTCTAACTGTGCTCCGACGTCAGGGCTTATGTCTTTGGAGTCCGGCGCTTAGAACTGATCGCAAGCAGCGAAACGAGGACGAGCTATGGACTTAAATCTCAAAGGCAAGAATTGCGTCATCTTGGGTGGGACACGCGGCATTGGTCGTGCGATTGCCGATACATTGGCAGATGAAGGCGCGAATGTCGCAATCTGTGCGCGCAACGCCGAGCAAATCACAGCGGCAGTTGCTGACCTCAAAGCCAAGGGCGTGAACGCGACGGGCGGGTCCGTTGACGTGACCTCCGGTGACGACCTCAAAGCTTGGATCAAATCGGCGGGCGAAGAGCTAGGCGGCATAGATATCCTGGTCTCTAATGCTGGTGCGATGGCGCAAGGCAATGATGTCGCGTCATGGCAGCAGAATTTCAATCTGGATGTGATAGGCGCGGTCAACGCATTTGAAGCGGCAGAACCCTTCTTAGGAAAAGCTGCGGACGCAAACGGCGATGCGGCCTTTGTCATCATCGCTTCAATTTCTGCGGCGGTGGCGGACAATGCCGGTTCGTATGGACCGATCAAAGCGGCTTTGATTCACATGGCCAAAGGCTTGGCGCGACAGCATGCCAAGCGCGGGATCCGAACCAATGTCGTTTCGCCCGGGATGGTCTATTTCGAGGGCGGCATTTGGCATCAAGTTGAGCAAAATATGCCCGACTTTTTCAAACAAGCCATCTCGCGCAATCCAACCGGTCGATGTGCGACGCCGCAAGAGATTGCAGACGCCGCTGTTTTCCTCGCCAGCCCGAGATCGTCCTATACGACGGGATCTAATTTGATCGTGGATGGCACAGTTTCGAACCGGGTGAATTTCTAGGCTCCTCTTAGAGCGGGACCTGCGCCATGTCGCAGACCCCGCCGCCCGCCCAGCATGCGATCTAGTTCGGCCAAGTGGTCACGCCATCGATGGGGAGCTCTGGGTGATCCAGACCTGTGCAATGGCCGGTTGGCGGGATGGCGTAGAAGACGGGTTCGAGCTCCGGCAATTCTAAGCTGGCAACATGGTCTCGCATGCTCTGGCCGAAGTCATAGCCCCAAATATCCAAGTATGCGGTCAGATTGTACCTGGCGGCGCAAGATAGGGTCACCAACAGCCAATCGTTGCGCTTGAGTTGCCGTGCTTCGACTTGACCTAAGCCGTCAAAACAGAGGCCTGTTTCAGTGCGTCCTTCCCAGAAATAATTACGATAATTGATTTGGGAATCTCGATGCATGAGATGATTGTGCCGCGGTAAGAATTTCCAACCATCATCCAGCGCACCTTGGTTTTGCAGGGCGGTCATCAATTGAATGTAAATCGCATTCTGTTGATCCGGCGCAGCGAAATCCTGATTCATGAGGTTGGCTGACGGGTTATCCGTGAGCTGGGCCGCTTGAATTCTCTCATAGAGGGCTTCGTGCGGCAGGGCTGGGCATTCATCATCGGTTTCGCCGGACGCTTGGTATCGTCTAAAATATGAGTGGATGGCATAAAGGTCGTTGATCGCGCCATTCTGGGAGCCTGCAAATCTGAGATCAGAATTGGCGAGACGGTCAGCGGCAACATTTTGATCGCTGAGTGACATTGGGTCGAAGGGGCCGACCGATTCATAAGGGTTGCCGGTACATGCCTCTTCGCAGGCCGCATGCCCGGAATTCATATGTGTCAGCGAGTTGTCGGTGGGGATATCGGTTATAAACCGACGATCCTTGTGAAACGCGACGAGGTCAGGGTTCTCGGGGATGCCTGGCCCGAGTTTTCCATCCAGCCAGAATTGCCAGCCGCGCAGATAAGTATCGATGGCGTCGGCGAGGTCGGTTGGATCAGAATATCGAGGATTGTTGAGCGTCGATTGCATATTCTCAACAGTCGAGTGCAATTCAAAATTGGGGCGCACAAATTCGGCCCAATCAAATTCATCCGCGGCCAGATCGATCAAGAAGGCTTCTGTGTCTTCAGGCCCACTCCAGACCGGATGTTTGGCCACATTTTTGAACGCCAGATCTATTTGAGCGCCGTCGTCATCCGCGAAGTAGACATGGATCGGGCCACCAAATGCGGATGCAAACTCGATCGTCTCTCCGACATTCACTTGCACGCGGTTCGAAGATACGCGGCTGGGGCGTTCGAATTCCGCGCCATTCACTGTTCGGAATGGATCACCTGACTCATCCGATAAAGAATTCACCTGGAGCCAAATGGGAGGCGAGAGATCGTCCGAGCGTGAATACGTGACGGATACGGTTTCGCCCGGAAGCGCATAGGTCCCGCTTGTTTTAAAAGGTGTAGCGCTGGTGAGGGAAACGTTCACGTCTTCCAGCAGGTCCTCCGAAAATGTGCTCCGCGAAAAACTGCCTAAGTCTGACATTGCAGGAGTGTATTTGCGATAGATCGCGGTGCTGTTTTCACCAAACAGGGCCCGCACAATATCATTGCTCGATGTTGTTGCCTTTGGCATCGGGTACGAGGTCAGGCTGCGATAATAGTCGCCGACCAAAAGCATCGCCCCATAATAGCGATTTGGGTTCGCGGTTAGGAACGGATCCATCCGATTTTCATCCACGATTGCAATCGCATTTTGCAGGGTAGAAAGCGGGCGACCCGCAGCATTTTGAAAGTCAGGGTTCTCTTCGCAGGTGACAGGTCCTGTACAATCCGAAAGATCGAAATTGAGGCTTTCTGCTTCAATATTCTCGACCAGGTTTTCAATGGTGCCAACAAATTGTGGTTCCCAGCCATAGACATAGTCTAGCGGCGACGCGTTGCTGACTTGGGCCGCCTCATACTGGTTCGAATTATTGGTCGAGAAGTGCAAAAATTCTTGTACCTTGCTGCCAAGGGGTTTTTCTCCCCAGCGCCAGTATGTGCTGGTCAGTGTCTCCGGGAGCCGAACGGTGCTGCGTACGAAAAATAGGGGGACGCCAGATTCAAGTGCGGCTTGAATTTGCGGGATCACCAAGTCCAATTCTTGCTCGCTGAAATGGTCTTCATACAGGACCAATAGATCTGGATTGTCTTCCATACAAATGCTCAACGCGATGCTGTCGCATGCGCGTGGAATATTGAAACTCACTTGGTCCGGAAAGGCGCTGCTCAGCCAGTTCCGAATGCCGCTATTTTCACCGTCACTATGGTGCTGTGCGATGACGATGTTCAGATCCACAGGATCTTTATCGATGGACCATTCGATTGCACTTTTCAGCAGCTGATGACGTTGAGAGGTTTCGTTGAAGCTTCCATTGATCGCGGTCCCGGATATCACCGTATAGCGCGTGTCACCGTAGAAGCCGGCGAGGGCAAAATGATACTTCCGATTTTGCCAGGAATAAACGCTTGACGTATTGGTCGTTACGATAGGGAAATTGTATCCGAAGACCGGCGCAAATCTGAATGTGGAGGAACCTGGGCTCGAACTCCAACTCACCGCGGACAGGCTGTCTTCGCCAAGCGTGCCGTCTTCATTGAGGCGATAAATCTCTCTCAACGCAGCTTTGTTGCGCTCCCGCGTTGCTTCAATCTCATTGAGCAGGACAGTCGGGACGTCTGAATCGCTGTCGCGCGTGATATAGGTGTAATCACCTGTTGCGAGGGCCTGTTCCACGGGGTCCATAAACAAGGTGAGCGTGAGGGTAATTTGGCTTGTATTTGTACCATCGCTGGCCTCGATCGAAATGTCGAAGCTTCCAGTTTGGTCGGCGTCGGGTGTCCCTGTGAGCAGACCCTCTTCATTGAGCGAGATCCAATCCGGTGCATCTAGTAAGACAAGCTCGACAGGGTCGCCGTCTGGATCTGAGACATTAATCGGCACGCTGATACTGCCCCCATCAAGCTGTGCCCTGAGATCCGTCGAGTCGACCACAGGCGGCATGTTTTGCGCTGGCGGAGCGGTCGGCGGTGGTGTTCCAACATCGTCCGGCGCTGGTGCGGGTGTCTCCCCGCCACCACCACCGCCTGAACATGCCGCTGCCATGATCGCAGCCGAGACCCATCCTATCTTCTTTGACACCAGTAAACTCCATTGAGTCGCCCGGTATTTTTGGGTGCGGATCTGCACGTGATGCGGGCGGGTTACCCATTTGGGCTAGAGCTCTGAGCTTTGCGCAGCGGTTAAGGCCTGACCTCGAATTTGCGGCTTTAAGTAGAATAGAGATGCTGGGACGAATTCGGTTGTGCTGGGTATCGGAACCGGGAGATAAAAAAGGGGCCGGTGACGTATCACAGGCCCCGTTTCTTAGAGATCAGAGTTTTAGTTCGGCCAAGTGGTCACACCGTCGATGGGAAGCTCTGGATGATCCAGGCCCGTGCAATGGCCTGTTGGCGGGATGGCGTAGTAAGTCGGTTCGAGCTCGGGGAGTTCAAGTTTCTCGACTTGGTCTCGAGCGATACTCCCGAACTCATATCCCCACATTTCTAAGTATGAGGTCAAATCGTATCGTGCGGCGCAAGACAATCGCACCAAGAGTTTATCATAGCGCTCCCGGTTGCGATATGCCGACTGAGGTTGACCGTCCCAACACAAGGCGGTTCGCGTCGCGCCGGGCCAGGGGGCGGTGACGTGAGTGTTGTTCTGGAGGTCTTCCCATTCGAGCGTGTTGAAACGCGCCAAAAGACTCCATCCATCATCCAAAGCCTCTTGGCTCTGCAGCGCCGTCATAAGCTGAACATATATGGCATTTTGCTGCTCCGGTATTCTGAGGTCTACATCTTCGATGAAGGATTGCGCGTCTCCACTTGCGTGCCCAGCTTGAACCGTCGCGTAGAGGTCTTCATGCGGCAAAGCGGGGCATTCAGGATCGGTTTCTCCAGTTGCCAAAAATCGTCGAAAATATGAATGAATGGCGAACAGATCGAAAATGCTGCCGGCCTGCGCGCCGGAGAAGCGGAGGTTGCCGCTCGGAAAGGCGGCGTTGTGCTGTTCTGTCAATGAGAGTGGGTCAAAAGGCGCAAACGACTCATCAGGATCGCCTGAACAGAGTCCGTCGCAAGCTGCGACCCCAGAATTCATGTGAGGAATCGCACCCTCGTTGGGCGTTTGCGCGATTCGACGTTCTTCACGAAAGGCAATGAGGTCAGGATTCTCGGGCACGTAATCATTGATATGTCCGTCGAGCCAAAGGTGCCAACCCCGCAAATAATAGTCGACCTCATCCGCCAATTGGGCCGGCCCCGAGTATCGCGGATTGTCGAGTGTCGCTCGCATGTTTTCGACGGTTGAGTGCAATTCGAAACTCGGGCGCACAAATTCCGCCCAATCAAACTCATCCGCAGTGAGGTCGATCAGGAATTTTTCCGTATCTTCAGGCCCTGCCCAGACGGGATGCCGTGCGACATTTGAAAATGAAAGATCGACGCTTCCCGCTGCGCTCCCGAGTCCGTGGACGTGAATTGGCCCGCCAAAGGCTGAGGTGAATTCGATCGTCTCGCCCAGGTTTAAGGGAACCTCATTGGAGGAAACCAGCGCTGGGCGTTGATATTCTTGGCCATTCACAGTCCGGAACGGGTCGCCTGCTGCCGGCGAGATTGAGTTGACTTTGATTGAAATGGCGTGCGTTTTTTCGCTGGTCGGTAAATAAGTGACCGACACTGTCTCCCCGGGTAGGGCATAAACGCCGCTGGTCCTGAAGCCTGGACCCGCATCGACTGAGACGTCGACGTCTTCCAGTAAGCCATCGGAAAAGGTGCTTCGTGAAAATGTGCCCATGTCCGGCATGGCCGGGTTGTGTTTGCGGTAGATAGCTGCGGTGAGATCGCCGAACAGCGCCCGTACAAAATCATTGCTCGATGTTGTTGCCTTTGACATGGGGAAAGTGGTCAGGCTGCGATAATAATCACCGACCAAAAGCACAGCCGCGTAGAAGCGATCGGGGGTGGTCGCGGAAAACGGATCCAATCGCGTTTCGTCGATTGGCGCGATTATATTCGGCAAAGAAGAAAGTCGGCGACCGACAGCATCTCGAAAGTCAGGGTTTTCTTCGCAGGTAACAGGTCCTGTGCATTCTGAAAGATCGAAATTGATGTTTCCGGCTTCAATATCTCTGACCAGGCTCTCGACATTGCTAACGAAGCCGGGTTCCCAGCCATAGACGTAGTCGAGCGGCGACGCATTGCTGACATGGGCGCTCTGGTAGTGATTTGAGCCATCTGTCGAGAAGTTCAACAATTCTTGTACTCTGCTGCCGAGGGGTTTGTCTCCCCATCGCCAATAAGTGCTGGTGGGCGTATCCGGGAGCCGAACGGTGCTGCGGACGAAGAACAAAGGGACACCAGACTCGAGCGCGGCTTTAATTTGCGGGACCAACAAATCGAGCTCTTGCTCGCTATAAATGTCTTCATAAAGGACCAATAGATCTGGATTGTCTGCCATACAGATGCTGAACCCGATGCTGTCGCAAGCGCGCGGAATGTTGAAGCTCACTTGGTCGGGAAACGCGCCGCTCAGCCATCTCCGAATCGCACTGTCTTCACTGTCACCGTGGTGCTGAGCGATAACGATATTCAGATCTACAGGGTCTTTGTTGAGGGACCATTCAATTGCGTTCTTGTAGAGAAGGTGAGTGTGTCTGCTCTCGACGAAGGCTCCGCTCGCTCCTCCGGATAGCACCGTGTAGCGCGTGTCACCGTAAAAGCCAGCGAGCGCAAAATGATACTTCTTGTTAGCGTAGGACGGATTATCGGACGTATTGGTTGTCATTATTGGGAAATTGTGCCCGAAGACAGGCACGAATCTGAACACTGTGGAACCAATGCTTTGATTGTAACCCACCTCGGTTAAGCTGTTCTCGCCGAGCGTACCGTCCTCATTCATTTGGTACATTTGTCTTAGCGCGGCTTTGCTCCGCTCGCGGATTGTTTCGATCTCATTGAGCAGGACGGTCGGGACGTCTGTATCGCTGTCGCGCGTGATATAGGTGTAGTCTCCAGTTGCGAAGGCCTGTTCCACGGGGTCCATGAACAGGGTGAGCGTTAGGGTGATTTGGCTTGTATTGGTACCATCGCTGGCCTCAATAGAGACCTCATAGCTACCGGGCTGGTCGGTATCGGGCGTACCAGTGAGCTGACCCTCGTCATTGAGCGAGATCCAATCCGGCGCATCTAGTAAGACAAGCTCGACCGGATCGCCATCAGGGTCAGAGACATTGATCGGGACAGAGATACTGCCGCCATCAAGCTGTGCGCGTAGATCAGTAGAACTCACCACAGGCGGCATGTTTTGCGCTGGCGGAGCGGTCGGCGGTGGTGTTCCAATATCGCCCGGTGGCGGCGCTGTCGTATCGCCACCTCCGCCGCCGCCTGAACATGCTGCGGCCATGATCGCAGCCGATACCCATCCTATCTTCTTTGACACCACATCTCTCCATGATTTTCACCCCGAATGCGCAAGGCGATGAAGGCCATAGCTGCGCGTGTGAGGCATTTGTTTGGCGGAGTAGTGGGATGGCGGCTTGCGCTTGTCTTAAGGATGAGGCGCCAATTTTCACGATCTCGTTGAATAGAGAAATGAAGACAATCTCAGGGTGCATTTTTGCGATCGCCACAGTTTGAGACGTCAGGCTAATGCGCTCACGCCATGGGTCAGGATAGTAAGGCAGACTGTCCGCAATGGATTGTGGATAAGACTCAAAAGTTCTTGCTTTGTTCTTATTCGTGTGCTCGTTACGCCCCTATGCGAACGGGACAGAAGCTTAAGAAAAACGGCCGGGTGGGTCGGACGGCGGTGGTGGAAGTGCGAGAGCGCTTCCATCATCGGGGACGTGGCGCTGTATCCAATCAAACGGGACGGTTCGAACGGGAAACGAGAGAAGCCTGGGATGATGGCTGGGACACGATCGAGGAAAAAGCGCCGCCGCTGGTCACCACGCTGACCAAAGAAACCCCGCGGACGATTATCACGTTCAATAAGTCGCCGGACATTCACTTTGATCGCTCGATCAATCCGTATCGTGGGTGCGAGCATGGTTGCGTCTATTGCTTCGCGCGCCCGACGCATGCCTATCACGGACTCTCCGCGGGCCTGGATTTTGAGAGCAAGCTCTTCTTCAAACCGGATGGCCCGGATCTGTTGTTGAAAGAATTGTCGCGACCGGGCTATGTGCCAAGACCGATTGCACTTGGCGTGAATACGGATGCCTATCAACCGGTGGAGCGTGAGCAGAAACTGACGCGGCGGTTTTTGGAAATTCTAAGTGAGCACAATCACCCGGTCTCCTTATTGACCAAATCGGCGCTGATCCAACGCGACTTGGATTTGATTGGCCCCATGGCGGAGAAGCAATTGTGCCGGGTGGGTGTGTCGATCACGACGTTGGATGCGAAATTGGCACGTCGGATGGAACCGCGCGCTGCGGCACCGCATAAGCGCTATGAAACCGTCAAAGCTTTAAGCGCTGCCGGAGTTCCAGTGACGGTCATGGCGGCGCCCATCATTCCGGCTTTGAATGAGGCTGAATTGGAAGCGCTGCTCGAAGCGGCGAAGGAAAATGGTGCTATTGGTGCGGGTTATGTGTTGCTCCGTTTGCCGCACGAATTGAAAGATATTTTCCATGAATGGCTGGCGGAACATTATCCTGATCGTGCGGCGCGCGTGATCAATCTGCTGCGGGAAATGCGGGGCGGGAAAGACTATGACGCTGATTGGTACGAGCGCGGCGCTGGCCAAGGCCCAAGGGCCAAACTGATTGGCCAACGCTTCGCGCAAACCGTTCGTCGGCTGGGCTTGCAGCCGCAACGCACAGCATTGCGGACGGATCTGTTTCAGCCGCCAGTTTTAAAGGGCGATCAATATCGGATGAATCTATGAGCCTATTCAGCCGCTTGCGCTGCGAGTTTTTCGGCGTTTTGCTTTTGCTCCGCACGGGTCAAACGATAGTCGCGAAGAATCCAAGCGGCGAGCGCATAGGAGACAACCGGCACCCCAACAAAGACCAGCATCAAGCCGCGCACCACGTCCGGACTATTGTCGCCTGACGGGTCAAATCCGACCCAGGCGCCGAGCAGAATATAAGGGATGCCAATGGCAAAACTGGCCCCTGTTTTATAGGCGCCCGACATCAGTGAATAATACATGCCGGAACGGTTCTCGCCTGTCTTGGCTTGTTCGGCCTCAATCACGTCCGCAACCATAGACCGGGCGAGAATGAAAGGCGTGCCATAGCCTAATCCAGAAACGATCGCTGCGATCAAAAGAAAGACCGGCCCGCCGCCCAGCGCGCTGAGCGGCAGATAGACCATATATGTCGCGATCGACCAGACGCAGGTGATGATGAACACACTGTGCTTTTCCGTGCGTTCAGACAAACGCACCCAAAGCGGCATGGCGGCAAATCCAGCGACGAAAAAGACCATCAGAATAACCGGTGCGAGACCGACGACGCCGAAGCCCCATTGCGCCGCAAATAGGAACGTCCCGCCTGTGCCCGCAATGGCGATTCCGACAAGGATTTCGACCAAGAGAATGCGCACCATGTTTGGGTCCTGAAACGCGGTTTTGATCGCGGTCCAGCTGAACTTCATCGGCGCTTCTTCTTGTTTCGGCGCCGGGTCCGGGACGAATAGAACCGCGAGCAAAACGGTTAAGGGCAACACGATGAGGAGAATTGTACCCATCACTTGCACCTGGCCGCGCCGTTCTATGCCGTAATTCAAAGCCAAGAGGGTTGGGACAATGAGCAGGGTAAGCAGCGTGATCGTATTGACGATTTCGCGCCACATAAACATGCGCGATCGCTCATCATATTCGGTCGTAATCATCGGCACCCAGGACTGGTGCGGTGTCTGGAGCATAGTGAAGCCGAGCCAGAGCACGGTCAGCCAGATGACCAAATATGCAGGCGACACAGTCTCACCCATTGGCATGAACATAAAAAACGCCCCAAGCATGAGGATCGGAACGCTGCCAATGAGCCAATGTTTGATCCGGCCATATTTCGTCGGGCGCGTATCAACCAGCCAGCCCATGACGGGGTCTGTACCTAGGTCCCAAAATCGCAGGATCATAAAAATCAGGCCGACCATGGTCGTCCCTAGGCCGAGCTGTTCAGCATACATTGGTGCAACGAACACAGCCATCGGCAATCCAACGGCCGCCAAGGGCATGCCCACGCTGGCAAAAGCTAAGACTCGGGGCAGCGGAAGGCGGTTGGACGCAGAGCTCATATGATGAAGATGACGCGTGCGTCACGAAAGGCAAGCGAAATCGCGAAAGCGACAAATTCCACAGACTTGTCCACAGGTGCGACTCAAGTCATTTCGAGGTCAAAACAATTGGGCACGAATCAGTTTTGCGATCGGTAACGAATCATCAACCCGAACAGACTCATTTGGGGTGCTTCTGATTCGCAACTGATTCGACGATGGGAAGCACAGGGCATGGAGCTCAACAAAAACACGATAATTGAAGGCGAATGCGTTGACGTATTGTCACGTCTTCCAGACCAATCGGTGGACCTGATCTTCGCTGATCCACCTTACAATTTGCAACTTGGCGGAGGTCTAACTCGTCCCGACCAATCCGTCGTTGATGGCGTCACCGACGCTTGGGATCAGTTTGACAGCTTTGATGCCTATGACCTGTTTACCCATAATTGGCTGAGTGAGTGTCGTCGTATCCTCAAAGACAATGGTGCGATCTGGGTGATAGGCTCTTATCACAATATTTTCCGGGTCGGCACGGTGCTTCAAGATGCCGGTTTTTGGATCCAGAATGATGTCATCTGGCGCAAGTCCAATCCGATGCCAAATTTCAAAGGCACGCGGTTTCAGAATGCGCATGAGACGATGATTTGGGCCGGTAAGTCTGATCAGTCGAAAGTGACTTTCAATTATGATGCGCTGAAAGCCTTCAATGAAGATAAGCAAATGCGTTCGGATTGGCTGATTCCAATCTGCGCGGGCGGTGAACGTTTAAAAGGTGACGATGGTAAAAAGGCGCATCCGACCCAGAAACCAGAAGCGCTGCTGCAACGCATTTTGCTCGCCACATCTGAGCCCGGCGATGTCGTACTTGATCCGTTTTCAGGCACTGGCACGACAGCGGCCGTGGCTAAGAAGCTCGGGCGCGCTTATGTCGGGATTGAGCAAGATCCGGCCTATGCTCGTCTTTCTCGGGCGCGCTTGAAAGCGATTACACCGATTGAGGGTGACATGCTCGAGATCGAAAAAGGAAAGAAGTCCCTTCCGCGGGTTCCGTTTGGGGCGCTGATCGAGAATGGCTGGCTCAAACCAGGTGACCGTCTTTGGTCGCCGAAGAAGCGCTTCAATGCGCGTATTCGCGTTGATGGCAGTCTCACCACGGGCGAAGCGACGGGCTCAATCCACCGTATGGGCGCTTTCGTGCAACAAGCGCCCGCCTGCAATGGGTGGACCTATTGGCATTATGAAGAAGCCAAAAGCGGCGAACTCGCGCCAATCGATCTGCTGCGTCGACGCTATCGACACGAAATGGGATTGATGAACTAGCGGTCGCAATCACAAGATCGTGCCTACAAAGGCTCCATTAGCGTGCTAGATACGCTGGTGGAAGCGTGGAGAGTGTGATGCGAGCAATAGCAATAGCGGCCGGATTGGCCCTGATTACCGGATGCGGCCAACACGGCACTGAAAGCAATGTTGCGTCCGTCGAGGACGTGACGGCCAATCTCGTATCAACTGATTGGGCGCTCGATTCGGATGCGTCACGCATTGCTTTCGCGTCCATCAAAGCCGGCGAAGTCATCGAAACTCATTTCTTCCCAAGCTTGTCGGGTGAAGTTTCGGAAAGCGGCGATGCGGTCATTTCCATCCCATTGGATCAGGTCGAAACGAAAATCGATTTACGGAATGAGCGCATGCGAGAGATGTTCTTCGATACGGCGCAATTCCCGACCGCAACCCTCAGCGCCAAAGTGGATCCGCAGGCCTATGCCGACTTGCCAGTCGGCGGTCGAACACAGGCTGAGATTGAGGGCACGCTATCTCTGCATGGCGTCGAAGCCGTGGTTTACGCTGAAACCTTCATTACCCGCATCGCGGAGACGCGGATCGAAGTCGCATCGGCGGAACCGGTTGTGATCTATGTGGCAGACCATGGATTGGAGGCCGGGCTCGAAGCTCTGCGTGAAGTTGCGGCATTGCCCTCCATCACAGGGGCATCGCCGGTCACTTTTACCCTCGTCTTCGACGCGCAGACCTAATCTAGTCGCGGGGGCGCCAGCCGGCCGGCAGGCGATAGCTTGGCTTTTTCTTTTTGGCCATCGGCTTGCCGGGGGTCGGCATTGTGCCGTCGGAATACGGGCCAGCCGGTTTTGCGCCAGCGGCAATGTCTTTGAGCTTCAGTGCAGCATACTGCCCCGGCGCCGCGCCGAGCTTGCGGTCTTTCACTTTTACGGAATCGACCTTGTCGCCAGAAAGCGGGCGTAGCCATTCCCACCAGCTCGGCCACCAGGATCCAGGCCGCTCTTCAGCGCTGGACAGCCAACGGCCTGGATTGTCCGGCAGGTCCTGATTGTGCCAATGCTGATACTTTTGCGCGTCGGGGTGATTGATAACCCCCGCAATGTGTCCAGATCCGGCCAGTGTGAACTGGGTCGGTCCGCCGAAATTTTGCGCGCCTTTATAGATAGAGTGCCACGGGCAGATATGGTCAGACCGGCTGGCCTGAACGAAAACTGGGATTTTGATATCCGCCATCGAGACCGGCTCACCGAAGACTTTAAATTTGCCGCGCGACAGCTGGTTCATATTGTAGAACTGGGTCAAATACTGGCGGTGCGTCTGTCCGGGAATATTGGTCTGGTCGGCATTCCAATACAGCAAATCGAACGGCCGGGGCTGTTTGCCCATCATGTAATTGTCAACGACATAGCGCCAGACCAAGTCTGCTGGACGCAGCCAATTAAAGGTCTCGCCCATCATCTCGCCGGGCATGATGCCATCATGCTCTTCAATGACTTTCTCGACTTGTTGTAAGCCATCGTCACCGGTGAAGATTTTCAGCTCGCCCGCCAGTTCGAAATCTGATTGCGAAGCAAAATAAGTGGCCGATTGAATCCGTTTGTCGCCAATTTTGCCCATATGTGCCAAGGCCGTGCTGAGCAGCGTGCCGCCAATACAATAGCCGACGGTGTTGATCTTCTTTGATTTGGTCTCCTTGGTGACCGCATCGACCGCGGCTAAAATACCGTGCTCGATATAATCGTCCCAATCATAGTCTTTGGTCTCATCATCTGCAGACCGCCAAGACACCACAAATGTGTTCACACGCTTTGATAAAAGCCAGCGGATCATCGAGTTTTCCGGCTGCAGGTCGAGAATGTAGAATTTATTGATCCATGGTGGGAAGATGAGCATCGGTCGTTCGCGCATCTTCTTCCGGGTTGGATTGTAATGGATGATCTCAATCAGCTTATTCCGGAAAATCACTTTGCCTTTGGCCGTGGCGACGTTTTTCCCGATCTTATAAGCGTCTTCATCTGTTTGTGAGATGGCGAGGCGACCTTCGCCGCGCTGCATGTCTTCCCGGGCATTGCGCAAACCGGCCAGAACGCTTTCGCCCTTGGTTTCGATCATCGCGCGGATGGCTGCCGGATTGGTCGCCATCATATTGGTAGGCGACATCGCATCGATAAATTGGCTCATATAGAACCGGGCTTTCAGCTCGACATCATCGTCGAGATCGTCTGCGACCGTATCGATCAGGCCTTGTAGCCATTCCGCATTGAGCATCCAGGCGCGGCGCATGAAATTGAATGCTGGATTGGCTTCCCATTCAGGATCTGCAAACCGTCGGTCGCGCGGCAAGGATGTTCCGCTGGCCATGGATTGGAACAGGTTCATCCAGCCTTGGAACAGCGTCATCATGGCGTGACTGGACTTTTCGGGGTTCCGGGCGAGGGCTGCGCCAAGTTTCATTTGTGCTTCAATGCCGCCAAATGGGTCGGCCTGACCCGGTGCGGGCGGCGCCATGTTTGCGCCATTTAGCGACTCAACCAGAAGGCTCTGCGCTTCTTGAACAGCCGCGACCAAATTCGTCGTCATCGCTTGCAATGACTCAGAATTCACGTCCGCGAACATGTTTGGGAGCGTACTCGCCCCAAAATTATCAAAGTTTCTACCTTTGGTCATCAGACCGACACTCGCTATTCTATGCGAACATATATAAGACTAAACAGCTTTGGGAATTATGAGTCCAGCGAGGGAATTTGTTTATGCGCACTGGTGTTTTCGTAACGTTTGTCTTTTTAGCGGGCTGCGCAGGCTCGATTGAGAAGGTGCAAGCGATGCGCGCGGACGCTCCAGAATGGTATGAAGCGCGCAAACAAGAGTTCCGTGGCGAGGGCTATCCGGACCTCAACGCCATTCCCGAAAAGCGCACGGATTATGATCCTGTTCGTAAACTTGAACTCTCAGAAGCAGAGACGCGTGCGGCATTGGCATTGCTGAACGAGGATCCGCGGTCTGCGCCCGCTGATGAAACACCCGAAGAAATTGCAGCTTGGGCCGCGGAGATGAAGCGAGCGGTGGAGGGGCGGTTGCCCGCCCCCGATTTTCTGACCGACGCTGAGGTGGAAGAAATTAAAGCGCGATTCAACATTGCGCGCGCCCGCCTCTAAGACACAGCCTTTATATTGATTGGAGATCCGCACCATGAGCGGAGAGTTTCACAAAATCCGGCGATTACCGCCTTACGTGTTTGAGCAAGTAAACCGACGCAAAGCTGAGCTACGGGCCAATGGTGCCGACATTATTGATCTGGGCATGGGCAATCCGGATATGCCGGCGCCCCCGCACGTGATTGCAAAACTGGCTGAAACAGCCGCAAAACCGAACGTACATGGGTATTCTGCATCGCGCGGGATACCGGGTCTACGTCGGGCTTTGGTTGAGTATTATCAGCGGCGTTTCGATGTAAAATTGGATAAGAACCGCGAAGTCATTGTCACTCTGGGTTCAAAAGAGGGGTTTGCCAATCTCGCGCAAGCCATCACAGCGCCAGGCGACGTGATCCTCGCCCCGGATCCGTCTTACCCGCTGCACCATTTCGGGTTCATTATGGCCGGCGCATCCATCCGGGCCATTCCGGCGCCCACGCCTGAGGCCTATCTATCAGGTATCAGCAAAGCCATTCGCTATTCAGTGCCACCGCCGACGGCGATGGTGCTGTGCTATCCATCGAATCCGACCGCAGATGTATGTGATCTGGACTTCTATAAGGATGCTGTCGCGCTGGCGAAGAAGCACGACCTCTATATCCTCTCCGATCTCGCCTATAATGAGATTTATTTCGACGAACCAACGCCCTCTATTTTGCAGGTCGATGGCGCCAAAGACATCGCGGTTGAAACCACGACCATGTCGAAAACATACTCTATGGCCGGTTGGCGGATCGGCTTCGCTGCGGGCAATGAGCGTCTGATCGGGGCCTTAGCTCGGGTCAAATCCTATCTCGATTATGGCGCGTTCACGCCGATCCAAGTCGCGGCCTGCGCCGCCCTTGATGGCCCGCAGGATTGTGTCGATGAGTTCCGCGCGACCTATAAGTCGCGCCGCGATGTCCTGATTGAGAGTTTTGGCCGGGCCGGTTGGGACGTGCCGACACCTTCTGCATCCATGTTCGCCTGGGCGGAAATTCCGCCTCAATGCGGTGACATGCGAAGCCTCGAATTTGCGCTCAAATTGATGAATGAGGCTGAAGTCGCGGTCGCGCCCGGTGCTGGTTTTGGGGAGCATGGTGACCGACATGTGCGCATCGCCCTGGTAGAAAACGAGCAACGCATCCGCCAAGCGGCTAGAAATATCAAACGCTTCCTTGCCAAACTCGAACAGGACGGGCAAAGCGCCTCCCTGCAAAGGACAGGTTCGTGAAAACAGTCAGATTGGGAATTGCAGGGCTCGGCCATGTCGGCTGCGGGTTGATAGAGCTGGTTGAACGGCAGGCAGAATTGCGTTTGCCGGGAAAGATCGAGATTGTCGGTGTTTCGGCGCGCAGCCGCAGCCGTAACAGACCGGTCGATATTTCTGGCTATACTTGGTTCGATGATGCCGCCACTCTGGCCGAACATCCAGATGTCGATGTCTTTGTCGAGCTCATGGGTGGGTCAGACGGGCCTGCCAAATTCGCTGTCGAAGAAGCGCTCAAAGCGAAAAAGCATGTTGTCACCGCGAACAAGGCGCTGATCGCCATGCACGGCCAAGCGCTAGAACAGCTGGCCCAGGACAATGATGTCGATCTGATGTTTGAGGCGGCGGTTGCTGGCGGTGTGCCGGTCGTCCGGGTTTTGCGCGACTCTCTTTCCGGCGTCGCGATCCGCCGCGTCTCCGGCATTCTCAATGGCACGTGCAATTATTTGACGACTCAGATGCTCGAAACGGGCCGCTCTTATGATCAAGTTTTGGAAGAAGCCCAGCGATTGGGCTATGCGGAAGCTGATCCGACCCTCGATGTATCTGGCATGGATGCAGCTCACAAAGCAGCCATCCTTGCCTCAATCGCGTTCACCGCGGATCTCGATTTCAATAAAGTTGCGGTCAAAGGCGTCGATACGGTTGAGCTGATCGACCTCAATTTGGCCGACCGTCTCGGTTTGAGAATTAAGCTCATCACGGAAGGCATTCTGACCGATGATGGGGTCGTTTGCCGCGTTGGTCCGATGGCGATGCCGGTGGACCATCCATTGGCACGCGTCGATGGTGCACTGAACACAGTCCGGGTTGAAGGCGATCCGCTCGGCGCGGTCACCCTGACGGGGCCAGGCGCTGGGCCAGGACCGACAGCAAGCGCCGTCATGGGTGATGTCTCAAAACTGTTCACACCGACCGCGCGTAGTCCCTTCGGACGAGCGCCACATCACACCGCACGCAGTTTTATTGCCGCCAAAGAAGCCGAACGTTCGGCATATTTCTTGCGAGTGAAATTGGCAGACAAACCGGGTGCATTGGCCAGTCTAACAGAGGCGCTTGCCGCGCATAATGTGTCTGTGGACAAGCTGTTGCAGGAATCAGCTGATGACAGCGATGTCTCACCTGTTGCCATTGTCACGCATGTGTGTTCTCGCGGTGACATAGAGGCCGCAAGCGCGCGTGTTTCCGCCCTTGAGGCGAGTGTGGGAGCGCCGCAAGTCATACCGATTGACGCGGTGAACGAGTAATACAGGCTGGGTCAGGAGTGGCCTGGGGGAGTGAGAGATGAGTGAAAGCGTTTTGATTCCGCATTTGGCGGATGCGATGGTTCGAGTGACGGAAAAGGCTGCAATTGCTGCTGAAACATTGGCAGGTCGCGGCGACGAAAAAGCGGCTGATGCGGCTGCCGTGGATGCGATGCGTACGGCCTTCAACGCGGTTGATTTTCAAGGTCGCGTGGTCATCGGAGAAGGCGAACGCGATGAAGCGCCAATGCTTTATATCGGGGAAGAAGTTGGCACCGGAACGGGCCCAGAAATCGATATCGCGCTTGACCCATTGGAAGGCACAACACTGACCGCAAAAGCTATGGCGAACGCCTTAGCCGTACTCGCCATTGCCCCACGCGGTGGTCTTCTGTTCGCGCCAGACACCTATATGGACAAAATCGCCATTGGGCCTGGTTATGATGAAGGCGTGATCGATCTTGATGCAACGCCTGCTGAAAACATCGCGGCTATGGCGAAATTTAAGGGCGTTGCTGTGAGCGAGATGACGGCATGTGTGCTCGATCGACCGCGCCACGCAGAAATCATTTCTAGCCTGCGTGAGGTGGGTGCTCGCGTCCATCTGATCTCAGATGGCGATGTTGCCGGGGTGATCAACACAACCAATCCAGCAACAGGCATCGATCTTTATGTCGGGTCTGGCGGCGCGCCAGAAGGTGTGCTCGCTGCAGCTGCTCTTAAGTGCGTCGGCGGTCAAATGCAGGGCCGTTTGGTGTTCCGCAATGATGATGAGCGCCGCCGCGCCGATCGCACAGGCATCACGGACTATGACAAGAAATACGATCTGCACGAGCTGGCTTCAGGCGAGACCGTTTTCTGCGCCACCGGCGTCACTAAAGGTGGCCTGGTCGATGGGGTCGTCCGCCGCAATGGGCATATCGAAACGGATACGCTGGTGATGAGCAGCGCTGACGGTATGGTTCGCAAGATTAAGAGTTGGCACCGCGTCTAGTGCACCGCCTTTTCACGTTTGGATTTGCGTTGCTCGCCTGTGCTGGCTGTGTGGCGAGCGAGTATGACCGCGACATTACGGATACGCTGGTCGATGGCGATCGCCTATACATATCCGGTACGTTGAATGCGCAGACGTTTGATGAAATTCAGCGCCATCTCGAACGCCATCCTGATCTCCAAACCATCGTGCTCGAACATATCGATGGCTCGATTGATGATGAAGTGAATTTACAGACGGGTTTGCTAATCCACGAAGCAGGTCTGGACACGTTCGTGCCTGCAGATGGGATAATTGAATCGGGCGCGGTGGATTTGTTCTGTGCCGGCCACAATCGCATCGCCGAACGCGGGGCGCGGATCGGCGTGCATTCCTGGGCTGATGAAGATGGTCTGGAGGGCGGATACGTGCCGCGGGCGAGCGCCGAGCACCAAATCTATCTGGACTATTTCAACGCCGTGGATTGTCCGGTGGGTTTTTACTGGTTTACGCTCGCGGCAGCCCCGGCGGATGGCATGCATTATATGAGCGAAGCGGAGCTTCTCGACTACCAAGTCGCAACCGAGCTTCGCTAAGGGTTCAGCTCGACCATTTCAGCGGTGCGCGAGTCATGGTTGAAAACGCTATGAATGAACAAAGTCCCTTTGTGGCTCAATCTCATGGTGGTCGGTTTTGGACCGTCAATGCGCCAGACGATGCCAGCGTTCGCGCGCTGACGCCCCGGCTTGGCGGCGATGACCTTTTGGCCCGTCTGCTGGCCCCGCGAGGGATCGAGCCCGACCAAGTTGAGACTTTTTTGAATCCGACACTACGCGCTTTGTTCCCAGACCCGGCGAGCTTTCAAGATATGATGAAGGCCGCAGAATTGGTCTTGGATGCGATTATCGATGGGCGAAATGTCACTGTTTTCGCCGATTATGATGTCGATGGCGGCACAAGCTCAGCGATTTTGACGCGTTACTTCCGAGCTTGGGGTAGAGAGCTTGGCCTATATGTGCCGGACCGACTGACCGAAGGATATGGACCAAGCCCGGAAGCCTTTCGTCATCTGAAAGAGACGGGCGCGGACTTGGTCATCACGGTGGATTGTGGGGCGGCTGCGACCGCGGCCTTAGCGGAAGCAGAAGCCATTGGTTTGCCGGTCATTGTCATCGACCATCATTTAATGGGTAAGACGCCGCCAGCCTGCGCGGCTTTGGTCAATCCTAATCGCGCGGATGATACAAGCGGGCAGGGACATTTGGCGGCGGCAGGTGTGGTCTATGTTTTTGCCGCAGCACTAAACAAGCTGGCGCGAGAGCGTGATGTCGCACCGCCACGCGGATTGCCAGATATTCTGAATTGGCTCGATCTCTGCGCGCTGGGGACGCTGTGCGACATGTCACCTTTGCGCGGCGCCAATCGAGCCTTTGTAAAACAGGGTTTGAAAATCCTTGAGCGCGGTCAGAATCCAGGCTTACGGGCTTTGGCGGATATTGCCGGGATCGGCAAAATCGAAAGCGTTTATCACGCCACATTCGTGCTCGGTCCGCGTTTGAATGCTGGGGGGCGTGTTGGGGATCCTTGGCTAGCGGCTAAACTGCTGGCCACCGAAGACCGTAGTGAAGCCATTGCGCTGGCCGAACGCCTTCACGCGCACAATGATGAGCGTAAATCAGTTGAGAGCGCTATTCTTGAGCAAGCGACGACGGAAGCGCAAAAGCAAATCGAGGCCAATCCGGATGCTGGCATTCTCATCGCCGCGGGCGAAGGCTGGCACCCTGGTGTCATCGGTATTGTTGCTGGGCGGTTGAAAGACCGCTTTCATCTGCCCGCCATTGTCATTGGCTGGGGCCAAGGCTTGGGGCCCGTCGCGAAAGGGTCGGCCCGCTCTGTGCGCGGGGTGAATATCGGCGATGCCATCTCAGCGGCTGCGAAAGCCGGGATTATTCTCTCTGGCGGTGGACATGCCATGGCCGGCGGATTGAGCCTCGAGCCTGAGCAGCTAGAAGGTCTGCAATCCTGGATGCAGGAACATATGGCTGAGTTTAAAGAAGAACGCGCGGCGGCAAAGGAGCTCGCTATTGATGCGCTGCTCGCGCCGAGCCAGGTCAGCACCGAGACTTATGACCTGATCCAAACCATAGGGCCATTCGGCCAAGGCGCACCAGAGCCGGTCTTTGCCATCAAAGATGTTGAGATCACCCATACCCGCCCGATTGGAGAGAACCACTTAAAGCTGACCGTGGAAGATGCCGGGGCGCGGATTGAGGCTTTGGTCTGGCGCTGTGTTGGTACGCCTTTGGGGGATGCTTTGTTGCAGCGTGGCCGCGTTCATTTGGCCGGGCGTTTGAAAGACAATGTCTGGAACGGACGCCGCAGTGCTCAATTCGAGGTTATCGATGCGGCAGCCGCGACTTAAGGGAGCGTCTTGAGCATCTCAAGCGATCCTGTCGCCAAAGGTATAAGCGCTTCATTCTCGCTCAAGCTCGCATTGATATAGATCACGCGCGCAAAGACTTTCAAATTGTGCAGGCGCGCAAGATCGATTTCGGATTTAAACGCGCCCGACCAATCTGCCATAGGGGCAGGATCTGCGAGCGCAGAAAACCAATCTGCCCACTCGTCGTCTGTAAACACTTCGCGGGTCGCCATGAAGAAGATCGGGCGCGCCAATCGTTCAGGTTCTCCCGCTGAGAAAGCATGACTTGTGCGCGCCGTAATTTGTGATGTGATCGCGCGTTTGAGCGTTCTCAGGTCGGCTGTTTCGACATTCGGATTGAGCGCCAATTGCATGGCGATGTCGGCGCCATGCGCGACCCCATGGCGCCAACCTTCCGTGTCGGAATAAGCGCGAAAGTCGGAGACGCCTGCGAGATAATTGGCTGCGGTTTGAGCCAGGGCTGTGCGCTCTGCCGGAGATAGAAACGCTTCGACGCGATCCGTGCGCGCCAGTTCAGACAGGGCCAACGCTGAGAATGGGGCGAGAAACCCGGCCTTGTCTATGGTCTCCAAATTGACCGAGAGATCCGCGATCAAGTCACGCCGCATTGCCTCAGAAACGTTGCCGGAGCGCAAGGCCGCGGTGAGGCCCTCATATCCGATTTGATCTCGCAAGAAGGGTGAGGGGTCGCCCAAACAGCTGGCAAAGTCTCGGGCGGCGGTATCGGTCAATTGGTCTTCAAAGCCATTCTCCCGCCATTGGTTCAGAACGTCCGTGGATTGTTCTGCGAGTGTACAAACGGGTGAATCTGATTGAGGGGGCGTTTGCGCTTGCGTCGACTCACAAGCGCTGGTCAGGGTGGCGAGCAGAAGTGAAATGAAGGTGTTACGCATGTAGACGCTTATTTCATCTCACCTTCGCCCCGTCTAGATCGCGAGCCTCAATGCGTTAAACGCGCCACGTCTTTGGGTGCTTGTCGAGCAGGCTCTGGATTTGGGCATCTGCATTCTGCGCTTGGAAGAGGACGACAATGCACCCGCCAAATCCGCCGCCGGTCAGGCGTGCGCCTAAGGCCCCTTGGGCAATGGCGTCTGTCACAAGGGCATCGATGACTGGCGTGGAAGCCTCAAAATCTTCAGAATATGAGCGGTGGCTCTCGATCATCAGGCGCCCGAAAGTGTGCGCGTCTTGAGTTTTTAAAGCGGCGGTGGCTGCAACGGTACGCTCGTGTTCGCTGATCACATGTTGCGCGCGTTTGCGCAGATTTTCTGGCAACTCACTTACCGCGACTTTCTGCGCTTCCGTCGGGCGGCACAGATGTGCCGTTTGCAGCGCATCAGCCGCCGCTTGGCACTCTTCGAATCGCTTCTTATAGCGGCCATCGGCAAGTTCTCTGCGCACACCGGAATGGATGACGGCAAAGACCCAGTCTTCTGGAATATCGACCACTTCAAAGCTGAGATCCAACGTGTCGAGTGCGAGAGCGCGACCATAATCGGCGAGTCCGACCGCCATCTGGTCCATGATCCCGCAGGGCATGCCAATATAGTCATTCTCGACAGAACGGGCGTGTTTCGCAATATCGACTGCGGAGGTTGTGATGTTGGAAATTTCAGCGACGGCGCGAAGAATGGCTGTAATCAGAGCGGCTGAAGACGAGACGCCAGCGCCGTCTGGGACGTCACTCTCAATATAAAGGAATGCCCCGCCTGCGAACCAACCAAGTTCGCTAGCTTTGCTGAGTGCCCCCATCGCATAATCTGTCCAGTCGCCTCTTTTGGGATCCCCACTGGGGCGCTCGATCTTATCATCGAAGCGGGTGGATTTTATCACCACAGTGTCTGAAACGTTTCGGGCAATGGTAACTTGGATTCTTCGTTCTAAAGCTGCCGGCAGAACAGCGCCGCCATTATAGTCGGTGTGTTCGCCAATTAAGTTGACGCGACCCGGTGCTGACATGATCGCTAATGGAGGGCAATCAAATGCAGCTTCAAATTCAGCTTCCAAACTCATATTGCCCCTCGCAATTGGTCGGCCGCCTGGCGGGGCATGATGTCCACAGTGAACACGCCTGTGGCTTGTTCGACGGAGGCCAAATATTTCACACGGTCAGGCGCGCGCAGTAGGGGATAGAATTGAGCGGTGAATTGAAACTTTCCGTCACGGCCATAGGGCGCCGCGTGCAACGATAACATGCACGGTGTCTCGCATCCAAAAAAGGCATCATAACGCCGTACGGTATCACCGAGCAGGTGGGCAAACCCGTCGGCTTGTGTTTCGTCAAAAGCCCACGGCCCAGACACGGGGTCGCTGGCACAAATCCAGACCTCATAAGGGAAGCGTGCATAGCGCGGCGCGAAACTGATCAAGCCTCCGGCTTTGTTGATCCAGTATGCGTCGCCCCACGCTTTAACTTCTTTGGCCAAGTCATACCCATCTTTGAAAGCTTGAGCGGCCCGCTGCTGAGGGCTCGGAACGATGGGGAAGCCATAAATCTGACCGTGCGGATGATGCAGGGTCACGCCCACGGCATCGCCTCGGTTTTCGAAGGGTAATACGAATGCGCTACCCGCGTCGAACATCGCTTGGTAGCGGTCAATCCACGCTTCGACCAAGAGGCGGCGACGATCTTGCGTGAGCGTGGCGAGCGACCCATCCGCTTGTGGAGAATAAACAATGACTTCGCATGCGCCCTTGGCAGCCACGGCTTCGATATCCGTCACGCCTGGTTCCGGCGCGTCGGGATAAAGGCTCGGAAAGCGGTTGCTGAACACGGCCAATTCAAAATCTTCAAACGGGATTTCTGTCAGTGGTGCACCAGGCTTGCTTGGCGCGAGGGGGTTTGCCGCGGCGCTCGGTTTGAAGGTTCGGTTCTGTCGCCCAGCGGCATAGACCGCCCACTCGCCACGCAGAGGATGCCAGCGTAATTCGGACCCTGTGACAGTTTGCAAGTCTTCCCCCGCGATGAGTGGCAGGGAGTGCGGTTCGTATCCGTACAAGAATAGATCACGCCCGTCGCTCTTGCGATGCTGACGACGATGAATGCGGCGCCCTGCGGCGTGTCGCGAAAGCTCGGTCATCATGTCAGTCATCGCATTTCGTCCATCTATCGCCAGGCTGGCTGTCGGGGAGCTCGTTCTTTAAGTTCGTATTCGATCACGGCAAAAATATCCATATGCGATTTCACGATTTAGGTCGAAAAAACGCTTAGTATCGCTGCTTCCACGAACCCGATATTTTCGTATACGAGGATAAAGTGATCTATTTCCAACATTGCCGATTTCTGCAATATGCTAAACGAACACTCGATATGGAGAGACGCCCGCGCCATGACCGATCAACCTGGCTATGTAACGATTCATGCTGCCAGCACCAGTTTGGTGCTGGCATGTGCCCTCGGCGCGCGTCCGCGGATGGTCTATTGGGGCGAAAAACTGGCCTTCGACTCATCAGAAATTTTGACGGAGATGACCACGCGCCAGCACGCGCCTGGTAATGCCGATATTGATATTCAGGACTCTCTGCTGAATGAAACCGGAATTGGGATGGAAAGCGGGTCCGGCTTTTTGGCGCATCGGCAAGGTGCCGATTGGGCGACTTTGTTTTGCGTGACTGAAGTTCATCGGCCGGGCCCGAACGCCGTGGATATTATCTGCGAAGACAAGATCTCGAAAATTCGCGCCACGCATTCAATCAGTTTGGATCCAGGGAGCGAAATACTCACCTGTCAGACCGAGATTGAAAATATCGGCGAAGCGGACCTTTCGATAGATGCCTGCGCGGCGATGTGTTTGCCAATAGATCCGCGGGCCACTCAAATGTTTGGTTTTACCGGGCGTTGGGCCAATGAGTTCCAGCTGCAACCGATCGCACCATTTACGGGAACGTATCTACGGGAAAACAAAAAGGGGCGGACAAGTCATGACAGTTTCCCTGGACTTCTCGTCGGCGCCGAAACGACGCGTGAGCAATCTGGGGCTTGTTTTGCGTTTCATCTTGGGTGGAGCGGCAATCACCGCGTTCGGCTTGATCGCTTGAGTGATGGTCGTGCCTTTGTGCAGATGGGGGAACTATTTTTTCCAGGTGAGCTGTCTTTGTCGCCGGGCGCTACGTACCGCACGCCGTGTCTGTATGCAGGCTATTCCGGTCGCGGATACAGCGCCCTGTCGCGACAGTTTCATCGGCATTTAGCCGAAACTTTGATGGATGGCCGCATCGCGCGAAAGCCGCGTCCTATTCACTACAATACTTGGGAAGCAGTCTATTTCGATCACGACCACGACACTTTGTTCCGGCTGGCCGACAAAGCGGCTGACGTCGGCGCAGAACGGTTCATCCTCGATGATGGTTGGTTCGGCGCCCGTCGCAATGATAAAGCTGGATTAGGGGATTGGTGGGTGTCGAAAGACGTCTATCCCGACGGGCTCGGCCCGCTGATCGATCATGTGACTGGGCTCGGCATGGAGTTTGGGATTTGGTTTGAACCGGAAATGGTCAATCCAGACAGTGACCTGTTCAGACAGCATCCTGATTGGATTCTGCAGGCAGAGGGCGTTGAGCAAGTCCCATTCCGCCAGCAATATGTCCTCGATCTGTCGCGCCCCGAAGTCAGTGACTATCTGTTCGATCACATGCACAAACTGCTCAGCGCGCATGCGATTAGCTACGTCAAATGGGATATGAACCGAGATGTCCATCATCCTGGAAGCCAAGGTCGTCCCGCCATACATAAGCAGACCCTTGCGCTATATGCGCTGATCGATCGATTGCGGGCGGCACACCCAGATCTTGAGATTGAGTCATGCTCGTCGGGCGGTGCGCGGTGCGACTATGAAATTCTGCGCAGAACCGATCGCATCTGGACATCTGACAGCAATGACGCGCTGGATCGTCAGCACATCCAAAGCGGGGCATCATATTTCTTCCCCTTGCAGGTGATGGGCGCGCATGTCGGGCCGGCCAAATGTCATATAACGGGGCGGCGCCTCAGTATGAATTTGAGGGTGGCGACAGCTCTATTTGGCCATATGGGCATGGAGCTCAATTTGCTGGAAGAAGACGCTGCGAGTTTGGATGTTTTGAAGGCGGGTCTCGCGTTGCATAAGACGCATCGGGCTTTGATCCATGGTGGCGCGTTTCACCGGCTGAACACACCGGAGCATGTAAATGCCGTCGGTGTGGTTGCGGACGATCAATCTGAAGCCCTGTTCTCATGGTGTAATCTCACCGGTCATGCGCAGACATTGCCGGGTCGCATGTATTTACCAGGCCTTGATCCAAGCCAATCCTATCGCACAAAAATTGTCTGGCCTTCGCCCGCGCGCTCTGTATCAAAGCCATCAATTATTGAGGCGCTTGATTTGGGGGGAGACGGCGCGGTTTTGCCGGGCGATGCGCTGGCAAAACTTGGGTTACAGATCCCACTCTTACATCCCGAAACCTGCCTGATCTTCCATTTGGAGGCGGTTTGACATGCGACTTGCATGCGCAGACAGTGATAATTGGCGCGAAAGAGGAAGATCGGAATGAGTGATACGGATGTTTCCAATTTGCCAGATCGGCAAAAACAGATCCTGGAATTGATCCGATCTCAAGGCTATGTGGCGACCGAGCAATTGGTCAAACAATTCGGTGTCACGCCACAAACCATTCGGCGTGACATTAATACGCTTTGTGAGCTTGAGCTGATTGAGCGCTTCCATGGCGGCGCGGGCCGGATTGGGAATGCCTATAACCAGCCTTACCAGGACCGATTGCAAGAAGGCATGGATGCGAAGCGAAAGATTGGCCGCATGGTCGTCGATCGCATTCCGGATGGCGCGTCCCTTTTTCTGAACATTGGGACCACGACCGAAGCCTTGGCGGCTGAATTGGTGGGGCGGAAAGATCTGCGCATTGTCACGAACAATATCAATATCGCGAACATGATGCGTGAGACCGATGGATCGGATGTGATGATCGCAGGCGGTTTTGTGCGTCAGTCTGATGGTGGAATTGTCGGTGAAGCGACGACTGAGTTTTTGAAACAGTTTCGTCTAGATATTGGTGTGATCGGGATTAGCGGCATTGATGAGGACGGCACCTTGCTTGACTTCGACTATCAAGAGGTTCGCTCCGCTCAAGCCATTATCCAAAACTCTCGAACCGTATTTTTGGTCGCCGATCACGCAAAGTTTGGTCGCCGTGCGATGATCCGGCTGGGCGATTATGGCGATATCGATCACCTCTTCACGGATGCGCCGCCGCCCCAAGCCTTTATGGATGCCATCCGCGATTCAGACATGGAGCTGCATGTCGCGGATGACGGTTGATTTCATCAATTCCTATGCGGCAGGCGCCGGCGAAGATTGACCGATGGTCAGCTCGGCGCGACGTCCAAACACCACCAAATTCGATGCCAACGCGGTTCCAATGCTCACCACGAGGGTGACAAACATATAGTGGATATAGTGAACGCTCGCGAGCGTTGCACCGAGACCTTCAGTCGGCGAAATACCGATCAGGCGGTAAAGTTTGAAGCTAAAGATGGCATAGACGAGAACACCCGTTACGACACCTATGATCGCGGCCCAGGCGCTAACATTTCTAAACGCCAACCCGACAATGAAGGCCGACAAGATTGGCATTGAAAGCAGACCGTAAAGTTGCTGCACCGTGTTGATGATACTCTCTTGAGACGCAAAGACGGGCACCAATAGGATGGCGAGGACCGTCATTGCGATCGAGACGAACATGCTCAGCTTCGGCACATCGCGCGCTTCCTCAACATAAGACTCATGGATATCGCAGACATAAAGCGCAGCCGAAGCGTTGAGGATTGAGTTAAACGTGGTCAGCACAGCCGCGGCAATGGCGGCGGCGAATGCGCCGGAAAGGATGGGCGGCATGATATCGCCAACGATCATTCCATAGGCGGCATCGCCGACATCTCCGTAGAGCTTGTAAGCGACAACACCAGGCAAGACGGCGATGATAGGGACAATCAGGAGACGAATTCCTGCCGCCGCGAGGATGCCTTTGCGGGCTTCCTCAACCGTCGGAGAGGCCATCGCACGCTGTGTGATGGTTTGGTTCGTGCTCCAATAAAAAATTTGGATAAAGATCATTCCGGTGAGAAGCGTATGCCAGGGGATGGGCGTCTCGCTACCATCTTCCAGTTTGCTGCCGATAAACATGTCGAGCCGCTCGGCGGGAACGCCGGAAAAGTCCCAATTGATTGCATTGAGCGCGAGGATCACGACCAAGACGGCAAGCGAAAGAATGAGGACGCCGCTATAGGTGTCCGACACGGCGACCGCGCGCAAGCCACCCAGAATGGCATAAAGCGCGCCAACGATGGCAAATGTGATCGCCATTACAAAAATGGTCGAGTCCACTTCCACGGGCGTTCCCGTGAACAGTCGCTCCCCAAGCACGCCTGAAAAGTCTGCGCCCGTGGTCGATTTTAGAAACAGCGAACCGCCATAGAGAATGGCAGGAAGGAAGATGAACAAATTGCCGAGCAGGAACAGAACCGAAATCAATGCGCGAATATGCTTATTGTCATACTTGCGCTGAAGCAGTTCCGTCGTGGTTGTGCATTTGTTGCGATAATAAATCGGGATGAAGACATAAGCGAGAATGAACAGACCGACGACGGCGGCTAATTCCCACCAAGCGAGAAGCAGCATCTGATTGCCGTTCATGCCGACCAATTGGTCCGTCGATAGATTGGTCAGCGTGATCGACCCGGCGACAAAATACCAGCTCAATCCACCATTTGCGAGGAAGTAGTCGTGATCCGAGCCACGATCACCCGAGGGCGCGTTGCGGCAGCTGAGATATGTCAGGAACCCAATCACGGCTGTGATGAAAAAGAAGATTCCGACCTGTAGCGTATTCATGAGCCTACGTTTCCTCGATGACCTTGTTCAATTTGATAAATGTTATGCCAGCGCGGAGTCACCCCCCGCGCTGACACAGATTACGTTTCCGGGAGGATCAGGAAACGCAAGTCGTTCACCGCGCGCAAATCTTTCTCAAGACGCATGCGCGCGGTGTTCGGTTTTTAGTATGAGGCCCGAACGCCGATCTGATAACGTGAACCGGTATCAGAATAGGTCAGGAAGCGGTTCTCAAAGCGAGAGAAATCACGTGAATCTTCGTCCGTGATGTTGATCCCTTCGAAGAAGATCTGGAACCGCTCGCCAAAGTCATATGATGCAGAGAAGTCGAGCTGCCCAAAGGCTTCACGCGTTCTTGGTTCCGAGAAGTTTGAGAAACACTGGAACAGGAACTCGTCGCGATAATTATAAGCCAGACGGGCCGAAATGCCGTCTTTCTCATAAAAACCGCTCAAGTTGAACGAATGCGGCGACAGTCCGTTATAGTCACAGTCAGATGCCCCGGAGTTCGGGTCCCGGTTAATGTTGCTGGTGACATATGTGTAGTTCGCAGCAGCACCGAGGCCGTTCCATGGCTCTGGCAATTGATCGAACGTCCGCTGATAAGCGACTTCCAATCCGGTAATCGAACCGGTTTCGCCGTTCCGCGTGCGGGTGTCCTGGAAATCAACGTTGACCAAAATAGGATCCGGCCCAGTTGGGTTTTGCGGGTTGCCAACAGGGATCTGAACTTGTCCTGGTACAGGCAGCGTTTGGGCTTCGAGGAAGTTCTCGAAGTCTTTGTAGAATGCCGCAACTGAGAAGTAGCTGACATCATCAAAATACCATTCGAATGAAGCATCCCAGTTGGACGATTCAAACGCTTCCAGCTCCGGGTTTCCGCCGCCCGATACTGGAGCATTCGAGCGTCCGCCAAATGTGTTGTTTACACCGAGAGACGTCAGCGTTGGTCGTGTTACAGTTTGCGAATAGCTGAACCGAACAATCGTATCCTCTGAGGGTTCCAACTTGATGTTCGCAGATGGCAGGAAGTTGATATAATCGTTCGACACAGATACCGCAGTGGTTGGTCCAAAGTCGACGAGCAACTGGGTGTCACCCGGTGTTTCCCGGAACTGCAATACTGGCTGGTCAAAGCCACTTGAAACCACGTCTGTTTGAGCCAAGCGGAAGCCGAAATTCGCGGCCCATGGCAATTGTCCGCCAAAGTCACCTTCCCATTCAGTGTTCGCATAGAATGAAGTGATCTGCTCCTCGACGCCGAAGCTTCCACCTGGGTTGAATTCAGGCGTATAGAAACCAAAGACAGAATTCCCCGCCGCATCGCGGCGTGCAATCAGGTCGGCATCATTTGCGGCGCGCGCAGCACCGGTTAGGCCATTCCGATTTGGATCGGTAATGTTGGCCGTGTCGTTCAGCTCTGCGAACGCGTCGGCGATTGAAAAACCCAGGATCGTGCTCGGCACGGCGCCAGAGCCATTAGCATCATTGAGGAAGCCATCAAAGGTGAATGGCGATAGGATGCCTGGGTTTTGAAGGGCGACATTGTATCCACAATAAGCGCAGAAAATGTCACCGCCTTGCGTCGGCGAGAAGTTGGTGAAGTTGTCGCGCGTTTTTTCGCGGTCTGTGTAGCTTGCACCAAACGCGATTGCCGCGAGCGGGCCACGATCGATGTCCCACTTCCCGTCGAACTGGAACTCCATCACGTCATCTTCGACCATATTGCGTTCAACGTTCACGAAGTGGAGGCGTTGAATTGAGGTATCGGTCAGGCCGGATAGGTTGGTGATGGTAGAGATGCCATCGCTGTTCGGCAATTGAATCAATGGAGACGTTGGCGCGAGCGCACCGATCACGATAAATGGATTGGTTCCATCACGCTGTGCATTCGATGCAGAAACATCAAACTCCAAAGACAGCGAGTCGGATACTTCCCACTCAACATTGCCGCCGATCATATATGTTTCGGCCAAACGATTATTGGATGTGACAACATTATCGTTTTGCGAAAGACCGACGGTCGCCGCGATGGCTGGATTGCGGGCTGCGAAGTCCTGGCCTGGACGGCTGAAGGACGTCACTGTGCCATTCGCGTCGATCACGGGATCGATGAATGGTGGGCTAAAGAAGCCCGAAAATTGTGTCGCGAAAGACTGAACATCAAATTCCGAGTAGAGACCATCTAGGGTCACTGTAACTCTGTCATTTGGCCGGAACTGAGCAGCGCCGTTCAGGGTTAAGCGTTCGCGGTCTTGGATGTCGCGGCTATGTACGACTTGTTGCTGAACGCGTGCGCCGTCTGCGAGCTGTCCGACGGTGGTTAGGCCGGATGAGCTCTCGGGTGCGAGAACCGCAGGGTCCCCGCTACGGAGCGCGAAACCGTTGGTGAACGAGCTGTCTTCCTGAACCTTGCGGTCCGAATAAGACGCGCCGAGGACGAACCCAAACGAGTTGTCAGCATTGGTCCATGAGCCGACCGCTGTGAGGTCCGGACTGGTTTCTTCACGGAGCGTGTCATAGGTGCCGGCGGCAGACACGGTGAAATGCGTTCCGGGACGGTCAAATGGGCGCGCTGTGACGATGTTAACAGTCGAACCAATGCCACCCGATTGCAGGTTTGGCGTTGCTGTTTTGAAAACTTCAGCGCGTTGAATGATATCGGACGACAGCACGTCAAACGAGAATTCGCGACCATCATTGTCCGTCGCGATCGTGCGGCCGTTGAGCAAGACGGTGTTAAACTCAGGTCCGAGTCCGCGAACCGTGATAAATTGACCTTCACCGCCGCTCCGATCAATCGCGACGCCCGTAATGCGTTGCAGAGATTCAGCGACGTTCGCATCTGGGAACTTGCCAACGTCTTCAGCGGACACCGCGTCCACAATTTGGTTAGAGTCCCGCTTAACATCCAACGATGCTTTCAAGCTGCTCCGGATCCCTTTTACGGTCACCGTTTGCAGGGTGCGTTCATCAGACGCTTCCGCACCGTCCGTGGCGTCCTGAGCGATCGCGGTGCCGCCATAAAGCAATGCCGCGACACTCGCGCTCACGGCGAATTTGAGTTTGTGGCCCATAATATTCCTCCCTAGGATTATGTTGGTATTTTTTAGTTTTGGTGCCTGGGCGGGCACCTGAGTTTACGCGACCAAACGAGGGTCCAAATGGGCTCGCAGTGCGTTGATTTCTTCTGGACTCATGTGCAGACCAAGTTTGGTTCTGCGCATAAGAATGTCCTCATCGGTGCGAGCGAATTCGTGCTCGACCAAGTAATCGACCTCCTTCTGATAAAGGCCCGCGCCATAATGATGGCCCAGGTCGTTTTCGTTTGTTGTGTTGTTCAAAACGTCGTGGATTTTGGTTCCGTAAGTGCGCGCGAGGCGGTGACGAACGCTGTCTTCGAGCCACGGGAATTCTGACTCGCAATCGCGTTCAAACGCTTCGAAATCCGCGCCCTCGATATCGCCGCCGGGGAGCGGCGCTGATGCGGTCCATTCATCCGAATGTGCAGGCAGCGCCGGCTTCAGAACTTTCAAGGCGTCTTCTGCGAGTTTGCGATACGTGGTGATTTTTCCACCGATCACGGAAAGTAACCTCGCGCCGTCTCGATCTTCGAGCTTGAGCACATAATCGCGGGTCACGGAGGAGGCATTTTCTGCGTGATCTTCAAACAAGGGGCGGACGCCGGAATAGGTCGAGACCACGTCACCAGGGGTAATTTGCCGTTCGAAATATTCATTTGAAAGCTGGCACAGATAATCGATTTCTTCAGCCGACGCAGTGACCGCATTGAGGTCGCCTTCAAATGGCAGGTCAGTTGTGCCGATAAGTGTGAACCGGCCATCCTCATAAGGGATTGCGAAAACGATCCGGCCGTCGCCAGCTTGGAAAATGAAGCAGCGCTCGTCGGTGAAAAGGGATGGCACAATAATGTGGCTACCTTTGACCAGGCGTACACTTGGCGCATTGGAACGCAGACCTGTAATTCCGGCGACATTATCGACCCAGGGGCCGGCGGCATTGATGACAGTCTTTGCTTGGATCCGTTTTTCCACATGGCCGTCGATCCGTAGGATGGCATCCCAATGACCGTCTTCTGCATCGAGCGAGACACATTCGGTTCGGGTCATAATTTCAGCGCCATGTTTGGCGGCATCAATCGCGTTGAGCGCGACAAGGCGTGCGTCCTCAACCCAGCAATCAGAGTATTCGAAACCCTTTGTGAATTCTGACTTTAGTGGGTCGAACACCGAATCCCGCGCCCGTTTGAGCGTCTTTGTGGGCGGCAATAATTTGCGTCCACCCAAGTGATCATAAAAGAACAGGCCCAGTCGAATCAGCCATGACGGGCGCAGGTCCTTATGATGTGGCATGATAAACCGCAGCGGCCAGATAATGTGCGGCGCCGCTTTAAGCAGAACTTCGCGTTCCATCAGGGCTTTGCGCACCAGAGCGAAATCATAATGCTCTAAGTAGCGCAGGCCGCCATGGATCAGTTTGGTGCTGGCGGAAGATGTGTGAGATGCCAGATCGTCTTTTTCGCACAAAAGCACTTTGAGGCCACGTCCCGCAGCGTCGCGCGCAATTCCCGCGCCGTTTATGCCTCCGCCTATAATCAGGATGTCGTACAAAAGACCTGACCTTTTTCGCTCGTGAATCATTCATAAACGAACTTAATGTGTTCGTAAACGATGAATTTGAGGTCGTATTTGAATATTCTGTGCGGTGTTGTGTGAACATCACAGCCGCATTCATGTTCGAATCGCCTTGAAAAGAGTTCGAAAACGAACATGGAGAAGAGGCTGGGCAAGCGCGCAAAAATCCGATTTATGGAGAAAACGCGTTGCCGGTGGGATAGGAGAGCTGAATGTCGAACCCAGATTTATTGCTTGTGATTGATGAGGGAACGTCGTCGACGCGCGCAATCATCTTTGATCAATCTTTCGCGCCCGTTGCCCAAGCCCAAATGGAGGTTGCGCTCACCTATCCAAATGATGGCTGGGTTGAGCAGGATGGCGTGGAGATTTGGAGCAAGACAGTCCAAGTCTGCCGACAGGCCATTCAGAGCGTGGGTGGGGTTGATCGCATTGCAGGGATCGGCATCACCAATCAACGCGAGACCACGCTGGTTTGGGATCGCCAGACGGGCGAGCCGATCGCACCGGCCATTGTTTGGCAGGACCGTCGCACCGCCGACATGTGCGAACAGCTGATCGAACGCGGGCACGAGCCAATGGTGCAAGCGGCAACCGGACTGCTGGTTGATCCATATTTCTCGGGGACAAAGATAGCCTGGCTTTTGGCCCATCTGGATGGTGCGCGGGCAAAAGCTGAAGCAGGGGACTTGGCCTTTGGAACCGTCGACTCTTATCTGATTTGGTGCCTCACCGGCGGGCGCGTGCATGCTACAGACCTCACAAACGCCTCTCGGACATTGCTATATCCGCTCAGCCTCGCAGAAGAGCGCACTTGGTCGGCTGAGATGATGCGCCTTCTAGATGTGCCTGCGAGCCTGTTGCCGGAGGTGCGGCCCAGCGGCGCTCAATATGGCGAGACGGACCCAGACCTGTTTGGACGGCCTATCCCGATCTTGTCCGCCATCGGCGATCAGCAAGCAGCGCTCGTTGGGCAAGCATGTCTGAAGCCTGGGACGGCAAAGATCACTTATGGCACGGGGGCTTTTCTTGTTGCCAATACTGGTAAAGACACGCCGCGATCGGCCAATCGCTTATTGGGTACGCTTGGTTACGGCCTTGAAGGCGGGAGCTCAGCCTTTGCACTCGAGGGAGCGATCTTTAATGCAGGTACGGTGATCCAATGGCTGCGCGACGATTTGGGGCTGATTGCAAATGCGGCCGCGAGCGAAGAGCAAGCCGCCGCCTTAGAGGGCAATGGGGGCGTCTATCTGGTGCCGGCGTTTACTGGACTTGGCGCGCCACATTGGGATGCCAATGCGCGCGGGACGATTTCGGGCCTGACCCGCGCCGCTAGCGCAGCGCATATCGTTCGCGCAGGCTTAGAGGCCGCGGCCTATCAAACCCGTGATTTGCTCGACGCGTTTGCTGCGGATGGTGCGGATGTGGGCCTGCTGCGCGTGGATGGCGGTATGGCGGCCAATGACTGGTTGATGCAATTCGTTGCAGACATTTGCGAACGTCCGGTGGAGCGACCGGACTTTATGGAAATGACCGCGCTAGGTGCAGCCGCGCTCGCGGGCATGCAGCTGGGTTGGGTGAGCGAGGCTGAATGGGCTGCACGCTCCGCGCCAGGCAGACGCTTTGAACCCAGCATGTCGGAGTCAGATCGGCGAACTCTATTAGCGGGCTGGAAGTCCGCGCTTGGCCGCACGCTCACGGTCTGATCGCAGCAGCGAGTCTAACTGCTGGCCAGAAGACTGGCATTCCCCCCGGCTGCAGTCGTGTCGATCGTTACCGCCCGTTCGACCATAAAGCGCGCGGCAGAGTCTTTGAGCGAGAGGAGGGGTAAGATTGCGCCGTCGCGATGGGCGAGCGCATGAGCCACGGTCTCACGGATCTTTCCGTCGGCGATCACGCCCCGCAAGGCCTGATCTTCGAGTGCGGCATTCAACTCATCATCGCTAAGTAGAGCCGGGATATTGCCGGTTTCGCGCACGCGTCGGAGCTGTGCGTCCAAATCCGAGGCTTGATCGCCGCCTAAGCATAATATCCGACCACGCGGTGCATAGTGGAGTGTGTTCGTTTCACCGGTTGGTCCTGGGAGATCGATAGCGGTGGTCGGTGTTAGATCGTGTGAGGACATGGTGGATGTTGAGAGACGCTTCAAATAGTTCGGTCCACCTGCTTTTGGGCCAGTGCCGGAGAGACCTTCGCCGCCAAAGGGTTGCTCGCCCACGACGGCGCCGATTTGATTTCGATTGACGTAGAGATTGCCGACGCGGGCTTGGGCCGTGACCGCGGCAATGCGCGCATCAATGCGCGTGTGCAGTCCCATCGTTAATCCAAAGCCGAGCGCGTTGACCTGCTCGACAACGCGTTCAACTTCATTCGCTTTGAAGCGCACAACATGCAAGACCGGGCCGAAAATCTCTTCAGAAAGGTCGCTGATCGCGTTGAGCTCAAAAGCAATCGGGGAGAGATAAGGCGCGTCGGTTCGGTCAGGCGCCGGGGCTTCACCGATTATTTTATGCCGCCGTTTCATTTCGGTGACATGCTCAGCAATTTTCGACCGTGCCGCATCATCAATCAATGGGCCGAGATCCGTAGAAAGCTTTGAAGGTTCGTCTGTGCGCAACGTCCTCATCGCGCCGGACAACATGTCGATGAAGGAATCCGTGATATCTTCCTGCACACAGACTAGGCGGCACGCCGAGCAGCGTTGTCCTGCGCTTTGGAACGCCGAAACGATAACGTCTTGCACAGCTTGCTCGAGCAGGGCTGTAGAATCGATCACCATTGTATTGATGCCGCCCGTCTCGGCAATCAACGGCACGTCTGCTCGTCCCGTATCCGCGAGGGAGGCGGCAATCTTCTTTGCCGTCTGAGTGGAGCCGGTGAAGCAAACACCCTTGATCTCCGGCGCGCTCACCAAAGCAGCCCCCACTGATCCATCGCCAATAAAAAGGTGTAAGGCATCGCGCGGCACACCTGCTTCATAGAGGATTTCGACTGCGCGAAGAGCGATACGCGGGGTTTGTTCCGCAGGTTTCGCTAGGACCGTATTGCCAACACTGAGGGCCGCACTGACTTGGCCGAGGAAAATGGCCAAAGGGAAATTCCATGGACTGATACAGGTCACCGGTCCAAGCGCACTCCTTGCTTCCATATCAGGACGCTCAGCTTGGTCGGCATAGTATCGCAAAAAGTCGACAGCCTCACGCCATTCGGCTTCTGCGTCTGGCCAAGTCTTGTGCGCCTCGTAAACGCAGAGGGACAGAAACGTCTCGCGATCACGTTCGAGCAGGTCTGCTGCGCGGCGAAGCACGCTTGCTCGGTGTGCCGCGGTGGTTGAGGGCCACGGGCTTTTCGAACATGAGGCAAGGCGTTGTTGGAGGTTTGGCGCAGGCGGCATCGGACGCGTGAGATCAGGTGCGGTGATTTCGCTGACGGAAGCGGCGATATTTGATTGTGTGAGATCGATACCAGGGGCGACGCGCCGAGTGTCACCAGGTCTTTCGCACGGCGGTTTGATCGCAGGATGCGGCGAGAAGCCATGCTGGGCACTTTCTTTGATGGGGTCTTTGATCAAGTCGTCGACATTGCCATCACTGTCCAAGAGCTGATTGACGAAGGACGAGTTGGCTCCGTTCTCTAATAAGCGGCGCACCAAATAGGGGAGCAGTTCTTTGTGGCGACCGACAGGCGCATAGGTCCGCGTGGCAAAGCCATGCTTAATCGCCAAACGACGATGTAACCCATCGCTCATGCCATGAAGGCGCTGGAATTCCAGATCGCGGCGTGACCCAGCCATGTGTAAAATCGCGGCAGCGGTATGAGCATTGTGAGTGGCAAATTGCGGGTAGATCCATTCTTGCGCGTCGAGCAGTTTTCGTGCGCAGGCGAGATAGGAAATATCCGTATGTGCTTTGCGGGTGAAGACCGGGTAATCGGCCAGGCCGAGCTCTTGCGCGCGCTTGATCTCGCTGTCCCAATAGGCCCCTTTGACCAATCTCACCGTTAATTTTTGCCTGTGCCGCGCCGCGGTCTCGCGCACCCAATCGATCACTGCCGGGGCGCGCTTTTGGTAAGTTTGTATGGCCAAGCCAAATCCATCCCAGTCACGCAGGCGCTCTGAGTCCAATACGCCTTCTATGACGCTCAACGAGACTTCGAGGCGATCGACTTCTTCGGCGTCGACTGTGAGTCCAATATTCGCCGCTTTGGCTTGAAGGCTTAGCGCCAATAGTCGCTCGGTGAGGATCGGCACGCAGCGGTCGCGTTGGGCGTATTCATAACGCGGGTGCAAGGCAGATAGTTTTACCGAGAGTGCTGGCGAGCGATGCAGACTCTCGCTCGGGGGTGATGTCGCCGCAAGGTGATCGAGGGCCGTCTTGTAGGCGTCGAAATAGCGCGCCGCATCTGCGTCGGTCATCGCCGCCTCGCCCAGCATGTCATAGGAATAGGCGGCGCCATAATCGGAGAGGCTGGCTGCGCGCTTGGTGGCGGCTGCGATGGATGTGCCGAGCACAAAGTGCCGGCCCAGCAGTGCAATCGCTTGCCGGACCGCAGTGAGCATGATGCGGTCCCCAAGCTGGGCAAATATATTCGAAGCCTTGGTGCCGCCGCTGAGTTTTATCCATGCTTTAGCAGCGGCAAGCCCGCACGTGCCGAACTTCACCAGGGCATGTCGTGCCGACAGATGTGGGAGCCATGTGCCAGCCGCGATCTTGTCTCTTAGTAAGAGGCGCGCTGTCGGGGTGTCCGGTGTACGGACCAGAGACTCAGCCAGTCGCATCAACAAGACGCCCTCTTCCGAGGATAAGGTATAGGCGTTCAAGAAGGCGTCGACGGCGGATAGGTGTTTGGCGTCCTCTAGCAGGCCGCGCGTGAGGGTCGCGGCTTGGGTTTGAATAGTGGATTGTGCTTTTGGGGAAAGTTGAACGCCCTCTACAAGCATACGAACACATGTCGTCTCATCGCACAGATAGGTTTCGGTCAGCGCGTCAGAGGGCAGGGCGGGCTTTGGTTCGGAAAACGGCATGCGGCACCTGTGATCTATCTATAAGATACTATCATTCCGGCGCAGTTGTTTTGGGCTAATATCTCTGAGTTGTGAGATCAAATGATCTTATTTTTATGATTCTTTACGCATTATGGGCTATATCCGGGCTTATGTTAGAAGATTTAGACCAATATGACCGGAAAATCCTGCGCGCTGTGCAAGAGAATGGGCGTTTGTCGATCAGCGAATTGTCCGAGGATGTCGGGCTGACCAAGACGCCGTGCTTAACGCGCCTGCGACGGCTCGAGGAGAAGGGCTATATTCGGCATTATAAAGGCGTGTTGGATGCGGCTAAGATTCGACAGGATTACGTGACCTTCGTACAAGTGAAACTGACTTCAACCACACGGCGGCATTTGAATGCGTTTAGTGATGCGGTGCAGAACATTCCGGAAATTCAGTCCTGCCATATGATGTCCGGGGGCTATGACTTCCTACTGAAAATCCGCACGCGCAATATGCGCACCTATCGCGAGCTGCTCGGCGATGTTCTGTCCGAGTTGCCGGGCATAGCTCAGACCTCGACATTCCCCGTGATGGAAACCGTCAAAGACACGGATGACTTGGTCGTCGTCGAGGCGAGCTAAAGCGACTCTCTAAGGCACATCCTGGCCCAGTGCTGCGGCATAGATCTCAAACCAAGTTTCGCGATCCATCTGAAGGGCGGCGACCTGACCGAGGGCTGTAATCCTGGCAATAGAATTGGTCCCAACCACGGGGACGATATTCGCAGGGTGCGCCAATAACCAGGCATAGGCTAAAGACGCGACATCCGTGTCGTGTCGTTCAGCGATCTCTTGGAGTTTCGTCGCAACCGCAGGGGCAGGCGACGAAAATAAAGCCCCACCGCCAAGCGGCGACCATGCCATGGCTGGCACGCCGCGTTGTTGTAAGTGCGCCAGGTCGCCATTGGTGAACGCATCAATCGCCATGACGCTGATTTCGATTTGATTGGTCACCAGACGCTGAGTCATCGCCGATTGCAGCAAGTCCCAATCATGCGGTTTGAAATTCGAAACGCCGACCGCTTTGACCTTGCCGGATTTGATCACCGCATCCAGCGCATCACCCGTCTCGTGATGATCCATCATCGGATCTGGCCGGTGGATCAGGAGCAAATCGATCTGCTCAATATTGATCAATTTCAAAGACTGGTCGACCGAGTGATGAATATGCGCCCGGCTGGTATCATAATATTTGACCCGCTTGCCCGCATATCGCCCCATCGGGGCAATGATCCCGCACTTGGTGACAATCTCGATCTGATCGCGGAGACCAGGACTGTGCTTCAAGGCGGCGCCAAGCAAGGCCTCAGCGCCATAGGTCCCATAAATGTCCGCCTGGTCCATCGTGGTGATGCCATTCTCCAAGCAGGCTTCAATTTTGGCCTGAATATAAGCCGGTGAGGTGTCGTCATCATCACCAATCCGCCACATGCCATAGGCGAGGCGGGATAGAGAAAGCTCGCTGGATAATTTGGTTCGATCCATGATGAAGGGCTCCTCGTGAATAGCGCCTCGTCAATGGACGGATGGCCTGTGAATCACTTTCGCGCAATCGGTTATGGCACAATGTTCTGCCAATGCGAGATGGTTCGAGGCGTTTGGTCGATGAGCGGGAGAAAAGTGCCTTCGCGAGTAGGTGTTAGGAGCCATTTCCCAAAAGCCGTGAATCTCAATAACCACAGTGCTTTCAGCGCTGCCCTTGTGAGTCCACGTGTATCGATTGTCAAGCCTGTGTGTATCGCTTTGCGGACCTGTTGTGGATAGAAAATTGTGAGTATGGCAATTTAAAAGAACGCCGCATTCAGTGGGTTCATCGAAATTTTAACTCAAAGAGGTGTCTTACCGCCCCCACGGCGCCAGGAAATAGCGTAGTGGCATCGTACCCATGTTTTGAAAGGTAGTGCAAAAGCTCTGATGCATGTTCCGATGGTAGTGTCAGCTTGCGAATAGCAGGGGCGCACAGCAGGCCGCCCACCAAAGGTTCTGCAAACTGAAGGTGCTGAATCGCATAGATGTCTTGAGGTGGTAGAGCTCGATTGTCGGTTTCGTAATCGCCATCGAATGCGATGTATGTGAAATAGCCGGCTTGGGCGACGAGGCGTTGATTTCCGATCGCTGGTGGCTTTACGAAGCAAAGTGACAAGGGGCCTGCATGCTCGACCTCGGGCAAAAAGAACGAGTCCTCGATCGATGTGGCCTCCAGGGCCCAGACCGCGAGTTCGCTAGTCTGCTTTCGACAGGCACCAGTCGCAGCGAAGTAAGCGGCCACGTATGCGCTTTTAGTCCAATCGAGTAATCGGGTGGGCAATCCTTCATGCTGCGCGAGCGCTAGAGCTGGAATATCATCCGGAGCTGGCCAGCTATTCTCGTGCCCCCTCCAATACCATCCTGCCGATGAGCTTCTTGTGGGGAAGCGCGGGACATCTATCCCCCGTTCTCGCAGCATTTCTTCAAATCTATTGGCGATTTCTCGTTCGCCTCTTGCGCTTAAGCTGCCGTTTGCTCTGAAGCAATTGTCATCCAGAAAAGGAAATTCATTGGTTGGTCTGTGAGCGGAGGCAATCAAGTTCCAAGAGGCATCTTCTTGACCGCGAAATATCCAATTGATCGTTGTAGATCTAGGGTGCCAAGAAGACTCGGTCGGATTTAGAGCGTGAATAAACTGCAATGCGGTGTCAAAGCGTTCTTCCGAGATCTTTTGCTCGCTTCTCATAAAGACCAACATCCTCTAGTCGTGCACGTTTCCATACCTACCATAACTTCAATATCTATACTCTCACATAGTTTTTCTATCGCTCTCCAGGAGCACTCCATGTCCTCCACCATCGTCATGGCCTGGCTTATGGCCTCCCCAGTCATTTTGTTCGTTCTCGCGTTGATAGCTTCGAGTTTGCGCGGTTCTTAAGCACCGATCCGATTGGGTATGCGGATCAGATGAACCTGTATGCTTATGTGCATAATGACCCGATTAACGGAATAGATCCAAATGGTTTACAATGTAGTTGCGGATCTCAGCTGGGCGGGAAATACGACTTGCTAATCGCATCGTCATGCTCCTGTGGTGAGAGGTTTGGTGGATGTCCTTGTTTGAATGGCTGACATGCCAGCTCCTCTTGCTGAGGAACTGACCGTCACCTGAGAGAGATCCGAAAGGACAAAAAGGTCTCAACACTTCGGCCTATGGATTGGTGAGGCCGAGATTCTGTGAGTTCTGATAGATTTGAGCGCAACTTCGCCTCGGCACCTCGAGGATTGTCGATCGTTTTTTGGATTCAGTTCGCCGTTCGTCGTACTGTTGAGCCGACCTCGATCGCCCCCGAGGACGAAACCTCCCTGGCGATCGAAAACTCTCCAAGCGTTTCGACAATTTCTACTAGACCAATCTCCTTGGCGGCAATGCCAAGGACGCTTCCAGTTACCGGATGCATCAGTGTTTCTCCGGATTTCGCGAATACCCTTAATCGATCGCCCTGGCGGTAACCAGCATCAGACCCACGAGACAAGTAGATTGCGCCATCCAAAACTTGTATGACTTCCGCAGGAAAAATGTCGTCATAGAGACGGTCAGTCAGTCGGAACGAGATCGCATCTATCAATTCGATAAATACTCTAGCAGAGGCATCCTCGAAGGCGTCCTCAAAGCTGTCAAAACGAAATCCTTGATGGTCGAGCCCGTCTCCGACGAATGGAGCCAGGTCAGCCGAAACTAATTCTTCTAACTGAAAGACGCCTTGAAGTTGGCCCGTGTTGACGGCAACTACGCGAACGTTGACCTTGGCGACGCCGGTGGCTCGCAACCGAGAACTCCCATCTCCTAATGCATTTCTGACGTGTTCATAACTGAAGTCCAATGACGTAATTAGAGGGGCAACAATTAAGTCAACCTCAGAAGAGCCCGCATTGGATTGTTCGTTAAAGTGCAACGACAAATCTGCACTCGAGCCTGCGCCAGAAGGTACAACCACATCTATTGCACCCGTCGCGGAGAACGCATCTTCAATTCTAGAGCGAAGCAGGTCTTTTTGTTCTTCGGTTAGGTCGACGTTAGAGCTGTTAAGTGCGTAAATCGCGACCTTCAGAGCGTCGGTAGTTCGAATCTTTTCATCGGACTGGGCCTCGCCGATTGTGACAATTGTGCGGAGGGATGAATTCTCCCAGGGAATTTGAGTATCGCCGGTAGCGATTAGGACTTTATCGCGGACACGAATGAATATGTCTTCGATACGGCTACCCTCAGACGAAAGTAACTCATCCGCGAGAGCTCGGGCGTAAGGGCCATTTTCCCCGGGCACGCCGTCCGTGGCAACCTTCCCTGGGGCCGTTGAGTACGCAATTAGCGTCCCAGGGTAAGCTCTGGATTCTGCCAGGCCCCGCGTGCTGGCTGACGACCTTAGAGAAGTTGGAAGCACAAAGTCCCGACAAGCGTCCAGTATCAATATTGCTGCGCGTGGCGACGATTCCACCAACAGACTTGAGATGCGAGACAGGCCGACCGCCTCGCTTTCCAAATCTGACTCGATGATCAAATCTGCGCCGATTGGAATTAGGTAGTTGTCGACATCTCGTTCCAGCGGGGGTTTACCTTGGGCTCCGTGGCCAGCAAAATAGAAAATCCCTGTGGCGCTTTCGGGTGCCTCTTTCAGATCGACGGAAAATTGAGCGATAGCGGCTAGCAATTCGCGCTTGTTCGGGTTTTCGAGCTTCGTAACGGAGAAGCCAATTGTTTCTAGCGCGCTTGCAATGGTGTTCGCGTCTCTGACGGCGTTAGGGAGAGAGGGAATGGATAGAAACTCGGACGCGGTTTGATTGGAGTCGTCACTCCCGTAATCGGACACTCCTACGACCAGCGCTACGCCTTCGGAACGCGCGGAGAAAGAAAAACAGAGCGAGACGAGCAATGAAGCTGTTATATAAAGAATGACGCGAGAATGCTTCATTTGAAAATGTGCCCGACGATCAAAATGGGATTTCTGTTCTACTAGAAGCCAGACTGAACCCGGCAGATCAACTGCAAAAGCGCCCGGTTATTTGTTTTAATTGTTCCCACACTCCGTTCGGAGATTAATACGTTTTCGGTTGTTAGCGCGGATTGCTTGAAATGACGTTCAAGGTGCCTTGAAACGGCCTAAGTGCATCCCCACGTCGCCTTCACCCCCAAAACGGGTAGATCGGAGGCTTTCCATGAAAGCTTTTTTGGTTTCCCCGAACTTGAGACGATAGGGTATCAGACCTACTGTGGCCTTCATAAAGGGGCCTGGGATAGAATTTAAAGAGATGCCCCCGAGCGGATGCGAAGGGGACCGCCAATCACTTACGGGTCTCAGGTTCGCACTTGAGGCAACCCGTAAAGAGCGAAGACGTAGCTTTGCTGGGAAGTGACCGGGCGGAAAAAAATTGAGGCGAGGCGCTTTAAGGCCTGCCCCGAATTTAACGACGTCTCTCTCAAAAGGAGATGTAAAGTTGAGGGGCTCAGACATGGTGCCTCGCCGTCCCACTTCAGGTTAGATGCATATAAGCGACAACGACCTCCAGAACATCCGAGATTGGGCCGCAGCGGACCCTAAAATTCGCAAAGTGTGGCTCTACGGAAGTCGTGCGAGAGCCCTTCAAGAGCCCTTATTGGTACGATTGTGTGCATCAAAGTGTTTCATTTTGTGTCAGTTGAACGGACTGAGAACCCCGTGACCATTGAGATTATTGAGTTTTATTGGGAATATGTGGCTCCGCGAGTAGGACTCGAACCTACGACCGGGCGATTAACAGTCGCCTGCTCTACCAACTGAGCTATCGCGGAACAGCGAAGCGCCTCATTAGCAAACCGGATTCTCATGTCAAACCAGGAAAGGCACTTAGCTGAAAAAAATTCATCCCGGATTTTGTCACCGCCAGAAAAAAGGGCGGAACATAAAAATGTTCCGCCGAGGCATTGGGTGATGGTGGGTGTCTCCAATAGAAGACATTAACCTTCTCCCAAAGAATGGTTAATGAGAGTTAAACGAAATCGAAAAGATTTAAGCGAAACCGCAAATATCTTCAGAATTCGCAGGTTTTCTAGGGAAATGGAGGCTCCGGCCGGAATCGAACCGGCGTACACGGATTTGCAATCCGCTGCGTCACCACTCCGCCACAGAGCCTCGCTGGTGAGCTGGGGTCCATAGCAGTGACGTTTGCGACATGCAATCGGTTAAACTGCATTGATGCGAATTGGTCGTATTGCGGCGAGGGATAGCTGTGCTATTGCCGCCGATGAAGAGAGATTCTTTCATAGAAGGGCTGGCAAATGGACTTCGCACAAGCACGTAAAGTGATGGTCGACTCGCAGGTGCGCGTGAATGATGTGACGGCGCCAAATGTGGTCAGCGCGTTTTCAAACATCCCGCGCGAGACATTCGTCCCAAAAGGCATGCGCGCCAGTGCCTATGCTGAGCTGGAAATTGAGACCAGTGACAATCGCGCCATGTGGTTGCCGCGCGACCTTGGCAAAGTGCTCATCGGTCTTGAGCCCGAAGCCGCCGATGTCAGTCTCGTAATCGGGGCAGGGGCGGGCTATAGCGCCGCGCTGCTTGGCCATATGACTGACGCGGTCATCGCGCTTGAAGATGACGAGACCTTGGTCGACGCCATGGCGGAACGCTTTGCGGAGATCGGCATGGACGAAGCCGTTGCGGTGCAAGGCGACCTTGCCAAAGGATTGCCGGATCAAGGACCGTTCGATGTCATCCTCGTGGCCGGGATGGTCGAAGACGTCCCCCAAACCTGGCTTGATCAATTGTCCGAGGGCGGTCGCCTTGGCGTTGTTGTGGCCAGTGGCAGAGGCGTCGGTACCGCCCGCATCTATAAACGTGCGGGCGATACGTTCGCGTTCAGAGAAGCCTTTGAATGCTGTCCACCGGTGCTGCCGGGCTTTGAGACTAAGAAAGCCTTTGTGTTTTAAACCGGTTTGGCAAGCTCTGCTTCGGGTTTGCCGATCGCGCCTTTTTCAGGATCTGGGATCAGTTGCGTCGGAGCGATGGGCTGGCCTGTGGCCTCAGCAATCAATTCAGCCGAGCGTGTTTCAACAGCCGCGGTTAAGCGCGCCATGGCTTCTTCTTTCGGTAAACCGGCTGGGATCGGTTCTAGAAATTCGATCACAGCGGTGCCTGGCTTTTTAAAAATTTCTTCTTGTTGCCAGAAGCAGTTGAGATTGGTCGCCACGGGCACGATTGGAACGTCCATGGCTTTTTGCATGTGCCAAACGCCGGGTTTGTAGCGGAAATGATAGCCGACGGGCGCCAAGTGGCCTTCTGGATAGATGAGCACGCGTCGTCCGTCTTCGCGTGCGCGCGTCATGCCTTCGCTCAGTGAGGCAGCTTTGCGCTCGCCGCCGCCACACGTGTCGATGACAATGGCGCCCAGCTTGCGCAGAATACCGCCGACCAATGGAAATCGCTCAAGATGATCTCCGGTCACGAAGGCCAAGTTTTTGACCTCTGGATAGATCATGAAGCCGTCGCCCCAGCTGGCATGTTTCGGCGCCAGGATGAAGGCGCCTTCCGGCAGGTTCTCGCGACCGCGCACCTCTTTCTTCACCCCGCCAATCCAATGCAGCGCGATATTAATTGCGCGCGTGTAAGAGCGGATGATGGAGGTCACAGGTCCGCGTCCAGGCAATGCCAGGAAGGGTAGCGAAACCAGGACATAAAGAACGGATAACGCGTAATATACGCCGGTAAAAAGCAAACCGCGGATCATCGGATATCTCCTTGAGATCTGAATCTTCTTGGGGGCTATTTTTGAAGCAGAATGGCCATGATCGTGCGCGTGAACGTCTCGACATGCTGACTGAAAGGGCCAGGCAGGCGGCTATAGATCTTGTTCAGACCCGACTGCATCACCACGCCCAAGCTCATCGCTGCCAAGATTGCAGGATCACCTTTGGGAATTTCACCACTCTCGATCAAATGCTCGATCAGTTTCTCGATCACCGAGACGGGATCATCGTCGCGCTTGGTATCATGTGGCAAATACCGGTTTAGCGAGACCAGGTGGTAGCTGAACGACAACCAGTCTTCATCGGCAAAAGCGCAATAGGCGGTGACCGCTCGGCGCACCTTGTCCTCGATGGTGCCGGCTTCGGTAAAGGCTGTCAGCATCATTTCGCCGAGCCGATTGTGAGTCTCCATGAACAAAGCCAGCGCGAGCTCGTCTTTGCCCTTATAATGGCGATACAAAGCCCCTTCAGAGACCCCGGCATTATCTGCAATATTGCGGGTTGTGGCCGCATCAACGCCATCTCGAATGAACAATTCGAGCGCTGCTTTCTCGATTTTTGGCCGCGCATTGCGGGCCCGTGGGCGTTTCTGATCTGCAAGCGTCATCTGCTAAAACTCCAATTTGTGAGCGCTTGTTAACATAGGCCTCAGCATATTGCAAGTGATTAATTGCTCACTTTTTCTGTTTGACCGAACTTCGCGTCAACAGGCAACCTAAGGACAAATAGATAATGGGAGTGAAACATGGCAGACGGACAGGGCCCGGTTCAGGCGAAATTTCGCGAAATGCTCGAAGGCAGCAAAGAAGACTGGGATATTATCGCCGAGCATTCGAAACACTTTAATAAGGGCCTGGCGAAACGTGTTCTAGATCACCTGCGCCTGCTCGATGGCGATTATGGCGGGTTCCCTGTCGACCGGTTGACCCACTCTCTTCAAACGGCGACGCGTGCTCACCGCGATGGGCGAGACGAAGAATATGTCGTCTGTGCTTTGCTCCACGATATTGGCGACACGTTGGGGAGCTATAATCATCCTGACGTCGCTGCCGCGATCCTGAAACCGTTCGTGTCTGAGAAAAACCATTGGATGGTCGCCAATCACGGCATGTTCCAAGGCTATTATTTCTTCCACCATCTCGGCCTGGATCGAAATATGCGGGATCAATTTAAAGATCACCCATACTATGAGTACACGGCGCAATTCTGCCATTTATATGATCAGTCGGCATTCGATCCAGATTATGAAAGCGAGCCGCTTTCTTTCTTCGAGCCTATGGTGGAGCGCCTTTTCGCGAGTCCAAAAAACTCAATGTATCTCAAAGCGCTTGAGCAAGAATAGGTTTGTCTGGACAAGTTTCAGCGAGTTTGCACTTGAATACGCCCCGTATAAGCTTGATTTGAACGGGCAAGGAACGCACCCGCGCGATTGCTAAAGCGCGCGGGATTGATATATGGGCGCAATCGATTTTCACGAAGGTAATTCTTTCATGCGGAAATTTATTCCCCTGACTCTCGCATCTGTCCTGCTCGCGCCGATGGCAATGGCGCAAGACGCTGCCGCTGGTGGCGGGTTGATGTCGAGTTTGATCATGTTCGTTCCCCTGATCCTGATCTTCTATTTCTTACTCATTCGGCCACAGCAACAGCGCCAGAAAAAGCATCGCGAAATGCTCGACGCAATCAAAAAAGGCGACACCATTGTCACGGCGGGTGGTTTGATCGGAAAAGTCACGCGGGTTGCGGACGCAGAAGTCACGGTCGAACTCGCAGATGGTGTTCGCGTGAGAGCTCTGAAAGGCATGATCGCGGACGTCCGAGACAAAAACACTCCGGTCGCTGCCAACGACTAAGATGAGGGCCTTGCCGCCATGTTGAATTTTCCGCTTTGGAAAGTGGGTCTAATCGTGGTCATCCTCCTTTGGGGAGCCATTCTCGCAATCCCGAATATGTTTTCGGATGGCTTTCTTGGGATTGAACCAAGAGAACCGTCAGATCCGTCAAATGAAGTCGCGATGGCGGCCTATCAACAACAGCTTCAAGAAGTTGAAGATTCTTGGTGGTTTTTGCCGGCGGGCAAGCTCAATCTCGGTCTCGATTTGCAGGGTGGGGTTTATCTTCTCATGGAGATTGATCCGGCCGAAATCGCGGCCAACCGGTTGCAAACCGTGCAGGCAGATATCCGCACCGCGTTCAATCGTAATCCTTTGGTCGAACGTAATCCGCCAGTGCAGAATGAAGACCGCCTGACGATCGAGCTGCTCAACCCTGAAGAAGATATGGATGAAGCGGTTCGACGTTTGAACCGGCTCAATCCGACGATTGGCACCACCCAGACCAAATTGTTCAGCGTTTCCCAATCTGGCGACCAGTTCATTCAATTGACGGTGCCGGGCGGCGCCCGCACAGCCTTGGCGGCAGATGCGCAAGCGAAAATGATGGAAATCATCCGTCGCCGGATCGACCCGGATGGTGTGGCTGAGATCTCGATCACCCCGCAAGGCGATAATCGGATCATTTTGGAAGCGCCTGGTGAAGCCGATCCGAAGCGGATTAAGGACATTCTTGGTCAAGCGGGTCGTCTGACCTTTAACATGGCCAATCTCGACCCGTCAGCCATCCGCGCCGCGGTAACCACAGGGCGTCCATCGCCGCGCGAAGAATTGGTCGACTCGATTGATTATGGGCAAATCCTCGTCAATCGTATTCCCGAATTGACCGGTGCCGATATTGCGACGGCCAATCGCTGCTTTGATGAGGCTAATTTCCCGGCCGTCTGTTTCCGCCTGAACAGTTCGGCGGCGACGAAATTCTATAATCTCACCCGCAACAATGTCGGTCGAAACTTTGCCATCGTGCTGGATGGGACATCCATGTCATCGCCGAGCATTCGCGTGCCCATCCCAGGTGGCAATGTGATTATTGAGGGGCGCTTCTCAATTGAAGAAGCTGAGGACCTCGCGGCGATCATCGAAGCCGGTGAGCTTCCGGCCAAACTCAATTTCTTGGATGAGCGCACGGTTGGTCCGACCCTTGGTGCGGAATCGATCGCGGCGGGGTCGCGCGCCAGCATGATCGGCTTGGCCTTGGTCGGCGTGTTCATGATCTTGGCCTATGGTTTGGTCGGCGGCTTCGCGGTCGGATCTCTGATGGCCAATATCGTGATGATCATTGGCGCTCTGTCAGGCTTCGGCGCAACCCTGACTTTGCCAGGCATTGCTGGGATCATTCTAACCATTGGTATGGCGGTGGACGCCAATGTGATTGTGTTCGAACGGATCCGAGAAGAACAATCGAATGGTCGATCACCGGCAACGGCGATCCAAGCGGGCTATGAGCGCGCGCTTTCGGCCATTCTCGATGCTAATATCACAACCTTCATCGCCGCTTCGATTCTCTACATGGTCGGCTCTGGACCGGTAAAAGGCTTTGCTGTGACCCTCGCCATCGGTATTTTGACCTCGGTCTTCACCGCCTTCGTGGTGACCCGCTGGTTCACCGTTATGTATCTTCGCACATTCCGCCCCAAGCGGCTGGCCATGTAAGTAAGGATTGGAATTATGCTGCTTCGACTTTGGCCTGAAAAAACCGCCGTCTCATTTATGAGTTTGCGCTTCATCGCGTTGATCATTTCGGTCACCGCGTTGCTAGCGTCTGCGGCCTTGCTGGGGACACGTGGGCTTAATCTCGGCATCGACTTCGCGGGTGGTGCAGTGATTGAGATCACCGAGCCAGAAGATGTCTCTGCGGATGATATCCGAAATGCGGTTCAGCCGCTGATCGTTGGTGAAGTGCAAGTCAACTCAGCGCGCGGAACCGGGCCGAATGCGCCAGATATCGCGGTCATTCGGTTTAAGCCTCAGCCGCCCGTGGGCGATGAAACGCCGGACGAAGCGCAAAACCGAGCCGGAGATGAGGTCAATGCGGCGCTCAAAGCGCTTGTGGATGAAGGTTTGCCGGACGGCGAAAGCCGGTTCGAAATCCGCTCCGAAGCGTCGGTCGGACCAAAAGTTTCGGGAGAGCTGTTCCGGTCAGGGATTATCGCGCTCACCGTCGCGCTCGCCCTGATGATGGTCTACATCTCATTCCGCTTCCAATGGCAGTATGCGCTCGGCGCGGTGGCAGCGCTTTTCCACGATGTCATTTTGACCATGGGCATGTTCGCGCTGACAGGGTTTGAATTCAACCTGGCAACAATTGCGGCGCTTTTGACCATTGTTGGTTACTCTATGAACGACACCGTCATTGTGTTTGACCGGGTCCGCGAAGAGGCTCGGAAGTATAAGAAACTCGAATTGTCGAAAGTGGTCGACTTGGCGATCAATGCCACCATGTCACGGACCTTGTTGACGTCGGGCACGACCCTTCTGGCCTTGCTTTCAATCTTCTTGTTTGGTGGCCCAGTTCTGCGTGGAATGAGCTTTGCGCTCATCTTTGGCGTCGTGGTCGGGACGTATTCGTCGATCTTTGTTGCATCAGCCGTGGTGCTGCTGCTCGGGATCGATCGCGGCGATAAGCCAAAACGCGAAGTCGAAGGCTTCCAAGGCGTCAGTTAGCGCACTGTATCGGTTTGGCGTTTTGCCTAACCGATCAGACGCATACCAACCTGGAACTCAAGCGCATCGCAAACAGCGTCTGCTACATCTTCAGCACTTTCGCCAAACGAGGTCGCGCGGCAGGCTTGGACATGCAGATTGATCAGTGCGGCTTCCTCATGGAAGTCTTCAACACCCGATACCAATTGATGCAAAGAGCCAGACAGGCGGGTCAACGCGCCCCCGCCATAGGCCCCAGACGCCCCATGTAAATTGTGCAGTGCATTGCGGAAGGCTTCGCCTGATTCCTCATTGCTGGGATCCTGTCGGCACGCGTCCCAGGTCACCTGCAAGAGATCGAGGTCATTCTGTTTCCAGACCTCAATATTCGATTGCGCGATGCTCTCGTCTGATGGCGTTTCCTCCGAGCTATCTTCAGCTACGGCTGGCTTACCGACCACGCGCGACACATCGAGCTCGGTCAGGAGTTCTTTGCCCTTTTTGGGCTTATTGAACATTTTGAATAGCGACTTAACCATAGTCCTGGTGTATCATTTCAGGCTTAACAAACGCCTGAACAAACACCGAAAACTGGTTAATTTTAGAACGCGAATTGTTCACGCAGGATGCGCTCATCCAGCGCATGCCCTGGATCGAACAGCATGGTGAGGTGCTGTGATCGGTCGGCATGAATAGAGACTCGGGTGACGTCACGGACTTCCTGATTGTCCGCCGCGGCGGCGACGGGGCGACGTTCTGGCGCCATGATATCAATATCCACACGCGCATCGTGACGCAGCAATGCCCCCCGCCACCGCCGCGGCCGAAAGGCGCTCACGGGCGTCAGGGCGAGCAGATTGGCACCAATCGGCAAAATCGGACCATGCGCGGATAAGTTATACGCTGTCGACCCGGCCGGGGTCGCCACCATGATGCCGTCACACGACAAAGCTGCCAGCCGTTCTTTTCCATCGACAATGATGCGCAATTTAGCGGTCTGAGCGGTTTGGCGAAGGAGCGACACTTCATTGATCGCTAACCGTTCGAATGATTGGTCATGCACGTCCGTGACGGTCATACGAAGTGGGTTGACCGTCGCACGTTCGGCCCGGTCGATCCGCGCGATCAGATCGTCTTCGTCATATTCATTCATGAGAAAGCCGACCGTGCCACGATTCATCCCATAAACGGGCTTGTGGTCATCAAACCGACGCCGCATCGCGTCCAGCATAGCGCCATCACCGCCCAAAGCGACAATCACGTCCGCTTTATCCTCGTCATATTGGCCATATTTTTGGACCAGTCGACGCAAGGCTTCTTGGGCTTCCGGGCGCTTCGAGGCGCTGAATGCAATACAGGTGCTCATCGTCGCCCTATGTCGGTGCCATCGAACGCGGGGTCAAGCGCCGCTGTGAATTGCCCAAACGGAAGCTTGCGGGTACGATGGCATTAAATAACACAGCGAAAATACACAGCGGAGACGTCAAATGGCAGATGGAATGCAGATTACCAGCCTCAAAGGCCAGGTCAGCGAAGAGGAATGGAAGACGCGTGTCGACCTCGCGGCGATGTATCGTCTGACAGCGCTTTATGGCTGGACCGATATGATTTTCACGCACATTTCGCACCGCGTTCCTGGCCCGGATCATCACTTCTTAATCAATCCATACGGCATGTTCTTTGAGGAGATTACGGCATCGTCTTTGGTCAAGGTCGATCTGGACGGCAATGTCGTGCAAGAAACTCCATATTTCATCAATCCGGCGGGTTTCACCATCCACTCTGCGATTCATGCCGCCCGCGATGACGCGCATGTTGTGATGCATTTGCACACCAATGATGGTGTCGCCGTTTCTTGTAACAAAGAAGGGCTGCTACCGCTCAGCCAAACCGGTATGTTGGTTCGTCACGATCTTGCATTCCATGACTATGAGGGTGTGGCCCTTGATCATGGTGAGCGTGAGCGTTTGGTTGCCGATATGGGCGATAAAAATAATATGCTGCTCTACAATCACGGCACCCTAACGGTCGGCGGCACGGCCGCGGAATGCTTCCTGCGTATGTTCTTCTTGGAGCGGGCCTGTTCGATGCAGGTTCGCGCGCTCACGGCCGGACGCGAGAATATGGTCATTCCGAGCCAAGAGGTTCAGGATGTGGTGAAAAGCCAGTCCAATCCAGAAGGCACGAAAACCCTCGCAAACATGCTCGCGTGGCCCGGCCTGTTGCGTAAACTTGATCGGGAAAGCCCCGGCTATGACGCCTAGAGAAATCCTCTATAGGGGTTTCTCCGTATAGGTTTTTTCACTAGTGCGTCCATTCATACCGTTTAATTTCTGAGGAAGATCCCTTAGATCGCGGTCTGACAGGTTACGGAACATGTTGCGATGAAACATTTAAAAGCTTTCGAAAACGCGTTGGATACCATCCATAGTGAAGGTCGCTATCGCGTGTTTGTGGATTTGCACCGTCATAAAGGCGAGTTCCCAAAGGCGACTGCGCGATTCGAGCATGGCGAGCGCGAGATTATTGTCTGGTGCTCGAACGATTATCTCGGCATGGGCCAGGATGATGATGTCACCAATGCCATGCACGAAGCGATTGACAGTTTCGGCGCGGGTTCTGGTGGCACGCGCAACATATCCGGTACCACGCGTTATCATGTCGAGCTCGAGAAAGAGCTTGCGGATCTGCACGGAAAATCGGGGGCGTTGCTGTTTACGTCCGGCTATGTGTCGAATGACGCCACGCTGTCTACGCTTGGAAAAATCCTGCCAGACCTGATCATCTATTCTGATGCGTTAAACCATGCCTCAATGATTGAAGGCATTCGTCGTTCGAAAGCAGATTATCGCGTGTTCCGTCACAATGATGTCGAGCATTTGCGGGCCCTGATGGAGAATGATGATCCTGACCGGCCGAAGGTGATCGCTTTTGAGAGCGTCTATTCCATGGACGGTGATGTCGGTCCGATCGAAGCGATTTGCGATCTCGCGGATGAGTTCGATGCGCTGACCTATCTCGATGAGGTCCATGCAGTTGGCATGTATGGTGATGAAGGCGCCGGTGTCGCCCAACGAGACAATGTCATGCACCGCGTCGATATTGTCGAAGGTACGCTTGGCAAAGCCTATGGTGTGATGGGGGGATATATCGCTGCGCATGAAACCATCATCGATGCTATTCGTTCGACAGCGTCAGGGTTTATCTTCACCACGTCGACATGTCCGGTTATGGCCGCTGGCGCTTTGGCAAGCATCCGCAAACTGCGCTCAGACGAGGGGCGCAAACTTCGCAAAACCCATCAGGCGCATGCCGCGCTGTTGAAGCAAAAGTTTCGCGATGCGGGCCTGCCATTGATAGAAAGCGACACGCATATTGTGCCGCTTTTGGTGGGCGACCCAGAAAAGTGCAAGGCGTTATCGGACACGCTGCTATTTGATTTTGGGATCTATGTGCAACCGATTAATTATCCGACCGTGCCGAAAGGCACGGAGCGCTTGCGTTTCACCCCGGGCCCTGTGCACACGGAAGAAATGATGGACGACCTTTTGGCCGCTATCCTGGCCGTATGGAAACAGCTCGGATTGGACGAGCAAGCGGCATAAACTTCGACGCTAGATTAATAAAAAGCGCGCTCAATCTGAGCGCGCCTTTTTTGTTTGTCGCATCAGGTTTAGGCGCTTCGCTTGCGCCCGAGGCCGATCTCTTTGGCAAAAGCTGAACGTTTCTTGGCATAATTTGGCGCCACCATTGGATAGTCGCTCGGCAGGCCCCAACGGGCGCGATATTCTTCTGGAGTCAGATCATATCGTGAGCGCAGATACCGCTTGAGCATTTTGAGCTGTTTGCCATCCTCTAAGCAAATGATGTGATCTGGCGTGACGGATTTGTTGATCGGCACAGCCGGGTCGGGGCGGGGGGGCGCGATAGGCTCATCCTTGGCCAAGGATTGGACCGTATCATGCACCGTCTTTAGCAAATCCGGTAATCCCCCAGCTGGAACCGGATTGTTGGCCACAAATGACGAGACAATATCTGTCGTCATCTCGAGCAACTCGGTCTTCGAGTGTTTTGTCATGTTTTAGCTCTTGTAATTTGTATGTTTACTCGTTCTTCAGACGAGATTGTCGCCAGGTAAAACATGGAATCGCCGAAGAATTCAAGGTAAGCTGTAAATAGAGTGACCAGTTATCGTATAACGAGTACCAGATTTCGTATCCGAAATTGACGGCTTGCCCGTAATTCCCAGGCGCCGTACATGGGTCGCAGAATTAGGAATCACATCATGCCCGATACAAGCCTACCTTCACGTTTTGATACAGCGACATTCTTCTCAGAGACCCTTGCGGACCGCGACAGCGAAGTTTTTGCTGCGATTGCTCAGGAGCAGACTCGTCAACAGCACCAAATCGAGTTGATTGCCTCTGAGAATATCGCATCTCAAGCGGTGCTCGAAGCCCAAGGCACGGTGCTCACCAATAAATACGCCGAGGGTTATCCCGGTCGGCGTTATTATGGCGGTTGTGAATATGTCGATGTGGTTGAGACGCTCGCCCGCGACCGCGCGAAGCAATTGTTTGAATGTGGTTTCGCGAACGTTCAGCCAAATTCTGGTTCGCAGGCCAATCAGGCCGTTTTCCAGGCACTCTTGCAGCCGGGCGATACCATCCTCGGCATGAGCCTCGATGCCGGTGGACACCTGACGCACGGTGCGCGGCCAAATCAATCGGGCAAATGGTTCAATGCGATTCAGTATGGTGTGCGTGCGGATGATCACCTGATTGATTTCGATCAGGTGGAAGCGCTGGCCAAAGAGCACAAACCAAAGCTCATCATCGCGGGGGGCTCAGCTTATCCACGCCAAATCGATTTCGCTAAGTTCCGGGCCATCGCCGATTCCGTCGGCGCTTTCTTCTTGGTCGACATGGCGCACTTCGCTGGCCTTGTCGCAGGTAAAGCTCATCCTAACCCACTGGATCATTGCCACGTGGCGACGACGACCACGCACAAGACCTTGCGCGGACCACGCGGCGGTATGGTTTTGACCAATGATGCGGATATTTCCAAAAAAGTGAATTCTGCGGTCTTTCCTGGCATTCAGGGTGGGCCTTTGATGCATGTGATCGCCGGCAAAGCTGTGGCGTTTGGTGAAGCGCTTACGCCAGAGTTCAAGCAATATGCCGCGGACGTTATCGCCAATGCCAAGGCCATGGCTGGGGCGGCGAAAGAGAGCGGGCTGGATTTGGTCTCTGGTGGCACCGATACGCATGTCGCTTTGATCGATTTGCGCCCGAAAGGCGTGACCGGCCGAGACGCAGAAGAAGCGCTCGAGCGGGCTTATATCACGTGTAATAAGAATGGCGTGCCGTTTGATCCTGAAAAGCCGATGGTGACGAGCGGCATCCGTGTCGGCTCACCAGCGGGCACGACGCGGGGATTTGGTGTCGAAGAGTTTACCCAAGTTGGTCGCTGGATCGGCGAAGTGGTCGATGCGGTCGCGAGTGGCGATAGCGCTGCGACGGAACAAAAAGTTCGCGCAGAAGTTGAAGAAATGACAGCAAACTTCCCGATTTATAACGGTTTAGGGGCCTAATCGATTGCGCTGTCCATTCTGCGGATCTGAAAATACGGCGGTCAAAGACAGTCGCCCCGCAGAAGACAATACAGCTGTGCGTCGTCGTCGCGGTTGCGACAATTGCGGCGCCCGCTTCACCACGTTTGAGCGGGTCCAGTTACGTGAGATCATGGTGGTCAAACGCGACGGCAAACGAGTCCCGTTTCAGCGCGATAAGCTCGCGCGTGTGATTGGCATCGCTTTACGCAAACGCCCAGTCTCAGACGAACAAATCGAACAAATCGTGTCGGGCATTGCGCGCAAGCTTGAAAGCAGCGGCGAGACGGAAGTCGCGTCCCAAGATATTGGCGAGCTGGCAATGGAAAGCCTGCGCGTTGTCGATCCAGTGGGTTATGTCCGCTATGCCAGCGTCTATCGTGATTTCGACGCACCGTCTGACTTCGCGGCCTTTATCAAACAGTCTGAATTTGACGAGGATTAAGCGGTCAATGTCGCGCCCTCATGTTACGCTGAAAATTGCCACCAGCATGGATGGCCGGATCGCTTTGTCCAATGGCGTGAGCCAGTGGATCACCGGATCTGAAAGTCGGGCGCGCGTCCATGAGATGCGCGCGGCGCATGATGCGGTTTTGGTCGGCGTCGGAACGGTTTTGGCGGATGATCCGCTTCTCACCGCCCGTACAGTCCCACCGCCAGAGCGCCAGCCCGTTCGGATTGTTGCTGACAGTTCGTTGCGCACACCGGAACATGCACGGCTCCTAACGTCACAGGGGCTCGGCCGAGTGATCCTCGCCAGCGCGGCAGAGCCTAAAGGCTATCCTCAAGAGGCCATAGGTGACGCGCCAGAAATATGGACCGTGCCCGGGACGGATGGAAAAGTCTCTCCGCAACACCTCTTGGATCGCTGCGCCGTTGAAGGCCTGCAAAAAATCTTCCTTGAAGGGGGCGGTAAGCTCGCCGCCAGTTTCATTCGCATGGGATTGGTCGACACGATTGAATGGTTCCGCGCCCCAATCTTGATTGGGGGGGATGGATTGGCTGCCGTCGCCGCTTTAGGCTTGACCGAAATGCAAGACGCGTCGCGTTGGCGCGTGGTCAAAGCACAAGCCATTGCGGGGGATGTGCTGACCACTTACGCCAAAGCGTAGAGCTCTACTCGATCGCATCTGCCATTTGGACAACAATCAGCTCAGCCACGCCTTGTTTCAGCGCTAACGGGTCGAGCACATTGAAGCCGACATCGTAATCGGTTCCACCGATTGTCAGGAAGGCGCGATATGTGCTGCCTTCAGCGATGTAACCGACGCCACCCACACTGGGAATCGCATCCATACTGTCATCGATCTGATCTTTAACCGATTGCAGAACTTCATCCGCTGGTATGGCGTCGATCAAATCCTGAGCTCTGATATAAGCGCTGCTGGCCGCGGGAATATAGTCAATATAATCGCGCGCATCGAGAATGGTTTTCTGCTGTGCGTCGTTCAATATCTTCCGCTCAACGGTGGTCGTGTAGATTGTACGAACACCAAATGGAAAACCAAAATCATGTTCAATGCTGACGTCCTTTTTTAGATCTCTCTGATCGTAAGCCGCCTGGAGCGCGTCCTTAAGGGCGCCCCGTAACGCGTCATCATCCCCTTCGAGCGCCTGTTTCTTCAACTCCGCCATGACTTCGATCGGTTTCTCAATCGCTTCTTCAACTTCCTCGCGGGCATTGTTGCCGGCGGAGGCGATAATGCTCTTGCGCGCACGCTCGCCGAGAACGTTCCTTAAGCAAGGCCGCACAAGCCCGTTTTGAACGCAAGCTGTATTGATATAATTGCGGGTCGTCTGTTCCGCTTGGAGCTCGACCGCATTGGGCAGGGCTTCCAAATAGGCGGTGACAGAGTCTGCAATGACAGGCAATTGCGGACGAAGACCGCGTAGGCTGGCTTCGAATTCATAATCGGTTTTTGCCTGCTGCATCGCCGCGACTTTGCTCTCAGCGCCGCTCAGCATGTCGTCAATCTCGGCACGAACTTGGGCCTGGATTTCGTCCATAAATTCCTCTGGAAAGCTCACTCGGCCCGTCGTCGTCTCGTTTTCAAATGTGATCGAGGCTTCCAGGGTCTGCCCGGCATTGATCGTCGTGCCGGTTAGAGTTGCATACTGATTATTCACCGAAAGCGTTCCAGCGACATCTGCCTCCGGGATACGGCTTTTGAACCGGCTGGTCAGGTCGAGCGCAAAATTTGTGTCGCCGTTGACGAATAATTGCCCTGTGGCTTCGGTTTCCGGGACAAAATGGAACCACTCCGGCACCCAGCTTGTATCGGGATCAATCCGCAAGGCGAAGGCGGCTTGCTGGCGGTCAAAGCCCAAATCAATCGTGCCGCTCGCATCGACCAAGTCGAACGAAAATACGCCGATGCCGAGCACACCAAAGGCAAAGTTGAGTCCGCCATTAATCCCCGCACGCGCTTCAATCGCTGAAGCAAACGGATCGTCCCAATTGATATCGCTGAATTGTGGATCTTTGATCACGCGGGTGCCTTCGATCTCGAAAAAATCGAAGACTTTAAACCCAATGCCCATCGCGCCATTGTCCAGCGTGTGGCCGTAAAAGCTGTCCAATTCGCTGAACCCAAGGCGTGGTGAAAAGGGCAGGAGGCCCGAGGTCGACTCACCCCAGCCATATGCCCCGACCAAAGCGGTGGATCCAAATCGGTAATGCATCGGATCCCGCGGATCGACGACAATGAAGGCACGGGAATCTAAGGGCGAGCTCAACTTGATCTCTTCAAAAGTTCCAGGAGTCGCTCGGTTTTCAATCTGTAGATTGGCATCGCCGCCGAGATAGAAAACTAGGTATTGCCGGTCCGATACCAATTCGATCCCGAAATCAGGATCGCTATTAATTTGCGCACCAGAGCGCAGACCGACTTCCGTTTTGACGCTGGAATTGACGGTAAGCGTATCGGTCAGCTCGCCGGACAAAGTCGCTTCGCCGCTGGCATCGATCAATTTGCCAAACTCATCAAAAATCAGGTCGAGATCGACATCCTCTAAGTCGAATGAGGCATCGTCTTCGAGCTGAATTGAGATCGGGCCATCGACATTGATGCCGCGCTCGATCTCAGTCACCGTGCCAGTACTGCTGAAATCGTCCCGGTCAAATGTTTCGGGTGCTGTCGTGCCGCCAGAGCAAGCAGATAACAGTGCGATCGCGGCGGCGCTGGCGGTCAGTTTCGCCAAATTGGTGCTTGGAAGAAGTGTCATAATGCGTCCCTCAAATCTCGGGCGCGATTTTCCGTTGTCAGAGTGACTTGGACTGTCCCCCGCGCCGAATGGGAAGAAGGTGCATGGTTCGGCGTGAATTAGCAATGAACTGTCCGAAGAGTTTTGTTCAGGTTCGACGTTTGGGCCAGATTCGCTGCCGTCGCAGGCGCGATTGATCTTGCGAGTTGGAGACGATGCCTGTGCTCGAACGTCGCGATTTCCGTGGCGAGAGTACTTGGGATTGCACAGAACTCGCTTAGATGGGAGACGCAGGACAAGGAGGTCTCATGTTCACTGGCCTGGTAACCGATGTTGGCACCATTCGCAAAGCCGAGGATCGTAACGGTCTTCGCCGCTTCGAGGTGGCTTGTTCCTATCCTGTCGATAGCATAGAAATGGGCGCGTCGATTATGCATGCTGGGGTTTGCCTCACCGTGGTAGACTTTGGGTCCGAGGGGGAGGGCAGTTGGTTTGCGGTCGAGGCCGTGCCTGAAACGCTTTCACTCACAGTACTCGGCGATTGGGTTGAGGGCAGCCAGGTAAATCTCGAACAAAGTCTGCAACTCGGGCAAGAGCTTGGTGGTCATTTTGTCTTTGGTCATATCGATGGGGTTGGTGAGATCATCTCTGTCGAACCAGAAGGACAGAGTTACCGGATCACCATTCGTCCGCCTGCTGAGATCGCAAAATACTTCGCCAAAAAGGGCTCAGCCGCAATCAATGGCGTGTCGCTAACCGTTGCAGAAGCGCTGCCCAATGGTGATTTCCAAGTCGCTATTATTCCGCACACTTGGGAGGTGACCACACTGCGCGAATTGCAGTCGGGATCCAAAGTCAATCTTGAGATCGACATGCTGGCACGCTACGTCGCCCGAATGATCGGCGTCGACGCGCCAACACCGCACGACCCGCAAGGACAAAATGATGGCTGAAGACTTCTCCCCGGCGATTTCGAGCATTGATGAAATCATCGAAGATGCACGCAACGGAAAAATGTACATTCTGGTCGATGCTGAAGACCGTGAGAATGAAGGTGATCTGATCATTCCGGCTAGCTTTGCCACACCCGAGGCGGTCAATTTTATGGCCAAGTATGGTCGTGGCCTCATTTGTCTGGCGATGACCGGTGAACGCGGCCGTGCGCTCAATTTGGATATGATGGCCCGCGAAAATCGCGAGAGCATGGGCACGGCCTTCACGGTGTCGATCGAGGCGAAAGAGGGCGTGACGACGGGGATCTCGGCGCATGATCGCAGCCATACCGTACAAGTGGCCATCGATCCAATGTGCGACGCCGATGACATTGTTTCACCCGGTCATGTCTTTCCACTCATTGCCAAAGATGGTGGCACCCTGGTCCGCGCCGGACATACCGAGGCGGCGGTCGATATTTCGCGCATGGCTGGATTGTATCCCGCCGGTGTGATCTGCGAAATCATGAATGATGATGGCAGCATGGCGCGCCTGCCTGAGCTGGTCTCATTCGCCCAACTACACGGCATGAAAATCGGCACAATTGCCGACTTGATTGAGTATCGACGCAAACATGACCGATATCTAGAACGGCGCGTGGAAGCCGACCTGGAAAGCGCTTATGGTCAAGGCTTCAAAACCGTCATTTTCCGCAATGCGCTCGATAATAGCGAGCATATCGCAATTGTGCACGGGACCATCACGCCAGACAGTACAACCATCGTTCGTGTCCACCGGACGGATGTCCTCGCCGATATTTTGGGCGAGAAAGGCCCGCGCGAAGGATTGGTCGAGCGCGCGATGAAAATTATCGCCGAAGCTGAAGCTCCTGGCGTTGTTGTCTTCGTCAATACAATGCGCCCCAATGCACTTGCTGAACGCTTAGGGATGAAAAGCTCTGACCCGAAGGACACGCATGCGCCCTTGCGTGAGTATGGGGTCGGCGCGCAGATCCTGCGGGAGCTAGGTGTGCGTAAAATGCTTTATCTCTCTGATACCGAACCCACGCGGGTGGCTGGCTTGGACGGCTACGGTCTGTCTATTGAAGGCTGGCAACCGCTCTCTGATAAGGACTAAGCCCCATGCATCGCATCTTGATCGTTAACTCACCTTACTATGCCCATATCTCAGAAGAGCTTGAAAAAGGCGCGCGTGAGGCGCTCGAAGAGTCTGGTGAACCTTGTGAAATAGAAACCATCATGGTGCCGGGCGCATTTGAAGTTCCAGGTGCCATCGCGATGGCGGCCGACAGCGCCAGATATGATGGCTATATCGCGCTGGGTTGCGTCATCCGTGGTGAGACCACCCATTATGATTATGTCTGCGGCGAGAGCGCAAAAGGTCTGATGTATCTGACCACGGATCGACGCCTGGCGATTGGCTATGGTATTCTGACCGTCGAGAATGAAGCCCAGGCTTTGGCCCGGGCAGAGCGCACGCAAAAAAATAAGGGCAAAGATGCTGCGGTGGCCTGTTTGGAGATGTTGAAGCTTCGGAAGAAGTTCGTGAGATAGGCGAGCATTCGCACCGCTGCATCCTTCGACTTCGCTCAGGATGAGCTGTATAGTCGCTGTGATGCAGTTTTTTGTATATATCCTGCGCTGTGCGAACGGAGCCTACTATGTCGGTAGCCATCGTGGCGAGGACGTGATGAATCGTGTGCATGAGCACAATTAAGGGCGCGACCCCAAAGCTTATACCTACAAACCTCGTCCGGTTGAGCTTGTATGGAGCGAGGTCTTTGAAGATCCGAACGATATGGTCGATGCAGAGCGTCGACTTAAAGGCTGGAGCCGCGCCAAGAAGGAAGCCTATATCGAGGGTGATCTATCCAAACTTAAAACTCTTGCCAAATCGAGAACCGCATCACCGGATCCCACCAAGAGCAAATTTTACCAGCTTACGGGCACCAAAAGATCGCGCTCATCCTGAGCGAAGTCGAAGGATAGCGAGCCCAACCTCAGTTTTCACAGCCCGCACGACACAAAGGGAATGGCCTTTTCCACAAACCAGTGGCAAAGGACGCGCCATGACCGAACAGAAATTGCCATTTGAAGTCATTCGTGCGCGCCGCGCTGGCGCGCGGCTGGCAGCCGTCCAGGCTTTGTATCAAATGGAACAGACGGGTCAGAGTGGTCGTGCAGCCATTCGTGACTTGATGGATGACCGACTTGGCCTTGGCCCAGATGAGGATCCGGTCGAAGAGGCAGACCCGGATCTCTTCAAATCCATCGTCAACGCCACGATTGAGCATCAAAGTGTGGTCGACCGTGCAATCCTGGCGCGCCTCTCCAAAGGCTGGAAACTTTCGCGCCTTGATTCGACAACACGATCTATTTTGCGCGCCGCCGCTGCCGAACTTGTGGCTCACCAAGAGCTCTCGCGGCGAATCCTGCTCGATGAATATGTCTCGCTGGCGCACGATTTTTTCGACAAGACAGAGGCAAATTTCGTCAATGCCGTGCTGGATAATGTCTCGAAAGACTTGCGACCCGAAGAAGCATAGGCCTTAGTCAGCATCGGAGGTCTGATGCAGGAAACGACTTGGATCGAACGCTATATTGTCCCGCTAGTTGATGCGCCGGGCGCGGATGGCTTGCGCGACGATGTTGCGATTCTCTCCACCCCGGGCGTGATGATCGCGACCATGGATACATTGGTTGAGGGCGTGCATTTTCTCGCTTCAGACCCTCTTGATACGGTCGGTCAAAAGCTGGTTCGGGTAAATGTCTCGGATATTTATGCCAAGGGGGCCAAACCGATTGAAGCTTTGTTATCGATTGCTTGGCCGCATGGCAGGCTCGAAGCGGAGTTCGCGGCATTCATGCAAGGAATGCAGCGTGATCTTGAGGCGTTTAAGATCGCTCTAATTGGAGGGGATCTGGTCGGAACAGACGGCCCCCTTACGCTGAGTTTGACCTTAACCGGCGCGTGTTTTGGTGCGCAACCGGTTCGACGGTCTGGGGGGCGTGCTGGCCAATCGGTGTTCATTAATGGTGAAATTGGTTGGGGCGGGGTTGGGCTTGCCGCGGCGGTAACTGAAACTGACTCAGATGAGACATGTCGCTACCGCGTTCCGCGCATTAGCGCCGAATCGGACGCGATGGTCGTCGCGGATTGCGCCGCTTCGAGTATGGATGTTTCGGACGGTCTATTGATGGATGCCGCACGCCTCGCAGAAGCAGCAAATTGCGGGATAGAACTCGAGCTGAGTCAGGTGCCGATCGCGCAACCCTCAGAAAATATTGAAAAAATATTGGATCAATGCGTGGCAGGGGATGATTATTGCATTCTCATTGCGGCTGATGCTCCCGACCTTGTTCCGGGATTTACGGAAATCGGCAGACTCACGCAAACCCGCGGACTCCGGCTGTTCCAGCAGGGTAAAGCCGTTAACCTCCCATCAACCCTTGGGTTTGAGCATAAGGCGTAATGGGGCCGATTGCTTCGCTTTCAGCGCGATAATCCTTGCGAAGGCGTTGTGGCTGTTGCAGTCATAGTCCCACTAACAAGAATTCGGGGCTGGAGTGCTTCGTACATTTAGGGAGGTAGGGCAAATATGACCCTTTGGTTTTGGATAGCCTTAGTCGCGGCTGTGCTCGCGATTGGCTTTGGATGGCTGCAGAGCCAATCCATTATGAAAGCAGATGCGGGCAATGACCGCATGAAAGAAATCGCTTCGGCGATTCAGGAAGGTGCGAACGCTTATTTGAAGCGCCAGTACACGACGATTGCCTATGTCGGCGTGGGTGTTGTCATCATTCTGGCAATCCTGTTCCGCAATTGGGAAGTGCCGTTGGGCTTCGTGATTGGCGCGGTTTTGTCCGGCGCAGCCGGCTTTATCGGTATGAAAGTCTCAGTTCAGGCCAACGTTCGGACAACGCAAGCGGCCAGCACATCGTTGCAGGACGGATTGTCTATGGCGTTTAAGTCCGGTGCTGTGACCGGATTGCTCGTGGTCGGCTTAGCGCTTTTGGGCGTCGTGGCATATTATGGCCTCTTGATCGGCGTCGTCGGCTATGACGAAAGCAGCCGTAAAGTCGTCGACGGACTTGTCGCGCTCGGCTTTGGGGCGTCCTTAATTTCAATCTTCGCCCGTCTCGGCGGCGGTATCTTCACCAAAGGTGCAGATGTTGGCGGCGACATGGTGGGTAAGGTTGAAGCGGGTATCCCAGAAGACGATCCGCGCAACGCCGCGACAATTGCTGACAATGTCGGCGATAATGTTGGTGACTGTGCCGGTATGGCCGCTGACCTGTTCGAAACCTATGCGGTGACGATTGTTGCAACCATGGTTCTCAGCGCGATCTATTTTGCAGGCACCGATTATCTCGGCAGCATTCTATTGTTCCCATTGGCGATTTGTGCGGTTTGTATCGTCGCTTCGGTGATCGGGACATTCTTTGTCCGCCTCGGCAAAGGATCGACCAATATTATGGGCGCTTTGTATAAAGGCCTCATTGCAACAGGCGTACTCACGGTTGTCGGTCTCGCCATCGCGGTTCAGTATGCGTTGCCGAATGGCTTTGGCGAATTGGCGGGTGCGGGTACTGCACTCGGTCTGTTGAACGCGGAAGGCACTGGCGCAGCCATCGTGACAGGCATGGACCTGTTCCTTTGCGGTGTCGCAGGCCTCGTCGTGACCGCGCTGATCGTTGTGGTCACAGAATACTATACAGGTGTCGACTATCGTCCGGTGAAATCCGTGGCTGAGGCGTCCGCATCTGGTCATGGTACCAATGTGATCCAAGGTTTGGCGGTTTCGCTTGAATCTACTGCGCTGCCAGCGATTACCATCATTGCCGGTATCATATTGACGTTTAACTTGGCCGGTCTCTTCGGCATCGCCATCGCAACCACGACCATGTTGGCGCTCGCCGGTATGATTGTTGCGCTCGACGCGTTCGGTCCTGTTACCGACAACGCTGGCGGTATCGCTGAAATGGCTGAGCTGCCAAGCTCGGTTCGCGATACAACAGATGCGCTCGACGCGGTTGGGAACACCACCAAAGCGGTGACCAAAGGCTATGCGATTGGCTCTGCCGGACTTGGTGCTCTGGTGCTCTTCGCAGCCTATAATGAGGATTTGAAATACTTCGCTCAAAACGCAGCTGAAAGCTCCATTCTTAGCGGAGTGACCGTCGATTTCTCTATTGCCAATCCATACGTTGTGGTCGGGCTTCTGTTTGGTGGCCTTCTGCCATTCCTGTTCGGTGGCATGTCCATGATGGCTGTCGGCCGCGCCGCGCAAGCGGTTGTTGAAGAGGTGCGTAGCCAATTCAAGAATGACCCAGGTATTATGGAGGGCACCTCCAAGCCGAACTATGGCAAGGCGGTGGATATCCTGACGTCTGCAGCGATCAAGGAAATGATCGTTCCTTCCTTGTTGCCGGTTCTGTCGCCCGTTGTTCTGTTCTTGCTGATCTGGTGGATCGCAGGCGTACCAGCTGCGCTGGCCGCTGTCGGCGCCATGTTGCTCGGCGTGATCGTGACCGGTTTGTTTGTGGCCATTTCGATGACCTCAGGTGGCGGCGCTTGGGACAATGCCAAGAAATATATCGAAGACGGCAACCATGGCGGTAAGGGCTCAGAAGCCCATAAAGCCGCGGTGACCGGTGACACCGTTGGGGACCCTTATAAGGACACGGCGGGTCCTGCTGTGAACCCGATGATTAAGATCACCAATATTGTGGCGCTCTTGATGCTCGCTGTTTTGGCGGGCGGTCATTAAACGACCCGTCTCCTAAATCAAAAACCCGCGCCGGACGGCGCGGGTTTTTTTTATAGAGTGGTGAAAAGTCCGGACTCGGTAATAAAACCGTCCGAAAACAAACGATATCTCTTGGCTTTCGCAAACTACTTAGCTAAGGGAAATTATGGATGGGGCGATACTAAACTTACTTAATGGGCTGGCGACGAATGATTTTTTGTCCACCCTTCTCGATATTGTCACAAGACAGGCGGTAAAAACTCTACCGCCAATGGCTTTGATTTGGAGTATTTGGTTTCTAACCGCTTCATCTGAAGAACGTCGCGATACGAGAGAAAAACTTCTTACAACGATTGTACTCGCCTTAATTGCCGTTGCCGTGGGGCGCGCGCTCGCTTTATCTCTCCCGTTTCGAGCAAGACCTATATTTGATCCAGATAGCAATGTCGTCCTTTTGGACTGGGTTGATCCGGAAATCTTGAATGGGTGGAGCTCTTTCCCGTCCGACCACGCAGTCCTGTTTTTTGCTCTGGCCGTTGGGATACTATTCTCTAACCGCCTTGCGGGTTACATCGCTTTAGCGCACGCAGCGGTGATCGTCTGCATTCCGAGAATTGCGGTAGGATGGCATTGGCCTTCGGATATCCTGGTTGGTGCGGCCGTGGGTGCCATTCTCGTCTGCGTGCTGTTCAAACCCATTAAAGCCCTTATCCATAAAACAAATATCGTGCCCTATTTCGAGACACGAGAATATTTGGGATATCCGCTCTTATTCCTGATCACATACGAGATCGCGTCCTTGTTCAGGAATGTGACCGGATTTCTTTCCGTCCTAACAGGTTAAAGGATGCTTCGAAAAAATAGGGTACAGGTTGGCTAGTTCCGGCGCCCCGTCGGGTTTCCGGGCGTCCGTTCGTCCGTTTGCGGCAGTGCTACCGCTCCGACTGTACCGAAGATTTGTTCCAACAAGCCGAGCTCACGACCGCGCGTAGGCGTTTCGCGAGACGCATAATTTATCACTTGCCCGTCATCTTCGTCATAAGTCAGCAATTCGTCGACAACATCATCATCGCTGAACCGTATCGCGGTGATTCTGCGTTGTTTGGTGCGCGGCGTCAAAAAGGCGACGCGTTCACGTCTGGTGGTGATGTAGAACCAGGTATTCTCGTCAAATACGCTTTCTGTTGAGGCCGATCCAAGCTGCGCCAAAACACTGGCACGTGTGTCTTCGCCAACCTTAATATTCTCTGGTAGCACTTCGTCTGCGGTATAACCGTGATAGTCTTCGATCGGACTGATACAGGCCGTGGTCAACGCAGTGAGCGCAATGGATGCAAGTATGACACGTCGCGCCATGAGAATACTCCTGATAACTGGGCTGGAGATAAGGATGAAATTGCGTCATTGGCAACCTCCAGGTAACACCCAGCACGCGTCAAAAATAGGGCAATAATGTTCAATTGGTTTAAACCGAAAGCCGCGGACAAAGACGTCGCCACGCGTTGGCGCGACGCTGTCACCGGCGCTGCACGTAATCCTGAGCCATTTTTACGGGAGTGGGTCACCGACACCGTTTATGGACGGTTTAACATGGTTGCCCTGGTCGCGACGCTGGCCATGCGCCGGATGCGCGCTTTGGGCGGGGAGGGCCGGGCGCTTTCATCGGCGCTATCAGAGTTGCTGTTTTCTGACTTCGATCATTCTCTGCGAGAGAATGGCGTGGGCGATTCGTCGATTGCTCGCAGAATTCGCAAAATGGGTGAAGAGTTTTTCGGCCTGGCCAAAGCGGTGGATGAGGCGCTGGATGCTGGTGGGCCGAAACAGGCGCTGACCGAGGTATTACAGCGCAACGTCCAAAAGGATGCCGAGAAAGCGCAAGCGCTGGCCGTCTATCTGATCGATTTGAATGTTACGGTTGAGGATCTTTCCGACGCGCAAGTTCTTGCCGGTCCTGATGCTTTGTAAATTTGCAGTGCTGCCAAGCTGTTATAGGGACAAAGAGATGCGTTGCCTTTCCGCGCGGGCAGGCATAGGTTGCGCCGAGTTTGCCAGGCAATGCGGAGTTTCGACCCGATGGCCAGTTTAATTCTGTCAATTGACGCCATGGGCGGCGATGCCGCGCCCACAGTGGTGCTTGATGGGCTGAAACTTTTCGCCGAACGGCGAGACAATGTTCTATTTGAAATTCATGGTCGCGCCGAAGATATCTCGTCAGGGATTGAGACCCGAGGTTTGATGGATCGCTGTACCATCATGCACCATGACGATGTTGTTAGCATGAGCGAAAAACCGTCAGTCGCCTTGCGACGAGCAAAAACGACCAGCATGTGGGGCGCCGTGCAAGCCGTGAAAGCGGGCCGGGCCGGCGCTGCGGTGTCAGCGGGCAATACTGGCGCACTGATGGCATTTTCAATGATGGCACTGCGCAAAATGGAGGGCGTTCATCGACCCGCTATGACCGCGATCTGGCCGACCATGGAAGGGCGTTCGATTGTCCTGGATGTCGGCGCGAACTTGGACGCCGACTCTGACCAACTTGTCACTTTTGCGATCATGGGCGAGGCGTATGCTCGGGCGGTGACCGGAAAAGCGAAACCAACGATCGGGCTGCTCAATATCGGCTCGGAAGAGGATAAAGGCCGCGACACGCTGAAACTTGCGGCTGAACGTCTGCGTGAGCCTGAGCTCGGTTTGGACTTTCGCGGTTATGTTGAAGGCAATGATATCGCGCTGGGCGCGGTCGACGTCGTGGTGACGGATGGGTTTACCGGAAATGTCGCTCTCAAAACAGCGGAAGGGACGGCCCGCTTGGTCGCCGCTTATGTCCGCGAAGCATTGACGTCTGGTGTGATTTCGAAAATGGGGGCTGCGCTTGCCAGCTCCGGCTTAAAACGCCTGCGCAGCAAAATGGACCCGTCCAATGTCAATGGCGGAGTCTTGCTAGGATTGAACGGGGTGGTCGTGAAAAGTCATGGCGGCACCGATGCGGAAGGGTATGCCACGGCCGTGCAGCTCGCTGCGGATTTGGCTGGCAGTCGCTATATGGAAGAAGTTGCCGCGGGCCTGCGCCGTGACAGTGTCGAAGTCAGCCTAAGTGAGGCCTCCGAATGACAGCGATTAGAAGCGTAATTCGTGGCACGGGAGGCTATCTTCCGGAACGCATCCTGAGCAATGCTGAAATGTCGACCATGGTGGACACATCGGATGAGTGGATCCGGGAGCGAACAGGAATTCGTCAACGCCATATCGCGGCCGACGGCGAATTGACGTCGGACCTTGCCACGCAGGCTGCGGAGCGCATCCTTAAAGATGCGGGGCTTACAGCCGAAAGCGTCGATCTGATCGTCCTTGCCACAACAACACCTGACAAGACCTTTCCGGCCACCGCCACGGCGGTTCAAGCAAAAATTGGTATGCAAGGTGGGGCCGCCTTTGACGTTCAAGCCGTTTGTTCTGGCTTCCTGTTCGCGCTGGCGACAGCGGATTCTATGCTCAAGACAGGCCTATTCAAAACCGCTTTGGTAATCGGCGCTGAGACGTTTACCCGCATTCTCGACTGGTCCGATCGCGGCACTTGCGTCCTGTTTGGCGATGGCGCTGGAGGCGTCGTATTGACGGCAGAGTCTGAAAAAGATGCCGGTGATCGCGGGATCCTCACTCATCATATCCGGACCGATGGCACCAAGAGTGACTTATTACATGTCGATGGCGGCGTCTCTTCTACGGGGACAATTGGCCATGTGCGGATGCTGGGGAACCAAGTCTTCCGTCATGCGGTGACGAATATTTCGAGTGCCATTCACGCGGTCTATGAAGAAACCGGGCTGAGCTCCGACGATGTCGATTGGTTTGTCCCGCACCAAGCCAATCAACGCATTCTCAATGGCGTCGCCAAGAAGATGAAACTTGATGAGACCAAAGTGATTTCCACGGTCGGTGATCATGGTAACACGTCCGCGGCGTCGATTCCGCTTGCATTACACACCGCCGTCAGCGATGGTCGCATCCAGCCTGGCCATTTGGTGTTAAGCGAAGCGATGGGCGGTGGATTTTCCTGGGGTGCGAGCCTTTTCCGCCTTTAAATTTTGTGAATCGTTAACACTTCGAGCCCTATTGTTAACTTAGAGGAGCTGACCCTGTGACCACAACAACGCTCACCCGTGTAGAATTGACCGACGCGATCGTTCGCGAGATCGGTTTAACCCGTCAGGAATCCTCGCATCTGCTTGACCGCGTGCTCGAAATGATCAGTGAAAGCTTGGAAGATGAGGGTGCTGTAAAGCTGTCCCGCTTCGGCAATTTCAATGTCCGTCGCAAAGCGGCCCGCGAGGGTCGTAATCCGAAAACGGGCATTCAGGCGACAATTTCGGCGCGTAAGGTTGTGACCTTCAAACCTTCTCCGATGCTCAAAGACCGCGTCGGAGGCTAATCGACGAGATCAAAGACCCATATGTCAAATTCTGCTGCCCGTAAGATTGAGAAATCCGCTGACGCTTATCGCTCGATCGGGGAGGCCGCAGATGAGCTCGGCTTGCAGCCACATGTGCTGCGCTATTGGGAAACCAAGTTCAAAAAGCAGCTCAAGCCGCTAAAGCGCCGCGACGGACGTCGTATGTTCCGGCCCGAAGATATGGACGCATTGCGGGCCATTCAGACCCTCGTGCATGACCAGGGCATGACTTTAAAAGGTGCTGCAAAGCTATTGAGTGAACAGGGGGTCGGTTCGGTCCTCGAAGGACAAGCAAGGATTGTCGCGCCCGCAGACTCAGTGGAGGCTGCCCCACAGTCCAGCCCAGCCAGGGAGATGCAAGAGACCGTGCGCCAAGCCTTCCAAGCCAGTTCCCCCCAAAGCCCGGCCACCGGCACCACCGAGCGACTTGAGACGATTTTGTCGGATCTGACCGATATCAAAGCCCGCTTAGACGCGGCGCGGCAAAAACAAGCGGCCTAAACCGCGCAACAAGCATTGCCAAATCACGGAACTTGCCTATACCTCCGGCCCTGGTTCGGAGCGTAGCGCAGCCAGGTAGCGCACTTGACTGGGGGTCAAGGGGTCGCAGGTTCGAATCCTGCCGTTCCGACCAGCTTTTATCGTACAATCAGGTAAATGATGCCGCCAATCGCAATGGCGAGCGGGCCGTAACACATAAGTGTTACGAAGACTGCATTGTATCGTTTCTTCTGCAAAGGTCTGGGCATGGTGAAAATTATGCATACCAGATGCCACTTAGAGTTCAGTTAAAGCGAATATGCAGCCAAAACCCGGTTGTCTCGCGCCGCGAGCCCGGCTAGTCAGGCAATCGCGTGCCCTTGTGGTGAAATTGGTAAACACAGCGGACTTAAAATCCGCCGCCTATTATTGGGCTTGCCGGTTCAAGTCCGGCCGAGGGCACCACCATCCATCTATGGCTAAGACGAGATCCGGTCTGCGAGATTATCGTGGAATGGCGCACCTAAGAGGATTCGAACCTCTGACCTCTGCCTTCGGAGGGCAGCGCTCTATCCAGCTGAGCTATAGGTGCGTTGGACAGCGTCTTACGCCAAGCCGTTTCTCGATGCAATCTGCTGTCTGCGGGTAATCTCTTTGCAAGATGCGCAAACTATTGGCAGATAATAGAAAACGAGAAGGACGTCCTATGAGCATTCATCGATTCCGCATCGGCGGCGCACTATTCGGCTTGATCCTGTCTGTCGCGGCCTGCGGTGGCTCCACCGTGAGCGATGGCTCCGACTCGGCGACCCAAGACGCGTCATCGCAAGAGCGGCCGTCCAAGGAAGAGCTGCTGGTCGGGTTCAACGAATCGCTGACCCAAGCGCAGCAATCGCAAGGCCCAGGGTCCCCAGCCATGTGGCGGCTCTCTGATGACGATACGACGATCCACTTGTTTGGTACGGTCCATTTGCTTCGCCCAGAACTAGAATGGCGCACCGAGGCGTTCGACGAAGCTGTCGCGGCCGCCGATACGATTGTCTTCGAGGTCGATATGAAAAGCCCCGAGGCGCAGCGCGCCATCGCCACCGACTTCCTACAGCGGGGCATGTATGATGATGGTCGCACGTTGAAAGAAGTCCTGAATGAGGATGATGAGGCCGTGATCAGTGCCGCGTTTGACTCGCTGGGCGTGCCGATAGACGCGATGAACACTTTTGAACCTTGGATGGCGTCGGTCAATCTCGGCGTGATGAAACTGGTCAATGATGGTTATGATCCAAATTCCGGCGTCGAAAGTGTGATCGAGACCGCAGGCGCGGGCAAAGCGTTCGGTTATTTGGAAGAGATTTCTCAGCAAACGGATGCGTTCGACTTGCTGCCTGAGGACGAGCAAATTTCGATGCTCTATGAAACCGCTTTATTGCTGGATGAGTCTCCACGGATGCTTGATCTGCTCGTTGATGAGTGGGCCGATGGGGACATTGAGGGCATTGCCAGCCTCGTCGCCAATCCTGAAGGCTACGGTTTTACCGATGCGGCGTATCAGGCGGTTCTGGTCAAACGCAATGAAGCCTGGGTGCCGCAGATTGAAGCCATGTTGGATGAGCCTGGCTCGGTCTTCATCGCCGTGGGGGCAGGACATCTGGCCGGGCCGGATAGTGTGGTGACCATGCTCCGCGATAAAGGCTATGAGATTGAAGGGCCGTAAGACTTACGGTTCATTGCCGTCCCAATCGACAATCCAAGCTTCGATCTGGTCGACATCGTCTGGGTCGAACAAGGTGTCTTCGCTGAGCGTTCGTCCCATGATGGATGCCCCACGCTGATGCACGAGGTCTTTGTCGCCGCTGATCAAGTGATGCCAATCGGGCAGGGGCTTGCCTTCATGGATCAGGCGATACGCGCATGAGTTTGGCATCCAACGCAGTTCGGACACGTCTTTCGGCGTTAGGATCACACAATCGGGGACGTGCTGTTTTCGATTGGGATAGTCGCTGCACAGACATGTTTCAGCGTCGAGCAGCTTACAGTGCAGGCGCGTTAGAGCGATCTCGCCTGTGTCTTCATCTTCAAGTTTGATCAAACAGCATTTAGCGCAGCCATCGCAAATCGATTCCCACTCGTCAGACGACATGTCTTCTAACCGCTTGGACTCCCAAAACGGTGCGTCGGAGTCAGCCATTTTTCGGCCCGTCGCCAATGAGCCAGATGAACGGAATGATTTCAGTCCGATCGAAGAGCCCCGCCTTGGCATACGGATCTTCCGCAGCCCAGGCTTTCGCCTCGTCGAGTGAGTCAAATTCGATGGCGAACGTGGAGCCAATCATGGATTCGCCATCATCGGATAGGACAGGACCTGCCATCGCGATCCGGTGGCTAAACTCGCCAGCCCATTCAAGATGTGCTTGCCGGTTGGCCAAGCGCAACTCTGTTGCGCTCGCTTTATCCCGCGCATTGATCAGAAATAAGGGCATCTCTATTCTCCTTTATACGGCCGCGAGAGCAGGGCCGTCATGGCCTCCGCGACCGTCACGGATTCGTTCAAGATGGCATTTACTGCCTCACTGATCGGCATTTCAATCCCGAGTTTCTGTGCCAGCGTTACAAGCGCTGGGGCCGTGGCATGGCCTTCGGTGACCGCTTTACGCTCAGCAAGAATGTCTTCGGCGCTGCGCCCTTGCCCGAGCGCGAGCCCGAAGCTCATATTCCGCGATTGCGGGGACGAGCAAGTCAAAACGAGATCACCAAGACCGCAAAGGCCTGACAGCGTTTCCGGCTTGCCGCCTAAGGCCACGCCAAGACGTGTCATTTCAGCAAAGCCGCGGGCAATCAAAGCTGCATGCGCCGACTTTCCGAGCTCCATGCCTTCGACGATGCCGCAGGCAATGGCCAAAACATTCTTCACCGCGCCGCCAACTTCAGCGCCGATCAGGTCGTTTGACCAATAGGGTCTGAAAGCGGGCTGACCGATGGCTTGCATCAAGTCACCGCCAAGGGCTTCATTCTCGCAGGCGAGGGTTACGGCGGTTGGTAGACCGCGAGACACATCCGCAGCGAAGCTTGGGCCTGAAAGCACGGCAGGTACCGCGTGCGGTATAGCCTCTCGCAAAACATCCGTCATGAAGCTGAGCGAACTGCGTTCAATCCCTTTTGCGCAAAGCAGGACAGGGGTGCCTTTTGATAAGTGCGGGCCAAGCGCTTCCAAAGTTGAGCGCGCAAACTGGGCTGGTACCACGGCCAGCACAGCATCGCAGCCGGCCATTGCGGCTATGTCTGTGCTCGCCGCCATTTTAGGGAGGTCGACGCCCGGCAAATAGATTGGATTGCCTTGGCCTTGACGGAGCGCGTCAGCAACCTCGCCCTCGAGCGCCCAGACAGGGATGTCCGAAATGTCTCGAGACGATTGTTGGTGGAGAGACGCCGCCAATGCGGTGCCCCAGGCCCCGGCGCCTAGAACGCCAATACGCGTGAATTTGGTCACACCTAATTCTTTCTGATATGTGTGAAATTGAACAATTTGTTGATCATTCACACTTTTCCATTATTCTATGTCCCATGAATGAGAAACTCGATACCCGCGAACAAATCCTCCATGCCGCCATGGAGCGTATCATGCACTATGGCTACGCCAAGACGACAATGGCCGAAATCGCTCGCGATTGCGGTATGTCTGCGGGCAATATCTATCGATTCTTTGCCTCAAAGATAGACATTGCTGAGGCCATGGCCCGCAAACTTAACATGGAAATCAATGCCCAGAACGCGGCCTTGGTCCGTGGGAAAGGGTCGGCGGTCGAGAAAATGCGCTTGTTCCACCATACAGCGCTGACCAAGACGTTTGAGAAACTCGACAAAGATGCCAAGGTTTTGGAAATCGCCGAAGTCTTGTCGAGTGAGCGACCCACATTTGCCAATGAAGAAATGGCTCAGGAGCGTGTCTATTTGGTGCAGCTGCTGGATCAAGGGGTGGCTGAAGGGGACTTCGCTCCGATGGAGAACCCCAATTTTATTGCTGAAATGATGCAGTCGGCGACGATGAAGTTTCGCTATCCGCAGCTTTGGTCGCGACTCACGCTGCCTAAGTTGGAGCGGGAGCTTGATGGCGTCATGGACATCATCTTGGCTGGGTTAAGCGTTCCTATCAAAACGCGTGAGTTATTGAACGCTGAATAATTTTCAAATCATTCATTGATTTTTATTCTTGGGCTCCTATATTGAGATTATGGGACGCGAATGGTCGTGTCTCATAACGCAAAGAAGGACTAATCCCATGCGTGTTTCCTCCCCAAACGAAGCTCAAACGAGCTTCATCGCAACCGCTCTATCTGTTCCACTCGCCGTATTTGGCGCAGCCCTTACGCTCGGACTTTTCGGAACGGTGGTATGAGCATGAAATAGCGCCCGATCTGTCTTTCTACAGATCGGGCCGTTCATTGAATGGATATTGATTATTCGACGGTAACAGACTTCGCCAAGTTCCGCGGTTGGTCGACATCCGTGCCTTTTTCCACGGCGATATGATAAGCCAGCATTTGCACTGGCAAAGAATAAAGAATAGGCGCGATGAAAGCGTCGCAGGTTGGCACTTCAATCGTATGTGCAGGTGTATCCCCTGCCGCCTCTAATCCCTCTTTATCGCTGATCAAGAGCACATTTCCCCGCCGCGCGGCGACTTCCTGCAGATTGGATAAAGATTTATCGAACAGGTCGTCATGTGGCGCGACGAAGACGACAGGTGTTTCTTCATCGATCAATGCGATTGGCCCATGCTTGAGCTCGCCGCTCGCATATCCTTCCGCGTGAATATAGCTGATTTCTTTCAGCTTCAATGCGCCTTCCAAGGCGATCGGGAAGTGTACACCGCGCCCGAGATAAATGACATCGCGGGCTTTTGAGAGATCCCGTGCGAGTTCGGCGATCGGATCGTCGAGCGCAAAACTCTCCGAAATCAAACGCGGAACGCCATTGAGCGCTTTGACCAAAGCGATTTCGCGATCACGGGACAGCGTACCTCGGGCTTTGCCCGCGGCAATGACCGTCGCCGCCAAAGCGCAAAGCTGAGCTGTAAAGGCTTTGGTCGACGCAACGCCAATCTCGGGACCGGCCAAAGTTGGCAGAACCAAATCGACTTCACGTGCAATGGTCGATGTCGGCACATTGACAACTGCGGCCGTCTTTAGGCCCGCTTCTTTACAATAACGCAGAGCTGCAAGCGTATCGGCGGTTTCGCCGGATTGGCTGACAAATAGCGCTAAACCACCTTTTTGCGGTAGCGCTGGCTGACGATATCGAAATTCTGAAGCGATGTCCGTTTTGACCGGGAGTCCAGCGATCTGTTCGAACCAATATTCCGCCACGCACGTCGCGTAGTAAGCCGTGCCACAGGCGACCATATGAAGATGTGTGATGTCTGACCAGTCTATCGCATTGTCATCACCAGGCAGTTCAATACTTTGATCAAGCGCGTCGACATAAGCGCTGATGGTCCGCGCGGTGCTGTCGGGTTGCTCGAAGATTTCTTTCTGCATGAAGTGGCGATAATTGCCCTTCTCAACGGTCGCGCCTGCGGATTGAACCAGGGCCACAGGGCGAATCACTTCTTGGTCAGAGGCGTCAAAAATTTGGAAGGCGTTATGGCTGAGCACGCACATATCGCCTTCTTCGAGATAGATGACGCGGTTGGTGAACGGCGCCACGGCGAGCGCGTCGGAGCCAAGAAACATCTCATCATCGCCCACGCCGATCACGAGCGGTGATCCTTTGCGGGCACCGATCAGAAGATCATCATGGCCTTCAAATAGGATGCTGAGGGCGAAGGCCCCCTCCAGTTCGGTCAGAGCGGATTTTACTGCTGCGACAGGATCATTCCCGCCATTCATCCGCGCCGCAATGAGGTGCGCGATGGTTTCTGTATCCGTATCTGTCTCAAACACATGCCCGGCGGCTTCCAGCTCTGTCCGAAGACGACGAAAATTCTCGATAATGCCATTGTGGACCAGCGCCACAGGGCCAGACACATGCGGGTGAGCGTTTTTTGTGTTGGCAGCGCCATGGGTCGCCCATCTAGTATGACCAATACCAATCGAACCGGCGATAGGGGTCTCATTGAGCAAGGATTGTAAGTTTGACAGTTTGCCTGCGGCGCGGCGGCGATCCAATTTGCCATCTGCCAGGGTCGCGATCCCAGCACTATCGTAGCCACGATATTCTAAGCGCCGAAGTGATTCCATCACTCGATCAGACGCCACGCCTTGGCGGCTGAGAATACCGATAATTCCACACATGAGGTTTACTCCACACTTCGTCCTAACGTCGAAAAGCACCCCTAAACCGGTGTGTGCTTTTCCGTCATTGCAAATCCTATTTCTGATTGTGTCCAAAGCTCGGACACAAAATGAAAAGAAGGGGACCCGCGGAGGATCCCCTTGCAATAAGTATGCTTAATTTCGTTAGATTTTCGCTTACGAACCGCTGGCGACAGCGCCACCATCATTGGCCGCACGGCAGCAGCGAACTTGCATTTCCAGCACTTGGCTGTTGAAGCGGCACTGCTCATTGTTCAGTTCACGCAAGAATGAAAGGCCGCCGGCGCGATGAGTATAGCGTGTTTGGACGCAGCCCATCACCGTATAACCCGGTTCACACGTGCCGATATTCGATTGCTGAACCGTGGTGGTTTTGCAATCCAGATCTTTTTCAGACAGGTGAGTCGCGAGTGAATAGGCTTCATCGGCTCGAGACTGCGCTGCGTTAGCAGAGGCTTGCGCTGAATTGGCTGCAGACATCGCGCTATCGGCCATTTGGCGCGCGTCCCGCAGGCTAAGATTGGTCTCGGCAAGGGCCGTGGCATTGCCGTCAATTTCTACTTTTAGGCGACAAACTTCTTCCGAAGCATTGTCTGGATTGGCGCAATATTCTGCAACCGTCATGTCTGACGGAAGGCCGGTAATACACCCGCCTAGCGTCGCAGCGAGCATACTGCCCACAAGAATCGATTTAATCCGCATTTTGCGTTCCTTCTCTATCCCCAACGCCCTGCATCTTGCAGATGGTGTGCCAAAACGGTCTAAAATCCGCCTTGGAAATCACCTACGAAGTATGGCATGGCGCCTGCACAGGGCGATAAAACCCCGTTCAAATGTACGAAGCAAGGAATTAGCGCAGAATGGATCGTAAATACTTCGGAACGGACGGAATCCGTGGCACAGCGAACACACCTCCGATGACTCCAGAGATCGCGATGCGGCTCGGAATGGCTGCCGGAAAGTACTTTCGTACCACCAGTCCACGCCGTCACAGCGTCGTAATTGGCAAAGATACGCGCCTTTCTGGATACATGATCGAGCCTGCTTTGGTCGCGGGATTCACCTCTGTGGGGATGGACGTGACACTGTTTGGGCCGTTGCCGACCCCAGGCGTTGCGATGATGACGCGTTCGCTTCGGGCTGATTTGGGCGTGATGATCTCGGCCAGCCACAATAATTACGAAGATAACGGAATTAAGCTTTTTGGACCGAACGGCTACAAGCTTTCTGACGAAATTGAGCTTGAAATTGAAAGCCGGATGGATCGAGCATTGGACGACAAATTGGCGGCCTCTGCGGATCTCGGGCGCACGGTGCGCGTCGACGACGCCCAAGCGCGTTATGTCGAGATTGTTAAAGCCAGTTTCCCGCGCCGCATGAATCTGAAAGGCCTTCGCGTGTGCGTCGACTGCGCCAACGGGGCCTCGTACAAGGTCGCTCCGGCCGCACTTTACGAACTCGGAGCGGAAGTATTTGAAATCGGCGTTGAGCCGAATGGCTTCAATATCAATCTGGAAGTCGGCTCGACAGACACACGCGCTTTGAAAAAGGCTGTTCAGACCTATCGGGCAGACATCGGCATTGCTTTGGATGGCGATGCGGATCGATGCATCATTATCGACGAAAACGGTGATGTCGTAGATGGCGACCAATTGATCGCCCTGATCGCCGGACACTGGCATTCCAGAAACCAGCTATCCCAACCGGGTGTGGTCACGACGATTATGTCCAATCTCGGGCTGGAAAAGCACTTGGAAAGTCTAGGGCTGGCGCTTGAGCGGACGAAGGTTGGCGACCGTTATGTCGTCGAGCGCATGCGCGAAGGTGGATTTAACCTTGGTGGCGAGCAATCCGGTCATATCGTGATGTCGGATTATTCGACAACCGGTGACGGTTTAATGGCGGCGTTGCAAGTCTTGGCTGTGATGGTGGAAAAAGAAAAACCATTGTCTGAAATTGCGCATGTCTTCGATCCGGTCCCGCAAAAACTCGTCAATGTCCGCTACTCTGGCGGAGATCCGCTCGCCGATGACTCGGTTCAAGCGGCAATCGCTGCAGCCGAAGACAAACTCGGCAGCAAAGGACGCTTGGTCATTCGTAAGTCCGGGACAGAGCCTCTGATCCGTGTCATGGCGGAGGCCACGAGCGCCTCGCTCATGGACGGTGCGGTAGAGTCTGTGGCAGATGCTGTGAGAGCCGTGAGCTAAGTGAATTTCTGAGGGGCGGATGATTATCAACCGAATGGCCAAAGCGATGAAGCAACGCGATTGGAGTTTGGTGATTATTGAACTGGCATTGGTTTTTGCTGGTGTTTTTATCGCCTTGCAGTTCGACAATTGGAATACGCATCGCCGCAATCAAGCGGCTTTGACCGAGATGCTTCAGCGGGTCTCGGCCGAGCTCGATCTGAATGTCGAAGTCATTGATCAAATGCGTGAGCGGATCGATCGCGGTGCCGGGAGCCGAGAGATCGCGCAACAGGCCTTATCGACGTGTGATGATGGACCAGATGCGCGTGCAGCAATTAATCAAACAATATCTTTCCTGACTGGGGATTTCTCGCCGTCTTTATCGAACGAGACTCTGCCGCAATTGAACCGGCGCGACCCTTATCTGGATCTCCTATCGTCAGAATTCCGATGGGCACTCGCTGTTTACAGCAATCAGGTGCAGGAAGAACAAAGGCAATTGCAATTCAATGCAGGATTGCGCTGGGATCAACATGTGATGAAGCATCCCAGTGTCTCTGCAGACCTAACTGGAGCTCTGGGCGGCTTGTATATCTCTCCCGAGGTGTCGGTCTCAAGTCTGTGCAACGATGCCAGCTTTATTCGGCAATTTTTTGTGACGTCCGTCTTTCTAGACAGCACGCTGTTACGTCTGCAGCGTTTTAGCGACCGGATGGAAGAGTTTCGTATCGTGCTCGACGCAGAAATTGCTAATCGCTCTTAGCACCCGCGAACCCGGACACACTCGCAATACCCGCAAAGCCTGAAATTTGTCCCGCATTTTCGGATGTCAGGCCTCCCAGCGCGTAGATTGTAGCCCCTGTATGACGCTGTAAATTGCGCAGCCGAGTAGGCCCGATCGGGTGACCTGCGCTCGGGCTTGCAGATTGAAAAACTGTCGAGACCAAAACCGCGTCCATTCCGGCGCAACCGGCGCGACGGATCGCTTCTGGCGAGTGCGCTGACGCGGTTTGAAGCGCGAACTGACCCCGCCACCGCCGAGCCTCGGGCAGTTTGCGCTCTGGCCAATGCACGCCCGTGGCTTTTGTGGCGCGCGCGAGATCTGGGTCGGCAGAGATCAGAAACGCGATCTCGTGCTCGGCGCAGCTCCGGGAAAGCGCTTGGGCTAATTCCATGCGATCGTCCGACCCAAAATGTCGATAAATCATACCACTCCCCGCAGGAAGTTGGGGGACGATGGCCATCGGGTCGGCGACGCGATCTGGATCCGTTAAAAATAGAATTGGCGGCAGCGCGCGCGGAAAGTGCGACTCAATCCGCCGCACAGCGGTCCGCCACTTGCGGGCGGCGACGGCTTGGTGTTTCAACGCCATAATGAGCGTCCATACACAGCCTGCCTCCATTCGCGAAGCCCGCGACCGTATTCTCTCTGAAATCGGCGAGGATGTGCAATTGGTTGCAGCCTCAAAACGACAGCCGGATTCGCGGATCGATGCGGCATTGGCCGCCGGGCAACGGGTGTTTGGCGAGAATCGCGTGCAGGAGGCAGCAGCGCGATGGAATGACCGAAAATCCACGCATCCGGATTTAGAGTTACGTCTGATCGGACCTTTGCAAACGAATAAGGCTGAGGATGCGGTACAACTGTTCGATGTGATTGAAACACTGGATCGGCCGAAACTGCTCAGCGCGCTTTTGAAAGCTGTAGCAAGAACGGGCGTGGCACCGCCCGATTTGTTGATCCAAGTCAATACGGGCGAGGAGCCGCAAAAAGGTGGCGTCCTGATCGATGAGCTGGACGCACTGCTCACCTTGGCCCGCGAATCCTATCCGGGGCGGATTTCAGGATTGATGTGCATTCCGCCAGCCGCTGAACCGGCCGCGCCGCATTTTGCGCTATTAAAACGGCTCGCCGATGCGCGTGATTTGCCCGTCATTAGTATGGGTATGAGCAATGACTATGCGTTAGCAGCACAACTCGGCGCGACTCATGTGCGGGTAGGGACGGCCTTATTCGGGGCGCGGGACTCTTAGTCAGAGAATTTCGCGATCAGGGCGTCCAAATGCGTGGTCACCGCGTTCATCGTTAAATCGCGCCACGCAGTCATCGGGATAAGATCGGTCGCCTCATGGTCTTGCAGGCTAATATAGCCATGTGCCAGCGCCCATAATTGTAAGGCGGCTTCACGCTTTTCTCGGCTAGAAAGTGACTCTGGCATGGCTCTCGCAATGAGTGTGGTCAGTCGATTAAAAGCCTCGGCGCCTACCGTGATGGCCCCAGAGGATGGTTTATAGCTTGGATCTCCACGACCAAAGATGAGTTGATAATGTCCGCGATGCTGGTCGGCTAAGGTGAGATAATTTGAAAGGCCTTGTAAGACGGCTTCGCGTGGAGACATTGCCTCGACGTCGAAGTGAATGGCCGACATCACCTTCTCAAAACCTTCAATGTAAAGGGCATCGAGAATGCCCTGTTTGCCATTGAAATGATTGTATATGCCAATCGTCGACAGGCCCGCTCGGCCGGAGATCGCGCGGACGCTTAGCCCATCTGCGCCATGTTCGGCAAAAATCTCTGAAGCGGCTGTTAGGATTTTCGACTTAGAGTCATTCATGAGGATGTTTCGCTTGACTTTCAATAACACTGTTATTAGCAGGCAATAACAGTGTTATCAAGTGCCACCAGCATGGGGAGGGGATCATGACCCCAGAAATGATTGAAGTTGATTATTTGATTGTCGGCGCTGGCGCCATGGGTATGGCTTTTGCCGATATTGTTTTGACCGAGAGCGACAAGACTGTGCTGCTCGTCGACATGCATCAAAAGCCGGGAGGCCACTGGAATGATGCTTATCCTTTCGTCACGCTGCACCAGCCATCGGCCTATTATGGGGTGAGCTCTAAAGAGCTCTCAAAAGGCATTGTCGACACGATTGGCCTGAATAAAGGCCTGCAGGACCTCGCGTCGGGCCCGGAAATTATGGCCTATTTCGACGAAGTGATGCGCTACCAATTCCTGCCGACGGGACGCGTGACATATCTGCCCATGTGTAAATATGAAGGGGATGGCAAGGTTAGCGCTCTGACCTCTGACAAGACTTACAATGTCAAAGTTCGCGAGAAAACGGTCGACGCCACGTGGTTGAAGACCACCGTGCCGTCAACTCATACGCCGAATTTTGAAGTGGCAGATGGCGTGCGCATGATGCCATTGAATGACTTGCCAAAAGTGATGGAGCAACCATCAAGATACGTCATTGTTGGGGGCGGAAAGACCGCGATCGATGCGGTCATCTGGTTGCTCGAAAACCATGTCGATCCTGATCAAATTCATTGGGTGCGACCACGGGATGCGTGGCTATTGCGACGCGAGACCACTCAACCCGCCGAAGAATTCTTCGAAGCGACGATGGGCGCTCAAGCCGCGCAGATGGAGGCGATTGCCGCCGCAGAGTCGATTGATGACTTATTTACCCGCCTCGAAAACGTGAAAATGTTCACGCGGATCGATCCAGATGTCACGCCCACCATGTTTCATGGCGCAACGATATCCGATCCAGAATTAGCGGAACTGCGCCGGGTCAAAAACGTCATCCGTAAAGGCCGTATTCAACGCATCGAACCGGATCAAATCATCTTCGATCAAGGCACATTGCCTAATGACGCGGAGACTCTGTTTGTTGATTGCTCCGCCTGTGCGGTCGGAAATGCTGAAGAGGCGGAGATTTTCCACGGTGACACCATTCGCTTGCAAACCGTGCGCACCGTGCAGCCCGTATTTAGTGCCGCATTCATCGCGCATATCGAGCTCACGCGTGACATGGAAGACGAGAAGAACCGAATTTGCCAAGTCGTGCCATTGCCTAATCACGCTACCGATTGGATCCGCATGCAATCGGCCTTCATGATGAACCAATATACCTGGTCGCAAGAAAAAGACCTGCGTCAATGGCTATTGGACAACCGTTTGGACGGCTATTCCCAACTGGTTGCCAGCATCAAGGAAGATGAAACCGAGAAACTCGCCATCATGAAGCGCATGCGCGAAAATGCGGTGCCGTCCGTGATGAAGCTGCAGCAGCTTATGGCTGAAATTGCCTAAGTCACTTCTGGGTCTGATCTGTCGACGACAAAATAACCACGGCGCGGATTGAAGCCGATCATATCCGGTTGCGGATGCTCGGCCGCGTCGATCGCGTCGTCATAGGTCTCATAAGGGCCATGCTCACCGGTTTGGGTGACAAGGTAGAACGACCCGAATTCCGGACGTTCTGGCGAATACTCAGTCAGCTGATACATTAGCAGCCTCCTTACGAAGCCCGCCCCGGCCGATTAACTCTTCCTTGATTCGTGTGGCCGGAATGTGTTCGCCTGAGCCAGCCGACGTTCATCTCGCGGTGAACGCTAATACTGCATCTCGAGATAAGACTCTGTCGTCGCATGGTTCAAAACGGCCAGCATGTAGTCTTGCGGAATTGCGACACAGCCCTCCGTCGGGCGAAAGTCATCCCGTGAAAGGTGAAAGAATACGGCGCTGCCTAATCCGGCCACGATCGGATCATCATTGTGCGTGAGTTCAACAATCAAGTCGTAAACATGATCGTCACGCCAGAGCCTTTCATGACTGGCCGAGAAGGGCAGGCGAACCGGGCGATTATACATTGGATGGTCCGGTGCATCGCACCAGCCATCATGTTCGGCCAAAGGAATCACTGGCAATGCCGTCTCTGGCCTGTCCAGGCGATCTGGGCGATAGAAGACGCGTTTCATTCGCCATTTTCCGAGCGGCGTTGTGCCATCACCTTCGCGTTTTTGCGCGGCGGCGATCATGCCGCCACGCCCAATTGCGCACTGACATGTGATCCCATTGCCAGAGAACTTACCACGTGCTGTTGCTGTGAATACATTGTCAGTCACGTACTGCTCTCCTTTTTGTGACATCAGCTGAAGAAGCGTGTAATGAAGTGTTTGGAGTCATTCACTATTTGGTGGCCACAAGACAAGGGAGAAAGTCATGGCTGTGACAAAAACCATCCTGCTCGTGGACGATGATAACGAGTTGCGAGAAGCGCTCGCGGAACAATTGGATCTATATGAAGGCTTTACGGTCCTTCAGGCGTCGGATGCGGCGCAAGGCGTGAAAACGGCTGAAACGGAGCGTACAGACCTCATCCTGCTGGACGTGGATATGCCCGGTATGGACGGTCGAGAGGCCTGCAAAGTGATGCGTACACGCGGTGTGAGGGCGCCGATCATCATGTTGACCGGTCAAGACAGTGACGCGGATACGATTTTGGGTTTGGACAGTGGTGCCAATGATTATGTCACCAAACCGTTCAAATTCTCAGTCCTGCTGGCGCGGGTTCGTGCGCATTTGCGCAGCTTTGAGCAAAGCGAAGACGCGACATTTGATGTTGGGCCATATGAATTCCGCCCGAGCATGAAATTACTGGTCAAAGAAGACGATCGAAAGATCCGGCTGACAGAAAAAGAGACGAATATTCTCAAATATCTCTATCGGGCGGGCGGCAAACCGGTCGCGCGCGAGGAGTTATTGTCTGAAGTTTGGGGGTATAATGCTGCGGTCACCACGCATACGCTGGAAACCCACATTTATCGCTTGCGTCAGAAAATTGAACCGGATCCAGGCAATGCACGCTTATTGCTGACAGAAGCTGGTGGCTACCGTCTTTCTCCGTAAGCTAGGATAAGTCCAACAGTGTTGCGATCGCGCGGGCGCTGCGTTCGCCCATTTCGCTCAACTCGGATTTCGACGTGCCAGACTTCGCGCGCGCCGAAAACGCGATGAGCGTGTTGGAGGCGATTTGAACCGCTGTTTCGATCAAAGCCGCGTCGCACTTGGGCGCGGCTTTTTCGATTCGGGTTCTCATACGTGTATCGAGTTGTTCGATCCCATATTTCAGGCGCGCTTGGATGCGATCCTCATCTGCGCTGGACGGGGCTGTTCCAAACACCAGACAGCCTGGCGCGATGTCGCTGTCGCGGTAATAAATATCCAACATGGCATCGAAGAAACCGCTTAGTGACAATTTTAAATCGCCATCCGCCTCCAGGGCAGGGATGGCCTTTTCACCGACTTCAGCGCCAAATGCATCCATCGCGCCGACATACATAGACAGCTTATTGCCGAAGGCGCGATAAAGGCTCGGACGACTCAGCCCGGTCGCGTCCGACAAGTCATCTAACGAGACGGCTGCATAGCCTTTTGCCCGAAACAGCTCGACCAAAGATTGCATGGCCGCGTCGGTATCAATCGTCGCCGGACGACCGCGTTTGCGTTGTAATTTAGACATTACGTACCGTTTCGCATTTAATTATTGACATACTCCTAAATATGTTCGAAACGGTACGAAATTGCAAGGAAATGGAGTTTCGCATGCTGATTCAATCGCTCGTCTACCCCGGTTTCACCACGCTGGACTTGATCGGGGCGCTGCAGCCGCTGTCGCAAATTCCTGGCGCCAAGACGGAAATCGTCGCCCGTGCGCCCGGCGCGAATCCGACCGACTCTGGCGCAGCGATCATGGCCGACGTGACGTTTGAGTCTGCCTCTAAATCACCAGATGTCATCTTGGTGCCGGGGGGCGGCACGCCAGCGATCGATGTGCTTGAGGATGCGCCAACGATGGACTTCCTGGCCGAGCAAGGCGAGTCAGCAACTTGGATTGTGGCGGTCTGCACAGGATCGCTTTTGCTCGGCAAAGCGGGCTTGCTCAACGGCTATAAAGCCGCAAGCCATTGGGCCGTCATTGATACGCTAGGTGCTTTCGGGGCCACGCCGGTGCATGAGCGCGTTGTGATTGATCGAAACCGCTGCACGGGTGGCGGAGTCACGGCGGGCGTCGACATTGGCCTGACCATCGCCGGAATGCTTGCGGGCGAAGATATGGCGCGCGTGATTGAATTGATCTTGGAATACAATCCCGCACCACCGTTCGGAACCGGGCATCCAACGATTGCGGATCCGGCCACATTAGAACTGGCACGTGCAGGGTCTCAATCGGCGATGCAACTGGACCGCATCCGCGCGATCGCAGCCGCATAGACGATCAAGAAGACGGTCGTATCATGTCTGTGTTTAAGGATATTTGGGTTTGGTTTAATGCCATGGGCACGCTGCCTTGGACCATTCGGTTGTGGGCGACCTTCTATCCATTGCCGCAAATCATTGGGGGTTTGATCTTCATACAAACCTCAGCCGGGTTGGTCATTCTGACGGGCCGAATCATATCGGGCGTAATTGCCAGCCAAATCCATAAACGTGCGCCGTTTTCGAAATTGATGGGCCCGGTCGGGCATGCGCATTGGCTGATCATTCTTCCATTTTTGGTCCATCAACTCATGACCCAAGATCTATCACCGGCGCTCTTCTGGTTTATCAGCTATGTTATTGCGACAAGCCTCATTAGCGCGGTTATCGATGTCCTTGAGTTGCGCTTGTATCTCAAACAAGGCCATGTCGAATATCAGCGCTGATGGCAGTTTCAAAAAGAAGCTGCAGCCCCAGAGGGGAGGAAACGCGAGGCGTTGGGGCTGCAGCCTTAAGTGGGCAAGCTAGAAGGAGACTCAAGCAGCCTGCCGAGACGAGGGATCTTCGAGACGCGCCACTTCAGAGGTCAGCCACGCATAGTGCTCTTCAAGACGAAGAAGGGCGGGAATGTCGATTTCAGCACGGCAAGCGAGCTCTTCTCGCCACGCCTCGATCACACGGACCTGCGTTTTCAGCCAACAGACCATGGCGGAATCATCGAGCGGAATACACATGTTTCATTCTCCTATTGTCCAAACTGGTAAGATGCTGCGACTTTGAAATTGGTGCCGGGTTGGGACACGCCCGCGAACACGCGCTCATAATTTTCGTCAAAAACATTATCGACACCGACATCGAGACGGAGGCCGTCAATGCGGTCCGGTCGCCAGGTCGCGTAGAGGTCGACCACAGTATATGCGTCGCGCTCGTCTTGGATGCTGAACCCGCCTACGCCGTCGGAAACACGCTGCTCAAAGTCAGCGGCATGCTGAATGCGCGTGCCGATGAGGGCATTTAACTCCGGAACTTTGACGCCAAGGTCGAGGGCAATGCGGTCCGGAGTCAGCGAACCGAGATCCGAGCCGTCTGATAAGTCTGTACCATCAATGGTCGAAAAACTGGCGCGGGCAATGAAGCGGTCTGAGTCATAGTGGAGTTCTCCTTCCCAGCCTTCTAGCTCCGCCTGATCAACATTGGCGGATTCTGAGGTGCCGAAATTGCAGGGTTGGAAATTTGGCGGAATGAAACAGCCCGCCGACGGTGCGACATTAACCGACAGATTGATCAACTCATCCGCTTCCGTTTCAAAGTAAGAGACTTTGGCTTGGAGGCGATCGCTTGGATCGAAGATGTTTTTGAAGTCAAAGCCGGTCCCGAACTCAATGGTTTGCGTCTCTTCCGGCACCAGATCAGGATTGGGGATGAAAGTGTTCGGTGCGAAAACGAATGAGCCAATGGCAGGATTGAACAGTACGGGGTGCGGGATCTGAAAGTGAACACCGTCTAAGTATAACTCATTGATCGACGGCGCGCGGAAACCTTCTGAGTAAGACCCAAACAGGCGCAACCATTCAGCGCCTTGCGGTGCGAAACTCGCGGCTATACGCGGCGAAACCGCACTGTCAGAATTTTCTTCGCCGGGTGCGATACTGGATGAGCTATCAAATTCATCGAAGCGAATGCCGGGAATGACAACAAATTGTCCGGCCGGCGTTTCGACAATTGATTCAAGCTGCGCAAACACGCCCATGAATTCGCTCTCACCATTGGGAACACCGCCGCGCGTGCCATCAGTGGTTTGATCATCAGTGCCGGTTTGTTCGTCCTTATACCAGTCGCCGCCTAGTGTCAGAGTCGTCTCGGCTGATCCGATCGTGAAACGCGATGCATTGCGCAGGCTGAAGCCGGTCGTCTCAATGTCGCGAATGGTGGTGCGCGGCACGCTGGCATCAAACTCATCGACATCACTGGACGTTTGATAAGCTGTGAAGCCGATATCGACCCAATCATTGTCTTCTGGGTTGTAATTGACGCCTAATCGGAACGTGTCGGTCGTGATGTCTTTTTCAACTTCACGGTCGAGCACGCCATCGCCTGTTCCAGCGACGCCTTGACCATTGTTCGGCTCAATCGCCGTATTGGTGAAACGTTGCCAGGAGCCCTCTATGGTGAGGGTGTCTGTGAAGACATAACTGCCTTTGACCAGAGCGGTTTGGATATCATCATCGGAGGGCAGGGTCGCCCCCGACCCGAGCTCTATGTCGCCCGAATCACGAACGCCAAAGCTCGCAATCCCATCAAACTTACCTTGTTGCGTGAACGCCGTGATCGACGCCAGAGATTCCTCATTTGCGCTTTGATAACCGACGCGCGCCCGCGCGCCCCAGGTTTCACCATCACGCAGCAGGTCCGCGGCATCGACACTCTCGAATGCCAACACGCCCCCCACCGCGCCCGAGCCATAAAGTGCTGAGGCCGGACCGCGTACCACTTCGGCGGTGCCGATCAGTTCGGGATCGACAAAGAAACGGCCATCATGAGCAGAGGTGAAGCTCTGCCGCGCACCATCGAGCAGGATCAGAACGTTCTGGCCGGACAGGCCACGGATCGAGGGCAGTTCACCGGTGCGACGCGGTCCGCCTGAGAAATTGACACCAGGCACATCCCGCAATGCGTCGGAAATCGTTGAAGGTGCGAGCGTTTCGAGGGCGTCTCGATCAATCACCGTCACTTGGCCCGGATAGTCGAAGACGGGAAGAGGATTTGATGTGCCGTATACTGTGACAGAGTCCTGGCGCATTTCAGCGTCATCCGCGTCATTTGGATTTTGGGCATGCGCTGCGAACATTCCTGAAGCGGCGGTCGTGGCAATCAGAACGCACGGGAGGGAGCGGAAAAGGGGGCGAGGTAACATAAGGAAGTCCTGTAAATCCGTTTTGAGAACGATTCTCAATCTTGTTGTTTCGCTAAACGTAGAATTATGCAATTGCAAGTCATTATCATTTGCATTAACGAAAATTGTTCAGACGCAGAATTCAGGAGATCGTGTCATGCCCCTCATCCGAACTGGCCTCGCATGCGCCACAATGGTTGGTGCCCTCGTTTTATCGGGGTGCGTTTCGACGGAACCCGCACAGATCGCGCCAGTGGAAGACTCAACGCACGTTCAAGGAAGCTTTGAACAAGATCGGCAATCCATTTTGGCCATGGCAGGGGATTACAAAGTCACGTTCGACTTCACAGAGACGGTGCCGTTCGTAGATGGATACGAATTGAAAGAGCCGAAACTCTCTGGTGGTCATGAGTCGGTTCGCGTGATCGAGGATACAGGCGAATTTATCAGCCTCCAGCACTTGCTCGTGGTCGGCCCCGATGAGTCGCCCTTCGTGGTCAAACATTGGCGCCAGGATTGGCGCTATGAGCCGGCCCGTGTCCTGACCTTTATTGGCGGCAATGCTTGGGAATGGCAGGACGTTCCGGCTTCGGAGCGCGCTGGAACCTGGTCGCAAACGGTTTACCAAGTTGACGATGCGCCGCGCTATGGCGCGGTTGGGACCTGGACTTATGACGATGGCTTGGCGGAGTGGACGCCGCCGCGCGAGTGGCGCCCTTTGCCGCGTCGGGATATGACCACACGAGATGATTATCATGCTGTGGATGCTGTAAATCGCCATGTCATCACGCCCTGGGGCTGGGTGCATGAACAGGACAATTCCAAGCTAATGCTCGATGCGAAACCGCAAGTTCTTGTACGCGAAATTGGTATCAACACATATCGTGCCTTCGACGCTTACCCAGTCTCCGCCGCGGATGAGTATTGGGCGGGAACGGCTGAGTTTTGGGCCGGCGTTCGGGCTGAATGGAACCGAATTGAAGCGGAGCATGAGCAGTTTGCCATCACCATTCAGGGGGAAACCGAAGCGCTTTACAATCCGCTCCTGTCCCTCGCCCTAGCGGTCCAGGCTGGAGACCAGTCGCTTGACGCGGCACTTAACGAAGCCCGCAGCGTCATTGGTGAATATGTGACCCCTGAAGTCGGGCAATTGGCAGACCGCCTACGTCCCACAACCAAGCTGGCAAGCCTGAACTAATGCGCCGGTTCGCTTTGGTCTTATCCACTGTAGCGATGGGAATCGCTTCCATCGCTGCGGCGGACACCGCTTATATTGAGCCGTCGACATTTTCGCCGTCGCTCAATCAAACCATCACTGTTGAGACCTCGTTCAATGATGATTGCTGCGTGCCAAAATACGCTGTGCGCTCGCAATCCTTCGCGGTGATCCACCCAGATGGGACGGCTGTTGAGCCAGACCGGATTGAGCTGTTCGCGAATAGTACAATCCTCGAGCAAACCGTGGATCAGACTGGAACGACGCGTATAACAACGGGTGAACGTCTTGGGCGCAAGGGTGGGGAATATGTGCTGTTGGGTGGCGCATACTTTCTTGTAAACAGTGATGATGCTGCGCCGATTGATGTGCCTGCGGGCACGCCGATTCTGACGTCGCAGACCGCCACTCTTTCCGACACCTATGTGACCATTGGCGCGCCCACCTGGGACAGCGTCCGCGTTCCGATCGGGCGTTTATCGCTCGTCCCGACTCAGCACCCTTCAAGCGTTCACGCGGGGGAGACGCTTACCGTCACCATTTTGTTCGAAAGCGCACCATTGATTGGACAAGACTTACTCCTGACCCGCAGCGGTCAAAACAACCGTCCAGGTGACGATGGCTTGGTCTTGGTGTCTGATGAAGCCGGCCGCGTCAGCATTCCTATCGATCATATCGGCACGCACCTGATCATGACCCGAATGCAAGCGCCCGCACCTGATGGCGCTGAGACGGACATTCGCAGCTATACGACGTCTCTGACTTTTGACGTCCGCCCAGCGGTCGCCGTGACGGATTAGTTTTGTACGGCCAGAACGGCATTTGATGCGGCGACGGTCAGCGTGGGCAAATCGGCGTTCAGTGACTCCGGTCGCACGGCTGTTGGATAGGCATCTTCCAGCTTGGCGATGGCATCCTTTATCGCCGACGCCGCAGCCTGATCTTCCTCGCTAATCGCTTCGGCGCTGGCGAGGAAAACGGCTTCGCCAGCTTTGTAGAACCCGTACCCGTCGAGATAAGGTTCGTAAGCATCAGACTCTAAGGCAATTCGGTACATATCCGCTGCGCGCTCGATCTGATCGACAGCGACGCCTGCCGCGATGCTGGCAGCACTCGCATCGGAGATTGGGGCACGCAATGCGGCATCGCGCAACGCTTCGATTATGCGCTCGGCACGCACACCAATTTGGTCAGATGTTTCACCGGCGAAAATGGCCGCCGACGTGTCGGTTAGCTGGTCGCTAAAATCAGTTACCCCAAGTTGCTCAAAGACCGGTTGCATGTCGAACAAGACTTCCGAGACGGGATGCGCAAACATTTCTGCAGCGGCATCCGTCTCGCCCAAAGCGTGCGCATCACGCGCAGCGATAATATGAGCTTCGGTGATCGCGAGGGCTGAAAGAAAGACAACCGGGTCACTGGCCGCTTCAGCAATTGCCACGCCGCCTTCGCCTTCGCCCCCTGCGCCTTCGCCTTCGCCGCCTAGGCCTTCTCCTTCACCCCCCAGGGGCTCTTCAAGAGGAGGGGTTTCTGCGGTCAGTTCCGTTCCATCCTCGCTCGCCGATGTGGCGGGATTTCCGCAAGCGACGAGTGTGCTTCCAGCGAGAGCGGCTCCGAGGCCCAATTGGGTCCAACGTTTTAAACTTGTTGTCATGCGTATTTTCCTAGATTGATAGCCGAAGCGACCCCAGTGTCTTAGCTTATTGAAAATCGTTCGCAAGTAGGAAGTCTATGCTGCTCAAAATCGCAAACGTTCTAACCGCAGAAACTCTGGCGGATCTGAGAGCTCAGCTCGATTTGCTGACCTGGAAAGACGGCACTGAGACCGCCGGCCGCACCGCGAAGCAAGTGAAGCGCAATCTGCAAGCGGATCTTTCTAGCCGCTCAGGTGTCAAAGTGCGGGACACGCTCAGCGATGCGATCAAAGGGCATCCGCTCATACGCTCAGCGGCGCGCCCGGCGCGGTACACGAAGCTTCTGGTGAGTAAAACAGAAGAGGGCGGCGGATATGGCATGCATATCGACAATGCCTTCATGGGCGCGGGGGCCGATGCCATTCGGACAGACCTGTCCTTCACGCTGTTTCTTTCTGCGCCGGATGAGTATGAAGGCGGCGAACTTCAAATCGAACATGCGGGACAAACCATTCGCGCCAAGCCGGATGCCGGAGATTTAATCCTCTATCCTTCAACCAGTTTGCATCAGGTGAGACCGGTCACATCAGGCACTCGACTGGTTTGTGTCGGTTGGATCGAAAGCCGGATCAAACGCGCTGAGGATCGGGAAGTCTTGTTTGACGTGTCCAACCTCAAGGCCGAGCTGTCAAAGCAATACGACTCTCAGTCCCCGGAAATGTTGATCACAGCAAAAATTCTATCCAACTTACTCAGACGTTTCAGCTGATCCAGCAAGCGTGTTGAGCGGAGTGAGTTTAAGCCAAAATTGTAATGCAATAACATTGCGCAAAAATGCAAGGCGTCTTACATCAACGACGCTAACCTTCAAATCTGTGAGACCTATATGAATCAGACCGTTGTCGAACCGCAAAATCGACTGCCCGTAACCGTTCTTTCCGGCTTCCTTGGGGCAGGAAAAACGACGCTCCTTAATCGCGTTCTGAACAATCGCGATGGTCGCCGCGTTGCGGTCATCGTCAATGATATGTCAGAGGTCAATATTGATGCGGATTTGGTTCGCGCGGGGGCTGAGTTAAGCCGAACGGATGAGACATTGGTTGAAATGTCGAACGGCTGCATCTGCTGCACTCTGCGGGATGACTTGCTTGAGGAAGTTCGGCGCTTGGCCGATGAAGGTCGGTTTGACTATTTGCTCATCGAGTCGACAGGGATTTCTGAGCCATTGCCCGTCGCCGCGACATTTGATTTCCGTGATGAGCATGGCGTGAGCCTCTCCGACGTCGCCCGGATCGATACGATGGTCACCGTTGTCGATGCGGTCAATTTGCTGCGCGACTATTCTAGTCATGACTTTTTAAAAGACCGCGGTGAAGTGTTGGGAGACGAGGATGACCGCACCCTGGTTCATTTGCTGACCGATCAAATCGAGTTTGCCGACGTGGTCGTGCTCAATAAAGTGGATGATGCGAGCGCTGATCAGGTTGATGCAGCGCGCAAGATCATCCGCAGCTTGAATGCGGACGCTCAGATTATTGAGTCTAATTATTCTGATGTTCCGGCCTCAAAAATCTTCGATACGGGTTTGTTCGATTTCGAAAAAGCTGAAAGCCACCCAATGTGGGCAAAGGAGCTTTATGGGTTCGAAGATCATGTGCCTGAGACTGAGGAATATGGCGTTTCTTCTTTTACCTATCGTGCGCGTCGCCCATTCGATCCAACGGCGATAAATGATTTACTGAATGGCGAACTGCCCGGCGTCATTCGCGCCAAAGGGCATTTCTGGATCGCTTCGCGCCCTGAATGGCTCGCTGAATTTTCGCTGGCAGGTGCTCTATCTAGCATATCGCCCTTGGGCACATGGTGGGCGTCCGTTCCACAAGAGCGTTGGCCAGATCATGACGCGCTGCGAAACTATCTCGCCGCAAATTGGGAAGAACCATGGGGCGATCGGCGTCAGGAGATTGTTTTCATCGGCGCTGGGATTGATTGGCCCAAGCTTGAAGCCCGTCTCAATGCCGCTTTGGTGCCCGAGGGTGTCGACCTGGACTCCGCCGTATTCTCCGATCCGTTTCCAACCTGGCGCAAGCAAGAAATTCAATAGTCGGCCACTTGCCTACTGAGATGGCGTTGGCGCAGCGCGCAAAAAGACGAACCCACCGAACGGGGATTGTCCGGTGGGTTCTACAAACCTCACCGCAGGCTGGGTGGGGGGACGCATGCGGAGGTTTGCCAGACCGGACTGATCGGGTTTGAATTGATTTACAACTAGATTCTCTCATGAGGGGTTTCGCATTTTGCAATTTGGAACGCGCGGCTTGTTTGAGAAACGTGAATGGCGAGCCGCCGCAGGACCAACAAAACACGAGGAACGCAATTGAGCGCTACCGCTAAATCGCCATTGTTTGAATGGATAGAACACGTCCAAGGCGCCCGTCCTTGGGGGGCATTTTTAGATGCTGGAACTGGGGTGCATTCGGTCCGCTGGGTGACACAATTGCAGACCGAGCGATGGACGGCTGTGACAGGCGCCATCGGAGATGCGGAACGGGTTCGCGAGGCCACGAAAGGCCAATGCCGACCTCAAGACAAAATCATTCATGGCAATTGGGCGACGCCTGAGCTCTTGAGCGGCGACGTCTTTGACACGGTTCTCGCAGATTATTTGCTCGGCGCCATCGAAGGGTTTTCGCCATATTTTCAACCCTATCTATTTGCGCGTCTACGCCCGCTCACCCGGCAAGTATTGTATGTGACGGGACCCGAGCCGTATGTCCCTACTGACCGGCCAAAATCCAAAGCGGGGCAATTGATCTGGGAGATCGGTCGCTTTCGCGATGCTTGTCTCCTCTTGGCAGGTGAGCTGCCATATCGTGAATATCCATCTGCTTGGGTCGCGCATCACCTGACGCGATCTGGATTTCGTGTTGGCGAGCTGAAGCGGTTTCCTATTCGTCACAAAATGGGCTTTGTGAACTCGCAAATCGATCTTTGTAAACCGCGAATTGCCGGGTTGACCGACCGGGATTTGGCGTCCGCACTCACCCGGCGCGGCGAAGCGTTACGAGAGAGAGCGCAGGATCTCGTGAGCGCGGAAGGCGCATTGGAACATGGATCAAATTTCGTCATTTCCGCGGTGCCTGATTGAGGGAATGACCGATTTAGTTTTCGCTTTCGCTCGCCAGAACTATTCCGACGTCTCCAACGCGTCTGTCTTATGGCGCGAGCTTGCTCTAAGGTTAGGGCTATGACGGTTATCATCTGTGTGGCTGGGTTTGGTGACGATGCGAGCATGTTTGCCCCCCTGGTCGAAGCTTCACAATCAGCGCGCTTGGAGCTTCGACCGATAAATCTGCCTGGCTTTGGCGCTTCAACGAGTCATAGACGAGAAACGAGTCTCGACTCTCTTGCCAAGACGGTGGCGGATATCGCTAAAGCGCAACGCGCGGATACGGTCTTAGCGCACTCCGTTTCGTCAATCATTGCCGCCATGGCTGCGATGCGAACTGACTCACCCATCACAACCATACTATCGCTTGAGGGAAACTTGACGCCTGAGGACGCCTACTTTTCAGGCACAGCATCTGCGTACAGCTCAGCTTCGACGTTTCGGCAGGCCTTCCTGTCCCGTTTGAGCGAGATGGCGCAGGGTGATCGAATTCTATCGCGCTACAAATGTGTGGTCGAGCGAGCCAACCCGGACGCGCTTTGGCAGCTCGGTTGTGACGCCCATAGGTTCTCTTCGATGCAGAACCCCGGAGAACATCTCGAAGCGGCGGCGAAGGTTCGCTATTTGTACAATCCTGCGAACTTGCCTGAGGCCTCTCTTGAATGGCTGGCCAGCCATGCTCTGCCGCGGTTCGAGCTTCCTGGCGCGTCTCATTGGGCGAGCATCGATCAGCCCGATCAATTGGTGAATACAATCCTTGAAGCACTCGACACTTGAGTCCGAAAAAGACCGTGCGACTCGACCCGTTATCCGCTGACGCCGGAGACGACCGCTGGTTAAAATCAATCCCACTGATAAGGTGACTTTATGACTGTCTTACGCGCCGCTTGTATTCAGATGCGATCCACGCCGGATGTGGCGCCGAATATCGAATCGTCGTGCGCCCTTATTCGTGCTGCGGTGGCAGAAGGTGCGCAATTTATTGCTACGCCTGAGATGACAAATACTCTCGATATCAGGCCGGGCCAGGCCCGCCCAAGGATCAAGCTTGAGGACGAGGACACATGCCTCAAAGCGCTCCGTGATCTTGCGCGTGAGCTCGAAGTCACATTGCTTGTCGGGTCTCTTGCGATTGGGTTGAAGGAGGAAGAGCGATTTGCCAATCGCTCCTTTCTAATTGCTCCAGACGGTGAGATTTTGACGCGCTATGACAAGATCCATATGTTTGATGTTGAGGTGGGTGATGGGCAAGCCTATCGAGAATCGAAGGCCTATCGCGCGGGCGCTTCTGCGCGTGTCACTCAGACGCCAATCGGCAATATCGGAATGACCATCTGTTATGATGTTCGGTTCCCGCACCTCTATCGCGCTTTGGGGCAGGCGGGGGCAGACCTGATCACCGTTCCCGCCGCTTTCACGCGCGTTACGGGTTCCGCGCACTGGCATGTTCTGCTGCGCGCGCGCGCGATTGAAACGGGCTGCTTCATCCTTGCGCCGGCGCAGGGCGGCCAGCATGAGGATGGACGCGAGACCTACGGGCATTCATTGATCGTATCGCCGTGGGGAGACATAATCGCTGAGGCAGATCACGACGAACCAGGATTCATTGTTGCAGATTTAGAGCTGGAACACGTCGCAAAGGCGCGCCGACGTATTCCATCCTTGCACAATGATCAGAAGATCTTGATGGAGCTGGAAGAGTAGTTTGCGAGGCTGCGAGCAGGTATAAGCGCGTCCAATTTTCCAGCCGACACATAACGTCACTTTTGAGGCTATCATAAGCCCTCAGATCATGCCGGACGTTCGAATAGAGTCTTGTAGGTGCGCAACGTGCGAGCTCCCAAATTCTCTCAACCAGTCGCTGAACGCTTCGATCTCTTTAGGCTTGCATATCCCATAGCCTTGCGCTGCATCACAGCCGAGCGCCTTCATGGTGGCGTATTGTTGAGGAGTCTCAATGCCTTCCACGACGGCGGGTAAATCGAGTCCGTGAGAGAGCTTCAATATGGCTTCTATGACCGTGCGCGCCCGGCGACACTCAATGTTCGCGATGAGTGAACGATCGATTTTTACACCATCAAGCTGCAGCTCCAAGAGGGCCCACATAGATGTGTGTCCAGAACCAAAATCATCGATTACTGTTCTGATCCCGGCCTTGCTGAGTTGCTCAATCGTTTGCGCTGCGCGGTCATTTCGGTTTTCGATCAAAATCGACTCTAACACTTCGACAACGAGGCACTCATGAGGCAGTTCTCTGGACGCAAGTTCGCGTTTAATGGTCTCGGCATAGTGTTTTGACCTGAGCGATTTTGCTGACGCATTGATGGACACGCTGGGGATCTCGAATCCTTGAGCCCGCAAGTCGATCAATGCATCCAGGGCTTTGCACATTACCCGTTCATCGAAATCATCGATCAGTCCAACGCTTTCCATCGTATCCAGAAACTCGGCCGGGAGCATAAGCCCCCCACCGTCTGAACGTTCGACGCGGCCAAGCGCTTCCATGCCCATAAGGGCTCCGGTGGAAAGACAGATCTGCGGCTGCAAAACGCACGTGATCCGGTCTTCCTCGAAGGCAAGCTTTAGATCATTAATCAATGTACGTTGCGAATTCACACCTTCGCGCATCGCGCCTGTGAATTGACGTGCGATTCCGCGTCCTGATCTTTTAGACTCATAAAGCGCGACATCGGCATTGGTTATGAGCGACTCGGTTGAGCTGCAGGCGCGATCCGAAATAATGTAGCCGACACTCGCGCCAACATGGCATTCGATGCCATTGACGAAAATCGGGCGTTTGACCTGCAGGATGATGGTCTCGCAAAGGTCTTGAATAAGTTGCGCTGGCGCGTTGGATGATTTCGACGTGACGATCACAAACTCATCGCCGCCGATGCGAGCAACCAAGTCATTAGGACCGCACGCGCTCTGCATCCGTTCCGCGGCTTTGCGCAAGACGCCATCTCCCACAGGGTGACCGTGAGCGTCATTGACTTCTTTGAAGTGATCAAGGTCGATATGGATGACACAAATTTGATCTTTGTCGGGATGCGCAAAACCAAGGGCGTCATCGATATGCTGTTGGAGTTTTTGGCGATTGGCGAGGCCGGTCAGCGTGTCATGAAGCGCGGCGTGCCGGAGCCTTTCGGAGGCGTCAATCAGGCGGCTCTGAGCCTCGGCGAGCGACGTGATCTTTTCTTTTGAATCACTGGCAAAATAGGCGAGACCTGCGGCACAAAATGCCGTGGCAGTTGCAAGCAATGCGAGCGCTGCCAAGGATGTAATATCGTCTGCGTAAGGTTCTGGCTGAATCAAACCATAAGGCTGCATCACCAGCATGCTTGCATAGGCGATCACAACAGAGACCGCCGAAATGATCGTCGCTCTCGTGCCGAGAAACAAAGCTGCGGCGATGGGCGACGTGATCATAATCGGCGCGACATAGCCTTCTAAGCCGCCATTTACGACGCTGCCTGCGAAACTCGCCGCTAGCGTAAGCACGACCATTGCTATGGCGCTCGGTACAAACAGATTGGGTCGCAGACTGAACCGACTGATCGCCGCAAATCCTAAGACGGCAAATATCGCGATGATTTTTCCGGGGCGAATCCCAGGCAGAAGGACGAAAATGACTGCGGTGAACACGACAAGAATAACGCAAAATGCAAGCGCCATACGCGACAGTAGTTTTTGTTTGCGTTGAAAGTCTGTCTGTCTTGTCTTGTCTAATAGAGCTGTTTCAATCGGAATCTGCACGTCACACCCAGAATTGTATTTGAGTAAATATAACCCAGGGTTGTTTATATTCAGTTTAATTGAAGTTTTAAAAAGAGGCCGAGACTATTACTTCCAGAACATGAAGTCGTTTTGAAATGAGGGCCGAATATAACATGCTTTAGTGTTCCTCATTGTTCGCGTCAGAATAGATCCGAGGTAACGACGATGTGGTTGTGAGCTAATGTCTTCTTTTGCTCGCGGGACAGACTACCCAGAAAATCCGGGGCGCTCAGCTAGCGCCTCGTCCGTGTACGGCTCATCCAGGAATAAGAGCGGGTAATAGTATTCCCGCAGGTCTGCGTGGAACGCCCTCACGCGGCTTTCATAGTCTGCTGCGGCGTGCGTATCGGTTCGTGCGATTGATTGAAAGACGCGCTCGATTTTCGCAGGTGGTGACAGCCAGGAAAGCGTTGCCGATAGATCATCCCTTCGCATACGTCCGTCTCGATATGCTTGGGAGAGCGGTTCGACAGTTTGATCTCCAACCTGCTGAAACGCATAGTACCATTTCCATTCAAACGTGCCTTGAATGGTCGTGTGGTCGGCCCATTCGGGATGGCGCTCGACGAACGGATCCATCGTCGCCGAGACGGGAAGGTCCCAGGCATCGTTCACGGCCTCGCGCTGGGTCAAAACGATATCGCCGCCATCTGGGACTGCGATGGCTGTGTCGACTGCCATTTTGATTCCGGCCGGCGTCACGATGGCGAGTGCCAACCAGACACCGAACAGCGCCGTCAGGTTGACCGGCGCGGTCCAACCACGGGCATTGATCCAGGCGATGATCGCCCACCAGAACAGCAAGTGGAGGAGAACGGCGGCGCTTGCGAAAACGACCTGCAATCCTGCGGCGCCGCTCATGCTGGCGGCGATCCAAAGTGGCAGGAGAAGCACCAAGGCGACCGCGCTCAATCGAAGGGCCGCGCGCGTGCGCCAGATACTGTCATTTGTGGATTCTAAGAGTTCGAACCGTCCATTCGCTTTTTCACCAGCGCGCAGATCATGGAGCAACAGGATCAAAAAGAGTGGGGCTAGGATCGCAACGACAAAGGCATAGTCGAAGCGACCAATCAAAGCGAAATCGGGATTAGGCGCGTCCGTCTCGTAAATCTGACCTTCCAAGGCGAGCATGCGGATTCGGTGTTTCCAAGGCGCAGTATCGCGTTGGCCGAGCGCAGCGAAAGTGAATTCAGACGGGGCGTCATAGGTCAGGTGGAACGTGTAGTAACCCGCGCTGCCCCAATCGCTATATTCTTCGACCGCAACCTCGCGTTCGATGACGTCGGCTGTTTTCAAGCGCTCGATCGTGTCCTTCTGTGCGCTCACTTCCTGGAGGCCAAACAGCACAGCAAAGCTCGCGGCTGCAAAAGCGATCAAAAGCCAAACTTGCGCCGCCCGGTCACGAGACACGAACCAAAGCTCACGGGTTAGAGCGCTCATGGCTTCAGCCTCGCGCTTAGTGTCGCGCCGAGCGCTATGAGTGCCAGAAGCCAGACACTCAGCATGACTGCGGGTGCCGAGGCGCGGGCAGTGCGTTCATTCGCGGCGGCAGGTGTAAACTTGAATTCGTCGAGGACTTTCCAATTGTCCGACGATATCCGAGCGCGGCGATTGGCTTCCTCACCTTGATTTCGATTGATGTCGTCGATGTAGGAGAGTTCTTCAACATGGCTCTTATTAAGCCCTTGAACGAAATCGAACCGCACCGCCTCAGCTTCTCGCAAAAAGCGATGATGCGTAACCAAGTCTGTGCCTGAGAGGTATCGAGAGGCAGCAGAAATCGCGATCACCGGGGAGAACCAACCATACTGGTTCACGTGCAATGATTGAGACCGCTCGACCCCCATCCGGCGCTCGGCATATTCATTCATCACCTCGGTGAGATCGGCTTCTGAAGTCTGCGCGACAATTCCCCGGAAATTGACGGGCAATTCCTCGACAGTCTCAACGCCATATTGGACCAGCAGATTGGCCCGCAATTGAGTGAAGGCGGGATCGGCCGCATTATGGCCGTCGCCCAGTTCTCGAATGTCCGCATACATCTGAAAGTCTGTTTCTAATTTACCGGGTACCGAGACAGATGCGCTAGCCGAGGCCACCGCCAGGCGGGGAACGATGAGGGCCCAAATCAGCCAGACAAAAACCAGGAGGCCGAGTGCGAGGCCGCGCGATGACGACAAAGCGGATACAAGGACAATCAGCGCGCACCAAACCAGTAAATAGGCGACATAACCGAGTGTGACGCTCAGCCCCATAATCAAAGACTCACCAAGCGTGCTGGTCACGCCGACAAGAATGAGCATTGGTAAGAGCAATGCGCCTGTTAGACCCGCGAGCGCCAGGAACTTTCCCAAGTAAAGCGACTGGCCTGATATGCCTTGCGCTAAAAGCGGCGCAAGCGTTCTGGCTTCTCGTTCTCGGACGAAGACCCCGTGGCCCAGCGCGATCAGCAAAAGGGGAACGAGCATTTGGTAGACGAAGGCTGGCGTAATGCCTTCAAAGCTTCCAAGATTAGCGCTCGCACGGACATCCGCGAACATGGCCGTGTTCTGTCTATGACCTTCCAGAAAAATCGATTGCCCGGTAACCGCGTCGACCCCTGGGTCGAAGAGCGCCAATGGAGGCGGTGCGCGAAACACGTAATGCCCATAATGAACCATCCGGTGTGGATGACGGTCAGGCTGCTCCAAGAAAGTTTGCTCTGCGACCTCTTGTTGGTGGATGCGCTCTGCGCGCTCATCTGCCATCCGCCCAGCATTCAGAACGCTCGTTGCGGCGATGATCAGGCTGACGATCAGAAAGGCAATCACCGCGACTTTCGAGCGGAGCCAAAGCCGCCATTCTTCGCGAGCGATAATGAGCGCGTTGGTCATGCCGCTGAGCGTCCTGCAAATGCGGCGTGCACAGCTTCGGTGTCTATCTGGCCGGAGTCAGGTCGATCGAACCCGCCCACCAGTTCACCATTTCTTAGAAGGCCGATCCGATCGGCCACTTGGCAGGCGCCATAGACATCATGCGTGACCATAAGGATGGACCGTCCTTCTTCGGCAAGCGAGCGGACAAGCGCGTTGAACTCGTCAATGGCAACGGGGTCCAATCCAGACGTTGGTTCATCGAGCAGCAGGATGGGTGTGTCTCGCAGGAGGGCCAGCGCGATCGCCACTTTCTGGCGCATGCCTTTGGAATAGGTGCTAAGGCGATTTGCGCGCGCATCGGCTTGGAGCGAGACCCGATCCAGAGCTGCATCAATCGCCGCGCGATCCGCTTTCACCTTCGCTAAAGACAGGAAGTAGTCCAGGTTCTCATAGGCATTAAGGTGCTGGTACAAGGTCGCCGCTTCTGGGAGGTAGGCGGTTGATTGGCGAATGGCCTTCAGATTGGCATCAACGCTTTCGCCCAGCACTTTTGCGGTACCGGAGTCGGGTGACAAAAAGCCAAGAAAGGTGAGCAGCGTCGTCGACTTGCCTGCGCCATTACCACCGAGCAAGGCGTAGACGTCGCCCGCTGAAACATTGAACGAAACATCTTTTAGGACGGTTTGTCCCGAGCGTGTGACCGTCAATGCTTCAGCTGAGAGCGCGGTTTCCATGTATGTCCCCTAGAACCGATAGGCTGCCGTCAAACGGAACCGTTGTGGTGCACCCGGTTCGACCCAAACATTCGCGAAGGAATTTGTATAAAAGGTCTCGTCGAACAGATTGTCGACATCCAAACGAATTGAAAAATTGTCGACTGGTTCGATTTCACCGAAGATCCGGGCGGTTGTATATTCCGGCAACGTGAAGTCGGACCCGACCCAGCCATTGCGTTCGCCAACATAAAGGACGCCTGCGCCGACTTGTGCGGGCATTGCACCAATCTCGAAATCTTTGCTGGCTTGCAGGCTGAGCTGATGCTCTGGAGAGTTGATCAGAGCGTCGCCGGCATCAATCGTGAAGCCGAACCCGTCTGCGTCGGCAAAGCTGTTGAGGAATTCTGCGTCTGTATAGGCATAAGAGGCCCACAGGCTGACGCCATTGTCGAAGTCGACATTGGCATCGAACTCGAGGCCGGTGCTTTCAGCTTCGCCAGCTGGGATTGAGAAGAAACCGACGGCGGTAGCTTCTGGACGGTCGTCATTGACGAGGAAGTTGCTCTGCTCGACTTGGAAGAGGGTCAGACCAAGCGAACCGTCGATCCCATTGTCGAAGGCCCCCAAGTCAACTTTGAAGCCGACTTCTGCTGACTCCGTGATGTTGGGATCGAACTGATTGCCCTGGAAGTCTTGCCCCGTCTGTTGGCGATACCCCTCGCCATAAGAGGCATAGAGGCTGACGCCATCATTGACCTGATAGACGACTCCGAACTGTGGCGACACTCGGTCATCCGAAGACGTGATCGTGGTGGCGGGCGTCGCCAGGAAGTTAGTCAGGTCTTGTTCGAAGTCATCAAAACGAACGCCAATGCGGACTTGCAGCTGATCGGTGATGTCGATCTGATCTTGGACATAGATACCATAGCCGGTCAGCGTTTCATTGCGATTGGTATTCGCGCCAGCGGCTGGATTTAAGTTGAGCCCGTAGACGGGGTTAGCGATTGGCAGAATGAGATTGTCCGCAATCAATGTCGGATCAGTCAGATCGCCGCCTGCGGGAAACCGCGAGCGGAAGCGGTCAATGACGAGCGTATTGTCGAACTCATCAAAGTCCGCACCGATAATCAGTCGGTGGCGCAGGGAACCCGTATTGAACTCACCCGCTAGCTCACCTCGAACGACGAGATAGTCTGACTCAAAGTCACGCGAGCGGAAGAAGCGGGCGATGGTCGTTCCATCGATGAAATAGGTTTGCCGTGAACCAAACTGAGGTTCGAATGCATCCCCCTCAAGCGTGGTTTCCCGATACCCGATCCCGCCCAGGAAACTCCAATTGTCGTTGAAATTATGCTGCGCTTCGAACTGGTGGCCGATCACTTCGGTTTCAATCGGTACAGGCTCGCCCACAAAAAGATCGCGCGGCGAGAAGCCAAAATCGTCCGAGTAAACGACGCCGCGATCGAACGGCAATTCTTGGCTCGTATATTCGAGCTCATAGGTGACATTGGTGTCTTCAGAGATGTTCCAGGTTGCGGATGGGTAGAAGCCAAACTTCTCGGTTTCAACTTCGTTCCGGAAGCTTTCGGCGTCTTCGTAGAATCCAACCAACCGGAACCCAAATTCGTCACTCGCTCCCGCGACGCTTTGATAATCACCTTCAATCCGAACTTGGTTCCAACTTCCGATCGTGCCTTGAATGTATCCGCCAGTTTCAAAGTCCGGACGTTTTGTGACCAGGTTCACGGTGCCGCCAGGCTCGCCGCGTCCGAAGAGGGCTGACCGTGGGCCTTTCAGAACCTCGACGGATTCAATCCCAACCAAATCTCGTGGGCCACCAAAGCCTCGTCCGGCGTTGAACCCGTTTACCAGAAAGCCGCTCGGTAGGTTGATGTCGCCCGCGAAGCCACGAATGGAGAATGCGTTCCAAAGCCCGCCAAAGTTATTCTGGCGTGCGACGGCGGCAGACAGATCGAGCGCATCACTCAGATTGAGAGCGCCTGCGTCCGCGAGCAGTTCGGCGTCGATCGTCAAGTCAGCAGCGGGGACCTCCAGCGGGTCAAAGTTACCCTTGTAGGCCTGACGGTCACTAACAACGAAGATTGTCTCCTCGACTCGTTCGGCATCATTGCCTTGGGCGCTTGCAGAGACCGCAGACAGAGCAAACCAGCTAGAAGAGGCCATCGCCGCGATTGCAAAGACTTTTAAAGCACGAATGGTGGGAGAGGTACGCATATTCAATCTCGTCGGTAATTTTGGATGTCGTTCGTTATGTTATCACTTAACGTGAATCAAGCGCTTCTGTCTGTCGCACGGTACGAGATGAGAATTTGGTGTTGTTTGGCAACACTTTCCTGAGATAGAGCCAAGCGATCAGAATGAAACGCAATACGGCCTATACCTCGTGTCACCTCGTCTAGACTATACGTTTTCAGTCGCCCCTATGATGGACTGGACCGACCGGCACTGCCGGTCGTTTCATCGGGTCTTGTCTAAGCGGGCGCTTTTGTGGACGGAAATGGTGACCGCGGATGCGGTTATTCATGGTGATCGAGAGCGGCTGATCGGATTTTCCTCAGACGAACATCCAGTTGTTTTACAACTCGGCGGCAACGAACCTGAGAAGATGGCAGAGGCGGCGCGCGTCGCTGAAGTGTTTGGTTATGATGAGGTGAACATCAATTGCGGGTGTCCCTCGGACCGTGTGCAGTCCGGCGCTTTCGGGGCCTGTTTGATGCGCGAACCAGAGACTGTCGCAGACTGCGTGCGGGCCATGCGAAGAGCGGTGAAGATACCGGTTACGGTGAAATGTCGGATTGCGATTGATGAAGATCCTGAGCGAGAGACGCTATTTCGTTTTGTTGACACGGTCGCAGACGCAGGCTGCGAGGTTTTCACGGTGCATGCGCGTAAGGCGTGGCTGAAGGGGTTAAGCCCCAAAGAAAACCGTGAAATTCCCCCGCTCAACTATGATCTGGTCAAAGCATTGAAAAACGAACGGCCGGGTTTGAAGATCATTCTGAATGGCGGCATCAAGACGTTAAGTGCGTGCGCCGAACATTGCGCGGACTTTGATGGTGTCATGCTAGGGCGCGCGGCCTATCAAACCCCGTCTCTATTGGGCGAGGTTGACCAGACCTTGTTCGATTCAAATGCCGCCATCGTCAGCCCGTTTGATGCGGTTCGACTCTATCGGTCCTATATTGAAGAGCAATTGGAGTCAGGTGTTCGCCTCTCATCCATCACGCGGCACATGCTAGGCTTGTTCAATGGCATGCCGGGGGCGCGACAATGGCGCCGCACTTTGAGTGAAAAAGCGCCAAAACCAGGGGCAGACATTGCCGTATTGGATGAGGCCTTAGAAGCGGTGGATATGCGGGCTGCTGCTTGTTGATCCGCTTATTGCAGCTTAAACCAAAGCTCTGCACGAAAGGGGATATCAATGGCAGGATTATTAGACTTATTAGCAGGTGCCACGGCGCAACCGGCGAAACAACAGCTTGGTCAACAGTTTGGTCTGAGCGAAGACGTGACCCAACAAGCCATGGCAGCCCTTATTCCGGCCTTGGCGGCAGGACTGAAATCGAATGCCAGCAAGCCGGGCGGGGCGGAAGCGCTGTTAGCGGCGCTGAATAAAGGATCGCATAGTCGCTACCTAGACGACCCGCGCTTGCTTGCGCGGTCAGAAACGCGGGATGAAGGCAATGGAATCCTGGGGCATTTGCTCGGTTCTAAAGAGGTTAGCCGAGCCGTTGCCAGTCGCGCTTCTGAGAAAACCGGATTGGGGGATGACTTGCTCAAGCAAATGCTCCCTGTTGTGGCGACCATGGTTATGGGGTCGCTTGCGAAGAAAAGTGAAGAGCCAGACACACTGACCCAATTGGCGGGTATGTTGGGCGGCGGGCGGGCTCAAAGCGGCGGTCTCGGCGGAGTATTGGGGGGCTTGCTTGGCGGTGGTCGTCAACAAGCGGCACCGAAGTCTGACGGCCTCGGAATGTTGAGCGCCTTGTTCGATGCCGACCGTGACGGGTCCGCAATGGATGATGTCTTTCAAATGGTCCTTAAACAACGCGGTTAGACTTAAAGCCAAATTTTAATATGGCGCGCTCGGATGTTTGTTCGGGCGCGTTTTCTATGGAATCTTAGCACGCTTGCATTTCGCGATGATCGTTGCAGTTTGGAAGGAGGCCATGGTGCTTTTCCCGGCGGGAGGGCTTGTGGTTCGGCGTCAGCTCCATAGTGTTATTGACAAACATGATTTGAGGATGAGGAGACCGCCATGATTGGGGTTGTCGCGACACTGGAAATACAGGACGGAAAGCAGGGCGAATTTGAAGCCGTTGCCAAAGATCTAATGGCCAAAGTGAAAGCCAATGAACCCGGCTGCCTGACCTATCAATTGTATAAGGCAAAAGGGTCTGAAACGACTTATATTTTCATGGAGCAGTATGCTTCTGGCGATGCGCTTAAGGCCCACGGGCAGACAGAATACTTCCAGGCCGCTCAACCGGGCCTTGGCGCGTGTCTGGCCGGCGCCCCGAAAATCGAAATGTTTGACATCGTCGAATAGGAAACCGCTATGGATCTTTCATTCACTCAAGAAGAACTCGCATTCCAAAAAGAAGTCAGAGACTGGATCGCAGAGAATTATTCTGAAGATATGCAGCGTCAGAATTCTTTGTCCAAGACCAATTATCTGGACAAAGAAGGCATGATCAAATGGCAGCGGCAGCTGGATGATCGTGGCTGGTTCGTGGTCAATTGGCCGGATGAGTATGGCGGTCCTGGACTGACAGCAGCTCAGCGTTACATCCTGAATATGGAAATGTCCGCCGCGGGAACGCCGACGACCTCGCCCATGGGCAAGTCCATGGTTGCGCCTGTGATTATGGCCTTCGGCAATGATGCCCAGAAAGCTGAGCATCTGCCAAAGATTAAACGGTCTGAGATCTGGTGGTGCCAAGGCTATTCTGAGCCGGGCTCTGGGTCGGATCTGGCATCTCTTCAAATGAGCGCCGTACGGGATGGCGATGAATATGTGCTCAATGGATCTAAAATTTGGACCACGCATGCGCAGTGGGCGGATTGGATCTTCTGCCTGGTGCGCACATCCAAAGAGGGTAAACCGCAAGAAGGCATCAGCTTTTTGATCTTCCCCATGGATCTGCCTGGCATTTCGGTGTCGCCATTGCCGACTTTGGACGGACCGATGGAGAATCAACAAGAGATCAATCAGGTCTATTTTGAAGATGTCAGGGTGAAGATCTCTGACGCATTGATTGGTGAAGAGAATAAAGGTTGGACCTATGCCAAATACCTTCTCCAATTCGAGCGCGGAAACGCCTATGCGCCCGGCCTGAAGAGCATGCTGGCAAAAACCAAAAAGCTGGCCAGTGTTGAGCAATCAAATGGTGCGCCATTGATCCAAGATCCAGATTTCCAACGCAAAATCGCGAATATGGAAATGAAGATCGAAGCGTTGAATGCGACGGAGCTACGAATTTTTTCCGCCTTGTCGGCTGGGCAGGGCGTTGGGCCGGAAAGCTCGATGCTAAAATGCGCTGGTTCTGAGGTGCAACAGCTGATCACCGAGCTCTCCCTGGAGGCTGTTGGCGGTTATGCGGCGCCATTTGTGGAAGACATGTTCGCCGTCGCTCGGGCCGGGGCGAACAGTGATTTGCCCACACCAGAATATGCGGCCACCGTGTCGCCTCGATATTTCAATTATCGCAAAGCATCGATTTACGCGGGTTCAAATGAAATCCAGCGCAATATCATGTCGAAAATGGTGCTTGGGCTTTAGTCCAAGCACGCATCTTGTGAGCGGGCCACAAAAGAAGCCCGCCGCAAAACCAAGGAGGAAGTATGGCGGAGGCAGCTGCGCGTAAAGCGGGCATTTGGACCAAGATTGCCTATGGCTCTGGCGCGGCAGCGAATGGCATCCGCAATAATGGCTTCGAGTATTTTCTGCTCTTCTATTACAGCCAAGTCTTAGGGGTCGATTCTGCGCTGGTTGGCGCGACCTTGATGATTGCCTTATTTGTCGACGGTATATCGGACCCGATCGTAGGCTATTGGTCAGATAATCTGAAAACGCGCTGGGGCCGCCGCCACCCCTTCATGTACCTTGCGATCATTCCGGTTGCCTTTGCCTATGTCATGGCCTGGAACCCGCCAGAAGGCGTCACCGGCAATGCGCTTTTCCCATATTTGTTGATGATCACGATCGTGGTTCGGGTCTGCTATACATTCTACGAAGTGCCGAGCAGTGCGCTCGTGGCTGAGCTTACGGATGACTATGACGAGCGAACATCCTTTCTATCGTTCCGTTATGTCTTTGGCTGGACGGGCGGGGTCGCGATTGCGGCTTACACGCTTACTTTTCTGCTGGTTGAGACAGAAACCTATGGCAGCGGTTTCCTAAATGTCGAAGGCTACCGCACCTATGGCAATATTGCCGCGATCGCGATCGTCATCTCAATGCTGCTCTGTGCGCTCGGCACGCATCGCCATATCCCCAATTTACGCAAGCCGCCGGACGCAGGAAAAATCACTCTGGGGCGCGTGTTTCGCGAGATTGGTGAGAGCCTTTCCAGCAAGTCTTTTCAAGGCCTTTTCATGGCGGCTCTGTTTGGCTTTATGGCCGCCGGTGTCGCCGCATCGTTGAACTATTACATCAACGGCTTCTACTGGGAGTTCACCACAGCGCAGACGGGATTGCTGACGGTTTCTGTCTTCCTTTCTGCTGCAATTGCTCTCGTGCTCGCCCCGCTCGCATCGAAGCGCCTCGGGAAGAAGCGCGGCGCTATCATCATTGGTGCGATCGCATTTTCGGTTGCGCCGATGCCGGTCATCTTACGCTTGTTCGGCCTAATGCCCCCCAATGGCAGCGAGCTTTTATTCAATGTCATTCTTTGTGTGACGGTCATCGATGTTGCCCTGATCATCGCCTATCAAATCATCTCCGCTTCGATGATCGCGGATATTGTTGAAGAAAATGAGCTGAAGACCGGGCGTCGGTCGGAAGGCATCTATTTTGCTGGCATCAGCTTTATGCGCAAACTGGCGCGGGGCAGTGGCCTCTTTCTGGCATCCATCGTCCTGGCCGCCGCAGAGCTTTCGCGAAACATCCAGCCAGGAGAGGTCCCACAGGGGACGTTGCAAATGCTTGGCGCCGGCTATGCCTTTGGACTGCTTGCGCTGTGGGCGTCCGCGATTGCCTTCCTGTTCCGCTATCAAATTTCGCGCGAAGACCATGAAGCCAATCTCGCCGCACTTCAGCGTAGTCGCGAAGGCGCAGATGTGATTGAACAGAAATAAGAAAATGGCCCCGCGAGCGCTTAAGCGCCACAACGCCTAGGAGCATTCATGAGTGAAACTGTTGCGACCACGCCAAAGCTTGGGGTTCTAACGCGCATTGCCTTTGGCGTCGGCGGCGCTGCGGGCGGCATCAAGAATAACGGTTTCGATTATGTGTTGTTGCTGTTTTACTCGCAGATCCTTGGTTTGCCCGGATGGTGGGTGGCTGGTGCGATTTGGATTGCTTTGATCGTCGATGCGGTTTCCGATCCCATTGTGGGGTATTGGTCCGACAATTTGAGATCCAAAATGGGACGTCGACACCCGTTTCTTTATGCGGCCGCGCTTCCAGCCTCTATTGCTTACTTCTTTGTTTGGAACCCGCCAACGGGGCTAGAAGGTTCGCCTCTTTTCGCGTGGCTATTGACGCTGACCATAATCGTTCGCGTGAGTTACACATTGTTTGAGGTCCCAAGTCTCAGCCTTTCCGCGGAACTGTCCCAAGATTATGATGTGCGCACGTCATTGATGTCGTTTCGGTACTTTTTCGCATGGGTCGGCGGATTGACGGTACAGGTATTGTTGTTTTTCGTCTTTTTACAGCCGAGCGAAGGCGACCCTCAAGGCTTCTTCCATATCCCAGGATGGAACATTTACGGATTGGTCGGCGCATCGTCGATTTTCACAGCCATTCTCATCACGGCACTGGGCACCCACCATCGAATTCCGAACTTGATGCGTCCGCCGACCGAACGAACTCTCACCGTTGGAAAAATCTTCTCGGAGATTTGGGAGACGCTATCCAATCCATCTTTTCGGGCGCTGTTCGTCGCAACGCTCTTTGGATTACTCGCAACGGGCATCTCAGCGACACTCAATCAATACATCAACAGCTTTTTTTGGAATTTTAACAGCCAGCAGATTGGTGCGCTGACTTTTGCCGTCTTCATGTCGGCGATTATGGCGCTTGCATTGGCCCCAGCTGCGGGTCGTATCTGGGGGAAGAAAAGGGCAGCCATCACGATTGGCTTAATGGCGTTCACCCTCGCGCCCGCGCCAGTTTTTGCGCGTTTGTTGGGATTGTTACCGGAGAATGGCACGCCTGAGCTGTTCTATATCATTCTGGTTGTGACGGTGTTCGACGTCGCTCTGATTATTGCATATCAAATGCTCGCCGCATCTCTGGTGACGGATATCGTCGAAGAGAGTGAATTGAAAACGGGTCGTCGATCCGAAGGCACCTTCTTTGCGGGTATCACATTCATCCGCAAACTCTCACAGGGCATTGGCGTTCTATCGGCTTCGGTGATCCTTGCCGCTGCGGCGATCCCTCCTGGTACGCGACCAGAAGATGCCAGCGCAGAATCGGTCGCCACGCTCGGATTTGGCTATGGCGCGACGCTATTTGTGGTTTGGATGTTGATGATCATATCGATCAGCTTCTACCGCATCAGCCGAGAGGATCACGCTCGAAATCTCGAAGCTTTGGCGGCAAAGCAGGCCGAATAGTCGCAATAAGTGCCGCAATAACAGCTATCTAACTGAATTGTCATATGTGCCCAATTGCCTCCGCCACAGTGCCGGAATAGAGCCATATTCATGATTTACTCTGACACAATGACAAAACATGTTTCAAAGGTTCTGGTCGGCATAGTGCTGGTGCTGGTGGCATTAGTCGTAGTTCTGGTCAGCCCGCTTTATGGCTCGGCATCGGCGCAAGGCTTCTGGGAAAAAGTTGTTCCGGAAAACCAAGCGCAAGTCGAACTCAGCTACGCGCCGCTGGTCAAACAAGTATCGCCAGCTGTGGTCAATATTTATACCACGAAGACGGTTCAACGGCGTCTGACCATGCGCGAATTAATGTATGGACGGCCCTTTGGTGAAGAGGGCGGTCGAAGCGTCCAAAACTCGCTCGGTTCTGGTGTCGTGGTTGGCGAAGACGGGGTGATTGTCACCAATAATCATGTCATCGACGGCGCTGATGAAGTTGTCGTGGTTTTATCGGATCGACGCGAATATCCAGCAGAACTTATTCTAGCCGATCAGCGCACTGACTTGGCTGTGTTGCGGATCGACACAGAAGGTGCACCACTGCCGACGCTAGATTATGCCAATACGATCGGCGTCGAAGTCGGTGATCTGGTGCTTGCCGTGGGCAACCCGTTTGGCGTCGGGCAAACCGTTACAACGGGGATCATCTCCGCCACGGCGCGGACAGATGTCGGTGTGTCCGACTATGCTTTCTTTCTGCAAACCGATGCGGCGGTGAACCCTGGCAATTCGGGCGGTGCGCTGGTCAATGCACGCGGCGATTTGGTGGGCATCAATACGGCGATTTTCTCGCGCTCGGGTGGCTCGAACGGGATTGGCTTTGCGATCCCGTCTGAAATGGTCCGGCGGGTCGTAGATGCGGCGGTCAATGAAGGCACATTGGTGCGACCGTGGCTCGGTTTGAAAGGTCAGTCGGTGACGTTTGACATTGCCAAGGCGCAAGGGCTTGAACGTCCGCTGGGGATTATTGTTTCCGAGGTTTACGAAGACGGTCCCGCAGACATAGCGAATTTACGACGCGGCGATTTGGTCATGCGCATTGATGGCCGCGAAGTGTTTGATGAGCGCGGCTTAAAATTTCTGGCGGCAACGAAATCTCCAGGCGAGCAAGTGACTTTGGAAGTCTTGCGCGGCGGGATCACAGACTCGATTTCCGTAACCCTGTCACCGCCACCAGGAACCAGTGAGGCTGAGGTCATTCTCCTAGAAGGGCGCCATCCGTTTACCGGAGCAGAGGTTGCTGAACTGTCGCCCCGCTTGGCTGAAGAATTGGGGCGTGACCCATTCGAGAGCGGCGTGCTCGTCAATCGTGTGATGAGCCGGTCATATGCGCGGCGCGTGGTGCGCTCGGGTGATATCATCACGGCGGTCGACGGCCAGCCGATCAAAACGCTAGATGATTTAGATGCTGCGCTTGATCGCGACTCTGGCCGTTGGGAAATCGAAATCGATCGCAATGGCCGAACCATTAGCGGGTTCGTCAATCTCTAAGCCCGCCACACCTTCGGTCCGCGATCGATAATGTGCATGTAAGAGCCCATAACAGACCCGCGGCGGCCGCCGGCAAACCCCAGAGCCGTTCCGCGGGCATCCTCAACATGAAACAAAGGCGCATCCGCGCCACGCTCGTGCAGCGTTGAATAATGAAACTCATGACCACGAAATGGCCCTCGCCATTGCGGTGTGTCTTGCGGCATCAAAACGCGATAGCCGAGATGCAGCCTCGGAGTTTCGAAACTTGTGACATGGTCCAGCAGCCCCGCCATTCGATGGGGTGCACCATTGCTGTCGAATAAGTGCCGACCGAGCACCATATAGCCTCCGCACTCGCCATAGATTAGCGTACCGCGCGCGGCGGCCTCGCGAAGGCCTTTGAAAAACCTTCCGGCGCGCGCCAATTTCCGCGCGTGCAGTTCTGGATATCCGCCAGGCAAATAGATGGCATCGCAGGCCGGGGAAGGCGCTTCGTCAGCCAAAGGGGAAAAGAATTCGATCTCAGCGCCGCTCTGCCGCCAATCGGTGAGCAAATGAGGATAGCCAAAACGAAACGCCACGTCTTGCGCAACGGCGATGCGCTGTCCCAGAGGGCGCATTGGTGAAACCGTGCCCGAAGGGGTGAACGCTCCAGCACGCGCCAAAAGGGCGTCCAAATCAACGTCATTCTCGATCCGTTTCCGTGCGACCTCCACGAGGCGCGATCGGGTATTGATTTCCTCGGGCTGTACCAGCCCCAAATGTCGCGATGGGATCGTGAGGCTATCAGATCGCATCACAGCACCGAGAAGGGGGATATTGATCTCTTCCAAAGCCTCACGCAGCATATTCGCGTGACGCTCGCTGCCCACGCGATTGGCGACCACACCGCATATTTTAACGCCCTTGGCCAAAGCGACGAAGCCGTAGACGGTGGCGATTATGGATTGCGACTGTCCACTGGCATCGATGAGCAGCACCACTGGCAGATCCAAATCCGCGGCAATGTCGGCTGTGGATCCACTCATGCCCTTCGCGCCATCCAGCAGACCCATCATGCCTTCTAGAAGAAATACATCCGTTCCCGCTGCAATCTGGCTAGCACGGGCGCGCATTTGCTCTGTGCCCATGGCCCATTTGTCGAGGTTGAAACAATCTTGCCCAATCGCGGCGCTCAAGAATTGCGGGTCAATATATCCCGGGCCGCATTTGGCCACTTGCACGTTTAGCCCACGGGCTTTCAAGGCGGCTGCGAGTCCTAAGCAGAATGTGGTTTTGCCGCTGCTGGAATGCGGGGCGGCGACGACCAAGCCTTTGGTCGGGGAACCGTTTGTGGGGGATATCATATGGCTGCCTTGATTTGTTCCGTTTCAACGCAGCAGGACCGCTCTTGTCACAGCGGCTGTGGGGAGACAAGTCCGGTTAGATAAGGGTTGAGTTTTTGACCTTGGTTGTTCTTTTTATGTTCTTGTCTTGCTGCACCAATCATGACAATGGAAAACTTATCAAACGCACGGGACAGGGGTATGGCTGACGGGATGAGTGATTTGTTCGCCGCTTCAGATATGTCGAATGACGCACCGCGTCCTTTGGCTGATAAATTGCGCCCTCAAGTGTTGAGCGATGTGGTTGGACAAAACCATTTGATCGGTTCTGAGGGTGCACTCGGTCGGATGCTGGTCAATGGGCATTTATCCTCGATCATTCTATGGGGGCCACCGGGGGTCGGTAAAACCACAATTGCGAGATTATTGGCGCAAGAAACCGATCTCCACTTCGAAGCCATCTCGGCCATCTTTTCTGGCGTTAAAGACCTTCGCACCGTGTTTGAGGCGGCTCAACAGCGGCGCGATCTTGGTCGAGGAACGCTGCTCTTCGTGGATGAGATTCACCGATTTAACCGCGCACAACAGGATGGGTTTTTGCCTTATGTGGAGGCAGGAACCGTTACGCTGGTCGGCGCCACGACCGAGAATCCGAGCTTTGAGTTGAACGGGGCTTTGCTATCTCGCTGCGCCGTTTTGGTTCTGAACCGGCTCGATGAAACGGCGGCGGAGACTTTGCTGAAGCGTGCCGAAACCGAGATGGGGCGCGCCTTACCCTTAAACGAACGCGCGCGCGATGCGCTCATAGATATGGCGGACGGAGACGGACGCTATTTGCTCAATTTGGCCGAACAGGCTTTCACTTTAGCGGACGGGGGAAAAACACTTTCTCTGGACGCTTTGACCAAGGCCCTACAGAAACGTGCGCCTGCTTATGATAAAAACCGTGATGAGCATTACAATCTCATCTCCGCCTTGCATAAGTCGGTGCGAGGGTCTGACCCAGATGCGGCGCTTTATTGGTTTGCGCGGATGTTAGAAGGCGGCGAGGACCCGCTCTTCATCGCGCGTCGTCTTGTGGTCATGGCCAGTGAAGATATCAGCCTTGCAGACCCAACTGCGATGATGGTGGCGGGTGAAGCGGCGCGTGCGTTTGAAAGACTGGGCGAACCGGAGGGGCTGATCCCACTCGCGCACGCCGTCGTGCATCTCGCCACAGCGCCGAAATCCAACGCCTCATATATGGGGCTGAAGCGGGCGCGCGCGGCTGCGCGCGAAACCGGCTCTTTAATGCCGCCAAAACATATTTTGAACGCTCCAACCAAAATGATGAAAGAGCAGGGCTATGGCGATGGTTATGCCTATGATCATGATCAGGAGAACAGCTTCTCGGGCCAGAATTATTTTCCAGATGGCATGAAACGGGTCGATTTCTATCAGCCAAAAGGACATGGCCGCGAAGGACCGATTGCCGAACGCTTGGCCAAATGGCGTGCCATTCGCGCGAAGAGAGAGAAAGATTGATGTTCGACGAGGCTAGGGGGACGAATTGATCATGTCTTCGTCGACGCCCCTACGTATTTCAAACCGAGACGCCAGACGCCTATGGTTACATGCCCAAGGCTTGGCCGATACGCCGACGGGGCCATTGGATTTGGACGCGCTCATCAAAAAGTTGGGATTCGTTCAGCTCGATACGATCCAAGTTATTTCTCGTGCGCATCACCATATCCTTTGGAGCCGCAACCAGAATTATCGCGAGCCCATGCTGAACCGCCATATGGCTGAGCACCGGCATGTCTTTGAGCACTTTACCCATGATGCCTCGGTCATTCCCATGGACTTCTATCCGATGTGGCAACGCCAATTCCGACGTCTGGAAGCCAAGGTAAGGAAGTGGGAATGGCATCGCGGTATGCTCGATGCGGACGGTCGAAATCAGATTAAAGACCGAATTCGTGATGAAGGGCCATTGTGCACCAAAGCCTTCGATAGCAAGATCCAGGGCGAGAAGAAAATGTGGGCCCGGCCCCCGCATAAACTGGCGCTCGACTATATGTGGTATGCGGGCGAGCTTTCGACCTCGCATCGCGAAAATTTCACCAAATTCTATGATCTCAGCGAGCGCGTCATACCCGAGCACCACTTAGCGCACGTGCCGTCAGACGAAGCGCAGATCGATTGGCTGTGTGCCAATGCATTGTCGCGCATGGCCTTTGGGTCCGAGGGCGACATTCAGCGATTTTGGGATGCGGTCAGCAATTCAGAAGCCAAACAATGGGCACAGACCCGTTCCGATTTGGTGCCCGTCCAAGTTGAGACAGCAGACGGGTCCCGGCTCGACCTTTATGCACGCGAAGATATTGAAGCGCGCTTAGCCAGCGTTCCATCACCGACAACGCGTCTGCGGATCCTCAATCCGTTCGATCCGGTCGCGCGGGATCGTTCACGGTTGAAACGCCTTTTTGGCTTTGATTATACGGTGGAGATGTTCGTCCCCGCCGCGAAGCGAAAATGGGGCTATTACGTCTATCCAATCTTGGAAGGGGATCGCTTCATCGGTCGCATCGAGGCCAAAGCAGACCGCAAGGCGAGCCAATTGCGCGTGCTCAACCTATGGCTCGAGCCTAAAGCGAAATGGACCCCGGCGCGGGCGAACAAAGTTGAGGCAGAACTGCTGCGAATGTTGCGATTTGTCGGACTTCGCGATCTGATTTGGGATCCGGCACAGCCAACAGACTTGCCTTAAAATTCCTCTCGTTTAGGTCAGACTCGTGAACAAAAGGAGTTTGATCATGGTCCGAACGGGGCTCGTAAGCGTTTTTGCCATTTGTCTGGCGAGCTGTGCGCCACAATTGCCCGAAACAGGCAGCAAGATCACTCCGCAACAAGCGCCTGAAGATGCGGTTGAGCTCTCCAGCCTGGATGATGATGCGTTTCACGAGTCGATTGCGGTTTTCGATAGCCATCTCGACACGCCCGCACTCTTCCATACGCCGGACTATGTTTTCACCGAGCGAGGAAGTTTCGAAGAAGACGGCACCCATGTCGACCTGCCGCGGATGAATGAAGGCGGTCTGGATGGCGGCTTTTGGGTCATTTTCACGCGCCAAGGTCCCCTCGATGAGGCAAGCTATGCCGCGGCGCGGACGCATGGATTGATGCGCCAAACCGCGATCCGGGAGTTCGCGGCGAAGTATCATGAAGAAGTGGCATTGGCTTTCTCCGCCGATGATGCCGAACGAATTTTGGCCGATGGCAAAAAAGTCGTGTTTCAAAGCATGGAGAACTCATATCCCCTGGGCACCGACGTCTCTTTATTGGAGCATTTCTATATTGGCGGTCTCCGCATGATTGCCCCGGTTCACTTCGCCAATAATCAATTCGCGGATAGCGCTACGGATATTGAGCAAATCTATGATGGTCTCAGTCCCCTTGGGGAAGAACTTGTGCGAGAAGCCAATCGCCTCGGCTTGTTGCTTGACGGCAGTCACGCCGCTGACTCGACCGTGCGGGATATGATGGCGATTTCGACCACGCCAATCATTCTGTCCCACACAGGCGCGAAGGCGATCTATGATCACCCTCGCAATATCGATGATGAATTATTGCTCGAGCTCGCTGCCAATGGCGGTGTGATTCAGATGAATATTTTCGGCGGATATCTCGAACAGCTCGTGCCGTCGCCGGAGCGTTCGGCTGCGTTGGAAGAATTAAATGCCGAGTATGGATCAAATCCGGCAGAGATGGATGAAGAGACTCTCGCGGCCTGGTTTGCCGCCCGGCAAGAATTAAGCCGGACCTATCCGGCGCCGCGCTCAACCTATGAAAAATTCATGGAGCACACATTCCACGTTCTGGATGTGATCGGCCCGGATCATGTCGGAATTAGCGGCGATTGGGATGGCGGCGGCGGCGTCGATGGCATGAGCGATGTCTCCATGCTGCAAAAAATTACGCGTGACCTGCTCGCGGCCGGTTACACGCATGAGGATGTCGAGAAAATTTGGGGTGGCAATATGATGCGCCTGGTGCGCGCAGCGGATGCTGCACGCGAGTCCGAGCTCGTCTCTCCAAACGTGTTGAACTAATCCCATGGATTGGCTGACCATCACGCCACCGCTCTTGGCCATTATCGTTGCGGTCTGGACCCGCAACGTATTCTGGGCGCTCGGCATCGCCATCTGGCTCAGTGAGACCATCATTGCTGGGTTCAACCCTTTCATGGGCGCGCTTGGCAGTATTGATCGGGCCGTTGGCGTGTTCGACAGCTCCTACAATACGCGGGTGCTTCTATTCTGCCTGATCATCGGGGCATTGATTGTCTATATGCAGCGATCCGGTGGCATCAGTGCGATGGTGGAGAAGCTACAGTCTTCAGGCTTCGCTTCGACCCCTCGCCGCGCGGGCTTGGTCACCGCGATTTGCGGTGTTCTGATTTTCGTCGAAACCAATATCAGCTTGCTGACCACAGGCATTCTGGGCCGTCCGCTCTTCGATAAGCTCAAAGTCAGCCGTGAGCGACTCGCATACATTATCGACTCAACCTGCGCGCCTATTAGCGTGTTGATCCTGTTCAATGGCTGGGGCGCATATTTGCTCGGTCTGTTAAACGAGAATGGTGTTGAAGGCGCGACTGGCGTCTTGATGGCGACGATTGGTTTGAATTTTTATGCTTGGATTACCATCGTTTTGGTATTTTTTACCGTCCTTTCCAACCGCACATTTGGTCCGTTGGCTGCGTTGGAACAAGGCGGCGCCAGCGCCATAAGCTCACCCGTAAGCGGCCCGTTTAACCAGGCGCCAGAACCCGCTTCTAAAGCCATCTATATGGCCATCCCATTGATCATTATGATTGGTGGAACCATTGGCTTCATGATTTGGACAGGGGATGGCGACATTCGACAGGGCTCTGGTGCGCAAGCCATTTTATGGTCTGTCATTCTGGCCACGGTCGCGGCCTTTTTCTGCCTCGCCCATTCTAAGCGCGCCAAAGGTGAGCTGGTCGAAATCGGTTTTAAAGGCATGGGAGACTTACTGCCCGCGGTGACGATGATATTCCTTGCGCTGGTGCTCGGCGCGAGTCTCAATGCGGTCGGTATGCGCGAGTTTATTGCCAGCATTGCGTCGAGCTTCCCGGCGCCATGGGTCATTCCTGCGATACTCTTCCTGGCGGCGGCGATCACGTCTTTCACCGCGGGCACCAGCTGGGGCACTTATGGCATTCTCATTCCAGTCGCTGTGCCATTAGCGATTGGAGCGGGCATTCCAATGCCGCTTGCGATCGCAGCTGTCATGGGCGGTGGCGTGTTTGGCGATCATTGTTCGCCTATCTCAGATACGACCATAATCGCCTCATTGGCGTCTGGGTGTGATCATATGGAACATGTGCGGACACAATTGCCCTATGCACTGGTTGGCGGGATGGCCGCGACCGGGCTTTATCTATTGGCAGGGCTGGCGGCGTAAGCGGTAATCACTGCGTCCATCAAGCGTTCGGTGAATGTATTCAGAGCAGGGTGTTTCGCGCTGCGCGGTGGTGGTGTCTCAGGTGTGCCTGTGACCGCATAGGCGAAGCTAATATCCAGCGCAGGGACAAACCAGGCGCCGGAATAGAGGCCGTAAGCTTCGCCAGGATGTCCCCAAAGCTCATAGCCCGGCCACAAGCTTTCCGTCGCCGGGTGGATTTGCACGCCAGTCCCGAATTCAGTGAAGTAACGCTGATCGTGGACTCCATTGGATTCGCCCGCATCTAACTGCCAAACCCGCCGCGTCAATTCGGGCGCGTAAGCCAAGCGCCCAGCAATCGTGGCGAGATCCATCAGGCTGGCCCGCAATCCACCTTGCGGTGAAAACAGTGTACCATTGGTCCCTGGTTCATACGCGTTGAGATCTGCCCCGTCTTGCTTCAAGGCGAAGGGAGACTCGCCATTTAGGATGTCCGTGTCATCCGTCTGGGCGACCCAACCGCGCGTCGTCTCTCGATACAAGGTGGCGCCCGATTGCATTTTGCCTGTGCTTACGCCCGACCAGTTAAAGCCTGCGTCCAAGCCCATGGGCTTTAAAACCAAGTCGCGTGCGAGCCGATCAAACCGCCTTTGCGTCGCCACTTCAAGCGCGCTGGCGACGACCCCATAAGCGAGATTGCAATATTCGAAATCAAGCGTGTTGCGAAAGGCATCTCGAGTAAGAAGTGTTTCGATCTGACCAGGATGCTCTACCCAATAAATCTCGGGGTCTTTCATCCCGCCCGTATGACTGAGCAAAGCGCGAAGGCTTGGACCGTCCGCCCCTGCGACTGTATCCGACGGAAAGAATGGGAGCCAATTGCGGATCCCCTTGTCAAAATCGACGGCGCCATCATGGTGCAATTTTTCAGCGGTCAGCGCGACGGCAAGTTTCGAGATGGACGCTGCTCGCAATGCCGTTCGAGTGGTGAAAGCTCGCTCGCCCAAATGGGCTTCGCCGACCGCGGCTTGGGCGATCACCAGATTATTCTTCATGATTACGAAGCCGGCTGCCGGCGCGCGCGCCAGAGCGGGGCCATCGATCAATTGCGAAAGGATGTTTTCAGGGCTTTGAGTATTCCCACAGCCCGCACTGACGAGCGCCGCGAACGGCACAGCACCTAAAAGATGCCTGCGCGTGAGGCCTGGCAGGACGTCCGTCAATTAGCCAAGCACCTCGCTCAGGAAGTTCTCACAGGCTTGGAAGCTCCGAGAATCGGCACCGGCATCATACAAAATGCCGAAGTCTGGATTATTGGCGGCCGGATTGGTGAACGCGTGCATCACGCCGCCATAGGCTTGCAACTGCCAGTCGGCTTTCGCCTCATTCATTTCGCGGGTGAAGTCCATAACATCATCTGGCGTCGCCATCGGGTCTTCCCAACCATGCAGCGCCAGGATTTTAGGACCGATCGTTTCATCTGTATTCCCGGGCGCGCCAAACAGGCCGTGAAAGCTCACAACGCCAGACACGGCCATGTTTTTCCGCGCCATATCAAGGACGCTGAGACCGCCAAAACAGAAACCAATCGCCGCAGCTGCATCGACGCCGGCTTCTTTCTTCGCGATGTCGAGCGCAAACGCTAAGCGCGATTGCAGCTCTTCGCGATTGGTCGCCAGTGGCGTCATCAAGGCTTCGCATTCTTCATTGGTTTCGCCGCGCTGGCCTTTGCCATAAACGTCAGCCGCAAATCCAGCATAACCCCAGCTGGCGAGCAATTCGGCTTTTTCCTGTTCGAACGCGGACTGACCACCCCAGGCATGCGCCACCAAGACGACGGCTTTCGGTTTGCCTTCTGGCATCGCAAGAAACCCTTCATAGGTTTGTCCGTCCTGCTCATAGTCTACGATCCGGGTGGTGACGCTCATGAAACGCTCCTGATGAATTGATGTCCCCTTGGGTTTAGCGAAGGTTTGAGCGGTTTCAAGACTTGCCAAGGTGAATTCGACGCCGCACACGAACAGAATGAAGTCTGTGCTAATTGATTGCGATCCTGGTTTAGATGACGCGGTGGCCCTCCTTGCGGCCTTTGGCGCGAGGTCTTTGAATGTGAACGCGATCACGACCGTGGCGGGAAATGTCAAAGGTCCACAAACGGCGATCAATGCGAGGATCATCCGCGAGGCGGCGGGACGCGGACGGGAGATTCCGGTCTGCGCGGGTGCGCCCAGGCCTTTGTTGCGTGACGCGGTCACTGCGGAGGAATTTCATGGCAGCACCGGGCTTGGCAATCTGCCATTCCCATCGCCCCGTTTGCCTTTATCCCGCGCCCACGCGGTAAATAAGATCATTCGCAGCTGTCGCGCCGCTGTAGCAGCGCCTTTGACCCTGATTGTCACAGGGCCGATGACCAATGTTGCGCTGGCCCTCACAATGGCGCCAAATATCACCGAAGGTATTGAAGAAATTGTCGTCATGGCAGGCGCCGATCGCGAGGGTGGCAACATCACGCCTTATGCCGAGTTTAACGTGTTTGCGGATCCGCATGCAGCGGCGATCGTGTTTGGCGCTGGGGTGCCGATGCGTTGCCTCAGTCTTGATGTGACGCATCAGATCCGCACCACCAAATCTCGGCTCGCACAGGTGCGGGAGATCGAGACAGAGCAGGCGCAAATCGCGGCCAGCCTGTTGGACGCGTCCAACCAGCTCGAATTCTCGGCAAATGGCGCGCGCGATGCGCCGTTACACGACCCGAGCACGGTCATCGCAGTGACCCGACCGGACCTATTCTCTGGCCGCCGCGTAAGTGTAAGCGTCATCACGGAACCAGGCGAGCAGTTCGGACGGACCGTGCCTCGCGCTGAAAACGATGGTCATATCGTCTGGTATGAGCGCGCGGATAGCGATGCGGTATACGCTGCACTGGGCGAGCATTTAGGAGCCTATAAATGACGGTTACAATCGGTGTTGTTGGATCGATCAATCTCGACCTTGTCGCCAGCGGCGCACCTTTACCGAGAGCGGGTGAAACCGTTACGGGTGCCCGGTTCGCACAGCATCCAGGCGGCAAAGGGGCCAATCAAGCGCTGGCGGCGCGGCGGCTCGGAGCTGAGGTAAAGATGGTTGGCTGCGTCGGAGATGATGCCCTGGCCGAAACGGCTTTGGCCTTATTGCGCCAAGACGGGGTCGATGTTGGCGCAGTGATGAGCGAGATTGGCACACCCACAGGTGTGGCGTTGATCGCTGTTTCACCGGAAGGCGAGAACCAAATAACCGTGGCGAGCGGGGCCAATGCCAATGTCAGCGCCAGTGATGTGGCGGGTTTGCCGACCTGTGATGTCATTCTGTGCCAGTTGGAAGTGCCCGTTCACGCGATCGAAGCGGCAGCCGATCGAGCCACGGCGACGGGCGCCTTGCTCGCGATCAATCTGGCCCCTGCGATGGAGGTGCCGTCGACCTTGCTGGATCGCGCCGACCTGCTCATCGTCAATGAAATTGAAGCGGCTTTTTATGGCGACGCCTTGCATCATGATGGCGGCCTCGTCGCGCTCACGCTTGGAGGCGAAGGCGCAGTCCTGTTCAAACAAGGACGAGAGATCGCCCGGTCCAAAGCCTATCCGGTCAATGTCGTCGATACGACCGGGGCAGGGGATACGTTTTGTGGGGCGCTGGCATGCGCATTGGCAGAAGGACAAGAGCCTCAGGCCGCGCTGAATTTTGCCTCGGCCGCAGGCGCATTAGCGGTGACCAAATCGGGGGCTCAGCCGAGCTTGCCGTGGCGGGCGCAAGTCGATCAGCTGCTATCGGAGCCGCCTTCATGAGTGAGGTGCCGCTGACGCGACAACCTGTTTCCGATGCGCGGCAAAAGCAGATCCGCGCCGCCGTTCGAACAGCAGAGGGCATCCCTTTCGAAATCGCGCCGAGCCGTCTTGCGACTTCTCTTGATGCCGCAGCCTTGCTCGATTTCCTGAGCGATCCAGCCATCCATACGCCGATCTACAATCTCCCCAAGCCGCTGAGCGAAGATCGAGTCCGCGATTTCATTGCCGGCAAGTTGGACGCGCGCGACCGCGGCGAAGGATTGTTATTCCTCCGCATTGACGCGCTTGGCGCGATCATGGGCTATTCGGAAATAGACGTCTGGCCGCAATGGGGCGCGGGCGATCTTGGCGGTGCACTGCGCCGTGATCAACAAGGCCAACGAGCAGGCGTGCGCGGCGCGGCACGTACTTTTTCATGGATGTTCGATACGCTTCATTTGGAACTGATCGTCGCCACAGCCGCGCTGGATAATGTGCGCACCGCGCGCATGTTGGATGGCCTCGGCTTCGAGCGCAAAGGCGAGATTGTTAGCCATCGGCCGGATGGCGGCACCCGGCCGTCGCGTGTTTGGGAAGTGACGCGGACCGACTGGTCGGCTCAGCAAAGCGCGGTCGACTAAGACGCGACCAGACCAATTTCGCGCAACCGCTCCATCAGATAATCCTGAGCCGAGATCGGCGTTTCCGCTTTGCCACCTTCCGCCAAACATTGCGGCAAGGCTTCGATTATCACATCCTGATTGAAGTGAAGGAAGAAGGGTGTCGAATAGCGTGGAAACTTAGAACGCTCAGGCGCCGGGTTGAGCACGCGGTGCGTGGTCGACGGTAAGACGCCGCCGGTGAGCCGTTGCAGCATGTCACCGCAATTGATCACCAGTGATCCCGCTGGCGGGCTGACATCGAGCCAAACGCCCGAGCGGTGCAATGCCTGAAGTCCTGCTTCCTCAGCGCCGAGCAGTAGCGTGATGACATTAATGTCCTCATGCGCGCCCGCGCGAACGGTGCCTTGCGGAGGCGGGTTGTCTTGGGGCGGATAATGCAACAAGCGCAGAATGGAATTGCCGTTCTGGACTTTGTCATCAAACCAGCTTTCAGGCAGCCCGAGGTGCAATGCAACAGCGTGCAAAAGCTGAGCGCCGAACGTATCCATTGCTTCATAGAATGCGCGTGTGGCCTCATCAAACTCCGCCACTTCCGGGACCACGGGCGTCTCTTTCATCGTCGCGCGATAGGGGCTGTCAGCAGGCAAGGCACGTCCGGTGTGCCAAAATTCCTTCAAGTCCGCCGCGGCCGCACCTTTGGCATTCTCAGTCGCAAAGGGCGTATAGCCGCGCTGTCGTCCACCGGCGGCATCGTGATATTGTTCTTTTACCTCCGCTGGGAGCGCGAAAAAGGCCTTTGAGGCGTCGACAGCCCGATCGATTACCGCTTGCGGAATGGGGTGGTCGCTGATCACAGCAAAGCCGGTCTCGCGGAATGAGCGACCCAACGCGTCCGCAAACGCAGTCTTCTCCGTCGGCCATTGCCGAAACGAAATAGGTTTAAAATATTCAGTCATGACTGCCTCATACGCCGAGGCTGCAATCAGGGGAAGTGCGGAACTTTCCCTATAGATGTTTTTGATGGGCGCGAGAGGAAAGGGCCGTTAGAATTCAGGCACTTCGCGGGGCATCTGCCAGCGACCGTCTTCCGTTTGGCAAACTTCTACCGGTTCGCGAATGATTGTGCCATCCGGCAAGCGGGTCTCGCGGCGCACGGTTGTGCACTCTTGCTCAATGATCGGTGCGTCCGGGCCGCCAGCCAACCCATAATCCTCATCCACCGGATAAGCCGGTTCGCTTGGATAAGCGGGCGCAGTTGAATTGTATGGCTGTGATACGGTTCGAACATTCGATGGTTGGACGTCTGGATTGTCCCAGGCTGGACCTGTGGGCGAGCGTGTCGGTGCGTGAACGCCGCTGAGTCCGGACCCTCCATAATGGCTGTGCCCATAGCTCGGCGCGCCGCCATAATCATAGGTGCGCGAGCAATTGGTCGCATCGCCAGCAATCTCGCTGCCAACTGCGGCTCCAAGAAGGCCGCCAATTACCGCGCCAGCGATTTCGGCGCCATCGTCTCCACGATCATGATAAAAACCGCGGCGATGGCCGCGGAAACCGCGATATCCGCGATAGCCTCGATACCCACGATAGCGATTGAAGCCATTGTCGGGCTCAAGCTCGCCGCCTATGGCTGCGCCGATTAATCCGCCTGCGACAGCCCCCACAACACCGCCTGCGAGACGGTCATTGTCTCTCTGACGTTCGCAAGCTGCGCTCGCAATGGTGGGTTGTTTGCCATAGGAATGGCCATACCGGTCATGATCGGCTTGAGCCGCTGGAATCAAAAAAAGCGCAGCCGCAGAGGCCAGAAGGCTGGTTCGGATCATGTTCGCAAGTCCTCTCATCAATAGGCATTCTCGCCCATTCTTGGCAGTATCTGCGAAAACTGTGCCTGAAGCAATCTGAATGGAAGCTGAAGACCGCGACCGCTCGCCCCTGGACGGAGGACCCGGTTGCGCCCATTTATATGAGATGGGATTGATCAAAACTGTCCGACAGAATGCTGGCCGCGCCCGTTACACCGCAGCGCAAGGGCTGCGTTCGGCTTGGTATGGCGGACAATATGCACTGGCGCGACGGCGTTCGGCGGGCTTCAATCGACCGGGAGAACCCGTATTTAAACCCTCCAACAAGCCAAATTTAAAGGCATTGCGAAAAGCCTATTTCGATCTTTTCCGGCAAGATCGAGCAAATATCGAGGCTGGATTGTATCCGGATCCGGTAAAACGCGAGATGCGACTGCGCGATCTGCCGCGCGCCGTGCGACGTGCGCGCCGGTTTTTGGATGATGTTGCGGATGTTGATCGCCGTCGCTTAGACCGGAACGGCACAGAGGTTCGCGAAAGCGATGCGGCTGATCCCGAGCGATTTCCAGCCTATTTCCGACAAAATTTCCATTATCAAACAGATGGTTGGCTGAGTGAGGAAAGCGCGGAGATTTACGATCATCAGGTCGAAGCTCTGTTCACAGGCGCAGCGGCAGCCATGCGCCGGGCGGCTCTGGCCGAACTCGCACGAGAGGTTCAAGGGCAAGACCAACGCAAAGTTCGGGTTTTAGACTTAGCTTGCGGAACGGGCGGGTTTATGCGCCAAGTCTTGAGCGCGATGCCGAAACTCGCGCTCTCAGGCATGGACCTGTCGCCGCCATATGCGCAGGCCGCGCGAGAGAATGTGGCCCGGTGGCCGCATGTTGAAATTGTCGAAGGCGCTGCCGAGGCCATGCCGTTTGAAGATGAGAGCTTTGATCACCTCATCTCCATCTATCTTTTCCATGAATTACCACCGCGCATACGCCCGCAAGTTTTGGCGGAAGCGGCCCGCGTTTTGAAACCGGGCGGGCGGTTCATTATCGCCGACAGCCTACAATTCGGGGACAATCCAGGCGTCGATGGCTTTTTGGAATATTTCCCAGAAGGATTTCATGAGCCCTATTATAAGGGCTATTTGAAATGGGCCTTCGATCCGCACATGGAGGCCGCGGGCTTTACGTCCGAACGGTTACAGCTCGCCTTCCTGACCAAGGTCCGAGTTTGGCGAAAAGGCGAGGCATAAGCTGATGCTGGTGCCGTCGACCGAGCAGCTTGCGACGCTTCAAAAGAGATATGGCGAAGCCCAGCGGCATTATCATACTTGGCAACATATCGAAGCTTTGCTGGGGCATTTCCAAACGATTGCCGATCAGCTGAATGATCCAGACTCCGTTCTATGGGCGCTTTATTGGCATGACGCCATTTACGATCCACAAGCCAGCGACAATGAAGACAAAAGCGCAGACCTCTTGCTTGAAATGGCCGCAAGCGATTTGCCTACGGCCTCTTTGACACGTGCCGATCGGATTATTCGTGCAACGAAACAGCATTTGGTGCCGGCAGGGCTTGCGGCTGAAGATCAAGCGGATCTGGAGCTTTTCCTAGACATCGACTTGTCGATCTTGGCAGCGTCGCCCTCGGCATTCGATGCCTATGAAACGCACATTCGTCACGAGTATGCCTTCGTGCCCGAACCGGTCTATGTGCAAGCACGACGGGCAATTCTACAGGGATTTTTGAAACGCGACCGGCTTTACTTTTCAGACTTTTTCTTTGCCCAATGGGAAGCACAAGCGCGGAGCAATCTAAGCTGCTCCATCGAACAATTGACCAAACAGGAACGCGAATATGACTGACCGCAAACTCATGCTCATCACCGGCGCATCAGCTGGCATTGGCGAGGAATTCGCGAAGCAATATGCCGCTTTAGGCTGGGACTTGGCGTTGACGGCGCGGCGTGCCGATCGACTCGAAAAACTCGCCCGCGACTTGGAAGAGAAGTACAAAATCGCGACCATCGTGATTTCGCAAGACTTAGCGAAAGCCAGTAGCGTCGATACGATTTTGAAAGAGATCAAAGAGGCAGGACGGCATGTAGATGGCGTCGTGAACAATGCCGGCTACGGCCTTCCAGGAACCTTTTTCAATACGAAATGGAAAGATCAAGCTGCCTTCTTGCGCGTGCTTTACACCGCACCGATTGAACTCACCCATAAAGTCCTGCCGGGTATGGCGGAGCGTGGATTTGGACGGATAATCAATGTTGCATCTTTGGCGGGTTACACGCCAGGATCAAATGGCCATACGCTTTATGCCAGCGTCAAATCTGGCCTGATTAAATTCTCCGAAGCGATCAATGCCGAGGCCAAAGCCGCCGGACATGACGATGTACACTGCACCGCGCTTTGCCCTGGCTTTACCTGGTCTGAGTTCCACGATGTGAATGGGACGCGCGAAAAGACCAATGAGATGCCGGATTGGATGTGGATGGAAGCTGCCCCGGTCGTTGAAGCCGGGATTACGGCCTGCGAGCGCGGGCACCCTGTGGTCGTGCCTGGCGCCGTGAATAAAGGCCTGGCGACGCTGAGCCGGATCCTACCAGAACCTCTGGGCCGAGCCATGGTCGGTGCGCAATCGTCGCGCTTCCGCAGAACGGAGTAGTCAAACGCTTGCGGGTAAGGGTGAACCGCCCTAGGTGACACTCAACAATTACGGAGTCTGAGCAGTGCGCGCGATCCTCGATATCATTTTGATCCTATTGAACTTCGCCTCATTGGTGGTGTTCATTTATGTAGTGTTTTCGCTTTTGGTCTCGTTTCGGGTGCTCGACACCCGCAATCAGTTTGTTTCGACCGTATGGCGCATTCTGTATCAAACGACGGAACCGTTTTTACGTCCCATTCGGAACCTGATGCCGAAAGGGTGGCAGATCGACTTTTCGCCTTTCGTGCTGATCTTAGCGATTATCTTCCTGCAACGCATAATAGCCTATTACATTTATCCAAACGTCTTCTAGGACGGTCGATCCCATTTGGTGAAAGGAATTCTGTCAGTCATGACAGCTTCAATCATATCCGGCAAAGAGGTCGCCGCGGATGTGCGCGCCCAGGTCAGAACCGCCGTGGACGCGTTGCCTGGACAGCCAACGCTTGCAGTCGTGCTAGTGGGTGAAGATCCCGCCAGCCAAGTTTATGTCCGCAGCAAAGTTCGTATGACCGAAGAAGCGGGTATGCGCTCGCTGCACCATCATTTGCCTGACACGGCGACCCAGGCCGAAGTCGAAGACCTGATCGCCGCTCTGAACAGCGACCCAGAAGTTGATGGCATATTGCTCCAATTGCCTTTGCCAAAGGGATTAGATGAGGCGTCAGCGATCGAGCAAATCAACCCGGATAAGGATGTCGATGGCCTTACCGAAGCCAGCGCCGGGCGCCTCAGTCTCGGTAAGCCGGGTTTGCGCCCGTGCACGCCAACGGGCTGTGTGATCCTCGCCAAACGCGCGCTGGGCGACGATCTCTCCGGAAAACATGTTGTCGTGATTGGCCGATCGATATTGGTCGGTAAGCCCGCTGCGCTGCTCTTCTTGGCTGAGAATTGCACCATCTCTATCGCGCATTCTCGCACAACAGATTTGCCGGCTTTGTGTCGTGAAGCCGATATTGTTGTGCCCGCTGTGGGACGGCCTCAAATGCTCAAAGGGGAGTGGCTCAAGCCAGGGGCGTGCGTGATTGATGTTGGCATCAACCGGATCCCCGCGCCCGAGAAAGGCGAAGGCAAGACGCGATTGGTTGGCGATGCTGACTTTGACAGCTGCGCTCAGGTGGCGGGATCGATTACGCCAGTGCCTGGCGGGGTCGGGCCGATGACGATTGCTTGCTTGCTTCGTAACACAGTGATCGCCGCTTGCGCGCGGAGGGGCTGGGCCGTCCCAGACGCGCTGTGAGCCAATCATTTATCGCCTCAAACAGTGATTTGTTTGAGGAGCTTTGGGCGGCGCAAGGGGGCAATTGTGCGCTTTGTGGTGAACGGATGCTTCGCAACCGATATGCGGCCCCCCATGCTCGAGTCTGGGCCAAACAGCGGGCCACGTTCGATCACATCATCCCGCGCTCAAAAGGCGGTAAGGACACGGCCGAAAATCTGCAGCTGGCGCATGCGCGCTGCAACAAGATTAAAGGCAATCGGATCTAGCTATTTAGCGATATCGTCCGGGATGGCTTGGTCCATATTGCGGGCCGGCTCGCAGCAAGGGCCGCCCACTTGTTTGGCGGGAACGCCTGCCACGGTACATTGCGCTGGAACATCCTTAAGCACCACGGACCCGGCCGCGATTTTGGCTTCATCGCCAATCTGGATATTGCCAAGCACTTTCGCACCCACCGATAAGAGCACGCCATTTCCGATTTTGGGATGACGGTCGCCGACTTCCTTGCCGGTGCCGCCCAAAGTGACGCCATGAAGGAGTGAACAATCATCGCCGACGACAGCGGTCTCACCAATCGTAATGTCAGTGGCATGGTCGAGCATGACGCCTTTGCCCATCGTCGCAGCGGGATGGATATCGACAGCGAACAATTCGCTGGCGCGCGATTGAAAATGAAAGGCGAGAGTCTCGCGGCCCTGTTTCCAAAGATGATTGGCGACGCGATGGGTTTGTAGCGCTAGGAAGCCCTTAAAGAACAGGAAGGGCTGAAGCATGCCCCGGCACGCGGGGTCACGTTCTAAAGTGGCTTGCATGTCGGCTTCCGCCGCCTCGACCAAATGATGGTTGGCATCATAAGCATTGGCGATCACTTGGCGGACTTGCTGAGCGCCCATTTCGGGGCCAGCAAGTTTTTCAGCAAGATGGAATGCCAAAGCCTGGCAAATCGTCTCATGACTGAGAATAGCCGCATCAATATAACTTGCCATAGTCGGCTCATCCGCCGCCGCAGCACGGGCTTCGAAGCGTAGCCGTGTCCAGACAGGTGGTGGGGCCCCAATGTCAGGATTGTGTTCCAATGTCTGGTCCATTGGCCGGTCCTCCGTTCGGCAATTCACTCTAAATGGAGTCAACCAAGGCAGACTTCAACCCTATGAGCGCGGCGTCGGAGCTTTCTTTTTGTGTAGGAAGCGGATGGCGAATTCGCCGGAAATCGCGCGAACCACTTCGCCTTGCAGCGAGCCAACCCGGACCTGCTCGCCGACGATTGGGACAGGGCCGTCAAACTCGAATGCGGCGCCGGTGAGTGAAATATCAATCACTCGGCATTGCAATTTCGTGCCATTGGCGCGCGTGATTAAAGCCGGTCCGCCTGCCGCTTTGCGCGGTGCAGATCGTTCGTCCTCTAGATCATATTTCTTGTGATTGAGGAGCCAAACGAGACGGTCGGCCAATTTATCGCGCTTATGTTGCGGCGTTTGGAAAGCGACCGCAAAGCCGTCATCCATAATGCGTGTCACTTCTCCAGAAACACGCCCAAGGTCGTCGAAATAGCAGACGACGCGTGAGCCCATCGATGGCACAGCGGCGGATTCAACATGCGCGCCGCCGCATGAGATGTTTTGTGTGAGGAAGGTGTGATCTGAACCTTCGTGTAAAAAGCGACCATTCAGCCTCAAAGACACACGATAGTGCCGACGCCGATCGGGTTTTGCGCGACCATTGAACTGACCGCTTGCGGGTTTCGCGAGTGCTGCACTCATAGCTGCTCCCATTTGTTGCGCCACCCCACGCACGCAAGTCTTAGTTTGAATTGACAATACCCATCACGCGTTCACAAATGGTTGATAAGCACCGGAAACACATCAGTTTCCACGAAAGGTGGAGAAAATTGAGGAAAGCGGCATGGGCCAGAAAAAAGGTTTTGATTACATCATTGTAGGCGCAGGCAGTGCGGGCTGCGTTCTGGCCAATCGATTAAGCGAAGATCCGAATGTTTCCGTATGTCTCATCGAAGCGGGCAAAAAGGACAAATCCCTCTTGATTCGCATGCCGGCGGGTGTGGGCGGCCTGATCAAGCAGGAAAATCCGCACAATTGGGGGTTCTGGACGACCCCTCAGACACATATGGACAATCGCAAGCTGTATTGGCCCCGTGGACGGGGCTGGGGTGGCTCATCGTCCATCAATGGCATGATCTATATTCGCGGCCATGCCCGCGATTATGATCAATGGCGACAAACGGGACTGACCGGTTGGGGCTTTGCGGATGTATTGCCCTATTTCCGAAAGTCGGAAGGGTATGAAGGCGGCGCCGACGCATTTCATGGCGGCGACGGCCCGCTACGCGTCAGTGAAAGTCCGCTAGAAGACAGTCTTTATGACATGTTCGTGCGCGCCGGTATCGATGCAGGGTATAAGGAAACCAAGGATTTTAATGGGCCGCAGCAGGAAGGCTTTGGCCCCTATCAACGGACCATTCACGATGGCGAACGTTGGAGCGCCTCTTTTGCGTATCTGCGTCCGATTGAGAATGAACGACCAAATCTGACCATTATGTCGACGGCTTTGGTTTCGCGCGTGGTGTTTCACGGCGGCAAAGTCCATGGCGTCGAAGTGGTTGCAAAGAAAGGGGCACAGCCCGAGCTGGTCCACGCCACCCAAGAAGTCATTCTGTGCGCGGGCGCGGTGCAATCCCCTCAAATCCTGCAACTCTCCGGGATTGGTCCGGCCGAGCACTTACGCCAAAATGGGGTGACGTGCGTCTATGATAGCCCAAATGTCGGCGCCAATTTGCAAGATCATTTGGACGTCACGGTGATCCATGAAATGACCCAGAAAGCGTCAGCCTATTCAAAACAGGCTGGTCTCAAAAAGCTGGCGGTCGGGATCAAATATTTGATGTCTAAATCGGGCCCCGGCGCGGATAATCACCTGCAAGCAGGAGCCTTCTTGAAGACCCGCGAAGGGCTTGATCGTCCTGACATCCAATTGCACGTGGTCAATGCGATGATGCGGGATCATGGTAATTACGATTACAAAAAGGATGGGTTCACGATCCATTCGTGCCAATTGCGCCCAGAAAGTCGCGGCACGGTTATGATTGGCAGTGATAATCCGTTCGAGCACCCAGCCATTGATCCGAATTATCTCGCCACTGAAGGGGATCGCATCACAATGAGGGAGTCTTTGAAGATGATGCGCGAGATTGCGGGACAGAACGCTTTATCGCCTCTGCGCGGCCCGGAAGTTCTTCCTGGGACGGATGTTCAGACAGATGATGAAATTGACGCTTTTATCCGCACCTTTGGCGAAACGATTTATCACCCGGTCGGCACAGTGGCGATGGGCGCGCAAGACGATGCTCCAGTGGATGGTGAGCTTCAAGTCCGCGGCGTTGAGGGATTGCGTGTCGTTGATGCATCTGTGATGCCGACCCTGATTGGCGGCAATACCAATGCCCCAACCATCATGATCGCCGAGAAAGCGTCCGATATGATCCGTGGGATCGCTGCGATGCCGCCCGAAGAGGTCGAAATCGCCGCTTAACTGTCGCGCTTCCAAATCAGTTTGGCATGTGTATCCGCATCGCCGGTTAAGCCCATCCAGGCCAATTGACCGCTGGTGGCGTTGACGATGACACATCGTCCGCGCTCTGCCAGAAGGGTGGATAATTGTGCCCGTAGCTCGACGATCGAAATCTCGGCATGAACGATAAAGCAGCCTGGCATCAATTCAGAGAAGCGACCGACTTCATTCAGTAATGAGATCGCTGCGCGCCGACCGTCAGCATTGGTCTGGATCGAGACCATATAATTCGCAAATTCCGGCTCAGGCGTTTCGATGGGCTGCTGCGGCGTGGCATGAAACAAAGCCATCATTTCCGGATGCGACTGCGCTGGCAAAAACGCGCCGCCATCATCCTGTGCCACTTGTGAGGCTTCCAGCAAACGACCTTCTTCGCGAAAGCTGCGCATCTGGCCCATCGTATATGGTCCGTAGACAACACCATCGACCATGACGCGCCAAACAGGCGGGTCAATCGATGATAGATCTAGAGCATTCTTTTCTGACATCTCGCCACGTCATCCTTGATTCGGAGCAACCAGACCATAGCCTAACGCTAATTCAGATATTTCGGGAGCGCCCTATGATTGAAAGTGAATTTGTGAACACGCGCGTGGATGGGAAAATTCTCATCGTTGAGATCAATCGTCCGGAAAAGATGAATGCGCTCCACCCGCCCGCCAATCGGGATTTGGGGGCTGTGTTCGACAAGTTTGCCGAGGATAAAGATCTTTGGGTCGCCATCATCACCGGCGCGGGTGACCGGGCATTTAGCGCAGGCAATGATCTGCGTTACCAAGCCGAAGGTGGTGAAATGTTTCCAGTCCCAACTGGATTTGGCGGCCTAACCAATCGCTATGACTTGTTCAAACCTGTCATCGCGGCAGTGAATGGCGTTGCCATGGGGGGCGGATTTGAGATTGCATTGGCTTGTGATTTAATCATCGCGTCCGACAATGCCCGGTTCGCATTGCCAGAGCCGAGGGTGGGTTTGGCTGCTCTCGCGGGTGGTCTGCACCGACTGCCCCGTCAAATTGGTTTGAAACAGGCCATGGGCATGATGCTGACGGGCCGTCACGTGATGGCGGATGAAGGCAAAGAGCTGGGTTTCGTCAACGAAGTGGTGCCGCAAGCGGATTTGATGGACGCCGCTATGCGGTGGGCCGGTTTGATCACCGAATGCTCTCCTGCGTCCGTGCGAACCACCAAAGAAGTGGCGATGAAAGGGCTTGATACGGCGAACTTCCAAGACGCATTTTCGCAGAAATATGATGCGGTTTCGCGTCTGTTCAAAGGACCTGATTTTATTGAAGGTCCGCGCGCTTTTGCTGAGAAGCGAAAGCCGAATTGGAGCGGCGAATGAAGATTTAGGGTTTTACGCTCTTTCGTCATCCCGATATGATCAAAGCGATCAGATAATATAGGGGTGAGTCAAATGTGGATTTTCTTCCGGTCGCTCTCAAATGCGTCCGCCAAAATTATCGCGACTTTTTTCATGGTTTTAGTATTGATCATGCTGGGCGTCATGTTCGTTCCGAGCGCATTCAATGGCGTCAATGATTTCGCGAATTATTTAGCAAATTTGAGTTGGGTACGTAATCCAGACATTGGCGAGCAAGGCGTTGCCGTGACCCGAGTTTTCATCAATGAATCTTCAATTTTCGGTATTGTGATGACGCTATTGGCGCGGATCGTGGTCGAATTGATTTGGTGGGGCACAGGCAGTTTGTGGCGTTTGGCCAACCCGTCTGAAGAAGAACCATACAAATAAGGATTTGACCTCTACCGAAATCGACTGTGGAAAGTCGTGTCGGGCTGGTTTGCACATCCGTCGCTAATCGCTATGTGCTGAGGCCAATATTTTAGGAGTGAGCCATGGGCCGCGAAGAAGTCTTACGCCTGGAGGCGTATCTGAAAGAGAAACTCAATCCGGGACTGCGTTTAATCGCCCGAAAAGAGACTGACGATTCTGTCGAAGTCTATCTCGGCGCCGAATTCTTGGCCGTCGTCTATAAGGATGTGGATGATGGCGAAACCAGCTACGCGTTGAACATGACCGTCCTGTCGGAAGACATTGGCGCTGCATAAAGCAACGCCTAGACCTGAGAGATGTATTCCGGCTTGACGGCGTCCGTCAGCCAAACCCCATTATCGGCGCAGTAAAATGCGATGCCCGCGTCATGCATCTCCGCGGCGGCGACTTGTAAAATAATCGGCTTCCCATGTCGCCCGCCAACTTTGCGAGCCGTGGCAACGTCCAAGCTAAGATGCACATGTTGCCGCGACATGGGACGGAGCCCTTCTGCCAATATTTGATCTAAGAACCGCGTCGCAGTGCCGTGGAACAAGACGGCTGGCGGTGCTGTGGCGACAAGATCTGACTTGATCTTAACCGAATGTCCTTGGGCCGCGCGAATGCGCAGACCGTCCTCGGAAATCGTGAATCGTTTCTTGTCATTGGTATCGACCACAAGCTGTAATTGCTCACGGGTCATTCCCCACCCTTTATGGCTCAGCCCCGAAAGCAAATCATCGATTGCGACCCAGCCGCCATCTGCCAAAACCAATCCCGCCTCTTCAGGAGCGTGCCTGAGAAGATAAGAAAGACGTTTGGAGTGCTTTTTGGTGTCCATGGGGCGCGTTTAGCGATGCTCAGTGGGAAAGCCAAGATGGAGTAAGGGCGCGAACGACTTAATCGATTAGGCCCTAAACCTCCGACGATACCTGCGTCAGGCAGGTATCCAAGGACCAAAACAATCCTCAGTCTTGGTTTCAAACGCCTGCCCATGGACCCCTGCCTGCGCAGGGGTCTGCGGATAAGAGACCGCGTAGCGCGTATCAAACAACCTCCCGCATTCCTGCCGAAAGTCAGGACCCATGGCGGTTGGGAAAGCCATCAGCCAACCGCCATGGATGCCAACGTGCATTGGCACAGCGGAGATGGGGATGGGCGAAGATCAGGCAACGCCTATATCGTTCCCATCGCCTCGGCAATCAAATCGGCTTCTGCCTCACGCAAAATCGCTTCCTCGACACTGGCACCATGCACGGGTTCTTTGCCGACTTCGAGCATGACCGGCACAGCGAATGGACTGATCTTGGCAAGGTCTTTGTGGACGATTTTTCCGCGCACGCGCATCAGCATGTCGGACAGACGGCGGATATCGAGAAACCCCGTGGCGGCATCATGTCGAGCCGCTTGCAACAAGATATGATCGGGTTCATGCGAGCGCAGAACATCATAAATTAAATCGGTAGAGAAAGTGACTTGTTTGCCGGTCTTTTCACCGCCAGGCATGCGGCGTGCGATCAGGCCCGAAATCTGCGCGCATTGAGCGAAGTGGCGCTTCATCAGTACGGCCTCTTCAAGCCATTCTTCCAAATCATCGCCGAGAAGGTCCGGCGCGAAGAGGGCGTCCAGGTCGACCTCACCCATCGGCTCCATCGCCCACACGGCCATGGCATATTCAGACGCGACAAAGCCCAGCGGTTTAGCCCCCATGCGCTCTAACCGCCGGGTCAGAAGCATCCCTAGCGTTTGATGCGCCAATCGGCCTTCAAACGGATAACAGGTGAGAAAGTGCCGTTGCCCGCGTGGGAAGGTTTCGATCAGCAATTCATCTGCGCCGGGTATAGTCGAGCGTAAATCTTGGATCTCAAACCATTCGCGGACTTGATCGGGCAAAGATGTCCACTGGTCGCGATCATGGATCATAGTCCGCACGCGCCCGGCGAGAAATTGTGTCAGCGGGAACTTGCCGCCATTATAGCTCGGAATGGCGGGGTTGGTATCCGCTGGTGCGCGCATGGTCAGGCAGTCCAAATCCTGCACGCCTAAAAAGCGAAGAATCTCGCCTGCGAAGAGAAAGGTATCTCCAGGCGTCAACGTTGAGATGAAATATTCCTCAATCTCCCCCAATTTTCGACCCGCGCGCAGGGCAGGGCGGCCGGTCACTTGGCCGGCTTTCTCGCGTCCGACCCGGCTGGCCAGCCGAACATTGAGGTGGCGCGCTTCGACAATCGCGCCCACATTCATGCGGTGCTGCTGGCGATCACGTGCCGTTCGGGCGTGCCAGCGGCCCTGGCGGGTCCGCGTGATCCGCTTAAACCGGTCATAGGTCTTAAGCGCATAGCCGCCCGTAGCGACCAATTCGACGACGCGCTCGAATGTCTCCCAATCTAAGTCGCGATAAGGGGCTGCGCGCCGGACTTCGTCATAGATGTCTTCCAAGGCAAAGCCTTCACCACAAGCGCGGCCCATAATGTGTTGCGCAAGGACGTCCAGCGCGCCTTGGCGGATTGGCTCGCCATCAATCTCTCCGGCCTCAACGGCGGCCTCCGCCGCGCGGCATTCAAGGATTTCAAATCGATTGGTTGGCACCAGCATAGCGCGGCTTGCTTCATCCATACGGTGATTGGCGCGGCCAATCCGTTGCACCAGACGCGCGGCGCCTTTCGGGGCGCCCATTTGAATGACGAGGTCGACCTCGCCCCAATCAATGCCGAGGTCCAAAGTCGAGGTGCAGACGACAGCTTTCAGCTTCCCCGCGGCCATAGCAGCTTCCACTTTACGCCTTTGCTCTTTGGCCAATGAGCCATGATGTAATGCGATTGCGAGGCCATCTTCATTGGCCGTCCAAAGCTCTTGAAACAGGACTTCCGCTTGCGACCGCGTATTGACGAAGATGAGCGACATGGTGGCCGCTTTGATCTGCTCGTAAACCTCGCCGACGGCGAATCGTCCCGAATGGCCTGACCAGGGAATCCGCTCATCCGAAATCAGGATATCGACATCTGCATGTACCCCGCCTTCGGCAATAATCAGTTCGGGCTGATCATCGCGAACCGCGAGCCAAGATTGTAAAACTGCTGGATCGTGCACCGTCGCCGATAGGCCAATGAACCGGCAGGCTGGGGCCCATTGCGCCAGAGTCGCGAGGCCCAAGCTTAACAGGTCGCCGCGCTTGCTCGGCGCGATGGCGTGAATCTCGTCGATGATGACACATTTGAGATCCGCGAAGAACTCTGCGGCGTGCTCCGAAGCGATAAATAACGCGAGTTGTTCCGGTGTGGTCAGCAATATATCCGGCGGCGTACGACGCTGTCTCTGGCGTTTATGAGCTGGCGTGTCGCCCGTGCGGGTCTCTATCTTGATGTCGAGCCCCATCTCCTCCACCGGCGTGGTTAAGTTGCGCGCCACATCGACCGCCAAGGCTTTGAGCGGAGAGATATACAGCGTGTGGAGCGCGGGACGATCGGAATTGCGTTGCGTCTTATTCGATAACTCGATCAAACTGGCCAGGAAGCCCGCCAGTGTCTTGCCTCCACCTGTTGGCGCGATTAGCAGCGCGCTATCGCCCTGCAGCGCGGTCTCGGTCAATGCAAGCTGATGAGATCGAGGCGCCCAATCTCGACCGGCGAACCATTGATCAAATCGCTCCGGCAGAGCGAAAGAGGGCGAGAGCGTATCCGGCATATCCCACTATCTAGCGCATTCTGCGGCTGAGTTGCAGATTTTTCATCTGACATTCAGGTCGATAAAGGTTTGGTGGAGAAAATTGGAGTTTTCATGTCACGTTCCCTTCCGCTCGCCGCCCTCGCGTTCAGCCTGGCATTGCCAGCATCCGCCGATCCTGTACTCGAAATGATGCGCAGCCTGTCCAAGGAAGGGCCGGTCTATGCCTATGAGATGACTTATTCTGATACTGAAGTGACGGCCAATGGACGGGTTGATCCAAGCAAACCGGAAGGCGAGCGGATCGAAATCTTCTCTCCGGATGAAAGCGAATGGTCGAAAGATTTTCGCAAAGGCGTTGCAGATATGGAAGCCGAAACCGATGGCGATATTTGGTGCGCGGACTTTGCTGAGATGGTGCCCGTCGATGCCACACAGACGGCAGAGGACAAAGACTCGGTGACTTATGCGTTTACGCCAAACCCTGAACCGGATGCGGACAAGACCGAACAAAAGATGATGAAACAGCTGGATGGTCGCGTGACCGTGTCAAAGACGGATGGTCAAGTTCTGGCCTTCAACATGGTTCTGCCTAAGCCCTACAAGCCGGCCATGGTGGCGAAGATCAATCGGTTTGAAATGGCCGCTACCTGCACCCGCGCACCGGATGGCCGTACCTATCTTGAGCAGTTCAATTTTGACATTTCAGGGTCTGCCATGATGCAGAGTTTCGAAGAACGAGTCACGCGGAGCATCACCAAATTGTTGGAACCCGTGGGCTAGTCGACCTCCTCGAGTTCCGCTGCAGCAGCCTCCGCGGCTTGGCGCGCGCGCTCAGCGGCATCGAATGCAGCGACAATGTCTCGCGTGAGTTTAGCGATCTCAAAGCGCGGCTCTCCCGCGACATCGAAGCCGCGTCGTACGATCACCAATTCGCGCGATGGGACGATCACCATATGCTGTCCGCGATTGCCCAAACCGGCAAACGCATCTCTGGGCGCGCCGTCCACGCCGCCAATCAACCAGAACGACCCCGCATAGCCGAAATCGCCAGAGCTCGGCTGGGCTTCGGCTGGCGTCGTCACAAAGTTCAGCCAATTGGGCGGCAATAGGCGCTCGCCGCCCCACATGCCGTCTTGCAAATAGAGCTGACCCAGTCGTGCCATATCTCGCGCGGTCATCCAAACTTGCGATGAGGACATGTAGTCGCCATGCCAGTCTGTCTCCAGCACGGTGTGCCGCGCACCGATTTTGTGCAGAAGGTTGGTGTAGGGATAGGCGCGGTACTGGCTGTCATTGCCTAGCGCTTCACGCAAAGCGCGCATAGCGATCAGCGTGTCTAGGTTCGAGTATTTGAAGCGCGTACCCGGAAACGCCTCGAGCGATCGATTGGCCAAAGTGTCAAGAATGCTGGCACCGCCAAAATACAGGCGATCAGTGCGCGAGCCGGGCGAGTTCGATTCTAAGCCACTGGCCATATTGAGCACGTGGCGAAGTGTGATACCGCGTCGTGGATCACCGCCTTTGTTAAAGTCTGCAATCAAGGCTTCATTATCGAGCCCAAGAATGCCCTCATAAACCGCGGCACCTACAATTGTAGAGGTGAGCGATTTGGCGACGGACCAGGTTCGCTGCGGCGTCGTGCGGTCGATCCCGCGATCATATTGCTCGGCAACCACTTGGCCTTTGTGGAGAACGATGATGGCACTAGTTCGCGTGCCGGCGCCATAGGTGTTTCCATCGAATGCGAAACTGACCGGTACGCCGAGCAGGTCCAACGCAAATGTGTTCTCGGTCAATGTCACATTATCGCCAAGCGCGGTGGAGTTATCCGGCTCATCCAAGCTTGGCATATTGGTGAAGCTGGGCAGCCAGGCCGTCATGTCTGGGGAAGCGCCTATCGGTAGGAGCGAGCATCCAATGCCGGGGCGCCAAGCAGCTGTGCGCGGGGGCAGGGCGCCATCAAACGCGACCAAAACCGATTTCGAGGATTCGACAATATTGGCATCGCCCACCTCATCCATCACAGGCCGATAGTCGACATAGATGCCTGATAGTTCATTCTCTCGAATTTCCGCCAAGGTTTGGCCAGCGCTGAAATAGCCGCTGCAGGTGAATAGGGCTTTATAGCCAGCAGCGAGGGCCCGTTTCGTGGTATCGCTTGGTTCGTAATTCTGGGCGGTCGCGACAGGGCTCAAAGCTAGGGTGAGGCCCGCGGCAAGGGCAGCTAGACGGCGCATGAACATTTCCTCCGAGCGTCTCTTTATTGAGAGATAGGCTGGTTTGCCTAATCGCTGCAAGCGGCGGAAATGCGGCAGTGTGTGATCGAGAGAATAGGTCTATATGACAGCTATGATCCGGCCAGACTTATTGCTGCACGAAACCCCAAAGGGGCTGTATTGCCCACCAGGAGATTTCTACATCGACCCGGTGCGTGGCGCGGTTGATCGTGCGGTGATTACGCATGGCCATGCTGACCATGCCCGCGCCGGTCATGGTGCCGTTCTAGCGACGCCGGCAACGCTTGAAATCATGGCGGCCAGATATGGCGAAGCGTTCACAGCCAATAGGCAGGCCTTAGAGTTCGGTGAAGTGATCGAGATGAACGGTGTCTCGGTTTGGTTCGCACCCGCCGGTCATATTCTCGGCTCAGCCCAAGTGGTCGTCGACTGGAAAGGGCTTCGAATGGTTTGCACGGGCGATTATAAACGTCGCCAGGACCCGACTTGTCGCCAATTCGAAATCGTTCCCAACACCCATGTCTTTATCAGCGAAGCCACCTTTGGGCTTCCGGTCTTTCGACATCCTGACGATCGCGCTGAAATGGCAAAGCTTTTGGCCAGCGTTGAGCTGTTTCAGGATCGCACGCACCTGGTCGGTGTCTATTCGCTCGGCAAAGCGCAACGCGTGATCGCGCTGTTGCGGGAAGCTGGATACGATAGGCCGCTCTATATTCATGGTGCGCTTGAGAAGCTTTGTGATCTTTATGAGCGGCAAGGCGTGGCCCTTGGGGAGCTGCGGCCAGCCACGCTAGAGAAAGGCCAGCGCGGAGAGAACGAACAGTTTCGGGGCGAGATCGTGCTGGGGCCGCCCGCCAGCTTCAATGACAAATGGGGGCGTCGGTTCCCAGATCCGGTAACCTGTTTTGCATCAGGCTGGATGAGCGTCCGTCAACGCGCCAAGCAACGGGGCGTCGAACTGCCGCTTATCTTATCAGATCATGCCGACTGGGATGAATTGACCGAGACCGTACGCGATGTCGACCCGGAGGAGCTTTGGATCACCCATGGTCGAGAAGACGCTTTGGTGCGCTGGGCGGAACTGGAAGGCCGCAAAGCACGGCCCTTGCGCCTGGTTGGATATGAGGAAGAAGGAGAATAGAAAGGCCTCAAGCTTTATGTCATGGTGAAACGCGAAGCGAGCGCGTCACTGACTGAGGATTTCCTTGCCATATCGTAGCCTAAACCCTGATCTTATCGTCAAAACAACCGAACGGCTGAGCGCCAGAATGGAAGCCCGGTTTGGCGGACGAGGACTGACCAGCGTTGCCAAAGAGCTGACAAAGTTCGCTAAAGAAGAAGTCGGTCTGGCCAAAGAAATTGCCCGGCCGCGCTTGCTCGTTCGCAGTCTCGTCTATGTCTTTATTCTGAGCGGGATCGCGGTGATTGCCTATATTGGCTGGACGGTGAAAATCGACTTTCAAGCCAGCCCGAGCTTCGACATGTTTGAAGGGGTTGAGGCGTTTATCAATCTCCTCATCCTGCTCGCGGCGGGTATTTGGTTCTTACTGAACCTCGAAACTCGGATGAAGCGGCACGATGTCTTGGAGCGGATCAATCAGCTCCGTTCTATCGCCCATGTCATCGATATGCATCAATTGTCGAAAGATCCGATGTCAGATCTCCATCTCGGCGCCAAAAGTGAATCGCTTCCCGAGAGTGATCTGCATGGCTATGAGCTGGTTCGGTATCTCGATTATTGTGCTGATTTGTTGGCGATTACAGGCAAGCTGGCATCAATCTATCTGGAATATATCGAGGATCCAATTGTGATTGCCTCGGTGAATGATTTCGAAAGCCTCACCGGCGAACTCAGCCGAAAAATCTGGCAAAAAGTGACGGTTCTTGAACTCCAGGGTGGATTTCAGTCGCAGTTCGGCACCCTTAACAGTGAGTCTTCAGACACGGAAGATTCAGACGTGTCGCCTGATCAAATGTCGCTGGAATTACCCGATTATCTCAAATAGCCGGGCTATTCCGCGGCCACGAGCTCATGCGTTGAGGCTTGTAGATCCAGCGTATTAGAGATCACTTCGCCCATGGCGCAACGACATTGCCCGCAATTGAAACGGCAGCCATGGTGAGCCTGTACAGCTTCAGGGCTGCGCGCACCGGCTTCGACCGCTTCGCGGACGCCTTTTTCATTGATATTGCGGCAAATGCAAATGATCATGCGAACCATTTGCAACAGCTGAGAATGATTGTCAAGAACGATTCTCAATTGCAGCTGAATGATATAGGCGCAAGAAACGGGTGGCTTCGGTGTCAGCCTGTTGGCAAAGTGGGGGCATGACGACTGTAATGATGCCTTTAGACGAACGCTGTGTGGCTTATGAGCGTATGGCGGATGCTCTGGAACATTTGGGCGAAACATGGCGCGACTGGCCTGACCTGCGCACCTGCGCTCATGCGATGGGCCTGTCGCCCAGCCACTTTCAACGCGAGTTTACGCGATGGGCTGGGATCAGCCCGAAACAATATCAAGCGAGCCTGGCGCATGCCGAAGCCGGCGATTTGCTCCGGCAGGGCGCGAGCGTTCTGGATACAACATTCGAGACCGGTCTATCGTCGCCCTCTCGCTTGCATGACTTGTTCATTGCGCACGAAGCGCTCTCACCCGGGGAAGCCAAAAGCGGCGGGGCCTCCGCCAATCTTAAAATCGGTCGTGCACCAACACCGTTTGGGACGGGTATATTTCTAAGCTCTGCGCGCGGTCTGTGCGGGCTTGGTTTTGCGGATGATGGCGTCGGTCCGAAAACGGGCTTCGAGCATCCAGGGTATGATGAGGACCAAGTGTTCAAAGATATGGCGGCGCGCTATCCCAATGCGGATTGGGTCCGGGATGATGCCGAGGCCGGGTCTTGGGCGAAAAAAATCTTTGGTGACGGCGGAGAAATCCCATTGGCGCTCTATGGCACGGCGTTCCGACGCCAAGTCTGGCGGGCCTTGCTTGAGATTCCCGCCGGTGACACCTGGACCTATGGTGCCGTTGCCACCGCTGCGGGAAACCCAAAAGCGGCACGCGCTGCGGGCACCGCCATTGGTGCAAATACGATTGCATGGCTGATTCCCTGTCACCGTGCGCTTGCATCTGACGGTAGGTTACATAATTACCATTGGGGGACGGCGCGCAAGCGTGCCATGCTAACCTATGAAAAGGTGCACACGGCGATCTAGCGATCATCATGTCCACCAGGAGGAGTGGACATATGTTCGTGGATACATTCACCCCGATCTATTATTTGATGTTCTTACCGGTATTTCTCTGGGCCGGTGTTTTGGCCTGGCGCTGGGTGAAAACGCCGGAGCTTGGTGGCCAAGTCTATGACTCCAATGTCGAAAAAGGGCTGATCAGCGACAAAGTCCCCCGGGATGAGTTTATCCGCAGTTTCTCGATTGCTGAACGCCCACGTCTTGGCATTTATCAATGCGCCATCGCATTCTTCGCATTGATCATTCTACCCGTCCTGGTGGCAGGGTTTTATGGCATGACCAGCAATATGAACAATTGGGGTGAGGATAATATCGAGGTGAGTTTCCAGAGCCAAAATCTCGGCAATATTCTTGGCGACTTTATCACCATCCTTATCATTATGGGCATCAATGTCGTGCTGCTCGCAGCGGCGACTTTCTTTTACTATCGCAATCGACCGCCTTCTTTGCGGTCCGAAATCCGGCGCCTCGAGGAGCAATATAAATGAGCGTAGAATTCCTGCATGCCATGGTGCGTGTGACTGACATTGATGCCGCCCTAAAATTCTATGGCGATGGGCTCGGACTGGAAGAGATTGCCCGTTACGATAGCGATGCGGGGCGCTTCACCTTGGTCTTCTTGGCCTCACCTGCGGATGTTGAGCGATGTGGCGGCATTCCTGAGGGCGTCCGCCCCACGGAAATGAACATTCCGATGGTTGAGCTGACCTATAATTGGGATCCAGAAGACTATGGCGGGGCCCGAAACTTTGGGCATCTCGCGTATCGGGTCGACGACATTTATGCTGCGTGTGAGCGATTCCAAGGCCTTGGCGTGACGATCAATCGACCACCCCGCGATGGCCGCATGGCGTTTGTGCGATCGCCAGAAGGCATCTCGGTCGAGTTGCTGCAAAAAGGCACGCCGATGGAACCGGTCGAACCATGGGCCAGTATGGAAAATATTGGCAGCTGGTAAAGCGGCACAACTAAAGCGCACATCCAATCTCTCAATACACACGTATGCCTATTATGGGATGCGAGGAGATTGCCAATGTCGACTGAAATGCCAACCGATTGCGAGCGGCCCAGCCTGCTTTCAAGTTTGCGCGAATTAGGCACCCCATTGGAGCTGCTGAGATTCCCACTCCGCGCGCCCGAACTGGCGACTGCGCCACGCGGAGATGGTCGGCAAATTGTGCTTCTACCTGGCTTTACGGCGCCCGAACTTTCGATGCAGCCTTTAGCGCTTTACCTGAAATATTTGGGGTATGATGCCACCACTTGGGGTATGGGAATTAATAGCGGTGAGGTCGATCGCCTTACCGATGAGTTTGGCCGTAAAGTCGAGTCGATGGTGGCGCGATCCTCGTCTAAGGTGACGTTGATCGGCTGGAGTCTTGGCGGCGTTATTGCGCGTGAAACAGCGCGATTGTTTCATGACTCGGTGCGTGAAGTCATCACCATGGGGACGCCCTTGATCGGCGGACCGAAATACACCTCCGTTGGAAAATTCTACGCGATCAAAGAAGGGCTGGACTTGGATGCGTTTGAGCTTGAGGTCCATGCCAGAAATTCGATTGGGTTGTCGCAACCCCTGACCGTGATTTACAGCAAGTCAGACGGTATTGTCGGCTGGCAGGCGGCACGCGATGTCTATAATGACCATGCGCGCAATATCGAAGTCCGTAGCACGCATTTGGCGATGGGCGCTAATCCAAAAGTCTGGAAGATTATCGCTGACACCTTGGCCAGCGAGACCGCCCATTAAAGATCGTGGACGTCGCAGCCCCGCGCTTCCAGGATCGGCTTCATCTCCCAATAAGCGCGTGGGGTCCGATAGAGTGGAATGCGCGGGTGGAGATGGTGGATGATATGATACTGCATCCCTAAAGACCCAATGTTTCCAACAATAGAGCGGAAGCTGCGCGTATCGCGATAGCGCCCCTTGCTGAGGCCCGGATTGTGCGGCGCCCAGCTCAAATAGTATTGAATATAGGTGAACGCGATGTGGCGAGGGAGCCACCAGAGCAGGGCGGCTTCCAGCGCGTAACCTGACCAAGCGAGCGCAAACAGGATACCGAAATGGATAAGCTGGTACGCGACGCTTATCAGAATCACATCTGTGCGACCCTTGCGGTTGAGCAACTCTCCATAAGCATTCAGTCCCCCATTCGCTCGGGGTTGGCGATTGTAGATGCTCTTCCAAATCGCGTGTAACGGGCCGTCAGCATGAGTTGAATAGTCGGGATCAAGCTCCGGATCATTGGCATGCTTATGGTGATCCATATGCGTGATCTTCGCGACTTGATACGGCAAGACCAGTGGGATCGTAGACACATGCCCAACAAGTTGATTCAACCAGCGCAGTTTTGCGCCTGGCTTCGCGATGATGTCGTGTTGGGCTTCGTGGCTTGGCAGATAAGAAAGGGTGATATTCGCGGTCGCGATAATGAAACCGAGCCAGAGCGGAATGATGCCCATAAAGACGAGCGGCCAAAGCGCCAACCAGACCGCAAAATTGCTGAACGCCCAGAATACGGCGAAATAGGGAAACTTGTCCAAATGGCGCGCGGCGATTTCACGTTCCATGCGGAGCAACTCTGCTTCGGATAGATGCGATAGGTCTTGTGTCGGACTCATACCCAGCGCCCCCGAATTTGTGCGAGTAACCCATATGCACCACCCAAAATCAGGCCCGTCATGAGTGGCGTTAGGCCGAATGGCGGCGTCCAGTCCATCGCTTGAATGATTTGCGCGCTAAGCGGGGCGAGAAAGCCGATGCCAAACAGCAGCGGGCCGAAATAGAATATCGCTTTGATGACCTGGACCATGGCCCTCTATCTCAAAAAATGACGCAGGCGTCAACTTTTAAGCTGATGCGCTCTGCTGCGGGCGGAACCGAGCGAAGAACGCAGAGACTTTGCGCATCAGATTGGCGATTGGAGCCGTTCGCTCGATCAGATCGGCGCGGTAGGGACGCTGATATTCTGAGATCTTGTATTGCGCGCGGATTTCAGTCGCAGATTTGTGCCAAACCTCTTCCCAGGGGATGAGCATCATCGGATAGGTTTCGCGACCATGCACCCAAGAGGTCGTGACGGTGTCCATCAGCACCTTATACCCGGATGCGGGTGAAATCGCGCCGACGGCTGAGACAATTGCCAAGAATTGGGCGGAGTAATTATGCCCGAACTGGGCCATCTGAAACGCGGAGAGCGCGATTTCGTGTAAGGCTGTGGTCTCATAGCCAGCCGTGATGTGCCAAAGATCATGGGCCTGTAGGATACGGGTATTCAGGAAGGCCAGTGGCGCGGGCAGGGCGCTAAGACCAATCTCGGCGCGATCCAAGACTTCCAAATCAAACTTATTGTCGACGATGAGACTGTGGAACTCGGCGCCAATGGAGCCTGCAGGCTGACGCGCCAAAGTCTCCAGCTCAATTTTACCTGGCATTTCAGCGGCCGCAGCTTCGCTTATACCGGGATATGTATGTGACATGTCTGCGACTCGAGCGACGAAGGCCTCAGGCATCGCGCCGCCGAGGTCGGCTGTGCGCTGGGTGATGGCTAAAGCGTCAAGCTTGCCAGCTGCTGCATCTTCGACCACGCTCCAAAACTGGTCCCAAAGCGTGTCTGGTGCAATCTCGGACGGTCGGTTGAGTGTGTTGATCGGATCAGCGTTGATGCCACGATTGAGCCAGGCTTTTGACAAAGCGTCATAGGCTTCTGCGGTCCGATCTGGCGCCAAGAACGCAACATGCGCCAGCGCGGCCGCTAAGCGAATTCGGTCTTCCATCCTTGCTTTCCGCCCAGCGGATTTCAGGCGAGTGGAAAGAGCGGCGATCTCATTGAGATCAATATCTATCCCCACTTGAGCTTTAAATGCCATTTTCGCGTGTTCGCGGGTCATGGTTCCCTCCTGTGGTCACCGATACCGATAGAACAATGCCGCGTGGTTAGGCCAATTTATTTTTGGAACGCGATGGTTACTTCACCAATGCGAATGCCAAACCGGGTGACATAGGCGCGGTTCAGGAGAACATTGTCTTCGAGCAGATACATCCAATCGTCGAATCCAACATTCCATGTGCTGTCACCAACTTTTAAGTCGACTTTGTATTTCCAATTGAAGGCATTGCCAGTGACTTCACCTTGAGCATAGCCGGGAACATCGCCAGCGGTGCCGCGATATTCGCCATTGCCGAGGATTTCGATCGTCCAGACACGCGTATCGCGTTCGCCATCGTCATAGAAAAAGCGTTCGTCCAGAGTCAGAACGCCATTCTCGACGGTGCCGGTGATGTCGACTTTGAAACTGCGTCGGACTTTGCCGAACCGGTCCTCGAAGACACCATAAGCTGTGGTCTCTCCTAGGAAGTATTCTTCCAGAACAAGCTCGCGGGGCGCATCGTCAAATGCCGCGAGATCGGGACCGGAAACACATCCAGTGGCGACCGCAGCACTGGTCGCAACCGCGAGCGTGGGAGCAAAGAGCTGAGAGAGTGAGCGCATGAGACAGAGCTTTCATATTTTGCTCTGTCTACGCATTATCCGATCAACTGGTTCACTGGATGCATGTGACTAGTAGAGCGTCGCCAGCGCCTTGGCGTCATAATCCGCCAATTCACTTGTCCGGCCATCCTTGATTTTCTGGGCCCAGAAGGGGTCCTGAAGCAAGGCGCGTCCAATCGCGACCAAGTCGAACTCGCCATTGTCGAGACGCTCGATCACATCGGCAATAGGGCGTGTTTTCGAATCCTCGCCCGCAAACGCACCAACGAAATCAGAAGACAATCCGACTGACCCAACAGTGATCGACGTCAATCCCGTGAGCTTCTTGCACCAGCCTGCGAGATTGAGACCAGAGTCTCCGTCAACATCCGGGAACTCGGCTTCCCACCAACGCCGTTGGCTGGCATGTAGGGCATCCACACCCGCATCAGCAAAAACTTGGAGGAAGCGCTCTAGTTCTTGCGGCGTTTCAGCCAGCCGCGCCGTGTATTCCTGCTGTTTCCATTGAGAAAACCGCAAAATAATCGGCATATCATCACCGACTTGTTTGCGGCATTCTTTGATAATCTCTCCTGCGAATGTCGCTCGCGAAGCGAGGTCGCCGCCATATTTGTCTTCACGCGTGTTCATCACGTTCCAGAAGAATTCATCAATCAAATAGCCATGAGCGCCATGGATTTCGATGGCGTCAAAGCCGAGCCGTTTCGCTTCACCAGCGGCGTTCGCATAGGCCATGACCATATCTGCGACTTCACTCTCGCTCGGCTCGGGCTGGACCTGTTTGCCCGTATGTGTGCGTCCAGATGGGCTGTCAGAAATGGCCTCTGGGTCCGGGCCGGTGCCAGGCTTGCGCATCATACCGACATGCCAAAGTTGTGGAGCGATTTTGCCAGGCGTTTTATGCACGGCCTCAACCACGTTCGACCAACCCGACAGTGCATCTTCTTTGTGAAAATTCGGCACGCGAGGATCGTTTGAGGCCCCCCCACGATTCACCGTCGTACCTTCTGTGATGATTAGTCCGACATCGGCGCCAGCGCGTCTTGAATAATAGTCAGCAACATTTTCGCCAGGCACGCCATTTGGTGAGAATGAGCGTGTCATCGGGGCCATTACGACGCGACTAGGGAGCGTCAGGCCGCGCAGTTTATAGGACTCAAAGAGGGGGGAAGAAGACATGAATTCGTCCTTATTCGATCTGTCCGCTTATGTGCGAATTTGCACCTGCGCTCGCAAGCGTGACCTCGCGGCAATATTTTTGCCGTTGAATTTTCCTAATGTATTCAGACGCTATTCAGGCAGATCTGCGCTTAGTGTTTGCATAGCTGTAGGGAAAAAAGAGATGACCAAACCCTTCATTGCATTGACGCTGGCCTTAACGGGAGCAGCTGCGTGTACAACGCCTGGGATTAATTATGAGGCGCGCCTCATGCCCGAAAGCTTGGCAGCGGCTGAAACGCGGACGGTGCAAGTCGATCGCTTTCGTGGCCCCGCTGGGGGATGGTATGCGCGACAGTTTGAGGGCATGATCTTAAACACCGTTTTCGACGGAGAAGCTTGGTTCACTCTAGCCGATTTCTCGTATGGCGTGCCAGGAGATACACCTGCCGGAACATATACGGGTCATGTCGATATCGACGATTATCGCTGGCACGAATATCATCGTACGACTAGCAAATGTATCGAATGGGACGGCCTGTTTGATTGTGAAACCCGGGTCGATGTTGAGGAGCTTTGCGTTGAAGAAACTGTGTCGGTGAGTGCACATCCGCGTTTGGTTGATGCAGATAGTGGCGAAGTTGTCTTTTCCGGCGCTTATGGTGGAAGTTCGAGCCGTGAATCCTGTTTCGAAACCGGCGTTTATGATGGCGAGTTCAACAAAAAATTGAAACGCAAACGCCGCAGCCATGGTTTGTCTGGCTATCATTCGATCGGATTTGCCGGTCTGGATGCTCCAGCTGATCTGGTGCGCTCGGCTTTGTCGGAAACGTTGCCGCAAATTCGCAAAGATATTGCGCCTCGCAACGCGACCGTCAGAGCGCAATTTGTCACCGAAGCCCTCGATCCGATGGTTCGAGCAGACCCACGCTTTGAGCAAGCTTTGAAAATTTCGTCAAAAGATCCTTTTACATCATGCGCGATGTGGACGGGTATGGCGGAGGAGTATCCCGAAGCGCCGGCCGTGATGCATAATCTTGGCGCATGTGCTGAGGCGACGTCGGATTTTCAGGCGGCGCAGGGGCACTATGCCAAAGCTGCAGAGCTATCCGTTCAATACAGCGCCGATGGCGTGACCGCGGGCGATGCGTTTGTGAAGGCCTTGCGTAAGCTGTCAATTCAGCGTTCAGATCTCGAAATCTTGGAAGAGCTCACGGCCCCCTGGATGCCAGTTGAGGAGACCGAAGAAAATCCGGCCAGTTCTTAAACCCCAAACACTGCCAAAACCGCAGCGGTGGAGGCGACAAGGCTAAACACCAATGTTGAGCTGACCGCGAGAATACGCCGAGTCTTTCCGACATTTTGCTCGCCCGGATCTTTCGACTTGGTGTTGGCGCGGGCCAAGGTCCAGCGATTGATGAAAAAGCCAAAGGCGGCGATCAATGCGGCGATGCCTGACACCAGGATGCCGCCCAAAATGGCCAGACCACCCGCGACCAGTAATAAGACCGCGATCGGGTCGGATGCGGCTTTAATCAATTCACGAACATGATCGTCCGCGTCTTGATCCTTTAAATGATCATAGGATGTGTTGGGCGCGACAATCGCGACAATCCAGGCTGCTCCAACCGACAGGCCGAGCAAAAGAATGGCGCCGTTTTGGCCAAAAGATCGAATGGCGTCGAGCAAAGTCTGTCTCCCGTTCGTTGAAACCTAACGAGATCAGATTGCATGATGCAAGCGCGAATGCGTGTTCGCGATGCTTAGGCCGGACGATTAAACCGTCCCCAGCCTTGATGGGTCAGGTCTTGTCCTGTTTTCGCTTGATAAACATGACCCCAAGCATGCTGTTCAGCGAGATCGCAATAAAGGGTCGAAAAGTCGGGGCAGGTTGGAAGAATGACTAGAATTGATCCATCCTCGAACGCTTTCACGCATTCTGCTACAAACATGTCGAAGACATTTCCATAGAGAGCGCAGGTCGAGCCAACCTGATGGCCAGGAACGTGTTTGACCACGACATCATCACGAATCCAATCCGACTTTGTGTTGAAGTGTTGCGGGGGATAAAGGTGGCTCCCAATCGCGCCAGATAGGACCATGTCGGCTTCGCGTACCACGGGAATTGCCGTCATACACGCGTTCAACGCCATGCACGCAGAAATGATTAAGCCAGTAAGTATCCGTTTTGACACAACAAATCCTCGTTCGATGTTCGAGGTGAAGTTGTCGCACGTGGAGGTTGAAATCTCGCAAAAGAAGTCACGCGATATATTAATAAAAACGGCTGTTTTATTTCACTTTTGTGCGATCAGGTGGTTCCGGACGGATGGGTAATGGCTCGCATCCTGTTATGATCACAACAGATCGCGTCTGATAAAAAATTCGCGTGACAGGCGATTTTTCTCTTGCGATGCGACACTAATGTGAACAAATAAGTGACCATCACAGTTTGCCCCAATTTTCGTCGAGAAGATTCATTAAATATCAGGAGAATCGTGGCATGATTTGTAATCGGGAGAATAAAAAACGTGACGAAATTGCGAAAAATCTCGAAATCGGATGCCAAATTTCTGGCCTCAATCGAGAGTTCTTCTGACGAGCTCGGTTTCGATAACTTTGTCCAATATTCGCGCAGCACCTCGATTGCTTCGGATTTATTTGAACGCTCGATCGGGCCATCTTCCGTTGGGTATATAGATTGGCGTCAAACGGCCTTTTTGATGGAAAAGCAGCGGGATCGCCGTGAACAGGTTGATTTGAGCTTTGCTGTCCCAGTCTGGATCGCGGCTGGGCTATTTTGCTCGATCATTCATGTTTTGGTGTTCCGTGGATTAACGGGAACACTGGTTTAATCCTCTAAAGCAAACAGGCTTGACGAAATGTCTCGCCGACATCGCTCAGTGCAATAGCGTGCTTTTCGAGCGTCGTCTTTTTACGGATATTCTTGTCATTCAAGACCTCTTGGCAGAAGTCTTGATGGAGCAGATCTGAATAGATCCGAGACTCACGAATTTTGATGCCTTCAGGTTCGTTAAGCAGGTTCAATCGGACCAAATTATCAATATAAAGCGGCAATCGAGATTTGTTGTCGCAAAGTTTCGCAAATCGGATTGGAACGATATTTCGGTGCAGAATCTCGGCATGATCGTTCGATAAGCTCATCCACAGATGCGCCATAGGCAATACGCGACCATTGCTTGGGAATGCCGCCAGAATACGCACTTCGTCAGACGTTAACTGCTTGAGAATATTCAAAAAAGACGGATGCGCCATGGCTGCGTTTTCACGATCCATGGTGCTGGCGACAAGGGCGGCGATTTCCCGACGAAGCGGTGAATAGCGCATGGCCTCAATCGCAGGTATGGTGATTTCGAGATTGGGAGGACCAATTCGGGTTCTTGGCACACCCCGGGCGTGCAATATTTCCTCAACCGTATTGATCGTGAAAGATTTGACGTCGCCATATTCCCAAATCTGAGATGATACTTCACGGAAAGCGTCCGGCAACAAGTTACTCTGCTCCGCGGGGACATGCTGCGGTGTTGTACGCTCAGGACGCGCACTCGGTTCTCGATCATAGGGCCCATTCTGGGCGCTTCTGTCGTGTTTCATGAAAGATTGCCCTTCAATCCCCATAGGCGTTATTCGCAGTTACCCCGCAGCTTATAGTAAACCTGAGGTATACACACCGCCATATTAGTGCTTACGGTGTGCCTACGATAGAAAAGTGCCCTTGTCACGATTTTGTTGGGTGGATGAACTGCGATGAGATGTACAGTTTGCTTCGGTGAAATGAAGCAAGGAGAGGACGGACTTGAGTGCGTAAGCTGTGGCGTGGCGCTCGACGCGGTCGTTGAAGAGGGTGTCGAGATCTCGGTAGAGGGGTCTGATCAATCGCGTGTTCGACGAATTCTGCTCGCGAGCGGCGTGGTTGCGACGACTTTGCTGATTTTGTTTTTCACCGTGCTCCTGCCGGGGTTTGCAAAAGATTCCGATAAGCGAGGGTTCGTAACAGTCATTACCAGTTTGGATGAATTTGCGATCAACGATTCATCACGACTTATTGGCGCCGCGATTCAGCGCCGAGACACATCCGATACCGTTAATTTGGTCAAAGCCTTAGGGTGTCAGCGGACGCCAGAGGATAGAGAAACTGATATTCGCTGGGTAACCATGACGGGCGCCTGGGTAGATCCCTTTCGTCCGAACTTGCCTGAAAATTGGAAACTGCATAGCGCCTGTCCAACAAGGTCTGATGGTTCATTCCTGCTGACTTACCTGAACGAAGGCATTGCTATTAGTGAAGTAAACCCGTCTGGGGACTTGCTATGGTCTCAATTCTTGTTTGCCAACAGCGATAATGCGGTCGCGACGCTCATGTCTGTGACAGAGGATGAGATTTTGATTTTGGCACCAAATACTGACGCAAGCGGCATTCGAATCGCCGCGTTTGATCTCCTAGGCGCGGAGAAGTGGAGTGAAACAGTTTTCGCAGCACCCGGATCGCGACCCTACATGGCTCGAAATGGCTTGGAGGACTATCTTTTTGCCTGGATGGAAACGGGCCAGTTATCCCGATTAGCGGTGATGTCTGCCGAGGGGGTATTGGTCCAAAACACTCAAATTCCGGGAACAGAAGCAGAGTTAATCGGGATCGCCGGAGACGATGTTGGGCAAACGATCATGGTCTTCGCTGATAAAGGCGTCTCGGCCCAACTGGTCTCTGCCAATGGAGCCAGCAATCCGCGTTGGAATATTGATGTTGATGCGCGCCCGATCGGAGCCGCATTGCATGATTCGATTTTCCTCGTTTTTGGGATCTCAGAAAACAGTTTTTTAATTTGGGGCGTGAATGAACTCGGCTCTACGTCGTCTCCTGTTCAATTGGATATTTCCAGTGATTTAGTGGCAGGAGAGATTCATCAATTGAATGAGTTCGAGGCGGTTGCGAGTTTGGCTTCCGGTGCGGGGGTGGTCACCGATATCACTCTAGACCTCAGACGAATTAGCAACAGTTTGATCTTCGACGAACCAGACGAAAGCACCACCGTTTTCAACGCAATAAACCGCGACTTGGAGGAAAATACCTTGATCAACCAGCCTGACTTAGTCAGTTTGGCACCGCAATCGGAACCGGCAGTGGATGCGGGTATAACAGAGGAGGTCGACGTTAGGCCCGAGGTGACGCAGGTGACCGCTCGAGAGAGGGGGGCACAGTCCGACCCGATAGACGATTCCGAAGTCACCAATTCTTCCGAAACAATTACTGAACCTGCGGCTCCAGCGGCGCGCGCGTTGAGTCTGGCAGAGAATGAAGTCAGGTGTACATTCAATTGTCAAACCAATGAGGAACCGATTGCAGAATATGTTCTCAGTCAAATTGTGGAAAAAACTTCAGAAGAGAGCGTCCAGGATGTCCTCCTGCGCTTAAACTCGGTTCACGAAAATCTTTGCACCCTCAGTGGTGGCGAACCGGTTGAAGATTATACACGGGTGTGTGAGAACTAACTCCCACAACCGATCGCACGTATTCTAAGTACGCGACCCTGCCACATTCGAGTCCCAATCGACTGGCGAAACACGGCTCAAACTTCGCTACGAATCTCATCGAGCATGGCGCTCACCGGGGTGCCCGCCTCTTAAGCAAGAAAGCGTGATCTTTAGCGTAAAAAAATCGCGGTAACATCTGCCGTGGCGGTTCCTGCAACTATCCAATTGATTATCTAAAAACACCGCTGTAGGGCCACTTTTGGATCAGTTAATTTCAGAGTCAGGTCAATTCTGTTCGGTATAGATGCGTTGTTAAATACCCTCCTTTTTGCGGAGAGCGTTCGATCCCCCGTTTGGCATAGGAATTGCTGTGTGGTTTCGTGAGTTATGGGGGATGTTAACCGCTCATCCGGACATGATTTCATTTGAGCGAAACAACGCAATATAGGACCAGTTTACGAATGCATTTGACACAGCGAGTTCTGATAACAGGTGGTGCCGGTTTCATTGGGAGCCACCTTTCCGAACGCCTTTTAGAGCGCGGCTATGAAGTTTTGTGTGTGGATAATTTTTTCACTGGCACACGGGCGAATATCTCACACCTGCTAGACAACAAAAAATTCGAGCTCATGCGGCATGATGTGACGTTTCCCCTGTTTGTGGAAACCGATCAAATTTACAATATGGCGTGTCCGGCGAGTCCAATCCATTACCAGTTTGACCCTGTTCAGACGACGAAAACATCCGTTCATGGCGCGATTAATATGTTGGGCCTCGCCAAACGTACCAAAGCGCGCATTCTGCAGGCGTCGACGTCCGAGGTCTATGGTGACCCAAGCGTTCACCCACAGCCAGAAAGCTATTGGGGTAACGTGAATCCTATTGGACCACGATCTTGCTATGATGAAGGAAAGCGGTGTGCCGAAACTCTATTTTTCGATTATCACCGTCAGCACGACCTAAAAATCAAAGTCGCGCGGATTTTCAACACATACGGCCCCCGAATGCATCCTAATGACGGGCGCGTGGTTTCAAACTTTATCGTGCAAGCGCTCCGTGGAGAGGACATCACCCTGTATGGTGACGGGCAACAAACCAGAAGTTTTTGTTATGTTGATGACCTGGTCGAAGGGTTGATCGGTTTGATGGAAAGTGATGACGGGATAACGGGACCCATCAATCTCGGCAATCCCGGAGAGTTCACGATTAAAGAGCTTGCTCAGGCGGTCATTGATTTGACTGGCTCATCATCGAAGATGATCAGCCTGCCCTTACCTCAAGATGATCCTAAGCAACGCCAACCGAACATTGAGCTGGCGCGAGAGCATCTTAATTGGGCACCTCATATTGAATTACGCGCCGGACTCACCAAAACCATCGCTTATTTCGACGAATTGCTGAAACAGTTGAGCTAACCTAAATTTCGAACTTGATTCTCAAGTAGTGGACAGAATGAAACGCGCTCTCATCACCGGAACGACAGGCCAAGATGGCTCTTATCTTGTGGAATTTCTGCTTGATAAAGGATACGAAGTCCACGGCCTAAAACGTCGTGCTTCATCGTTCAATACTCAGCGTATTGATCACATCTATGAGGACCCGCACACCGATGATCAGCGGTTTATTCTGCACTATGGTGATTTGACCGATACATCCAATTTGACCCGGTTGATCAAAGAGGTGAACCCGGATGAAGTCTATAATTTGGGCGCGCAGAGCCACGTTGCGGTGAGCTTTGAAGCGCCTGAATACACTGCGGATGTCGATGCAATCGGTACCCTCAGACTGCTCGAGGCAATTCGGTTTTTGGGACTAGAAAAGAAAACCCGCTTCTACCAAGCGTCCACTTCTGAACTATACGGTCTTGTTCAAGAAACACCGCAAACGGAAACCACGCCATTCTATCCGCGCAGTCCGTACGGCGTTGCTAAATTATATGCTTATTGGATCACGGTGAATTATCGCGAATCCTATGGCATGTATGCGTGCAATGGGATCTTGTTCAATCATGAAAGTCCGCGGCGGGGCGAAACCTTTGTGACCCGTAAAATTACACGCGGTTTGGCAAATATTGCACAAGGTCTTGAGACATGCCTGTACCTCGGCAACCTCGATGCGTTGCGAGACTGGGGGCATGCCAAAGACTATGTTCGCATGCAATGGATGATGTTGCAGCAAGACGAACCAGACGATTTCGTCATCGCAACAGGCAAACAAATTTCAGTTCGCGATTTTGTCGCTATGAGCGCTAAAGAACTTGGTCTTGTTTTGCGTTTTGAGGGTTCAGGCGAGAATGAATATGCGATCGTAGATGCGATTACGTCCGACAAGGCCCCAGCCGTTTCTGTCGGTGACCGGATCGTTGCTGTCGATCCTCGATACTTCCGTCCCGCGGAGGTGGAAACCTTGCTGGGTAATCCTGCCAAAGCCAAAGCGGAACTCGGCTGGGAACCAGAAATTACCGTTGAAGAAATGTGCGCCGAAATGATCCAAGAGGATTTAAAAACGGCGAAACGCCATGCCTTCTTGAAATCACATGGCTATGAGACGCCAATTTCACTGGAAAATTAAGCGGTATGGGACGTTCGAAGCGAATTTTTGTGGCGGGTCATCGCGGCATGGTCGGTTCGGCTCTGGTCCGCAATTTGGAAGCCAATACAGACAGTGAGATTATCACGCGGACGCGCGAGGAGGTGAATCTCGTTGATCAAGCCTCGGTCAACGCATTCTTTGCTGAGAATGGCATTGATCAAGTTTATCTGGCTGCCGCGAAAGTTGGCGGGATACATGCCAATAACACTTATCCAGCTGAGTTCATCTACGAGAATTTGATGATCGAAGCCAATATCATTCAGGCTGCACATCAAAACGGTGTTCAGGATCTTTTATTCTTAGGCTCGTCTTGCATTTATCCAAAATTCGCTGAACAGCCGATGCGTGAAGACGCATTGTTGACCGGTCAACTGGAACCGACAAATGAGCCTTATGCGATTGCCAAAATTGCTGGGATCAAACTGTGCGAGAGCTATCACCGTCAGTATGGCCGTAATTATCGCAGTGTCATGCCGACCAATTTGTATGGCCCAGGCGATAATTTCCATCCCGAAAACAGTCATGTCGTACCCGCTTTGATGCGTCGCTTTCACGAGGCCAAGGAACGCGGAGATGAAGTTGTAACAGTCTGGGGCAGCGGCACGCCGATGCGCGAGTTTCTACATGTTGACGACATGGCCGCAGCCAGCATCTATGTGATGAACATGGACGATAAGGTCTATGCCGAGATCACAGACCCAATGCTCAGCCATATCAATGTTGGCACAGGAATTGATTGCACCATTCGAGAGTTGGCCGAGACGCTTGCCGAGGTGATAGGGTTTGACGGTCGGTTGGAATTTGACGCGAACAAACCGGATGGCACGCCGAGAAAGTTGATGGATGTGGAGAAGCTTGAGCGTTTGGGGTGGACCGCGAGTATTCCTTTGAGGGATGGATTGGAGCACACATATGCGTGGTTTCTTCAACAGGGGACGGCGAATGAGCGAACCTAAGAAATCATGTGTTTGCTTAGGCTTTGGACGCTCACAAGACGTGGATTGTGCCTGGAATTGGCGAGAGTAGTACAATAGAGTTGCGTAGAAATGATCGAAGTATCAACACTTAAAAAAGCTTGGGCATTGCTCGAGCCATCGGAACAAAGAAGTGCGATGCTTCTTCTTGTGATCGTCATCGTCGCGGCGCTTGCATCCGCTTCGATGGTCGGGTCAATCTTCCCGTTTTTGTCGCTTCTGGCTGATCCATCTTTGTTGGAGCGATCAGAATGGCTTTCATATGCTTATGAGGCCGGTGGATTTGAATCGGAATTTCAGTTTCTCACAGCCGTCGGCATCGTCACCTCGTTGGTTATCCTGGTGACCAATGCCATCCTTGCATTCAATGTCTACGCGATGTCCCGTTACACTCAAATGCGAGTCTATTCGATAAGTCGTCGCCTACTTTCACATTATTTGGCGCAACCCTATGAGTTCTTCCTCACCCGTCATTCCGGAGATATGACAACGAATATTCTCGGCGAATCCAACACGGTCGTCGCTCGATACATGCGCCCTTTTGTGGGACTAGTTTCCGCAGCGTTTACGATTGCCGCGATTTTTATCGCGCTTCTAATCGTGAACCCTGTCGTGACCATTGTCGCCATTACGAGTTTTGCGTTGATCTATGCCATTGTGGTCTTGATGACCCGAAAAGGCGTAAAAAGCATGGGTGATCGGCGACTCGCTGCAAATCAGAAAGTTTTCCGTCTATCGGGCGAGGCCCTTTCCGGCATTAAAGATATTAAGCTTTTGGGTAAAGAAGGCACCTATATCGACCGATATAGTGAGCCTGCCCATGAGATGGCCACATTCGGGGTTTGGGTTTCAATTATTAGCAGTGCGCCGCAATTCATTCTGCAAGTGGTGGCATTTGGGGGCATTGTGCTCTTATCCCTTGCTCTGGTTGAACCGAATAGTTTGAACGAGCGTGCTGCATTAGGCGAGCTTTTGCCATTGCTCGGGGTGCTGGCGTTTGCTGGACAAAGGTTACTACCCCAATTGCATGCGATTTATGGCGCCGTGACCGAAATGTCGTTCGGTAAAGCTGCTGTCGAGCGCGTGTACAAAGACCTGTCTAGGGGCCACTCAAATTCTGTAGACCGATCACGGCCCGAGCCACTTCGTTGCAAAGAGTCACTCGAACTGAGAAATGTTTGCTATACGTACCCGAATGCTGAAGCGCCTGGTGTGAATGACGTCAGTCTCAAGATTCAGTCGGGAGAGCGTATCGGCATCGTTGGCTCTAGCGGCGCTGGTAAAACGACACTCGCAGACGTAGTCTTGGGCTTGCTAACGCCGCAATCTGGAACCATTCTCACTGACGGTACACCCATCAAGCCGGATAATCTCCGCGCCTGGCAAAGAAGCGTTGGCTATGTGCCGCAGGATATCTTCTTAACCGATGCAAGTTTGCTCGAGAACATTGCCTTAGGAACCGATCTTTCTGAGATTAATCGAGCCAAGGTAGAATCGTGTGCGCGCATTGCTCAATTGCACGAGTTCATCGTCTCGGAATTACCGAGTGGTTACGATACAGAAATTGGTGAACGCGGCGTGCGACTTTCTGGCGGGCAACGGCAACGGATTGGAATTGCGCGCGCGCTTTATCACGACGCAGATCTCATTGTCTTTGACGAGGCTACAAGTGCGCTCGATAACTTAACTGAGCGAGAAGTTATGGCCTCCATCGAGGCGCTGCCGGGTGATAAGACTATCCTGATGATCGCTCATCGTTTGAGCACCGTAAAAGTGTGTGACCGCATCGTTGTGATGGACCGCGGTACGGTTTCAGGTGTCGATACCTGGGATACGCTGGTCGAAACAAATCATTCGTTCCAAAAAATCGCTCAAAGTGCATAGTTCGATGCGGACGTCTTCGCCTTGTCCCGATATCGCGTCAGACAGACACTCTGGCTGTTGTGATGATTACTAGCAGTCATTCCATTTCTCAAAGCTTGGCGCAGATGCGTCGTCAGCCGCCTCCCACAATTCCGCCGGCAGAGGTTATGGCCGAACAGGAAATTCCTGTAGAGATCATATCGGCCGAAGAAATTGATAACATATTCGCGGAATTCTCTATCAAGACTGATCCGAGCAAACTCGATGGCATGAACATCGCCGTCGACCTTGATGACACATTGCTGTTTGGGAGCGTCACCGTTTCCAATCTCTGGTCGTTGGGAAGCGGATATGGCGACAAGAAAATCGTCAATGGTTATGCTTACGCAAAAATGAGAAAGAGCTTGCGAGGTCGCTATAATGCTCTGCTCGGGCGACCCGAATATGATCAGATTTGTCGGCAAACAAATCCCTATATGGAATATCCACGCGTTATTGTGGCCTTGAACACACCTCTCGTCTCTGCATTGAACTGGGCTAAAACGCGCGGCGCAAACTTGGCTTTGGTTACGGCGAGCGCCCGCCAACGCGTAGATTATTTGAAGCGTCGTCTTCCAATCCTGAATGACTTATTTGGCAATCGGATAATGGCGGCTGAGGATATTGCGGCGCGTTTATTGTGCGTTGATTCAGAGGCTGGCCTCGACACCAACGAGACGATCTGGACCAAATCCTTCAGTCTCCATGCGCACAGACCCAATTCGCTCGCTGCGAAATCTCCATGGTTGGTATCTCCGCTATTTGATGGGCAGTCCTTTGATATGCTTTTGGACGACTCGAATGTGACATTCGAAGCGTTCAAACAAAGCGGATTAGACAGTTATCTGTTTCGTATTCATCACCACAATTTGGATCGGCAAAAACTCTGGATGCAAGCCGTACAATTTGGCGCAGACGTTTGTTTAAGTGACTACAAGCTAGGTGGCGCTGGCGGTTTCCCAGAGTTTCATGATACACTCATCGAAGACGTACTTTATTGGCCGTTATTACACAAAGACGATCAATTGGACTGGGGAGCTGATCATGGATAGTGTCGCCGTTATCATCATGAATCGAGATCGACCCGAGCTTACTGATGCCGTTTATCAGCAAGTGTCCAAAATGGGGGCAGGTCTCGACTGTCAGATTTTCGTTGTCGAAGCGGGCAGCAGCCCCGAGGGGCAATCCAAACACAAGACACACTATTTTCGCGACCCGAAATATCGTGGCCGATACTTTGCCTTCAATAAGGGACTAGAATTCGCCAACCAAGCACGTCCGCATTGGGATTATTATTGGTTTGTCTGCAATGATATCATCTTTCCTGAAGGCGAGGATACGCTCCGCTTGCTTTGGGATGCCATGCAAAGCGATCCGCGCATGGCCGCCATTGGCCCTGGGGAACCTGAAGCGGACGACTATGAGGGCTGTCACCCCAAACCCGGGCGAGATTGGCACAAAGCCTCGACCATTCATGGTCTAGCTATGCTGATGCGCGGAGAGGCTTATCGCGAAGTCGGCTATTGTTCCCCTAAGTTTCACTATTCCCAGGGCGCGGGAACGGAGCTTTCTTACAAGCTTTATCGTGCCAATTGGTTCATGGCTTATTCCGATATTGCCACAGTCTATCATGCGCCTGGCGGGAGTACTTATGGCAAGGTCGTAAAGATCTCTCGTCACGAATATAATCGGCGCGCGCGAAATTTTGCGACCCGTTATCTCCGACAGCATTATGGTGACAATTGGGATGAGGTGTTCACGGCGGTACTTCCAGCCGATGTTGAGATCAATACGTTCCCGATCCAAAAGAAAGTATGGGAAAAGCGCCTGCCGCGTAATTGGAAGGATTATCAACCCTGGTTTTGGCGTACGGGCTCAGCCGTGAAACAAGCCGTTCGTCAAATAGCGGGGCAAGGCGCGCGTTGAAGACCGACCTAAAAGTCCTCATGCTTTCCGCGTCCGATTCTAAAGGGGGGGCGGCAAAAGTCGCACAGTATACCGCGGTTGGTCTTCGTGAACGCGGGATCTCGGTCGAGATGCTCGTCAGCGACAAACAGACAGATGCCGATTGGGTGAGCCAATTACAATCGCCTCAAAAAAATCGACTGCTCGGTAAGATTGAGCATCGCGCGGGGGTGAATTCGTTAAACCTCGCGACCAACCGTCAATATAAACAAATCTTCGAACTCGCATCTGACGATTATGACATTGTGCATTTGCATGATCTTCCGCCCAGGCTGAATATTCTTGACCTTGCCAAAATCCTTCGTCGCAAAAACGTCGTTTGGACCATTCATTCAATGGCGCCATTGACTGGGAATTGTGTGTTCTCATTCGGATGTGATAGATGGGTTCAAAGCTGTCATGATTGCCCGCAATTCGGAACTTGGCCATTAGTCTATTTCCATCGCGACGCCAGCTCTTGGAATTGGAAAGCCAAGAAATGGGCATATGCATCGAAAAAACGCTTTCACGTTGTTGGCGTTAGCAATTGGATCTCACAGCAGATCGAAAAGAGTATTCTCGGTCAGCATCACATTCATACGATTGAAAACCCATCTTGGGCGTCAGATTTTTTCCCGGTGGACAAGACTCAAGCGCGGTTGGAGCTCGGGATTCCAGAAGATGCTTTCGCGATTATGTTCGCGGTTTCGGGAAACCACCAAGACAACCGAAAAGGGTTGGATTTAATCGTTTCCGCGCTGCAGAAAATTAAGATAGAAAACGCTGAATTGTGGAAAAAATTGTTCTTGCTTCCAACCGGGATTATTGATCCCTCACAGGAGTTAAATTCAATTGTCAAAGGCATCCCCGGGCTCCCGCCGCGCCACATTCATGAGACTGCGACACTTCGACAATACTATGGTTCCGCCGACATAATTTGGCATCCGTCGCGGGCAGATACCAGCTCGATGGTTGGTCTTGAAGCACAAGGCTGTGGCACCCCGATGATCGCCGCGACTGTGGGTGGTGTACCTGAAGTCGTCGAACACGGAGTCTCCGGCTTGTTGATTCCGCCTGAAGACTCGGATGCTCTTGCCCAAGCAACCTCTGAGTTCTTTTCGGACGTAAAACTGCAGGAAAAACTCAAATCCGGAGCCCTAGCGGCGGCCGCGCGTAAGTCTCCTGACCGGTTTATTGATGAAACTCTGCAGGTATACGAGCAGGCCCTGCGAAATGCATAATGCAATAAGAGCGGATTTTGGGGCCATGATGAACATGACGGGCTGGGAACATCAGATTTTGCGAGGTGGGTTTTCCGCGGCGATGGAGCGAGTAGAGAAAGGCGAAGAACTTTCTGCAATGGGCGTCGACATTCAAAACCTACTCGAACATTCGTTTATGGCCAATCGATTGGTGACCGCAAGAATCGAAAACCGGATTAAAAAGACGCAACAGGCAGCTCAATGCGGTGAGGGTCATTTCGGCATCAAAGAACGAGCGATACCCAGTGTGTGACGGCGTTTCAGAGCGAGACAAGCTATTTATCGCGCATGTCACGTCGCATGTGGGAAATGGCGGAGACTGGAGTGTGATACGCGACCTGCGGCGCACATTCACGGATGCTGGCCACGACGTTGTCGTGATGGGCGCGAACAGTTCGAAGATCGACCCTTCATTCGAAGAGCTTCGACTAAATGAAGGAGTGATCGGGTTTATTCGATCTGTGTTGAGCATAAGGAAAGTCGCCCGGAAAACAGACATCCTCCATTCTCACAGCTTCGTTGCGCTTCTGTTTTGCCTTCTGACGAAATACCTCAGGCTATTAGACAGCAAAATCGTTCACACCTTTCACTGGGCGGTTGAGCCGAGTCGGATGAAGAGCATCTTCGTTCGCTTGCTCCTGCATGGCACAAACTGCGTTCATGTTTGTTCCCAAGAGACAAAGCAATTTTTGTCAGAAAAGTATGGTGTTCCCGAAAGCAAAATCAGACTGGCATATATCGGCGCTGATGAGAAAGTGTTTCGACCGGCGGAAAGCGCTGAACACGTTGCTCAACTTCGAAAAAAAATGGGTTTGAGTGAAACAGCCTTTGTTATCCTGTTTGCGGGACGGATCGCGCCTGAGAAAGGGATTGAACAAGTTTTGCAATATTTAGGCGCTAACCGGCCCAAACAAACCGTGTTCTTGATTGTTGGCGAAGGCGACTGGGAACAAGAAATCCAAAACGTGATTTCTAACGAGGACTTATCCGATCAAGTGTTCAAGTATCCGAAAACAGATCGTCTCGAGCAATTTTATCAAATCAGCGATTTGCTCGTTTTACCTTCTGTGGCGCTCGAGACATTTGGTTTGGTCGTGGTAGAGGCGGCTTTAACCGGTGTGCCTTGCTTGCGGAGTGATTTGGGAGGGGCCAAGGATCAAATAGAACACGAAAAATCGGGTTTTGTTTATCCGGCGGGTGATCAGGTCGCGTTCTCCGAGACCCTCACCAAAATTCTCGATGGAAAGTATGATCTAACCCAAATTGGTGAACAAGCGCGATCCCGCGCGGTAAATAATTTTACCCATGAGGCGATGATGCGAGACGTACATGCTATTTATAAGGATGTACTGGCGAAGTAGGGCAGCTCAGTTCACCCGGGTTCTGAACAGCTAATCGATGCAATTAAGGGGGCAGCCAATCGATGCAATCGCCAAATGGCACGTTTCTAGCAACTGTTTCCGAGACTCAAAATTTGCTAAGAAAGTCGAATAGAACTCAGAAAAGGCGTTCGAGCGATCTACCCGTACAATTATTATGAAAAAAGTGAGCGCAACAAAGCTAAGGAAACTCGCATCATCAAGGCGAGAACTATCATTTCCCGTAGCGACGCATTAACTGGGTCGAGCATTTCGACCGATTAGAAACCCGGCAAGGCCTAAGCACATGATCAATCGCGTTCAACGCAAAATACAACATATTTTGAGCTTCGATCCGAAGCGGGTTTACTACCGTGATCGAGTGCGCCCACAAATATTAAATACGCCTCCGATCGAAGTGGAGACCGCTTCATCCGCTGAGTTGCACGTGCTCACCTCAGAGAAAGATTGGGTCAATCTCGTTTGGTCGCTAAAAAGTTTCTATCAATACGTTGATGAGCGCTATGCACTGGCGATTCACGGCGATGACTCGTTAACTGAAGAGCACGCGTCGATCTTGCGAGCACAGTTTCCGGGCGCGCGTGTTATTCGGCAGGACGACATTCGTAATGACGTTATTGATAGTCTCGCAGCATATCCAAACTGCAAACGTCTTCGCGAGACCAATACACTGTCCATCAAAGTGTTTGACTTCTTGCACTGCCTGAATGCGGACAAGATGATCCTCTTTGATAGTGATCTTTTGTTCTTTTCGAAACCGGAAGCATTTTTGGCGGCGCTTAATCGAACGGACAAGCGCGTGAACGCTTTTAACCGAGATGTTGGCACCGCCTATGCGATTTCAGTTGAGGATATCAAAAATGCCGGGGTTGAAGTTCATCCAGAGGTGAATTCTGGTTTTGGCGTCGTCCACAAAGACAGCATGCCTTTGGAGTGGATAGAAGAGTTTTTGAGTATTCCTGGTTTGGCCGATGGTCATTTCTGGCGAATTGAACAATCCTTATATGCGCTGTGTGCATCAAGGTTTGGCGTTGAGCTTCTGCCAAACGAATATCAGGTGTTTTTAGAAGGTCGCCTCGAAGACCAACCATTCAGACACTATGTCGGCGCGGTGAGAGACCAAATGTATGTTGAAGGTATGAAGAAACTGAAGCCGACGCTAATAACTTGATGGCCCGCACGGGGATGAATGAAGGGTGTCAAATCAGTTGCGAGTTTTAGCATTACCTGACTATCGGAAAGACAATCCATATCAACAATTGTTGGCGAAGGCGTTGTCAGGCATCGGTGTGGAAACGCAATTTCCGGCAGGTTACAAACGCGTTCTGCCCATATTCAGAGCTACGCTCGCAAACAAACCTGATGTTCTGCATTTGCATTGGCCTACCCCGTATTTTCGAGGAAAGCGTGGCCTGATGCGGATAATCTATACGCTAAGAACCGCGTTTGATCTCTTGCTGGTCAAACTCAGCGGCGTGCGATTGGTCTGGACTGTTCACAATGTGATTAGTCACGATACACCTAGCCCTAAGTTAGAGTTAGCCTTTTCACGTTGGATTTCGGGTCTAGCGGACGCCTTAATCGTCCATAGCAAAGATGCTCAAAACGAAATTATCAGCGAATATAACGTTGACCAAAAGAAAGTCTCCGTGATCAAACACGGGTCATTTTCATCCGTCTACAACCGGGCCATAGATAGCTCGGTCGCAAGAGAAAAATCCGAACTGCCGTCCACGGGGCCGATCGCACTATTTTTTGGGATGGTGCGTCCATATAAAGGCGTGCACCATTTATTGGAGGCCTGGCCAAAGGTCCTGGCCCAAATGCCTGATGCGTATTTGGTCATCGCGGGCGCGACCGGGGACACAGATTATGTCGAACGTCTGCACGGTCTCTTAGAGGGCGTGGATCGGGTTCGTTTAGACTTGCGTTATGTGCCCGATGACGAGGTTCATGTGCTGATGAGCGCCGCGAATCTCTTGGTTTTGCCGTTTGAGAAGAGTCTAACCTCAGGCTCCGTAACGCTTGCCAACGGATTTGGGTTGCCAATTGTCACAACCAGTGTTGCTGGAGGTGCCAAAGCCGAAAACGCAATCTATGCCGACGCAGAATCACACCAAGACCTCGCAGATGCTATTGTATTGGCGTTCAATACTCTGAAACGCGCTCGGGTTGAGGCTGTCGATGATTGGCCGGAAATCGCGGCTGAGCATTTTTCCATCTATGCGCCTAACGTACCTGATCGCACGCTCTCCATTTCCGAGGAGTTGGACCATTGATGCAACGAGGATTGGTGCGAAGAACAGCTGCTCGGCTTCGCGACAGAGCTGTGAGTACCCTATGCCAAAGTGCATTATTTGGCGAAGTCTGTGAGGCGAAAATACGGGGCTTAAATGTCTGATATTTCGATCTTGATTCCAGCTTACAACGCCGAATCTTCAATTGGTGAGGCGATTGAAAGCGCATTGCAGCAGGAGAATGTCACTGCAGAAGTCATTGTTATCGACGATGGCTCCTCTGATGGGACATATTCTGAAATGCTTCGGTTTGGAGATCGGATTATCGCAGAAACAGGCGCCAATCGGGGCGCGACCGAAGCGCGAAACCGGGCGCTCCGACGCGCCACTTCCAAATGGGTGTCCTTTTTGGATGCGGATGATTACTATCTACCCGGGAAATCCTCAGCTCAGCTTCAGATTGTCAGAGAGAATGACGATGTTGATGTCCTCTATGGTCCTTCAACGTTTGAAATGCATCATAATGGCACAGTCACCACTGGGGTCGAACCTATTCCTGAGCCTCATGACCCTTGGGTCTTACTCGCTCTTTGGCATTTGCCGCAGACAGGAGCGCCCATTTGGAGGCGCCAGGCGCTTCTAGATGTTGGAGGGTTTACCATCGATCAGCCCTGTTGCCAGGAACATGAGCTTTATCTTCGTTTGCTCATGGCCGGGAAACGATTTCGTTACGCGGATGCCGGTGGTGCGGTGTATCGGCGATTTGAAACGGGCACATTGTCGACCAGTAACCCCGCCAAAGTGCGTACCGAACGGCGTAAAATCGAAACGCGATTGCAAACTCATTTGGCCGCAACAGGGCAGTTAACACCGTTGCGTCAACGCGCGATCGATCAGGCCCGCTTCGAAATGGCGCGCACGGCCTGGCCCGTGGATCCGCAAGAAGCGAAAGAGATATACTCAGAAATCTCAAACAAACGCTTTCGACCCACCGGCGACGCTGCGCCTATGGCTTATCAAATTGCTTATTTTTTAGGTGGCTTTGGATTTGCAGAACGAATTGCAGCCTTCCGTCGAAAAGAGACTTAACGCCCGATGTCTGCGTGTACCGTATCTGTCATTATACCGAGCTATAATCGGCGCGAACTGCTGTTAACCTGCCTCGACAGCGTTGCTGAGCAAAGCTTCGCACCCGACGAAATTATCGTTGTCGACGATGGCTCTACTGATGGAACCATCGAAGCGCTAAACGCGCGAGATGATGTTCGCGTTATCGTTCAAGAAAATGCAGGGCCAGGCGCGGCCCGCAATCGCGGGGCTCGCGCTGCGACCGGTGATTATATCGCCTTTTTGGATTCTGATGATGTTTGGTTTCCTTGGTCGCTTGAAACGATGATTTCTTTAATCCGAACACATTCTCCGACCTTGCTTTTCGGCCGGTACGAAGATTTTAGCGATCAACCTATGGCTTCAAATGAGCCTATTAGTGGGATGTTCTTTGAGACCTATTTCGACTCCTGGAAACAGGGGTGTTTTGCCGGGGCAGGCATGATGATGATGGACCGCCAAGCGTTTTTGGCGATTGGTGGCTTCTCTGAAGATCGCCTGAATGCTGAAGATCATGATTTGGCGCTACGCATGGGCGACGTTAATGGGTTCGTTCAAGTCACAGCGCCCGTCACCATTGCCCACCGTGTCCATGATGGAAATGAAATGAATGATCTGGAAGCCAGTGAGAACGGGCTGAAACGGATCGTTCAGAATGAATTGAATGGCGCATATCCAGGGGGCAAGAAGTACGAAGCCATGCGTCGATCAATCATATCGTCCCATGTGCGGCCCATGCTGCTGCGAAAAGCGAGATCGAAAGACTACCGATCGGCATGGAGCTTGTTCACGTCAACCGCAGGATGGAGCCTGAGTTTGTCTCGCCTACCTTATCTGACGGTTGTGAGCGGAAATTTCTTCTTATCTGCTGTCAAAGCACTGTTTCTTCCGCGTACGAAATCGAGGGGGGCATCGAGTTGAGCAATCTCATTCTTCGACTTCCTGCGAGCCTTTGGTCACGCGTTAGAATTAGCTTCCTTCGAATATTAGGCGCGGACATTGATCGTCAGTGCCGGCTGGTTGGGATCGAAGTGCCGCGTAATCCGTGGGACCTAAAAATCGCTCGCGGGGTCGCTATGGATCGCGGCGTTACGCTACTCGCTACGGGCGATAGACAATCACAACCTCGAATTTTGATTGGCGAGAACACATACATAAACCGCCAGACTTTTTTCGACGCTTCCTTACACATTTCGGTCGGCAAAAATGTCATGATCGGACCATTTTGCTACATTACCGACCATGATCACGGCACCGATGCAGGCGAGCTTATCGCAAATCAGGCTTTGGTCGAAGCGGCGGTGAAAATTGGTGACAATGTCTGGATAGGCGCAGGCGTAAAGATCCTAAAAGGTGTCGAAATTGGCGATAATGCGATCTTAGCAGCCGGAAGCGTCGTTACACGCGATGTTCCGAACGATGCCATCGTTGCGGGAATTCCGGCAAAAATCATTGGGGAACGAAAATGACCCCGACGGTTGGTGTTGTTATCCCAACATATAAGCGGCCGGATATGCTAAAAGCCACGCTCCAAAAGGTGTTGGAGTGCGATCCGCAGCCGCTGGAGGTCTTAGTCCATGTAGACTATGGCGATGCTGACACAGGTCCGGCAATTGCCCGCGCTTTTCCATCGGTAAAAGTCGTAACAGCGCAATCGCGACAAGGTCCTGGCGGGGGGCGCAATCGGTTGATGGCTGAAAGCAAATCCGACATTGTTGTTAGCCTGGACGATGACTCCTATCCCATCGATCATGACTTCTTCAAAACGGTCGTCGAGGCGTTCTCGGAAAATCCCACTATGGGGATTCTGGCCATGAAAATTACACATAATGACGAAGAGCTAGAACCACGACGCGTGCATCGAGAAACGGTCTCTGATTTTGTCGGATGTGGGTGTGCTTATTTGCGAGCGGCCTTCACTCAGACGAATGGCTATGTCCCGTTACAGCCTGCCTATGGCATGGAGGAGGTCGATGTTGCCCTGCAAATTGTCGATAACGGATATGAGATCATTCTAGATCATGACATTCGCATTCGACACGCCACAGATCGCGCCCATCAGGTGTCCGCGGATATCGTTTCCGCACATATCAAGAATACACTTTTGCTCGCGATGGTTCGCTACCCTAGGTCTCTTATAGGGCTTGCAATTCTTCAATATTTTAATCGCGTGCTCTACTCGGTCAGACGAGGACATATTTGGGGGGTGATTAAGGGGGTGGTCGAAACCCCGTTCCATATATGGACTCATAAAAACCTGCGAGCGCCGGTTCGAAAAAGTACGGTAAGCCATATACGTAGACTGCGTGTGAAACGGCAATGATTGCGTGTGTGATGGTTAGATACAGCTGTTTCAAAGAGTCTCTTTCCGATCGGCTAGACGGCGCCGTTCGGGCCGATCGAGGTGCGCCACAGTGAAGTGGTTGGTCGCGCAATTGGGGGCTCGCGAACACTATGCGATCGCGCGAGCTTTGCATCGTCGCGGCGCTTTAGGCACGCTGCTCACAGACATTTGGGCTGCGCCTGGCGACGTTTTGGCAAAGGCCTCGCAACGTTTGCGGGAGCGTTACCATGGCGAATTGCAAACGGCTCAAGTTTATGCGCCGTCGCTGAATGCTGTGTCGCATGAACTTCTCGCAAAGGTAAACCGACGGTCGGGTTGGGACCAGATCATGCGGAGAAACGCCTGGTTTCAGGGCGCGATCGCGAACCGATTGAACCAGATGAGCTTGGACCAAGACTCCGTTGTGTTCGCTTATTCCTATGCCGCGGAGGGCATTCTCAAAGCGGCGAAGGACAAGGGCGCACTGACGATCCTTGGCCAAATCGATCCGGGATTGGCGGAAGCCAAGCAGGTATCGGCAGTGTATAAATCTGCTGGCCAAGACTTCGAAATTCCGCCGAACCCATATTGGCAGGCATGGAAACGGGAAACCGAAATTGCAGACCTGATCCTCGTCAATTCGGAATGGTCGCGTGAGGGTCTGGTGTCTGAGGGCGTAGATGCGAATAAGATTCGGGTACTGCCGCTCGCACTGGAGCTTGAGCAAAGACAACATGTGAGCGATACGCCCACCGCATATTCACATGAACGCCCCCTGCGGGCCCTGTTTTTGGGACAAGTAAACCTTCGAAAAGGTATAGACGTGCTGATGGATGCGATGTTGCGTCTTCCTGATGCGCCGATCCAATTGGATGTGGTCGGGCCGGTTCAAGTCGCTATTCCTGAAGCCGTTGCGCGGGATCCTCGGATCATTCTCCACGGTTCTGTGCCGCGTGGAAATGTGCAAGCCTATTATGACGCTGCTGACATTTTCTTGTTTCCAACGCGATCGGATGGGTTCGGGCTCACACAATTGGAATCGCTCGCCGCTGGCGTACCGATCATCGCCTCGAAAAACTGCGGAAATGTTGTACAGGATGGCGAGAACGGACTGTTGATTGAACAAGTATCGGCGGACTCGATCGCATCTGTGCTAAAGCGTCTGATGAATGCACCCGAATTGGTCTCTAACTTGCAGAGCAAATCTGTATTGGGATCCACATTTAGCCTTGAGGCTTTGGGCGCGGCACTAGAAGATATGATCAGATAATCTGAGCGGACGTTCGTAGACAAAATGCAAAGACCTCATCAAGCAGAACTCCTGGCGAGACCTATGATGCCGCCGCAAATGTCGGATCGGCGTAAGGGCGTTGTTTCGGCGAAGCGCCTGCAAGGAATGACCATCCTGGCAACGATCATCCTGGTCTTTGGAGTTGTTATTGCTGGGTTCGCGTCGCTGTCCGCAGAAACCCCGAATCTCGCCTTCTCGCGACCAGCGTATATCCTCGCACTCGCCTTGTTTGCGTCGACAATGGTCGAATTGCGCGGTGGTCTGCGAAATGTGGTCCGATTAGACATTTTCATGTTAATGGTATTGTTTCTATTGACATTTTTAGAGTTTTTGTTCCCACAAGGGGACGTTGGCTACAGGATTACACTGGACGCAGCCAAAACCTCGGCAAGCGCCACACTTCTAGGTTTCGCCGGAATCGCTGTCGGGCGCTTATTTTTTATGGAGCGCGTTCCGGCGAGCAAGTTCGCGACATATTCAGTCTCGCCGCATACGGTTTTTGGTTTGTTGTTGTTCAGTACCTTTTTTGGGTATTTGAACATGCTTTCGTCTGTAAATTTTGATATCAACGAAATGATCAATCAGATTATGCAGCCGCGTTTTACTCAAGCATGGTCGCGGGGGCGTTTAGGCGGATGGTCAACGCTTCTGGGCGAATTGGGATTGTTGAAATACCTAATTGCACCGTTGGTTGGGGCGATGTTGGCGCAAGCATCTCGCTATAATTTGATTCAATTGCTCATCGGAATAGTGCTTCTGGGCTTTGTGTTCTTCGAGAGCTTTGCAGGCGGCACCCGCAACGTGTTTCTCAGTAACCTCATGACGTTCGGCGTTGCATTCACGCTTTTGATGAAAAAGCCGACCATCGTAAATGCGGTCAAAGTCTGGCTTCCATTGCTTATCATCGCAGCATTGAGCATCCAACTTATGCTTACCGTTCGGACTTTGGGCTTGACGGGGATGATGGAGCAGGAAGTTCCAATCGTCCAAACAGAGAACACGGTCTCGGTGGATATGAACCTCATAAATATCGCTCTGGTCTCTGATGCGTTTCCGGATCGCTACGCTTTCTTGGGCTTAGAAGTTCCATTGAATGCAATCATTCGCCCGATTCCAAGGGCACTCTGGGCAAATAAACCCGAAGGGATTTCTGTAACCATTGAAGAAGTCACGGGTGCTGACGAAAATATAACGATCGCAGCGACTTTTGTTGGTGAGTCCTGGATGGCAGGAGGCTATTCCGCTGTGATGATCGCAGCTTTGTTGCTTGGTGCGATCGCTGGATGGTGGAATCAGATTGGAGCGAGAGCAACTACCACAGGTCAGATGATTCTCTTCGCTTCAGCATTCTTACCTGCGGGTATCGCAATGCGTTCTATTATGTCTGCTGCCCCGCCATTGTTACCCGTCCTTGGGCTTGCAGTCCTCTTGGCGCTCCTCCGACGCCTGCAAAAATCGGGGTCCGCTCGGCGAAGGTCTTCGCGGATATGAAACTTCTATTTCTAACGGTGATGCCGTCGCCTTACCAGCGTCAGCTGTTCTCCGGGCTTGCGTCAGCGAATGACATCGATCTTGAGGTGCGTTACTACACGGTAGGCGCGCATGACAGAGAATGGCAGGCACCAGATTTTGAGCCATTCGAAACAGCACTGCCGGGTCGCGTAATTTCCGCGCTCGGTCCTTCTGCGCATTGGAACCGGTCCGTGATTTCGGACATGAAGGCGGTCGACGCTGACCTAGTCATCGTGAGCGACTATTCAGCGCTTACGGCGCAAGCCGCGATGCGTTGGCTCTCCATGACCAATCGCCCCTTCATGTTTTGGGGGGAAGTGCCGGGTTTTGCTCAACGCGGGCCGCTTGGTTCATTCGTGCGTGGTCGCTTGCAGGCGCCGCTGAGGAAGGCCAAAGGAATTGCGGCAATCGGATCTCTTGCAGAAGCGGCTTATCGCGACCTCTTCCCAGCTATCCCGACTTATAACATCCCGTATTTCTGCGATTTGTCGCCTTATCAAAAGGCGCGGTGTGCCCGTAAAGACAAAACCGGCGACACAATTGATTTACTCTTCTCGGGCCAATTGATCGAACGAAAAGGCGTGGACACTTTAATTCAAGCCTTCACGTCGGTCGCACATGATTTGCCGAACCTGCGATTACAAATCCTGGGCAATGGCCCGGACAGAAATAAGCTCAATGATCTAATCCCTGAGAATTTAAAGCAGCGGGTGAATTTCCTTGGGCACAAAGAGCCGTCCGAACTACCCGCCTTGTTCGCAAATGCCGATTTCTTTTGTTTGCCAAGCCGGCATGATGGCTGGGGAGTCGTTGTGAACGAGGCCATTGGCGCGGGCTTGCCGGTCATCTCAACGGATGCCGTGGGCGCCGCGCTCGATATCGTGACAGATGGAGAGAACGGTTTGATCACGCCGGCGGGTGATGCGGACGCCTTGGCCGTCGCGCTGCGTAAAATCTCCGATGATGAGACACGCCAGAGAATGACCAAAGCGGCGATGATTTCGGCACGCTCGTGGGGAATAGAAGAGGGCGTGTCTCGCTGGCGCGCGGCGGCGCGCGAAGTGCTAGAGCGGTAAAATGAAGATCCTGCTTGTATCTTCTGGTTCGGGATCGCGCGGCGGGGGCGAGATCTATTTGCATTTCTTGGCGAAAGGACTGGTCGACGCCGGTCACGAAGTCATCGCAATGGTGCCGGATCGTCCGATAATGGACGAACTCGCGCAAAACTTTCCAAAACAGGTACAAGTCGAACGCATTCCGTTCAAACCGACATATGAGCGCAAATCCCGCGGCATTGGCGCCGTTTTTGATGGTGCGCAACAGAAAGACATGGCTCAGCGCTTCAAGAAGCTCAATCCGGACATCATCCATCTCAATCAGCAAGTTGCCGAGGATGGTCTTGATTTACTGCGCGCTGTCGAGATGAGTGGCTTGCCGTGGGTCTCAACCATTCATGTCGGCCTCTCTGCCGCGGCGTTGAAGGCGTCTCTTGGTCCCGTTCGAGATTTTGTAACGCACCGCGTCCTGCGCGGAAGCGAGGGGCAATTCATTACAGTGTCGACGGCTTCAAAAACTCAACTCATAGACCGTCTGGGACAAGGCTCGGGACGCTTCGACACGGTTCATAATGGCGTGCTCAGGCCCGATGCAGATGATCTGCGTGCGGCGAGGAAGACCGCACGTTCGGATTGGGGCGTTGGTGATCAAGAAATCGTATTCGGTGCTGTTGGGCGGATTGAGGCCCAGAAGAACCCGTTAGCACTGATTGATCATGTCTGTGCCGCGGGGCTAAGCCGAGACGTAAAGGTCGTCTGGATTGGCGATGGGTCCCTGCGAGAAGATCTAGAAGCGCACGCCCAAGAAAAGAAAGTGTCGCTCATCGTTGACGGTTGGCGCAGCGATGCATCGACTCGTCTTGCTGGGTTTGACGTCTTCTTGCTGCCTTCAAAGTTTGAAGGCTTACCCTTGGCGATCCTGGAAGCGATGCACGCCGGCGTGCCGGTCATTGCGCCAAACACGGATGGCATTCCTGAAGCGATTGAAAATCGCGTCACCGGATTTTTGTGTTCCGCCGATGCCGATTGGCAGGCAGCTGCACAGGCGCTTGCCAATGATGATCTTCTCCGCGCCAGAATGTCTAAAGCTGCGAAGCAAAAAGCGATTGACGGTTTTAGTGAGACGTCCATGGCCAGGCGGACGCTCGAAATCTATCAAAACCGGATCTCAGCGTGAACACGGGCCGCTCCCTCAAAGTCTTACTGACAAGCGCGAGCTTTGATCGTGCTTATGGTGGCATTGCAATTTGTGTCGCACGCCTGGCGACTGAACTGGCCTCAACGGGGGTTAAAATTGGCCTATGGGCCCCCGATGGATCCGCCACAAGATCTGATGTCTTGGATCATTCGGACGCTCGTATCGCACGCTTAGAAGGTTCGCTTGAAGCGGCAATGAGCGCGTTCGGGCCCGTCGATGTGATGCACGATAATGGGATTTGGCTCAGCCATAATCACAGTATTGCAAAATTGTGCGCGAAACAGTCCATTCCAAGGATTGTGAGTGTTCATGGAATGCTTGAGCCTTGGGCCATCCAACACCGGCGCCTCAAGAAAAAGCTGGCTTGGCATCTCTACCAAAAGAAAGATTTGCAGGACGCGCTATTATTGCATTCGACTGCGCCAACAGAAACCGTGTCCTTGGCGCACGCCGGATTGACGAATGAGATTGTCACAATTCCGAATGGAACAGATATTCCGGACGATTTAGACCTGCAGGATAAGCCCACTAGGTCGGGCGAAAAACGCAAGGCGCTTTTCTTAAGCCGTATCCACCCGAAAAAAGGCCTACCCATGTTGCTGGAAGCCTGGGCAGCGTTGCAGCCCAAAAACTGGGTGCTTGAAATTGCCGGTCCGGACGAAGGTGGGCATAAGGCGGAAGTGGCGGCGCTCATTGAAACCTTGGGTTTGAGCGACGACGTTTCCTTCCTCGGCGCATTGAATAAGACCGAAACGTCCAATGCTTACCGCGCAGCCGACATGTTTGTTCTGCCGACCCATTCCGAGAATTTCGGCATGGTGGTGACAGAGGCCTTGGCGCATGGTCTCCCGGTCTTAACGACAAAAGGGGCCCCCTGGAGTGAGCTTGAATCGGAGCGCTGCGGATGGTGGGTGCCGCCGACGGTCGAAGGTATCCATATGGGGCTGCAACAAGCGTTCAACGCCAGCGCTCAGGAGCATTTAGAAATGGGACTCCGTGGACGTGAACTGGTTTTGCGAGCCTACGCCTGGGCGCCCGTAGCGCAACAATTTTTAGAGGCCTATAATCGCGTGATCTCGACGCCGCTAGCGGGGCGGTCAAAAGGAGACGTGATATGACCTCGGACACATCAAAGCACCAACAAACGCCGCCAGACTTAGCGACCTATACCACGCAGTTTTCCCGCGGGCGCCCCGCCATTGTCGAAGCGATCTGGATGATGGTGCAATGGCTATTCGTCTCGTCATGGATTCCCGGCTCGATGCATAGGCGCCTGCTGCTAAAAGCGTTCGGGGCTCGGATCGGAACCGGCGCGATCATAAAGCCCGGTATCCAGGTGAAATTTCCATGGCGGCTCAGCGTCGGCGCAAATGCGTGGATTGGAGAGAATGCCTGGATCGATAATTTGGCAGAGGTCAAAATTGAAGACAGTGCCGTCCTCTCTCAAGGCGTATATCTGTGCACAGGCAGTCATGATTGGACATCACCGGGCTTCGATTTGATCACTCAACCGATTACGATCAAACGCGGTGCGTGGGTGGCAGCCCGGTCAACCGTAGGGCCTGGCGTGACCGTTGGGGAGGGCGCAGTCCTCGGGCTGGGCAGCACCACATCGCAAGATTTGGAACCCTGGACCATCTATTCAGGCACGCCTGCTAAAGCCTTGAAAAAGAGGAAAATGAGAGAAAATTAAAGGCGGCCCGCCGACCGTTTTCCACATATCGGGAGATCTTGACCTGATCAAATGCAAGACCGCCCAATGCTTATTGCCGCTGAAAGTAAGCGACATCTGTTACCTCAAATTGACCGATAGAATTCGCTATCGTTCAAGCCTGTGCGAAAAACACAGTCCCGTGTCGAATTTCCAGGTGATTTCCTCGGTTGCATATGGTGTTCGAGCCCTAATTCTCGGCCGAATAGCCATTTTTTATCACCAAAACCCGGCTGCGGTTCAGGAGGGGAACAATTTAAGCAACTGGTGCTTAGATGTTACCATTCTGCAAGCAACAAAAAGCAATTGCACACTTGGCACGCGAATTGCCTTGATGGAGCCAGGTTTTAATTCTACGTGCAGAGACAGCGTATTAGGGTGGAACGATGCGAAATTTATTGTATTTCTTGGTAATTGGCATGGTAATGGTGGTGTTGACCGCCTGTCAGAGCCCTCGCGGCGAATATGGCGAGGAATTGCCAATCCCGGATTCAACGATTTCGATCTCTCCTGCGGACTTGCGCATTGGCCCTATGGACAGAATTCAAGTCGAAGTGTTCGGCGTGCCAGATCTGAACGGTGTTTACCAAGTCGATTTCACCGGCGACATCAAAGTGCCTCTGATTGGGACAGTCCCGACGGTCGGAAAGACCGCCGGTGAACTCGCATTTGAGTTGCAGGAACGATACGAGGAATCTTACCTGCAAGATCCTGATGTGAATGTCACCATCGTAGAAAGCGTTGGCCGACGTGTAACCGTTGATGGTTCGGTCGCTCGCCCAGGACTATATGACGTCCAAGGAAATCTTACGCTATTGCAGGCCGTCACTTTGGCTGGCGGACCTTCAGACGGGGCCAATCCGCGCAAAGTCGTGATTTTCCGCCAGATTAGTGGCGAGCGCCATGCTGCCGCGTTTAACCTCTTGGATATTCGCAACGGCCTGAAAGAGGACCCTCGCGTCTATGGCAATGATGTCATCGTCATGGACGGATCGGAAGCGCGGGAGTCCTATGGCGAGCTTCTTCGTTCGTTGCCCGTTCTCGCCTTCTTCTTGGCGTTTTAGTAGAGTTTTGTAGATTAGGGGTCTAGCCTCATGAGTGATAAGAACAGACGGTACCCAGTTGACCGCTCATCTGAATATGCGGGCGTAGTTCCGATCCATGATCCGGATCGCACCAACTTTTTGTATCCCTCCGATGTTGGTTATTACGACGAACCGGAAAAAGATGGCGTAGACTTCTGGGGCATTGTCCGGATTTTGATGTCGCGTAAATGGATGATCCTAGCGATCACGTTGATTGGTGTCGCGATTTCTATCGCTCTGACACTTCGCGTGACCCCTCTCTATTCGGCGACAGCGACCATCGAAATCCAACAGCAAGATGTCCAAATCATTGAAGGCACGGCCGTGGGGCCAACCGTCTATGCTGGGGACGCTTATATGGAAACTCAGTACCGCTTGCTGCGAAGTCGTTTTCTGGCAGAGCGTGTGGCAGAGGAGCTCAATCTCCCCAATGATGCACGTTATGCGTTTCCAGGCGCGTCCCGCGAGGGTCGTTTGCGCCAAGCCGCGGGTAAAATTGTCGGCGGTCTCTCCGTCGCACCGGCGGGTCGGTCTTTGGTCGTAAATGTAAGCTATATCAGCCCACATCCTCAAGAAGCTGCCAGGATTGCAAACGCGGTCGTCGAGTCTTTCATTCAGACTAACCTCGAACGCAAATACAATACGACAGCATTCGCACGAGAATTCCTCGATGAACGTTTGACCACAACAAAAGCCGCCCTTGAAGATTCCGAACGTCGTTTGGGGCAATATGCGGAAGAACAAGGTCTACTGGATATTGCAGACGGATCATTGGATGAAACTTCCATCGTAGCCTTGAACGCTGAGTTGGGAGCCGCAGAAAGTGAACGGATAAAAGCCGAACAAGAGTATCGTGCGGCAGTGGCGACACCGCCATCACGAGAATTGGTGGAAAGTCCTACACTCATAACGATGCGTCAAAATCGGTCGGAACTGATTTCCGACTATCAACAAATGCTCAGTCAGTTCAAACCTGACTATCCCGATATGGTTCGTCTGCAGTCGCGGATTGATCTGATCGACGATAATATTGCGGCAGAATCAGAAACGATCGTTCAATCGATCATGGATGAGCTAAAAGCAAATTTTGATGCTGCAATTGCACGTGAGAACTCTCTGCGCAGCCGTGTTGACGAGCTAAAAGGCGATTTGCGGGATGAACGAAACCGACGCATCCAATATCGCATTCTGCAGCGCGAAGTCGAAACAATCCGCACGCAATATGAAGCCTTGTTGCAGCGCTCCAAAGAGATTTCGATTTCATCGGGCATTGGCTCGAGCAATATCTCTTTCGTGGACGAAGCGCTCGTGCCAGGCGCGCCATTCCAGCCAAATCTGAACCGTTCAATCATCCAAGCACTCATTCTGAGCTTTGCCTTTGGTGTTGGTTTGGCATTTGCGCTGAATTTCATCGACGATACGATCAAAACACCAGACGATATTCGGGCGAAACTGGGCTTGCCAACCATTGGTGTCGTGCCCAAGCACTCGAACAAAAAAGATCTGATCACGCACACTTTGACTGACCCGAAATCGGCGATTTCAGAGGCGTTTGCCTCTGCTCGAACCGCGCTCGAGTTTGCCACTGAGGACGGAGCGCCACGTTCCCTCTTGATCACCAGTACACGACCGAACGAGGGTAAAACGACGACGACGATCGCCATGGCGACGACGTTTGCGAGAGGCGGAAAAAGTGTTCTGATCATCGATGCAGATATGCGTAAGCCATCTTTCATTATCGACAGCAATGAGTCCATCGGCCTCTCAGGTCTGCTCACAGGACATGAGTCGCTCGAGGACCATGTAATTCGGTCGAAAACTGAGGGCTTATCGATTTTGCCGGCTGGTATCGTGCCACCAAACCCTGCCCAGCTCCTTTCAGGGCCGCGTTTGCGGGAAGTCATCGAAGCCGCCGAGGAATTGTACGATATTGTAATCGTGGATTCACCTCCACTACTCAGCTTCACTGACAGCCCACGATTGGGATCTGTGGTCGGTGGCGCATTGTTGGTTTTACAAGCCGGCCTGATCCGGACGCCAGCGGCAAAGCGCACTGTTGCTCAGCTGTACGATTCCCGCACCAATGTAATTGGTGGTGTGCTCACGAAATTTGATCCGAAAAAGGCTGGGTTCGATTACGGATACTATTACTCGTCTTACAGCAGTGGTACCCGCGCTTATGTCGAATCTAAAAAGGACAAAGGACAGCGCAAGATCCTAATCGAGGCGGCGCCCGATTTATTGGAGCCGGAAGAGCACGGTGAGTCAGAGAAGTGGGCCTAATCGACGTTGCAAAACGTGCGGCACTGTCCATCCTCTTTTTGTGCTCGGCGGGGCTAGCTTTCATAACTGGCGATCAGCTCGGCGCGCTTGAACAAGCGCGCGAGCCTACAGTTTCGTTTTTTCAGCCACTTAAAAGTGAACGATTAAGTGCTGAATTGTCGCAAGCTCTGCAAGAAGGCGACTTGCAGGATAATGACGCGATTGTTGAAATGCTCGCACGGCGGTCGCCCTTAAATGTGGTGCTGTTTGAGTACGCGATGTCAGAGTCATTGATGCGCGGCGACATCGCCGTGGCTGACCAGCTCGCAGCGCGCGCAGTCGCTCATCAACCGCGGAGCCTAGCTGCGCGTTTGCACCTTTTGTCTTCCGCCGTTGAGCGGAACGATTTCAATTCTGTATTCCAACAGTTTGAGTCGCTATTAAGACTCCGCTCACTAAATGAGAGTTTGCTTGGCGATGCTCTGATTGGGCTATTTCGAGAGCGAGCAGACTGGGGGGTGCTAATCGATTATCTTGGGACTCAACCGACCAAAGGTGAGATGATCGCTGAGAAACTCATTCGCGAGCCTTTAAGCGATGATGAGGCCGAGGGAGTTTTGGAAACGTATCCAGACCTACTCGGTGATTATCTGCAGATACTCGTGCAACGGGGGGCATTACAAAAAGCTCGAGAAGTGTGGTTGAACAATTCAAACCTTCGTGCCGAAGAACGGCATGAGTTACCGTTTAACGGCACCTTTGCTCCACGTGCTGAATTGGCCCCGTTTAATTGGTCGTTGCGGAGCAACCGCGCTGAATTTCAGACTTCGAATACCTTGCATGTAACCTATCTCGGACGCGGGTCTCCTACATTTGTAGAGCAAATAATAGAGGCTGCTCCCGGGACCTACCTCATGCGTGCATCGGCGAAAGGTCGGATGCCGAGGGATGGGGGGGCATTGCGATGGACTTTGACATGCATTGGCGAGACGTCGCCACTGGTTGAAATGGAAATCGCATTGCGTCGCAACCTAGAGGTTGAATCCTTTGTGCAGGAGTTAGAGATTCCGGATGATGAATGTGCGTTTCAGAACGTTCAGCTCACGGGTCGTCCAGGCGAATTTCCCAAAACCTCTCGCACCGAATTGCAATCTGTTGAGATTCTCCCGATCAATAGCGCTCGCTAAGGAATCTGTCGGGTTATGTTGAGCATCTTGCAACGAAATATGCTGTTGAGCGTACTTTTGGTTTATCTTGCTCTCTGCCTTGCATTTGGTGGTGCGGGACGAGAAGGGCGCTTTTTGCATGGAATCTTACAGTCCCTGGCTGCAATTGGACTGCTCGGACTGACGCTGTCATGGCCAAAACGTCAGAAATTAATACGTTTACGCATCCCGATCGGACTGCTTGCGGCCATGGTCCTTATCGCTCTTTTTCAAACCATCCCGCTGCCACCCATCGTTTGGCAGTCCATTCCAGGGCGAGAGGAAATTGTCAGAAATTTTGTAAGTTTAGACCTTTCACTCACGAGCATGCCCATCAGCCTCGACGTTGAAGCCACCTTATCTACATTGGGCTATGCTTTGCCCCCGCTATTTGTTCTGGTAATTTGTAACCGCATAGGCGGTCGTCGGCTAAAATTGGTTATTCCGTGGGCAATGGGCCTCGGTGCGGTCGGCTCCGTCATTCTTGGCGCCGCGCAGGTCCTCACGGGAGACAATAGCGCATTGTATTTGTACGACTCTACAAACAAAGGCCTGCCTGTCGGAACTTTCGCGAATGTGAACCATTTCGCAAACTTCTTGCTGATTACTTTGCCATTCACGGTTTTTCTATTTCGTGATCTCGGTAAAAACTGGCAGGCTTCCGATCGCAGTATGGCGATCATGTTTTTGACCATAGCTACTTTGCTACATTTATCTGTCGGTATTATCGCTGCTGGATCGTTCGCTATCTACATTATGTCCGTTCCCGTGCTCGGATTCGCCTATTTGTGTTCTCGTATTCGGTCTGACGACTCTACCGAAAGTGGGACATGGGCTAGGGGGGGAGCAACGGCTATTGCAATCTTAACTTTGATCGCAACTGGCCTGGTATTGCTTGGGGCAGTTGCATTCGGGGGCGTTGATCATTTCTTGTCTCGACCGAAAATTTGGTCCACGACCTGGCAGGCGATACAAGATCATTGGTTGTTCGGGACGGGATTGGGGTCCTATCCTGCGGTCATTCCGCTGTATGAAGATCCAAATTCAGTCACATCGACTTATTTGGCGCGAGCTCACAATGAGTACCTTCAGATCTTTCTAGAGGCTGGTGTGCCGGGCGTTGCGGTGATTTTGGTCGCGTTTGCGTGGCTCATTCAACGCGCGCGGACGATTTGGCGCGACGAGAAAAAGAACTCGATGATTGCCTTCCGTAAGGTTGCAATGATTTCCATCTGCGTCATTATTCTCCAGAGTTTTGTTGATTTCCCCGCGCGGTCTCCTGCCATCGGCGTGTTTCTTGCGCTGTTTGTGGCGATTATTTCGATCGCAGATTCTCGGCGCGACGTTGCAACGGAAATAGTCTCTGCGGATCCCAAGCGACTGGTCTTATAACGGGCTACAATGTGCGCGCGATAAGGGCCTTCCACGCTTCGATCGCGCCCGCCCGGCTTGCGTCTTGCTCTAAAAATGTGCGGGCTTTGTCGCCTTTATCTGCAACTTGTTCGGGTGACGCTCTTTGGTTCAATATGAAATCAACGACGGTTGTGTGATCGCCGGGTAAGGCGCACAAACCGAAACCATACTCTGAAATTCGTCGACCAATTTCGCCGTCTGGGTCGCCAATCATGAGCAGAGGGCGTCCGGCTGCAGCAACCCCATAAATCTTGCTCGGGACAATATATCCCTCAAGCCTCGGGTTAAGCGATGCCCAATGCAGATTGGGCAGGGCTAATGTTTCCGGCAAGCGCGATCTTGGCTGATATGGCTTCAAAATCACATTCGACAGGCCCCGCGCTTCGATTTGCTCGGTCAGTTGTTCGTGCAAGAACCCGCCACCAATAAAGAGGAATTTTATGTCTGCGTGCTCGGTGAGCGCGCTTGCGGCATCTAGCACTGTATCAAGATCATGGGCCCGGCCGAGATTTCCAGAATAACCAATCACGAAATCATCTGTGCCAATGCCCCATTCTTTCCGAAGTGAAATAGAAAATTCCGGCGTGGCAGAAATAGCGTCATCGTCGACGAAATTGTGAATGGTTCTGATGCGATCTGTGTCGACACCAAACGAGATGAGCGCTTCCGCCATACGTTCTCCAATGGCGACATTCGTATGAGCGCGCCTCAATGAGCGGTTTCTTAGGGTTTTGAGAAGTCTGATCAGTATGCCGTTTTTTGCCCCGACCCCCAAATTCAGCGCGACTTCCGGAAACACGTCCTGTAGCCAATTGATGAGTTTTGCGCGCTTGAAACGGGCAACAAGCCCCAAGGGTATGGACAACATTGGTGGGTCCGTTTTGGCAATCAGCACATCGCCTTTTTGGACCGCAAACATCAAAGTGAGCGTGATTGAAAGATAGAACGTGACATAGTCGCAGGCGCGACCAAGGATCGAACCGCGACCAAACCGACTGGACCAAACACGTTTCACCCTGACGCCATTCAAGACTTCGGTTTTTTGGTAGCTCGAGCGCGCATCATAACTCATCCGCGAGCTATAGACTTTCACATCTAGACCCGATGCTGAGAGCCGTTCTGCAACATCAGTTAGGATTTGCGACGTGGCGCTTAAATCAGGCGCGTAGAAGCGATTGACGAAGATGATTTGAGCATTCTTAGACTTCACAGCTGAGCATTCCAAATAAGGGCGAGCCAGAGGAGAGATGCAGATTCTGGTCGCGCCGATCACCTGAGCGCGTTCTGCGCTGACTTCGTGCTCATTGAGATCATGATTCCGCTTTAACCCTATAGAGGGGAGAGAGCGACTGCGCGCCGGCGGGCGTTTGGTTTTACCTGGCGCCCTTTCCGGTGAAGATCACTGCGATGGTTTTCACGGTAATGAGAAGGTCTAACCACAAGGAGAAGTTTCTCACGTAAAACATGTCATATTCGAGTTTCAGCCGGATATCGTCGACTTCCGTCACATGACCTTGTTTGACCTGCGCCCAACCAGAAATTCCCGGGCGAACGATGTGTCGATAACGATAGAACGGAATTTCTTTTTCATACCATTTCGACAACCGGATGGTTTCGGGGCGAGGCCCAATCCAACTCATGTCGCCTTTGAGAATGTTGAAGATCTGGGGCAATTCGTCGATTCGTGTTTTACGAATAAAGCTACCAATCCGAGTGATCCGTTCGTCATCCGTGAGGGTTTTATCGCCGGCCAATCCGATTTCTGATTCTGATTGTACGCGCATCGATCTAAACTTGTAGACTGTAAACGTCTCGCCGCGATAACCGATGCGTTGTTGTTTAAATATGGCCGGACCTTTGGTCTCGAACCTAATCGCGATAGCGGTCAGCAACATGAGCGGCCAGAACAAGGCAATCACGAGTATCGCCGAAATAATATCCACATGACGCTTTGCAGGTGCGTATAACGAATCCGGTGCCAAGTGACCGCATGTGTTTTCTGAGATATGCTCAATGGCGACGCGACCGGTCAAAGATTCTGCGAGTTGTCGGGCGCTGAGGACGCTACGACCACGGATGGCCTCCTCCGCAATAACTCGTTCCCATTCAGGATCTAGCGGAGATTCGAAGTCAACGATGATTGGCACATGAGGATAGCGGTCAATCATGTTGCGAGAATTTATAACCGTCCAGTCAATACCTTGATAGGATTGAAGCTTCGACGTTTCCGTTCCGGGGAGTACACCGAATACAGGCCGTCTAAATCGCGCCATCATGAAGAGAATGAAGCCGAACCAGAGACACGCCAAGGAAAAGCTCATCAAGAATTGATAACGGCTGTAATCGATACGCATCAGGAAGAATAAAGCGACGATCACTGCGTATGACGTCATAAATGCTGGAATCACGCTGATCACCGCGCGTGCACCAGGTAAAACGGTCATTTTGCGAAAGACCATATATCCCAATAGAACGGCGCAGACAGTTCCGATGAGCGAATGCTCGTAGCTAAGCAACGCGTCACCATAACGTTCATATTGTGACCGTGCTACAGCTGGTGCGATGATCGCGAATAGGATCCCGCCGATGAGTTGGTAGCGAATGCGGCTAAGTGCGTCAGCTAATGATTGCACCCAGTTCTTGGGCGCATCTAGCGATTCATTCGTAGATACGGATTGTGAGTAATCCATGACTCCCCCTATGCTGCATCGTCCAAAGCCCTTCTGGGTAAGGTCAATGCCGCTTTGCGCTTGTGCGCGACGAAAAATAATCCGGTCAGCTCGTGATTTGCGGTTTGATTGGTCTTGCCGATCGGTAATCCGTGGAATTTAGGCGCCGCTCCGTGATTCTCGAGGCGTGCGCTTGCAAATCCCGCAATGACGGACCGTATTGATCGATTGTTTCGATCAATACCGTTTCGTATGCGTGGTTGCCCCGCAAATACGGACCAGGATGTGTCCACCTTTAAGTCCCGCCTCTTCTCACTCTTCCGGCTTAGCTGTTCTTGCGCGTTCGTAAACTTAACATCGCTGATTTGGATGAAATTCCTCTCAGAACGTTGCATTTTTGCTTTAACCTGTTCCAAAATGACCTAATGTTGGACATATCGACCAACATTGGTACGAAACTGCAATTTGGCGACCGTTTCGAACGACCGACGCTTTATAGGAACGAAACACAACAGGTTCGCTTGCGGCCAATAACAGAATGGACACGTATTTCGAGTGATCTCGCTGGGGCGAAAAAACCGTTGGTCGCCAAGAGGCAAACCCGGTCAACGCGTGTATGCGGTGGGTGACATTCACGGCTGCCTGGCGGAGACGCAAGCGCTGATGCAGAAAATAAAAACCGATAATGATTATCGGGATAGAGCAGAAACCTTCGTGGTTTTCCTCGGCGATTTGGTTGATAGAGGGCCTGATTCCAGAGGCGTGATCGAGCACCTAATGGAATTTCCTTATCGTTTCGCCAAGCCCTTGTTTATTATGGGTAATCATGAAGAAATGATGGTTCGTGCCTTGTTGGGAGAGCCCAACTTGCTGCCCGAATGGTTGAAATATGGCGGCTTCGCATGCGCCGAAAGTTATGGCGTTCCGCGGACGCAACTCCTCGACCAAGAGCCAAGCGTCATCGAGTATACGTTGCGTTCAGTCATCCCACGCAAACATGTCGATTTCTTAGGTGGATTCCTCGATTATGTTCACTTCGGTGACTTTCTCTTTACCCACGCGGGCCTTCGGCCAGGAGTGCCACTCGAAAAACAGAATTCACGAGACTTAAAATGGATTCGAGACCCGTTCTTGGAACACTCGGGGGATTTAGGCGTGATGGTTGTGCACGGTCATACAATTAGTGAAGAGGTCGAGTTCAGATCAAATCGGATTGGCGTAGACACAGGCGCTTATAAAACTGGGATTCTATCGGCTGTCTGCATCGACGATGACCAAGTTTCGCTGATCAATACGGCCTGATTGTGCACAACTTGTTGCTTCTTGTGGCGCAGTTGGCCTCTGAATTGCTATGTACATAAACTTTCACGTTGGATATAACGACCATCAAAGGGGACGATTCATGAGAAACGTTTTTAGAATTGGGCTTGTTGCGTCGGTTGTGCTGGGCACATCTGTTACGAATCTCGCACAAGCCGAAGACGTGATTTCAAATGATAAGCTGTCAAATGGTCAAGTTGTTGAGCATCTTGGCGAAACTGGCGACCTGATCGTGTTGCGGGATGGTGTGGTCTATTACCTGTCGACAGGCGATGACTTGTTCCAAGCGGACATATTGCGCTCCGAGAAAGCTGACGCAGCCACCGTTACGTACAATGGATGTTCGTTTACACTCCCGGAAAAGCAGGACGTAACGCTCGATGATGAGTTTTGCGCATTTGCGCTTGGCGAAGAGCCCAGCATGGCGCAGATCGCAAGCGAAGGCGGAACTACGCTGGGGACCACAACAATCGCGACAAATGCCAACGCTCCATTTATCATTGGCGGAGTTGTTTTGTCTGCGGGCGGTATCGCAGCGGCCACAAATGGTGGCAATGGTGGAACGGGTTCGGTGGCCAGTGTTGCAGCCGGGGCACCACAAGCAAACACGGCATCAAACTAGCCAAATGAAGACGCGGGAGTCGGTGGATTCCCGTTTGCGGGGGCGCCGTAACTATCCACAAATTTTTGCGGATTCTACGATTAATTGTGGCGCACCCGATTGCGGTGAATCGATACTTAACCGGAATGATACACCTGGCGGATGAGCTGAGCTGCTGAGATAATGATAGCCGGCTCAAGCCCTGGCAAAAGTCTCAAGCGAAAACAACTGAAAGGCGAGCGAAATCGATCTCGCGAGTGTTGTGGAACCAATGGCGAGCGCTCGGTATTGGATCGAGCTTACCGCCTAGAGCTTGAGGCCCAGGACCTTCCAACCCAAAGTACGGTTGTTGATCTTTCCTCCTCCCATCCTGGGCCTCAAGACCCTGCAAGGAAAGCTGCGGGAAATCATCTTCACCGATTCACCGATGTTCGCGGAAGTGGGCAACGGCTTTTGGCAAGCTGCGCCGTCCCAAAATGGACAATAGTTTACATCTGTTCGAGGTGTTCAGGGTATATGCGTCCGCGCAATATCATGGAATAGGCGATCAGGTTTCCGCGTAGTCGCTCTCGCTTCACACGATTGCCTAAAAACACGCCCTTAAGAAGATTTGTCACGGAAGTTTTGATACAATGCTGAAACACCGCGGCAGTTATTGGAACGGTGCCTTTACGGGCCAGGTACACAGGATTGGTAATTTCGCAAAACCCGAGCTTCACATTATTCACGCGGCCAGAAGGCGTGCGGAGATGGACGCAAACAGCATCAAAAGAGTAGCCGACCTTCCCATGACGGCGCGCTAGAGTGCCAATGTCGACATCCTCCATATGACTATATTGGGGCAGTCGTTCATCGAATTCGTGCGTATCGAAAAAGTCGCTGCGAAACGCCATGTTTGCGCCATACACTTCGCCCCACCGTGCTGATGTAATGACGCATCCGCGGCTATGATCCACGGGTTTCTTCAACAGATCTATGGCGCCTTCGGGGCTGATATCGCCGTTTTGTAGGATATGACCCATGATGAGAACCAAATCTGGATTATCATGGAAATTGCGGGCGATGTATTCGACATAATCTTTATGCACGAAGAGATCATCATCTACGAAAATCACGATATCGTGGGTTTGGCGAAGCTTGCTCAAACCAAAATTTCTTTGCTTGGTGAGCCCTTTGGGAGAGACATATACTGCAGCGCGAGCTCTATTTCTTGAGTCCTCCGGTAAATCGCTTTCTTGCGCGAGCGCCACAACGATCTCATCGGGAACGCGTGAACCTTCGAAAACTATGTTCAGAGTTTGGTCCAGGATTTCCGGGCGCCCTGTGGATGCAATAACGACTGCGACGGACATTTCTGTGGTCAGCGATTCACTCATGCTTAAAGTGTCCATTTAATAGATCTGAGATGGTCGCGCGATGCAAGTTTCGATCCAGGTTCTCGTTTGACCTGTTATAATCGCTTTGTCTGGTCGGCAAGGCAACTGTCGACAAGGATCCGGGAACGATAGAGTCATGCCAATTAGCTCAGCGTTTTGCGGGCTGTTCCCATAAATTGATCTTTCAAGCTCATTCGCATTTGGAGCCTTTGATAGGGGCTTCCCCGCGAATCCGCAATATTCACCGACCTCAAGGCCATGATGAGCCATTATTAGAGCGTCATACCTCCATCGACGAATATGGTTTGCCCGCAAACATAAGAGGCCAATGGGGAGGCGAGGAATAAGACGCCGCCGGCGATCTCTTCAGGTTCTCCGGCGCGGCGGAGGGGAATGGACCGCAGGGCGCCTTTCATACGATCGGGATTTTCGGTCGTCACTTTGGTCAATTTGGTGTCGACCAGACCCGGCGCGATTCCGTTCACGCGAATACCATCTCGCGCATAGGCCTGACCAAGAGTCTTGGTCAAACTAATCGCCCCAGCTTTCGAAGCGGCATAGGCCGGGTTGCCAATATTGGCGCGGATGCCGGAGACCGAGCTGATGATGATGATCGACCCCTGTGTGTCCGCTAGTTTTGCGCGGAACTTCTCGCTGAGATGGATCAAGCTGTCCAAATTCACGGACATGACTTTGTCCCAGCCTTCGCGTTCGAACTCGGCGCGTTTATAGGCGACGATGCCCTGTGACAGGACCAAGACATCAAGGCTGTCAGACGAAAGCGTTGCGCTGGTAATGGCCTCAGGCGAGCCAATGTCCACCTGCTGATAGGTGAGCTCGGTCAGGTCTGAACCGTCTGCGGCATCATAATCATCGGCACTTGCACGCGTGCCCCACACTTCAACCGTCGCCCCGCGCGCGCGAAAAGACTGGGCAATCCCATTGCCAATCCCACTGCTGCCGCCGACCACCAAAACCCGTTTGCCTGTGAAATCTGTGTCCTGCATTTGCGCTCTCCCTTTTGTTATAGCTTGTACTCCAGACGCATGGTCAGCCAAGGCTAGTTTTCGTGCAAGTGGAGATGAAATCTTGCTGTGATTGAATAAGGGCTATTCTAAAGCGCTGAAATGCGTATGACTTTCTCTATGGGAAGGCTCATCGCAATATCAAACCGAACCGCTGCAGATCCGGGCGCGCGCGCGGGTGGACTTGCCGTTGCGGTTTGGGAATCTCTCAAATCGACGGGCGGGGTCTGGTTTGGTTGGTCAGGCGATATTGTCGATCAACCGTCGCGGTCTTTGCGCACATTAAAAGACGATGGTGTCGAATTCGTCCTTACCGATCTGTCGCAAGAAGAACATGATCAATATTATCTCCACTATGCCAATTCGGTGTTGTGGCCGGTCTTCCACTACCGGATCGATTTGGCCTCGTTCGATTCTGAAGCCTTCCAGTCTTACGTCTCGGTCAATCAGCGCATAGCCAGCCTGGTGGCGGACCGGTTGAGGGATGGCGACTCGGTATGGGTGCACGATTACCATTTTTTGCTGATGGGCGATTCTTTGCGACGCGCAGGTTGGGATGGCCCGATCGGGTTTTTCCTACATATCCCGTTTCCGCCGCCAGAAGTGTTTCGCGCTTTGCCGGAACACCTTTGGATCGCCCGCGCCATGTGCAATTATTCCGTGCTGGGGTTCCAGTCCGAGCAAGATCGAAGCAATTTCTCGCGCTACCTGATCGAAGATTGCCGCGCCAAACAGCTCGATGATGGACGCCTCGAAGTCTTCAACACCAAGGTCAAAATCGAAGCCTATCCCATCGGTATTGATGCAGAGAGTTTCGAACAAGCCGCGCGCACGGAGCGTGCTGATGCGGCAGCCGAACGGATCGGCCGGTTTCTGGGTGGACGATCTTTAGTCATCGGCGTGGACCGGATGGATTATTCCAAAGGTCTGCCAGAACGATTTGAGGCGGTTGGGCGCCTCTTCGACGATTATCCTGAGTCCCATGGCACGGTATCCGTGACCCAAATCGCGCCGCCGTCGCGCAGCAAAGTTGAAGAATATAAAGAGCTTCGAAAAACGCTCGACCAATTGGCGGGTCGGATCAATGGGGATTATGGCGATCTCGATTGGATCCCGCTCCGTTATCTGGCGCGCTCATACGATCGCGAAGAATTGGCAGGTCTGTTCCGGATCGCTCGCGTCGGCCTTGTTACGCCGCTGCGCGATGGCATGAATTTGGTCTGCAAAGAGTTTATTATGGCACAAGACGAGGCCGATCCCGGAGTGCTCATCTTGTCCGAATTCGCTGGGGCTGCGGAACAATTAAAGTCCGCACTCCTGGTCAATCCGCATGATACGGGAAAGCTCGCTGAAGTGATCCATCACGCGCTAACAATGCCACTAGAGGAACGGGTGGAGCGGTGGCGATCGCTTCGCCAGATTGTCATGGACCAGGATATTTCGTGGTGGCGGCAAAATTTCCTGAAAGACCTGGATGCGCTCCAGGCCGGATCAAAGTAAGCGCCAAGAATGACACGTGAATCTTTCACCTCGGCCCAAGCGGTCTCGGTCGCAGTGCGTGAACATGCGCTATTCTTGGATTTCGATGGCACGCTGGCGCCGCTTCAAGACGACCCCGACACAGTTGTTTTGCCGACGTCTGGCGCGGCGATCCTGTCCCGCCTGGACCAGCTTTTGGACGGCGCGCTCGTGCTGATCAGTGGGCGTGACGTACGCGATTTATCCGCGCGGACGCCGCAATCATTGTGGCGGGCTGGCGGCCACGGTTTGGAAGTCTGCGCACCGAACGAAGCGCCAGCAGTGCAGCGCCCTGAAATTGTGGGAGATATTCGCGCCCGCGCGGTGGCTATTGTGGACGCGTTTGAGGGCGTTCGAATTGAAGACAAAGGCCCGGTACTGGCCATACATTTTCGTCAAAACCCGACAGCTGAAGCGGACTTGCTCCGTCGTCTCACCGATTTGGCGGCTAAGATTGAGGGCTATAAAGCACAGCACGGAAAAATGGTGATCGAGCTGAAACCACAACGCGCGAATAAGGGCCTCGCTCTGCGCGGCTTTATGCAACGCGCAGACTTCGCAGGCCGGACGCCGATCATGGTGGGTGATGACACGACGGATGAAGATGCCATGCGCGTCGCGGCAGAGCTTGGCGGCTTCGGCATCAAAGTTGGCTCCGGCGCGAGCCTTGCAGATTACCGATTTGAAGACACAGACACCGTTTGGGATTGGCTAAGGAGCATCGTGAATGAGCACGCTTGAGCTAGGCATTATCGGCAATGGCACGGTCGCAGCTTTGGTCGACCCCACAGCGACGGTCCAATGGATGTGTTTGCCGCGTTTGGATGGTGAGCCCGTCTTTAACACCTTGCTCGGCGGGGAAGGGCGGTTCGCAATCGCCTTGGCGGACCAAGTCAGTGCGGAACAGACTTATGAGCGCAATACAGCGGTTCTGGAAACCATCCTTACCGCAGCCGATGGATCCGCGATCAAGATTACCGATTTTGCGCCGCGTTTCGTCGATCGAGGGCGCGTGTTTAGACCGACATCGATTGTCCGCCGGATTACGCCGCTTAAAGGCATGCCGCGGATTACCGTTTATTTGCGGGCGCAGACCGGTCATGGCGAGCGGGCCATCATTCGCCGACGCGGTGTCTCGCATATCCGCTTCCCAAATGAGGAATTTGATTTTCGGGTGACCACCGATGCCCCGGTGTCTTACATTATGGATGAGCGGGAATTCGTCTTGGACGGCGAAATCAATTTCATCCTCGGTCCGGACGAGTCGCTGTCTGATAGCGCTGCGGCGATAGCCACCGATTGGTTGCAACGCACCCGGCACAATTGGCAACAATGGTCACGCCGTCTCGCCACTCCGCCAGAATGGCAAGAAGCGGTCATTCGTGCCGCGATTACGCTCAAGCTTTGCGTCTATGAAGAGACCGGCGGTATCGTTGCGGCGCTGACCACATCCATTCCCGAACATGAAGGCTCCGAGCGCAATTGGGACTATCGCTATTGCTGGCTGCGCGACGCCTATTTTACGGTCACCGCGCTCAACCGTCTTTCTGCCGTGGGCACGCTGGAACATTATCTCGGCTATTTGCGCAACACGGTGGCGCTGACCAAAGGCGGGCATATTCAGCCCGTCTACGGCGTTGCGCTGGAAGATGATCTGACCGAAGAAATCGCGGACCGACTGCCGGGGTATCGTGGCATGGGACCGGTGCGGATTGGCAACCAAGCGGCAGAACATATCCAACATGATGTGTACGGCCATGTCGTGCTCGGCGCGGCGCAAGCCTTCTTCGATGACCGCCTCTTGGCCAAAGCGGGTGAGTTGGAATTCGAGCATTTCGAACAGGTCGGGGAACGCGCTTACCAAGTCTACAATACGCCGGATGCGGGCATTTGGGAGTTCCGAGGCATTGCCCACGTCCACACATCGTCCGCAATCATGTGCTGGGCCGCATGTGACCGCCTTGCTAAAATTGCTGAAGCGTTAGGCCGCGAGGATCGGGCCAAGCATTGGCATAGTTGCGCGGATGAAATCCGCACCACCATTCTCGATCTTGCTTGGAATGAAAGCCGCAACGCTTTCACCGGGGCGTTTGGGCGTGAGGACTTAGATGCGTCGGTCCTTTTGATGGCCGAGATCGGATTTATCGACCCGATGGACCCTCGATACATTGCCACCGTCGAGCGTATCGATGAGGAATTGCGGGTCGGCAATCATGTCTATCGCTATCGAATCGAAGATGATTTCGGCAAACCCAAAACCGCATTCACGGCCTGCACCTTCTGGCACATTGACGCGCTGGCACGGATTGGCCGGATCGATGAAGCTCGGGACATGTTTGAAGCTGTGCTGGCAACGCGCACCAAGCTGGGCCTGCTCTCAGAGGATGTCGAAACCGAAACCAGCGAGCTGTGGGGCAATTTCCCGCAAACCTATTCCATGGTTGGGATCATCAATGCCGCGGCGCGCTTGAGCAAGAATTGGGATCAGCTGGTCTAACGCGCCAGTGCGAATAACGCGTCCACATCGACGACCGCTTCAACCCCGTCGGCAAGCTCATCAAGGGCGGTCTCGACGGCAGACTCATAGTCGAGCGTATCGCTGACCGCACCGCCCAAACCTTCCAGCCAGGCCCGTCTAAATCCGTCGGCTGCAAATGCACCATGAAGGTACGTGCCTTGAATGCGGCCAGTGGCGGATCGCGCCCCATCCGCCACGCCGTTTAGATGTGCGAATGGGCGTTCAGTGTCGGGACCGAAGGTTCGACCTGTGTGAATTTCATACCCCCGAAGTGCTTCGCCCGACTTTGCGCATGCTCCGAACACAGGCGTGACCCGTTTATCCGTGGTCATCTCTGTTTCGACATCAAGCAAGCCTAGTCCCGGTGCCGCGCCGGCCACTCCGTCATGGCCGTCTGGGTCGGAGATTTGACTGCCAAGCATTTGATACCCGCCACATATCCCGAGCAGGGCACCGCCTGTCCGGGCATGCGCCTGAATGTCATGCTCCCAGCCTTGCGCTCGCAAAAAGGCGAGGTCGCCGAGCGTCGATTTGGTTCCAAAAAGAATGATCAGGTCTGCATCGCGGGGGAGGGGGCGGCCCGGTGGGATCCATTCAAAGGCGACGCCGGGCTCCAGACGGAGCGGGTCTGCATCATCAAAATTGGCAATGCGAGACAGCATTGGCGCAACGATCTTCAGCGTGCGCCCGTCAGATTGACTGGGAGATTGTAGAGAGACGGCATCCTCCGCGGGCAAACGTGCCGACGCCGAGAGCCAAGGGATGACCCCAAAACAGGGCCATCCTGTGCGGTGTTCGATAAAGGTGACGCCATCATCAAACAGTCGAGGGTCTCCACGAAATTTGTTAATCAGGAAGCCTTGGATCATCTCTGCATCGTCTTGGGAGATGACGGTTTGAGTGCCAACCACGCTCGCAATGACACCACCCTTGTCGATATCACCGATCAAGCAAACGGGCACATCCGCACGCCGTGCAAAGCCCATATTGGCAATATCGCGGTCACGCAGATTCACTTCAGCCGGACTGCCAGCCCCTTCCACGAGAACCAAGTCATAGTTTGCACGCAAGCGTTCAAAACTCGCCATCACGGCGTCCATCAACTGGTCGCGATTGGCCATATAATCCGCCGCCTGCATCGTCGTGAGGACTTGCCCATGGACCACAACTTGTGCCGCCCGATCGGTCTCAGGTTTTAGCAAAACCGGGTTCATATCGACATGCGGGGGAATCCCAGCAGCCCGCGCTTGCAGGGCTTGCGCCCGGCCAATCTCTCCGCCTTCTGGGCAGGCGGCGGCATTGTTCGACATGTTTTGCGGCTTAAACGGCGCCACTTTGAGGCCGCGTCGCCAGGCGATCCGGCATAAGGCGGCCGTCAGGACCGACTTTCCGACATCTGACCCGGTTCCCTGTAACATCAGGGCTTTGCTCATCATGCATGCATCCTCGTAGACCGCCTCGAGGCGCTACATAGCGGATTAGCCAAGAATTGCGATGGTTGTATCGGATTGGAAGCCGTTGAAGTCGGTCGCCATCGCCTGGCCATACGCGCCGAGATGACAGATCTCGATCCAGTCTTCCTCACGCACATCAAGCGGGAGCTCAAACGGACCAGCCATGACATCCATACTGTCACAAGTTGGACCGAAGAAGCGGAAGCCAATTGTTTCGTCGCTGGTTTTTGTCGGCCGGTGCAATTTGACGGGATATTTCCATGCGCACTGAGCCGCGTCGAACAAAGAGCCGTAAGAGCCTTCATTCAGATATAGATCGCGACCTTTGCGCAATTCCACGCGCGCCAAAGTCGATCCGCCAGCGCCGCAAAGCGCGCGGCCTGGCTCACCGATAATCTCCAAATCGCCAAAGCCGAAAATATCGATTCCCTTTTGGATCCGATCGAAATAGGCCTGCATGGGAGGTGGTGTGAGACCTGGATAGGCGACCGGGAACCCACCCCCACAATCAAGGCTTTCGAGCTTTACGTTCGCCGTTTCTAGCAGACCCTGAACGTAAGAGAGCGCCTGAATATAGTCCGCTGGATCCATGCACTGGCTACCAACATGGAAACAGATGCCGAGCTTCGCAGCGACCGGACGGGCGGCGCGTAGCAGTTCGACCGCGTCATGATAGGTCGCGCCATATTTGCCCTCCAGCGGCATGCTGGCCGATCCACCTGTAGGCAATGCCAGACGCAGATGCAAATGCAGATCGTCAGCATCATTGGTCTCAACCAAGATTTTGCCAAGCTCGGCAGCACAATCGAAGGCAAAGTGACGGACACCAGCTTCATACGCATGACGAATGGTGCGTCGGGATTTTACCGGATGCATCAAATACAGCTCTGCCTCAGGGCAATGCTCGCGGACCAGATCAATCTCGCGGATCGAGGCCACATCATATCCGCGAACACCGCTCGCCCAGAGAATCTTCAGAACCGCTGGATGCGGATTGGCTTTCACAGCATAGAGCGTTTTGCCGGGGAAATTTTGAACAAAATCCTGTGCGGCCGCCTCAATTTTTTGCGGATAGAGCACATAAATCGCGTCATCACCTTCATAGGCCTGGATCGCATCTTCAATCGTATTGAAGGCGGGCAGACCAAATGGGCGGTCAAAATCGGGGAGCAGGGCAGGTTGCGCGAGGCGCGAAGCTTGAGAATTAAACATAGACGTCTTCAGATCCGAAAGATGGGTGGGATCGGATACGCACAAATTTGGCGTATCCGGTTCAGTCGGAAATGGCGGGCTAAAGGCCCGCGTGGCTATTATATCGGCTCAGTAACCGCCGCCATATAGTCGGCATCTTTTGCAAACGGGCGATGCACGGTTGTTGTGTCAAACGCAACGTCGATGCGCTTGATCAAAGGGGCGGGAATCGGCGGGCAGGTGCCCTTCAGGGGATGAGTCATCCAAGTATCCTCGCAAAGCAAGATCGGCTCGAAACCGACATTGAAAGAGAAGACAGTTGGGCTCCCCCGTACTGACAGCTTGAATAAGCTCGTCGTGGTTCGCTTACTTGTCAGCGGCGCAGATATGAAATCCACAAGCGGAGGTCAAGTTTTTTTATGATCCCCGCCCGGAGATCCGGGACTTTCATCTAGACCACCAGCCACGTTTTTTCTTTTTCGGCTTTGCGGTGGTCTCGAGAACGGGCTCCGTTGATATCGGCTGTGGCGCATCGTCTTTGACGATAACCGCCTCGGGTTCCGGTTCTGGATCTGGTGTTACCTCGGGTTCTACCGGGGTTTCTTTGGGCGCTGGCTCGGACGTTTCTGCTTCGGCTGGTTCAACAGGCTCTGGATTATCGACAACCAGTTTGACCGGTGCGTCTTCATCCGCGGCTTCTGGATCGGTAGCAGGCACTGACGCCAGTGCGTCTTCACCTTCCGCGGGCGTTTCAGAAGCGACCTCATTTGTCTCAACCGTTTCGGGGGCGCCGTCGGACTTGCGCTTCCGGCGTCGCCGCCGCCGCCGTTTTTTGCCATCACGCGGCTGATCCTCGCTCGACTCTTCAGCCGACCGGGTTTCGGTCTCAGTGTTTTGCGATCGGGCTTCCGGGACAGCGACCGGTTTGGCCTCTAAGCCGCCTTCTGTTGCGGATGGCAATTCGTCTGGCTCATCGCCAAGCAAATTTGAGACAGAAAGCGCAAGACCGTCGAGCAGAGCGCCGCCATCTGATGGCGGAGCACCTGGATCCATCGCCTCATTGTCTTTGCGTCTGCGGCGACCTCCGCGACGTCCGCGACGGCGACGTTTGCGGCGTCCAGATCCGTCCTCGCCCTCATCATCAGAGGTCTCTGCGGCTTCGACCTCGTCCTCATCGTCTTCTTCAGCGTCTGGAAGGAGGTGATCATCCTCATCTCCTTCGAGGAAGTCCGCACGATTGAATTTCTGGCGACGGCGTCGTCCGCTCGACGTTTTTTCCGCATCGAGCTCAAAGTCGCCGGGGATCATCGAGCCAGAAGATTTGATCGCAATCGTATAACCTGCGTCTTCTTCAATGGCGGATAATAGGTCTCGCTTGGAGTTCAGCAAATAGAGCGCGACATCGGTCGGCGCGGTGACCGTCATGCCGCGTAAGCCACCCCCTGCGGCGCGCGCTTCGATGGCACGTAAAAGTTGCAGCGCGGCAGATGGAATAGAGCGTCTACGACCAGTACCGTCACATGCGTCACACTTTTCAGAGGTCGCTTGCAGAACACCGGCCCGGCGGCGCTGGCGCGAGATTTCCATCAGACCAAATTGTGAAATGCGGTTATTCTGGACGCGGGCGCGATCAAGTTTCAGCGCCTCTTTCATCTTCTTTTCGACGGCGCGATTATTCTTATTCTCGTCCATATCGATAAAATCGATCACGACCAGACCGGCAAGGTCCCGAAGGCGCATTTGCCGGCACGCTTCTTCGGCCGCTTCGAGATTGGTGTGTAGCGCGGTTTGTTCGATATTGCGCTCGCGGGTCGACTTGCCAGAGTTCACGTCAATCGCGACCAAAGCCTCAGTCTGATTGATGACCAGATAGCCGCCGGATTTCATGCTCACCGTGGGCGAGAATATGGAATCCAACTGATCCTCGACGCCCTCTTTCACGAAGAGTGGGGCTTGCGCAGTCCAACGTTTGACCTTTTTGGCCTGGGTCGGCATCAGCGTTTTGGCGAGATCCTTGGCCTCACGATAGGCTTGGTCACCTTGTACAACGACTTCTTCAATCTCGCGATCGAACATATCGCGCATGGCGCGGTGAACGAGTCCACCTTCTTCATGGATCCGTTCTGGGGCGACAGATTCCATCGTTTTGCTGCGGATTTTGGCCCACAATTTCTGCAGGTAATCATAGTCGCGGCGGATTTCCGATTTGGTGCGCTTGGCGCCAGCCGTGCGAACGATCAGGCCCATGCCCTTAGGCACTTCCAGATCATCCATAACGGCTTTCAGGCGTTTGCGGTCATTGCCATTCGGGATTTTCCGAGAAATGCCACCGCCGCGCGGCGTGTTTGGCATCAAAACGGAATAACGACCGGCGAGCGACAAATAGGTGGTCAGAGCTGCGCCCTTATTGCCGCGCTCTTCTTTCACCACTTGCACAAGCAGAACTTGGCGGCGGCGGATGACTTCTTGGATTTTATACCGGCGTGTAATCGATGTTCCGCGTGACTTGCGGGCGCCGCGGCGGCGACGTTCGGGCTTGGCAGACGCTTTTTTGGGCGCCTCACCGTCTTCATCGGAGTCGGTGTCTTCTGCGCTGGCATCGCTTTCGTCGTCCGCATCGTCTGCGTTTGACGTTTCGCTCTGATCGCTATCGTCGCCAGATTCTTCGGCGTCGTCAGAATCTTCTATGACGTTTTCGGATGAATCAACGTCATCGTCATTTTCATCCGTGGCATCGTCCGTTGTTTCCTCTTCGACATCATCGTCAGAGTCATCATCGTCTGAGTCCGCATCGAGTTCGAGCTCGTCATCGTCCTCTGGGTCTTCATCGGCTTCGCGTTCAGCTTCGCGCGCGGCTTCTTCAAGCAAGGCTTCGCGGTCGGCTTGCGGGAGCTGATAATAATCCGGATGAATCTCACTAAAGGCGAGAAAGCCATGGCGATTGCCGCCATATTCAATGAAACAAGCTTGTAGCGATGGCTCCACTCGCGTCACTTTCGCGAGATAGATATTGCCTCTTAATTGTTCGCTGCCAGTTGTTTCAAAATCAAAGTCTTCTACCCGTCCATTGTTGACGAGAGCGACACGGGTCTCTTCCGGGTGGACCGCGTCGATCAGCATGAGTTTTTTGCTCATTGTAAGCTGCCTTATGGGCTGGCGGCGCTAACGTCCTCGTCAATCGAGGGCGATGGCGGATCGCGCCAGCAAATGTGTTATTAGGGACAGGCAACGCAATTGTCCGGCCTGCTCTTTTCCAAGAGCGGCACGCGGTTCCAATTTTGTCGGCCTGTAAGCTCATATTATCCGTTCCGGTATCGACGATGGTGCAGGGGATTAGGCCTGTTCACCCGCCGTTCGGGGATTCTGTTTCTCCCCCTCCATGGGGTTATCCCCTACATGCCCCTTCTGATTGTGAATTGAAAGACCCAAAATGCGGGGATGCGGATGAATATTCTCAATATGTTGATAAATCTATGATTAAGACTGGTTGGACTAGACAGTCCAATCAGATAAAAAGGTGCGTGGGGGCGCCAAGTTTAGCGGATCTTTGCATGCGTGCAGTGGTGGTTCTTTTATTGACGATTGTGTCGGCATGGTTGTCCGCAACCAGCGCTGCGCAGGTCCAATCGGTCGGTGTCGCCGGCGACGGTGAGTTCACGCGAATCACCATCACGTCGAGCGATGCGTTTAAACCCGACGTGTTTTTGCGCGATACAGAAGATGGCCTGGTCATCGAAATGGTGCCGCAAAGTTTCAGCCTGGGTGCGGACGCCTTCTTTGCTGAGCCTACCGGCGGCATCTTGGCCTATACCCTCGATACAGACCGGATCGTGTTTGAACTTGAGCGGCCGATGATGGTCATGCGCGAGATTGATTTGCCGCCCGCCGGAAACGAGAAATTATATCGTTATATCCTTGATTTATCTGGTGTTTCCTTGGCCCGCTTCAGCGGTGCAGCGGGCCGGGATGCGCCGCGTTTCGCCCGCTTTGAGGCGGCCAGGTTCGCTGACGCTGAAGCGAAGACGCTCGCGCCTGTCCAAGTTGCGGATATCCCCGCACCCGATTTGCCGCGGCCAGAGACACCGTCGAGCAAACCCGCTGGATTCGGTGCGATGATGCAAATGGCTGCGCGCCAGCGGCGGGTCATCGTGATCGATCCAGGTCATGGTGGACGCGACCCAGGCGCACTGGCGGTCAATGGCGGAAAAGAAAGCGCCATCGTGCTCGATACGTCGTTGAAACTGAAAAAACTGATCGAAAAGGACCCCCGCTATGTGGTCCGACTGACGCGCGAAACGGATGTCTATATCGAACATGAAGATCGTGTCACCATGGCCCGTGATTGGGGGGCGGATCTATTCATTTCCGTGCATGCTGATGCTGCGCTTAAGCCCGACGTGGCGGGCGCGTCAGTCTATACGCTTTCAACCCGCGGCGAAGCTCGGATCGAGCGCACGGCGAAGAAATATGGCTGGGATATGCCGTTCGAAGATGGCAGCACGTCTGGCGAAGTGACAGACATTTTGCAGGATCTAACCGTCAGAGAGACCAAGTCGAATTCAGCGATTTTTGCCGAATTTCTCGTTCCGGAGCTGGGACAGGCTGGACCGCTCTTGCGGAATACGCACCGCCAGCAAAATTTCTTCGTTCTTTTGGCCCCAGATGTTCCCGCGGTGTTGGTTGAAATTGGCTTTCTCACCAATAAGAAAGACGCGAGACGGCTGAAATCGGAGCGCGGACGGCGCAAATCTGCTGAAGCGATTAAACGCGCAATCGATGCCTATTTCGATCGACAAGATTTATTATTTGCAAGCAACTGAGGCCGTGCCTTTTCGCGGGTGCAGAACCGCCTTAGTGTCGCCGTGAAAGCGTGGAATCAGCACGCCATGATCTATTGTGAGAGAGATTGAACAATGTGGGCAGCGATCAAACAACGCGTCTTTACGTGGAAAACCCTCTTATACTTGTTCCTAACCGGCTTGGTTTTGGGCATTTTGGTGGTGATTGCCTTCTTCATCTGGATGGCGTCATTGGCCCGCACGGTGCCGTCGGTAGAGAAGCTGGCCGAGTATAATCCGCCGATTACCTCACGCGTTCATGCCGGAGACGGCACCTTGATCCACGAATTTGCCGATGAGCACAGGGTGTTCATTCCTTATGAAGCGATCCCGGATCATGTGGTTCATGCTTTTGTCGCGGCCGAAGACAAAACCTTCTTCACCCATGGCGGAATTGATTATCGCGGCATGACCCGCGGTGTGTTGAACACGATCCGCAATAAGATTGTCGGCAGCGGCGGCATGGAAGGTGGGTCGACCATCACCCAGCAGGTCGCGAAGAACATGCTGCTGACGCGAGACCAGACCGTTGTCCGCAAGGCCAAAGAGGCGATTGTCGCGCGACGGATGGAAAGCGCGTTCACGAAAGAGCATATTATTGAGCTCTATTTGAACGAGATTTATCTCGGCGGTCGGTCCTATGGCATTGGGTCGGCGGCCCTAAACTATTTCAACAAATCCTTGCCGGAATTGGATCTCTCCGAAGCCGCCGTTTTGGCCTCACTGCCGAAATTCCCAGGCCGGGTGAACCCATATACAAACCCGGAGCGGGTTTTATTGCGTCGCAATTACGTCCTCAACCGAATGGTCGCCGACGGCTATATTACCCAGGAACAAGCGGATGAGGCCAAAGCCAAACCGCTGAACACGACCAAGCGCCTATATGGGCCCGAATATGCTGCTGCGACTTATTTCGTTCAGGAATTGCGCAAACAGCTGATCGATCTCTATGGCGAAGACGAGTTGAAAAAGGGCGGTCTTTCGATCCGCACCACGATCGATACCAAACTCCAACTCGCCGCCCAAGAAGCCTTGCAGATCGGTTTGGAAACCTATGATCGGCGTTACAATTATCGCGGGCCTCTCACCTCGATTGATCCGAGCGCAGAGGATGTATTGGAGCAATTGGACGGCGTTACGCTTCCTGGCGGATACGGTTCCTGGGAAGGCGCATTGGTGACCCGTGTGACCGACAATGGCGCCGACTTGCTGCTCACCGATGGCGCCACAATTTCGATTCCAGCGGAAGATGTCGAATGGGCCAAAACCTATATTCGCTCAAGCACGCAAACCGGCTTGCGCGCGGGCGATGTTATTCTCGCCGAAGTGAGCCGCCAGATCTTGAATCCCCAAGAAAGCGCTCCGACTCGCGAAGGCGTAAAATCGGACGACGACCAGACCAGTGTTCCCGTGGAACCGATCATGGTCCCGGTGGGCCAAGCCCAGCTCAAGCAAGTGCCTGAATTGGAAGGCGCGATCGTGGCGTTGGATCCGCATACCGGGCGCGTTTTGGCAATGATGGGCGGCTATTCTTTCTTCAAAAGCCCCTTCAACCGCGTCACGCAGGCCCGGCGTCAGCCTGGCTCTTCATTTAAGCCATTCGTCTATGCTGCTGCATTGGAGCGCGGATATACGCCATCGGTCCGTATCTTGGACTCGCCTTATGTCTATTATGACCCGAACACAGGCGAAGAGTGGAAACCGGAAAACTATGCCGAAGGTCTGAGCTATGGCGAAGTGACAATGCGTGTGGCATTGGAAAAATCCTATAACCAGGTGACCGCGCGGGTGGCGACCGATATCGGCATGGAAGCCATTTCCGAGTTCGCTGAACGGTTTGGCGTATATGATCGACTGCCGCCATATCCCGCTATGTCTCTCGGCTCGGGTGAAACCTCACCTTGGCGTCTGGCCAAAGCCTATGCCGCATTCGTCAATGGCGGCAAGGAAGTGACGCCCACGCTGCTCGACCGTGTTCAGGACCGCCGAGGGGTCACGCTTTATAAGCATGATCAGCGTCTCTGTGAGGGCTGCGAAGCTGAGGCATGGAATGGCGAAGCACCGCCAATCTTACCGGATGACCGTCAGCAATTGGTTGACCCCATCATCGCCTATCAAGTCGTCCACATGTTGGAAGGTGTGGTCGAGCGCGGAACCGGCCGTCGTGCCCGTCGGGTGGGCAAACCACTCGCCGGAAAAACAGGCACAACAAACGACTATGTCGACGCGCTCTTCTTCGGTTTCTCACCGGATTTGGTGGTCGGTATTTGGACCGGGTTTGATACACCGCGCACACTTGGAGAAGGCGAGGGCGGCGGCGCAGTGGCTGGCGTGATCTTCACCGAATTCATGGAACGCGCCTTGGCCGACGAGCCCGCCATCCCATTCCGAATCCCGCCGGGTGTGCGGCTGGTCTCGGTCGATGCGACGACCGGCGGATTGCCAACCTTTGACTCGCAAGAAATCATTCTCGAAGCGTTCCGGCCGGGGACGGAGCCAGGTCGCGTCTTCGCCGACAGTTCTGGCCTCAGCCTGTCCGGTGTCGGCGACAGCTCTATTTTTGATCGCACAGCGCCGCTCGAACCCGAAATCGATCCAGAGACGGGTGAGCCGATTATTTCGGACGTAATTGTCGACGATATTGATGAGGACATTTATTGACCTGAACTCGAAACGCCTCCATTTCCAGCGCTGTTTCAAGTTTCAGGAATTAGAATGTCAGCTGAAATTCTCGCCCTTGCCGATCAAATCAAGCAGTCATCTGAACTGCTGAGGAGGCGTCTTTGACTGGGACGTCGCCGAAAAACGCCTAGACGAACTGAACGCACTCTCGGAACGTCCCGATTTCTGGGATGATCCTGAACAGGCGCGGAAGCTCATGGCTGAGCGCCAGAAGCTTGAGACCGGCATGCAAACCGTTACGGAGCTCGAGCGCGAAGCGTCTGATGGTTTGGAACTCTTGGAGCTTGCAGAGGGCGATGAAGACATGCTGGCCGATATTGCTAGCAATTTGCGCCGCGCCGCCGAAAAGGCGGAGAAAGCCGAGCTCGAAGCCCTTCTGTCAGGTGAGGCAGATGGCAATGACTGCTATCTCAATATCAATTCAGGCGCCGGCGGAACTGAAAGCCAGGACTGGGCATCAATGATCCGGCGGATGTATGTCCGCTGGGCGGAGCAGTCCGGCTACAAGGTTGAAGAAGTGGATAGCCATGAGGGCGATGAAGCAGGGATTAAGTCCGCGACGCTCTTGGTCAAAGGCGAGAATGCCTATGGTTGGCTCAAGTCGGAGCAGGGGGTACACCGTCTCGTGCGGATCTCGCCCTTTGACAGCTCAGCACGTCGGCATACCAGCTTTGCCTCTGTTGCCGTTTCACCTGTGATTGATGACTCGATCGAGGTCGAGATCAATCCGTCTGACGTGCGCACGGACACATACCGGGCGTCAGGCAAGGGTGGTCAGCACGTCAATAAAACAGACTCCGCGGTTCGTCTCACGCACGAGCCCACGGGCATTGCTGTAGCGTGCCAATCTGGACGCTCACAACACCAAAACAGGGCGTCAGCTTGGGAGATGCTGCGGTCGCGTCTGTACGAATTAGAGCTGCAAAGGCGCCAACAAGCGGCCCAAGACAGCCATGACTCCAAGACCGAAATCGGCTGGGGGCACCAGATTCGCTCTTACGTTTTACAGCCTTATCAATTGGTCAAAGACTTACGCACCAATTACGAAACATCCGACACGGGCGGCGTCCTCGATGGCGACTTGTCGCCTTTCCTTAGCGCGGCACTGTCACACGCATTAGGGGATAGTGAGAGCGAAACCGCCGAATAGAAAAAGCCGGGCAAAAGGCCCGGCTTTGTAAATCTGTAGAGATCGAAAGAGATCTATGCGTTGCCAGTTGTTGGCGTAATAGGTGAGAAGCCCGTTGGCGCTGCAGATGGCTGAGGTGCCGCGGCCGCCGGCTGCGGTGCGCTTTCTTTCAGTGGGTTTTCTTCACGCTTCACTTGGCCTTCGAAGCTGGCATCTGGCTGAATGATCAGCGCAGCGTGGAAAATGTCGCCTTGGACAGTCGCGCCGGTTTCGAGCTCAACTTTGCGGGCCCGGATTGATCCGACAATTTTGCCTTTCACGCGGAGCGTTTCGGCTTTCACTTCGCCCATGATCTGGCCGCTCGAACCGATGGTCACGTCACCGGCGGAAATGTCGCCTTCAACTTTGCCGTCAATTTGCAGCGCGCCTTGAGACTTGATCGAGCCTTTAATTTCAACGTCTGAGCAGAGAATAGATGCGCCAACACGTGCCGCGGGTTTCGAAGAAGCGCCTCGAACCGCGTCTTGCGCGGGCGTGAAGCCGGGTTGGGTGTCGCCTTTAGTCTTCGTGAACATGTTTACCTGCCTTAATGAACTCTACTGGATTATACTGTTTTCCATGGAACAGCACTTCGTAATGAAGGTGTGGACCCGTGCTGCGCCCGGTCGAACCCATGGTTCCGAGCTTGTCTCCGATCTCAACCTCTTGGCCCTTCTTTGCCACAATGCGCTTAAGATGCGCATAACGAGAGACGAAACCACCGCCATGATCGACGTCAACGACGCGACCATACCCTGATTTCGTGCCCGCATAAACCACTTTTCCTGGACCCGCCGCGACGATGGGGGCGTTCCAGCCTGCACCCATGTCGATTCCGCCATGCCAGCTCGGGCGTTTGCGGAATGGGTCAATCCGCATGCCGAACGGCGATGTGACGCGCGATGGGATGCCAATTGGGGTCGCCAAGGGGAGATTGTTGACCAGGTCTTCAAAGTATCGCGCTTCTTCCATACGCGCGGCGACTTGTGCCACGCGAACGGCAAACCGCTCTTCTTCAGGGGTTGCGAACTGACCTGACATCAGGGTTGAGAAGCTGACGGCCGGGCCGCCCATATTCTCGCCGCTTGAAATCCGGCCGGCGCCAACTTTGGTCAGCTGAAGAATGCCGCGGGCCGCTTCCGCGCGTTCAACCGCAATGTCTTCGATCTCATCTAAGAAGACGTCTTGTTCGTCACGAATTTTGCTGACGTCGCCGCGCAAGCCTACGCGGGGAAGACGGCTTTCAACTTGCGCCAAACGCTGCGATTGCCGGACGTCTGCCTCTTCAATCGAGGCTGTCACCAGGAGGGATGCTGAGTTTCCCCTTAGCGCTGAAGCCTCTAATTCGCCGCCCGTTTGCAGGGCCTCTAACATGGTAGCCAGCGTTTCGTGCCGACGTTGAAATTCTAAAGTGGCGTCCTGGAATGCCTCTGTTCTTTGATCGAGTTGAGAGGTCGCAAGCGCCTCTTTTGCTTTAAAGTCCTGAACCCATCGCTCTAGTCGACTGACTTCGCTGCTCGCGGAACCGACATTGAAGGCTTTTTGTCCGAAGATAACGGTGGCCGATGCAAAGAGCGACCAGCCGACCAGCGCAGCTGCCGCACCCGCAAGAATGATCTGTTGTAAGGGCGAAACAGTGAAATAGCGAACGGTCCCACCACTTCGGTGGTAAATTTGCCGCTCTGGAAAAACGCGGCGTACAAAGTCAGAGACTTTATTCGTCGATTTCATTCTACGCACCTATCCGCAGGGTAAGACGCCGTCTTGTTGAGGGGCGCAACAACGTCTTGATTGGTGATGACACACAGTAACCTCATTGTGATCGAGACGAAAAGCCCCCTTTTGCGGTTTTCTGACCCTCAAATAGCCTGTTTGCGTAAAATTCGCCTTAAAGAGTTTTCATTTGACGAATCAGGCGCCCAAAATTTCGCGCGTTGCCGCTAAAACAGCGTCTGCATGGCCTTTGACTTTAACTTTTCGCCATATTTCAGCCAGCGTACCATCGGCTTTGACCAGAAAGGTGGAACGCTCGATCCCCATATATTTCTTCCCATACATATTCTTTTCGACCCAGACGCCGAATTTCTCGCACGCATCGGCGTGTTCGTCGCTCGCCAAAATGACTGTCAGCTCTTTCTTGGTCTTAAAATTGGCATGGCTTTTCAAGCTATCCTTCGAAACTCCAATGATTTGGACCCCAAGCGCCTCAAATTGGGGCAATAGGTTCGAAAAATCGATGGATTCCGTCGTACAGCCTGGCGTGTTGTCACGCGGATAGAAATAGACCACGTGTGCCGCACCAGAAGGAGCAGCCAAGTTGACGCTTTCTTCATCGCTGATCGGGATGCTGATATTTGGAGCTTTTTCGCCTTTTTCTGGTCGGTTTGTCATGGCATGTCTTTCATGTTTGGTGGGACGGGACCCGTTTCATGTGCCGTAAGGCAGTCAGTTAAGTAAATGGAGCAAATGGCTTGGTTCGCCAGACCACAAAAGTCATCATTTTAGAAATCTTCGGCGTCGTCTCACTCGTCTTGATGGCGGCTGTCGGGATTCTGGCATTTATGCTGGCGAGCGGACCTGTCGAGCTCGGAATTTTCAGAGATGATGTCGAACAGGCTATGACACGGGCGCGAGATGGCCGCCCGGTCACCGTGGACACGCTGACGCTGCAATGGTCGCCTTCGGAACGCCGTGTCTTTGTGGTCGCGGATGGGCTGTCCCTCAAAGACGGAGATGGGCGCGAAGCCGGGTTCGCGGACCACGCCGAAATCACGCTCGATGCCGGTGCGATTTTTCTCGGCCGGATTGAATTGCTCGATCTCAATCTAGAGCAAGGTTGGATTGAAGTTCAAAATACCGCCCCAAATAAGTGGACCTTTGCGGGGGACCCATTGCCAGAGGTGCGTGCTGCGGCTTTACCGCAAACCCCGCAAGAGTGGCTGGACCGGGCGAATGCGGTGCTCGGCGATGTCTTGGTTGGCTTGGAATCCTTCGACACCGCGTTTGAGCTGGAAACGCTGGCTTTTTCCGACTTGGATCTGAGATTTATTGATGCTGAGCGGGCCGAAATTGGAACAATTTCAGGGGCAGCAGGACAAATCACTCACCCGGATGAGGATTTGTCGGTACAATTGTCTGGCGATGGCCAAGGCGTTGGTCTGCCTGAGATTTTCAGTGTCTCGCTGGATACGTTTGACGGCTATCAGACCATGCGTGCCGTGTTCGATGTTGGGGTCTTGCCGATTACCGACCTAGCACAGCGGTTTGGCTTGCCAGGCGTGGAGCAAAGCGATTTGCGGCTGGGCACGTCGTTCAACGCTGAGGTCAGTCGCACCGACGGGCTGACCCAAGTCGGCTTGGTTGCCACACGCGATAGCGGCGCGCTCCGCATCGATGCAATCGGAGAGACGATTTCCGATGTCAGCACGGCTTTGACCTACATCCCTGGGGAAGATCAAATTCGCATTGACTTTCTTCAGCTTGAATCGACCCGTCTGAATGGCCGTTTCGAAGGCGCTTTGACCAATGTATTGGCGCAAAACAATCTGCGTCGTATCGAATTGGAATCCGAGCAAATGGCGCTCGATCTGTCGCACCTCTTCGAAGCGCCTTGGACGATCAACAATGTCTCACTGGCTGCGGACGTCTCAGACGACTTTACCGTTTTTGCGTTCGAAACACTCGAGGCCGATATCGATACAGCCCGACTGCAATCGAGTGGCGAGATAGATTTCAATGTTGCGTATGAGCCCGGCGAGATCCCGCTGACTTTGGATGTCACCGCTGAATTGGTTGGCGACATAAGCAAAGAGACCATCCTTGCGTATTGGCCGGAACGCCTCGGCCGCGGGGCCCGAAATTTTGTGCGGCAACGCCTGCTCGCGGGCAATGCGACCGGCGCGACGGCGGTTTTGACGCTCAAACCGGACAGCATGGCTGGCGGCTATATGCGCGATGAAGACCTCGCGGTGACTTTCGCGTTTGAGGGCGGCGAAGTGGAGTTTCTGAGTGATTTTCCACATATAGAGAACGCTGTCGGCACGGGACGCGTAAGGGGCAGAGGGCTCGATATCTCTCTTATCAGTGGCACCTATGATGACTGGGTGTTGCAGTCGGCGGCTTTCGAATTGCCCTCGTTTAATCCGCGGGAAGCCCCGTTCACGGTGACGGGCTACGGATCTGGTCCCGCGGTTTCGATCTTGAAGCATCTTTCAGACTCACGCTTGCGGCTCCAAGAACAGACCGGATTCGATCCAGAGCGCGTGAGCGGTGAAGGCACGGCCTCTTTCAAACTTACCCGCCCGGCACGCGACAATGTGCCGATGGAAGAGCATGTGTTGGAAGTGCGCGGCCAAATTCGCGATGCTGGATTGAAAGGCGCCGCGGGGCCGTTCGATCTGACGGAAGGCAACGTCAATGTTGATGTTACCTTAGAGCGCATGATCCTGACAGGGTTCGGGAATATGGGTAGCGCGCCCGTTCAGTTCACATGGCGCGATGCCTTCAATGATGGCGACCAACCGGCAGATCTTTCGGCAACCGCGGTTGTCACTTCTGACGTGTTGAACGTGTTTGGATTGGTCGGACGCGCGTTTCTCACCGGTGAAATCCCGGTCGAAATGCAAGGCAAAGTTGCTGCCGGTGGATTGCAATCGGGCACATTTGCGTTCGATCTTAGCGAAGCGCGCCTCGACTTGGATGAACTCGATTGGGTCAAACCGGCGGGGGAGAGCGCGCGCGCCACATTGAACTATACGGGCGATTTGCGGGAACAGGCCGCAGCGCTTCGGTTTGCCGCGGATGATGCCTCGTTGGAAGGGGACTTGCGGCTCGGCAATGATGGGCGCTTGCAATCGCTCGTGCTGCAGCGCCTCTTTATCGACCGTTCAATTGATGTGTCTGGGCGTATCGATCGTACCGAAGTCGACGGCTTCAAGATTGAGCTCGACGGGGAATATCTAGATATCTCGGGACTGCTCGCCGAACTCGGTGCCGTTGGTGGGGTCGAGGGCGGCGACGTCGGCATAGATTTGTCATTCTCAGCCAATGTTGAACGTCTGCGTTTACGGCGGAACCTGGAATTGATTGGATCTTCCCTGCAATTGGAAACCCGCAGACGCGGCGGGTTTCAATCTTTGCGCGCTAGCGGAAACACGGTTGAGGGCGGGACGTTTATTGCCAATCTCGACAATGAAGGGGCCAATCAGCCGCTCGCCTTGGAGCTCAAGACGAGCGATGCCGGATACCTCGCCAGCGCCTTTCTAGGCGTAGATTTTATCGAAGGTGGTATTCTCGATCTAAGAGGCAACCTGGCGACCGCAAATGAGCCAGCGCGCTTGCGAGCGACGGTGGAAGATACAAGATTGACCAATGCACCTTTCTTCACGCAGATCTTGTCGCTCGCTTCATTGCGAGGCTTGACTGATACGCTTTCCGGTGAGGGCGTTTTGTTCACTCGGATTGAAGCGCCGATCACGATCGGTGGGGGGCGTTATGTCATCGATGGTGGGCGAGCGAGCGGGCCTGCTTTGGGATTGACCGTAAATGGCTGGGTGGCCACGGATGGCAGAGGCATAGATTTGAATGGCGTTCTTGTGCCGAGTTTTGGTGTCAACTCGATGCTCGGTGGATTGCCTATATTCGGAGACTTGTTTGTGAGCCGCGATGGTGAAGGGACATTTTCAATTACCTACTCTGTGGCGGGAAGTTTGGAAAAGGCGCAAGTCGCTGTGAACCCGCTCTCAGCGGTGACCCCTGGCATATTGCGACGGATTTTTGAGAATCCGTCCGATACGAGCATCCCAGCTTCGCTCCCCGTCGACCCGGATCTTAAGCCGCCGACGGAGAAATTACCGGAGCTTCCGGATGAAGAAATCCTGTCGCCGACGCCGGGCAGTGGCGGGTGAGGCTATCGCTGCCTTTGCCGGTGCGCGGAGGTGTGTGCCTTAGCATTATTCAAATCTAGAAACACGCGCTCCCTTCTCCCGATCGCGGGAGAAGGGCCGGGGATGAGGGCAAGATGAGTGCGGCAGGCAATGCATTTGCGTAAACTCAAAGATCGGTGCCCTCACCCCAACCCCTCTCCCGCATTCGGGAGAGGGGCTAGTGCGCGCTGCAACTGTGCATAGCCGACGCTTCCCCCTAAACGGGTTTCACCAATGCGATCCGCTTCTTCCCGACCTGCACTTTGAACGCGTCGACATCTTTTAAGGTGTCGGCCCAAGCATGCGTTTGGTCTGCGGCGATTTTCTCATCATTTACGCGAACCGCGCCTTCGCCCATCTTTCGCCGGGCTTCGCCATTCGAGGCGACGAGTTCGCCCGCGCGCAACAAAGCTGTCGTGGTCGGGCCTTCGGCGAAATCGGCTGTCGCGATCTCAAAGGTTGGCAAGTCGGGGGATACGCCGCCGCCTGTGAACGCTTTGCTGGCCGCGGCCTCTGCCTCTTTCGCCGCTTGGTCGCCATGCAACATGGTTGTTGCCGCATTGGCGAGGGCGATCTTGGCTTGGTTGATGTCAGCGCCCTGCAGTTGTTCCAGTTTGGCAATCTCGTCCATCGGCAAATCGGTGAACAATTTCAAGAACCGGCCAACGTCGGCATCTTCCGTGTTGCGCCAGAATTGCCAATATTCATAAGGGCTGCGTTTCTCAGCATTCAGCCACACCGCACCATCGACCGTCTTGCCCATTTTCGCGCCGGACGCGGTTGTCAAAAGCGGGCTGGTCAGGCCGAAGCCTTGGCCGCCATCAGCTTTGTGGATCAAGTCGACCCCGCCGAGAATATTCCCCCACTGGTCTGAACCGCCCATTTGTAGAAAACAGCCATGGCGGCGGGACAGTTCCAAGAAGTCGTAAGACTGGAGCAGTAGGTAATTGAATTCGAGGAATGTGTAGGGCTGCTCATTGGTCAGCCGTCGGGCCACAGTTTCCTGTTTTACCATCGTGTTGATGGTGAAGTATTTGCCAATGTCGCGCAGGAATTCGATATATCCGAGCCGGTCGAGCCAGTCGGCATTATTGACCATGATCGCATCAGTCGGGCCATCGCCAAAGGTGAGGTATTGGCTATAGGCTTTTTTCACGCCTTCGGCATTTTTAGCGATCTGTTCCTCGGTCAGGATTGGACGCGACTTTTCCTTATCGGTCGGGTCGCCAATCTTGGAGGTGCCGCCACCAATCAGCACGATAGGTTTGCCGCCGGCCTGTTGCAGGCGACGCAGCATCATGATGCCAACCAGGTGACCGACATGCGCGCTGTCTGCCGTCGGGTCGATGCCGATATAAGCGACGGGGACGCCTGTTGAGCAATATGAATCAAGCTCCGCTATATGCGTCGTTTGCTTGATATAGCCCCGCTCATCGAGCGTGCGCAGGAAGTCAGATTTGTAGTCGCTCATCACATTTGTCCTTCGTGAAGCGGCGCCGTTAGCACGCCTATTGCCCAGATTGAACCGATACGGGGCAGAAAGCGCATATTTTTTGGAGGCTGTAATGCTGGGCTATTTATACAAATGATAGTTTCGGGACACGTCATGCCAGGCGGTGAGGTCGCGGGCCAGTCTTTGGTCTAAGTCATCCGCGGTCGCTGCGGCGTCATCAACCCAAAGGCGCAATTCGTCAGAGCCGTTAATGACATCTATGGCGAGATGGCCCTCGGTGTATTCATACTTGAAATCGAGCCCGCGCCATAAATCATAATCTGGATAGAGGCTGCGAATGGCCTTGAAGGCGAGCGCGGTCACGCGCCAGGATTTGAATCTGCTCGGGTCGAAAAATTCAAGCTCCGCATGGATCTGAAACCCTTCGCACAAATGCTGCTTATGTTTGTGGAAAGTCGGCTCAAACCATGCCGGGCGCAGTTTGCAACCCTCTAACCAGTGCGGTGCGAGGCGCTGCATCTCGGCAATCACGTCATTGGCGTTCAGATCCGGCGCACCGATCACTTCCAGCGCTCGTGTCGTGCCGCGGCCTTCTGACAGCGTGGTGCCTTCAATCATGACGGTTCCGCCATAGGCGCGTGCCATGTTGAGGCTGGCGGCGTTCGGGCTTGGATTGACCCAAGGCCGGGCGCTGACGGGCCAGCCATAGCCAGGACCTTCATTCGGAGTGTAGCCGCTCATTTCGATCACGCGATAATCGACATCCAGCTTTTTATGATCGACATACCAGGCGCCGAGCTCGCCCATGGTCATGCCATGTACCATCGGGAATTCAGCGACGCCGACAAAGCTCTCCCATCCCGGGCGAAGGGTTAGGCCATCAATCGGGCGACCTGCCGGATTAGGGCGATCGAGCACCCAAACCGCTTTGTCATGCTTGGTGGCTTCTTCAATGATGTAGAGCAAGGTGGTGACATAGGTGTAGACCCGTGTGCCGAGGTCTTGCAGATCATAAAGCACGACATCCAAAGGCGCGAGCATGTCCGGGGTCGGACGGCGATGCTCGCCATAAAGCGAGAAGATGGGGATGCCGAGATCGGGGTCGAGATAATCCTCTGTCTCGATCATATTGTCTTGCTTGTCACCGCGCATGCCATGTTGAGGGCCGAGCGCGCAGGTAACATTCAGATCATCGCAAGCGGCGAGGGCATAGAGCGAATGGTCCAGATTTCCGGTAACCGAAGCCGGGTGCCCGACGACCCCAATACGCCGACCGACCAAGTCGCGCCGCAAGCGCTCATCTTGCAACAGTCGATCAATCCCAAACTGAAAGCTCATGCTCTAATCCAATGTCATTTTGAACGTGTCGATATGATGAAAATCGGGTTTGTTTAAGGCGTGATGAATCGCCCAGAAAGAGCGCGTGCCATCTATGTCTTCCAAGATGGCGGTCGGGCCGAACAGAATGGGCGCAGCCTTTGGTTCAATCATCCCGTTTGAGAGACTCACACGAACCCTTGCGGCGGAGTCGCTGATCTGTGTTTCGATTTCTGGCGCCGGGCAATCCAGGTCGGCCATATTGGCCCGGTACCCATCAAACCTAAAAGCCGCCCAGTCGCCGTTTGGCGCAAAGTTGAACTCGAGATACCGGTCTTCGCCCGGCGGACGGAAAAAGGCTTCGAAACAGGTTGTTGTCCAAAGCTCATCTCGGCGCTGACCTCCATTCTTTATGGGGAGGTGGATTTTACTCAGCGCGCCCTGCACATGAAACAGAATAGAGATCGCATCGCCCGCGCGTTCAACCTCCACCGTTATTGCTGACACCCATGGACAGGGAGCAATCGCGTGGCTTTGCAGTTGAATGATCGACGCTGACATGAGCCCTCATAGCTAAAAGCAAAAGCTTAGCTAGCCGATTCAGCTTTATTTGTAGATGCGGGTGATTAGCCTTGCGGCGTATTATCTTCCGGCTTGAGGGGCAATGCGCGCGGGATAGGCGGCTTACGGCTGCCCGCTTTCGCAGCAGCGGCTTCGGCTTCGCGGCGCAGCTTTTCTTCATCCTCAATCAGGCGACGATCGACATAGGCCGAGCATAGCTCGATCAAGTCATCATGCTTGTCCTGGAAGAAATGGTTGGCGCCTGGAATGCTCGCCCGTTCAATGCTCTCACCTTTTTGGATGCGCACTTTGGTCAAAGCCCGCTCAACGTCAGCCGGTTTGGAAATCGCATCATTCTCGCCTGAAATGATCAGGCCGGAAGCCGGGCAGGGCGCAAGGAAGCTGAGATCATAATGATTGGCTGGCGGTGCAATCGCGAGGAACCCATCAATCTCGGGCCGGCGCATCAGAAGTTGAAGCGTAATCCAAGCCCCGAATGAGTAACCGGCGCACCAAACATAGCGCGGGCTCTCTGTCAGGTTTTCCATATAGTCCAAGACAAAAGCGGCATCTTCCAGCTCACCGACACCTTGATCATAAACGCCTTGCGAACGCCCAACGCCGCGCGTGTTGAAGCGCAAGACGCCAAAGCCCTTTTCCTCAAACATCTGGTACAGGCGGATCGTGATCGGGTCCTGCATGCTGCCACCGGCGCGCGGGTGCGGGTGCAGGATGAGGGCAATGGACGCCCCTTCATAAGGCGGCGGGGTGTAACGGGCTTCGATCCGGCCCTGTGGGCCTTGAATGAGCATTTCAGCCATACGGTCAGTCTCGCTTTATCGGCGGTAAATCTAGGTCGAGCGGGCGCTATAGCGAATCTCTGCAGAGAAATGCAAATTTTTCTGCAGACGCGGTTCCGCTTGAATTATGGCTTGCAATGTGCAAATAACTTTGAAAAGCAAAGTGAATGGAGCATGTGGAATGAATTCGAGTTTGAAATGCATGGGGATTCTGGTCGCGCTGAGCTTTACTTTCCCGCTCAGTATGCAGGCTGAAGAGGCCCAAACTGAGATGTCGCAAACGGCGGAGGCAATGGCGCATCCACTTTCCTTCATGTTTGGCGAGTGGGTTGGTCCGGCGTCTGGATATTCTCAAGCGGGACCCTTCGCCCTGACGCAAACGGAGCGCGTTGGACCGACGCTCGATGGCGATATCGTTGTGATTGAAGGGCGCGGTTATTCGGACGAGAATGAGACCGTGTTCAACGCCTTTGCGATTGTCTCACAGACCGCGCCAGATGGCGGGTGGGAGATGCGCAGCTACACGAATGGTCGTGCCGGGACGTTCCCTTTTGCATTGACGGAGACCGGCTACGTCTGGAGCACTCCGGCAGGCCCAAATGCCCGTATGGTGTATACCGCAACCTTTGAGGACGACACATGGCGACAGATCGGCGAATACACGCCTGAGCAAGGACCAGCGCGGCAAACATTTGAAATGACACTGACGCGGACGGCTGAGACGGACTGGCCCGCAGGGGCGCCTGTCTCTCCGAACTTGGCGGAATAGTTTAGCTGTTTTGTAGTTTGTAAAACTCGCGGCGGAGTTCGATTTCCTCGTCGGTGACAATCGTCTCGACGGCTTCCAGTCTGGTTTTCAAAGCATTGATTTGCGTTTGACTGTCTTCCAATTCCTGCTTGAGGCGCGCAATCTCTTCAGACTTGCGACTCTGTGACCGACGATGTGACCGCGGCGCGCAGCCCCAATTGCCAGCGCCGCGGCCAGCCATCGTGAAGAATAAGAACGGGATGATCATCCAGAGGATCCAAGAATTGTCGCCCATTATTATTCTCCTTTTTGCTTCTTATTGAATATCGATAATTTTCTGAAAAAGTCAAGGTTAACGCGCCGAAAAACGCGCTGTTGGGCATGGTTGATCCTCACGCTCAGGCCTATATCACCCGCCCCATGATCTATGCTGATTATAATGCCACCGCCCCGGTTCGTCCGGAAGCGCGCGACGCGATGATGAACGCGCTGGATGTGGGCGCGAACCCGTCCAGCGTGCACGCCCCTGGTCGGGCGGCTCGGAAGCTACTTGAAATCGCGCGCAGCCAAGTCAGCCTTGGCATCGGTGCACGCGCGCAAGACATCGTCTTCACCAGCGGCGGGACTGAGGCGAATGCACTCGCATTGAATGGTGTGGTGGCGCAGCTCGAAGGCAAGTGTACGCTCCTCGTCTCCGCCATTGAGCATGAAGCCGTGATGAAGAATGCGGGCTATGCGGGCGTCCCGATTGAGACCGTTTATGTCACGCCCAAAGGTGTCATTGATCTCGACTTTTTGCGCGACCGTTTGAGCAAATGGGATATGAGCCGAGATGGCACGCCCGTGCTCGCTCTAATGCTCGCGAATAATGAAACCGGCATTCTTCAACCTGTTACAGAGGCCGCCGCCATGATCCGCGAAGCGGGGGGTCTCACGCACTGCGATGCGGTGCAAGGCCTGGGAAAAGTCATGGTCAACGTCAATCTGCTCGGCGTCGACTATCTCGCTTTGTCGGCTCACAAGGTTGGCGGCCCGCAAGGGGTGGGTGCGCTTTGGGTCCGATCTGGGGCACCGCTGAAACCCGTTTTGTTTGGCGGTGGGCAAGAAAGGTCCTTGCGGTCTGGCACGGAAAATCTAACCGGAATTGCCGGCTTCGGTGCCGCGACTGAGGCGGCTATTCGAGACATGCCCAATCTGCAAGCGCTTGCCACGCGTCGTGACAGGATGGAGCAAAAACTCACCTCCGAAGCCGGTATCACGGTTTTCGGGGCGGACGTTGAGCGATTGGCCCAGACGTCGAATTTCGCGATTGCAGGCTTCCGGGCAGAGACCCAAGTCATGGCGATGGATTTGGCCGGTATGGCTGTTTCCTCCGGCTCGGCCTGTTCCTCTGGTAAAGTGAAACGCTCCGTCGTCTTGTCAGCGATGGGGATCGGCGATGACCTGTCTGAGAGCGCCATCCGTGTCAGTTTCGGGTGGCAGTCGACGCCCGATCAATTCGACAACGTTGCAGAGGCTTGGCTGCAGGCAGCGCGGCGAGCCAAGCTGATTTAACTTAGATTTGACTTGATCAAGAACCACGCGGCGTGATTTCTACCCGTCATCTCAGCATGATGCGGGAAGGAAAAAAATGTACTCACATATGATGGTCGGTTCCGACGACATCGAAAAATCAAAAGCATTCTATGACGCGACCTTCACGGCGCTCGGCGGAAAGCCCGGGATCATGGATCCAAAGGGACGCCTGATCTATCTGCACAATGGCGGCGTGTTCATGGTCACCCAGCCAATTGATGGCGCACCGTGCAGCCATGGCAATGGCATGACGATCGGGCTTGCGATGGACAGCCCCGAACAGGCGGATGCCTGGCACGCGGCTGGCGCCGCGGCGGGTGGTCAGCCGATCGAGGATCCTCCAGGCTGGCGCGAAGGCAATGGCCAGCGCCTATACCTGGCTTATCTGCGCGACCCAGACGGCAATAAGCTCTGCGCGCTGCATCGCGGCTAAACCAAGTCCACCTTACATTCGTACAAAGCGCATGATGAAGGAGATCTCGTCATGCGCTTTGTTATTTTTGCCGCGGCCACTGCGATCGCCGCTCCTATGAATGCGTCTGCGACGGAAGAGCCCGCGCACACGATTTTGGTCAAAGACGGTAATTATGAAATCCGCGACTATGATCCGGTGATCGTGGCAGAGGTCGAGATTAGCGGCGACATGCGCCGGGCGGGTAATTCGGGATTTAGGCCGCTCGCCGATTATATTTTTGGCAATAATACATCGCGCGCCAAGATTGATATGACGGCGCCCGTGACGCGGGTGAAATCAGAAAAGATCGCTATGACCGCGCCGGTCACGCGCACCGCCTCGAGCGATGATACCTGGACCGTTTCATTCGTTATGCCGACCGAATGGACCATGCAAACGCTCCCCATTCCAAACAATCCTGACGTTTCACTGCGCGAGGTCCCCAGCGAGATGATGGCCACAGTAAAATTCTCCGGCATAGGCCGCGAACGCGTCTTCGCGCAGAAGCAGGCCGCTTTAGAGGGCTGGATCGACGCGCAGGGGTATGAACAAACCGGGCCAGCGCGCTATGCGGGCTATGACGCCCCTTATGTGCCTGGGCCATTTCGGCGCAACGAGGTGATGATCCCTGTTGCGCCAGGCGAATAGGCCGCGTTGAGCGATCCGCTTTAGAACCGGCTAAATTCGAGCAAGCTCTCATGCATGCGGAGCGTGTTGCCATCATTGGTGAGCAATGAGTATCGATTGGTGCTATCGGTCACCGTCACCATGACGTCGCTGACTCCGAACCCGACTTCAACGAATTCGAGCGGGCTGAAGGTGAGCGCGCCTGTCTCATCGGCTTCAACCGTGACGACATAAACATAAGGCGTTTCCGGCACCGCGATGACGATATCCATGTCTCGATCGCCTTCGCCGCGTCCATATTGCAGGTCGAAGAAATTCGTATCGATGGATTGCACGAAAAGGTCGGTGGGGATGCCTGAGAGGAGGTCATAATCGACCTGCTCAATCTGGCCGCCCGGTGTCTCGTGTAAGATCGTCAAGCGATGCGCGCTATCATGCGTTTCGCCGGCAAAGAGCAGAGCGTAATACTCCACATCGAACTTGATCTTGCCATCCTTCATGGCGACAAAGGTCAATCCCGGCGGAACGCTGACGGGTGTAGATTGCGGAAAATCAGGCGAGCCATACGTTTCCGTGTCGAGGACGATCAGCTCATTCGCGGCGGCATCGAAGAAGCTCGCATAATTTGTGGCATTGCAATAATCGCCTGAGGATTCCGTCACTTCGACAAATTGGAATAGCTCGTCAGAGGAAAACAGCGTGTCGCGGGCGATCTCGTTTAGAAATGTCCATAAGCCATTATTCGTGCCGATATAGAGGCTGGGCGAGAAAACAAAGGACTCTGAGAGGCGGAGATAGACCCATTGCATGCTGCAAATCCCGGGAAATGTCGTGGAGCCGGCGGGCCTTGTGGTTTGATTGGTCTCGCGTTCAAAGATCTGAACCGTGGACTCTTCCTTGGAGAGGATGGCGAAACTGACCGGATCGTCAGATCTTTGCAGCTTGCCGGTTATGAATGTGACGTCGCTGCTCAAATTGCTGTCGAGCGGAATGACGCGGTGATTGTCAAAGGACCCTGCAAAACTGAACTCGATGATCTCTAAGTCACCCTCAGCGGTGCGACGAGAGGCGTGCCCGGTTTGAAAGTCAGCATCGCGTCCATTTTCAGAAAACCGTGCCGATCCGTTGCTGGCGATCGCGAACTCGTGGCTGACGGGGCCCCACACGTTGCTCAACGGGGTGCGATCATAATTGTTCACGCTGATTTGCGTGCTCACCGTATGGTCGGCCTGACCATCTGAGACGGTGACGTCGACACTATAGGTTGCGGTCTCATCGACTTCTGATGTGGTCACCGTCCAAACGCGACCATTATGACTGGTCTCAACCTGTTCATGCGGCAGGCTGCCAAGATCAATTGCATATGTCAGTGTGTCGCCATCATCGTCATAAGACGCTCGCGCATCGAACACGACGGGTTGCCGCTCATCAATGCTGGATGCGGAGACGTCAACGGATGCAACTGGAGGCGTATTTGAGCCTGTCGGCGGAGGCGTGGATGGCGGTGGGGTCGGCCCCGGGTCATCTGGTGCGATTGGATCCGGTGGCGGCGCGTCGGAGTCGCCGCCGGAGCTGCAAGCGACAATAGCGAAACAGGCAAATAAGTATACGATTTTCAATTTAAGCTGCATCCATGATTACATCAAATAAATGATCAATAACGCAGCAGAAAAATCGTAGCGGTCTTAAAATAATGGAGTGTGAATAATCTCGTTTAAAACGGGCATTTATTGTTTGAGTGTCTAACTTTTGTCCGGGCTCCCGGTCTAGTTGCGTACCGCTTGGTGCGCCTGACAGCGTTTATGCGGTCTGCGATCGTGGATCTTTAGATCAAGTGCGACTTTGGTGCAGATTTGTGTCGCTTAGGGGTGAAAATGTCCTGCAATTGATCCATATAAGGCCCAACCGATAGGAGTGCGTGATGGAATGCTGCGGCGGCATTGAAGAACACGAAGACGATTGCGTTGAAGTCAAAGTCAAAGACGCCATTGATGAGGGCACAGTTGCGGCGGCCAAAGCGCTCGAGTCTGAAAATTATTCGGCGGGCTTCTCAACAGAGATCGAGACCGAGTACGCGCCGAAGGGGCTCAATCCGGACATTGTCAAATTCATCTCCGACAAAAAGGGTGAACCAGAATGGTTGCTCGAATGGCGGATGAAAGCCTATGAGCGTTGGCTGACCATGGAAGAGCCAGACTGGGCCATGGTTCAGTATGAGCCGATCGATTATCAAGACATCTATTACTATGCCGCGCCCAAAGCTGGGGCGAAGTATGAGTCGATTGACGATGTCCCGAAAGAGATCCTCGAGACTTATGAAAAACTCGGCATTCCACTGCGCGAGGCCGAAGTCTTGCTCGGCGTTGAGGGCGCAGCCGCCACCGCGATTGAAGCGCGAACGGAAGGCGATCGGCCGAAAGTCGCGGTCGACGCGGTTTTCGACTCCGTCTCGGTGGCCACCACGTTCCGCGAGGAGCTGAAAAAAGCCGGCGTCATCTTCATGTCGATCAGCGAAGCCGTTCATGAGCATCCTGAACTGGTGAAGAAATATCTCGGCACAGTGGTGCCGCAATCAGACAATTACTTTGCCACGCTGAACAGCGCGGTCTTTTCTGACGGGACCTTTGTCTATGTCCCGCCCGGCGTGCGCTGTCCGATGGAGCTGAGCACCTATTTTCGTATGAATGCAGAAAATACGGGCCAGTTTGAGCGGACTTTGATTGTCGCCGACAAAGGCGCTTATGTCTCTTATCTCGAGGGCTGCACGGCCCCGATGCGGGACGAGAACCAACTCCATGCCGCGGTGGTGGAGCTGGTGGCGCTGGAAGATGCTGAGATCAAATATTCCACGGTCCAAAACTGGTGGCCCGGCGATGAGAATGGCAAGGGCGGGATCTATAATTTTGTCACCAAGCGCGGCGACTGTCGCGGTGCGCGCGCGAAGATTAGCTGGACCCAGGTCGAGACCGGGTCGGCGGTGACTTGGAAATATCCAAGCTGCATTCTGCGCGGCGATGACAGTGTCGGTGAATTCTATTCGATTGCGGTGACCAATGGGCGGCAAATGGCCGATACGGGCACTAAGATGATCCATCTTGGCAAGCGCACCCGTTCGCGGATCATCTCCAAGGGCATCAGCGCGGGTAAGTCTGACAACACGTATCGCGGATTGGTTTCGGTCAATAAGAAAGCCGAACAGGCGCGAAACTTTACCCAGTGCGACAGCTTGCTCATTGGCGACCGATGCGGCGCCCATACGGTGCCCTATGTTGAGAACCGGCGTGCCGACGCCCAGCTCGAACATGAGGCGACGACGACTAAGCTGTCAGATGACCAACTCTTCTATGTCCGCCAGCGCGGCATCGGCGAAGAAGAGGCGGTGGCGCTTCTGGTCAATGGTTTCGTTCGCGAAGTGCTACAAGAACTGCCCATGGAATTTGCGGTTGAAGCGCAAAGCCTGTTGAAAGTCAGTCTTGAAGGAAGTGTGGGCTAAGTATTCGCTTGATTTGTTCTTGTTTTGTGCTAGACGTAAAGCATGAGTGATAAGAACAGTGTGCTTGAAAACTTAAGTCTGATGCGGGTGGACCTGACCCGACTTGCCGATCGTATGGATAGAATGTCTGTCGAAATGCGCGCAACGCGGCAGCATGTTGCTGGTCTAGTTGCATTGCAGGACCATGATCATGTTGAAATCACGCAGATCAAACTCCGCCTCGACCGAATTGAGCGTCAGCTCAACCTCACCGACTAGGCGCTATCTCACAGCTTTCTTTGCGGACTGGCTGAACGTAAACGAAAAGGCCAAAGAGAGAATAAGTGGCACCCAAATTGGCAGCTCGCCGAGGCCTGGCGTTTCAAAGGCTTGGGCGATGTGATCGTCGACACACCACCATAATAAAAACAGCCACATAGCTCATCTCCTTCTCTTTATCCTTATTGATAAACAATAAGGATCTGAGGCCGAAATTTCAAGATATGTCAGATGAGAAAAGGCAAAACGGGTTCGGCACGACATTTGCTCCGGGTATGGTCATGAATTCGCGTGAGAGACGAAAATTAACGAAACTGTCCCGTTTTTGGCTCGGGGGCTTGGCTATGGCCTTGGCCGGATGTGCCACCGCGCCCGCGCCTGACCGCATCTACCTCGCGCCGAATGGCAGCGCGGTTCAGCCGCTGATAGCGTCAGTTCAGGTCCAAGATATTGACGCAGCCCTCGAAAGGTTCATGGGCCCCGAAGGCGGTCAATTGCTGCTTTTGCCCAACCGTCTGGATCGCAGCAAATTGGATTTCTCTCTCGAAAGTCTGCACGTCATCGATAAGTGGCTCGCCGACCTTCACACCGTCAATCGCTTGCAATCCGAAACCGGCAAAGCCGGGGAGTCTCTGATGATGGATGGCCGCGGCGACAATTCTGTGATTTTCGCGGGTCTATACTTGGGCCAGACCATTCGCGCCAATTCGCATCTGAACTGGCAATGGGAGCGGTTCGACACCTTTGTCAGCACCAACCCGACTTTCACCGAGCATTATGGTGCATCACCCGAATTTGATCTGTTCGTTCTGGTCGGCCCTCAAGGCGCGGCGACACCGATCAACACGGCGCTTAAACGCGTCGTGCATGGCAAGGAAGAAAGCGTTCATTTCATTGGTAATTTCTTGGTCAATGAGGTCGATTTAGAGGCCGCAATGACCGGCCAAGACTTGCTCGGTATGGATCGCCGGGATTGGCCCGGCTGATTTTCGGCAGACATGCGGCCTTTTGCTCTTTGAATCTGCGTCAATCAGCTCTACATGCGCCCCATGTTAAAACTCGATGATTTACGCGCCACCGTCGGCGACGAGGATGAGGCCAAGACCATCTTGACCGGTCTGTCTCTCGAGGTGCCTGCGGGCGAGGTTCACGCGATTATGGGGCCAAACGGCGCCGGCAAGTCTACGCTGTCTTACATCCTGACCGGACGAGATGGATATGAGGTTACCGGCGGCAGCGCTGAGCTGGAGGGCGAAGACCTTCTCGACATGGATCCTGAAGAACGCGCCGCAAAGGGCCTTTTTCTGTCGTTTCAGTATCCTGTCGAAATCCCTGGCGTTCCGGTCATGACCTTTGTCCGCACGGCGATGAATGCCCAACGCAAATTGCGCGGCGAAGATGAAATTTCTGCGCCTGACTTTATCAAGAAATCGCGCGAAATTGGCAAACAGCTCAACTTGACGACAGAGATGCTGAAGCGTCCGGTCAATGTCGGGTTTTCTGGCGGCGAAAAGAAACGGCTTGAGATCTTCCAAATGATGATGCTCGAACCGCGTTTCGCCATCCTCGACGAAACCGATTCCGGTCTTGATATTGATGCGTTGCGAACGGTCGCTGACGGCGTGAATGCCCTGCGCGGACCTGAGCGTGGCATGTTGGTCATTACTCACTATCAGCGTCTGTTGGACCATATCAAACCAGACAAAGTGCATGTCTTGGCGAATGGCAAAATCATCAAAACCGGTGGCCCTGAATTGGCGTTGCGCCTCGAAGAAGAAGGCTATGATGGCGTGCTTGGAGAGGCCGCATAGTGACCGTCTCGATTGAAGCGCTGAAGGAGAAGTTTCGCAATCCGGGACCAGCTGAGCTGGAACTGATTGCGCGCTATGCCATGCTCCCGGAAAGCGGACAGCGCGAGCGGGCGTTTTTCGCCTTTGCTGAGACCGGCCTCCCGCACCGTCGCATGGAAGCTTGGAAGTGGACCGACTTCAAAAATGCGATTGCCGCAGTTGAAGCGTCGAAACATGCCAGCCAAGCCGCGCCCTTGCCGACTCCGAATGCGGCGATCATTGAGTTTTCTGCGACCGGCGTCACATTGCCGGACAAGCTTCCTAACGGGATTAAGCTCCACCCGCGAGAAGACAGTCAGGCGCTGGGCAATGCGGAAGATGTTCCCCTCGGCGCGATGACCGCAGCGCTTGCCGGGCGCGTCGGTGGTTTAGACACGCTCATCATTGAGGTCACAGAACAGACGGATACGCCTGTTCACATCATCATGCGCGGCGACCGCGACGAAGCAAACTTTGCGCGTGTGGCGGTGATTATACGACCGGGCGCGAGCTTGGAATTGATTGAAAGCCATGTCGGTGGGGCAGGGTTCTCTTCCTTCTTGATCGAGATTGGAATGCAAGAGGGCGGGCAAGTGCGTCGCACCGTATTCCAGCGCGGCAGCGCCGACGAAGCGCAAGCGATTACGGCCGTTGTGAATCTTGGCGATAAATCTGAATACACTCAAACTGCTCTGGCCTTTGGGGCGCAAGTCGCGCGACTGGAAACGCAATTGAAGCACCAAGAGAGCGGGTCCCACGCGACACTGAATGGTGCTTATCTGTGCGCGGATGGATATCATGCCGACTATACCAGCGTGGTCCGCCATGGCGCGCCGTCATCGGTCACACGGCAACTGACCAAAGGCGCGGTTTTGGATGGCGGCACCGGCGTCTTCCAAGGCAAATTTTATGTGCCCCGAACGGTCGGGCAACACACCGATGCGGACATGCAGCACCAGGCCTTATTGCTGGAAGACGGTGCGGTCGTGTTTGCGAAACCTGAACTTGAAATCTATGCGGATGACGTAGAATGCGCGCACGGCAATACGTCTGGCGCGCTCGATCCCAATCAACTTTTTTATATGCGCCAGCGAGGCATTCCTGAAACCGAGGCCCGGGCTTTGTTAACCGAAGCCTTTATCGCTGAAGCGCTTGAAGACGCTCACGAAGGTGTCGAAGACGCCTTGCTCGATGCCGCCCGCAGCTTTCTGGCGGAGCGGGTGTAGTGGCCCGTCCGATTGATCTTGAATCGATCCGGGCGGAATTCCCGATTCTATCCCGTGAGGTGAACGGCAAGCCGCTCGTCTATCTCGACAATGCGGCCAGCGCGCAAAAACCGAATGCTGTGCTGGACGTGATGTCGGATCAAGCGCGTACGGCCTATGCGAATGTCCATCGGGGCATCCATACGCTCGCCAATGAAACCACCGAAGCCTATGAAGCCGCGCGCGAGAAAGTACGGGCCTTCATCAACGCGCCATCGGTCAATGAGGTCATCTTCACCAAGGGTGGGACGGAAGCGATCAATTTGGTCGCCAATGGCATCGCAGGCGACATTCAGCCGGGTGATGAGATCGTGCTGTCAATTATGGAGCACCACTCCAATATTGTGCCCTGGCATTTCCTGCGCGAGCGCTACGGCGCCGTGCTCAAATGGGTGAATGTTGATGACACGGGTGCGCTGGACATGGCCGCGTTTGAGTCCGCTCTGACAGAGAAGACCAAGATGGTGGCCATCACGCATATGTCGAACGTGCTGGGCACGGTGACGGATGCCGCGGAGATTACGCGTATCGCGCATGCCGCCGGTGCTGAGGTTTTGTTCGATGGCTGCCAGTCCGGTGTTCACCTCGATATTGATGTGCAAGCACTCGATTGTGATTATTACGTCCTGACCGGCCACAAGATTTATGGGCCAACGGGCATTGGCGCTGTTTATGGCAAGGCCGAAGCATTAGCGCGCCTCCGCCCATTCCAGGGCGGTGGTGAAATGATCGAAATCGTCGAGCGTGAGCGGGTAACGTATAATGAAGCGCCGCATAAATTCGAAGCCGGCACGCCGCCCATTTTACAAGCCATCGGCTTTGGCGCTGCGATCGATTGGCTGAACCAGTTCGATAAGTCCGATGTTTTGGCGCACGAGCATTCGATTTATCAAAAAGCTTATGACGCGGTGCGCGGGATTAATGGTCTTCGCGTTCACGGTACGGCGGAAGGGAAGGGCGCCGTCTTGTCTTTCTCGATAGATGGGGCGCATCCGCACGATTTGGCGCAAATTCTGGATCGCTATGGCGTCGCAATCCGGGCCGGTCATCATTGCGCGCAGCCTTTGATGGATCATCTCGGTGTCTCTGCAACCGCGCGCGCGAGTTTTGCGCTCTACAATACAGAGTCTGAAGTGGATGCATTCATAGAGGCGCTACACAAAGCGCGCGGGATGCTTATATAGAGATCGCTATGGCCGATGATATGACCCCTCGTGACGTAATTGATGTGTCTTCGCCGGAAACCCCGGAAGAGACCAAATCTGCGATTCCACAGCACGAATTGGACCGCATCACCGATGATTTGATCGCGGCCTTTAAAACCGTCTATGATCCTGAAATTCCGGTAGATATTTACGAGCTCGGCCTGATTTACAAAGTCGATATCGATGATGATCGCAAGGTAGATATCGATATGACGCTCACCGCGCCTGGCTGTCCGGTCGCTGGCGATATGCCCGGTTGGATCGAAACCGCGGCGCGCACGGTCGAGGGAATCACGGATGTTGAAGTCCGACTAACCTTCGATCCACCTTGGGATCCATCCCGTATGTCCGATGAGGCGCGTTTGGCGCTGAATATGCTTTAATTGAAGCGCAAACGTTTCGACCCTATGTAAGAGCCATGGCTAGACGACCAAGACCGAAACTTGTGACCTTAACTGACGCCGCTGCGGCGCGCGTCTCCGAAATCATGTCTGAAAAAGGGACAGGGTTCCTGCGGGTTGGCGTGACCAATGGCGGCTGCGCCGGCATGGAATACATAATGGACTATGTGGAAGCGCCTGAACCCTTGGATGAGATTGTCGAAGACAAGGGCGTCAAAATCGTTGTCGATGCGAAGGCGGTTCTGTTTCTGCTCGGCTCCGTGGTCGATTATGAAACGACCTTGCTGCACGAGAAATTCACATTTTCAAATCCGAACCAGACGGATGCATGTGGCTGCGGCGAGAGCGTAACAATCGTCCCCGCCGCAGCTGAATAATTCTGCTTAGACTGAGGCGCAGTCTGATACGAAGGTTTTAAAGTCTTCGTTCACGGCTGGTGGTGTGATCGTGTATTCGCCGACGCGGAAGATGTCGAACGAAACCGGGCTACCTGAAACCGCAGCATTAAAGATGCGCTTGCCTTGCCATCCGCGGGTCGAAACCAGGGTTTTTGCACGGCGGACATACAGCCAATCGCCGTCTTTGGCTTCCGTGGTGTCTGAGGTCATTTCGACTTTGCGAGAGCTGATCCGTGTATTGGTGTTGACGGTCAGATCGTCCATGCCATTGCCGTTCAGATAGAGGACAGCTTGAACGCCCATTGAGTCTGAGCAGGTGAGCGTAACACTCGGGCCAGTTGGGTCCGCCATGTACAAATATGGCGTGCCATCTTTGTCGCCCAGAGACCAATTACTTTCAGCATCAGCAGCATGAGCCGTGAAGCCGATTGTGGAGACTGCAATCGCGGCAGCAGCGCCGATTTTGATGAAGTGGTTCATATCGTTCCTCTTACATTGATTATTGTTTTTCAATAACAGATTATCGAATAAGGGCAAGAGGTGGATTGTGAAAAATTTGCAAAGTTTGTCAGCCCAGACACAGAATCCTTTGTCAAAAAAGGAAATTTAGGCATTGTATGGACACGCAGGAGGAGGCGTCATGACACTTTTTCTTTTCGGGTTGGCGATATTCTTCGGCGCCCATTTCTATTCCGCCTTACGATCACGCGCGCCGGAGAAAGATATCAAAACGCGACTAGGCTATGGGCCGTATATGGGACTCTATAGTCTCGTCTCATTGGTCGGGTTGGTTCTGATCATCTATGGCTATGGCGCGAGCCGTGGAGCCGGGCTTTTGTATACGCCGCCGACTTGGATGGCGCACCTCAACTTGGTGCTGATGATTCCGGCCATGATTCTTCTTATTGCGTCGCAAATCCCAACGGGGCGACTCAAGAAGATGTCCAAACATCCAATGTTGCTGGCCGTGAAAATCTGGGCGGTGGGGCATTTGTTGGCCAATGGGGAACTCAATTCGGTGATTCTATTTGGAAGTTTCCTCGCATTCGCCGTGTTCGATCGGATCATGGTCAAAAAGCGCGGCGATATTGGACCGGGGCCGGATGCGGTGACCAATTCCAACATGGACGTGATCGCGGTCATTGGCGGGATTGCGGTTTGGGCGGTCCTTCTATTTTGGTTGCATCCGATTCTGTTCGGCGTTCGCGCTCTGCCCGTATAATTACAATCTCATCCTGAGCAGCCAGAAGCCTTGTTCTGAAAGGGCGGTCTGCTAAAGCCATTGCGGAACAATGCAATGATAGGATCCTTATGTCCGCTCAGGCCAAAACGCGTCGAAAGACCGTCAAAGACATCGCTAAAGCCAAATCAGGCGACCCGCTCGTTTGCCTCACGGCTTATGACGCACAAATGGCACAAATCCTCGATCCTCATTGCGACATATTGTTGGTGGGAGACAGCCTGGGCATGGTGGTGCACGGATTGCCCTCAACGGTCGGTGTCACCATGGAAATGATGATTCTTCACGGCCAGGCGGTGATGCGCGGCGCAGCGCAGGCCTTTGTTGTCATCGATATGCCATTCGGGTCTTATGAAACGAATTCCGATCAAGCCTTTTTAAACGCTGCTCGAATCATGCAGGAGACCGGCTGCCAAGCGGTCAAAATCGAGAGCGGCGCCTACGCGGCCACGCAAATCGCGCATATGGTGGAGCGGGGCATTCCTGTTATGGGGCATGTCGGATTGCGTCCACAGGCGATAAATGTTGATGGCGGATTTCGCGCCAAGGGCCGGACAGAAGATGAATGGGCTCGTGTGATCGCGGAAGCCGTTGCCGCCGATGAAGCCGGCGCATTTGCGATTGTAATTGAAGGCGTTGCGCCAGATCTCGCCGACCAAATCACAGCTTCAGTGTCTTGCCCCACCATTGGGATCGGGGCGTCCGCCGGGTGTGATGGGCAAATCCTGGTGACCAATGATTTGCTCGGCATGACGGACTGGGTGCCAAAATTTGTCAAAAAGAATGCTGATCTGAAATCTGTGATCGGATCGGCCGCCGAAACCTATGCCGCGGAGGTGAAATCGCGCGCATTTCCGGGCGAGGCCCAAACCTACAAACTGACGAAAACTGCACGCAGCTAACCTTGTCCGTTGCGGGCATGGACGGGCGCGGCTAGGGTGCGCCGCAACGCGACGTATATTATCTCTGGAGACTATTTTTGGCTGATATTTTTGAAGAAGTCGAAGAAGGTTTACGACAGGACCGCCTGTCGGGTCTTTGGAAGAAATACGGGATTTTCGCCTATTTGGGCGCGGCCTTGTTGATTGGCGGTGTTGCCCTGAATGAATATTTGCAGGTGCAGGCTAAAGAGACGGTCAAGCGCGAGGCCTTGCGGCTAGAATCAGCCCTGAATGAAGTTGAAGCCCGTAATTATGAAGAAGCAGCCGCACAATTGAGCGCCATTATCGGCGATGAGATTGCGCCGGCAAATGTCGCTGCACATTATTTGGCCGGTGTCCGACTGGATGGTAATGGTGATGCGATTGCCGCGGCTGACGTCCTGACTGCATCCGTCGGAGAAGCCGCAGATCCCACCGAGAAATTGGCGCTCGTCAAAGCCGCTTATCTCAAAGCAGACACCGCCACGCGTGGCGAACTCGAGACGATGCTCGCCCCATTGGCTAATGACGATGGTCCATTCGGCGCCTTGGCTAAAGAGTTGATCGCCGCCAAGGCGCTGCAAGATGGTGATATTGAATTTGCTCGCCGCGAATTCAGTTTCCTTAGACTTGCCCAAAATGTGCCACCAGGAGTGGTTACGCGTGCCTCTCAAGCGCTAGACGCCTTACCCCCGGTGTCTGAGACACAGCTCGAGCCCGCACCTGCGGACTCAACCGATACGCCGATCGAGCCTGAGCTCGACGCACCGACCGAGGAGACGCCTGAATGAGCGTACAATCTGTTTCCAGATCCGTCCTGATCATTGCTGCCTGTATCGGCTTAGCAGGGTGCTCCATTTTGGATCTTGGCCGGGCTGACCGTGAAGCGGCTGAGGCTTTAGAGAAAGAGGGGCGGATCACGATGGTCCTGGGCGATGACGCCCTGGAGCCGGATCCTAGCTTGTTGAGCGAAGTCATCACTTTGCCCGCGCCGCGCGAACTCACGGAAGGCTGGCCGCAAGCGGGCAGTCGGGCCAGTAAAGCCATTGGGCACATCGCGGTTGCCAAAGATCTCAATGTTGCTTGGCGCTCAAATGTTGGAGATGGCTCGGATCGTCGCTCGGCCTTAACGACGCCGCCCGTCGCGTCGAATGACACCATTTACACAATCGACTCACGACAAATGATTGTCGCCACCAACGCTTCTGATGGTCGCCGGGTGTGGAGCGAGAAGCTCGACTCTAATAATCGTCGAGACGGGACCGGGATTGGATCGGGCATCGCGTTAGAGGGCGATCGTTTGGTGATTGCTAGTGGATATGGCTTCGTCGCCGCATTGGATGCCAATAATGGCTCGGAGCTCTGGCGCACGGAAACTGAAGCGCCGATGACAGGATCGCCAACCATTAAAGATGGCCGCATCTTCGTCTCTTCGAACAATAATGAAGTGCTCGCGATGGATCTGGCGACGGGCAATTTGCTCTGGAGCGACCAAGCCATTGCCGAGTCGGCGCGCGTGCTCGGATCGCCGAGCCCGGCCGCAGTCGAAGATATCGTTGTGGCGCCATATTCATCAGGTGAGGTGATTGCCTATCTCGCGTCCAATGGAAGACGGCTTTGGAGCGAGGCGTTGGCAAGTGTCGGGCAATTCACGCCGATTTCCTCAATCAATGATATCGGTGCTCGTCCAATCCTCGGTGGCGGTTTGGTCTTCGCGGCTAGCCAATCTGGAGTCCTGGCCGCGATTGACGGTCGGACGGGGAACCGCGTTTGGCAACAGCCCATTGGCACAACGCAAGCGCCAGCGCTCGCGGGGGAGTATTTATTCATCATGGGGGTCGATGGCGACCTCGCCTGCATTAAAGCGGGCACCGGGCAGGTGGTTTGGGTGAAATCCCTCACCAAATTCGCGAATGAGAGAAAGCAAGAGGGGCGTTTGACCTATGCTGGTCCGGTCATCGCATCTAATCGCATCCTGGTTGTGTCATCAAAAGGCGAGCTCATCGCCTTCGATCCACAGAGTGGGAATGAAACCGACCGCTTGAAAATTGGCGATCCTGTCTATATCGAGCCGATTGCTGTTCAGGACAAATTGATCGTCCTGACCGATGATGCGCGCCTGGTGGCCATTCGCTAAGCCGATTGCCACGCGCGCTATAGATGAGATTGAGGCGCGCGATGCCGTTGAAAATTGCCATTGTAGGACGCCCAAATGTGGGCAAGTCGACATTATTTAATCGGCTTGCCGGCAAACAATTGGCGTTGGTCGACGACCAGCCCGGTGTCACGCGCGACCGTAAAGAGGCTGAAGGGCGCCTCGCTGATCTGCCATTAATTCTCATCGATACAGCCGGGTTTGAGGACGTTTCGGACGATTCCCTCGAAGCACGCATGCGACAACAAACAGAAATCGCGATTCGCGAAGCCGAATTGGCGCTCTTTCTCATCGATGCGCGAGTCGGTGTGACCGCAATGGATGAACGGTTCGCGCAAATCCTCCGCCGGGCCGATATGCCGATTGTATTGGCGGCCAACAAAGCTGAAGGTCGTGCCGGCGATGATGGATTATTGGAAGCCTGGAATCTCGGATTGGGCGAGCCTGTGGGGCTTTCGGGGGCTCATGGAGAGGGCCTATCCGACCTCTATTCGGGTATTCGCGAAGCACTCGGCGAAGAAGCGTTCGAAGAAGCGTTGAAAGAAGAAGAGGCCGAGGAAGAAGACAGTTTCAATCACGGCATCCTCGATCAGCTCGAAGGCTTGGATATGGATGACCCATATCTCAATGAATCCAAGCTGGAAGCGGCGTTTGAAAAAGCTGGCATTGACGATGAAGCGGAAGGGGAAGCGATTGAGGAAGCCAAAGTGGCGACCAAAACACGCCCCATTCGGCTGGCAATCGTTGGACGTCCGAACGCTGGCAAATCAACATTGATCAATCAATTGGTTGGCGAGCAGCGTTTGCTGACCGGACCCGAGGCTGGGATCACGCGCGATTCCGTGACCTTACGTTGGACCTGGGAAGGGCGCGAGGTTCGACTCGTCGACACTGCGGGTTTGCGGAAGAAGTCGAAAGTTCAAGAGCGCCTAGAGAAAATGTCGACGGGCGAAACCGTTCGCTCATTGAAATATGCTGATGTGGTTGCCCTCGTGATGGATCCGGAAGATTCATTCGAGAAGCAGGATCTTCAAATCGCTGATCTGGCCATACGCGAAGGTCGCGCCATCGTGTTTGTAGTCTCAAAGTGGGATACGATCAAAAACCATGGCATGGCGATGAAGGAGCTTGAGCGCCGCCTGAAAGAGCATTTGCCACAGGCGAAAGGCGCTGCTTTGGTCACCCTTTCAGGCCTGACCGGAAAGCGGATTGAGCGTCTCATGCCGGCGGTCGCGAAGGCCTATGATGATTGGTGTGCCCGCGTCAAAACGGGCGATCTGAATCGTTGGTTGCGTTACATGATCGAGCGAAATCCGCCGCCAAGTGTTCAAGGTAAGCGGATCAAACCGCGCTATATGGCGCAAATCAAAGCTCGCCCGCCAACCTTCGTTTTGATCGCCTCACGGGGAGATCAAATGCCAGAGCAGTATAAGCGATATTTGGTCAATGGTTTGCGGGAAGCCTTTGACTTACCCGGCGTTCCAATTCGATTGCATGTCAAACAGGGTGCAAATCCCTACGCCGACAAAGCGCGCCGCAAACGCTAGGCACGCGTTTTGCATCGTCTCTGAAGGTATGTCAGAACGAGCGCATCCAGCACTTAAGTGATTGATTTCAAGTCTGATTATTAAGGTCGGGCGTGCGAGTCTCTCCGCATCGAGATGCGACAACGTTCTGTGAAAACAGATCGGAGCGAGCCGTGAAACAACAAATCTTGATCCGAGCGAATCATATGATTCGCGCTGCGCGAATAAATATGTTAAAAAAGAATTAATCCACGTATTAGAGTAAGTTATCCACAATTAATCATCATGCTGAAGAGATCCTTAGAACAAGAATCGATGGCGCGCGTAATTGGAACGCAGTCGATATCCCTGTCACTCGATTTGTTCGACACCACCCTTATTCGGCGCTCCTCAAATCGCGAGCTTTTTCGACGTCTTGGTGAGCGCGCCGCAGCAGAGTGGATAGATTGGAAGCTCGATCCCGTCGAATTCGCGCGTTGGCGCCAGGTGAGTGAAGAGCGGGCCAACCGCGCGCATGGCAGCTGCCAATTTATGTTGGACGCCGTGTATGACCAGTTCTCCAAAGGTTACGAAATTACGCGGGCACAAAAAAAGCGCTTAATGGCGATGGAACTGGAACTCGAGGCAGAACACTTGCTCGTGGTTCCGGCGATGCGCAATCGCATTGAAGTCGAGCATGAAGAAGGGCGCGCAGTTCTATTCCTGAGCGATATGTATTTACCCTCGGATTGGCTGCGCGGTGTGCTGACGAAGCATGGTCTCTGGAAACATGGAGACATCCTTTATGTTTCTGGCGAAGCACAGGCGAGTAAGTCGCAAGGTGATCTGTTCGCATTTGCAGAAAACCTGCTTGGGCCCAGGCTCAATCAGCCGCTTCACCTTGGCGATAATCAATGGTCTGATGTCACGCAGGCCGACGCTTCTGGGTGGCGGGCGAAGCTATTTGCCGATGCCGTTCCAACCCCGCGAGAGAAGCTGCTGGCGGGTCACTCTCCAGATTTTGGCGCGATGCCAGAAACCTTGGCAGCGGCAGCCCGTATTGCGCGATTGAATTTGCAGACGAGCAGCTCTCCGGAATTGGCCACACATATTGCAACGATCACTGGAGTCGCGGCGCCGATCCTCGTTGCATATATGTTATGGAGTCTTCGCAAAGCTCAGGAATTGGGGCTGAAGCGAATTTACTTCATGACGCGAGATGGGCTGGTCCTGCATGACGCATTTTTGGCGCTGGTCGAAAAAATTGGCGAAGCTGAGAACATTGACGTGCGCATTCTCGGCGCCAGTCGCCAAATCTGCCGGATAAGCAGTATAGATACGGAAGCGGAAGAGCTGCCGTCCTGGACGACATACAATCCGCATCAGATCACCGTCACATCTTGTCTTTATCGCGTTGGCTTGAGGCCAGAACAGTTTCAGACTGAACTCGGCGATCTTGGTTTTGCGCCGCAATCGTGGGAGCGCCCGCTTTCGGGTCGCGAAACGAAGCGGCTTGAGCGTCTTTTGCGCCAAGATCATGTTCGGTCTGCAATCAACCAAGCGGCGTCTCAAACGCGCGATGCTTATGAGACTTATCTTGTTGAGTCGGGATTGCATGAAGGGGTTCCGGCCGCAATCGTCGATATTGGTTGGCGTGGATCAACCTTTGACTCATTGTTGCACAGATTACCTGAAGCCGTTCGCTCCGGATTCCATCTGTTCCTGTTTGGCTTTCTGGCCGATTCTTATGATGGGCTGAACGGAGATAACATTCACGCCTACTATTGCGATGATTGGCGAGGGCATAGCGAACCGGGCGGGGATCACTTGGTCTCATTATTGGAAGACTTTGTTGCAGTGGAACAAGGTGCATTGGTGGGGATAGAACCCGACACCTCAGGCCGGATGGCATTGAAGTTCCGCGATATTGATCACAGCGATCTGGAGCGTGAGCGATTTGCGCTAAATATGGCGGCGCCGAAAGAATTGATCGATGCGCTCTCAAGCGAGGAGCTTGCGGACTGGAGTGTCGATCGGATGACGCCGGTTTGGAAAAGAATGATGGATGATTTCTGGACGAAACCAAGCCAGAAAGAACTGAACGAGATGGCATTCCATCGACAAGAAGTCGACCAGTCCGGACATGTCAGTGTGAATCTTGCAACTCCATATTCATGGTCTGAAATTCTATGGTGGGTCGCTGGACTTCGCCCACTCGGCTCCGGCATTTCCTGCTGGACGACTGGCCGTCGCGCGCTGACGGTTGGGGCACGACGCCACTTGTTAAGTTTGGGTGATCGTATTCATGGCAGATGGCCAGGATTGGCGCAGCGCTTGCGACGGCAAAAGGAACAGCTCGGCGGTTACCTGCGCCGCAATCGTAGCTAGTTTATCTGTATCAATCGCGCGCGTTGATGCGTGCATTGTTGCGCGTCTCCGACGCCTCTAGCAAAGGGACTATATGAGCCGCTACCGCTTCTGCGGTGGGCAGTGTCATTGGGTCTTCTCCCGGCATGGCATCCGCTCGCATTTGCGTTCGCGTCGCGCCTGGGTCGAATAGATTCACGCGCAGCGCGGTTTGCTCGTTTTCGTCCGCCCAGGCGTATACTAAAGCTTCAAGTCCGGCTTTGGAGGCTTGATAGGGCCCCCAAAATGCGCGCGGACGCGGCACGACGCCAGAGGTGACAAAGACCGCACGCGGGGATTCAGAGCGGCGGAGAAGCGGGTCCATAACTCTAATGAGACGCCAATTGGCACTCAGATTCACATCCACAACCTCATTGAATTGGCGTTCGCCTCCCGCCTGTAGCGGGCCAATTGTCCCAAGCAATCCGGCATTGCCGAGCAAGCCATCAAGTCGACCAAACTTCTCGGCGATCGCCTGGCCTAATGGTTCAAAGGCGGCCGCGTCTTTCAGGTCAAAGGGGATCAACGTCATGGATCCACCCAGCGCCCTGATCTCATCATCTAGGCTTTCCAGTGCCTTTTTTGAGCGTGCGAGCCCAATGACATGATGACCGGCATTTGCCAGAGCAAGGCAAGCGGCGCGGCCAAGACCTTGCGACGCGCCAGTGACGAGCGTGATACGTTTATCCATATGCGCGCCGTAGCGAAGCTGAACGTGCTAGTCCAGAAGAGAAAGCTGTCTTTCTTTACTGCTCTCATTTTGATCGTGGTCGATCAGGCGGGTCGGATAGTCGCCGGTAAAGCAATGATCCGCAAAGGCCGGTGTTTCCGGGTCATAGTCAACACCGATCGCACGATAGAGGCCAGGCACGGATAAGAATCCGAGGCTCTCAACCTGTAGGAAATCACGCATCTCTTCGAGCGAGTGATTGGCCGCTAAGAGTTCGGAGCGGTCGGCCATGTCGATGCCATAAAAATCTTGGTGCGTAATCGGCGGGCTCGCGGAACGGAAGTGGATTTCCTTGGCGCCTGCCTCACGTACCATCTGGACGATCTTGCGGGATGTGTTTCCGCGCACAATGGAATCGTCGACCAGCAATACGCGCTTGCCTTCAAGCACGGCCCGGTTTGGCGAGTGCTTACGAGATACAGCGCGCTGACGACCGGTCTGGGTCGGTTGAATGAAGGTCCGGCCAACATAATGCGAGCGAATAATCCCGAGCTGGAAAGGCACGCCGGAATGTTCGGAAAAACCGATGGCGGCTGGAACGCCAGAATCTGGAACGGGGACGACGACATCAATATCTGCAGGATGTTCCATCGCCAGCTGGTGGCCCATTTTCCGGCGAACATCGTAAACGGATCGGCCTTGAACGACGCTGTCGGGACGCGCGAAATAAACATACTCAAACAGACAAGGCCGAACCGGTCGGGACGGGAAGGGGTTGTATGAGCGAACGCCGTCTTGATTGATGATCACGACTTCGCCGGGATCAATTTCTCGGATCACTTCGGCGCCCATTAGATCAAGGGCACAGGTCTCAGATGCTAGCACATAACCTGTACCGATCTGACCGAGGATGAGCGGGCGCAAACCTGACGGGTCACGTGCGCCGATCAGTTTCTTATTGGTCATCCCGACAAAAGAAAAGCCACCCTCAATTTGTCGGATGGCATCTAGGAAACGGTCGGAAACAGTGTCTTGGTCGCTGCGGGCAAGAAGGTGTAAAATCACCTCTGTGTCCATGGTCGATTGAAAAATCGAGCCGCGCCGCACCAATTTCTTTCGGAGCGCCCGGGCATTGGTCAAATTACCATTATGGGCGATCGCGAAGCCACCTGTGTCTAAGTCGGCGTAGATGGGTTGAATATTGCGGATGGCGGGCTTGCCTTGGGTGGAATAGCGATTGTGCCCAATACCGCGATCACCAGGTAAGCGCTCGGAAACATCGCCGGTAAAATTCTCACCCACCAGGCCCATATGACGTTCGCCATGGAACCGGTCGCCATCAAAAGTTGTAATCCCGCAGGCTTCTTGTCCACGATGCTGGAGCGCGTGCAATCCAAGTGCGACTAAGAGAGAAGCTTGGGGGTGGCCGAACACGCCAACAACGCCGCATTCCTCGCGAGGCTTGTCGTCATCATGGTCAAAGAGCATTCGACTAACCCTCACGGTCTGTTCGTGCGCGGATTATTCTGACGAGGTCCTCACGTCAAGCTCGGATGTCTGCGATGTGCGTTCGGCAAGCTCCGGCGCCCGGGCGCTGAGATAGTTCGCCCCCGCCGAGATGATCGGGTAAGTCCTTGCTTGCGTTACAAATTCTGGGATTTGATCGCGGTCCATTGCGAGATTTAACAAGTAGACAAAGAAAATGAGCACGACGCCGCCGCGCGCAAATCCAAACAGGCCGCCAGCGACCCGGTCGAGGAGGCCGATTCCATCAACCCCCTGAATGGTACGGGACAAGTTTGCGCCGAACCAGGCGACCGCAACATAGACTAAGAGAAAGACGACGACGAAAATAATCGCGTCCGGCATCCAATTCGGGGAATTCGCTGGGAGCAAATTATCGAGTTGAACGACGAAATATTTACGAGCGAAGAAGGCCGCGGCGATGGCCGCGATAAACGCGCCTAGTGTCGCAAGTTCACGCATGAAGCCTCGCGCCAAAGCCATCAATGTCGAAACGATCACGATGACGATCGCGACGGCATCAAAGGCTGTAAGGGCTTCCATCATGCGGCAGCTTCCGGTGCGATCAACTCTACCAAATCAGATAGGCGCTTGATCGGGCTAATCGTCAAGCCTTCTATCGCCGTTGGACTGCCATCTGGCACAAAAGCCTGCTCGAATCCGAGGCGTGCGGCCTCTTTAAGGCGCTGCTCCATGCGCGCGACGGGGCGAATGGCGCCGGACAAAGCGACCTCTCCAAAAAAGATCGCTTTTTGCGGGCCGGTTTGATTGGCGGCTGAGGTGAGCAGGGCCGCAGCGGCGGCAAGATCGCCCGCAGGCTCGGCGATGCGATAGCCACCTGCGACCGAGAGATACACATCGCGCCCACCTAGAGAAACGCCGCACCGCGCCTCTAAGACTGCGAGCAACATGGCCAGCCGATTATTGTCCCAGCCGACGATCGAACGCCGCGGCGTGCCGTAAGCGCTTGGTGCAACCAGAGCTTGAACCTCGGCCAATACTGGTCGCGAACCTTCCATGGCCGCGAACACGGCGGCGCCGCCACCTTCATCCGCTTCCGTTGAAAGGAAAAGCGCGGAAGGCTCGCGCGCGGGCGCGAGACCATATTGGTGCATTTCAAAAATGCCGATCTCATCGGTCGGGCCAAAGCGGTTTTTCACGGCGCGCAAGATTCGGAATTGGTGTCCGCGTTCGCCTTCAAAATAGAATACCGTGTCGACCATATGTTCGACCACGCGAGGGCCAGCGATCTGACCTTCTTTGGTGACGTGGCCGACCAAGATCAGCGCCGCGCCGGACTTTTTCGCCCAGCGGGTCAATTCCTGGCCGCAGGCACGCACTTGGCTGACAGACCCAGGCGCGGCTTCAAGACTATCTGACCACATGGTTTGAATGGAATCGATGACGACGAAATCTGGCTTGGCAGATTTCAGCGCCGACAAAACCTTGCGGAGGTCGGTCTCAGTCGCGAGCTGAACTGGGCTATCCGCCACTTTCAACCGTCGCGCGCGGTCTTGTATTTGCGCTGTGGCTTCCTCGCCTGAGACATACACGGCGTTCTGGCCATTTCGCGCTAAGCGCGCCGCGACCTGCAATAAAAGGGTCGACTTGCCGATTCCGGGGTCGCCCCCAATCAGGGTCGCGCTGGATGGAACGATGCCGCCGCCGAAAACGCGATCGAGCTCGTCGACTCCAAGAATGATCCGCTCTGGCGGGGCGTCATTGCCATCCAGCGCGGTAAACTTGGCCTTGCTGCTTTGCTTGGTGCCGGCTTTTGCGGCCTTCAAACCCCCGGGCGGACCAGATGCGGCTTCTTCGGTGAGCGTGTTCCATTCCCCACAGGCATCACAGCGCCCAGACCATTTTGAATGGACCGCGCCGCATGACTGACAAACAAAGTGTGATTTCGCCATTTGGTCTGACTAGCCGGGTCCGCGGTTTGGGGGAAGGGGGAGATGTTTCATATGTGTTACAATTGTAGTAACAAAAAATTCATATTGTTTTTCGATAAAAGTGTGCTAGGAGTGATTCAGGGAGAGATAACAACACAAACCTCAACAGGAGGAAAAAAAATGACTCTCCCCAAAACGACCACAGCAATTCTTGGATCTATTGCCGCCCTGGCCATTCTGCCAGCTTCTGCTGGATCCACAGACGACTCCACCGTCAGAACCATCAATGTTTCAATCTCAGGATATGACCTGACCGACCCCGCAGATGCGAAAACGGTCCTGAGCAAAATTCAGCGCGCCGCTAAACGCGTGTGCCGCAACTCGCAGGCCCGACAAACTTTGCAAGAACGCGCCGAAGAGTTCGCGTGCCGGACCAGCGCGATCAGTGAAGCCGTGAACAATCTCGACTTTCCAGAACTCAGTGCTGCGCTGGAAGAGACCAACGCCGCGTCTTGATAAATAGTCACGAGAATTGAGAGGGCGCGGCATTTATTTGTCGCGCCCTCTCGCTTTTCTGGTGCGTCTATCGCACTCTGTAGGGAGACGGAGGACAGATGCGATGAAAATGCCGGAACAGGGACGCCCTTGGGCAGACATCAAAACCGATATGGATGCGCGCGGTGCCAATGATGCCAAATGGCGAGACGGGCGCACAGCGGTTTACGTTTTTAATGCCGGCGAAGAGATCGCGGCGATTCAGAAAGAGGCGTATGCGGCCTTCATGTCTGAGAATGGCCTCGGACCCTTAGCTTTCCCATCCTTGGCGCAGATGGAGAAGGACGTCATCTCAATGGGGCTCGGCCTGTTGCACGGACCAGATGGCAGCACCGGGGCGATGACATCCGGGGGAACAGATTCGATTACGATGGCGATGAAAACCGCACGTGACTATGCGCGGAGTCTCGGACGTGCGCGTGAGCGATCAAATATCGTATTGCCGTATTCTGCACATTTGGCGTTCGATAAAGCCGCGCATTTGATGGATGTCGAAGTGCGGCGGATCCCCGTGCGAACCGACGGGACGTTTGAGGCGGATGTCGAGGCGATGATCGCCGCCTGCGATGATGAAACGATCATGATGGTTGGATCGGCCCCGAATTTTCCGCATGGCATTATTGATCCGATTGAAGCCCTGAGCACCGCCGCTACTGCGAAAGGAATTTGGTTGCATGTGGATGCGTGTGTCGGCGGCTATTTTGCCCCGTTTGCGCGGATGAATGGTGTTCCCGTGCCAGCATTTGATTTTGAACTGCCAGGCGTGCAGTCGATGAGCGCCGATTTGCACAAATATGGCTATGCGGCGAAGGGGGCTTCGACGGTCTTGTTCCGGTCCGAAGAATTATTCCAGCACATGCCGTTTGATATGAAAGAATGGTCTGGTGCGCCGATGAAAACACCGACCTTGGCGGGGACGCGACCGGGCGGGGCCATCTCAGCGGCTTGGGCGGTGATGAATCATCTTGGCATTGAGGGATATAAGAGATTACAGGGCCAAGTCTGCGCCACCCGCGAGCGGGTTCAAGACGGCGTCAAACGCCTCGGCTTTGAAGTTTTGGGCAATCCCATGCTCGGCTTGATTGCGTTTCGTCATCCGGATCACCATGCCTTCGCCATTTATGGCGAAATTTATCGGCGCGGTTGGTTCACCTCCGTGACCAAACAGCCGCCGAGCTTGCATCTCATGCTGTCGCCAAAACATGCCGATTTCATTGATGATTATCTCAGTGATTTGGAGGCCAGCGTAAAAGCCGTGGCCGACGCCGCTGATGCTGAAAAACTAAAAGTCGACGCGCGATACAGCTGATCTGCAAAAAAACGATTTCTGCGTTGGACAAGCGCGATGAGGGGAGCTAAGACACCGCTTCCCTGTTTGGCCTGCCCGGGTAGCTCAGGGGTAGAGCAGCGGATTGAAAATCCGCGTGTCGGTGGTTCAAATCCGCCCCCGGGCACCATGAGATTCCTTTAAGATACGGAAAAATCAAGAAAAAATATATGTGAGCGTTTATGTGTGTTACTGTTCGTGTTGCTATGAGGGTTTGCTAACACGACGTCGCACACGGTTCGCTTCGGTCCATAGCTACCGATAGGCCGAGGGTGAATCAGACTGCCCCTGGGCTGCACGTGTTGTTTTGAACACAAAAACCAATTTGTGCTGCGAGGGCTCTAAATTGGATCTTGAGAATTCCGGAACTTCCGCGAGTTCATGCTCGTTCAAGTGGATTTTTGCCCGTGATGTGATCGGAGCGCTTCACTTATCTTGCGGCGCAGGCCGCTCGCTAAGTGCTACTATCGATTGATAATTTTTATACTGAGCTATGGGTATTCAACAAACCAACTGTTTGGAAGTCGACCTTCGAAAGTGTTTTGCTCACTTGCTTTTCGGCGCGTTGAATAGCTTTCGGTATTTCTTGTCCAATAAATGGCAGGCCAATCTCATCAGGCTTGGCTCTCTTGCCCATAGTTCGACTCCATTTCAGAGCCGATCCTCTCTCAAAACCCTGCACAGAAACTGGCGGCACCATTGGAGGAGGGGCATCTTAGGGGGGGGGCAGGCCAGCCTCAAGACTAATTTAGTATGACGAAAAAATGGTAGCGGATATCTTCTTTGCGCCAGTTTACACACCAGGGACCAAGGGTCAGGTGGGGCAGTAATAGATGCTGGTTTCGATCACTATTTTTCCTGTAATTAATTTCTTTGATTAATCTTAGTTCCAATATTCGTTTCACCTGAATATACCAAACGGCTAAGCACCCACCTACCGACAAACGTCAACCGGTGTGAGCAAATGGTCAATACAAAAGGCGCAACCGCGGGATTACGTGGGGCATTCTGGGACGAGAGCCAAATTCCGTCAGGAACCAAACACGTTCCTATTAATGTCCAAACTCAAGACGGTTCTGTTTGCTATGGTATGCTTTCACATCGCGGGGGTGAGAAATGCTGCGTCATGATCATGCACCCGAGAGAATATCTCCCTACACATTATCTCATCCCAAGCTTGCTTCGGGCGAACTTGGCGGTTCTGACCCAAGCGCCGCGAACTGTCGGAAACGACATTAGGCTTGAGCATGAGCGAGCGCTACTCGATGTTGCTGCGGGTATCGAATTTCTTCGAAATTCCGGATACGACAGTATTGTTCTGCTGGGCAACTCCGGAGGTGCCGGTCTGTTTTCATTCTATGTTCAACAATCCAGCCTTCCTCCTAGTAAACGTTTGAATCGGACACCGGGAGGCAAGCCGGTGCCATTGCAGGATGCGAGTCTGCCAGAAGTCGATGGCGTTATTTTGCTTTCGCCTCATCCCGGACAAGGTGCTTTATTGATGAATGCGATCGACCCCTCTGTAACAGACGAAAATGATGCATTATCGATAGATCCCACTCTTTTTCCATTCGACCCAAAGAATGGGTTTCGCAAGCCCCCCGAGTCCAGCAGTTATTCACCAGAGTTTGTGAAGCGATACCGTGATGGACAACGCCAACGCGTGAAACGCATTGATTCTTGGGCACGCGAAAAAATTGCCGAAAGAATGGATGCGAGAGGACGAGTAAAAGAAGCGCGCGATCCTACAGATATGATTATCGCCAATCATACGCCAATCATCACAGTTTGGCGTACAGATGCCGATCTCAGATGTTGGGATTTGTCTCTGGATCCATCTGGACGACGCTATGGTTCGCTTTGGGGCTCCAATCCATTTGTTTCGAACTTTGGAAGTGTTGGGTTTGGACGGACCTGCACCGCCGAAAGTTGGTTGAGTACATGGTCCGGATTGAGTTCGAATGCAAGCTTAGTGAAATGTGCGCCATACATAACCCAGCCGACGCTCTTAATCGTTTATGACGGGGATAACTGCGTGTTTCCTGAAGATGCGAACGATATTTTTGATCTGATTGCATCCGATGACAAGGAGCGACAAAGCGCACCCGGTGATCACCATGGTCGACGTGATGATCATAGCTCCACAGACGGGAGAGCCCTTGTCGCCCAGTACATAAGCAATTGGGCGGAAAAAAGATTTGTTTGATACGAAAAGAAGGGCGTCAAAGATTATGATTGGTGTGAAAGACAGGCTCGCTGGCGTAGTTTATCCTACCGAGGAAGCTCTGAAGGGATACATAGAGAAGGGCTACCTAGGCGATTCCACTATTCCGGAAGCGTTGATCGAGGCGCTTCCAAAATTTGGCGAACGAATCGCGATTTGCGGTCCAGAGGGAGACAAGACATACGCTGAGCTTGATCGGGAGACTGATTGCTTCGCGGCTGCTTTATTGGCGCATGGCCTTAAGCCACTGGATCGCGTTGTATTTCAAGTGGTTAATAGTAAGGACTTGCTCGTCGCTTTGATTGCTTGTTTCAAAGCTGGTTTGATACCAGTTTGTACACTCGCTGCACATCGCAAGACCGAGATTACCTACCTCGCGAGACACTCAGGCGCTAAAGCGCATTTCATTGGCATAGAAGATAATTTCGATTTCCCAACGTTCGCCAGAGAAATCCGTAACGAGGTGCCTTCGGTCGAGCAGACATTTGTTGTGCGCGGTCGGGGGCCGAAAAATCTACTCCATATGGAGGATCTAATTGCGGAGCGAGACGCGGAACTTGCCAAACAGATCATTTGTGGTGTTAGTCGCGACCCCTATCAAGTTTCAGTATTTCAGCTTTCAGGTGGGACAACGAGCATCCCCAAGATCATTCCGCGTTTTCAGAATGAGTACCTGTACAATTTTACTGCGCTTTCGAATACGCTCAAATACACGGCTGACGACGTTGTCTTTGCTCCTTCGCAACTCATGCACAATGCGGGAATGATTTTCGCAATTCCAACACTATTAGCCGGAGCAAAGTTGGTCGTAAGTCCAGTATTGGATCCAGGCACTTTGTTCGAGATCTTAGGTAAGGACCGTCCGACGGTTTTGCTGCTAATGGCGTCAATTATCGATCGTTTGAGGCAGGTCAATGCCAAGGCTTTGCTCGATTTCAGCCAAGTGCGCATGATTATTTCCCCCAATGCAGCTCGGCAAACCGAAGAGGTGCTTGGGGTTCCAGGAATTCACCTATTTGGTATGGCCGAAGGATTGATCACTTTTGGAGACCCTGAACATCCAGAGACGGCGAGGTATGAGACGATTGGACGCCCAATCTCAGAAGGCGACCAGGTAAAAATACTTGAACCTGGGACAGAGAACGAACTCGCAAGAGGCGAAGTCGGCGAAATGGTCACGCGCGGTCCATACACGTTCCACGGTTATTATGACGCCGAAGACCGTAATGAAGATGCTTTCACCTCAGATGGCTTCTACCGAAGTGGTGACCTTATGTCGGTGCGCACCATAGATGGCGTGGATTACTATGCCTTCGAGGGACGACTGAAAGATGTGGTGAGCCGCGGTGGCGAAAAGATTAACTGTGAAGAGGTCGAGCGCGCCGCTCGGGGGCATCCGGATATCGCCGACATTGCAATCGTTGCGATGCCAGATCCAGACTACGAAGAGCGAGCCTGTGCCTTTATTGTTCCCTCGGGCACTGGCCGCGTCCCTACCACCAAAGAATTGATGGAGTTTTTGGTCGCAGATGGGTTGGCCAAATTCAAATGCCCTGAGCGCATAGAAACGATTGCAGAGTTTCCACAAACCGACTCCGGAAAACTAAGTAAGCCAAAACTAAAGATGTTGATCGTCGATAAATTAGCGCGTGAACGGGCGGCTTGAGGACTGAGGAGACCAACTATGTCTGACCATAAACGTGAAGATGCCTCTTTTGCACAAAATTACGAAGACTCCCTTGGGGTTGCCAGGGCGGACCTATCGGTCCTAACGCGTGCAAGCGTTGATGGGGTTCGACTAACGCTCAAGGGTGTCGATCATACTGCAAGACCAACGTGGAAGCTTCGGGAAACGGTGGAATTTTATAGAGATGTATTGGGGCTGCCATTGCTGCATACCATCTCGGCGCGAGGTTGGGGAACACCCGGACATCACGACTTCCTTCACTTTTTCTTCGATAGCGGGAATGGCAGTACGATCGCGTTTTTCTATTATATCGGTTCCGACCGACCAAAAAAATACGAACCAGAGTATCATCATTTCTACTCAGCCACCCACACGGCGTGGGCGGTAGATAGTGAGGAAGAACTCCACCAATGGAAGTCAGTTCTAGAAGAGCGAGGAATGAAGGTGTCTCCATTTACGAGACATGAAATCCTTGAATCGATCTACTTTCTGGACCCGAATGGGTATCCGTTCGAAATCACGCGACGGCTACGGGAAATCGAACGCCCTGATGCCATAGATGCGGAATTGACCCTCGAAGCTGCGTTACAAGTAGAGCAGGAAGCAGCCGCCAATGACATGAGAGTAGACGACATCGATACGATTTGGCGGCGCAAAGCGAAACTAGTTGCCGAACGCCTAGAGGAAAATGCCTTATGATCAGAGTTTATGTCTTAAACGTCCCCGAGTTTCTTCCTCTCGTCGAAGCGGCTATTGCAATGCCGCAATGCAAAGTGAGGGACGTCCATCAGGATTACTTCGTGATCGAGGCCGATAGCGAAATTGTTTTCAATCGTAAGGAAATGAAGCTCAAGCCCGCCGTTTGGTACGGAATTTTCACCGGCGGGCTAGATGGCGAGATTGCCGAATTTGGTCGCGATACGGTTCGCGTGATTGGCTCAAATCGAGCGCTTTAGAAAATAGATTTCAGGAGGCAGGATATGCGAGTTGCAATTTTAGGAGGTGGACCAGCCGGGCTTTACCTATCCATTCTGTTGAAGAGTTGGGATATATCGAACGATATTGTCGTAGTTGAACAGAACCCTAAAGATGCGACCTATGGGTTTGGTGTTGGGGTTGCAGATGGTGCGCTTCATCAGTTTGCGAACGCAGACTCAGAAACCCACGATGCGCTGGTAAAAGCGTTGTATCGCGGGCAGTCTCAAGACTTTGAGTCACCCGATGGCGAGTTGAAGCTTAAATGGCCCGGTGAAATCGGAACAATTACACGGCTCACGCTCCTCCAGATTTTGCAAAACCAGTGTACTAAACTCGGTATCGAGGTCCAATACGAGACTAAAATCAATTCGGTGGAGGAGTTTGACGATTATGATCTCGTAGTCGGTGCGGATGGGGCGAATTCGGTTGTCAGAGAACAATTAATCGAGTGTTTTGGTTGCACCAAAAGGACTCTTCAAAATCGGTTCGCTTGGTATGGCCTCGAAAAGTCTTTGACCTCTGCATTGCGGTTTCGGAAATATGGTGAAGGCATTTTTATCGCCCACCATTATCCGTATACGGAGAAATTGAGTACATTCTTGGTCGAAGTCGATCGGCACACTTGGGACAATGCGGGTTTTGGGGCTAAGACTGATGCAGAACGAAAAGCCATAAGCGAGCATGTGTTTGCTGATATTTTAGGTGGTCTTCCGCTCGTCGAAAACAAATCGTCTTGGACTCAGTTTCAAACTATTGATTGCGGAACATGGGTGACCGATCGAATTGTGCTAATTGGCGATGCTCAATATCGAGCGCATTTTTCGATTGGTTCAGGTACGCGATTGGCAATGGAAGATTCCATTGCTCTAGCAGAGGCTCTAAAGGTCAGTCCGAGAGATGTGAAAGCTGCTCTTACCAGCTTCGAAGCCACACGACGCCCGATCAAACGAAAACTGATGAGCGCAGCCCGAAAGAGTTACCTCTGGTACGATGATGTTAGAAAATACATCGATCTTCCACTCTTGGAATTCGGCTACGACTTTCTAACCCGAACCGGGCGAATGTCCGATGATAGACTACGAAGTTTCCTTCCAGAATTCATGGCAGACTATGAAGCCCATCGTGCCGCTTGACCAGAAACGTATGGCGCTGAAAGGTGATGAAACTCGCGCTGTATCGTTCGAGCAAGGGGGCTCAGCCCATCCGTGTATTGTCCGGTGCCGTATACTTTCCGTTCTATGATCCAATTGAGTAAGAGTGCATACGATCCGTTCTGAACAAATCGTAGATTGCGACAAAGCATAAGGTCAAATTTTAGATGAGCTCGGAACGCGAGCTAAAGTAACTGAATTTGCTTTTTGCTGAAAAAAGCCACTTCATTATTTGGTCAATATTGAGGTCCGGTGAACCAAAACTGGAAATCGCACTTTTCAGTATCGATAGAAGTCCGAGGCGCAGATGGAAACGCACTCTTCTCCGCTCTGCTTTCTAGGGTTTGTGTCGATCGAATACAATTCTCATCAACCCTAGTGCCTGATCTCGTGAAGCAGAAGGTTAGTCGCTACATAACTGAAGAAATTGCGTAATGACTCAAACGAATAATTTCAGAATTGGGCAAATCGTCCCTAGTTCGAACACGACGATGGAAACAGAAATTCCAGCACTTCTCCGAGCCAGAGAGTCTGTTCGATCTGAGCGCTTCACATTCCATTCAAGCAGAATGCGCATGCAGAAAGTGACGAAGGAAGAGCTGGAGGCGATGGACAAAGAGTCCTTGCGTTGCGCGGCGGAACTGGCGGACGCGCGAATGGACGTGATGGGCTATGCATGCCTAGTCGCTATTATGTCTATGGGGCATGGGTATCACCGCCAAAGCGAAAAAAACTTGCTAGCAACAGCTCGGAAAGCCAGCGGCCCCGCACCAATTGTGACATCCGCCGGCGCTCTGATTGATGGCCTGCATGCACTAGGCGCAAAAAAAGTCTCAATTGTAACGCCATACATGCGCCCGCTGACGGATTTGGTTGTTGGTTATATTGAGCAAGAAGGAATCGAGGTCATTGATAGCATCGCGCTGGAGATCCCAGACAATTTGGAAGTCGGACTTCGCGATCCATTGCTTTTGCTAGACGATGTAGATCGACTGAACATTGAAGGCGCTGACGCTGTAGTCTTATCGGCCTGTGTACAGATGCCTTCGCTCGCTGCAATTGAATCTGCACAAGATAAGCTCGGTTTGCCAGTTACCTCAGCTGCCGCATGCACGACGTGGAAAATGCTCGATGAACTTGGATTGGATCCAGTGGCTCCAGGTGGCGGTGCAATTCTCGGTAACGCAAGCTCAACGCGCCATAAGCCTCTGAAAGTAAAAGAACCTTTCAAAAAATGAGAAAATCAACGCCAAATCTATATAAAGATGAACTCAGTATTACTTGGCTTCTCGATGTTAAGACAAAAAGATATCAGCTTTCATGCGAGTGCGAAGCGAGAAACGCTTAGATTATCGTAAAAATATTTGCAGCTTCGGGTTTGATCACAAGGCAACTATTAATAGGTTCAAAAATGTCAATTGGATTTTCGCTAGACCTTCTTCCGCCTGATCCATTGCTTGGTCTCATGGCGATGTTCAGAGCTGACACAAGGCCTATGAAGGTTGATTTAGGGGTCGGGATTTATCAGAATGGCGATGGTCTTACACCCATTATGAGAGCAGTGAAAAGTGCAGAGAAAAAGCTATTAGTCACAGAAGATACCAAGGCCTACGAAGGACCATCTGGGAATCTTGCGTATTGTAAATCCGTAGAAAACTTGGTGTTCGGTTCTTCTTGGAGGAGTGTAAAAGACCGACTTGGTTCGCTGGTCACACCAGGCGGCTGCGGTGCAATTTTTCTAGCGCTTCAGCTTTTAAAACGCAGAAACCCAAAATCCACTCTTTGGGCCAGCAACCCCACCTGGCCCAACCACATTGGGGTTGCTCAGTCGCTCAACCTGGGGGTGAGGAGATACTCATATGTTAATGATATCACAGGAGGTATTGATTTTGATGGGTTGTGTTCGGATTTAGAGGAGGCGAAGTACGGCGATATCATAATCATTCAAGGGCCATGTCATAATCCCACAGGCAGAGACTTGTCTGTCAATGAGTGGAAAACCGTCGCCGACATACTCAATAGAAACGGCGCTATACCCCTGATTGATATAGCCTATCATGGTTTAGGCGCAGGATTGGAAGAGGACATATCGGGCGTTATTGCGGCATTGGATCGTCTCGAATTAGCCTGCATTTCTTATTCATGTTCTAAAAATTTCGGACTATACCGAGAGAGGACAGGGTGTCTAATAATTCTATCGGAAAGTACTTCTTCCAAAGACGTACTTCTGTCGCATTTAAACGACATAGCCCGCTGTTGCTATTCTATGCCACCGGCACACGGCGCGGCGATCGTACAGACTGTGCTATCCAGCGAAGAGCTACGGGCAGATTGGGAATTGGAATTGGTTGAAATGAGGGCGCGTATACAATCACTCAGATCTAGCCTTGCTTCAGCTCTGTGCAATGTGACTGGTTTGGATGCCTACCAGGCAATCGGACGAGAAAAAGGAATGTTCTCACAATTGCCTTGGAGTGAAGCCAAATCCAATCAGCTTATTCGAGATCATGCAATCTATATACCCGGGTCTGGCCGATTGAATATTGCTGGATTAAACGAAGAACTGATTAATCACGTCGCGCATTGCCTGGGACAAGCACTACCGACTGATTCTGTGAAGAACATAATTTAGGATTTCTAGCGGAAATTCGGATGCAGTAGGAATAAAGGTTATGACCAAGTGGATGCTCATCCATAGCGGGATATTCCTGACCAATGACTTTGATTTCTAAGGCGTCCCCACATAAAAATTTGCCTGCAGTCAAGATTGCGAGGTCAGGATTTTCCCGCTCGGGGCAGGGATGCTTTGGGGCGGCACTTATCGGCCTTTCCAAACAGGAGGCCTTTTCTCTGAAAAAGCACGAGGGCCTTCTTTATGGTCTTCAGAATGCAGCATTTTATTATATAGAGGAAACTCACCTGCTCGGAGCGCCTGGAAGGTTTCCTCGACTGAGCGGTTTTCAGAGCCTCTAACAACCTGTTTGATAGCTTGGATTGATAGCGGCGCACAATTAGCCAAATGTTTGGCGTATTCTCTCGCGGCGGGCAACAAGTCTTCGGTCGGGACTATTCGGTTCACCAGCCCCCATTTCGCCGCTTCGTATGCCTTCATTCGTCTGCCGGAGAGTAACAGATCCATCGCTACGTTTTGAGGAACTTTACTCGGGAGACGTTGAACGCCGCCCGCGTCCGCCATCACACCGATCGAAGTCTCTGGCAAAGCGAATTCTGCATGTTCCGCCGCAAAGATAATATCACAAGCCAAAGCGATCTCGAATCCGCCGCCAATTGCAAGGCCGTTAACAGCTGCGATTACGGGTTTATTTAGGTTGAATAACTCGGTTAATCCTGCGAAACCTCCAACTCCATAATCCATGAATTCGTTTTCACCCGATGCGGCAGCTTTCAAATCCCAGCCTGCAGAGAAAATTTTCTCACCTGCACCAGAGATTATCGCCACAATTGATTGTTCATCGTCTCTAAATTCGGCAAACGCTACACCCATTTCACGACTCGTTGCGGCATCTATCGCATTCGCTTTCGGACGATCAATGATTACTTCAAAGATTCTGTCATGCCTCGTAATTTTTAGAGTAGACATATTACTTCCTCGTATAGGTATCTTAGGTTTGCTCAATACAAATCAAAAAATGCTTCACTTTCGATAAGTATATCGAGGCCCAGGAGATACGATGGCTTTGAAAACTAATATGTGAAAACCGATTAAATCGATTTACTCATCATGCCGTTACTCATTTTCGTTTCTGACGAGCCACACAGCTGTATCGAAATGATTCACTGGCTTACTTCGTGAAAAGTGTAATTGAAGAGGACATCTCTGGGCCATGATGCACTTGGATTTCGTACGGTTGAATCTCGTCGGGGGCGGGCTTTTCGAATAGATTTAGTCTGCCGTAGTTTATTGGTGATCTTGGATAGTCGGACGCGGTAACTTCAACTCTGAGTCTGCTGCCTTCTTGGAAGGTATTCGCGGTAGACTGTAGGTCAATTTCAATTTCATAAACTTGTCCTGACTCTACATCAGCAATCTGATGGGGCCCAAGTCTGCCACTCAGGCGCGCTCCGCCCAATTGCAGATTGTACGGAGTGCCGTCAGGGTAAACCACTCCCACGTTTACGTGGAAGCTAGCATCCAGAGCACTAGTGGACACAAATAGATTAGCGCGCATAGGTCCTGCGACATGTAATGGTTCCTCAAACGGGGCAGTGGTGTAAACAAGTACGTCGTTCCTATCTTGTAGTTCAGATCGATCGACGTAGCCTTGCCGTCCGATAATATTTGCACCGCCATCTGAGCTATAAGGATCATTCGGGTCGAAGAGAATTCGATCCGTACGAGCAGTGGGTGACGGGCTGTCTTGCAGCTCGCCGTTACCCGCTCGGGATTTAGCGTCACCCTGGCTGGACAAATAAAATCGTTTTTCTTGGCTTGTTACCGGTGGCCATTCATTCGAGCTTGACCACTTAGCATCGCCCATCACGAAATATCGAATCTTAGGGGCGTCAAAGTTCTCCTCTTGCGCTTTGCTCAGCCAATGACTTAACCATTTAGCATATGTCATTTCGTAGGGAAAACGTGCATCACCAATGTAGCGATCGCCAACTTTTGTTTCCTTTTTGGCTGTTTCAGACGAGCAATGACTCATCGGAGAAATAATGGCGAACTGATTGTCTCGCGCTATGTCTGTCGTGCCATTTTTCTCGAACAACGCGCGCTGAAGGAGCGTTTCAGTTGGAGCGTAGTCATCCCAGGAGTTGACGTGTAATATAGGTACAGTGACCTCCGTGTCTTCCTCAATCCATGGGCGAGATGTGCGGATGAGATTTCGATCGTTCAGAGACGCAAGATAGTCTTGCCAGATATAATCATAGTGATCATACGGTTCACCGAGTTCGGTCATGAATGATTGCAAGTCTGGAATGCTTGCAGAGAATTGAGCAATTGAACTGGCGATAGAATTAAATTTGAATCCCACCATGCCGTTCTCTTCAGCGCTCGCTGCGCTCATCAGGGCGATGTATTCTGATGGTGGACCACTCCATTCCGTCGTGCGGTGGCTGGCTCCGCCGTATCTGAAACGATTAGCATGACTTCCATGTGCGCCACCAGCCGCCTGCGCTATGACCGTTTTAAGAGCCGGGTGGTCGAGTTGAGCTGCAAATAGCGCACTTTGCCCAGGGTAGCTGCAACCGATCATGCCAACACGACCATTGGACCATTGCTGCGCAGCTATAAAATCTAGAGTGTCGAAGAGATCCTCGGGGCGCGCGGCCATTGCGTCCCAAACACCCTCGGAATCAAAACGTCCACGATCGTCTTGGATCACCACAGCGAGTCCGATTGCGTTGAGCGGAGCCGCAAATTGGGCGATTGCGTTTTTGTCATAAGGCGTCGCGATGAAGACTGTGCCCGCAGAATTCCGAAATCGCGGGCGATAAATATCGGTTGCGAGACGCGTACCATCTCTCATTTGCACCATTTCGGTTTCAACGCTTTTTGTCGCAAGTTTGAGGAGACGCTCTGGTCCTATTGTAAAATATGTGACCGCAAGAAGCGCCAAAAGCGTAACGAAACCAGCAGCGATTTTTTTCATCAAACATCTCTTATGCCGACCGGGTTCACTGTCACGCGATACTTCTAAGTACGCTGCGATCCCAGCCGCGTCGATTTATACAGCCTTGATTTATACCGGAGCCCATTTAATTTGTATAGATATATAATACAAGAAGACGCCAGAGCGCCCCGCATCACCTTTGCGGGGCGGTCGCTTTGGGTGTATGGCCAGGTCCAGCACAGGTAGTGGATCTTTCTAATTTACATGGGTGAACAAAATCAGTAAGCGTAAATGATGAAAAAATGCAGCAGGATGGGACGAGGACCATGAAAAAGTCTAAAAAAGTCATAGTAACATGCGCGGTAACCGGGTCCATTCACACTCCAACGATGTCGCCTTACTTGCCAATTACGCCAGACCAAATCGCGCAAGAGGCGATTGACGCTGCTGAAGCAGGCGCAGCAGTGGTGCACTTGCATGCTCGTGATCCGAAGACTGGAAAACCCTCTCCTGATCCGAAACTGTTTATGGAGTTTTTGCCTCGTATCAAGCAGGCGAGCGATGTCGTAGTAAACATTTCAACTGGCGGAGCACCCGGTTTCACGATGGAGGATCGGTTAGCGGCTCCGGTTGCGGCGCGCCCTGAGGTGACATCGTTGAATATGGGGTCGATCAATTTTGGTGTATTCGACCTCGCGACGAAGTACTCCGATTGGAAACATGATTGGGAGCGGCCGTTTTTAGAGAGTTCTCGCCGAGGGTTGCAACAAAACACATTCGAACAAATTGATCGGTTTATATCCGAACTTCATGATGCTCACGGGACAAAATTTGAATACGAATGTTACGATGTCGGGCATTTGTACACGCTTGCTTACCTCGCCAAAGCAGGCCGAATTAAACCGCCATTCCTGATTCAGTGTATTTTTGGCGTTCTTGGTGGGATTGGTGCAGATCTGGACCATCTCGTGCATATGCGAAATACTGCAGATCGGCTATTTGGCGATGATTATCTGTTGTCGTGTTTTGCGATTGGTCGCCCTCAGATGCAGTTTCTCGCTGCCAGCGCTAGCATGGGTGGGCATGTTCGGGTTGGGCTCGAGGACAATCTGTACATCGGAAAAGGCGAGCTCTGTAAGAGTAATGCCGAGCAGGTGTGGAAAATTAAAAGAATATTGAGTGAGCTTGGTATGGAGCTCGCATCGCCCGACGAAGCGCGAGAAATGCTTTCGCTGAAAGGGGGGAGCAATGTGGGTTTTTAATGGTCAGGCCCGTCCAGGCACAAAAACACATGGGTTGAATGGGCCAAAAGCAACCGATGCATAGATCTGAAATCGGAATTTTATGAGGCGGTCTGTAGAACGGTGCCCGAATTAATATCAATGCATGGGCTGCGCTTGGCCGGTAACATTACGTTTGAGTGGTGATAAAATTGCTCCGCAGCATTACTCCCAAAGGGTCGCGCTTAGTCTAATGCCTAAGGCAAGCGAGTTATCAATGTCATTCGAGAATCCAGGATTATTAGTGTATTGAAGATTTGGTTGAATCGCAAATTTTTCGTTGAGCCGAAACTCGACGGTTGCCTCCAAAGTGGTCTCCTCACTATCTAATCCTATTGCGCGGCTCTTCGAAGATGGGAACGCATGAGCGGAAGCAACACCAGCGGTAATGCTCGGTGAGACCTGCCAGTTTAGGCCGTACCCAAGGTAACCATCGGCATCGACGTTGTTACCATGCGTTAAGCCAAATCTTACGAAACCTCTTAACTGCTCCAGTTGGAGTGGGCTGTTGAGTGTTCCTTCTACGGAGCCATATATCCCCAGAGGCGCAGAACTTTCCTGAAGAGGATCGCCCTGATTTGGACTATTCGTATAGCCCCAGATTCCAAGATTGGCATTAAATTCAGAGTTTGGCTGTAGGCTAGCTTGTGCGATAATCAGCGCCCCGTCGCTTGAGGACAAGTTGAGACTAGGGCGAGACGGGTTTTCCGCGGTGCCAGCGGTCGCATCAATCGCGGCAATTCGGAAGACTGTATTTTCCGTTGGGCTCCATTTAAGCCGCCCTGCAAGTGCAGTTACCGGGAAAATGGAGGGGCCATTGTCTCCTGTTTGTGCAATTTCGAAGCCTATTCCATGTGAGCTGTTAATGAACAGACTTGCCGCATCTATAACATCAAACTCTGAATTGAGATCGAAGAGTCCTCCTAATAGTCCAGCGCGCCCGGAGGCAAATGTGTGCTCCACCCATGCTTCATAAACACGGAGGCCAGAATCGGCATCAATATTACTAACGACTTGGGCATCTCCCACCAACTCGTCGCTGAAGGTGCTGTTATTATTATATGCTAGGGAGGCATAGAGCACTGTATCGGTAGAATTCTGAGAGCCAAACGCCATTTCGCCGGAAACCAGAGCGTTGTCGAGGTATCGTGTCCCTGTTTCCAGGCCGCCCTCCACATTTGTGAACACATCCGCTGTGTATGTGGCGCCAAGCGATAGTTGGCTTGTCTCTTGGTTATCACTGTCTGCATCTGCCAAAGGAGGGGCAATGGCTGCTATCGTTACGGCTGCTAGTGCTTTAGTGGCTCCAGACAACGACGATCGTGGCTTGATACTGCGCATTACATGTCTCCATCATTCTGATGCACTGTTAAATATGTAGGTATATAAAAAAACAAGGCCTGGACCGACTTGATTGTTCTGGTTGGGGGCTCCACAGCGTGATAATTCTTGTATTCTTTCACGGCGAAAGCGGTAATAGTTCCATAAAAACAACGATCTGGGAGGCTCACAATTTCAGTTCCATGTGTTTTGCAAAATTGTCACACCTGTTGGTGTGTTGTCCGTTGGATTATAAAAGGGTTGAAGAGATGAAAAAAATTTGGTGGGATGCAAATTAAGGAACGGAGTCAGCCGTTTTGTTAGCTGTGGGAGGTAAGAATGCAGCACCACAAATCTTATCGTTCAAAGATGATTGCGAGTTCGGCTATCGTCTTTGCATTCGCCGCAGGGGCGGTTGCCGAAGCTCAGGGATCCGAGGAGGCGTCGTCCAGATCCAATGAAGTAGTCGTGCTCGGTACCGTCACGGTGTCTGCTCAGCGCCGAGACCAGGATGTCGTTGAAGTGCCAATTTCTTTAACGCAATTTGATGGGGAAACCATTGAGTTGCTGCGCACTACCGAATTAACCGAGTACTTTCAGTATACGCCTAATGTTAGTTTTGCATCCCGAGGTGATAGGTTCAATCCTCGCACGAGCGTGAGGGGGGTGCAAACGTTAGGCGGGCGTGCCCCGGCGTTGGGCGTGTATCAGGATGGTTTTAACGTATCTCCCACAATCTCAAACGTTACTGCCAATCAGACGCTGGTGGACGTTGAGCGCATAGAGGTTCTCAGGGGGCCTCAGGGTACGACTTTCGGAAGAAACGCATTGGCTGGTGCGCTTAATGTCGTCACTGTGAAGCCAGACGCTGAGTTTTTTGCTTCAGGCACGGTAGACGTTGCGAGTGTTCATGGTGGTTCATATGAAACGCTAGTGCGCGGTACAATAAATGGGGCTCTGGCTGATAATCTCTTTATCCGCGCTTCTGCAGGGTACGAATATGAGGACGGATGGGTAAACAATGTTGCTCCAGAAGGTGAAACGAACGATCTGACAGATAAGGGTGCGCGAATTGCTCTGCGTTGGGTGCCGTCAAGTCAGATCACAGTCGATGCAAGCGTGCTTTATCAAGAAGCGGAACAAAACCGCCTCAACCTGATCCCAACGGGAATTCTGCCGGCTGGATCGATCCCGGCGGGCTTGGCGGCGACAGGGTTCTCCGCGGTTCCAATTCCGGTTGCGCCAGGAACGGCCGGATTTGTTAGTGATGGGAACACTGATACGGTGGCATTTAATGTCCCCAATGTTCGAACGGTCGAGACCCTGATTGCGCTCGCTCGAGTTGAGTATGAGGCCGGAGACTTCACGTTCATTTCCACCACAGGGTATTTGGACAATGAGTCGACATTGCGAGATGATGTGGATGCATCCGCTCTCGACATTTTGCGAACCGAGTCTCCGGTACTAAACGTCAGCTCGATTTCGCAAGAGTTTAGGTTGTTGTATGAGCCATCAGATATGCTGCTTGTTCAAGCTGGCCTTCTTTACGCAGAGGACGAAGAAGAGGAATCTGGGCTAGCCGAGATTGGCGCCGACGCATTGGCTTTCGGGTTCCTTCCCTCGCCACCATTCCCACCGAATACACCCTTGTTTCCTTTTCCGCCAGGGTTGCCCATCGCTGACTTTTCGGGGGTGACGAAAACGAACCAATCGGCTGTGTTCGGTGAGGTTTCGTACAGGCCGATTCCGCAGCTCGAATTAATTCTTGGTGGACGATATACCGAGGACGAGGTGAAAGACTCTCGCACGGACAATCCATTGCCTACCAATGGATTCATGACGAATGTTCTGACCGATGAGGAAACATTCGATGACTTCTCGATGAGAGCTTCTGCGGTCTATGAGGTGTCTTCGGATGTTAATGTCTATGCATCATACGCCGAAGGCTTCAAGAGTGGTGGGCTTCAACTGTCTCCTAATCCTTTACTCCCGCAGAGCTTTGGAAATGAAGAAATCAAAAGCTACGAGACTGGCCTCAAAGGCAGGTTCTTCAGAGGTGCATTGCAAGCCAATGCAAGTGTGTTTTTGATTGATTGGCAGGACTTGCAATTGAACTTCACGGACACAGATCCAAACTCGCCGACTTTCGCCCAAGGCTTCATCCGAAATGTGAGTGAGGCTGAGATCAAAGGCATCGAGTTTGACTTCCGCGCAATGTTGACCGATCGTTTGTCGGTGGATGGCGCCATAGGCTATCTCGATAGTGAATTTGGAAACTCACCAAATTGCGATACGGCAGGAATGAACTGTGACGGCACTCCGCTGCCTTTGAGCCCCGAATGGACCGGATCGTGGGGGATTACCTACTCTCAAAAAGTGTTTGGAGATTGGGACGGTTACATTCGCGCAGATGGATTTTTCCGAGGCGAGCAATTTGATTTCATCAATGGGTTGCCGGTGCAAGATGAGCTAATCATCGATGGTTATGATCAATTAAATCTCCGTCTGGGAGCAGAAAAAGACAACATTAGCTTAGCTCTGTTCGCCGACAATATCGGCAATCAGCGAGATATTATTGGCTTTAGAAATCCGGGTTCTGGATACTTCAGTGGAAATGCTGCCGCATTCAATGAGCCACAAACGGTAGGCTTCCGAGTTACGCTATCTACTCAATAAGCGCTGCCGTCTATTAAGGGCTGGTGAAACGCAAAACCTCTCTTACTCATTCGTTTCACCAGTCCTATAAATTTGAGAGTTACATCGTTTTCCAGACAGATATTGAGTCACGCTTTGTCGCGATTTTACGCCTGTTTATCGAAATCGGCGATGATGCACGGCGTTTCTGGGTGAGCTCCTAAACTAATATGAATAGGGACAGAGGATTGTGTTAATTATTTCTTCAACGCCTTTCCTAGTGTTCAGCGGTTGTGCGTGCTTCTATCAAGGTGATCAGCGTAGGGGACGGTTGGCATCCGTACGCAGCTCCGAGCGACTAAGGTACTTATTGCGATTTTGCGGTCTGTTACTTCTCGGTTTAGCCTTCTGGTGTTTAAGTACTATGTTGGGAATCGAACGAGGTATGCCGGTTTGGCTGGGCGAGGTCTCGATTGCTTTTTTTCTTGGGCTTTTTCTCGCTGCATACAGATCTGATATGCACTTCCCTGTAATGATGGCCTGCCTCATCTTTGGATTGGCTTTGTTTCTTGGGGGGCTATTATGAGTTTTCTGATAGTCATCTGCGCTGGAGTGATCGGGTTCGTCTTGGCGTTCGCAACCTGGAAAGCACCAAGGATCACAAGCGTGGTGATTTGGACGCTGACAGCGGCTATGATGCTTCAGTCTGCGCTAGCCGTGACTTTGCCTTTTGAATTTCGCTCATTGGCGCTTTGGCTGGCAATATGCATGCCTTTGATATGGGTCGGCTTCCAGCTGTGGTGCTTTTGGGAGCGACGGTCTTGGGTTGTGGCTTCCGGAATGCTCGCCGTAACAGCAGTTAGCACGCTTGTCGTTCTTATTGCGCCCCCATTGATCTAGTCTGGAGCAGGTATCGTGAACAAAGAACGACACAACAGAGTTTATGAACTACACTCTTGGGCAGGGGTGTTGTTTGGCATTATTATCTATGTCGTTGCCATTACAGGCTGTTTTGCACTTTTTCAGGGGGAGTTACAACCCTGGGAGGATACCGACCTGCGCGGAGAAGTGAGTGTTGAGCTTCCGGAAGTGACGCCCGTGTTTGAGGAATGGCTATACAATGCAGGAGATGTGTCAGATTTGGATTTCGTTCGCTTCGATTATCCAACAATTCAGCGTCCAGTTTTTTCAGCAGAAGCCGTGTTCTTGAGTTCTGAAGAGAAGACTACCGAAGCTAGTCAGCGCTGGACGGCCGACTCCGCCAAACCAATAGCGAGCCGAGGAGCCGGTTTAAGCGAGTGGATCCGGGATTTTCATCGAGACCTAATGTGGCCGGACGGACTTGGCGGACGACCAGTTGGGAATGCGTTGGTTGGAATAATTGGTATTGTTTTTCTGTTGGCGCTTACCTCAGGCCTGATTGTTCATAATAAGGTCCGCAAGCAGGCGTATACGATGCGCCTTAGGTCAGCACCATGGACGAAATGGCAAGATCTTCATAAATCACTAGGACTTTGGGGTATCCCATACTTCTTGATGGTTGGGTTTACCGGTGCGTTCCTGGGCGTAGCGGTCATTATGGCTCAGGTTGTTGCGGCGATCGCGTTCAAAGGTGATGTTGATCAACTGATAGATGCAATCATAGGCCCCCCCAAAGCAGCCTCTGGAGAGCAAGTGCAAATGATGTCGCTTGAGGAGGTTCGCCAAATTCAGCACCCGGTTTTCGGCACGCCCCCGCAGTTTTTGATCCTTAGAAACTATGGAGACGCAGCGGCTGAGTTTGAACTGTTTTACGAAGAAGAAAAAAAGCTAGCATTGTTCGATTCTGTGGTTGTTCGTGGGAGGGACGGAATGACTGTGGAGCCTGATCCGCAGAGCGCTCCTACTCTTGCTTCGAGAGTAGCTGATACGTTCGTTCCTCTGCATTATGGAACGTATGGCGGTGTTGCCCTAAAATTTATATACCTTCTATCGGGCCTAGGGTTAGCCCTCATCGCAGCCTTAGGCACTATGATGTGGGTGGAACGGCGCAAGCTCGGAAGCGTCGGTTCGCACTCCAAAGAGTTCTACGAGTATATAGGTCGGCTGGGCACTGGCGTCATGACAGGGCTGCCAGTTTCTATTTTGGCATTGTTCTATGCGGACAGATTATACGCGGGATTGGAAGCTACACGTATCGTCCTGGTCGGATGGTGTTTTTTCATTTGTTGGGCCGTAGTGATCCTGTTCGCATTCGTTCGGCGAAATGACTATGCAACTGTGCGAGAAATGCTCGTTTTGACGGGTGCCTTGGCACTAGGCGTGCCAATTTTGAACGGTTCTACAACGGGAGACTGGATCAACATCTCATCATTATCTGCCGGCAGTTCGGTGGCTTGGGTCGATTTTGGATCGATTGTAGTTGGACTCGCTTTGATGGGTGTTAGCCTTTTACTACCCAAGGCCAGGGCCAATAAAAAAGTACAAAGAAGCCCTATGTGATCTCTACCTCGGTGACGCCCATGGTAAGATTCAGGAGCGGAAGCCGTTCAACAGATAACCGTGAGTTCAACAAGATCTCACAGTGTTTTTTTCGAAGTGACTGTGAAGAAGATTAAATGCTTCTAAAAAATGGAGAGGAAACTCGTGACTGAAGGAACTGAGCGTGAGAACTTCAATTTAGGGGTAATAGGTCTAGGCGGTGTTTCAACCGCACACTTAGAGGCTGTCAAAGACTTTGAGTGGCTAACGATTAGAGCTGTTTGCGATCTGAATGAAACACGCGCAAAGAAAGTGGCGGGCGATTATGCTGCAAAGTCATTTTCGAGCTACAGAGATCTTCTTGAATTCGGAAATTATGATTTGGTGTTGGTGCTTACACCAGCCTCGACACATCGCGAGATCGTAGAGGCAGTCGCCAGAGCGAGATTTCCAATATTATGCGAAAAACCGATTGCGGTCCAATTGCAGGATGCCGAAGCTATGCTGAGCATTTGCGAAGAGATGAACGTGCCCTTCTTCTACGGGTCGTCCTATCGTTTTCTTCCCGCCATCCAGGAGGCCAGGGAACTAATCCAAAACGGCGAAATAGGCGATATCGTACTAATGACAGAGCAGCTCGTCGGAGGTGCCGGCAAAGATGGATATCAACAGCTTGGCGCGATTCATTATCCAACGGGGGGGCCTGGTGGGGCCGGTATGGGACTCGTGGACCACGGAATTCATCTCATTGATATTTTGCCCTGGATTACAGGACTGGAAGTACAGAGTGCCTCAGGCTTTGGGCAGATTTCTGGCAAGCCTCCGATCGCAGAGCACGCGATCCTTAAGATGAATAATGGGGCAATTGCAACGCTTACTTATCATGCTGGAACATACAGTCCCGTTTTGCCATCAGGTGGTGTGTTTAGTGGAGGCCAAGGATGGACGGTAGATGGAAGTCTGAGCGATTCTGGAGCTTGGGACGACGATCCGGGAACGATCTGCATCTATGGCACGAGAGGAGCAATTCGAATACTCCACTACGCTAACAAACTATTTATCCGAAATGCGGACGGGATAAAAGAAGTCTCACTACAAGGGCGCCCAGCGTTCGGACATTTTGGTAGTCAGATTGAGGCCTGCGCATCTGATCTGGCAAATGGCGAACAGACAGTTGCGACAATAAAAGACGGTATCATTGCGCTCCGCACTTTGCTGCAAATATATCAAAGCGAGCTTGGATCACACTATGTTTAGGGGGGGGCTTATGAAGTCGAATGCGCCTTCGAATGAGCCGCCCGTCAATCACGTTTTTGCGACCTCCGTGTGGCTCGCAATTGGGCTTTCATTCCTCGTTGCAGCCTGTGCTTCACCCGAGAGCCGAGATTATAGGCCAGGGCGATTCACTGAAGATCCGTTGAGATGTGCAAAGTATAATGCGTATCAACGAGGTATCCCAATTGCGGAGTTGAGCATCTCAATCGAAAAGGGCGAAAAGCAATATTCGATAAGGCATCGAAACCTCAGGGACCATAACTGGTTCGAGTGGCATCACGCTCCAGTGCGACTCGTCGCGAGCAACCCTCATTTTGTTCTATCTTCTGCTACCGCTTTACCACCAAGCCGAAGGGTTGCTGTTGCAAGCTTTGCGCAAGACTTGGATGCATTGCAGGACTTGATTTGGGATTCAGGCGTAAACCAAGTAAGTGTTTCCGATGGTGTTGTCTATGATCGGTTAAACGCCACTCGCCATTCGATAAATGGAAACCTGATCGAAGCCTATAACTGGCAAACGTCCCAGTTTGATGCGGTAAGCGATCTAACCATTAGCCAGGATGGGGTTATTATTGCAGCCTCAGATTTGACCCACGATGCGGTATTTGTCTGTGATGGCTATGAGCAGTTTACTTCAGTTGCGGAGTGGCAGAATCGTTCGGTGTCTCAGCCCGATTATGGATACCAAGAGTTGGGGCTCCAGACTGTTCGTACCCGCGATGGGGGAGAGCTGAGCACGCTTGTCATGCTTCCAAAAAAAGATGGGCCATTTCCGACTATCCTCATTCGAACGCCATATGGAGTTTCCAACGCGAAGGACCGTTATGCGCATTTTGCTATCCGAGGATATGCAGTGGTTTTGCAATCGGTAAGAGGCACCTCGAGGTATGATCAAGCGTGGGCTTCGCCCGGCGAGTTCAAGATGATGACCCAGGAGGCTGTTGATGGAAGTGATACGATTAGCTGGGTGACAGCACAAAGCTGGTCGGACGGCACGCTGTGTATGCACGGTCTCTCGTACTATGGTTTTACTCAATGGACTGCCGCCATGTCGGGTAATCCTGCACTCCGATGCCTCAACCCTGAGAGTACGCTGGGTACGGCTTTTACCGATCAGCCTTACTTCGGAGGAATACTATATCAGGGATTACCTTTTTATGTGTTCTGGCTTGAAGGTAAGGAGCTCAAACCAGGTTTGACTTGGTCAGAGGTGCTTCGCTATCGCCCCTTAATACAGCTTGATGAGTTCGCAACTGGATTCGATATTCCTCTTTGGAATGAAATGGTCGAAAACAGTTCAAACAATGAATACTGGGCGCCGCAAGACTGGCACCGATTGCCGCAAGTGTTTGATATTCCATCTCTCCAGATTTCCGGATGGTTTGATGATGACTTTCCAGGGACAGAGAGTAACTGGTTTCAAACGCAGAGACGCAACGCGAGAAGTCACTTGATCGTCGGGGGGTGGTGGCATTCCATTAATCGTTCTCGATTGATAAATGGTTTTGAGACAGGCGATCATGCCCTGCGCCGGGACATCGACCTAATTAGGCAGAAGTGGTTTGACTATCATCTGAAAGACTATGGGCGGGCTTTTGATCAGCCAAAAGTAGAGTATTTTGTGTTGGGTGCAGATGAATGGAGGGAGTCTCAGTCCTGGCCGCCTTCGACGTCAATTCAAAAACGATTTTATCTTGTTGCCGAAAGCGCAGATGGTTCGGGTGGTAGGCTTTTGTCCGAAGCCAGACATAGTTCTGTTCCGATATTTGAATCATATGTTTTCGACCCTAAGAATCCGCCACAAAACTGGACAAATTTCGATGCTCTTACAGAATGGCGAGATGTTCAAACCTATCCGGCTGATATGACAGCTATGGATGCGCGCTCAGACGTGAAAACATATACAACCGATGCTTTCGACCACGCCGCAACTCTAGCTGGGCCTCTTCAGCTTATTCTATTCGCATCGACTGACGTCAAAGATACGGATTGGTGGGTCAGCGTTTCAGTCATTCGCCCAGACGGTTCTTCTACTAGATTGTCGCTGGGTTCGCTACGTGCCAGATTTCGTCACTTGGACGACCCAATAGCCCACGCGCAAGGCTCGAACTTTCAAGAAGGGCGCCTCCTGTCTGGGAACATAAATGATATTGAAAAATACGAAATCCGAATTCCTTCATTCGCGTATCAATTTAAGCCGGGCGAGAAGTTGAGAGTTTCGATTTCGAATGGATTAGAAGGATACGGTTTTGTAAACTCTCAAACTGGATCGGACGAAGCTTTCGCAGAAGAGATGTTGGTTTCAAACAATAGGATCTACGTCTCCGAAGGTTTCCAAAGCCAATTGGTGACGCATTTTGTTGAAGATTAAATGCAAAAATTTGAATATGCGCGAGAAGCGTTAAGAGCATATCTTTGGTGTCAAGTCTCAGCCTGATGCTCTGTCTTTGTTTAGGAACCGTCACTCGAAAGCTTTACAGGTTTCTAAGGTGGTCTCTATAGCGAGCGGAGTTTTCCACATAGTGATCAGCCGAATCTGATAGTTTGATTGCATCTGAATCAGAAATTTCTCTCACAATCTTTCCAGGGATTCCCATAACTAACGAGTTGTTCGGAATTTTCTTACCTTCTGGAATCAATGCCTTCGCACCAATTATGCAGTTTTTCCCAATGACTGCACCATTCAAAATTGTTGCTCCAATGCCGATCAGAGAATTGTCACCAATCTTACAACCGTGAAGCATTGCCAAATGTCCTACAGTCACACCGTTTCCGATAGAAACAGGAAATCCTGGATCAGTGTGTACAATCGCACCGTCTTGAACATTCGATCGGTGCCCTACGGTAATTCGTTCGCAGTCGCCGCGTAACACAGCATTATACCAAACGCTGGCTTGCTCTCCGAGTTCAATTCTTCCAATAATTATAGCATTCTCGGCGATCCAACTTTCTTTCCCTAGTATCGGAACCCCAAAATTCTCCTCAAGCTCGTATATCGCCATAATTTCAATGTCTCCAATCGGTTTCATGCAAATTTCGGTTTGCTGTAATTTCTGCACGTCTAGCATAGCAATAAGGTCACGTAGCGCTTGACAGCAGATATTAATATATAGGTATAACAATAATTGATTTCCGAGACAGAAATTCCAGAGAGCGTCTTCTATGTCAACACAAAACAGCGGGCGAATCGGGACTTTAGGATTGTTCAGTTTTGCGTTCGGAAACATCGTCGGGGTCGGTTGGATCGTAGCGGTAAGCTCTTGGATATTAGAAGCAGGTCCGTTAGGTGCGATTATTGCATTCTTGATCGGGGCTGTCTTTGCGACTGTAATTGGCTTATGCTATGCAGAAGTAAGCTCGATGTTTCCACTCCCGGGCGGCGAAATCGCTTACGCTGAAAGAATATTCGGTAAAGTTGCGGGTATTTTTGCAGGGTGGATTCTTGCGTTCCTGTTCATAACGGTGAACGCGTTTGAGTTTGTTTCGATCGGTTGGGTTTGGGGCGCTCTTGCGCCAGGATTAAGAGGGCCCGTGCTCTATGAAGTACTTGGAGCAGATGTCTATCTAGGAGACACGGTTGTTAGTGTTCTGACCCTTGGAGCGATCGCGATTATCAACGCTCGCGGGGGGCAGAACTCTTCGCAATTTCAAATGATAACGACATTCTTCCTAATGCTTCTTACATTACTCTTGGGGGTGGTGGGGCTCTTGTTTGGGAACGTTCAAAATGCAGCACCGCTATTTTTTCACGGCGAGGATAGCTCTTACTTAGGCGGTTTTTTGGCTGTGCTGGCAACCACGCCCTTTTGGTTCGCTGGCTTTACCATATTACCACAGGCATTAAGTGAAAGATCTGGGGCCGTGAAGCCAAATTCGCTAAAACGGCTTATTGTCGCATCCATTCTTGCGGCGGGGCTCTTCTACGCGGTTATAATCTTTGGGGTTGCGACAGCCGCGCCAAAAGCCGCTTATGTGGATGGTGTATTGCCATCAGCAGATGCATTTGCTTTCGCCCTGAATCACCCAGTCGGTCGATTGCTTGTGCTGTTAACAGGGTTTGTAGGCTTAGTCACAACCTGGAACGCCGTGTTTATGGGGGCGTCGCGTGTAATTATCGTCTTGAAAAGAAAGCTGCGTGCAGAGCAAAGTAAAGCGGGCTTTTCTAGCGGAGAGTTGCTGGTGGCAACGCTGGTACTTGTGCCGATTATATTTGTCTATGGTTTGCTGGGGCGTGGAGGTATCTCGCCATTCATCAACAGTTGTGGTTTCGCCTACTGCATTCTGTATATCATCACGATTTCGGTTTTGTTGGTAGCCCGCAAACGGTATCCGGATGAGGCGCGCCCGGTGAGACTTAGATTTGGAATATTTTGGAGTTCTCTGGGGCTCTTGATCTCAATAGGCATGATGTATTTATCTGCCCGCGAGTTTACAATTCTCGGTTCGGGCGTTGCCTTGGAAGCCACGATTTTGACTGCTTGGCTAGCGCTGGGTTTTTCAATTTATTGTTTGATCAAGTGGGGCTCAAGCTTCGAGAAGTAACCTTCCGAGCGGCTTACTCCAACTATATCTCCTCGGACATGCGTTCGAATGTGCCTTGTTTAATGGCAGTAATTACCAGCTCGACGCTAGCATTTATTGCAGTATGAAGATCTATCCTGCTCAAACCCGGGCTGACGAATACGGTGTTTGCAAAGCCCTGACGCTCCAATCTTTCCTTGGCAGCCGTGTAGTAAATACTGGTTTCTACCGGCAAGATTCTACGAATTTGGTAGACCGCTGATGAAACCAAAAGCGTCGCGTACATGTGATAAGCCATAGCTGTTGAAGCACTAGGCATTCCGGCACTACGAAAAATACCGATCATGTACTCGAAATAGCAGACGCCGTAGTCATCCTCATCTATTTCTTCCGATTGAAGAATTCGAAATTCCTTCGACTTTTCGAGATGTGTTGTAACACCTTTTCGTTCCAAAAACGCTGCTAGAACAGGAGGAGTTGCCGCGCGTAAGTCTTCTTCCCAATTGCCTGTAGGTTCTGGCAGCCGGTTGCATACCGAGCGATAAAAGCGATTGATAACGAGCGACAAAAACAGAGCACGAGAGCTGATATGATAACGGATTGCTGTTGTCGAAACGCCAAGTGCCTTGCCCATCGTGACAAAGGAAATCGACCCAAGTTCCGTAGTGCGTGAGAGCTCGAATGCTTTTTCAATAATATCGTCCCGGGTAAGACTTACAGCATTCGTGTCCCCTTTGCGCGGGCGGCCCGGTTTGCGATTTACGTTTTTTGTCACGGCCATGATACATTCCACCTATTTGAGCTCACATAGCAGGCTATGTTATTTGTACATATGCAATTTATGTGAACACTAAGCAAACTGTCAGGTGAATATTTGTTTGATAGAGGGGAATTTTTATCTGCTGGTGACTAAACGGTGGGGCCTTCATTGCTCATTAGGGCGCTCTAAGCCGAATGAGGGTCGAAGCGCATGAACGATTTGGCGCGCTCGAACTTGAGCGCGGGTGATATGTCGGAGTTTTCTAGCCAGATCAGAGTTGTATTTCCTAGGATCAGTAGCATCTGGTTTGAGCTCTGCATGCTTGGCTAATGATTGTTCGGCACGCGCTTTGAATCGAAATAGGTGCTCTAGTTCGTCTTCTTTCTGCTCAAGCTTTCGCAAAAGTTGGTTCGCCTCTAAGAGATATGCCTCAGCGCGATCAGCCGCATCCTCGACGAGTTCCTCCTTCGTAGCCGCTAAGCGAATCGTCCACATTTCATTCGTCTCATCGTGATAGAAATAACCATGTGTTCCTCCCCGAGGGGGGAGGTCGTACCGAATTGGTCCAATTGCTAAACTATACAATCCCTGATCGCCATTATCTGGTTGAATAACCGCAGTGCAGGCATTTCCTCGGTGCGCTGGCGAAGAAGTATACAAGATCTCTCCTGCGCTCATGCGCAGAACATCGGTTGAAACATCGCTTGGTTCTGAATAATCAGAAGGGGTGCTGTACATCCGTTCGACCCATTCAGCGTTGATGCTTCCGCTGGCCGGGATTGAATGCGCATAGAACGTTTTCGAGCGATCGGCATTCACTTGAGATGCTGTCACTCTCAACGCGGAGACCATGGGATTTTTGTGCATCATTGCAACAGGATCCCGCGCATACCATCCACGCTCCACATCATAAGTTAATGCGCCTTCTTCAAACCCGTGATTACAACTCGGCGCGTCTGGAGCCATGGAGTTGTTTCCCGCATATAGGATGTCGTGCTTGTGACCTTCTGAATCGAATGTTGATTTGCGGATCACTCCTTCGGGGTGCTCTTCACTTCGGTGTCGGCTTTCGATGATTATCCCCTGTTGGGTGTCAACCCATTGCCCACCCCCCGAGCCAATAACGCTTCCAACATCTCCGATTGGAATGCTGAACTGCAAAGACAATACATCCTCGGTTGAGTTATGGTGCTGGAGAGAATGGAAGGTTAAGGCACCGCGTGGAACGCCATAACCCCAAGTTTCTGGTGGTTCCATCATATGAGGTTCACCACCATGATGTATGTATGCAAGACCCTTATTGTTCATACCCGGGTGTCCGCCCATTCTCGTTAGTCCCATTCCAGGGATCCAGCCGCCGGCAACTGAAAAGGGAGTGTATATGAATGGATTTCCTTCGTCTGGATAAGCTATTATCGACGCCTGCATCCAGCAATCATGATCTGTGGTCGCTCCAGCGACCATGCCGCCATCTTGCGTCGCCGTGCCCCAGGCGCAGAAGCCACTGCAGCGATCTGCGAGCTCTGAACGCGGCAGCGGCAGCCCAATATCATGGTCTGCCTTAGCGCTTTCCATTTGAGCCTCAGCAAAAATCTTTTGACCGAAATACATGGCAGAGGTTAGGCGTTCGCTACCAATGAACGGCCAAACAGGTGCGTCTCTGCTCCTGGAGGGAGCTTCTGCGCCCACCCATAAATGAAGAACATTCTCGTAAGACATGGGTAAGCCAGACTCCGTAGCACCGTCGGCCCACCCCTTGCAAATCTGAAGTATGTCTGGCGTGTGAGTTTCTAAGTGTTCTTCAAACCGTCGCATAACGTCCAGACGTTCTTGCGTGAATCCGATTTCTGAAAACTTTCTGAATACAAAATCACCATAGATTTGCATAACTTGTTGGGCATACTGATAGCCCATTTCATACGCGCTTCCGCCAATAATAAGAGTTGGGCAAATCGACGGAACGATAGGCACGCCGCCCGCCCTCAAGCACTCAGTTCCCTCATAGCTCAGCTCTGGGGTGTGTGTTTTGATCGTGTCTAGTCGAGTGCCTAATAACAGGGCTTGTCGAACGTCTTTTGCGATTTTTGAGCAAAAGCTCGCGGCCTCGATTCCAATCCTCGCAGCTTCCGGTTTCTCGACCAAAATGGGTAACGCATTGTTGGCGGTCGTGATGCTTCCGATAAACCACTTGGCTCGTGCGAGATGCAGTAAAGCAATGTCTAGCTTTTCTCTCGCTTGCGCAAACGTAGGACTGGCGAACGTGTCATTTGCCAGATATCGACTTGCAAACAGAACTTGATATTGGGCGTCGGTAACCATAGCGATCAGCTCTGCGACAGACTTCCCTGCATAATTTGCCTCAAGATCCAGTTCGAACTGAAACGAGCTATCGTCGTTTGCGATTGATGCGGGCGGCGCAGTACCTTTGCGTTTTTCCAACATTTTACTACCTACTTTCTATCATCGCACTTTTCAGCAGGATGTTTGATGACGCTATTGGTGACTAACTTTTCAGCGCGTCGGCCTTTTATTTTTATCCCAAAAAAATATCTTAGCAAGGTCACATTCCTTTTTTGCCTGTATGCCGCGCTTGATGTTGCCCTAGTTATAGCTAGATGCCCAAAAAAATGAGCGCACTAGGGCCTTTGCGTTTATTTTGATGGCGTGCTCAATAGGGGGTGACAAAATAATATATAGATGCGAAAAATATGCTTCGAAATGTGCGGAAAATGCTGCGCGGTTGCGCAGTGTCGGTATGTGTCGATGAAATTCGACGCTGATACGAGGTTGTTGAAGGTGGGCCGTAGAGCGGTCTGATGGATCCGATACGGCAAAGGAGTGCCTCTTGTATTTTGTGAGTGAGAGAGCGGTGATTGAATCCGTACGACAATCCGATGTCACGAGCGTCATATCTGACGTGTACGCATCTATGGCGCGCGGGCGAGCCGTAAATTTTCCGGTTATCAGAGAGACGCTGCACTTCGAAGATGCAATCTTCGGGTTCAAGTCTGGTTTTAACAAATCCGACCCTTTACTAGGTGTGAAGGCTGGCGGTTTGTGGCCCGGAAATAGAGCAAAAGGTATCCCAAACCACCAATCCACTATTTTGCTTTTTGATCCCGAGTCGGGCGCAGCTCAGGCATTGGTTTTTGGGACTTACTTAACGGCTTTGAGAACTGCCGCTGCCAGCGCGTTATCTGTACGCCATCTCGCACGCTCCAATTCACAGATACTAGGGATTATCGGGGCAGGTGGACAGGCTGAGTTCCAAATTAGAGCAAACCTCGCCGAACGTGATTTTACAAAGTTGATGATTGGCGTTGCTTCTGAAAACAATATCGAGAAACTTCGAGGTTCACTATCCGACCTCTCAATAGAAATAGAGGTTGCGACACATGAAGATGTGGCGCGTTCCAGCGATGTGCTTATCACGGTGACGCCATCTATTGAGCCTTTTGTAAAGGAAGAATGGATCCGGCCTGGAACCCACATCGCCTGTATGGGAGCGGATACGAAGGGTAAAAACGAGGTGGCGCCAACCCTGGTATCTAAGGCGCAAATTTTTTGCGACGAGCCTAGCCAAGCGACCTCAATCGGGGAATGTCAGCATGCATTTGCAGCCGGGCTCATTTCCGAGGCCGATATCAAAAAAATCGGTGACCTGATCGAAAAGCAAGTGGTCGGACGCCAGAATGATGATCAAATAACGCTCTTTGATAGTACCGGCGTCGGCTTGCAAGACTTAGCTGCTGCTCGATTAGCTTTGGACTTGGCGAGAGCCGCTGGTTTGGCTGAGTTCGTCCAAGCAGATTGAAGGCCAATTATGCCAAAGGAATCATTGAGAATGCCCCAGTTTGTTACTGATTTGCCGACCCCGTGCTTGGTCCTGGAAAAGTCAAAGCTAGAATCAAACATTGAACGTATGGCCGAGCGTATTGCACACCTCGGTGGAGCGCTGAGGCCGCATGTTAAAACCCATAAGTCCATTGACGTCGCGAACAAAGTTATTGCTGGCGGTTTTGTTAAGGGGATCACGGTGTCCACGCTTAGAGAAGCTGAGTACTTCTTTGAACGCGGTATCTCGGATATAATGTACGCAGTTGGCGTCTCTCCAAACAAGCTGAAGCGAGTTCGTGAGTTGATGGTAGCAGGGTGTGATTTGAAGATCGTTCTCGATAACAAGAGGATGGCAGAAATTGTAGCCAAAGAAGGTGAGGCCCATAGAGTTGAGTACAATGTCTTAATCGAACTCGACACTGATGGTCATCGTTCCGGTGTGAACCCCGAGAGCGATGAACTCATAAACATTGGTAGCACCTTGGCACAATCAACGGGCGCTAAACTGGTTGGAGTGATGACCCATGCAGGAGAGTCTTATGGGTGCCAAACACCGGAAGCTCTATTGGAAATCTCTCAACGTGAGCGAGACCTGAGTGTGTTGGCTGCAGAACGTTTACGGGGACTTGGAATTGAGTGCCAAATGGTTTCAATCGGCTCAACACCTACGGCGCTCAGCGTCGATAATCTGAATGGCGTGACCGAAGTCAGAGCGGGTGTCTATGTTTTCTTCGACCTCGTTATGGCGGGCGTGGGCGTTTGTGATCCCGATGATGTGGCGGTTAGCGTGTTGTCCAGCATCATAGGTTACCAAGAGGACAAGGGGTGGGCTATCACGGATGGCGGGTGGATGGCGCTGTCACGCGATCGCGGAACGTCAAATCAGTTTGAGGATTATGGATACGGAAAAGTTGTCGGGGCTCACGGGGAATCGATAGGCGATCTCGCTGTTATTGGAGCTAACCAGGAGCATGGGATTGTCGGCTCTCGCATCGGCAATAGCCCTCTCAACTTGAACAATTTGCCGATAGGTGGATTGGTGAGAGTGCTACCGAACCATGCCTGCGCGACCGCAGGCCAATATGACAAGTACTATCTTGTTGATGGAGATAGAGTTCTCGCAACATGGCCGAGGGTCAACGGTTGGTAGAGTTGCGGGGACTTGAATATGAAACGTGTCTTTAGAGTTCTAAGCTGGGCCGGCGCTGTAGTGCTATGTACGGGCCTACTACTTTTTGGAGCTATGTTCGCTGTTGTCACTGATGTCCCCAAACCTCAGGGAGAGCCGATTTCAAAAATAGTGTTTACGAATGTCAACATTGTTGACCCTCAGTCAAACCTGATCCTGCCATCGAAAATAATCGTGGTTGATGATGGTATGATCACAGCCATCAATGATGCAAACAGCGCAATGCCATCAGATCACCAGGTCAAGGATATGCGGGGTGCATATGCGATCGCTGGGTTTTGGGATATGCATGCTCACTTCCCGCGGATGTCGGAGCATTTCTCTGGTCCTATGATGATTATGCATGGCGTTTTTTATGCAAGAGACATGTCGGGTGATTGTGCGGGTAGCTCTTGTATATTTAATCGCTCAATTCAGGAAAACCGGATATTCGATAAGAAGGTCCAAAATCATAGGATGTTGGGGCCAGAAATTGTTGAACGTGGATCATTCATTGTGCATGGTCCTAAGATTGCGAACACCGGGCCAGCGAATAGGTATGGCACAAGACCTAGCTTCCTGGCGCCCTCCACTCGAAAAGATGGAGAGGACCTCGTAAATCACCTCGCGCGTCGAGGCATCGATTTCGTAAAACCTTACGATTCTATTCCTCCAGAGGTTTTTAGAGGAATGTCGAAGGGGGCGGCAAGTAACGGCATTTACCTTGGAGGACACGTTCCAAAAGCTTTTACGTTGACGCAAGCCATTGCCGGAGCGCAGCGCACAATCGAGCACGCAAGAATGCTACCTTTTGCTTGCAGCGGAGAGAACCAACCTTACGCAGATGAATATGCGAGTTGGCTGAACGATCAGGATCCGGAAGCCAAACAACCAAAAGCTAGATCGAGGTATGGTGCCGCCATCGACTCTATCGATCAAACGGCTTGCGATCGTCTTCTCACGTTTTGGTCGAAGACAAATACCTACTACGTGCCGACCCATATCACGCGCCAATCTGAGTTTTTGGTTCACACGGGTGCTTATCGGGCCGATGAGCGGTCCGATTTTGTTCCGGAATGGATCCTATCTTTCGAGTGGGCTCCAGAAGAAGCATTTTACAAAGAACTCTTCCAGCAATCACCTATTAGCCTGGAAGAGCATATCGACTTTTTTGAACGCGGCGTCTTCTTAACCGGCGAAGCGCACAAAGCAGGGGTTAAGCTTCTTGTTGGGACCGACACAGGGGATCTATTGGTATATCCGGGTGCGAGCTACCATGATGAGATGTCGATATACGCTGATGCAGGTCTCACGCCTTCGGAGATTTTGAGCGCAGCTACAATTGCAGCCGCTGAATTCGTTGGAAATTCTGAGCAGCATGGATCTATCGGAGTTGGAAAACGCGCAAATATGATCTTTCTGGATCATAATCCGCTAGATGATGTGCGTAATACTCGATCAATTTCAGGTTTATACTATCAAAACAGATTCTATGACGAAAAAGCACGGTCGTTGGTGCTCAAAGAGGTCAGCTCGAAGGCAGCCGGAACAAGGCACAATTTGATCCTCGGATGGCTTTTCATCACTAAAATTATTCCGGCCATACCGGAACATGGTCTGCCCGGAGATGATTATGCTCCGTCGCGTGATTCTTACCATTGCCGATATCATTAAGACGTTTGTATGAGAGGACCCCCTATGCTTTCTATAGAGGTTAAGGACTTACTGATCGGGCTGTTACGGGTCATCGCTCTTCCTGCTCTAATAGCATCGATGGCTGTTTCGCCCGCAAACACTCAAGCGAAATCAGAGCTTAGTCTTGATGAGCTTCTATCGATCCCAGAGCTCTCAAGCGTGGCCTCAAATCAACAAGGCGATATAGCGTGGGTTGAAAGACATGACCGTGGGTGGAACATTCTGGTTGCTCGGGCCCCCTTATACCAACCGACACAGCTGACAAACTACTATGATGATGCGGGACGTGAACTGTTTATTATTGGCTTCGATGCAGACGGCTCAGTCGTGTACCGACGAGGTGAGTGGGGCGTTAACCCAACGAATGATGTCAGTGCCCCGCTAGTACAAATATTGTCCGTCGATGAGCGGTCAGACCAGCCGACCGCGATAATTGAAAACGTTGCGGGTCGGTGGAGTAGCGACGCTGTCTTAATCGATGGTGGTTCAAGAATTATTGCAGCTGAAGGCGGGCGAGTTTTGGCTTATTCAGCGAGCCCAGGCGCGGCACCAGATACTCTTTTCGACTTGAGAGGCGTGGTGAGGTCGGTAGTACCATCTCCTGATGGCCTCAAACTCGCGGTCACGGTCGATCTATCTACTTTGAAACGTGGAAAATATGGGTTCATTGTTGTTTATGACCTTAAGACGAAGTCGCTAAACTATATCGAGCCTGGTCTCGGGGTCGATCAGGACGTTGTGTGGGGACCAGATGGTCAACGGTTAGCATTCGTGCGTTTTGGATATGAACCCCGAACCTGGCGGTTTTCAGATCACAGAACAGGTGTGCCGTTCGAGATAGTGGTGGCGAATGCAGATACTGGAGATGGTGAAATCGTTTTTAAATCCGATACAGGGTATGGGGCGCGATTTAACGGTTTTTCCGCGAGTGGATACTCAGGTTTAGGTGGAATTGGGAATCTCTCTTGGTTGGAAGACGATACACTTGTGTTTCCATACGAGAAAACGGGGTGGAAGCTACTCTATGCCGTGAGTGCGAATGGGGGTGAGTCAGCTAGGTTATTGACGCCTGGAAAAATGGAGGTTCGCGGCGTCGCTTCAAAGACTGATCGATCAGGCCTCTACTATTGGTCCAATCAACAGGATGATCTTGCCCGATTGAGTTTGTACGAATTGTCAGTTGGTACAGGACTAGCGCCACAACGAATAAATCTACCTCCTGGATCGGACATGGTGACTGGTTTTAATAAACGGGCTGTGTTTCCCATCGGTGAGGGCAATCAAGTTGCAGTCATCAGCGTAGGGGCGACGAGCCCCACCCAACTGGTGCTCTTGCGCGATAAAGGCAGCCATAAACTCAGCTCCGGACCGAAAAGCGGCGATGCAATAACGGCAAAAATGCCAAGTCCAGAAGTGGTGAGCTTTCAAGCACCCGATGGTGTTCAAATACAAGCAACTCTGTATCGACCATTTGGCGACAAACAGCCGAATAAACACAAAGCTATAGTATGGGCGAGAGGTGGACCTCGACTACAGATACACCCTGTGTGGGAGTCCCAGCATACTAGAGATATGACCTGGTTCTATTTTCTATCAAAAGGCTATTATGTTCTGATCCCAAACTATCGGGGAGGTATCGGATATGGTTTGGATTTCAGAGAACCAGCCTCGTATGGAGGTCGCGGTGCCGGTGAAGTTCAAGACTTTATCGCGGGCGCTAACTACCTAGCAGACAATATTCCTTACGTTGATCCGGAGCGCATAGCAATCATCGGTGTATCTTATGGGGGGCATATCGTTACAAATGCTCTCGCGCGCTACGATACGTTCGCTGCAGGAATCAGTTTGGCGGGTGTGGGCGATTGGGTCGTCGAGATGGAGAAAGACTTCAATGAAGTCCTGCAGTTCAACATACCTCAAAGGCTCGAACTCGAACAAATAGCATATGAGTCCTCAGCAATCTCCCAAATCGACAATTGGGGCGACGAGCCGGTGCTGTTTGTTCACGGGGATAATGATGGTTCAGCGGCCATGCAGCAGAGCTTAGAGTTGTATTTGGCGCTCAAGCGAAGGGGGATCGAAACAGAAGCTTTGGTCTTCCCTGGTGAAACACACAAATTCCGAAGGACGAAAAATATTAGGGCGTTTATAAGTGCAGCCGATACATTTTTGGCAGAGCATCTCCAAACAGAATAGTCGCAAGTCACCCAGATCACTAAATCCATCATTGTAAATGCACTCTGAGACCATAATCTTCTCGGTTGATCTCCTTGGTGTTTTCGTTTTTGCGTTGAGCGGAGGGCTTGCTGCCGTACGACTGCGTCTAGATATGTTTGGCGTCATCGTCATTTCGTTTATGCCAGCAATTGGAGGAGGAACCCTGCGGGACCTTCTGCTGGACGTACCTGTGTTTTGGCTAAAATGTGAAATTTATCTATTCGTTTCTATTACTGCTGGATTAGCGGCGTTTTTCGCTCCCCACTTCTGGTCGCGAATGCGCGCATTGGTCTGGATAGATGCCGTTGGATTGTCCCTGTTTTGCGTTATCGGAGCATCAAAGGCCCATGATTTAGGTTTTGGTCCAATAGTGGTCGTGGCGATGGGGGTGATAACAGCGACCGCTGGCGGATTGATTCGAGACGTCATTTGCAACGAACGTCCAATGCTTTTACAAAAGGATATTTATGCCACAGCTGCCATCTTGGGGGCATCAGTATACTGGTTATGTATCGATTTCGTAGGCGCACCGCTTATTGCAACTTTTACGGGTGCCGCCGTGGCGTTGTTGATCAGGGCCATCGGCATCACCTTCAAACTGAGTTTGCCTTACCCACAACGAAACTCAGATACGCGGCTTCGAGACTAACATATTGCACGATTGTGTTACGAATCTTACGCATAATTCGAATTGAACGATTTCGTTTTGGGAGCGCTCATCAGGCTGGTAAAGCAACGATGTACTTAGCGACCTCCGATGGCTAGATCAGGGCAATCTGGTTGCGCCAATTCTTAACGCCGATGGCTTTTTGCCATCGGCGCTCTTTTTTGTTCCTTGGGGTAAGGTTAAGAAGCAATTTTGCGCATTCAAAACTATCAATCTTGAAAATAGTCACTACAATAAATAATCAAGATTGCTTCTAGGATTGGCATGCGTAAACTCGATCTTAATCTGCTCTACACATTGCGTGAGTTGATAAAAGAGCCAAATACAACCCGGGTTGGAGAGAAACTTGGCCTGACTCAGTCCGCCGTGAGTGCAGCTCTCAATCGATTGCGTTGGACGTTCCAAGATAAACTATTGGTGCGTTCGGGGCGCGCTATGGCGTTGACCAAACGAGCTGAAGACCTGCTCGAGCCGGTGGAGGAAATACTGGTCCTGGTCGAACAGCTTGTTGCAGAATTCCCATTCGATCCAAAGGAAATGCAACGAACATTCGCAATTACGAGCGCTGAGCCAGTGCTTTCAAAACTCGCTTGTAAGCTTGTTCCAATCTGCCAAGCAGAAGCACCTGGGGTGACGTTTCGATTTGAGTCAGCAACAGTGGACACTCGAGCACGGATGAGATCTGGGCATTTAGATCTCGCGATCGCTCCAGTTGCCTCGATTGAAGTAAATCTACGTCAGATTAGCACTCAGTTGCTTTACAAAGACCGGCTTGTTTGTGTGGTGTCCAAAAATTCAACGCATGCGAAGAGGGGGGTAACCCAACAGCAATTTATGGACGCTTCGCACGCGATTGTTCGTCCTGACATTGCGAAACACGAAATCCTGACAACCGCGGAGCTTTTTCTAAAAGACTTAGGGCTGAAAACGAACACGGTGATCGATGTAACATCCTATGCGGTATTACCAAGTGTGTTGATTGGTTCAGAGCTCATAGCTACTGTGCCTATGTCCTTTGGATCTGAGTTGCCGGAACAGGACAGTATAAAACTTATTCAGTTTCCGTTCGATTCAGGAGAGATTGAAGTGTGCATGATTTGGAATAGTGCACTGGGTTCCGACCCGGGTCATGAATGGTTAAGGACTATGGTAGCAGATATTCTGTCCGAAAACCCCGATTTCTCTGACTGAATTGTGGAGCTAGTCGCTCAAACTTTGGTGGCTTTAACATCACGGCCTATCTCCGGTAAACGGTCCCCGTCACATATTATTGCGAGAAACGGCTCCAGATCTTGTGTTGGTGGCGTCGTCCGATGAGCTTGCTATCCGCGTCGAACTTTGCACTCTTATGGTAAGTTTTGAAGCAAGAGCAGTAAAACCTCCGAACCAACTCTGCGATTCGCTTCATATGATCCGTTTGATAGCGAAACGACCCCAATTCTGTGTTTTTGTGAATACAAAATCGTCGCGTGATGACCGTCATTGTGACCGCTATGTTGATAGATAACACCATAACGTCCAAACTCTAATGATCGCCAACCAAGGCCGGTGCTTACGACAGACTCATCTTTCTCAATAAATTCAACATTTCGTGACAGCGCGAGCTCTTTCATTTCAGCTGTCAATACATCATTATTTAGGTCCATCATCGCCGATAAATATTTAGCGAGATCAGGAACTGTCGATGTTAAACCTGCTCCGCCAATTGCTGTACCAAATGTCCAAGCTGGAATTTCGTGGTACTCTTTCGTGCCCAGCGGAAAAACTTTATGGAAGATATCATCTGTGTAGGCATATGGTGTGGCGAGTGTGTTATCTCGTTGGTCAGATATTCGTACATATGTGTCATGCATCTCGAGTGGCGATAGTATAAAGTGGTCTATGGCTTCCTCCACCGACCCCATCTGGGAGGCTTGAGCTAGAACGTACCCAGCGACGGTGACGCCAAAATTCGAATAGTGATATTTTTCCCCAGGCGAGAACAAGCTCGGTGTATTCTTCAACCCTTCATAGATTTCAGTGTTTCCATAAGGGGCTGCCACGGTTGGATCGAACCCTTTCGGAAGTCCCGGCACTTTAATATTCTCACGGTTCACAGGATTGTTTGGTAAACCCGACTGATGAGAAAGAAGATGTCTCAAAGTCACCTGACTCGCGCTTGAGTTCTCATGAAACTTCAACTCTGGGGTATAAACAGAAATCGGTGTATCCAAGTCGACTATGCCTTCCACTGCGAGCCGCGCAGCGAGGAGGCCTACAAAAGTCTTCGTGACGGACCCAATTTGATACCCGGTGTCGGGTCCAGTGCGAGTCTCGGATTTCGTGTCACTGAATCCGAATGTTTCGTGGAAAACCAAGTCACCATCAACAACAACACCAAGGTTCAATCCTGGTGAACGGTCCATTTCAAGGCGCGCCTCAGCAAGTACTTTGATTTCGTTGTGAAGCTGGCTTTCGAAGCTGCCCAATGGCGCTGTCGGGGTTGACGCGCAAGCGCTGTTTAACAACAAAACCGGCACGAAGAAAGCAGCGGCTAATACGTCAATGGAGGCCCACCTACCCAATTTTTCCTGGAGACTAGTCTGCGGCATCTGTTGTATTTCCCGTTTCCTGCTCTAATTGCTCCATGAGTTCGCCAAATGGTTTCCGTCCAAAAGCCAAAATCACCGCCCCAAGTCCGAATGCGATGCAGCAGACGATCCCAATCGATAGGTGAATCATACTCTCGTCACCAAATACGAAATCTGTGATTAAGGCTACAAAAGTAGGACCGGTGCCAAACCCGATTAGGACCGTTGCAACTGTAAATAGAGACGCGACGGTTGAGCGCATCTGGCTTGGTGACACGAGTTGGAGCGCAACCGGACTAAGCACCGTGTTCCAATAAACAAAAAAGTATCCCACCGCGATGAGCGTTGCGAAGACAATGACAGAACTACTGATCGGAGCTATCGCAAAGGGAATGAATCCAATGACGAGGCCAATCACAGAAAGGCGTATATGCGCATCGAAGACTCCTCGTTTCAAAAGCCAGTCTCCCATTGCCCCAGCTGAAAATGCAGATGCAATACCTGGGAGAACTAAAGCGAGAACTAAGAATGGAGCTGACTCACTTGGCCCCAATCCATACCTTCTCTCCAAGAGCGCCGGAAGCCAGCCTGCGATAGCGCCCGCACCAATAAAGCTAATTGAAAGGCTGGCATAGATTGAGCCGTAAAGTCTCTTATGTTGGGACAGATACTGCCACACTTCTCGCAGTGACATTTCATTCTCAGCAGATGCGTGGACGCGTCTTTTTGGTTCTTGGATCGTGAAATAGAAAATAATTGCAATCAAAATGCCAGGTGCGCCGAGAATGATAAACACGACTTGCCAACTGTAAATCGAACCAATCAGCGGTATATCGATGCCGTTGGGCCAAGCTTGGTCAGCCCAGCCCAGCAGCCCGCCGCCGACTATGAATGCCAAAGCCGCACCCAACACGCTTCCCATTTGGTAGATTGCATAACCACGCCCCAATTTTTCTGGAGGCAGCGCATCTGACATCATGGAGTGGGCGCAAGGGGTTATTGTCGACTCACCAATTCCAATTCCAATTCGCGCCAGTAGCAATTGAAAGTAGTTTTGAACGACGCCAGAGAGTGCTGTCATTACGCTCCAAGCGGCGACGCCGACAGTGAGTAGGTTTTTCCGATTAGATCGATCTGCGAGTCGAGCGATTGGAATTCCGAACAGAACATAAAACAAGGAGAATGCGATACCGATCAAGAAGCTAATTTCAGTGTCAGATACGCCAAAGTCCCTTTTGATTGGCTCAACCATGAGGTTGATAACGAAGCGGTCAATATTGGCAAAAAGATACAGGAAACCAAGGAAAAAGCATAAACCCCAACCATTAGTAGATTCCTGTTTCATTCGAAAAATTCCTTATGCGTCAACGGTCGTGTCTTGATTTTGTTCGTGCGGTCGCTAGTTGTTTGATGGGAAGGCCGGGGTGCAAAAAGCCATCATTGAGCTTCGACAAACTCCACGACTGCGCCGCACGATTCTGCTGGATGCACGTATGTTCTACTGGAAGCCATGGTGCTAATGACTCCGTTCTCACGCAACACGCTATTCGTGCGATCTAGAGATGCAACTTCGACGCGAAAACCATAGTAACTCGGTGCTATTTCATTGGCGAAAAACTCAACTCTGCCAAATCGAGCAGAGCGTTGCTCGTAAGAATACAGCTCGAGTTCAAATTGGTCGCCCGCTGAAACGGTAAGCACTCCCTCGCTATTCTGTCCAATCTCTCCTCCCCACAATTCAGCCATCTTAGCAGCATCGTTTTCTGGAGTTTCGCTTACTCCAAACGCGGCTGAAAAATGGACCGCGCCATTAGCATGGTTTGGCGCATCGGCGAATTTCATTTGTTTATATGCATCGAGATCCATATGAATACGATAGGCATTGTACATAAAGGGCGATACGCCCGCATGTGGAACTGCTGGTGATAAAATATTGCGAGCAAATTCTTCAAAGAACTCTATCTTCCCGACAGCATTCTGTATTTCCGTTGAGAACTTGTTACGCCCCGCTCTGCTGAACGAATCATGGGTTGGGTAACCGTCGGAAATCATTTGATCAACGAACTGGTTTTCATCTGACACTCGAAAAACTAATGATTTCAAACCCTCGCTATCGCCCAGGTATCTCATGTCGATCGGAAGTCCCGCACGGTTCGTCACGGCCATTAACTCAAAGTAAGTAATCTCACCATTGCGCAGTGGACAACGGATTAGCGCATTGGTGAAAGGCATTGCAGACACATTTAAACCAGGTACTCCGGCCATCGTTTGCTCTAACGTGTAGTCGACGGTGAACCCTAATCGTGCGAACTGAGACCGGCCGTGTTCAATCGTCGATGGTCGCAAAGTCATATGATCGCATCCGATAATGCCGTAGGGGCGATTTTTGTCTGACACCGGTCCATCTCCTATTTGCAGGATAAAATATGTAGGTATGAAAATAAAATTTTGCTGTCGGGTGTCAAGGCATATTCATTGCGGTCACATAAAATCCACTCTGAGTATTCTGTAAAATAGAGGGAGATCGGTAGGGAGGGCGGTTGAAATGTATTCGCAGCCTGTCCTGCTAATCCGTCCAAATGACCTTTAGATTGCTCAGTTCTTTTATGCCATCGAAACCGAGCTCACGCCCATAACCCGAAGCCTTGATGCCTCCGACGGGAGCGGCGGGATGTGTCCGAGATATCTGGTTTACAAAAACGCCACCCGTTTCAAGTTGAGCAGCAATTCCTAGGGCGCGATCTTGGTCTATAGTCCATACAGATGAAGATAGCCCATATCGCGACTCATTAGCCATCGAAATGGCTTCGTCGATGCTGTGAAACTTGTTAAGTGACGCCACTGGCCCGAATGTTTCTTCGTTTCGAACAGAGGAATGGGATGGAGCGTTTTCTAGGACCACCGGGGAGAAGAAGAATCCATCTCCTTGTCGCGGGCCGCCGGCCCGGAGGATTCTGGCGCCGCTCTTTATGGAATTTTGCATCTGTTGATGAAGCGTTTCGCTCAGGTCGAAGCGAGCGAGTGGGCCCATCTTTGTCGTCTCAAGGGTTGGGTCGCCAAGCAGTATTCTTTCAGTTTCGCTGACGAAACACTCGGAAAATTCGTCATAAATTGCATCTGAGATCAAAAAACGTTTTGCAGCGACGCACACCTGTCCCGCGTTTTGAAAACGAGATTTTACACCCGCTCTTGCAGCTTGCTCAATGTCGGCATCATCAAGTACGATGAAAGGATCACTGCCTCCGAGTTCCAATACAGTCTTCTTAAGGTTTCGCCCGGCTACCGATGCGACCGCCGAACCAGCGAGTTCGCTTCCAGTTAGACCGATTGCGGATATTCGAGGGTCCTCGATCAACCTGTTGGATTGATCAATGGTGATTGGCAAAAGACGATATAATTCATGTTCTGGGACAGCGCGTGCGAGTACATTCACGAGCATGTTCGAAGTCTTCATAACATTTGGGGCAGGCTTAACCACAACTACGTTGCCAGCTGCAATTGCGGGCGCCGCAAAGCGTAACATTTGCCAAATAGGAAAATTCCAAGGTGTTATAGAGTAGAGTATTCCTAGCGGGTCCGGACGGATGACCGCATTCTTGTCGTCAATTTTTAGTCGCTGGGGGGCAAGATAACACTCAAGATTTTTTGAAAGATGCCGACAAAGAAACGCAGACTTCTCTATCTCTGCTCTTGCTTCCGTTATCGGTTTGCCCATTTCCTCTGTTATGGCGCTTGCAAGAGCGTTTCTTTCTCTGTCTAGCGCGTCCGCATAGGCAAGGAGAACAGAAACGCGTTCAGGGACATTGGAGTTCTTCCAGATGCGATACGAATGTAAACTGTCTGATACGGCCGATTCAATGTCAGAATCGCTTATCGCTGGAAGCTGGAAGCAAGTCTCGCCAGTCGTCGGATTTATACTTACGAAGTCCACCATCATCTATATCTTTTTAATAACGCGCTCTAACACGCCGATAAAATAGTCAACATCTTCTGGTTTGGAGATGAGCGGTGGTCGTATTTTGAGGACATTCTCGTATTTGCCCGTAAGACTGATTAGCACGCGCTGTTCTCTCAACTCGTTGACGATTTTCGCAGCGGTGGCGGGGCAAGGAGTTTTTGCGTCTGCGCCCTCAACGATCTCTACGCCCAGAAACAGACCGGCACCCCTTACTTCAGCGATACGCTCATCGGAGAGATCGGTGAGTCGTTTCTTCAGGTAGTGCCCCGTATTTTTCGAATTTGTTAGCAGTTGCTCATCATGTATAACGTCCAACACTGCCAATCCATTCGCAGCGGCGACAGTATTGCCGCCGAAAGTGTTAAAGTAGCGAGCATTTGCCCCGAAATCTTGGATAATTTCCGGACGCACGATCATCCCGCTCATGGGGTATCCGTTACCCATGGGCTTTCCAAGCGTAACGATATCCGGAACAACTTTATGGCGCTCAAAGCCCCACATCGTATCACCTGTGCGAGCAAACCCCGGTTGCACTTCGTCCGCGATAAAAATTCCGCCGTGTTGCCTTATCGCTTTAACGGCTCCCGCCAAGAAACCAGGTGGGTCAGTACAAACTCCGTCGCTGGAAAAAATACTATCGACAATTAATGCCGCTGGCTTGATTCCGTGTCTCGTTAGATCGGCTATCGCGGCTCGCACGTTCGCAGTAAAAGTGTGTGCGATATTTTCATCGTTGCGATCAATAGGGGCCGGCACCGTTCTCACATTTGGAGAGAGGGGCATACTCGGCCCCAAGTTCGCCGATAGACCTGCAATCAGCGATGTTGTTCCGTGATAGGCGAAGTCGCTGATGATAAATCCTTCGCCTCCTGTGTAGCTTTTCGCCACTCGACAGGCCAGATCATTTGCTTCGCTACCGGAACATGTAAACATTGCGTGAGAGAGGGCTGAAGGAAATAATTCCAACAATCGTTCTGAATAATCTATTATTCCATCGTGAATGTAACGTGTATTCGTGGCGAGTATCGAGGCTTGATTTGACAGAGCCTCGACCACTCGAGGATGGCAATGTCCAAGAGAGGCGACATTATTATAGAAGTCTAGATAAGGTTTATCGTCTTGATCAAATAACCAAATGCCCTCCCCACGTACGAAATGAAGTGGGTTGGCATATGAGAGCCGATAGGCAGGACCCATCAAACGATTTCGCTGAGAGACCCTTCTTTCAATACCTTTATCGAGTTCTGCTAAACCAGGAGTGAATGAGTTAGGGGTCGTGTCCAACTTCATTTAACTCTCCAAATTACAGGCAATTAGTAGTTCTGAATTCAAACGAGCAACATCTAACCGATCCAACCATAGTAGGCTGCGCCACGCAGCTTCATTATTCCTGAGGATGTACGACCGGTTGGTCGGAAAGAGGTTGGCACGCCAATGGCTTATCAGAACGGTCGTTATCAGCCTTGCTCGAATAAGATCGATCAAAACCAGGATGTCTTCTGCAGAAAGTGGGTAATTTTGATGATATCCTACGGCCAATGCTGATAAGACAGAATATGCGTCGCCGCCTTCCTGGATGTGATATGCGGCGCAAACTGCAAGCTCATTGATCGCTGGCGCAAACACGACATCACCGAAATCAAATATGCCACAAATTCGTGATTTCTGTTTTTGAGAAACGAGCACGTTTCCTAAGTTAGCGTCATTGTGGATGATTTGATGTCTTAAAGTTTGCAGTCGTGGAACTACGAGGTCATGGTGGATCTTAAGAAGGCGCTCAAAATATTTCCGCTGCTTGGGGATCTCTAAGTGCTCGGTTAAGACAGATAGATTATCTACTCGCGACGAATTCCAGATTAAGTCCAAGTGCATCGATGGGTGAAGGAAAGAGGAGAGGCATTCGTTCAGAGAACCAAGGCATGCCCCAAGTTGTGTTAAAGGGCGTTGGTCTTCTGAAACCTCACCGATAGGAGCGCCTTCCAGGTAGGTTAGCAAACGAACGACACTCTCGCCTGTAACATCTGAATTGCACGCCACCTTGTTGTTAACGGTACGAACAAGTCGCGGGACAGGAAGGCCAGGAGAGTGGCTTTCTAAGTGGGATAGCACCGCGTTATTTAGATCGGTTCTTGCTTTGCTCTCCGCAGCGTTGGATATCTTGAGTACAAATTTCTCGAACGCTGTCTCCACGAGGAAGTTCGCATCGCGTTCCGCGTTCAAACTGGTAGCTTTACCAACGAGGCCGTACATTTCATTGGCGATGCTTTCAGCCTCCGCAGTTGAGACTGCAGGAGGAGGGGAAGTGAACAGCTCTTGATCCAACCTCGTAGACAAAAGGGTGCTGTTTTGTGGTATATTTGTCTGAGCCAACTTAGCTGGCATAACATTCTCCAACGATTGTCTCTGCGACGCGTCGCCTTTCCAGTTTGCAAACTATAGAAAGCTCAGCAAATTTTATCCGTATTTCAATATATTTTGCCGTAGAAAATTCGATGACAGCGAAGGTTCTGCGAATATCGGTTACCCATAGTGCTCAATTGCAGGTAATGGATGTGGAATTGTCCGATAAAATAACCGGAACAAATAGACCTTATGCGAAAGCTAAATTCCGAACTCGATCAAACAGACCTCCGAATCCTGCGCGCTCTCGCCAAGATTGGATACCTACGAAACGTAGATCTAGCCAAGCGTGTCAATTTATCTCCCAGTGCTTGCCATCAAAGAGTAGCCCGACTTAAGCGATTGGGAGTTTTAACGGGGTACAGCGCCGAGATTGACACGAGAAAAATTTCCGCATCAATTCGCGTTTTGACGCTGATTATGCTTGACGTTCAAGATCCCAGAGAATTTCGTAGGTTCAATGATCTTCTGGAAAACGCCGCATGGGTGGTACGCGCTTACCGTACCTCGGGTGATTTCGATTATGCGGTCGAATCTCTCGCGCCTGATTTCGAGAGCTATAGAGCCATGATCGAAGGCATACTCTCTAATGCCTCAATCAAACAGTATCAATCTAGAATAATGCAAGAACTGATTAAGTCTGCTCCGGACGCTGAGGCGATATTGTAGTTAACTCAAACCGGTGGCATTCACTCCAAATGGTCTGTTCCTGATATCAGAGTGGGCTGATCGTATTTCATCGGTGTTGATGATGAAGCTGTCAACTTCCAAGCCAGGCGACCAACTCAAATATGCTTACACCCAAGAAATTCCCGATCGCGTAACCCAGAACCCCGGTGGCGACCGCGGCGCCAAGTAAGCTCCTCCAGCCGAACAAAACTGCGTAGGCCGCGGATATTGCCGGTCCGCCCAAGCAAGACACAGATGCTACAATCACTTCTCCATAATTTAAACCAAACAACCTCGCCCCGATAAGCACGAAAACCAGGTGAAAGAAAATAATAAAGCCTACAAATATGATCTGCGTCGCCGCAGCGCCAAACGCCGCCGCTAAATTTACACCGGCGCCAAGCACGGCGAAGAAAATATACATCATTACGGCAGCAAGCTGATCTGAGCTGTACAGGTGTCGCATCCACCTTTGGGCAATCGTTGCAGCTAATACGGTTATGGCGCTAACAAACAAAATTGAATACGAGTCGAGTGAGAGATGAGCGGCAATCTCTATTCCAAGTGCGCTAATTACTGCAGCCAGCGCCAATGAAACAGCTATTGTTTCGCCAGATAATGATGATTCGTCTGAGTGCTGATCGTCAGAGAGCTGGTACAATTCCGAAGCGCGCCAACCAAAGGAGTTGCGGAAATAAGTCCATCCGCCCGCGAAACTTGCGGACAAGAAGAATATTATCCCCATCATGTTATCAACCGCTACTGCTGCCGCGAGAGTGGACGTATCGCTCACATCTACCGCATCAGCGACTGCAGCGAAATTCAAAGAACCGCCTGTGTAACTCGCTGTGAAAATCCCTGCCAACTCGGCATGCATTGGTCCCATATCCAGTACAATGCCGCCGATAATAGCGCCAACTACCACGCCTAGCGCACCCAATGTAAACGCCAAGAGAACACGTCGACTCTCCAGGAAAATTCCAACAATGTCCGCGCGAAATAGGTATAATGAAACCCCCATTGGGATGAAATATGCCCACACCACATCGTAGAAAGGAGCTGCCTCCGGAAGAACACCTGCATTTGTAAGGGCTAAGCTGCCGATCAGTACGATAATTGCGCCCGATATTCGTTTGCCTATGCGCGTTCGTTCAGCCAAGAATCCCATAGCGACGACAATCAGCAAAACTGCAGAAACCAAAAGTGTGTTTTCGGGATCGATGTGACTCATAATTGGGGGGCGGATATATTGATTTTCGCTCTTGTAGGGGTATCAGGCGGAAGTAGGATGGTTAACTCCATTCGCATTAAAGAAAGTTTTGCTTACCGTTTTCCTTCTTACTCAACTGGTACTTAATTGCTTCGAGATAGTTTTGACCCCGCTCGAGGCTTCCAGGGTTTGACGATTTCGTCGAAACCAATATATTGAGAGTTGCTCATAATATTTACCCCTAAACAATAAGCTTGTGTTAGACAATTAGGGGCGTTCCGTCAACTTTAGAAAACTGCAGATGAAGACTGAACTTCGCTTTTTATGTGTAAGATTTGCTTTAGTGCAGCGACCCTCACGTGGAGTCACAAATTCGCGGTGTTCGAGCGACGCCAGACCGTAGATTCTTGAAAGACAGTTTTGACGGATCCATCGGTATGCATCCTGGCGTTGCCACTGATAAAAATGAGTCGACCAGTCCTTCGTAGGCTGCACGATAGTGAACTGTACTCTTGATCACCAAGACCTGTCTTTCAGATGGGTTAATTCCGGCAACTCGAAAGAAGCCAACATCTAAGTTTTGAATACGCACGCTAGACACTACAATTTCAACGCCGTTCTTCTCCAGAACGGCAACAGGTCCGATATCAAACTCAACACCCGAACTCATTGGGCCGGTTCCGGCGAATTTTCCCGGTCCCAAGAACGCTACCTTGAATTCTGCGTCATAAGGAGAGCCGTACCCAGTTTTTCCTCCGAGGCTGAAGTGAGCAGAGGCGCCCGCTCCTATTTGGTGTGCCTTGGATACGCATTTAGGATCGAAAATCGCTGACACCGAAACCGAGGAAGCATGAGAATTGCAAAGTGCTTCGATTAGACTTGCTACATCCCCCGTTCCGCCACCTCCCGGATTATCTTGAACTTCTGCGAGTAGTATCGGTTTCGTTTTATTGTGATCCACCGCGAGCTTTACCGCTTGACTTATACTGACAGTATCACCCCTGAACTCGTTTCTGATACCTTTTACGTATTGAGACAACTCGTTTTTAGCTCGACGAGCAATTTCCGCATTATTTGAGTAGGAGATTATGGATGGCCCAGCCCAGTAGGTGTCTGAGGCATAAAAGCCACACATAAATGATAGGTCGACCTCGTTCTCGTAAGCGCGCTCAATCTCTTCTAGTTTTTCAAATATCTTGTCAGCAGGCGAACTCAGTGTCGTTTGTTGATGCATGGGAATAAAAAAATCCAAACTCTCAAAAACACCTATGCGGGTATCGGATGGTCGTTTCACCATTTCCATGATTTGCTGAATACACCGGACTCCGGTTTCTCTCATGTCGACATGAGGATATGTTCGATACCCTGATAAACCATCGCAAATTTGCACAAAATCGGGAGATATATTTCCGTGTAAATCAAGGGAACACACGATTGGAGTTTCTGGTCCAACAACCCTTCGAATTCTCCGAATAATCTCTAAATCCGCATCGAGGTATGTGCTCGTTACCATCGCGCCATGAAGATCTGCAAATACCGCGTCCACGGTTGGGCTGCCGCGGAGCCCGTCGATAATCACATCCATAACTTGCTCAAGCGCGTCATCACAAACGACGCCACCAGGCTCTGCCTCACACCAAGCGATGGGGACAATTTTTACGTTATTGCAGATTAACGACTGAATCGCGCCTCCTATTGCATAGGAAGAGTCTTTCAAGTTCATCAATTCATCACCGACATAAAGACGACCTGTTGGCGAGTTGTCTGAGAAATCATCAAATTTAGTTGCAGTCGGTGCAAACGTGTTTGTTTCATGCATAAAGCCGAGGACAGCTACACGCATCTTTGTAACTCCTTTAATTCGAGGGCGGTTCTTTTGGCTTGTCGATCCAACCGATCCTCTAATCGCTCAGCTCGACTATGATAGTCCAATGTCTCTCTGAGCTAGGCTTGCCTGATCTGAGTGGCCCAACCGTAATGTTGTGATCGGAGGTTGGATAGATTCCGGATATCCGCCTTTTTTAACTTGGAAATGTACTTTTCAGAAGCAGGTGCGCAATCAAAGTTGGTGAGTCTAGCTTGAATTCGATTTGTCTCGAGACTGGGAGCGCTTGGTTGCGGCTGGCTTTTTCAAGTAGGGTAGGGGCCTCGTTGTGTGCTTTGAGTGAATTTAGGCGTTCATGCCGTTCCCGGCAATATTTGATGTTCGAACCGTTTATCAGTTAAAGAGTTTCTTTCTCAGGTTTGACTGAATTTCAGCATCCGATTCTAAAAGACCTAACGTTTGAAAAATCCAGGCCAAAGTAAATTCTAGAAAGAATGAATATGCAAAAAACGATAAGCTCCGTTTTGCAAAACATCGGTCAAACTCCACTCGTGGCGTTGGATCGAATCACAGAAAAGGTCAGTGGTAGAATACTTGCCAAGTTAGAGCACCTGAACCCGGGTGCGTCGAAAAAAGATCGCGCAGCATTGCAGATTATCCAGGACGCAGAGGCCAGCGGTGCGTTGCAACGTGGGCAAACTGTAGTCGAGCTTACAAGCGGAAACATGGGTGCGGGCTTAGCAATTGTATGCGCTCAAAAAGGATATCGATTCGTGGCCGTGATGTCTCGAGGCAATTCCGTTGAGCGTGCACAAATGATGAGAGCGTTTGGTGCGGAAGTTGTTTTGGTCGATCAAGCCCCAGGTTCTGTTCCAGGCTCGGTTTCTGGCAAGGACTTGCAATTAGTCGATATCGAGGCGGAAACGATCGTCAAAGAAACTGGAGCGTTCAGAGTCGATCAGTTTTCCAACCTCGGCAACTTCAGAGCGCACTATTTGAATACTGGTCCCGAGATCTGGGAGCAGTCGGACGGAAAAATCGATGCGTTTTGCGATTTCGTTGGCACCGGTGGAAGCTTCGCAGGAATTGCGAAATACCTAAAAGAACAAAGCAATAATGTGGGGTGCTATGTTATTGAGCCAGCGGGCGCGGCGGCTCTGGCTGGCAAACTGGTAAAACAAACGTCTCACCCGATCCAAGGCGGCGGATATGTTCGTGAAAAGCTGGATCTAATAGATCCCGCCAACATAGATGGCTTTGTAGAAGTGACGGGTGAACAGGCCAAAGAGGCCGCGCGTAGATTAGCCCTCAAAGAAGGAATATTTGCAGGCTTCTCAGCGGGTGCAAATCTTGCTGCGGCCATGCAATTTTTGACTGGTCCATTGCGTGGGCGAACCATCGCCATCATCATATGTGATAGCGGGCTGAAATACATGTCGACAGACTTGTGGGCTTAAGTTGATCTTGCCCCGAGCGATTCTCACTACTTGAGCAGGTCAGACGCAAACTCCGACCACGCGTCCGCTCCGGCAATGGGCGATCTTTCGTATCTGAACAGCCGGCGGTGAGCTAGCTGCAGAAGCATTCACTAAAATACTGGGAGCACCGTGTTATCCATAAACCCCGTGCAAGCACTAGCGTTGGCTTTAAATGCGCAATAATCGAACTCTTTTGGAAAACGATCTCCTGACCGCCGATTTTGCTGACGAGATCGATGCCTTCGTCGATCGCTTCAACTACCACCGCTGTCGCGACCGCCTGGACTATCTCGCGACAGCTGAAGTTTGCTTCGGTCGCCTACTGTAGTACCGCGTCATACCGCGACGGGCGACCGCAATGCTAGGTCGCTTGCATTACGCAAGACCCGTTGATCAAAGAATGGCAGATCAGTCATTTCCTTCTGATCCAGCGCATTTGATTGTTCAACACGTTCGAAAAACGGATAGAGAGGTGGAGCTGCTCAAGGTAAAGATTCGGAATAAACGTTCAGTCTTCCGGGAATCCCCAGAGAGCATCGACGTCGGCCAGCATTGATAAAAAAGAGCTGAAAGAAAATCGTATGACCTCACAAAGAATAAAACTCACAGACTTAGATCCGGATTTGCAAAAAACATATGGCCGCATCCCGAGAATGCGTTTTGACAAAGCTTGGGTCCGCTGGCTGATGCCGAAACTTTCAACTTTGAGCTACAAATCAATATCCGACCCTGCAGTGACAGTGAGCGTTGTAAACATATCTCAAGGTAGTCTGCGCGTTTATGAGCCGGTATCTAAAACATCCGGTGCCGGTTTGCTCTGGATACATGGTGGTGGAATGATAATGGGCAGCGCTCTTATGAACGAGGCTGAGTGCATTTTATACGCAAAAGCAATGGGGCTGACGGTTGTTTCGGTCGATTATCGGTTAGCGCCCAAGCATCCATATCCAGCAGCAATCGATGACTGCTTCGAAGCATGGACCTGGTTCATCAATAATGCGGACAGATTGGGTATATCTTCTAGTAATATCGCGATCGCGGGCCAGAGTGCAGGCGGAGGGCTAACGGCTGCACTGTGCCAAAGGATTCATGACCAAGGGGAGGGAGCTCCCGTCTCCCAGATTTTATTCTATCCAATGTTGGACGATCGAACAGCCTGTCGAGGTGAACTAACGAGAATGGATCATATGATTTGGAATAATCATAGCAACCGCTATGGCTGGTCGGCTTACCTGGCACGAGAGGCAGGAGGACCTGAACCGACGCCAGAGTGGGCCGTTCCAGCTAGACGGGAAGATCTTTCCGGATTACCGCCTGCCTGGATAGGTATTGGTGACAAGGACCTTTTCCTCGATGAAAGCCTTCAATACGCAAAAGCTTTGCAATCGTGCGGAGTGGAATGTGAATTGATTGTAGCTCGCGGAGCGCCGCATGGCTTTGAAGGTCTGGTGCCAAATGCGAAATTGTCGAAGACTTTTATTGCGTCTGCTGAAGCCTTTCTAAAACGAAGCCTATCAATTGATTAGTTGAACAAGGAGTTTGCAGGTGGTCTCAATGGAGACTGCATGAGAATGAACGCCCGCAAAAGTCGAAAGTTGTGGTATCTCAATACACAAAAATAATGGAGAACGCATCAGGAGGCACCAGCATTGGCTTGCGTAATCTGATTGGCCCAACCAATTGTCACGGATCATCGACGCTTGGTTCAGAGCGGTGTTCACACTGCCCCGAGCCTATAAAGTGGAATGAGAGTCGCGGGCTAGATGGTTCTTGAAGGATGCGGTTTATTGCCCTGCTATGCCTGTAGTTTGACAGTGATGTAGAACAGCCACCAATTCTCGATCAGGGGCTGTGCCTCGCGCAAATAACATGAAGGTTTCTCAGACCACGAGTTCGTCTCGGAGTTTCCGGTTGCAGCCCTTGCAGTATCCGTTCTCCCGGTACCAGCCGGGCTCGATAGTGAGAGCCTCAATAAGCATTTCTTCAAAGGCATCGATGATGCCAGGTCCATCACCGAAGCAAGGTTGATCGAGTACAACGAAAACCGCCCTCTCACATTATTTGGCGGGCTCACCCCACTTGCTTAGGCAGTCAAATATTGCAACCGCCGGTCCGGCTTGCCTGAGCTAACAGAAAGCTCCATGCACCGTCCATCAATCTCTATGCCCAAAACAGAAAGAACGGCGCACAGAACCTACAAATTTATAGCCGTAGATCATGGGACAGGGGTAGTGATAATGCGATATCTAGCGCCTGGTTCAGGCGGCTGCTCAGGAGGACCTGCGAAGCATTGCGCTTTTGACATCCAATCTTTTGCGATCGGGCCTTCTAGTTTAAGGTCTGTATCAGAAATATTTCGGGTCTGTGTCACAACCTGGCAGAACGCTTCCGCAGAACCCGTAATGCGTTCGTTATGGCTCCGCTCTCCAAACAACCAAACTTCGCCAGAAGGCGATATTAGTTCAAGATATGGCATGGGCCCGGGCGGCGTTTCATTACGCGCTTTGTACGTCCAGCCAAATGTGTTTACACCCAGAATTACAATATTTTCGATCCGGTCTGTGTTGTCGCGTTCTACACCAAAATGGTCATAAACGGCCTGGCCATGGGCCCATGTCTCCATCAGCCGGGCAGTAATCGAAGATCGAGCACTCATCTCTGGTCCCGCCCATTTTAACCGATCTTTTGGGTTCGCCGCTGCAAACAGGTCAGCCGTTCGGTCTACATCTTCGTCCCAGATTTGAACCAATTCCGCTCCACTTAAATCGCCTAAGTGCTTGCGTTCGTATGCGCGCATGCCTTCTTTGAACGACATAACCTCACTAAGGCGCTTACTTAGCTCGTCTTCATCCGTTAGTTGCAAGCCAGCCATTTGGTTCCAAAAATATAGGTGTTGGATCACTGCATTGATCGTCCAACTTTTAAATTGAGTTTTCTCACGAAGCCGGTTCACGCCATTTGCTTCCAGTAATGCTAAAAGTGCTTTACTTTCTGTTCGAAAATCTTCTGCCTGCCGCATCCTATTCTGCTCCATGGCTAGATCACATCCATGGTCTGTATTAGACGCTCATAAGCTGTGAGATAGTCTTCCTTAAACTCTTGCACCACTTGACCGGCTGACATCGACTGCGTTATCAAACCTACGCCTTGCCCGACCCAGTATGTCGCGAGGTCTTTTGCTCCTTCGTGACCTCCTTGGCTCAACTTGTCTATTTGCGACAACGCCGGTTCAGAAACTAGGGATTGGAGGGGCATGGGCAAAGGGGGCGGGGCATGTTCTGCCTCCCACGCATCCGTCCATGGCGAACGTAATTGACGTGAATGCTTTCCCGTTCGCGAGCGAGACCGAACTGTATCGCGGGATGACGCTGCGAGCATTTTTTCTTTTACGATCGGATTGGTTTCCGCCTCGCGAGTCGTTAGCCATACTGAACCGCACCAAGCGCCGGCCGCGCCCATCGCCATCGCCGCGGCCATCTGTTCACCAGTTGTGATTCCACCCGCGGCGAGGATCGGTGTTGACTGCCCCATATCCCGCACCGCGCGAGCCACTTCAGGAATGAGTACCAAGGAGGAGACATCACCACAATGACCACCAGCTTCACCGCCAGCAACGATGAGCACGTCCACGCCCGCGTTGACCTGATTGACCGCGTGCTCTTTCGCGCCGACCAGCGCGCCTGTCACGACGCCGTGTTTTGCCGCCATCTCCATCATCGCCTTTGGCGGAACTCCAAGCGCGTTAACGATCATCTTGATCGGGTATTCGAATGCTACTTCCATGGAAGACTGCGCGCCCACATCTCCCAGGTTGCGCGCAAAATTAAGCGATTTTGCGCGGTTAGACTCTAGATCGACATCCTCAATTCCATGATCACGTAGGATTTCAGCGGCAAAAGATTTATGTTCTTCGGGCACAGCGCTGAGGAGGCGATCACTGTTAAACCCTTCCGACTTGCCTTCAAACTTGTTCGGTACAATTAAATCCACACCAAACGGGTTTCCATCGATATTGGCCTCGATCCAATCTAATTCTTCTTTGAGGCGATCGGGTGGCAAATTGACAGCCCCAAACACCCCCATGCCGCCAGCTTTAGAAACTGCGACAACGACATCTCGGCAATGCGTGAAGGCCAGCAAAGGAAATTCGATTTCGAGCATTTTGCAGATAGGTGAGTTCAACATGAGCTAGTCTTCCTCGGCTGGGGCAATCTCAAGGATCAATGCGTTCGCTGCAACCTGGTCACCAATACTAGCGGCAATAGTTTGAATGCGCCCGTCAATTTCGGCATTGATTTCATGCTGCATTTTCATCGCTTCTAATACGGCCAATTTCTGTCCTTTGATGACTTGCTCTCCCACAACCACTGACAGCTCCATTAGTTTCCCATGCATCGGCGATAATATTGTACCGCCGCCCGCTTCAAGGTCGGCGCTTCTCAATGAAGCCGACAGATTCGTTATCACTCGAGTTTCGCTAGGTGTGGCAATGTGTAATTCATCTTCGTGCGTGAAGTAGATAGCCGATACGTCTGACCCATTCAGATTCAGAGTAGCTCTTGGCGCTTCATTGGATATAATATTTGCAATCACGTTTGCATCGTCGATGTCAATCGAAACACCGTTTATACATTGCTCCGAACGAATGGAGATTTCATCATCGCCGCATTTGTAGTCAGCTGAGAAGGTCAGCGCATGCGTGCTCGACCAATTGAGTAAGTCGTTGTTCACGGTAATTGATTGTTGGAGCGCCTGGGTTTCACGATCCTTCATGTCCAGAATAATGGCGCTTGCAATTGTAGATAAAGATGCGGCTTCTGCGGAATAACCCTTCTCGCCATAGGTGTTTTTGATGAAAGCGGTCGTTGCTTCGCCTGCTTTGAAAGCGGGTTGAGATAATGCATTGATAAGAAAATCACGATTGGATGAGATACCAAACAACGCGGTCTGCTCCAACGCGGATGTTAATCGCCGAATGGCTTCTTCTCGCGTTTCGCCTTTGGCGATGATTTTTGCGACCATCGCATCGTAAAACGGGGAAATAACTGAGCCTGACTCAATTCCGTCATCTACTCGAATGCCTTCACCGATCGGGCGGTGCCATAATTGCACTTTACCAGTGCTAGGGAGAAAATCATTTTGAGGGTCCTCTGTGTACAGACGGACTTCAATTGCATGGCCTGTGAGACTTACTTCGTGTTGTTCAACCGGCAGTGGTTTTCCCAAAGCGACGGAAATCTGCATGGCAACAAGGTCCAAACCGGTTACTTCCTCCGTAACCGGATGCTCTACCTGCAATCGAGTGTTCATTTCGAGGAAATAAAACTGTCCCTCGTTATCCAACAAGAATTCAACGGTGCCCGCACCGCGATAATCGACCGCGCGAGCCGCAGCGACCGCTGCAGTTCCCATTTTGGCTCTCAGTTCTTCAGTCATTACCGGACAAGGGGCTTCTTCAATGACCTTCTGATGGCGGCGCTGCACCGAACAGTCTCGCTCGCCCAAGTGAATTGTGTTTCCGTGTTCGTCCGCAAAAACCTGTATCTCGACGTGTCGGGGTTCTTGTACGGCTTTTTCGACAATCAATACTCCGGAACCGAACGCATTCTCTGCTTCTGACCGGGCGAGCTGGATTGCGTTTTTTAGATCTTTAACTTTATGCACCAGTCGCATCCCACGACCACCACCACCCGCAGCGGCTTTGATCATAACTGGAAGCCCAATTTCTTTTGCAGCGGTTATCAGAGTTTGGTCCGCCTGATCTTCGTTCTGATATCCCGGCACGCAAGGAACTCCAGCTTCGAGCATTGCTCGCTTGGAGCGGGCCTTATCCCCCATAACTTCTATAGCGTGCGTTGGTGGACCTATAAAGATGAGTTTGTTCTTCGCACAGGCGTCAGAAAAGGCTGCGTTCTCTGAAAGAAATCCGTATCCTGGATGGATTGCATCGCTTTTAGTCGACTTCGCCGCTTGAATAATTTTGTCGATCACAAGGTAGGAATCACCCACTGGGGAAGCACCAATGTGAACAGCTTCATCGGCTAATTTCGTGTGGAGCGCATTAGCGTCAGCATCAGAGTATACGGCGACGGTTTTTATCCCCATTGATTTCGCAGTCCGTATCACACGACAGGCAATTTCACCACGATTGGCGATTAGAATTTTCGAAATTTCAGTCATGGCATTGCCACCCAGTTTGGTTTTCTTTTTTCGACAAAAGATGCCACGCCTTCTTTGCCTTCATCACTCATCATTCGGTTAGCGAAGTTATTGGCCGCAGCTTGCACGACTTCGACTCGACTGAGCTGAGGTGTTTCTAGAATCAATGATTTAATCGCAGCCACTGCGCCTGGCGCGCATCTCAATACTTGTTTGCGAATTTGCCATTCATGTGCTTCCAGCTGCTCAACTGTCTCGCCGAGAAAGTCAGCGAATCCAAGCGCTTTGCTGTCGCTTCCGCTGAAACGCGCCGCACTCAGCATGAGCCGCCGAGCGGTCGAATAGCCCAGTTTCTGGATAACAAAAGGCGCGATTTGCGCCGGCGTCAGACCAATCGCTGTTTCTGTCATTGCGAATTTCGCATTGACATCGCAAATCACGACGTCAGCGCAGCAGGCGATACCGAAGCCGCCCGCCATAGCTGCTCCTTCAATTATCACGATCACCACCTGAGGCATGTGATTAATTTGATCGAAGATCTCGGCTCCCCGGATGGAAGTCTCTACAACATCTGCGAAAGTTTGACTTCCTGCTTGAGCGGCTTTGAACGATTTGAGATCACCACCTGCGCAGAATACCCCGCCTGTGCCGCGAAGAGTTATCCCGCGTATGGTTTGATCGCTTTTCACGCTTTCGAGCGTGCGCCTCAAATCTTCGACCAATTCGGAAGTGAGTGCGTTCCTACTTTCGGGTTGATCAAACCAAATAGTAAGCCAACCATTTTGCAGCTCTAGATTAAGTGCTGTAACTTGTGGCAATTCGGTCATGTTATCCCCCTAGAACCGAGCAATTCCAAAACTATTTTCGCGGACATCTCGGCGACGCGCTTCCCATACAGTCGCCAGCAAAAAGCCCAGAGCCTTTCGCGTTTCGCGTGGATCGATCATACCATCATCCATCTCGTGCCCGGAGGTGTAGAACCCGCTCGACTGACTATTAAAGAGATTTGTCAGATGAGCTTCTTGTTTGGCAAGCGCATCGCGGTCAGGTTCTTTTCCTGCGGCTTTTGCCGCCCCCTCTGCGACGATAGACATTACAGTAGCTGCTTGTTCTCCGCCCATCACTCCTGTTGATGCATTAGGCCAAGAAAACATGAAGTCAGGTTCAAATGCTCGACCGCACATGCCATAATTTCCCGCGCCGTAACTTGCGCCGATTTGAAATGTGAATCTGGGTACCTCTATATTGGTAACAGACTGGATCATCTTTGATCCGTGCTTGATCATGCCGGCCCGCTCATACTCGGTTCCGACCATGAAGCCCGTCGTGTTTTGCAAGAAGACAACAGGGGTATCTGATTGATCCATCAGTTGCATGAATTGGGTGGCCTTGGTCGCGCCCGCTGGATCAATTGGGCCATTATTGCCGATCAGTCCGCACCGAAAGCCGTGCACATTTGCCTGAATGCAAACTGTAGACACCCCATAGCGCGGCTTAAAATCCGAAAAGTCGGAACCATCTACGATACGTGCGACTACCTCGCGCACATCATAAGGCTTGCGATAATCAACTGGGACGACACCGGCAATCTCATCGGGATCGTAAGCTGGCGGGGCGATATGAGGCGGCTCGTGTTTGGGGCAGCGCGTATTCCAACCCAGGCGCTCGACGACTTCACGCGCCATAATGATTGCCTCTTTGTCATTCTCGGCAAGGTATTCAGCTAGGCCAGAAACGGATGCGTGCATTTCTGCGCCGCCTAGTTCTTCTTCAGTGGCGATCTCGCCAGTGGCGGCTTTCAAAAGCGGCGGCCCGGCAAGAAACGCTTTGCCGCGCCCCTTCACCGCAACCACATAGTCGCTCATACCTGGCATGTATGCCCCGCCCGCCGTTGAGGAGCCATGCAAGATTGATATGACAGGAATGCCTGCTTTGGAGAGTTTGGCCTGCCCCGCAAACAAGCCCCCACCATACGAGAATTGCTCAACCCTATAGTTTATGAGATCGCCGCCAGCGCTCTCGACTAGATGAACATAAGGCAGCTTTTGCTCCAACGCGATTTGCTCGGAGCGGATGATTTTATAGCCTGTCGAGCCAGTCATCGTTCCGGCCATAATGCCGCTATCATCGACCACAACCATTGAGCGAACGCCTTTAATGAAGCCAATGCCACAAATGACAGTTGAGCCAGGGATCGACTTTTCTTCGGGGCGACCGTCGGAGAGATATCCGGATAGGTTGCCAATCGCCAGCCAAGGCATACCAGGGTCTAAGAGCCGCGCGAGGCGCTCGCGTGGTGTGATTTGTCCACGTTCCTCAAATCGCGCTTTACGTTGTTCCGAAATTAGGCCGGAGCGTTGGTTCAATTCATTCAGGCGCTGAATCAGACCGAGCATATCTTCGCGGTTTTCGCGATAGCTTTGTGAGCTAGTTACGATACGAGACTTAAATGTGCTCATTCTGATCCTCGATTAATTATTGATTTTTTGCTAAACGGCGCGGCCTGCTCGATCGCCAATTCAAGACGCCTAGCCACATTTTCCAGCCGACGAAGCGGCGTCGATTCTTCGTGAGGTCCATAGGTCAATACGAATGCGCGCATCAGATTATCTACAACTTCGGCAAGCTCTCGGGTTTGACGCAAATGTATGGTCCTGGCAGAATATTCGAGTGTCCCATAGAACATATCGCGTGCAATCCAGACGTTCGTGTTTGGATCGAACAGGCCCTGAGCCATGCCGTCATCAAACGCTTTATCAAACACCTGAACGTATATGCGGAAACGCGCCAGCACCTCAGCGTCGAGATCGTGCGCCTTTCTGAGCTTTGCATCGAGATCGAGGAAGGCAATATTCTCAAGAAATGAAGATAGATGGTAAGCGGCGAGCGCTCTTAGTTGATCGAGCGGCTCAATAAAGACTTCCACTGTTTTTCGAGCACCTGCGCTTAAATCGTCCCAAAACTTAGACAGGACCGCCTGCATCAAGACGGTCTTTGTACTGAAATAGGTGTATACAGTGGCTTCAGAGATGCCGGCTCTGCGGCCAATTTCCGCAATCCGGGCGTCAGCAAATCCATATTCATCGAACACAGCTCGGGCATTCTCGAGTATCACTTCCTTGCGCGCATGATTGTCTGGAATTCGGCTTGTACGCGATCTCTGCATTTCATTTAGCACTGTGAAATAATCCAACTTTTTGGCCTGAGAGCATCTCAGGTAGTGAGTTCCTGCTGATCCCGTATCGCTCTTAAAAAGAATGGGTTCGTGCGCATTAATAGCTTGATTTATCCATATCACAAGTGATTAATGAGTTTTGAGGACGCTGCCAGGATTGACATCGTTTGGCTGAGATGATCTCATTTTATCCGGAATGGAGGGGCTTGATAGTGGTGAAAAAGACAATCAGTATTGGTGGCGCCTGTGGCTTCTGGGGGGAGTCCGATATGGCGCTCTCTCAGTTTCTAGAAAAAGCCAAGCTCGATTATGTCGTGTTCGATTATCTCGCCGAAGTGACGCTGTCGATCATGGCGCGTGCCCGCCACAAAGACCCCAGTAAAGGCTATGCGCTCGATTTTGTTAGCCGTGTTCTCAAGCCTAATCTTCGTGAAATCGCCAATCAAAACGTAAAAATTATCTCTAATGCGGGCGGTATGAACCCGCGAGAATGCGGGCGGGCGATTGAGACTCTCATTGATGAGGCCGGCTTGGCGCTCAAAGTTGCCGTTGTCACTGGCGATGATCTATTGGCGCGGGCGGAGGAGTTTGCAGCCAAAGGCGCTTTAGATATGTTTTCTCTGGCTCCGTTTCCGGATCCGTCCAGTGTGGCGTCGATAAATGCTTACCTCGGCGCTGGACCCATCGCTAAAGCGCTGGATCTTGGGGCTGACATAGTTATCACGGGGCGGTGCGTCGACAGCGCGGTTACATTAGGGGCATGCATGCATGCGTTTGGTTGGAGCTGGGACAGTTGGGATCTGCTCGCGACCGGCAGCCTCGTTGGCCACTTAATCGAATGCGGGCCGCAAGCAACTGGCGGTAATTTCACGGATTGGGAAGATGTCGTCGAATCGCTGGGCGATGTTGGCTACCCAATCGCAGAAATCTCTTCGGATGGGACGGTAACGATCACAAAGCCCGAAGACACAGGTGGACTTGTCAGTGTTGGAACTGTTGGCGAACAAATGCTGTATGAGATTGGTGACCCATCTACCTATCTCTTGCCCGATGTAATTTGCGATTTTCGTGGCGTGTCGTTCAAGCAAGTAGGTGAAGACCGCGTCGAGGTGGTTGGGGCTAAAGGACGGCCAGCGCCCAAAACTCTCAAAGTTAGTGTAACCTACAATGATGGCTGGAGAGCGGGTTCGACATTCTTCTTTGTCGGCCAAGATGCGGCCAAGAAAGCAAGAGCCTATGCCGATTTGGCATTTGAACGAGCAAGATCAAAACTGAGGGCGGCAAACTTACCCGGTTATACTGAGACAGAGATCGAGCTTATCGGCGATGGCAGCTCTTTTGGGAGCAATCACCCAGTTTATGAACCAGTGGATGTCGCTGTAAAAATCGCAGCTAAACACCCAGACTCAAATGCCGCCGGACTATTGGTCAAGGAGGCGATTGGCCTGGCGCTTTCAGCGCCGCCAGGCTTATCAAACTTTTCTGGCACGCCGTCGCGTCCATCGCCCGTTGTACGTCTATTTTCCTTCTTAGAGCCAAAACAAACTATTACCTCTGAGGTCGAAATGAACGAGCAAACCATGTCGGTTCCACAACACCTCAACTTTGAGACAACGATGGCGGTAAGCCCGACCGATGAACCAGAGACATCACTTGTCGATACTGAAACAGAGTTTCCACTCATTGCACTCGCATGGGCCAGGTCCGGAGATAAAGGCGACAAAGCGAACATCGGAATTTTGCCGCGAGATAGCATTTTCGCGGAGTGGATATGGCGCGCGCTATCGAAAGAGAAAATCCACCAAATGTTTGAGCACTATCTAGAGGGGGAAATTGAGCGCTACTTCATGCCAGGCACAGGTGCGATGAATATCGTTCTGGACCGGGTTCTTGGGGGAGGGGGTGTTGCAAGTTTGCGCAACGACCCGCAGGGAAAAACCTATGCTCAGTTGCTTTTGCAGACACCTATCGCTTTGCCAGCGACAGTCGCTGGCTTTGTGGGTGCGGGTGCATCTGTCGCCTAAATAAGTGAGCGGAGTTGTCGGATGGTTGCCACGACGAAGAAAAGTAAAGGTCGAAGAGCGAACCAAAAGCAGGTGAATCGGCAAGAAATCATCGACGCTGCAAACAGACTTTTGGCAAATGGCGGGCCGGCCGAAATCAATGTGCGACGTATCGTGCGTGAAACGACGCTGGCAAGTGGAACCTTCTATAATTATTTTCGATCGCTGGACGATTTGCTCGAGGCAATCGCTGTTGAAGCTTTTGATCGGTTTTGCGAGACCTTAAATGAGTTAGAGAGAAATGCGGCCTCGTTTGAAGAATTTGTCCTGGCTGCTTTTACGGCGTTCTTTCGTTATTCCTTGCAAGAACGCCAGAGAATGAACGATATTCGCGCGCCTCAGCATACTCCCGCCCAAACACGCATATCACAAGAGATATTTGATTATGTTTCCCGCGCACTTGAGAAATCAGCGATCCCAAAAAGCCAATTCTCAAATATTGCAGCGATCGCTATTGGCATGACTAAAGAGCTCGACGCCACAAATCCCATCGCCAACTTAAGTCAAGCCGATGCGCTTGCCGCTTTCGCAAGTTCGGTTTTTATCGGGAGCATAGACGCACTCGAACGACAAGCAAAGGTGACAAGAATTGATGCATAGGCGCGAGGGCTCAACAGACCCACTTCAAAAACTCGCCAAGCTTCTGCGCAGCTCCTGGACGCGCCTTCACAATTCGAGTGATCACAGCCCATTTTTCCGCTGCATCAGGCGGAATCGAACGAACTGTCCTCATCGCACCTTCCAGCCGATTGTTTGCCATCCAATCCTGTAACTCAGAGTCTTGAGACCAACGATGCTCATTGGCGAGTGACGCCACCGTAAACCGAATGAAATCAGATAGTGTATCTGGTCCAGGCACAACTCTGCAAAGCTCATTCTTATCATTATCACTTTCATAATTTAGCTCGCAATGAGCAATCATCGCGGCGCTAAAAACAGGCTGGTACGGACGTATTAGTTGAGGCGTGATTACATCGCCATTAAAGACCGGAGGGTGCGGTCGATGCATATCCATTTTTCGAAGACCTGCTGCACAGTCCACATGAAATGTATGTGGCGACGTCGGAATGTTGCCCTTCTCGCACATGATTTCAGAAGGTGTAATATGTGTTACATGGCCTTTGCGTACAACGTTTTTTATGCGACGCAGCTGTTCCAGTTCTAAAACCGACACAGTCGCGCCGTGGAACATTTCCGGTTCAATCTCTGGATCGACGCGCAGAAAATATCCGCACGCCTCTAACTTGTGGAACATATCGTTTGGGCTTTGCGATTGTGCAATCGCTTCTGTCATCGCAGCCTGTGTCCCAAATGTGTCGAAGAAAAACTCATCACTCATTTGGGTGTTTCGTCGATTAAGCAACCACGCATCGCGGTTGACGATCCAGGTGATTTCTTCAGGTTCAACGTGATTTTCGAGTAACCACAAAATCGCATCAATTGCGGTCTTGCCACCGCCGATAATGACATATCCATTGGGGCGTTCGGACACTTTGGTTAGGTCATTCACCGGACCAAACCACACGTCAGGGTCGATCTCGAAATTAGGGGTATGTGTGGACGGGACCAGCGTGTTCATCCAGGTGCAGTTCACCGTTTTCTTGTTTGCCGATGCGCGAAATGTTTTTCCGCTAGTCATCGAAACGAATTGGCCACCTTCCTGATAATCGCACAGAGGGTAGTACTGCACGCGGCCCGAGGGCAAAAACTGATGGCGCATAATGTCATCATAGTAAGCGCTGACCTCCGCACCGGATGCTAGCTCGCCAAGTCCATCATTCAAACCGCCTTGCTCAATCCGTCCCCCGCTCAGTTCTTTTGAGCTTACGCCATAATACGTCGAAGGCTGATGTAGGGTAACGAATGGATACGCGACATTCCAGTGCCCGCCGGGCTTCGCATAGCGGTCAATGATCAACATGCTCGCATCTGACTCATGCAGAATAATATCGGCGAAGGCCATCCCAACCGCGCCGCTGCCAACAAGCACGTAATCGGCGATAATTTCTTTCGTCATATTAGGCCTCTTATTGCTCTACTTGGTCAAGCGCAGACGCAAATAATCGAGCAAACTTACATCAATAACAACGCTATGATAGGTGGCGTTAGATTAATTAAATGCTTAGCGTCAAACCCAGGGGGGGATGATTGCATGAAAGGACATCATCGTCACTGCATAAGCGGTCCTGCGCGAGAAAGATCCAACAGCTTTCGACGCGAGAATGGAGTTCATTCTTGTTTGTTTTTTCAGCCCACCAAAACCAGAACACCACCAAGATGACAAGAAATGAGCGACGGCTGTTCTACTTTGGACGCGCCTGCACGGCCGTTCGTGATTAAAATACCGATTGAAATCACCCTTTCTGAAAAGGTTGATTTTCAAGATCGAATTGTCAAAACGTTTAAGCGCCAGCTCACGACTGAATTCGGGGCAAGGATTTAGTGCGCTATTTGTTGTTTTTGAAAGATCGAACGGGCGATAATGCTCAGCAAGACTTCATTCGCGCCTTCGTAGATTTCGCCAATTTTGCAATCGCGATAAATCGATTCCAACGGGCGCAATTCGCCGGTCGCGCCGAGCTCTCTGACAAACCCCATAGCCCCGCACACTTGCAATGCATCGTTGGCCAGATGACGAGATAGTTCCGTTGATTTTACCTTGGCCATACATGCAAGAGGTGAGCTTGTAGAACGGGTGCGGTCAAATTCGACATAGGCCTTCATCGTCAGGGACCTGGCGCATTCTAATTCGATTGCGTGTCGAGAGAAAGTGAATCGCCAATGCTGCATGTTCGCGAGTGAATCGCCAAAAATCTTGCGGCGTTCCATATATTGCGTGGCGTGGTCGAAAGCGGCTTGAGACATCCCAACTCCCATCGAGGCAACCGCCAAACGCCCTACGGCTAAAGCCGATAGTGCAACCTTAAGACCTTGTCCAAGTTCGCCAACTATATTTGCGTCAGAGACGAATACATTATCGAGCCGGATCTCCGAGGTGAGTTGAACACGATTACCCATCTTTTTGTCAGGAGGCGAAATGGTGATCCCCGGCTGATCTAGATCAACAACGAATACAGAAAGCGATTCCCCCGTGCGACACAACATGATGACAAAGTCCGCAACGATTGCATTGGTGATCCATCGCTTTACACCGCTTATCTCGTAACCGCCTTCCACCTTTATGGCCACCGTCTTCAACGCATCGACCGACAGATCGGTACTGGCAGCGGGTTCGCTTGTCGCAAAAGATGGAATACTTTCGCCACTCAATATTTTCGACAAATAGGTCTGCTTTAAATGTTCCGAGCCATATTGAGCCAGACAGGCCCCGGCTAGAGATACGGGTGCATCAAAAAAGGCCGCTGCTATGCCATTAGAGTGATATGCAAACTCTTCAAGAATGAAATGGACATTGAGTCCGGGGTGCTCCAACCCAGAGCCACCGTTCTCTTCGGAAAACGCCGCAGCATAAAATCCAGCTTGTGCAATCTTGCGAGCGAGATCTTTCGGAAAATGCTCAATGCTCTCTGTTTGATGGTTTAGCGTTTCAGCCAAGGGAGCAATCTCCTTAAGGGCAAAGTCCCTAGCTCGCGCGCGCATTACCAAGACCTCTTCCGGAAGGGTCGAATAGTCATAAAGATTTTCATCTCGGCGCTTCGTACCCATGCTTCTTTCTCCAATCGATTTTCTATTATCGCCTTAAACTTAGTGCTCGATTACCTTTGTTTTTGGCTCTTTAAAGTTGAAAACTAAAACTTCAGACAGCCTAGGTTCGTTGTCCTTCATGAGCAATAATGCTTATTTATGAAACAGCGTTACAAGCGATTACAGCGCAAAATTAATGCTCCCGACCCGGTGAACTCCATCAAGGTAGAAAATGGCACGTTAAAACAGAGCATTACACTCGCGTTCCTGCTTTGTGGTTATTTTCTTTGATGTCGGCATGAAGCAATATTGAGCCTTGTGTTGTGTAACCAAATGGCAAAAATAAATGAATGCTCATGTTATTGAGCGGCCATCGTCAGTTGTTCACTATCTCAGTCCCTCAGTCTTGAGGAAAGAAAGTGGGCCTTACAAATGACACCGACCATTGCTGCAGGAGAATTTTCCCAGAAAGCCAGAGAGCTGCGCGGCAAAAACCTAGTGTGTTGGATTGCTCGCAACGCTCGACTTGCGCGCACAGGCGACAGTTTAAAGGCTTACTTGGAAGGTCTATTCAACCCGATCGCCTGCACGATAGCTCGCTTTGAACGCTCGCCGTTCACCCTCAACAAAGAATATGTTTTTCAGCACGCCTGCAAGCTGTACTGCACCGCAGATGACCGCAAAAATTACCGATGTGCGGAAGCGCTTGTTTCTAAGAAAGATAGACATAGCCTAAATGGTGCCAGCGGACGATGACCGATAATTCAGAGGCCTACATCTGCTTCGGTCAAGAAGCTGGCTGGAGTGCTTATCAGAGACTGAGAGAATGGGTGCCACCGAAACACCTGCGCATCAATTTTGAACCCGAAAAATTGGCTCCTACTCGAAATTTACAAGAACTGACGGAGGAGGACAATTTGAGCATAGCACGGGCTATCACACGCTCTCAAATCTTCGTTGTCCTGGTGGGATCGCAAAATCCAATCTCATCCCCGCGAGCTAACTTTGAAATCGATTGCGCCGTGCAGCTTGGGATCCCAATTTTGATCGTTAATTTGGACGGAAGCCGGGAAAGAACAGAGTTTTGCCCAAAGAATCTACGCAACTCTCTTGCGGTCCACATATCGTTCGAACCTGGCATCTTTTGGTATGCACTGGAGTACTGGCCTACGCTTCACCGCACGAATCTTAGGCGCGGCGTAGTCCGAAACTTTGTCTACGAAGACAATTTGTATCTCAGCCTATTGCCTTAATAAGTACGCTTGCATCTTACCCCAAACAGATCACGCTTGGGACGCTATTCATTTTGCCGGGAGCGTTACTCCAGTAAATATGATTTTATTGATTCAATCTCTGAATCGGTCACGTTCAATTCCGATTGTATGAATGCGAGTACGGATCCATACTCAAGTTCGAGTGCGTCAAATGCCTCTTCAATGTAACGCGGGTCAGAAGCCAAAAGCGCAGCGATTTTCTGTTGGGGAACTTGGGAGAGAAAATGGTATGGACTGTCGGGGTTATTCAACGCATCATCATCTATGAGCTCTTTCGTATAGTCTACGTAAACATCTGAAAGGCTGTAATCATACACAACGGTTTCACGAGGCACCCCCAATGCCGTTAAAAGCAGCGCAGCGGCGGTACCGGCGCGGTCCTTTCCGGCAGAGCAATTGAACGCCAATGGCACATCTCCTTGCGCCAACCTGTCAAACATTTTCGAATAACCTACTGCTTCGTTTTTCGCGATTTGAACGTAGTTTTCTGCCATTCCAGAAGCTACGTCTTCGACCGACGCTTCAGGTAAAAAAAGCGCGGCTATGAGTGGATTCTTTGTTGGATCTCCTTGCTCGGAATCTTCGAATGAAAGGTATTCTATGACGCTGCCTTTCCACCTCGTTGGTTCGCGCAAACGTTCTTCACGTTCTCGAAAATCGCAAACGACTTTGATTCCTATTGAAGAGAGATAATCGTAGTCATTATCTGAGAGCTCGTTCATCGTCCCCGATCTGAAGACTTTACCCCATTTTACGGATCGCCCATCTTCAGTTTGGTATCCACCTAGATCACGAAAATTTCGTCCGCCTTCAAGCGGCAGCAACTGAGTGGCTGACACCTTACCATCAGTAGATTCTTTCGTCACTGATACGGTGAAGTAATGCCTAACTGCGTCGCCATTTTTTGACCAGTTCAGAGGGCCGCCAACGATCTCTTGCGCAATCATTTCCGGTGTTTGATCTTGTGGGTCGGTGGAGACGAAAATGTTTACCGCGCGATCGGAGGGTTGGGTTTCCCACGATATTAGATAGTCGGCGCTTGTTTTTCCATTTCGCACCTCCACGTCTATGATTTCCGCGGCCGTCGAATCTGGATAAGTTCTATCGCTCGGGGTACACGCCGTCACCAGCGTTAAAAGTGCCATGAGATATCTAAGTGTGCTTCCCATCTTAGTCTCCCCTTCGCTAAATGGCATGCTGGCGCTAGTGAATATGGCTGATTCTACCGTTATGTATTTTGCCAATGAGCCCGCGGCGCGCAGCAGAGCTGCTAAATACAAAACGTGAAAATTAATCGCCAAGCCATTGAAAATTCGGGTTTTTCCACCATGGGAAAAAGTTTGGCATGCTATCGGATATTTTGTTCGGGAATTCGGGCTTTCGTTTCTCCAAAAAACTGATCACCCCCTCGCGGGCATCCTCGGTCTGACCACGCGAATATAGCGCCGCGCTGTCGACAATGTGAGCGTCCATTGGATGAGCCGCACCCAGCATACGCCACATCATATGACGGGTGAGCGCTGTCGATACCGAAGCGGTATTTTCCGCTATCTCCAGACCCACCGCTTTTGCGGCAGCAAGCAACTTATTTTCGGCGTGTAGGGAGTGGATAAGCCCGCCTTGCTTGGCCTCGTCCGCAGAAAAGATTCTTCCAGAATAGCACCATTCTAGCGCTTGCTGAATCCCGACCAAACGTGGAAGGAACCAACCAGAAGCCGCTTCGGGGGATACGCCCCTCCTATTAAACACAAACCCAAATCGCGCCGACGTCGACGCCAGCCTAATGTCCATCGGTAAGAGCATGGTAGCGCCAACTCCAACCGCCGCTCCGTTAATTGCTCCAATCACGGGCTTCATACTGTCATATATTCTCAACGTAACGCGACCGCCACCATCACGCCGATAATCAAGATTGGCGACATTGTTCGGTGCCCCTTGCTCGGCATGCTTATTATAATCAAAGCTGTCTCCGCCCAACGACAAGTCGGCGCCTGCGCAAAAAGCGCGGTCTCCGGATCCAGTGACAATTACGGCCCGAATTTCATCGAAGGTATCAGTTTTGTCGAACGCGTCGATGATTTCGAGCATCATCCGTCCAGTAAAGGCATTCATTTTGTCCGGGCGATTCAAGGTAAGGATCGCGAGCGGCCCTTCCTGTTCAAGCTTGATTTCCTTGTACTCGCCAAGACTTTGCATGTTCATTTCCCACACTTCTTCACCCCTAGCTAAGCTGGTCATCCTGACTGTCGTCAAGTCGAACTAAACTTGAACTTGTCACCCTAAACGGAGAACCGCGCTGAGAGCCTTGCGGGCGCTTAAGATCCGCTTGAGAGCACCAATTGCATTTTTGTTAACGCTGGTGTCACCGAAGGTTGGTTTTCCATGATCATTAAAGTCATTGAGGTTGGCTCAACAATTATTCAGAAACGAACTGTCTTTTTTGGAGATTTGATTGACGCGATTGGGCACAAGAAGGGTGCTGTGCGACGAAAGTCTAGTAGAGCGAATTTGACCGTAAGCTGTGAACCGGTCTCTGAGTCAAAACAACTTTGAGAAGATTGACTGCATTAAGACGAATGGCAATTTATTCCGCGGGAGCACACTCGACGCCCGCAATTCATATGTAGGGTTTTCGCATGGCACTGATTTCTATGTCTCGCATTTTGTCTTCATGGGCGGCGAAACAACCTGAGGGCGTGGCGCTCGTGTACGAAGATGAGTCTGTTACGTGGAAACAGTTGGACGAAATATCCAACCGTATGGCGCGCTCATATCAATCCTTGGGCGTTAAGGAAGGGGATTTCGTGACGATCGCACTACCCAACGGGGTTGAATTTTTCTACGCAATGTTTGCAACCTGGAAGCTGGGAGCAACCCCACAACCTGTATCTTCGAAACTGCCCAAAGTGGAACGTGACGCGATTATTGAGCTTGCCAAACCGTCATTGGTGGTGGGAGTGGAAAACGAAGCAGGGCAGTGTATGTCAATTCCGGCTGGTTATACAGGATATACTAATCAGTCCGCTGAGCCGCTTCGAGAGCGCACTTCGAAAAAGATGCGCGCAGTCACTTCCGGAGGCAGTACCGGGCGCCCCAAGCTGATTGTTATGCCTACGCCTGCGGTGTGGGATGATGAAGCATCGATTTTTACAATTCCGCATGAGTCATGTGTATTGGTGCCTGGGCCTCTATACCATAACGGCCCAATCATGTGGTCGATTGTGTCTCTTTGCCAAGGTAATAAGGTGGTCATTGTTGCGAAATTTATCGCCGAAAATTGTCTTGAATTGATCCAGGAACATCAAGTCGAGCACTCGTACATGGTGCCAACAATGATGCAGCGGATCTGGAATTTGCCCGAAGCCATTCGAAACAAGTATGATGTTTCATCCCTTAAGACTCTGATGCACACCGCTGCACCATGTCCGGCTTGGTTGAAAGAAGCTTTTATCGATTGGTTAGGTCCGAGCGTCATCTGGGAATTGTATGGTGGCTCCGAAGGCAATGGGGCGACTGTGATCAACGGAGAAGAGTGGTTGCGATTCAAAGGGTCCGTTGGAAGACCAATTGATACTTGCGAAATCAAAATTATCGATGAAAACGGAAAAAGTTTGCAGCCGGGAGAGGTTGGCGACGTTTATATGAGATTAAAGGATGCACCTGGCTCTTCCTATGAATATGTCGGGGCCGAAAGCAATGTTATCGAAGATGGTTGGGATAGTATCGGGGATATGGGGTACTTGAACGAGGAAGGCTATTTGTTTTTGGCTGACCGACGAACCGACTTAATCATCTGTGGCGGAGCCAATATTTACCCAGCAGAAGTTGAGGCTGCGATTGACGGTTTTGAGGGTGTTCGCTCGTCTGCGGTTATCGGGCTACCTCACGAGGATCTCGGAAATCAAGTGCATGCGATCGTTGATGCTCCGAATGGAGGTATCTCCTCTGAGACACTTCTATCCTACCTTAGTAACCTGCTCGCACGTTATAAACTTCCTAGATCTATCGAGTTTGTTTGCGAGCCTCTGCGAGACGACGCAGGCAAAGTTCGCCGTAAGGCGTTACGCGAAGCTCGTCTAAATGCATAATTTGTTGACCAGTGGAATCGTTGACAAGCAGCCACCTCGTGCCACGTTGCTGCCTCTATTGTAGCGCGAAATGCGTTTTGATTTGATTGAGGGTGCAGGCCCGCGCAAACTAAACGCTGCTTTAGCAGCCTTTGAAGGCCGGTTTCCGTTTTTTGAGAAAAGCTACTACGCCTTCAACGTGGTCATCAGTTGCAATCAATCTCGGTTGCCTATCAGCCTCGTAATCGAGCTGCTCACTCAAGCTGTTAGAAAACGCTGCATCAAACGCGCGTCTCACTTCCGGGTAAGCAAGCGTGGGGCCTTGTGCCAGTTGTTCGGCCGTATTCTCGACAAAATTCATTAGGTTCTCGTTCGGCTCACATCGCCAAATCAAACCCTTCTCTACGGCTTCCATGGCGCTCATTCGTTCACCAAAGAAAGCTGCCGCCATCGCGCGTGCGCGACCTAATAGTCTGGGGGCGTGCCAGGAGGCTCCAAGATCAGGAATAAGGCCGAGCTGCGGTGTAAACAGCAAAATGAATGTTGCAGTTTCCGCGGCAACTACGAGATCGCAAGCAAGCGCAACGCCGTATCCGCCTCCCGCGGCGACCCCGTTTACTGCTGCAATCGTAGGGATAGGCAACTCTGACAGTGCGTGTATCACTGGATTGAAGCCATTGAGCATAGACTGTCGAACAGCATCTGCTCGTTCTTCCGGTGTGTTTACGCCGCCACCTAAATCTGAAAGATCCGCACCGGCGCAAAATGCTCTGCCCGCTCCGGTTAAAACCAAAGCCCGCGATGTCTTGTCCGCTGCGATCGTTTCAAGTTTTTTCAAAAACTCACTCAGCATTGTCGGAGAAAGTGCATTCAGCTTTTCTGGCGCGTTTAGGGTGAGCGTGACGACGCCATCCGACTTTTCTATAAGGATTGTTTGATCCGGGGTGGCGCTCTTCAATTCCGATTCAGGCATTGGGGTTTAGGCCTCTCCTATTTTTCCTAGTTCGTCATCTTACGAGCTTTGTTGACGCGAAAATCAATAGCGGGAGCGTACTAAAAATATTGGCAGCAAGGGACGCATTTTATTCTGATTTCAGGCGCTAAATGATTCATAGATGTCACTTCAGGTTGGTTTTTTGTGACGACAGAGGAGATTGCTTGCTGCTTGGGCATCCCCGAAAACAATACTTCTCTTAGACGAAAAGTGAAAACCGCCAATAGTGAGGCTCCCATGACCGGACAAGCTTACATCTACGATGCCATAAGAACACCCAGGAGCAAGGGTAAACCAGGTGCTCCACTAAGCGAGGTTCGCCCTATCGAACTGTCGGCCGGGTTACTTCGTGAATTGCAATGTCGGTATGATCTAGACACCTCGTACGTCGATGATGTCATGCTGGGGTGCACCAGCCCGGTCGGCGAACAAGGCGGCGACGTGGCGAAAATGATCGTTCAATACGCAGGGTGGGATGAAAGTGTTGCCGGCGTGCAAATGGACAGGTTCTGCGCATCAGGCTTAGAGGCGGTTAACTCAGCAGCACAGAACGTTATGTCTGGCTGGAACCAGCTCATAGTGGCTGGAGGAGTCGAATCCATGTCACGAGTGCCAATGGGCAGCTCTGGCGGTCCAATGATGTGCGATCCCGGTTTTGTCATGGATCAACGGAGCGTTCCTCAAGGTGTGAGTGCCGATTTAATTGCAACCATCGAAGGCTGGTCTCGTGATGATGTTGACGCAATTGCTATGCGGTCACAGCAACGCGCTGCGCACGCTCGGGACAATGGTTACTTTGACAGATCGGTGGTTCCTGTGAAAGATGAGAATGGTCTTACCATCTTAGAGAAAGATGATTTCATCAAACCCAAAACCGATATGCAAAAATTGGGTAGTCTCGACGCTTCATTTGAACAACTTGGACAGATGGGGCCCGATGAGAATCTTCTCGCCAAATACCCGCAGGTCGATAAGATCAATCATGTACACACCCCAGGAAATTCCTCTGGCATCGTAGACGGTGCAAGTGCTGTTTTGATCGGTACGGAGAAAGCAGGAAAAGACCTTGGGCTCACACCTCGCGCACGGATTGTTGCCGGCGCGGTTACGGCAACGGAGCCGGGAATCATGTTGGTCGGGCCCGGACCGGCCGCTGAGAAATGCCTCAAAGTCGCTGGTATGAAAAAAAGTGATATTGATCTCTGGGAGATCAATGAAGCATTCGCTTCCGTTGTTCTTCGCTACATGAAAGATCTCGATATTGATCCGGAAATCACCAATGTAAATGGCGGTGCAATCGCAATGGGGCATCCCTTGGGTGCTACCGGTGCAATGCTCGTAGGCACCATGTTGGACGAGCTTGAACGACGTGACCTTAAGCGCGCAATGGTTTCGCTTTGCGTGGGTGGCGGAATGGGGATCTCAACCATCATCGAACGCGTTTAACGCAGCTTGAGGCGACGGCTCCGCCTTCGCCGCGCTACCACGCTCGAAATTGAACGTCCGGGTAAAACATCATCAAGTGAATTGCCGGAGCCATACTCTAAGCACTGGGAAGTAAACCATGAGTTCATTCGAATACGAAAAAGATAGCGACGGGATCGTTACAATCACAATGGACATGACAGGGCCAGCCAATGTCATGAATGCCGAATTCCATGAGTCCTTCGGCTCAACCTTGGATAAGCTCGAGGCTGAAACAGAGCTTGTTGGTGTCGTAATTGCGTCGGCAAAGAACACGTTTTTCGCCGGCGGTGACCTCAATGATCTAGTTAAAGTTAAACCGGATGAAGCAGACGGTTTTTTCGATGCGGTTGAGGAGTCGAAAGGTCGACTTCGTCGCCTCGAGAAACTCCCTGTGCCGGTGGTGGCAGCCATCAATGGAGCAGCGCTTGGTGGCGGGTATGAGATTTGCCTCAGTTGTAACTATCGAATTGCTTGGGACAATCGATCAGTGATCGTCGGATTGCCGGAGGTAGGACTTGGTTTGCTTCCCGGGGGCGGAGGTGTCGTACGCCTAACGAACTTGTTGGGCTTAGAAAAAGCTTTGCCATTCTTGCTCGAAGGCAAAAAAGTAAATCTGGCAACGGCTCTCAAAGCTGGGCTTGTCGACGAGATTGTACCTGATCTAAAAGATCTCGTTTCAAAAGCGAAGAATTGGATTCTGGAGAACACGGGTGAAGAGACCGCATCCGTCCAGCCATGGGATCGCAAAGGGTTTAGAATTCCAGGCGGCGATGCCAGCCATCCAAAAATGACCCAAATCATCATGATGGCACCGCAGATTTTGCTCAAAAAAACGCGCGGTCTACTGCCGGCTCAGGAGAAGATTTTAGAAGCTGCGGTGGAAGCTATTCGAGTGGACTTTGATACAGCGCTCAGAATTGAATCGCGCAAATTTACCAGCCTGGCTACGGGCGCCGTGGCAAAAAACATGATTAACGCGTTTTTCTTCCAAATGAACACCGTGAATGGCGGAGCAAGCCGTCCCAAATCTATAAAACCAACTAAGATCAACAAAGTCGGAATTATCGGCGCTGGAATGATGGGGCAGGGGATCGCCAATGTTTCCGCGAAAGCGGGAATACAGGTTATATTGAAAGACGTCACCCTCGAGGCCGCGGAAAAAGGAAAAGCGTATACCGCTCAGCTTATGGACAAAGCCATCGCCCGAGGCAGCGCCGATGAGGACAAAAAGCAGGCGTTGCTTGATCTGATTGAGGTTACGGACAAGGATGCTGACTTAGAGGGGTGTGATTTAATTGTTGAGGCCGTTTTTGAGAATCTCGAACTCAAAAACAAAGTTACTTCAAATTCAGATAAGTACCTATGTAAAGAAGGAATTTGGGGGTCGAATACTTCGACGCTTCCGATCACTAAACTCGCAGAAGCGAGCACCGACCCCGAAAAATTCATCGGAATTCATTTCTTCTCGCCGGTAGATAAAATGCCGTTAGTGGAGATTATCTGCGGTGATCAAACCAGTGACGAAACACTCGCACGCGCGTTTGATTACGTCCAGCAGATCAAAAAAATTCCGATTGTCGTGAATGATAGTCTTGGATTCTTTACATCAAGAACGTTTGGCACCCAGTTGGGTGAAGGCGCGCAATTGGTTGCGGAAGGTGTTCACCCAATTCGTGTCGACAATTTGGGCAAGGCCATAGGAATGCCTGTTGGGCCACTTACATCGCATGATGAGGTCAGCTTGCGGTTGGGCGTGGATGCGATGGAAACTCAAGCCGCCATGGGCCTAAGAGACCCAGATGATGAATCGCGCAAACTGGGTGCTGCTTTGATCAACACTCTGGTGCATGAGCATAATAGAGGCGGACGATATCATGGGGCCGGCGGATATTACGACTATAACGATGATGGAAAATCGATCTGGCCACAGTTGCTGGATATGTACTACAAACCCGATCTCGAAATTAGCGATGAAGATATCAAAGACCGCCTCTTGTTCAGTTGCGTGATTGAGAGTTTGAAATGCCTCGAAGAAAACGTCTTACGATCCGTTGCTGATGGCAATATTGGCTCTATTATGGGAATTGGCGCTCCGGCGTGGACGGGAGGCTATATCCAATTCGTGAATACATACGGGTTGCAAGCATTCATTGACCGCTGCGATGATCTCGCTGAACGCTACGGTGATCGTTTTCGCGCCCCAAAGATAGTTTCCTCCAAGTTAGTTGAAGGAGAGACGTTTCATTGATTTGGCGTTGCAAAATGCGTCCCAAGAGCCTCAACACATCACTCGCAAAGAACCGCAATTCAAAGGAAAGATGGCATGCCTAGATTCAATCTCCATAACAGCTCTTCCATCGTAACCGGCGGAGCATCCGGCATAGGAGAGGCGTGCGCTCGGCAGCTTTCAGATGCCGGATCAAAGGTAGTTATTGCCGACGTAAACGAAGAAAAGGGGGAGCGTGTCGCAAAAGAGATTGGTGGTGTTTTTGTCAAATGCGATGTTAGAAGCGTTGGGGATGCAAAGGCGGTTGTGAGCGCTGCAGACCAGCTCGGACCTCTACGCGCGTGCGTAAATTCCGCGGGAATGGCTCTACCTAAACGAACGATCGATAAGGAGAATCAGCCACTCCCCCTAGAGCAGTTTGATCTTGTTGTGCAGGTCAACTTAATCGGTACGTTCAATGTCATGAGCCAAGCGGCAGCCTCGATGGCAAAGACTTCGCCGATTGATGATTATGGAAGTCGCGGAGCGATCGTAAACATTGCTTCATGCGCAGTGTTTGATGGGCAGATCGGGCAAGCCTCATATTCAGCTGCTAAGGCTGGGATAGCGGGTATGACGTTGCCTGTTGCGAGAGACTTGAGCGCCGTTGGAATCCGTGTGAACACCGTCGCGCCAGGTATGATTGATACGCCCATATATGGGGAAGGCGACCACGTCGAAGCTTTCAAAGCAAAACTAGCGCACTCGGTCTTGTTTCCGCGCAGGATGGGAACAGGGGAAGAACTCGCTTTTAGCGTTATGGAGTGTATCACAAATCCGTACATGAACGCAGAAGTCGTTCGAATGGATGGTGGAATTAGAACTCCGCCAAAATAGTTCGAAATTGCGCATTGTAGTTGTTCCGCGATGATTTGGACCGAGACGTTAATTTACTGGTCACTTGCATTAGCCCAATGAAACATGGCTGTTAGTGTATTCTCTTATCTTGAACGTGTTAACAACAAGCGTGGCAGCGTCTCCCCCAAACAAAGCGCGTTAGCGCCTCAGGCTTTTTCGAAAGTTCAGCGGCGTTAGACCTGTCCAAGCTTTGAACGCTCTTATGAACGAACCGACGTCTGTGTAACCGGTTTTGAAGCCAACTTCCTCGATGCTACGGTCGGAATGACGAAGGTTGTGCATCGCGATGTCACGACGGACCTGCGTTTTGATATCGTAGAAACAAGTTCCCTCGCTACGCAATCTACGTCTGAAGGTTTGCGGGTGTAGATCCAGAGCCTCCGCAACATAGTGCATCTCCGGTAGTGCGTGATTGTTTTTAGACATGTAATCAAGAATCAAATCTTGAACTGTGATCGACAATTCTCCTCCCGCATCGATATCTACATGGAAATGAAGTGGCAAAGACTGTAGGTAGTCCATCAAGCTTGCTTCATTCTGCACAACCCGGCGATCCAAATATCGTTTGTCAAACAGAAGACTATTGTTCCCTTCGTTGAATAACACCGAAGACCCGTTAAACATGACTTTGTAGTTTGCTCGCTTTTGGCCTTCGTAATCGAGCTTGATGAAGTTCAAGACGATGCCTTCATTTATCAGCCAGCCCATAAAACGATGGAAATTCATCAGCGCTATGTCGATCGCAAAGTCGACCGCAAGAGGTTGATCTTTGATACGATTGACGACGTATTCTACTTGGTGACCTTTGTTGACCAACCTGGTTGTAAAGCTGTTATTGAGCAAATTTCGGAATTCGATGTAGCGGTCCATCGCTTCGCCTAACGTCTCTGCATTTACACAAAGCAAAGAAGTCAAACGGTTTGTCCCCTGTTGCTGAGGTAGATGGGCCAGCCCAACCATCTCATCATTCATTATCTGCTTCAGGTACGTGATCAACGCCGCATACTTCGACAAAGGGATTGAGGCATTGCGCTTTCTAAGCAATTGCGGATCAATGTCGTTCGCGCCCAACAGCGCTTCGATTTCGTAGCCAGCAGCTTCTGCGCCCTGTAGGACATTCTTTACGGTTTGCGACCTGATCCAGATTTGCTGTTCGTCCATTCTACCGCCTCAACCTAAATATTGATCGCCTGTAACAACCAAACTCGAATTCCGCTCAAGTTCGAGTGTACAGCAAAAATGTTCCAAAAACAAAATAGTAGTCTATGAAATTTTCCTGCATGCAACGAGCTCCTACGCGCGGTTTAAGCGGCTCTAAAACTATGCTTACTGGTGAAGACTTGGCACGCCCTGTGCAAGAACGAGCAAACTCCAGATCTCATTTCTGAACGAGCCGTTGGCGTGTCACTTCGTGTTGGTTTCCAAAGTACGTTCACACCATTGTGCGACCTAATAATCCGCCCGATAGTAAAGTCATCAAAGGTCGTTTGTAACCTTAGAATGTCGCTATAGAAAGAAATGGCAATAACCGACCCAATTATTCGTTTCCTTGGAACATCCTCCCTTGAAAAAGCGTTTCCAAGAACCTCAACTGCTGCGGATTATTTAGCTCGCAGCAGTTTTTTTTGTGGATCAAGAATGCAGCGTCTTCGTGAGAACTCTCTGCGGAGCGCTGATTAAGCGTTAGCGGTAAACCTGAAAAACCGATCCAACAAGCCGATCAGAACTCTGCCTCGGGTTATTCGCATTCCATAAAAAGCGAGTCCTGCAATGACTTATTCTGGAGCGATCATTACTAGCCTCCAATGGCTATTTGCCTACAGGTATCTCGTTAAACGGTACATTCTTGTCTAGCCTAATTTCAGCTGGCAGGCCCAATACTCGTTCAGAGATGATGTTCCTTAAAATTTCGTCGGTGCCACCTTCTAATCGATTTCCAATCGTTCTGAAGAAGTCGTGACTACCCCATGCTGTTGCATCGTTATTTGTCAATCCGCCGGCCATGTCGAGTAAATCAAGAGACATTGAGGCCAAGTCTTGGCGACCAACCCCCAACACCAATTTGGACACAGATGCCTCAGGGCCAGGTTGTGCGCCTTGCGAAATTGCAGACAATTGGCGAAGACCAATGTTCTTGAGCCCTGCGGCTTTTACGTACCAGTCCGCGATGCGCTGGCGCACTCCGCCATCTTCTATCGCGCGTCCTTTCCCCACAGGTGTTTCTCGAGCAACCCGTACTATATCGGCGACATTGTCAGGAAAAGCACCTCCAACAGCTACCCGCTCATTCATTAACGTTGTCATCGCAACGCGCCAGCCGTTGCCTACCTCATCTAGGCGTTGGCTATCGGGAATACGTACGTCCGTGAAAAAGACTTCGTTAAACTCTGAGCCGCCGGAGGCTTGCTTAATTGGGCGTATCTCAACTCCCGGCGCTTTCATATCGATGACGAAGTAGGTTAGACCTTTGTGTTTTTGCGCTGTCGGGTCGGTTCTGACAATCAAAATGGCCCAATCCGAAACATGCGCATACGATGTCCAAACTTTTTGCCCGTTTATTAGCCAATCATCGCCATCTTTTACCGCGCGAGTTTTGATCCCCGCCAAATCGGATCCGGCAACAGGCTCACTAAACAGCTGGCACCAAATGTGCTCGCCATTTGCGATTGACGGCAAGAGCGCTGCATGTTGTGCCTCAGTCCCATGGGCCATGATTGTTGGAACGGCCATCGCCATTGTAATCAGGTAAAGGGCTGGCAATCTCGTCAGCTTCGCTTCTTCTTGAGCGAAAATCGTTGCTTGCATCACAGAAGCTTCTCGCCCGCCGAATGCTTTAGGCCATGTCAAACACCCCCATCCGGCTTCGAACTTTCGTTTCTGCCATGCTCTTGCCGCTTGCGCGACGACTTTGTCTTCGACTTCTTCGCCAATTTCGATGTCGAACTCTCGTTTGAATGTTGAGAAGTTCTCCTCTAGCCATTGCTTTGCTTCGGCGCGAAACTCTGCCTCTTCGATTGAGTCGTTAAAATCCATGATGACTATCCCTGCAGGTAAATTTTGTGGTGTGCCGTTGAGCGACGCAAACTTATTCTGAGAGCACTTGGTCTAATTCGCTCATCACGAGCTCTTTCCACCGCTGCTCACCCCCTATGACCAAGCTCAAGATTTTTGCGCGTCGATAAAATAAGTGAGCATCAACTTCCCAAGTAAACCCGGATCCGCCGTGGACCTGAATGTTTTCTTTAGACGCATGATAAAAAGCTTGAATTGCGCTGACGCGTGCAGTCGCGGCGGCTAGTGGCAAGTCATCTGAATTCGTACTTAACGCCCAAGCCGCATAATAGCAGTTCGCTTTGCAGATCTCGACGGATGCGAACATGTCAGCAAGTTTGTGTTTAACGGCCTGGAAGGATCCTATCTGTCGTCCAAAAGCAAATCGGTCTTTAGCGTATTCCAGCGCGATCTCCAAAGCACGCTGCGCGCCCCCCAATTGCTCGAATGAAAAGAGAACGGCTGCGCGGTTGAGTAAATCGTGAATTTGCTTCTTGCCTTCTCCAAGGCTTTCTACTTTCACATCGGAGAATGTAATGGCTGCCTGGGGGCGACTTTCATCAAGGCTCGATAGATGCTTTCGCTGCACGCCATCACGCGTAAGGTCGGCAATGTATAAGCCTGGTTCGCCAGAATCCCCAAGTGCGATAACAATCGCCATATCTGCATGTGCTGCGTCCATAACTGGAGTTTTGATCCCGCTAAGCTTCCCGTTCCGAACACGGGTATCGAGTAGGTCGAGGGCAGGACTCCCCGCTCCCTCAGCCATGGCAAGGGTACCAATCACTTCGCCGCTCGCAAGCTTGGGAAGCCAGTGCATTTTTTGATCTTCAGAGCCTGCCAGCAGCAATGCTTGGCTGGCTAAATAGATGCTCGACCCGAATGGCACGGGCGCGAGCGCCCGACCAAGCTCCTCTGCGATTACGCACAGTTCTAGTTCGCTGAGACCCAAGCCACCATAAACTTCAGGGATTGCCGCGGCTGTCCAACCCA